>Ga0209573_1000201_pt1 | contig 150269 bp, 122 predicted proteins | sample TNRBio252014_DNA_FD_185870 | JGI IMG/M metagenome (GOLD analysis project Ga0209573, IMG submission 185870) | Wastewater treatment Type I Accumulibacter community from EBPR Bioreactor in Madison, WI, USA - TNR Reactor_6/25/2014_ DNA (SPAdes)... | ecosystem: Engineered > Bioreactor > EBPR >...
TGTATCTTATTAACTGTAATACCTTTGTACCCAACTCTTACGTCTGTATTTACTGGTAATAACTCTTCTCCAGAATTATTCAATGTTACGTAGCTACCGTAACCGTATCTATATTCCCATGTATTTGCAGTTAATAATTCCCCTATTGAGTTTCTTAAATCTGCGCTTACATCTACAGTGTTAAATGTGAATATAGGATTCGTTTTAACGTTTTGAATTTTTGCTACTTCAGCCCCCTTGTACTTAACTTTAACTTGTGTATTTGTAGGGTTACCTTCAATAAATGTCCAATAACCATTTCCAGAGTTATCGATTCCTAAGTTTGTGTAATTTGCATAGCCATATCTATATTCAAAATCACCCCCAGCTAAGCCAGAGTTTTGACTGTTTTTCAACTGAACAAATATAAGAGCCTGATTCATACTACAGCCACTTATCTGTATAGGCATTTGTTTAGCTATTGTATTTCCGTTGTAGAATCTAAAATTATATGTACCTGGGAATAAGTATGTATTGTCTCCTATTGTCATATAACTACTATAATAGTGATTATACTTAACAGTACCTGGGTAGTTTAATGTTACTCTCGTTGGATTAAATTCGAAAGTAGTTACTGGACCTGATATAGCTACTGTTTGTGTTTGAAAAGAATTGTGAATTGTTGCTTTGAATTTGTAAGTACCTGGGAATAGCTCAATCGAAGCTATGCCTGAAGCGTTTGTAGAGTTAGGATTTAAATCCATATAGCTACTGTAATAGTGATTATATTCAACTGCTACACCTGCTACACCAGTATTTAATTCACAATCTTTTACGTGTGCTTCTGCTAATGCCGTTTGGAAATCAACTGAAGCAGTTACACCAGAAGATGGGATTTCAAACATTTTTGTTTGAGTAGAATAATGCTTAGTCGCTTTAAATTTATATTCACCTGGGAATAGTTCAATTGAAGCATTACCATTTGCGTCTGTTGTACTTGGTGATAAGCCCATATAGCTGCTATAGTAGTGGTTGTACTCTGTTTTAATTCCTTCAAATGGATTACCATTATGATCCATAACATGTGTCACGAATGTTGATGTTTGGAAATTAACTACTGCAGATGTACCTGGAGTTGTGATTTCTAAATACTTATATTGAGTTGAGAAATCTTTCGTTGCTTTGAATTTGTACTCACCTGGGAAAAGCTCAATTGAAGCATTACCGTTTGCATCTGTTGTACTTGGAGACATACCCATATAGCTACTATAGTAGTGGTTATATTCTGTTTTGACTCCTTCAAATGGGCTACCATCAGTATGTTTTACGTGTGTAACGAATTCTGATGTTTGGAAAGTTATAGTATTTGGACCACTAATAATATACTGAGTAGAGAAATCTTTCGTTGCTTTATACTTTTGTACACCATTTGGTTGATCTGTTGTAAATAGAATACCATTTGCATCAGTAGTACCTATATTAGTATAACTACTATAATAGTGATTACGAGCAATAGTTATATTTGGCAATGGTGTACCATCATGTTTAACAGTTTTGAATATATTTACATTACCATCCATAGAACAGCCAGAAACTTCGAAGTTATTGAACTGTTTATTATCAAATTTAAAAGAATAAACTCCTGGTAAAAAGTGCATTCCTTGTGTATAAGTACCCCAACCATTTTGATAAAACTTAATTGTTCCACCATAAACATAGTTAATCTGAGTTGTAGAGAATGTTACATCTTGACTGTTGCCTGCTATTACGACTCCGTTTCTTTGCTCTGTAGCGAAATTATAAAACATTTTAAACGAATATGTTCCTGGGAGCAACTCTATTGTAGAGTTTGGAGTATTATTACCTGACCAACCATTTTGATAAAATTTTACATTTCCATTAGAAAGTGGATTATCATCACAGTCAACAAGTTTAGGATTAACTGTTACAGTTGTGAATAATACTTCATCTTCTGCACCATCTATTACCTCACCATTAATCTGTTGAGTACCATTGTTAAAAAACATTTTAAATGAATATTTGCCCGGTAATAATTCTACAGTTGTACCAGTTGAATTATCGCCTGACCAACCATTTTGGTAGTATTTCACGTTATCACCTACTAACACGTTTCCATCACTGTCTTTTAATGATAGCAAAGTACTTACTGTAGTAAATACAACTTCGTCTTCTGTACCATTTATAACCTCACCATTAATCTGTTGAGTACCATTGTTAAAAAACATTTTAAATGAATATGTACCCGGTAATAATTCTACAGTTGTACCAGTTGAATTATCGCCTGACCAGCCATTTTGGTAATATTTCACGTTTTCACCTACTAACACGTTTCCATCACTATCTTTTAATGAAAGCAAAGTAGTAGAAGTTTGGAAACTTACAGGATTGGTAGATGAAGATTCAACTTTCTGTTGAACACCATTATTGAAATACATTTTATATGTAATATTGGTTCCATTTACATCTGCAGTGAATGTACCATCATTATTGTTTGTGGCTGTATGCCAACCATTGCTATCATAATACTTTAATGTAGCACCTGTATTGATGGGATCACCATCCCCATTATTTAGATTTACCGTTATTGGTGTAGCAACGGCATAAGTAGAAATTGCTCCTAAAAGCAAAAATGCTATTAAGAAATTGTGCATGAATTTTTTCATAGTTGCACTCCTCTATTATTGAATAAAAATTATATAACACACATATCTCGAAATTAAGCTTTACAATCAGCTTGTACAATCACATAAAAGTAGTCTTTTTTAAAAATACTGTGTATTTGGTACTTAGTAATTAATTTGTCGGAAATCTATAGCGAGAAATAATGACAAATCCGATATTTTTATGAATAGTGTATAATTGAAAATTAAAATTTCATAACCATTCTTATCGACTACTATGAGTAATTAACAAAGGACTTACTAATATTAGCATTAGGCTTTGACATAAAAAACATTGATCCTCTCATGTAATGAATTTATATATTTTAATTTTCGAACTCTTGTTTAATTTTAATTTAATCTTAAATTTTTAATGTCTCCATTAATTAAAAAACTGCTATCAATAGGAGATTGCAAAGAGTTTTAATCTGATTTCGAATGCTCATATTTTTAGTTGAAGTAAATAAAAAAAGAGCCGCAAAAAAGCGGCTCTTTGAATAATAAAGTTATAATCTGATAGGATTATTTTATCATCACCGGAGTAGTAACTGTACTACCCACACCTTCTAATTGAATTATATATGCACCAGAAACTGGATTATTTAATATTATATTGTGGTTATTTACCTCATTAATATCAGATTGATAAACTAATCTACCAGTCATATCATAAATAGTAAGCCTATAATAGTTAGCTACATTTTCAATGACAAATTTACCATCCGAAGGATTAGGATAAACATTCACTTTCTCAGAAGTAAAGTCATATTCATTTGCTAATTTATTAATTGCACTTCCATTCCAAGTAAATAAGTAGTTAGAATTTGAACCTACATTCTGTTCTTTCTCTTTACTTTGACTATTATAAGTTGCTTTCACTTTAACTGCTACTGGTAGTAACTCTTCACCTAAGTTGTTCATACTTGAGTAAGATCCCCATCCATATCTATATTGCCAAGAATTAGCATTAAGTAAATTGTTGCTACCATCTTTTAATTCTGCAGTAACTAATACCGTATTGAAGTTATAATTAGGAGCAGTATTAACGTTTTGCTCTTTCTCTACACATGCACCTTTATAGAAGGTTTTAACTTTTACAGCTACTGGTAGTAATTCTTCACCTAAGTTGTTCATACTTGAGTAAGATCCCCATCCATATCTATACTTCCAATCACTTGCTGTTAGTAAATTCCCATAAGAATCTTTAAGCTCAGCTGTTACATTTTTAGTTTGGAATGTATATTGTGAATTAGTATTTACATTTTGTTCTTTTTCTACTGATGCTCCTTTATAGCTTACAGTTACTTTTACAGATACAGGCAGTAATTCTTCACCTAAGTTGTTCATACTTGAATAAGATCCCCATCCATATCTATACTTCCAATCACTTGCTGTTAACGAACCATTTTGAGAATCCATTAATTCGGCAGTTACGTTCTTAGTAGTAAAGTCAAAATGTGAATTTGAGCCTACATTTTGTTCCTTTTCTACTGAAGCTCCTTTGTAGCTAACTCTAATTTTAGTACTAACAGGTAGCAATTCTTGACCAGAGTTTGTGAATGCTGAATAACCACCCCAACCATATCTATATTCCCAATTACTCGCCGATAATAAATTACCAACTGAATTTCTCAAATCTGCTGTAACATCAACAGTATTAAATATAAACAAAGGATTTATCTGCACATTTTGTTCTTTTTCTACTGATGCTCCTGCATAGCTGACAGTTACTTTTGTGTTTGTAGGATTGCCATTAACAAAAGTCCATAATCCATTACCAGTTGGATCATTGCCCAAAGAATTATAACTTCCCCAGCCGTAACGGTATTTCCAATTACTATTTGCTAAGCCAGAGTTTTGACTGTTTTTCAACTGAACAAATATAAGAGCTTGATTCATACTACAGCCACTTATCTGTATTGGCATTTGGGTAGCTATTGTATTTCCGTTGTAGAATCTAAAATTATATGTACCAGGGAACATATAAGTATTAGCTGCAATTGTTAGCCAGTGGTTACCATAGTCATTATATTTTACTGTTCCTGGATAGTTTAAAGACACTCTAGTTGGGTTAAATTCCACTTGAGTAGTATTACCTACTAAGACAATTGGTTTAGATTGAGATGTATATATATTTTTCCCTCTAAAAGTAAAAGTACCTGGGAAAAGTTCAATTGAAGCTAAACCATCAACTCCTGTAACATTAGGAGTCAAATCTATCCAATGATTGCCGTAATCATTATACTTAAAAGATATTCCAGCAACTCCGATATTTAGTTCGCAATCTTTTGCATAAGCTACTGCTAGAGCAGTTTGGAAGTTAACAACATCTGATGTTCCAGAAGTTGTAATCTCTAAATTTTTAGATTGAACACTATAATTTTTTGTAGCTCTAAATTTGAATTCACCAGGGAATAATTCGATAGATGCATTTCCATTAGCATCAGTATATTGAGGAGATAAATCAATCCAATGGTTTCCATAATCATTATATTCTGTCGCAATACCTACAAATGGACTACCGTCATGTTTTTTCACATTAGCAGTAAATGTAGCTGTTTGAAAAGTAACAGTACCACTCGTACCTGGAGTAGTTAATTCTAATCTTTTCACTTGGACTGAATAGTTCTTTAATGCTCTGAATTTATAATCACCAGCAAATAATTCTATTGATGCATTACCGTTCGCATCAGTTAATTGTGGAGATAAATCAATCCAGTGATTTCCATAATCATTATACTCCGTTGCAATACCTTCAAATGGGCTGCCATCTGTATGTTTAACAGAGGCTTTGTAATTACAAGTTTGGAAATTTAAAGTACTTGGGCCTGATAATATATATTGAGTAGAATAATCTTTAGAAGCACTATATTTCCAAATGCCATTTGGTTGATTTGTTGTAAATAGTACACCATTTGCATCAGTTGTTCCAACTGTCACATAGTGATTTCCATAATCATTTCTCTTGATAACTATGTTCGGTAATGCACTTCCATTTGCTTTTTTAGTATTAAATATATTAACATTGCCATCCATAGAGCAACCTGAGACAGCAAAGTTATAGAATGTTTGATCACCAAATTTGAAAGTATATGAAACTGGTAAGAATTGCATACCTTGTGTATATGTACCCCAATTAGTATTATGATATTTAATTACACCATTATAAACGAAATTAATCTGAGTAGTAGTATATAAGAATTCACCACTTGCCCCTGAAACAGATTGGTTGTATTTAGTTTGACTAGCATTATTATAATCCATACGTACTGTATATGATACAGGTAGGAGCTCCACTACAGCGTTAGATGGATATGAAGTGGACCAACTTGTGTTGTGAAATTTTACACTGCCTCCTGAAATAAGGTTATCATTACAATCTCTTAAGGCAAGAGTTGTCGTTACTGTTTGGAATAGAATTTTATCAGATTCACCTGATACTGATTGACTATATTTTGTTTGACTTGCATTATTATAATCCATGCGCACTGTATATGATACAGGTAGAAGTTCAACTACATCGTTAGATGAATAAGAAGTGGACCAATTTGTGTTATGGAATTTTACACTACCGCCTGAAATAGGGTTTCCATCACTATCTTCTAGAGCTAATGTCGTTGTTACTGTTTGGAATAAAAATTTATCTGATGCTCCTGATACTGATTGACTATATCTCGTTTGACTTGCATTATTATAATCCATACGTACTGTATATGATACAGGTAGGAGCTCCACTACAGCGTTAGATGAATATGAAGTGGACCAACCTGTATTATGAAAACTTACACTTCCACCTGATATTGGATTTCCATCACTATCTTCTAGTGCAAGAGTCGTAGTTACTGTTTGAAATAATATTTTATCTGATGCTCCTGATACTGATTGACTATATTTCGTTTGACTTGCATTATTATAATCCATTCGTACTGTGTATGATACAGGTAGGAGCTCCACTACAGCGTTAGATGAATATGATGAAGACCAAGAAGTATTATGGAAACTTACATTTCCACCTGATATTGGATTTCCATCACTATCTTCTAGTGCAAGAGTCGTAGTTACTGTCGAAAAAGTTACAGGGTTAGTCGCTGTAGTCAATGTTTTGGTTTGACTAGCATTGTTGTAATCCATTTTATAGACTACATTAGTCCCGACAACATTTGCTGTAAAAGTACCATTATTGTTGTTTATTGCTGTTTGCCATCCGTTGCTATCATGGTATTTTAATACCCCTCCCGAAGTAATGGGATTTCCATCACCTTTTTGTAGATTTACCGTGACGACCGTAGCCGCTGAAGCTAATTCAAAACTTGCTAATAGCAAGAATGAAATAATTAAATAGTGCACGAATTTCTTCATGTTGGCACTCCTTTTGATTAATGATAAAATAAATATTATATAACACACAATTCAAAATAACTGATAGGTGAAATCTACACAATCACACAAAATTGGTATTTTTGATTTATACTTATTTATAGTTACCATTAAGGAGTTTAATTACTTTTTTGTAGCTATTTTACGTTATAAACGAAAGTAGTTAATTGAGTTACTTGGACAACTCAATTAACTACTATTAATTTTTTATAAGCTAATTATATTAGTGATTTATATTAACGATGGGTAATAATTATTAACTAGAAAGCTACTATAAATAAATACAATTCCAACAATAATGAAAATGTATTAATAAATAACATCACTTAATTTTGTTAGTTAATCATCAAGAAATTGGACATTTTTAGTTTATCAATATTTGCTTTTCGTAGGCGACTTTGATTAGTCCGGCAGTGTTTGAGACTTTTAATTTTTGCATCATTCGACGTTTGTGAGTTTCAACAGTGTGGCGGCTTATTAATAGCAAATCAGCTATTTGTTTACTTGTCATTTCCTCTGCAATATACTCTAGTATCTCAACTTCTCTTTTGGTTAAGAATTTTTGTGTATTAGTTAAAGGTATTGCTTCGGCATTATCATGATTAAAGAGTAATTCTAATATATCGTCTGAGATAAATCGTTTACCATTTTTTACAGAATTAATGGCTTTTAAGACTTGCTGATCATCATTCATTTTTGATATATATGCATCTATTCCTAGTTTAGCTACATTCTTTATCTTTGAAATATCTTCTTCAGCTGATATTATAATTATCTTCGTATTGCTATTAATTTCTTTGAATTTCGGAATCAGATGTATTCCTTCCATATCTGGTAAGACAAGGTCAAGTAATACAAAGTCAATATAATTGGACTTGAAGCATTTCAATGCTTCTGAACCATTTTTAACTTTATAAATTTCTCCAACACCTTGAATACTTTCTAACTGCCTTTCTATAAGGCTCGAGAGCATTAGATGATCCTCTATAATCAGATAATTTTGAGACATAATGAATTAACCAATTAGTTTTATTAATAAATTAATAAATGTAGCAAAAATCTATTGTGATTTTACCGTTGAAACAGTCTGTAAATATATGAAGTATGATACTTAAATCAAAGTAATGTTACTTTTTTGTTACTTTGGAGTATTTTTTGTAACATTTCTTGTTTGTTGACATATTTTAATTAATTTATCAATTATTGAGATAAGTTACTGGAGATAATTATGAAATCGAAATCAAGAAGACAATTTCTAAAGAATACTACCCTAGCTAGTCTCGCTTTGGGTACTCTTTCAAGTACTACTAAAGTCGAGGCAAAAGAAAAAGGAAAAACTAATCTAGATTGTCAAATAACTACTTTAGACTACTATGGTGAAGGCCCTTTTTATACCAATAATCCTCCTTTAAAAGAAGATGGAATAATAGCCTCTAAAAGTGAAGAAGGTCAACGAATAAGAATCACAGGTAGAGTCACTAATCTAGATTGTACAGAGATATTATCTGGCACTATTGTCGATGTGTGGCATGCTAATAATGCAGGTCAATATGATAATGTTGGGTATAATCTCAGGGGTAAAATAATAGCAAATGAACAAGGTTTTTATATGTTTGAAACTATTCTACCTGGTAAATATCTGAATGGAAGCCAGTACAGACCTTCGCATATTCATTTCAAGATTACACCTCCCGGATACCCCACATTAATAACCCAGTTATATTTCGAAGGAGACACTAGTATTTCTGGAGATGCGGCCGCTTCTCTTACTTCAGGACAATACGACGCTAGTAATCGTATTATTCCACTTAAAGATGGGATCGATGGTGTAAAAGAAGGTACTTGGGACATAGTAGTTGATGGAGAAGGTACAACTACTGGTATTAATGACTTACACATAAACAAAGGGATTATATATAACATCAGCCCTAATCCATTTTCTGATAAAGTATTAATTAAATATGGTGTATTTAACAGTGCTTATGTAGGTTTATTCGTATATGACGTCGAAGGAAAGCAAGTTGCAATACTAGAAGAAAATTATTTGACTTCTGAAAAATACGAAGCGACTTGGATACCAGATGTAACTTTACCAAGTGGACACTATTTTGTAGCTATTAAAATCAATGATTTACAGGTACATTACTTAAAAATCATGAAAATATGATAGTGATTTTTTTTTAAAAACTGAGTTACTACTTGAACTATATAATATTATGGACTTAAAGAGACTTTATGCGGATTTTACCCACAAGTATTGCATACTTATATTATAAAATATTTTTTAAGTTTTGTTTTAATTCATTATACTTGTGATGTAATAATTTTTTTTTTAATTATATTAAATGGGAGTTCATTATGATGAACAAATTTAAAGTATTACTTATTGTTCTTGCAACTGCTGGTATGATGGCTAGTTGTTCGTTAACTTTACCTGTTGCTGCAACAAGTAATCCAGTTGGGTCTAAAGTTGGTACAGCTTCTGGAACTGGTTTCTTAGGCGTATTATTTTTTGGTGCTGATGCAAGTATCCAAACTGCTGCTAAGAATGCAGGTATAACTAAAATCTCAACAGTGGATCTTAAAAGATCTGATATTTTAGGTATCATTACTACTTACGAAACTATCGTGACTGGAGAGTAATCTCTAGAGTAATGATTATATTATAGGGGGCCATAAGTGCCCTCTTTTTTTTTAAAATAATACTAAAATGAAATGATAAAATTCCCTTTTCTTATAATTTTCATTCTTTTAATTTCTTGTGGTTCTGATATTAATGATAATAATTTGTACCTTTTTGGTGACACCTATATTAAATTGGAGGTAGACGAGATTTCAAATGAACTAACTAAAGAAAACACTGACTTATATTTTTCTTATGTAGGTAATTCGGATATACAAGCCCCATTATACAGATATATTACTAATAAAGACTATCTGTTATTTATTGGATTACCTATAAATACTGATTTCGATACGATAAAAGATAAGTTAAAACTAGTGGAAATTAAAGAAGGTACAATAGATAATATTTCAGCTACATATTTGTACTCTAATTATACAATTGAAAGTGAAAACATAACGAAATTTTTAGTTGACGTTGATAATAACTTAGTACTGATCATTGTAGTGACAAAAGCTGATAAAAAATTAAAAGCTAAAGAGCTTGAAAGCTTACAAAATAGATTCATTAAAGTATAGATTATGAAAACCGACTTAATTAGAAAACTACTTATTATTCTTTTTATAGCTTCTTTGTTTAATTCATGTTCTTTATTTGTAGGCCAAGATAGAATTAAAGAACTGACCCGAACATTTTTTGTGGGCGAGGAAGGGACTCAGTATTTCATTAAACCATTAGAGTTTACTAATGATAATGGAGATGAAATGTATATGGATATTACCTTTCGGTATAAAGACGAAATTAAAGATACTGCTGTGATTAATTTTACTATCCAAACAAGCGACTTAATAAAGAAACTCAATACAGTTACTGTAAGAAGTGATAAGGTAATCTACACAACGAATAATATTTTACTATTATTTGCTGAAAAAGAAGATGAAGAATTCAGATCAAGATTCTCGATAAAAGTTCCAATGAAAGAATTAGATAAACTAATTAAAAATTCAAAATGGGTATTCGAACTTAATCATAATAGTGATATGCTCATATATTATCCGACCACGGGTACCGAAAATGCACTAAAAATCATAAATAATGATTTATTCGTTTTATTCAGATAACTAAATTAAATTTAATATCAATTATAATATCGGAATATATAGCACTAATACATAAACTATATGTAATAAAAAATCCGAAAATATTGAGAATTAAGTAACTCCAACGTTGGTTGGTTTGTCTATGATTTAGAATGAAGACAAGTTGCCAAATTAAAAGAAAGATATTTGACATCGGAAAATAATTCGAAATAATCCCGAAATAAAATTGGTATTTTTTTTATGTTAGTATAATCGCAAAACATAAGTAAAGAATAATATGAATCTCCAGAAATTAGACAAACTTCAATCCTTGAGAAGGATAGATCTGAAAAATGAGTACAAAGCTCACCTTTGGAAAAAAAACAAAAGCTATGTCAAGTTTATAGAGACACTTAGTAATCATATCCACGAATATGGTTTAAAATTTATAGTCCTTTGGGAGAATTTGGATTTCTTTCTTGCTGTTAAAGACAAATACGACGATGTTGACGATGCTAAAGACTTCATAGAAAGTTGCTTAGCAGAGTTAGAAGAAGATAAATATAGTCCTTATATTCACTTTCTTTACAAATATTCTGAACTATCAGAAATAATCACAAACGCACTCAAAAAAGATGATTTAGCATCTATCCAATTGACTTGCAGATTTATAGTATTCGCATCTACTTATGACCTGTTATTCGAAGTTGTAGCTAAAGTTTTATCTGGCTATACTTTCGATGTAGCATATTATGAGATAACTAATAAGATACTACCTGTAGATATATCTGAGTTAGAACAAGCTCACGAGCATTTCTCAGATTATTTCGTATTTGAACAGGAGAAAGAATATAAATTCACTCCTTACAAATTATACACTGCAAATGAATATGTTCTAAACTATGATATTTCAGCATTAGTTAACATAGTCTCTGATATTACAGATGCTAATATATTACTTCATGGACTAGTAATACCAAGTAGAGAAGGAAAAATATTCGATGAACCCAGCTCAGAGGAAGTATTTCCAGCAAAATTATATGAGTATGAATCAGAACCTTATATAGAGTACAGAGGTTTAAAAATGGAAATTTCACCAGATGATCTGCAAAAAGAAATTTTTGTGTGTTCTATTTATTTAGATCTAGATGATGGAATCATAAGAACTATATCTCAGAAACATGATATTACAGCCGAGGATGTTGCCCAATCATTAAGATATTTACTAGGGAAGAAAGTCTATATACATCCAGCTAGCAAGACTTGGGCGGGCAACCAAATAGAGATCAGCTGGGCAGAAGTAATCTAATTATTATACCATTACTTCATATTTACAAACAAACACAAATAAGAGCAAACAATGATAGATCAACTCAACAAAATTCTTGGAGAATTTAAACAAATGGAGGCAAGTGATCTGTTCTTACAACTAGGTGGTTTCCTATTCTGGATTATTCTGATTTTCGTTTTTAAAAGTCTAATAACAAGATATGTAAATAAAAATGTGAAGGATAACTCCGCAAGATACCGAACTAAAAAAATAGTACGTTTGTTAAGCTACATACTAATTGGGCTAATTGCTATATTCTCTTTCACTGGTAATATGGAGCAGTTTGGACTCTCACTAGGTTTAATAACAGCAGGTCTAGCTTTCGCATTGCAAGAAGTTATTCTTTCGGTATTTGGGTGGATTATTATTTTTACAACTAATTCATATAGTCCCGGTGATAGAATAGAGATTAACGGAATAAAGGGCGATGTAATAGACATAGGTGTTACCAAAACTACACTTATGGAAATAGGTGAATGGGTAAAAAGTGATAATTATAATGGTCGAATAGTTCAGATAAGTAATAGCTTTATTTTCAAAGGGCCTGTACGGAATTACTCAACTGACTTTCCGTTCGTTTGGGACGAAATAGTATTACCAATTACATTTGATTCTGATTTGGAAATGGTTAACCAGATTGTAAAAAAAGCTTCAGATGAATATCTTGTCGAATATTCTCAGTTTGCCAAAGAAAACTGGGAAATTATGGTAAAGAAATATTTGATAGAGAATGCTAACGTGGAACCAAATTTACAATTTGTTTTAAATGATAATTGGGTTGAGTTTACTCTCCGCTTCGTAGTTGATTATAAGAAAAGAGGGGCCACTAAACACAAACTATTCAATTCTATTTATAATTCTGTTATGAATAGTGGTGGCAAAGTCTCTTTTGCTTCTGCTACTTTCGAGTTAGTAGGGATGCCAGAGTTAAAAGTAAAACTAGAAAAGCCAAATGAGTAGAGATAAATAATATTGTTTTTTAAATAAGTGAATTGAAAAGCTAAATAAGTTTAGGCTATCGTTTTGATTTAAAACCGAAATGAAAAACTTAGTAGTTGATAATTAACTACATTTGTTTGAGGTAGTATACTCACTCTATTAAGGAACGAAGTACTGACTTCACGAGAAATATCTATCTTTTTATAATCAGTTAATGCAGCACCAGCTAGAGTCATAACAATAGTTGGAATAGCTAAATAGCTAATTATATCTTCCTTATCACCTACTAACAAATAAACAAAAGTACCTACACCTAATCCAACAGCAGCCCCCTCTAAAGCATAAGATTTGTCATTAGATAAAATGTAATCTACTTCTGACAACTGCACGGTATCCTTTTCATTCTTCCAACTTTTCTTATATAACAAATTATCACCTACAACTTCTATATCATTAGCATCAATAACTACATCAGCCTTAAAGACAATTTTACCATCATAAATCTCTGAAAAAGCTGATGAGTTTAATATAAAGTAAAGCATGATGATTAAAATATACTTCATTAGAATACTATAAATTGATTGATAAATATATAACTTGATAAGTATTTGTATTAGAAAGCATTAGAGGGTAGGAACGAGTAAAAATATTTACGGAAAATTGATTGCTAAAGAATATATCTCTAGTTTTATTAGTAAGTTCTCCTATAGTACCACCTAATATTAAACCAATGGCTGAATAGACAACAGCTTCAGTAGTTTCAAAACCATTAAAGCTTATAAGATTATTATTGCTAAGAAGATAATAAGTTGTAAATCCGATGAAGCCACCGCTAATAAGTCCTAAAGTCTTATAAGTACCATTTCGTATTTCAAGTTTATTCAATTCATTTACGGGTATATTATAACTATTCGTAGAATTGAGATCACTGTAAAATACTGTATCCTTTGATATAGTTATTCTTTCAGCTTCTATAATAGTATTATTTTTTAAGAATAACCTACCATCATAAATTTCATTAGAAATTAATTCTATAGAGTTGAATAATAAGACTAAAAGAACTAATAGTATAATCTTCATAGTATCACTTTTTATTAACTAATCCTGTTATAAGTGACAATATAATAAATTAATGTTAAATCTAATGTTCAAACACTTGATTCTCATTATCAGTATTGGGAACTTTAATTTTTATAAATGGGTGGTCGTTAATTTGATGACAAGAGTTACAAGTAGCGGTTAGAAGCTCATATTCTTTTATAAATTCTTCTTTATTCTTTTCTTTAACTAGTTTTTCCAAATCTTCTAATTGAGGGTAAATCATTTTTATAGACTTAATATTTGAGCTATTTTCTTTATATTTTTCAATATCTTCGAACCTTTCTTCTAATTCGTGTAATTCGAAGTTAGCTAACTCCCAATTTTCATTAATACCTGATTTCCAGAGTTTTAGATGATGGACTTGTATAGCGTTCATTAACATCCCCAGGCCGGGTTTATAAGCATTATCTTTCTCTGTTTCTAGAGTTTCTATTTTTTGTGTGAGTACCTCTACTTTTTCTACCAATTCATTATTAGTTTGACAACTGATTAAAAATGATAGAAGTAGGGCGAATAGTATTTTAAATAGCATGTTTTACGGTCTTTAATTCGTTTGATAAATACCAATCTAATACTTTATTCGAATCCATTTAATATAATTAATATTTTGTAACCAACAATGTTTTGAATTAATCACTCTATTCATCATTTCTTTAATATTTTTAATTCTTCAATTATTTCTTTAAGATTATCTTTATACTTATCTATAATGAAACTATATCCTTGTCTGCTGCTTCCTTTTGCTTTAATTTCCTCGGAATTAACTGAGGCGGAAAGAATCATAGTACCATTATCTCTGTAGAAGAAAATTATAGTTTTATTATATGTACCCCATCTTGAAGAAAAGAAACCAGGATTAAAAGGTATATTTCCTGTAACGATAATCGCAACAACTTTCTGATTTAATTCCTTCGCAATCTTAGCTATTGTCTCATTTGGTTTATTCAGATCTAAGTTACTGTAAAAATAGTTCAGTGGAAAAGCGTTTTCAAATACATCAAAAAAGTTATAACTATGCGTCGGTATTGCCATTTCCGAAAAATCAGCATCATCTAATTCAGTCGAAAATATCTCAATTTTATCTTTTAAACTTGAATAACTTGGTGAATTGAAATAATCTTGGCCACATAATAAGAAAACACTGGTGTTTTCATTGAAATATTCTCTTGTATATTCGGCTAAATCATTTGCTTTTAGTTGATTGGTATCTAGTATATCTGTGACTATTTCATCAACAGCACTATTATAAATTGCAGCGTCAATCAATGGGAAAATAGGGACTTCTGGAGGACTCACAACAAACTGGATTACCGCAATAGTGTCATAAGTTTTTAGTTCATGAACATTTCCATCTATACTTACACCACCACAAGAAGTTAGTGAAAACATTATCGCCAAAGCGAATATTAATTTAATTGATTTTATCATAGTTATTAAAATTTATATTGAAAATTGAGAAGTGATAAGTTCGACGATAGAGAAATTGGTAATAATTTACTGTCATTTAGTAATGAAATTTCAAATTTCCTATTAATCCTAATTGTATTAACTCTATTAGTAGAAACTCCGATAACTAACCCTATAAAACTTCCAACTGCAGCTGCATATATTGTTCCTTCAGAGCTTATGTTTTCGTAACGAGCTGCACTAAAATATATAGCAATTCCACCAACTATCCCAAGACCTATTCCCTCTAGTGCATAATTACCATCTTTAACTCTAATCATTCTAACTTCAGCATTTTCAAGTTTCTGTACGATATTATTTCTACTCAACTTAAAAGTAATGAAGTCTGAATGTATCACTATTGAGTCTGCTATTATTTTATTCCTATCCTGTAGAATTATCTCTCCTTCGTAGGTCTGACTAAATAAGCTACTATATGATAGAGCTAGTAATATAATAAATAGAACTGATTTCATAGTATCCTAATATTCTTTTTCCCCTTGTTTAATTTAACAATATATAAAGAACTTATTGTTTTTAAAAATCGAGGTTAAGAAACAATAAACCTCTTAAATTTACTATAAACATCATCTACACTTATTTCATTCATACATTTGAAGTGACCTAATGGGCAGAAACCACGCCCTATATGAGAACAAGGACGGCACCAAATATCGTGTTCTATAATCTCGTGCTTGACTCTATAAGGAGTGAACCCAAGCTCTTTTACACTAGACCCAAATATTGCTAGTATAGGAATCTGACAAGCAGATGCAATGTGCATTAGTCCAGTATCATTTGATATAAAATAATCACATTCGGAAATTTTTTCAGCAGTTTCAACTAATGATAATTTCCCACAGAAATTTTCTACATTCTCAGTTAAGTTAACTAAAGTCGATTTGTCACTTCCGAAAACCCTAACCACATACCCATCATTGATTAGACGGTTGATTAACTCCTCATATCTATTCTGTAACCATCTTTTAGTTTTATGAAAAGCTTCAGGAGCGATACCAATAATTTTATTCTTGTTCGAATATGAATTAAAGCCAAGGTCTAGTCCTTTTCCATCGTCTTGTATTAAATCTCGACATGTATCCAAGTATCTCTCCCCTACGTGTATTGTTTCTTTGGGGAATTTTTTGAGGTAAACCATTTCTAGTTTTTGCTTTCGAAATTTGTTTATTACTCTCAGATCACCTTTATAATCTTCTGTTAGACTAGCACTAATACTATTTTTTTGCAAATCTAATATCACATCATAATCTGAATTAATAACTTCATCAGCTATTTTAGCTCTATTATCAGAGTCAATGCTAATAACTTTATCAATTGTCTCTAAATTATTTAGTAATGGTGCAACTTTATTATTAGTAATAAGATGCAGAATTGAGTGCGGGTACTTATTTTTGATAAGCCGAGGTAAATGTGTAGATAAGACGACATCTCCTATAGAAGATATTCTTATTATCAATATTTTTTTTAAATTGTACTTAGTTGACATTCAAAAAGGAAAGTAATGAAATATACAATCGAACATAATGACAATATAGTGATATTCACTTTAAAAAACGATACTTTGAATAGTAGAATTTCTGCAGACTTCAAAGCAGAGTTATTAATAATATGTCAGCCCGATATACAGGCGCTAATAATAGACCTATCTACAGTAGAATCTATAGATTCATCGGGATTGGGTGGAATACTATTAGCTTATCGCCAATTACACGAACACGAAATACCAGTGATACTAGTTGGTGTACAAGAGATGGTTCGTACAATTATGAATATTTCGCAAATAGGAAATCAATTCGTTTTCTGCGATACGGTCGAAGAAGCGACTAGGTATGCTAGTGATTCAGACGATTAAATTAATTTAAAAAAGTCCAATATTAATTCAAATATTGGACTTTTTTATTTACATAAATTTATAACATAGTTTTTATCACTCATGAAAAATGCTTAATTTTTCAGCTTTTAAAATTGCAAATAAATAATCTATTGTTCAATTAAATAACATATTTACACTATGAACTCATTAATATATCTGATTCCTTTGGCTGGTGTGATAGCATTGCTATTTACATTTGTCAAATCAGCTTGGGTAAACAAACAAGACCCAGGTAGCGATAAAATGAAAAATATCGCCAAGTTTATCCAAGAGGGTGCTATGGCATTCTTAAAAGCTGAGTACAAAGTACTAAGCATATTTGTTATAGTAGTAGCTATACTACTTGCTTGGCAAGGAAGTACATCTGTTAATTCATCACCGATGGTTGCAGTATCTTTCATTGTTGGAGCTTTATGTTCAGCACTAGCTGGATTTATTGGTATGAGAGTAGCGACTGCTGCTAACGTAAGAACTACGAATGCTGCAATATCTGGATTGAACAAAGCATTGGCTGTTGCCTTTACTGGTGGTTCGGTTATGGGTATGGGTGTTGTTGGTTTGGGTGTTTTAGGCTTAGGTAGTTTATTTATACTATTTAGTTCTATTCATGGAGTTGAACAGATAGCCGATGTGAATATGGTTATATCAATTATAACTGGATTTTCTTTTGGCGCGTCCTCTATAGCATTATTTGCACGTGTTGGTGGTGGTATTTATACTAAAGCTGCTGACGTTGGGGCTGACCTTGTTGGTAAAGTAGAAGCAGGTATCCCAGAAGATCATCCATTGAACCCAGCAACTATCGCTGATAACGTGGGAGACAACGTAGGTGATGTGGCAGGTATGGGTGCTGACCTTTTCGAATCTTATGTAGGTTCTATCATCGGTACAATGGTATTGGGTGCTGCATTCTTCGGCTTGTCAGAATTTGACGGTCTTGCATTCGGATCATTGAGTGCAGTATTACTACCGTTATTTTTAGCAGCTGCTGGTATAATAGTTTCTATTATAGGAACATTTTTTGTGAAAGTTAAAGAAGGTGGTAATCCACAAACAGCTCTTAATATTGGTGAGTTTGGTGCTGCTGGCGGTATGCTTATAGTATCTTACTTCCTAATAACAGGTCTTTTACCAGAATCTTGGTCTCTACCTGGTAGTGATTTTGTATTTACCTCTTTAGGAGTATTTTGGGCAACTATAGTTGGTTTATTATCTGGATTAGGAGTAGGTAAAATTACTGAATACTACACAGGAACTGGTACTAAACCAGTTATCAGTATTGTTAAGCAATCGATAACAGGTTCTGCTACGAATATAATCGCTGGTTTGGGTGTTGGTATGATGTCAACAGCTATACCGATTTTATTAATCGCAGCTGCTATCCTATTATCATTCGAATTCGCTGGACTATACGGTATCGCAATCGCTGCAGTAGGTATGTTATCTACAACTGGTATTCAATTAGCAGTAGATGCTTACGGCCCTATTTCTGATAATGCTGGCGGTATTGCAGAGATGGCTCAACTACCGAAAGAAGTAAGAGAAAGAACAGACAAACTAGACGCAGTTGGTAATACAACTGCTGCAATCGGTAAAGGATTCGCAATCGCTTCTGCTGCATTAACAGCATTGGCACTATTTGCGGCATTCACAACTTCATACAATATCTCGCATCCAGATTCACTACTTACAAGTATTGACATTATGACTCCTACAGTAATGGCTGGTCTATTCGTAGGTGCCATGCTTCCATTCGTATTCTCAGCTATGGCTATGAACGCTGTTGGTCGTGCTGCAATGGCAATGATACAAGAAGTAAGAAGACAATTCAGAGATATACCTGCATTGAAAAATGCACTAGAGATAATGCGTACTAAAGGTCAAGATCAAAGTAAATGGTCAGAGCAAGACAAAGCTACTTACGACAAAGCTGAAGGCGCTGCAGAGTATGCTAAATGTGTAGAAATCTCGACTAAAGCATCAATCAAGGAAATGGTTCTACCAGGTTTATTAGCTGTATTAGCTCCAGTAGTAGTAGGATTTATATTTGGTGCAACTACTCTTGGTGGTCTATTAGCTGGTGTTACTGTTTCAGGTGTACTTATGGCTATATTCCAATCAAACGCAGGTGGTGCTTGGGATAATGCTAAGAAGATGATAGAAGAAGGTTTTGAAGTAGATGGAGTTAAGTTAGTCAAAGGTTCTGAAGCTCACAAAGCTGCAGTAACTGGTGATACAGTAGGTGATCCTTTCAAAGATACTTCTGGACCATCAATCAATATCTTAATCAAGTTGATGTCAGTAGTAGCATTGGTAATTGCACCATTGTTATAATCTGATAGAAACAAGTTAGAATTTACAAAGCCATTCGGTTAATAACTGAATGGCTTTTTTTGTGACGTGTTATTCAGACTACGCCATCGGCGTGGGAAGAATCCAGGTAATATTAGTTATATTTTCTTCGATTAATTACGTAAGTTAATATCATGAAAACTAAGATTCTAATAATAATATCCACTTTATTCTTTATAAGTACAGATTCCTCGTATAGTCAAGACTTTATGGATGAATTCCTTAAGTATGACATAGTAGAGTTTAGTATTATTGAAGATACATTAATGAATTCTAATCATAAACTTCGAGAAATGAAATTCAATTCTAATGATAAAGATAGCTTAGTTTATAATTATACATATAAAAATGAATCAAATGACTCTGTTACAATTACAAAAACAACAACAAAAAATGAACTTATAAATTTATTATCAAATGACTTGATAGTAGATATTAACTCATTGGATTTACTATCATATTTCAACGAAGAGATGAAAGAAGAATATGTGAATGCAATGTATTCACATTTAAATTTTTTCTGCTTTGACAACAGACCTACTGAAACAGAATATAATGAATTAATAAGAAATGAATTAAAAAGGCTAGATACTATTTGTAAAGAGACGATAAAATTCGTTTTAGAGTATCCAAGTAATAGTGGAAAATATGGTCCCAATTTTAAAGTAGAAATTATAAACTCAAATTTAGATACCTTGAATATATATAGTGAAAATAATCCCGAAATGAATCCATTTAGTTTACCATGGATAGTTAGAAATAATGAATACAAAATAATAACTTATAATGTTGATCTTTACATATTTTTTAGGGATTTCTATTTTAGAGAAACAAAAGACAACTATATATCACTTGATCCTTATGATGGGTTATATCCTTTAATGTCAAAAATGAGACGAGTTTTCATCAAAGAAGGTATAATAAAAATTCCTCCAACAGAATATGAAGAGTAGATATTCTGTCTGACACCTAGGCTCTTTATTTCGAATTCGATCAAAAGCTCATACTCCGTGTTCTAGCTGTGACAATATCATTTTGAGACGTATGCACTTCGGCTTTGCTCAGTACAAGCAATACGTCTCTACAATTAACCAATATACAATTTCTAATCATTTTAGTTGTCTATTCTTATTTGAAAATATCAAATTTTATATGTCAATCAGAAATTCGATTTTAATTAGTTTTATTGCTATTTTTCTTAGCTCATGCTTTTTCGATGTACCACCTTATAGAGGTGAGAAGTCTAACCATTTTGATGGAGAGAATTTTTATAATTTGGACCAATCAAAAGGTTTTAATTATTGGGATTTGATGTGGTTTTTTATTTCTAGAACCGATGGTTATTGGGCGGATTTTTACCCTCAGACTATACCTTGTAATCCGCCAGCAACTACAAAAGATGGTGAGCTGAAAGTAACATTTATCAATCATGCAAGTACACTAATCCAATTCGATGGTATCAATGTATTGACTGACCCAGTATGGTCGGAGTACACCACACCAGTCAAGCCAATTGGCCCACAAAGAAGACGAGCACCTGGAATAGATTTTGATAAATTGCCGCATATAGACTTAGTAGTTATTAGTCATAATCATTATGACCACATGGACTTCGCCACACTAAAAATGCTACAAGAAAGATTCGACCCTATTATACTCTACCCTCTTGGTAATAAACCAATTTTCGAAGATAATGAACTTCCAAACTCACGAGATATGGATTGGTGGGACACACTGAATATCAAGGATAGAACCATAACATTTGTTCCCGCTCGGCATTTCGCTAATAGAGGTATTACCGATAGAAATGGGACACTATGGGGTGGATATATGTTCGAAACCTCTGGTGGTCCAGTTTATTTTGCTGGGGATACTGGTTTCGGTGTTCATTATCAGCTACTTAAAGAGAAATACGGGGCAATGAGATTTTCTATACTACCAATAGCCCCTATAGAACCTAGATTCTTTATGGAAGAGGTACACCAAGATGCCAGAGAAGCAGTAATGGCTCACAAAGAATTGGAATCACAAAAGAGTATGGGTATCCATTTTGGTACATTCAAACAAGCTAGCGATGCTATGCGGTCACCAATTGACTCGCTTATAGTTGGTCTTAGAGATTTGAATGTCTCCCCTACTGATTTCATACTACCAGGTCATGGTAGAATAATAGATGTGAAGCCATTAGAAAAGAAGAATAAATAAGTTATTCTGAAAATAATTAATCCACTTAATGCCCTAATTGTGAAAAATTTACGAATTTTGTGGCTAGTATATTTACGAATTAGAAAAAATTGGTATTCGAATGAATTTTCAGAAAAGATCAGTAACATGTGGTGAATTGAATGAATCACATATTGGACAGGAAGTTGTATTAAACGGTTGGGTTAACGTAAGACGCGATTTGGGAAGTTTGATATTCTTTGACCTTAGGGATAGGTATGGTATTACTCAGGTCGTAGTACTACCTGAAGTGAACCCTAAGTTAGAAGAAAAAGCAAGAGAAGTTCGTTCAGAGGACGTACTTTGGGTAAAAGGTACAGTTCGAGAAAGAGAAAGTAAGAATAGTAATATACCAACTGGAAATATTGAAGTACTTATCTCTGAGTTTGGTATAATAAGTAAAGCGAAATTGACACCATTCGAAATTTCAGGTAAAACTGAAGCAAGTGAAGAACTAAGGTTAAAATACAGATATTTAGATCTACGTAGAACTGCGCTCCAAGAAAAATTCATAGTTCGAAATAAAGTTTATCAAACTACTCATAGATACTTCGAAGAAAATAAATTCATTGAAATTGAAACTCCTGTTTTGATGAAATCTACTCCAGAAGGAGCAAGAGATTTCTTAGTCCCAAGTAGAATGAATAAAGGCAAATTTTACGCATTGCCTCAGTCACCGCAAATTTTCAAACAGATTAGTATGGTAGCTGGATTTGATCGCTATATGCAGATTGTTAAATGCTTCCGTGATGAAGATTTTAGAGCAGATAGACAACCAGAATTCACGCAAGTCGATGTAGAAATGTCTTTTGTAGATATGGAAGATATAATCTCAATAGGAGAAGGTTATATCAGAAACTTATGGAAAGATGTACTTGGTTATGAAGTAGGAGAATTTACTCGATTGACCTACAAAGAAGCTATGGAGAACTACGGAAGTGATAAACCAGATTTGCGTTATAACCTGAAATTAATTTCTATTGCAGAAGAAGTAAGCAACTGTGATTTTAAAGTATTTACTGATGTAGTACATAATGGCGGTGAAGTAGCAGTGCTAAACGCTAAAGGTTGCGCAGATTATTCAAGAAAAAATATAGACGATCTGACAGAAGTCGCAAAAAATTATGGTGCAAAAGGATTAGCTTGGATGAAGTTCACTGATGAAGGTGTAAATTCGCCAATAGCTAAGTTCTTATCTGATGAAGTAATAGAAGCGATTAAGTCAAAAGCAAATGCTGAAAATGGTGATTTACTTTTAATTTCTTCGGATAATTGGTCTAGATGTTATACTATACTTGGTGCTCTAAGACAAGAAATAGCAAAGCGAACTGGAATATATGAAGGTATTAAAAATGAATTCCACTTCGGTTGGGTAACTGATTTCCCTTTATTTGAGAAAGATGAAGAGACAGGAGCTGTATATGCTATGCATCACCCGTTTACATCGCCAAATTTTGAAGATTTAGACAAACTCGATGAAACTCCAGAGAAAGTTCGTTCAATAGCTTATGATATGGTTATCAACGGTGCTGAAGTAGGCGGCGGAAGTATAAGAATACACGATCAAGAATTGCAATCTAAAATGTTTGAAGCTTTGGGATTGAGTAAAGAAGACGCTAATGATAAGTTTGGATTTTTAATAGAGGCATTACAATATGGAGCTCCTCCTCATGGTGGTATTGCATTCGGATTAGATAGGTTAGTAATGATTCTTACTGGTACTGACAATATACGTGACGTTATCGCATTCCCTAAAACGACAAGTGGATTATCACTTATGGATGGTTCGCCATCTACTGTTGATACAGTTCAGCTGTCTGACTTGGGATTAAACCTTCTTAAGAAAAAAGATTAAAAATAATAATTTACTGTCAGCTCGGTACCAAAACCGGGCTGAGGGTAAACTGATTTAATTCTAGAAAGGTGATTTCTATAAACTTGATTCGTAATATTATAGAAATTTAACATTACTGAGAGCATATTCCCACCCAAATCTATATTTTTCTTAATATCAGCATTTAAAACTATATAACCATCAGTTCTAGTTTCAAAAAGTCCAGTTTTCTCTTGACTAGTTGCCATTTTTGAATTAATTCTAAAATTCCAATCTTCTAATTTGTAGTTCAATGCTATATTCATAGCCAAAGGTGGTATAAGTGGAAGATAAGTGCCACTTGCTGTCTCTTTACCGATTGTATAAGTAAAATCAGAATTTAGAGTTAGAAAAGAGTTGAAGTCATATTCTGCGTTTATATTTAGCCCATATAGTTCAGCAGCTATATTCGTTTGTCTAAATATGGGTAACAAAGTGCTATAATTTGTATCTCCAGTCGCAAATGGAGTAATATAGTTCGAATAATCATAATAATACAATTCCGCTCCAATATTAAAATCTTGAGTGTTATACTGTGATTTCAATGAATAAGAAATTGATCTCTCTAAATCTAAATTCGGATTCCCAATTTCATAAGAATAAGCAGCCAAATGAGGACCGTTTGAGAACAATTCTTCAGGTTCTGGAGCTCTGTTAGATAGTGCCAAATCGAAAGTAAATAATAGATTTTCCGAAGGGGTGTAATTAATTGTTAGAGCATTCGAAAAAGACGAAAAATCTCTATTATTAATAATTTCAGATTGAAATAAATATGGGTTATCAAGATTCACTTGAATTATTTCATATCTAGCTCCATAGTTTAAATTAATTTGATCTATTAGAGCAACTTTTTCCTTGATATAAGCAGAAATCAAATTGTATTGGTTATTTGGTATAAATACGAATCCACCTAGTTCATTATCCTTTCTTGTTAGTTGTAAACCCATATAACCGTTATTGAATATGCTACCTTGGTGCTGTTCCAATTCGAATCTAACTGTATTAGATACAAACCTAAATTGGGCACCAATTAATCCACTGCTCTCATACTCTTTATGATCATAAAAACTTCTTTCATAATCTAATTTAAGTTTATCTATTACAGCGCCATGAGTGTGGTATTCAGAATTCAAACCAATAGTATTTCTATTCATTTCTATATCAACACCTTTAGGATGTGCACCAACAAATCCACCTGGAATTCCATATTTTTTCTCGAAAACTGACATATATGGGTTGATACTATATTCACCTAATTCGTAGTATAATCCAGTTGAAATTTCATAAAGCTCATATTCAGTATTAAATAACTCACCATTTGGAGTACTAACATTATTAGCTTTAGTATATACACCATCCAAAACAAAACCATTGAGAATCTCTTTGAATTGATTTTTAGTTGAAATACTAAATTTGTTATTATTAGTTGCAAAAGAACTGGTTACTATGTTACTGTTGTTGGAGATCGGTGTACCTATATTATAATTACTCTCTGTATGTACTGCACTTCCTACTAATGATGCCCCATACCTAACTAACTCTGCCCCTGAGAGAATACTAATTCGATCAAGTCCATTGAGTGTTTGAGCTTGAGCATGATCGGGTGAATTACCAGATAGATCTTTTGATTTGAATCCATCATTAATTACTGATAATCTATTGCCAGATAATCCATTTATTACTGGTCTTGAAACTGCTTCACCCATTTCAGAACTAGATATTCCCAATTTACTATTCAATAATTCTGATAGGCTTTTACTTGCATTCTCGTTTATAGAAGATTGGCTAATAGTTCTTTGATTTGATTTTTTAAATTTATTGTCAGTTATTGTAATATCATCATACTCAAAATTTAAAGGCGTAAGAAAAATAGATAAAGTATCATAATCGGGAGTTAGATTGATATGTTTCTCTACATAACCAGACTTGATAAAATCTGTATGAGTTTTCTTTGATACTTCTATTTCGAATTTTCCATTCTTATCAGTATAAATCGTTCCTTCCTTGATGTTAATTATAATCTTAACATCTGCAACTGTTTCATTAGTAAAACTATCATAAACAGTCCCAACTATTGTCTTAGAACTTAGAATTGAAAATGATAAAAGAAAAACGATTAGAATTTTCACTTTTTCAGTTTAGGGTTATTAATATGACGATTTTTATCTCTAGCAGTCTTCTTCTCAAAATTCTTCTTCAGAGCTTCAGTTAAATCGATATTAGTCTGATTTGCGAGACACAATAATACCCACAGTATATCAGCCATCTCATCGGCTTCGTTATACTTCTCATCGGAATCTTTGCTTGATTGTTCACCGTATTTTCTAGCAAAAACTCTTGCTAACTCACCGACCTCTTCGGTAAGTATAGCAAGATTAGTCATTTCGTTAAAATAACGAACACCGTTTTCTTTTATCCATTCGTCTACTAATTTTTGTGCTTCTGCAATTGTCATTTTATTTCAATTGGGACAAAAGGTGAAGTAAAGTCTGGGTGACCTTCATGTGAAATTTGAATTCTAAATGTAGTTCCACCTATTTTTAGAGGTGTTATGTTTAACTCCCATTCGTCTATTTCAATTTTTATAATAGAATCATCTTCCATTTCAAATTCAAGTTCATGTTCTTCTGATTCTTCATGATCTTCATGTTCTGGAATACCGATATTGTTTCCATCTTCATCAAGAAATTCAATTGTAAAATTTTGACTTCCATCAGCCAACAACAATGTGTACGATTCTGAAATAGTGTTATCAACTTGCCCTTTTAATACTTTAAAAACAGTTGAATCATTTTCATTTTTGATAATATAACCTGCAGCTTCAAAGTGCTCCTCTGAAGGTGTTACTGAATCGGAGTCATCACAACTAGCTAAAAAAAGTGATGTAAATAGAATAGAAATAATAATAGCTGAATTAATCAACTTCATAATTAACCTCATTATAATTAATAAATAAATTTAATAAAATAGAATTATACGAGGGCTGTAGGTGGTGATCTACCTAATTTTTGGATTTGTGGAGGTTTATTGCTGTTAAATAATTCGAGTGAATTATATTCTTGTTGAAATGAATACTCTATAACTAGTTGATACTTGACAAAGAAACTGAATTTAGTATTTTTCAGAAAATTACATATTAAACATACTTCAATATTTGTATTATGCAAATCATCAATTGTTAGCTCATGGTCATGAATAAAATCTTCATGATTATGACCAACAACCCCAATAAAACTAATCATCAGGAAACTAAATATCAGTAAAACTGAATTAAACTGCAATATGGTTTTTTGGAATTTCAGTTATTGCAAAGATGTTTTAATATATTAATTAGTGTATTACCTAAATATTACTACAGGGATACTATCAACATTAATAAGAGTTTCACCTTCTTTATTCAATTTGAAAACTAGATGTGCAATACCTTCATCATGTGGGGTTATACTAAGAGTAAAATTATAAGCACTTGCAAATGCTCTTTTATCCTCTTTAGTACTATGTTCCAAAATATTTGCATAAGTAGTATAAACTAAAGGGTCAGGATTATCAAGAGTTACACCATCAGTATTTAAGAAATCGATTTTAAAGCTTTTTTCACCGGCATACCAATTCATTTTAATAGTATCGCCTCTCAAATGATCTAGCTGACCATTATTGCAATATATATGAACACTATCATTAAGAGAGAATGTAAATCCTGTAGGTACGAACGGTACTTCATCAACAGGTTTTACTGGATCTTCGTCACAACTAATTAAAAACAATGCTAATGCAAATAATACTAGAATATTTTTCATAATTTTCTCATATTTAAACATACTCATATACAAAATAACAATTATTTAATGAAAAAGTAACAACTATGATTAATATTTTTTTGGATAAAAATGAATGGGTTGATAAAGTTGGATATTGTAGAGCTAAACAAGTTGGGAACATCATTTATATTTCTGGTACCGTAGCAAATGATAATGATGGAAAGCCAATAGGATTAGAAAACATAGCACTCCAAACCAAAGTAATACTTGAAAAATTCGAAGTCATAATGAATTATTTTGGTTATGGTTTAGATTCAATAGTTAGAACAAGAATATATACAACTAACATCTCTAAATGGGAAGAAATTGGTAAAGTTCATGGTCAGTTTTTTAAGGATATAAAACCAACTACGACAATGGTAGAAGTTGCTAGGTTAATAAGTGATGATTATCTTGTTGAGATTGAGGCAGAAGCAATTGTTAAAATTTAATAGAAAATATATGATAATGATTCTTGCCTTAGTCAGTGCTTTGGTAATTTTCTACAGTATGGCCTTGAATGAAAGAACAAAACGTGAAGATTTCATAAATTTCGAATGGATGAGTGGAGATTGGTATATGAGAGGAGAAGGGTATATAATACATGAACATTGGGATAGTAAAAGCGAACATATAATGGAAGGTTATTCTGTTAGTACTAATGAAAAAGGTGATACATTAGGTAAAGAAGAGCTAAGAATTATAAAATTTGATGAAGAATTTTTCTACATAGCGAAACCAAGTAAAAAGAAATACCCAACTACTTTTAAAATGATTTTAGATTCGATAAGAAAAGTTCAATTTTATAATGAAAAAAATGAATTCCCTAAACTAATCGAATATACACGAATTGAAGACTCTCTTTTTGCAAAAATCAGTAACGATAAAAAATTCTTGTTATTCAAATTTAAAAGTGAATAACTTGATTATTCATCTAATTCGACTGGGGCAACAGGGTAAGTATTTGGGTATCTTCCTTTTATAACGCCGATTAACTCCGCTATCTCAATTTGTAACTCTGGAATATCATCTCTAGTATAGCATTTAGTAAAAATCCAATCATTATCATTTTTAGAATTTTCGAGTTTATTTATGAAAAATAAGCGTGAGTTTATTTTCTCCACTGTATCATTGAATCTGAATGCAAATAATGCATACATATTCATTTGAAGCGAGTATTTTCTTGCTTTCGATTCCAAAGTTTCGTTGTCATAAAAGTAATTAGTCTTCCAATCCCAAATTTCTACATTATCACCATCAAAACTTATAGAATCATATACAGCAGAAAGAGTATGATCACCAAATGCTAATTTTAGGTCAAACTCTTTTTTCGAATTTAGAAGGGTTTGGATATTATTTTTAAAATAGTTTGAATCTAATAATCTCTGTATATCTTCTGTAAGCTTCTTATAATCGCCACTTTTTAATTTTATTTGATATTTTGAAGCAGTATTAGTCAACACATTCTCAATATCGTTCAATGATATTGAAAAATCAGTATTAAGTACTGTTTCAACATTTTCCATTAGGGCATGAAATAATATACCATATTCCGTACCGTCTGAGGTTTTATTATCTTCAATTTCAATTAACTCATCATTGTCATAATTCAAGTTTGATGATTTTAGTATAGGTAATCCATAAATATATACTTCTTTAAACTTCTCTTTATTGCTAATATCTTGAAGCATTGACAATTTAGTTGCACTAAAGTTTATCTCCTTTTCCAAAGCATCAACTGTTCCTATATATCTTGGAGCACTAGGGTTGATTTTTTTTGATTTTTTTTCAATATCGAATGAATAATCATCGATATTAGAATAATCTGTGTCTGTATAAATAGTATAATCAAAATTGATAACTTCATTCTTACCATTACTATCAAAAACAGATATAGATGTATTTTTCTTTAATGCTGAATTAGATTTGAAATCATCAAATATCTGTTGGAGTTCAACTATTGGTTTAGAAGTTTCTCCATTCTTCATTATAAGATGAAGTGATTTTATAGCTCTAGTCGCTGCCACATAGAATAGACGCAGATTTTCAGCCTTTGCCGCGATACTATTATTCTCTTTTATCAATAAATCAATAGCTGTTTCACTTGTGGCAAATTCATCATAATTGTCAATAGAAGTAGGTATTTTCATAGTAAGTCCATAATTTTCATCAAATTTGGAGCTACTATTTTGACCTTTTGGTAGATTGATTAAATCAAAATCTAAAATGATTACATGTGGAAATTCTAGCCCTTTAGCACTATGAATTGTAGATAATTTAATAGCTTTTTCAGCTTTCCCAACATCCTCAGACTTGTTATTTCTCATGAAATCATAATCTAATAATTCGAAAGTCTGCCCTAAACTACCATATGCCCTATCTTCTAAGGCATTAATATACCCCATAAACCTATAAAGATTTCTAAAAACAGTATCTTGATTTTTATCATCTTGATAGAAATAATTCCAATTGGATTCATCAATTACCTTAATTATTAGATTAGAAAGCGGAAGCTTATTTGAGAGTTTTATAGATTTCGCTAATAATGCAGATATTTCCTTATCAAGTAAATTTTCACTTTCTTCAGCATATATTTGGAATTTTTGCCAAAATGTGAGTTCGTCTTTTGAGAAATTTCCTATTTTGTATAAATCATTATCTGTATAATTGAAAAGTGAAGATTTCAGAGCGGCAGCACATAACATATCATTTTCAGGTGATTCTATGAATTGAATATATGATATTAAGCTTTTTACTTCATTTTTATCAAAAAAACCTTTGCCGGCCATTACTTTATAATCTAATCCTTTTTCGGCGAGAAGTTTTGTGATTCTAGAGAAATGAGTAGTTCCGGTTGACAAAATACAAATATCTTCTGGTTGAGCTCCTTTCTCATTTATCAAATAATGAATAGATTTGATAAGTTGATTAAACGAACCCACTTTCTCATCTTCTAATTTGGTTTCTCCTTGATTATCATACAGCATTATATTAATCTTTTTAAAATCTTCATCCAATTTAGAATGAAACGAAACTATTTTTTGATAGTCAATATCAAATTCACTAATATTGGAATCCATATAATTGGAGAATAAATCATTAACAAATGCATTTACCTCTAATTCTGAACGAAAAGAAGTATTTAATTCTAGTCTATAATTAGAATCCAATTCTCTTCTCAAATTTTTAAAGACACGTACATCTGCGTTGCGAAACCTATATATACTTTGTTTATCATCGCCAACTACGAATATTTTTACACTCCCATTTTCTCTGATAAGATTAGCAATTGCTAGTTGTCTGTCGTCAGTATCTTGGAATTCATCAATCATTACATAAGCCAATTCATCTTGTATTATATCTTTTACAACATGATTCTGAAGTAATTCAACTGCCTTGTCTATCGTGGAATCATTATCGATTCTATTAGATCCATAGTTAATTTTAGTATAGCGTGCAGCTACTTCTTTTGCTAGTATAGTTAATGCTAGACCTACTTCTATCCTATTTCGTAGTAGTGTATGATTATCTTCGCCAGTATTGTCTAATATAGTACTAAAGGATTTAATAATAGAATCTAGTTCTCCAAATTTCGAAGTACCAAGTAACTTTTTCAAAGCTAGGTTTCTTCCATCTTTTATACCTCTTAGAGTCTGGAGTTCTAGAAGTATCTCTTTTAAGCTTTTCTTTTCATAATTCCGATCAGAATATAATTCATTAAAAACAGGAAATAAGAGTTCTTTAGCTTTGTCAGTTAAAGTACTACCAAACGAAAATTCGTCACTAATCTGATCTAAAAATCTAAATATAGTAACTTTATGAATCTTTTTGATATTTGAAATTATATGATCAATTATTTGATTTAGATCTTGTTCATAAAACAGTTGTTGTTTATCTAAATGAACTTGTTTGTAAACCAAATCAAGGATTATTGAGATAGTGTCTTGAACACCTAAGAAAAGAATAGCTTTAGATATATATTTATAATTATTGCTGTTATCTTCGCTGAGTACTTCATTAATTATTCTAGTTAGTATTATGCTTTTCTCATTTTCATCCAATACAGTAAAGTTTGGTTCTAGCCCAGCTCTGAAAGCATGATCTTTAATTAATCGCCTACAGAACTTGTGAATAGTACCCACTTCTAGATTTACTAAGTTTCTATTTATTCTATCAAGTATTTCTTTTTGCTTTACATCTAACTCAATATTATCAAATGGCTTAGATTTATTAAATAAGCTAGTGATAGTATCTCTTATTTTCTTACGAATTTCTGAAGCAGCTTTGTTAGTAAAAGTAATTGCAACTATATTCTTGTAATTAAACTTATCTGGATGGAAAAGTTGCAAATACAAATATTTCCTAACTAACATTGTAGTCTTTCCTGAACCAGCATTAGCTGTTACTGAGACATCATCATCAAACAAAAGAGTCGCAGTTCTCTGTTCTGGAGTTAAGTCTTTTAGAAATTCTAATTCGGTCATATTAATTTATTTTTAATTTCTTTTTCAAATTAGAAGGTATTCCATTTTTATTTAGTGTTATTGCTGTGGTTTTGTGCATAAAGTAGGAGTAAGAAACATATAAATAACCTTCATGCCCCCTTTTCTTTGTTCCCCACGAGTTTTTCACAACAAAATATTTCCTATCTAACTTGTCTTTGACAATACCAACTATATGCATTCCGTGATCATCTTGAGTTAGATAATTATCAAAATCTTCTTGCCTGATTTCTTGTGTTATATTTAGTTCAGTATAAATAGAATCCCATTTTATCACATCTTTATCCAAAATCATTTGCTTCATATCAGCAGGATTAATTGCAAGACCGTATTTAGATTCGAATGAAGGTTCAGATACATCTGCTCCCCAATCCACAGAATATCCATTTTCCAATGCTTTTTCTGTTATCTCAAGCAACTCATTTATTGGGACATTATAAAACTCTCCATGCGAAAAGTTATCAGGTACTTCTAAAACAAATTTGTTATAAAATGGATGATGAGTAAAAGAAGTTATGTCTACAAATTGTTTAGTATCTATACCTAAATAATCTCTATAGCTGATAGGAGTATATTCTACTCCATTAACTTCAAATTTAGAAGGAGCTGGTCCCATATAAACGTCTAATACTGACTCAAATGCTTTTTTCCATTTAGTTGTTCTATTACTTGCATCTGTTGCAACAATTCTTTTTAACATATCTTCTAATATACCTGACATTTCAGCATGATTTAGATAACCATTTTCTGGACGGGTAGAATATTCAGACTCTGGCACTACACCGTATTTATCTATTGATCGCATAACATCATTAGTCAATGCACCTTCTCCGAATTGTGTCTTTCCGTGATAACGAACGTATAAATCTGCCTTTTCGGGATACATATTTCTAACTATAAACATTTCCGACAAATCGACCTCACCTTTTCCCTCACGGAGTAATTCTGTCTCAATAAACGAGTTTCCAGCAAAAGTCCAACAAGTGCCAGTTCGGTTCTGATTCTTAACTTTAGTAGTTTCTACATTGATTACATGTTTAAATTCATAGACTGAGTCTATTTTATTCATCATTTCCTTGTCCTCACTTTCGTCAGAAGACAAAGGATAACCAGTAGAAAGAAAAAGTATAAGAAATAATGAAGTAATACTTAATAATTTCATTTTAATCTATTTTTAATTTTACAAAAAATAAAAATAGTCAAAAAGTAATCAATTTATTAAAATGTGGAAGAATATTAGAATTTAAAGGAGTGAGTAAACCCAAATACTAAGGTTTGTTCCAATTGTCGATGACTATATATTTGCTCATCATAAGTCATATTTGCTGAATATTGTAAACTGAAGTACTTATATTTAAGTGCTGTAAAGAATATACCATTTACAGATACTTTACTTACATCTTCGAAGAAAGAATCTTTCGTAATCGCCGCAATACTAAAGTCAGAATAAAAACTGAAATCTTCTGAAATCATAGTATCATAAGTAAATTTCAGAATTCCACTATACCCAGTTTCTAAAGTGAAATGACTTTGTACATCAGAAAGTGGATTATCATCATCTATAATAAAATCCTTGTTTTCTTCTAATATATATTTATCAGTATATGTTTGTTGTACTGCGTACCCAACACCATAAATTATATTAAAACTTGACGTATAGTCATCATTTTCCCATTTATAGTCTTGGCCTATAAATAATGTATGATAAAGATAAGCAGGATCTAAAAAAGAAATAGGATTACCATAATTATCATTGTTATCCATTGAAGTTTGTATAACGTTATCTAAGAATAATCTTAGTTGCAATTTCTCAAATAGGCTCATTGATGGCATAATTGACATAATCAGATTATCCTGTGTTGTTATCGGTATTTCATCTTTTGAAATAATCTGGCCATATTGTGCCGTTACACTAGAATTAAAATTATACACATCACCGTATATGTCTAATTTTGCACGTAGAGAACCAAGCCATTGAGCACTTATTGTTTCTTCTCCCCTCTCATAGCTTGTACTTTGGAGATTGAAACCAAGAGTAGGTGAAACCATGAAATCTATCACGGTTTCACTTTCTTCTTCCGTTTCTTCTGTTTCGTAGTTATTATTATAATCCAAAGAGTCCACAATTTCTTGTTCTTTAATTACAGATGTTGAGTCCTCTTGTGTATACACAATAGGATGTATTAAAATAAATACTATTATTGATAAAAGAAGCCTCATTTATCACAAGTTACTTTTATTTTTATTTGTCCACCTTTCATAGGTGTTATTTCTACTATACCGTCGCAATCATTATCTTCACCGCCAGTATCTAATTCGGCAGCACTAGAAGTTTTATTAGAACGCGATGAATTATGATCCGTAGCTGACGACTTCGTAGAAGATTTATCTAATTCCTTAGTTACAGTTATTGGTTTATGTTGCCTTTTACCTGTTGCCATGCCACTACCTGCTTCACGAGTATTAGAAGCATAGTAGTCGTAACCTTTCTTCGAAAGATACATTGATCTTGATGAAAGTTCTAGTCGAATTGGTTTTATACTAGCTGTTGACTTCGAAGAAGGAACTGTAATTTTTTCATTTACTTTATCTCCGATTACACATTTTACACCATTTAACTCAATCGTAATTTTATAATCTCCTTCTTTCAGGCCAGTAGCTATAAATTCACCCCTTCCATTCGTTTTACCAGTTTTTGTCTCACCATTGGGGGATTGTTCTACAGTTATATCTAAACCAGGTATTGGATCGCCTGCAAACAGCATAATTGGTAAAACAAGCAAAGTTATTATTAATTTTTTCATACTAAATCTCAATTATTATTACATTTTCGTTTTTATACTAATTTTAACACCACCACCACGACCAGTAGAAGTTGAGACTTCGATAGTAGCATCATCACAATCGTCATCTATACCGTCATTGTCACTATCTACATCTAATGCATTAGCACTTCTGTTAGATCGAGTACTATTATGATTTGCATCTACTCTTTCTGCGTTATTCGTTTCATTTAATCCAGCTTCTCCTTGGCTTCCTCTTTGTCTAGTAGAACCAGTTTTACCCTCACCTACTTTGGAATGTGTTCTACCAGGTCTTTTTCTTAATAACAAATCATCTCCATCTTGATAATCTGATATTTTACTCTGAAATAATAATGGTGTAGATTTATCGATTCTCTTTTTAGTATTATTGACTCCGAGTACTATAGATTTCCCATTATTTGTAAGCTTTATATCCCAAACAGCTTCAGTAATACCATCTAATGTCAGACTTCCTTGACTGTTTAGTTTACCAGTTTTGATAACTTTACCATTTGCATCAATCACTGATACTTCAACTCCTTCTAAACAGCGAGGAGCTGCTGAGAAAAGTGCAAATGGGAGCACTAATAATAATATGATTAATAGATTTTTCATAATTTCAACCCTCAATTTATTTTAAAATACTTATTTGAATTTCTACTTTTCCGTCACCTTTTGCAGTAACTAAGATAGTTGCGTCATCACAATCTTCGTCTACACCATCATTATCACTATCAGCGTCAAGTCTTTGATTTTTTATATTGGCCCTTGATGTATTTATATTTCCATCAGATTTATTATTTTTACCAGCTTTTTGTTGAATAACATGAGCTGCTTCGTGTGCAACTAATAAATCGCTACCACCTTTGACTTCTGATATTTTAGACTTATACAATGGATTTTCAGCATTGTTATTATTAGAATTATGCAAAGGATTACCGCGTTTACCTTTTGTATTATTAATTCCTAATACAACCGATTTACCATTATTTGTTAATTTTATATCCCAACAATCATCTTTTACACCTTTCAACTCAAGTCTTCCTTGACTATTTAGCTTACCAGTTTTTACAACTTTTCCATTACAATCTAATAAAGAAACTTCCATTCCATCTAGACAGCGAGGTGCCGCAGAGAATAGTGTTAGAGGAAGCACAAATAATAAAACTTGTAACAGATTTTTCATAACAAACTCCAAAATATAAAATTACACATGCAATTAACTTACAATAAATTCTTTAAACACACAACATTAATTGATTTAACTTATCTAGTTATTGTAAATTCCTTGAATACAACTTTTCCAGCTCCACCGCCACCACCAGATACTGTAACAGAAATTTCAAAATCATCACAGTCATTATCTGCTCCATCATCAGTAGTTGCAGTCAAAGGTTTGTGCTGTCTTTTACCTGTAGGAAGTCCACTAGCAGCATCTCTCGAGCTACTCTTATTAGAAGTTGCCCAAGTTCCACTTGATGGTCTGAAAATGCTTTCACTCCCTTCTTGTGAGCTCATTCGAAAAGTTATTGGTTTATGTTGCCTTTTACCAGTAGGAAGACCACTGAATCTACCAGTAGTAGGCTTGTCTAAGTTACAAGACTTTCCATTTTTCGTCAATCTAATAGTGTAAACTGCATCATCTAAACCATCCAAAGTAAGTTCACCCCTACTATTAAACTTACCAGATTTAACAATATTCCCATCTGAATCAATAAGAGAAACTTCAGTGCCTGCTGCACAGCTTGGTGAAGCAGAGTATAGTGCTATTGGAAGCACAAATAATAATACAAGTAATATAGCTTTCATCACAAACTCCAAATTGTTAAATAAAATTATTGAAAAGACTTACGATTAAAATACTATATTTCATATTAATTTCTTAAGTATTTCTACTTAGAATATTGAAAACAATAAATTCCTTTTATTATTCTCTTTAGATACTAATATTTGTTAATTTTGAAATCTATTTATATTCTTATATTAAAAAAAGGTAGGATAATGTCAGTTAAACTTGCTATTAATGGATTTGGCCGTATCGGAAGATTGGCATTCAGAGAAATTTTTAACAGGAATTTGGATATTGAAGTTATTGGTATCAACGATTTAACCGATTCTAAAACATTAGCTCATTTACTTAAATATGATTCGGTTCATGGCCGATTTGCAGGTACTGTAGAAGCTAAAGACGGCGCTATAGTTGTAAATGGTAAAGAAATAAAAATATCAGCAGAGAGAAATCCTGAAGATATTCCTTGGCAAAATCCTGACATCGTTCTTGAATCTACTGGTGTTTTCAGTACTAGAGAAGCTATGTCAAGACATTTCAAATCTGGTGCTAAAAAAGTTGTACTTTCTGCTCCAGGTAAAGACCAAATGGATGCAAACGTTGTATTAGGAGTTAATGATAGTGAATTGACTGGAGAAGAAAAAATAATCTCTAATGCGTCATGTACTACAAACTGTTTAGCACCTATGGTAAAAGTTTTAGATGAAAATTTTGGCTTGAAATCTGGGTTTATGACTACAGTTCATGCCTACACAAACGACCAAAGAATTTTGGATCTACCTCACTCTGATTTGAGAAGAGCAAGATCAGCTGCTATTAATGCTATCCCTACTACAACAGGTGCTGCAAAGGCTGTTGGCTTGGTTTACCCTAAAGTACAAGGTAAATTACATGGTTACGCAGTCAGAATCCCTATCCCTGATGGTTCATTAACTGACTTCTCTGTAGTTTTAGAAAAATCTGTCACTATTGAAGAAGTAAACGCTGCTTTTAAAAAGGCCTCAGAGAATGAATTGAAAGGAATTTTAGAATATACCACTGATCCAATAGTATCTTCAGATATTGTAGGCAATAGACACTCTTGTATATTCGACTCAAAATTAACTGATGTAGTAGATGGTACTCACGTTAAAGTTGTTGGCTGGTATGATAATGAGGCTGGTTATAGCAATAGAATATTAGATTTGATTTCAAAATTAGCCACACAATTATAAATGATTAGAACAATTGATAATTTCAATTTCAAAGGGAAGAAAACTCTTATTAGAGTTGACTATAATGTACCCTTGGATATGAATCTGAATATCACTGACGATAAAAGAATTGTAGCTTCTATGCCTACCATCAAGAAAATTCTTTCTGATGGTGGCATGGCTATTATTATGTCACATCTCGGAAGACCGAAAGGTGTAAGAGTTGACGAGATGTCACTAAGGCCAGTAGCTAACTATTTGTCAAATGTATTAGATACGAAAGTACATTTCGCCGAAGATTGTAATACTGGAATTGCAAAAAAAGTTATTTCAGAAGCTAAATCTGGTGAAGTTGTTTTGTTAGAAAACCTTAGGTACTACGCAGAAGAAGAGGCAAATGACGATGATTTTGCATCAAATCTTGCCGCTCTTGGCGATGTATATGTTAACGATGCGTTTGGAACTGCACACAGAGCTCACGCAAGTACTTATTCAGTTGCAAAAAAATTCGAAAACCGGTTCGCTGGTAAGTTAATTGAGAAGGAAATAGAATACTTAGAAGATGTAGTTAATAAAGCTAAAAAACCATTCACCGCAATTATAGGTGGTGCGAAAGTTTCTGGTAAAATTGATGTTATAGAAAATCTCTTCTCAAAATGCGACAATATACTTATTGGTGGTGGAATGGTATTTACATTCCTAAAAGCTCAAGGTATTGAAGTAGGTAAATCACTCGTAGAAGACGATAAATTAGAAATTGCAAAGAAAATACTACTTGATGCAAAAGCAAATAATGTAAATTTGGTATTACCAACTGACATAGTTGCTGCAAAAGAATTTAAAAATGATACAGATTTTGAAAATGTTCCTATAAATAATATACCTAGTGATAGTATGGGGTTAGACATAGGTATACAAAGCACAAATCACTATGCTCAGCTAATTGAGAACTCTAACACAGTGCTATGGAATGGCCCAATGGGTGTATTCGAAATGGATAATTTCGCTAAAGGAACAATAGGTGTAGCAGAGGCCTTAGCCAAAGCCACTTCAAAAGGTGCAAATACAATAGTTGGTGGTGGCGATTCTGTAGCGGCTATTCGAAAATTGGGATTTGAAGACAAAGTTTCTCATATCTCCACTGGTGGTGGTGCTTCATTAGAATTTTTAGAAGGGAAGAAACTTCCTGGTATAGAAGCGTTGAGATAAAAACAATTATTTATTATATGCGTCAAGCAATTGATTGTAGTTTTGAATTAAAAATTGAGTTAAATGAACGGATTTGGTAATAGACCTAGTGGATTTGGTGGTGGAATGTTCGGAATGTTCCCTCCCGTAATCAAATTCATCCTGCTGATAAATGTTGCAGTATTCATATTGCAATACTTTGTTATGGAGTTAATATTTGTAGGTGGAATGCCATTGAATAAATATTTCTCCGACATATTCGCACTCCAAAGTACTAACTATTCCTTTTCATTCGCTGAGAAGTCATTTTGGCCATGGCAACTTCTTACATTCCAGTTTATGCACGCAGATATTTGGCATCTATTCTTTAATATGTTCGCAATTTGGATGTTCGGTATAGAGTTAGAGAATAGTTGGGGTAGTCGTAGGTTCTTATTTTACTACCTTCTTACAGGTATAGGCGCTGGTTTAGTCCAACTAGCGATCAGTGCTGGACCTACTATAGGTGCATCTGGTGGAGTATTTGGGGTATTATTAGCGTTTGGTATGATGAACCCAGATAGAAAGATATTCATTTTCCCTATTTTCATTCCTATCAAGGCGAAATACTTCGTAATGATCTATGCAGGATTAGAGCTATTCTTAGGTATAACTGGTTCATCAGACGGTGTAGCCCATTTAGCCCACGTAGGTGGTGCAGTGGCAGGTTTCTTACTAATCAAATTCGGTGATCAATTAGGTATATATAAACTACTGAATTCATTTGTCAAATCTTTCGGAGTTAGAGGTTCAAGTGCTGGGTATAGCCAATTCGGTGGCCAATACGGAGGTGGCAATAGCAACCCATTCGGAGGTAGAACTAAAACAAGAGAAGAAGCTACTCGTTATAAAGTTAGTTGGGAAAAGACCAGCTCTGACAATGACTATGAAATAGAAGAAACAGATTCGTATAATAAATCGTATATCATTAATGGTGAAGAAATAACACAGCAAACCGTTGATAGTATATTAGATAAAATATCGGCATCGGGTTATCAGAATCTGTCAGAAAGAGAAAAAATGATATTAAACGAATTGAGTAAAAGATTATAATATGAGTGAAAATAAAAACGGTATAATTGGCTTAGACGTATTCAAGCCAAAAGAAGAAATGCCACAAAGTGTGCAATATCCTCGTAGAATGTCAAGAAAAGTTATGGTAGGCAATATACCTGTTGGTGGTGGCTCTCCTGTATCTGTTCAGACTATGACGAAGACTAAAACTGCCGATGTAAAAGCAACTGTAGAGCAAATCAACAGATGTGTAGAAGCTGGAGCTGATATAGTTAGAGTTACGGTTAATAATAAAGATGCTTGTGATGCAATCGGTGAGATTGTGAAGCAAGTAAGCGTACCAATCGTATCCGATATCCACTTCAACTATACTTATGCTCTAAGAGCCATAGAAGCTGGAGTTGCTAAAGTAAGAATAAATCCGGGTAATATCGGTAGCGTTGACAAAATAAAGAAAGTATTAACAGCAGCCAAGGAACGTGGTATTCCTATCAGAATAGGTGTGAACTCTGGCTCACTTGAGAAAGATATACTTGATAAGTATGGCTATCCAACTGACCAAGCACTATTCGAAAGTGCAATGAGGCACGCGAATATAGCTGCGGATCACAACTTCGATGATGTGATTATCTCTGTGAAATCAACTAGTGTACCACTTATGATTTCGGCATATAGATTATTAGCAAAAGAGACAGATTTCCCACTTCACTTAGGTGTTACGGAAGCTGGATTGATTACCAAAGGGACTATAAAATCGGCTATTGGAATCGGTACATTGCTTGCGGAAGGCATAGGTGATACGATAAGAGTATCGCTAACAGACCAACCAGAAAACGAAGTAGAAGTAGGAAAAGAGATTTTGAAATCTCTTGGTTTAGCTCAAAGAACTGTAGAAATCATTGCTTGTCCGACTTGTGGAAGACTAGATGTAGATTTGTTCAAAATAGTTGGCGAGTTAGAAGAAAAAACTAAACATATCAAAAAGCCAGTGAAAGTTAGTATTCTAGGTTGTGCAGTAAATGGTCCAGGTGAAGCTGCAGATGCAGACATTGGGGTTGCAGCGGCTAAAGGTAAAGGATTGCTATTCAAACACGGTGAATCAATTGGATATGTGAACGAAGAAGATATAGTCGAAAGAGTTTACCAAGAAATCTTAGCTTTCGAACCGAAGGAATGAGAAATAGAATATAGATAAATAATAAAAAAGCTCACAGTTAAGAACTGTGAGCTTTTTTTGTGTTATTCTACTTTAAATTAGAAAGTGTATTTGCTTAATAATGGTTTTAATTAGTGGATATACTGACATAAACTTACCTGTATATTTTATTTCTTACTCTAAATCATTAGGATCCATATGATCACAAATAAAGACACCTCGAAAATATAAAACATCATCTTTTATATCATATGAATAATAAACATTGTCTTCACAACCAGAAGTTAGCCAGCTATAAAATATTTCATAAAATATATTGTGCTTTTTTTTGTAGTTAATAGTAAAATTAGAACTATCTTTATCATATAATTTATGAAAATCTATGCTGTTTAATTCGAAATCGCTTTTATTTTGAGTTTTTATAATTGACTGAAATTGATTTATTATAAATTTTGGATATTCATTTTCTAAAATTAAATCCATTTTAATGTCTTTTTCATTCAATATAATTATTTCGAGATTATTCGGACTTTTAATTATTTGTTTAGTAAATTCTATAGCTAGCTGTTTATGCTTATTATAATCAACACTATTTAACTTAATAACTAATAGTAAGAAAGTTATAATTAACCAATTTGATCTAGAATACATAAAAACTCCTACGGATTTGTCTTAAGAAAAAGCCACTCACCTATAATGTCTTCAATCACTTTTTTTCATTTTTTCCTCTTTAGAATCTTGGAGGGCATTAGTAGTATTTGTTTGCAATACCAACAAACTAGAAATGAGTAATAACATTAACAAACTTTTCATATTAAATCCTTTATTATTTTATAAAAATCGGTGCATATGGAGGAACAATAAGTCCATACGGTTCGTTATCAGAACATAATTAATATCTTAATCAATGGGTTCAGAAATACCATTAAATACTAATGTATCCTGTTCTTCAGAAAAATCAAATTTAATTAGTTGTTCGGGTGAATTTATATCTTTACTGACATAATATAATAAATAAATTTGTTGTTTTGTACTAGAAATTTTATGACCTTCAATACTATCGTAATCAAAATTACGACATTTTAGATAAGTGATTTTCATAACAAAATCAATTAATCGTTCATCACTTTCGTTTAATAATAAGAGAAATTTAGAACAATTTATGTTCTTACTTCTACTCATAATATCCATCATCAAGGGTGGGGTATCAATAATTTCTTTTACAAATTGTATCATATTATGTTCTTTAACTTTCTGTTCTACATCTTTTGCTAAAATACTTGAAGTTAAATTGCAGTAAATAAAAAAAATAAAGAATACGGTTTTCATAATATACCTCGTCTATTATTGAAAGATTGGTGCATAAGGTGGTAAAGCATGATTTTTTCTTTTATAACTATAACTCTTCCTATGTGGAAAATCGTAAAGGGAATTAAATAAATTTTCTACTCTACTGGTCTCGATATCCCTTTAAATAAGATAGTGTCACTTTCTGTTTGAAATAAAAATTTAATAATTTCCTCATCTTTACGATAGAATAAATAATAATGATACTCTTTAGAATCTGAAATTTGATATTTTTCAATTGTTACATAATTAAACTTTTTAAATCTCAAATAAGTTATCTCCAAAGTAAAACTGATAAGTTTTTTTTCTTCTTCTCTAAATTCTTTAAGAATTTTTGAACAATCAATTGTTTTGTTGTCAGTCATTGTTTCAATCATCATGGCAGGATCCTTAATAATGTGTTCAATCATTTTTTTCATTTTTTCTTCATTAGAATCTTGAAGGGCATTAGTAGAATTTGTTTGCAATACCACCAAACTAGAAAAGAGTAATAACATTAACAAACTTCTCATTATAAATCCTTAATTATTTTATGATTAAAATTTTGCTTTTATTTATAGATTTTGAATTATTTGATTAACTCTTCGAAGAACAAATAACTTATTATCAAATCTGAAGGTCTTAAACCATTATATACATCTATACCAAAGATTTTCCTGTTTTTTACTTTTTCAAAATCAACAGGTTCATATAAGTCTAAGTCTCTTGAGTTTTCTAAATAAACATTAACAAACTTATTATCAAATCTTATTGAAACTCCATAAACTCTATCATCACCGAAATAAGTATAACTAATAGAATCTTGTTCAATTTCATCTATGAAATCAATAAGTGTTTTATTACTTAGACTATAATAATCATAATAATGCATATCTGAGTTAAAATCAAATGTAGCAAATTCGCTTTCATTGCAAGCATTCATAAGCATCAGGATCAAAAAAGTTGTTACTATTTTAGTTTTATTCATAATTAATCAAATTTATAATAAATAATCCGTTGCATTCCATATTCTGAGTTTATATATTTTCTTATAGTTAAATCTTTTATTTTAGCTTGTTTGAGATTAGAAGTATTTTTTTTCATTTCAAGATTAATTTCTAAATTATTGGAGTATGCAATCACAACATAATCGATTCTACCATTTTCTTTAAATTCAATTATTGTATCAGGTTTTTGAATTAAATCATTGTAAAACTGGTCAATATCTTTATTTCTATATTGGTTAAAGTTAATTTTATAAATATTAGAATTAATATCTATCTTTTGAGTATTCTGACATCCAATACTAAACGATAAACTAACAAGAATTATAATTATTGATTTTATAAATAGCATTTTATTCATTATCTATTTAAGCCCTCCTCTAAGTGCATCATTTATTCTACTATCATTATAATTAGACATTTCCATCTTAGTTTTGCTATATTAAAATTAAAAGAAATAAAATACAAGATTTATTTTCGCTATAAATTTTTCCAACTACCGTAACAAAATGTTAGAGTTTGAGTTAAAGAGATTAGGATTAGAATAATATGAGGATTAATGTAGAAAAAAGTTAGAAAATATGCTTCCTATTTACTGAATGTAAGATTTCTAATGGAGTCTTTACTTCTATTTAGCTCAGCACAGGCGCTGCGTTAAGATTGACGGGGTTCCTGGCATATGGTAGTACAAACTTACACCCACCTAAATCCTCCCTCAAGGGAGGACTTGAAGCGTTATTCAGCTTTACTACCACAAAAAAAAAGAGCAGAATCTGATTTTACTCAAATTCTGCTCTTAGTTGGTACGGACGGAGAGACTCGAACTCTCACAAGCTTAAGCCCACTAGATCCTAAGTCTAGCGCGTCTACCAATTCCGCCACGTCCGCATCAAAATAGGTTACAAATTTATAACATTTAATATTAACTAAAAAATATATTTTTAAAGTTTTTCTCTTCTTTTGTTATTAAATTTGAATCTATGGGAATACAAAAACGAAAAGTTGCAATAATTGGGGCAGGTGTATCGGGTATGACTACCGCTACTGAGCTGATGAATAGCCACGTGGTTCATATATATGAGGCGACTAATTCTATCGGAGGTAGAGCAACTACTCTACTGGACAATACTACTCAAGAGACCATAGATAATGGTCAGCATATATGCATAGGTGCTTACAAATACTTCTTCGATTTGCTGAAAGTGATTGGTGGGATGGAATATTTCCAAATAATTGAAAAATACGATATTCCCTATTTCTATGACGGTAAGTTCGGTTCGCTTACTTCTAAAGTATTTTCTGGTAAATTCGGCCTGTTAGAAGCTATTATTAGAGATAAAAACTTTGGTTTCAAAGAAAAGATAAACACTATTATCTTCGCACTAAAAGTTCAGATGGATTCGATCTCTTTTCAAAATTACACTGACTGTTACGAATTATTAATTCGCAATAATCAATCCGAGAATGTAATAAAGATACTATGGGAACCACTTATAGTTTCAACAATGAATACCCCTGTACGTAAGGCAAGCCCACTAATATTCGAAAATATAATGCTTGATGGTTTTCTAAGTAAAAGCCAAAATGCTGCATTCTACCTCCCTAAAGTTCATTTTGGTGAGCTATTCAAGGGATTTGAGTCTGTGTTTCTCAAAGATGAAAATAAGATTTACTACACTACACCGATTAAGTCCATAACTGAGGAATCAGGAAAGTATATGGTAAATGAAGAGTATTATGACGATGTAGTTATTACAACCCCTTCATTCATCTCTAAAAGGATATTGAGCGAGCTACCTATAGATATTGATGTGCCCGACTACTCCCCTATTGTTTCAGTTTATTTTTGGTCAGATACCAAGTTGACTGACGCGTATATGATATCAACTGTTGACACAGGTTTCGATTGGCTATTCAACAGAGACAAACTAATTGATAGAAAATCAGATACTTACTCCTATCAAATAACTACTAGCGATGCAGTTCGTTACGCTAAGCTGAAAGATGAAGTAATAATTTCAATGATGGAAGAGGACTTGAGGAAAATGTTCGGGGAAGAGTTTCGAATTACTCATTACAAAATCGTACGTGAACTAATGGCTACTTTCCTCGCAGATAAGAAAAACAATTTAAAAAGACCAAAAGTTAAAACTCATCTACAAGGCCTCTATTTAGCTGGTGATTACTCGGACAATGGGTATCCATCTACCCTAGAAGGAGCTGCTAAAAATGGATTTAGGGCAGCTCACTATATACTGAAACGTACTGTAAAATAGAATCGGCTATTTCAGATTTGGGAGCTGTAGCTACCTCTTTTACATTATCTTTATCATCGATTATTGTGATTGTATTAATGTCCTTTCCGAATCCACTATCACTACTATTCGCTTGGTTTGCTACTATGATATTGCAATTCTTCCGCTCTAGTTTATCTTTCGCATATTCTAATAGCTTCTCACTTTCTAATGCAAAGCCAACGATTATTTGATTATCTTTCTTTTTACTACCTAATTCCTTCAGTATATCCTTTGTTTTGACTAGCTCTATAGTCATAAAGTCTTCTTTTTTCTTGATTTTACCATTGTGCTTGATTTTCGGAGTATAATCTGCTACAGCAGCTGACATTATAATAACATCCTGCTTTTCGGAGTTAGCTGTTACAACTTGGTACATATCTTCTGCGGACTCAATATCGATTCTTTCTATAGCGGGACTGCAATTCAGACAAGTTGGGCCAGTAACGAGTGTTACCATAGCCCCCATTCTCAACGCAGATTCTGCTAAAGCGAATCCCATTTTCCCTGAGGAAAAGTTACCAATAAAACGAACGTCATCTATTCGCTCATAAGTGGGTCCGGCGGTGATAAGCACCATTTTCCCTTTCAGAAAAGACATTATATATACTCTTTGATTGATTCTATAAGGTTTAACACTTCCGGTAATCTCCCTTGACCAATTATACCGCTTGCTAGCTCGCCGTATTCAGGGTCTAACACTTTGTAGCCATCTTCTTTTAATTGGGCTACGTTTCTTTGTATTGCTTTGTTTTCCCACATATCACTATCCATAGCCGGAGCTATTAGTTTAGGTATTCCTTTGGGTATGGCAGTAGTAAGAGTAGTGAGTGCATTATCACAAAATCCATTAGCTATTTTCGCTAGAGTATTTGCGGAACAAGGAGCAATAATGAATAAATCACACTTTTGTGCTTTATCAATATGCCAAGAACCCGAGTCTTGAAATTTATCGTCGAACATATCGTCTATAGTTATATTACGACTTAGATTGTCAAGTACTAGCTTACTAACAAACTTTTTGCCACTTGGAGTAATGACGCAATTTACGCTGGCACCCTCTTTTATCAGCTCCCTTACCAAGAAAGGAGACTTGTATGCAGAGATAGAACCAGTAATTCCGAGTATAATATTTTTATTTTTCATTTTATGTTATGTGCAAAGTTGACAATCATATTCCGTAAATTAAATTTTATTTTCTGAAAAAAGCAAAAAAACATGGTTACAGTAGCAATAGTTGGTCGTCCGAACGTTGGCAAATCAACCCTTTTTAATAGATTAGTTGGTGAGAGAAATGCTATAATAGAAGACGAGCCTGGAGTAACACGCGATAGGATATATGGTCGCTCCGATTGGAATGGAAAGCATTTCCATATCATAGACACTGGTGGGTTTATACCTGGCAGCGAAGATACTATGGAAAAAGCTATTCGTGAGCAAGCTATGATAGCTATGGAAGAAGCAGATTCTATTATATTCATGGTTGATGGTAAAGACGGTATCACTCGTTTTGATAGAGATATAGGTGTGTTGCTACGTGGGACTGATAAGCCTGTTACTTTAGTAGTGAATAAGTGTGACAATCATGTTATGGATCATAATTCCTACGAATTTTATGAACTGGGGCTAGGTGACCCATTCCCTATTTCTGCCAATAACGGTAGAAGTACTGGTGATTTTATGGATCAGCTAGTAGAGACTTTTCCAGTAGTTGATTATGATGAAAATGATGATAGACTTAAAATTGCATTAGTAGGACGTCCGAATGCTGGTAAATCAAGTTTGACCAATGCCCTACTGGGTCAAGATAGAAATATAGTAACTGATATACCTGGGACTACTCGTGATTCGATTGATTCGGTTGTAAAATTCCATGGGGAAGAAATAGTCCTAATAGATACCGCAGGACTAAGAAGAAAATCGAAAGTAGATGAGAATATAGAAAAGTGGAGTATGGTTCGTACTCACAGAGCTATTGATAGATGCGACATAGGAGTAGTAATTTTAGATGCAGAGAGAGGTTTCGAAGAGCAAGATAAGCGAATAATTCAGTTACTAAACGACGCTAGAAAAGGAATTATAATAGCAGTAAATAAATGGGACCTAATCGACAACGAAGAATCGGACACTGCTCATAAGATGAAGAAATCTATTTTGGAAGAAGTAAAGACTTTTCACTTTGTTCCAGTTATATTTACTTCTGCAACTGAAAAAACAAGAATATTTAAAATAATAGAAATAGCCAAAGAAATAAAAGCAAGAAGAGAGAAAAGAATATCTACAGGTAAGCTAAATAAAGTGCTTATTGATTTGTTTGAGAGAACTCCTGCCCCTGCTGTAAGAGGATATGATTTGAGAATAAATTATATCACACAAGTAGGAACCGAGCCACCTCTATTCACAGTATTCTTGAACCAACCACAATTATTGCCAGATAGCTACAAACGATTTGTAGAAAGGCAAATAAGAGAGAATTTTGACCTAGAGGGAACTCCTATCAGTTTGCTATTCCGTAAGAAAAACAAGAAATGGGAAGATAGGTAAAGTTAAGTTACCTTATTACTACTGATATTATATCCCTTTGGGATATAAATTGTATAATAAATTAGAACTAACTTTTATTGAAAGCAAGCCAAATTAATTCTTTACAAAACGCTTGTATATTTTCTCGTTTATTCGGATAAAATAAGAGCCACTTATTAAACCTTCGATGTTTATACTTAATTGATTCTGGTATAGATTTGCAGTATTTCTAGACACTACTTTTCCTGATAAATCTAATATTTCGTATGATTCAACTATTTCTTCTGATTCTAGATTGATTACAGAGAACGAAGGATTAGGATAAAGAGTTATGTTTACTCTATCCTCATATACACTAGTTATGTTCTTGGTATTATATTTAAAAAATTTAGCAATTCTAATCAAATTTCCGTTATCATCCTTTTCTTCAATTGCACCTGAAGCATACAGATAATCTTCGTACAAAAAGAAACCATTAATAGGGTTCTTATTTTCATAGAATTTATCGTTTTTGTCATATAGATCAACCCATGTATCACCACCATCCTCAGTATAGAGAAATACTTGGGTGCCGAGTGCAAAACCTTTATTACCATAGAATTTGAAGCTATGTATAAACTTTCCGAAATCAATAAAATCACTTACGAATACAGGTTCCCATGTTACGAAATCTGATGATCTCATCATAGTAGTATTTCCATCGCTGGTTTGTTTATATCTATTTTCTACATAGAAATATGGTTCTTCGTATTTTAGATTGTAATAGGCTTGGATAATCAAATCAGATTTTTCGAATTGTTCTGATTGAAAACTCGTCCATGTAATACCACTATTTGTAGTTTTGTAGAAACATAAAGAATCATCGACACTACCAACCAAGTATATTTCGTTTTCATTTTTTGCGACATAATTACGAAATTTAAAATTTGCCTTTAATTGTGGTACTATTTCCTTGAATTCTTTCCAGGTTTCACCCTTATCAGTAGTCTTATAGAAACCGAATACGAAATGATACCCTATAAATCCAACAGAGTCATTCACGAATTGTAGTCTAGTTAGAGGATATACGGAATCGTCAGATATTTTTACCTTAGTCCATTCTTGTGATTTCGAATTCAAAATATGTATAGAGTTTGGTTCAGCAGGAGCATATAGCTGGTCACCTTGTTTTACCAAATCATATATAGCATTAGATTCATTTTTAATATTTCGAGTTTCGAAGAATGAAACTTCCCATCTGTATCCTTTATTCAAAGAATATAATATTCCATTCGTATTATTGAGGTTAACAGTATAAAAGATCCCATATAATTCATCCATTTCATAAGTTTTGAAATGGAATTCATCTCCGTTAGGATTTTTCACAGTGCTATTATTATCCATTACTTCCCATTGAGCTGAGAATGAAATTGTGTGGAATAGAATAAACAAAAATGTAAAAGTGTAAATAAATTTCATATAATTTCCTGTATTAATTGCTTATACAACTATTAAGACAATAGATATGCCATTTTGTTACAATAACAAGAAATAAATGCAGTATTTGTAATTAATATCAATCCAAAATTCATAGTCTTATAAAACCTTATAACATATATTTTTTCATTAAATTGCAATTAATGAAAATTGACCTGAGTAAATATAAATACAAAAGAATAGTCTGTTTTGATTATGGATTAAAGCGTATCGGATTTGCTGTTTCAGATGAACTACATATTACAGTCAGACCACATAAAGTATTTGATGCTACTAGCAAATCGCTTTTTGATGATATTCTAGTAGAATTGAAATTACAAAAAACAGGACTCATAGTAATAGGTCAGCCAATACGCTACGATGGACAAAGTTCTGAAGTATTAGAAGCAATTGAAAACTTTAGAGAGAAGCTATCCGTTATATCAGGTGTAGATGTTGTCTTGTACGATGAAAACTTCTCTAGTAAAGAAGCGATGAGTATGATGGTGGCAAATGGCAAAAAAAAGAAAGATCGCCGAAAGAAAGGTAATTTGGATATGACGGCAGCTGCAGTAATATTAAGAAACTTTTTAAATGAAAATGAATAAATCAATTGTTTTTATACTTTTATTAGTATCGATTTCGTTATCTGCTCAGATAGACAAATCGAAGTACTATTCTTATGGCGAATCACTTTTTTCTGAAGTATTGGAGTTACCTTATAGTAATACAGATTCCTCCCGATTAGCTATATTAGTCAAAGCAGCCAATGAATCATTAAGATTTCAGAAAGTCAAAGATGGACCGAATTTTGGTAAATATTTCGGAGTACTCGATGTAGAAATATTATTTCAGAACAGTGATGGGATAGTAAAAAATCGTTCTAAAATCTCTGACACTATTTATTTCAAAGATTATGAACAAACTCTGAGTAAAAATATTTTTGTAGAAGGAGTGAAAGAAATAATCATGCCTAGAGGTAAATTTGACATAGAGGTTAAATTTGATATCAAAGACAACAGTTATCTAAATACCAAAAAACACAAAATAGATTTGAGTAATAAACCTATACTTTATACTCCTCTTTTATTCAACTCACAAAGAACTGACGTTTATACAGAACTTCAACCTTTTGCTCTCAATCAAACTATTTCTTTTGATGCTCAAGGTGCAAAAATACTTATCCCATCTGAAAAATTAGAAGAAGCAAATTATACTTACACATTTACCAAGAAGAAAGATATAAGTGAAATAGCTTTGAAATGGGATGCTAAAAACGAAGTGAACGGTTTATGTAAAGTAATAAAGAATGTTGATTTCAGCTATACAAATGATTATTCGGATATAAAATTCGATTTAAAAAGAAACAAGAGCTATAATGTATTAGATATTGACTTACCTGGTATCAAAGTTATACCAGGAGTTTATAGTCTTGAGATTAGTAAAAACAATGAAAAGATAACAGACTTTGAGATAAAAATTGAGTGGGTGAGCCAACCTATCTCACTAAATAGATTACCGTACGCAATTGAAATATTGAAATATATAGCTACAGAGCAAGAAATCGAAAAGATTAATAGCTCAGATGATGTTTCTGCTGCCTTTCTGGATTACTGGGAACAAAAAGACCCAACACCACTTACACCATTTAACGAAGCATTGCAGCAGTATTATGTTCGTGTAGATTATGCTTTTTTTAATTTTAAAACAATATCAGAAGATGATGGTGCTAAAACGGATAGAGGTAAAATATACATACTAAAATCATCTCCAAGTGAAATAAAAGAAGAATTCAAAGATGATAAAACATTAGTAATATGGAAGTATGCTAATCAGAGTAAAGAGTATATATTCGAGTTAATAGGAGCAGGTGATTATAGATTAGTTGAGATCAAAGAAATTTAACTCAGTACATACTTTTAGGTTCCCATGATTCTCCCTCGCAAGGGATATCATTAGTTGTAACATGGACATCGTAAAGTTTGCACAGCTGACTTTCAGAACTAAAATGCTTACATGACCCACAAAGAGTATCTTCTTCAAATTTTTTTATTCTGTTTTCATAATTTTGATATTGTTGCCATCCCGGATACAGAGCTATTAGCCAAATCAAGAAAAGTGATAAATACCAAACCTCGCTATGACCAAACTCATACATAAGCACCATAGTTATAATAACTAATAACGCAGAACGCAATAATACTCCCCATACTATAGAGCCAAAAGTAACTATTGGTTCGCTGTGGCTATCATCATCGGTAACATCTTTGAAGAGTAACAGATGCTTTAGCTTTTCTAGGTCATTCATAATTCAAATTCAATATTAATCACTTTCGTACATTTTGTACGTATATGTAGAACGCTTGAGTATAAAATTAATTACAATTAAGAATAATTATTATTAATATTCTTAAATTATACTTTCCAAAGAATTAAAATCAGAGTAATAATATGAAAAAGACAAGTTTAAGCAGAATAACAATCAAAAATGCACAATATTACGCTTACCATGGTGTGAAGCAAGAAGAAAGAAAACTAGGTGGCAAATACGAAGTAGATTTGATAATGGATTATGATGCAAAATCTGCAATAGTTAGAGATGATGTTAATTATGCATTAAACTACGAAATAGCAATGTATTGTATTTCGGAAGTAATGACCGGTGATTCTTATTCACTAATAGAAACTATCGCTAATGAAATATTGAATTCAGTGGTAGAGAAATTTGAGTTTCTTCAGAAAGCAACAGTTAGAGTGAGAAAAATAAATGCTCCAATGAAGCGCTATGTTGACTATGTAGAAGTAGAGCAAACTGTAGAAGTAGAAGATAGCGAGGAGTAAATAGTTCAAATATATAAACTCAGATAGATTATTACACAAGAGTATGATATTATTTATCATACTCTTTTTGTTTGGGTGTGAAAGAAACTGGTCAACAAAAGCAAGAGCTTTTCCCGATTGGTTCTATTAAGTACACTTTCTCCGTTTTGGAACTGGATGTAGTTTTTGAGGATATCACATACGGAAAAGTACAGGCTTGAAGTTAGTTTGTAAAAACGAGATTGTGGCAAAGAGGGTGGAGTAAAATTTGAAAATTATAATATACTTGAGAAATAATAATGGATTATTTAAACGAAATAAAAGTAATAATTAAAAAGCTTAGAGATAATGGATTCCTAGTTGAGTCAGAAGAATTAAAATCAAATTATGAATTATCATTTACATCTACAGAACTACTTTTAAAAACACTTTACTATATGAGTACAATATGCAATAATAATTTAGATATTAAATCCTTAATTGGCCAAGATTTAATCAAATTTGAAAAATTTTGTAACTCGCAAGGTCTTTATTTAAATAGTCACGAATAACTTTCATAGTCATTTCGTAGTAAATCTGACCTAGACTCTTCGCTAACTTCGTTAGCTCTGAGTGACGGGGATCTCTTTCAAAAATAATAGGTGTAATCCTTTATTCAGAATAATCCGTGATGGTAGCTGAGCAGCGCCAAAGTACTTACAATATGGATTTTGGTTAATTAAGAGACGTATGCACATCGATTACGCTCAGCTCAAGCAATACGTCTCTACAATATATAAATAGAAATAAATACAGTATTTTTGCAAATGGAGATTGCCACCTCCACATCGCATCGCTTTGTATCATCGCAATGACATATCATCCGAAGCTACAAGATTTCTTGAAAATTTAAACTTTAGTTCACTTCGAGAACCACAGTGAACTAATTACACTTTAAATCCCCCAAATTTTATTATATTGAAGTTGAGTAAATATACATACTGCGAATACAAATTGACTGAATCTAATAAAAAAAATACTTTCGTTTTGCTCTCATTGGGTGCCAATATAGGGGATAAAAAAACTACCCTAGACAATGCTGTAGAGACGTTAGTTGAGCTTGGATTGATTTCGCAAGTAGTAGTGTCTTCTTATTATGGTACAGAGCCTTATGGGGTGAAAGACCAGAATTGGTTTATTAACATTTGTGTCAAAGGTATGACTCAACACTCCCCTACTGATTTGCTGGCCAAGTGTAAAGAAATCGAGAAAATGTATGGCAGACAAGAACGTGAAAGATGGCACGAAAGGGAGTTAGATATAGATATAATATTCTTCGGAAAAGAAATAGTAGAAACTGAGAGTCTAACGATTCCTCATAAAGAATATAGAAAAAGAAATTTTGTATTAGTACCAGCTGCTGAGATTGCGGGTCACTATATACCACCGAACAACGAATTAAGTTTGGAAGAGTTAGTAAAGCAATGTGACGATTGTTGCCAAATAGATAAAATAAATTAAGATGCATATACCTGAAGAAATAATAGAGCAAATAAGACGAGACGCTGATATAGTAGAGATAATTAGTGACCATCTGGTATTGAAAAAACGAGGAAAAAACTATATTGGTCTTAGTCCTTTTACTAATGAGAAAACCCCATCTTTCGTAGTATCGCCAGATAAGCAAATATTCAAAGATTTCTCCTCAGGAAAAGGTGGTAATGTATTCACGTTCCTAATGGAATATAGACGAATAACATTTCTAGAAGCGGTAGTAGAACTAGCAAATAAGCTAAGTATTGAAATACCTACTCAATCGAATTCGGAACAAAAACAAAGTACCGAAAAAGTATCAAAAAGAAAAAGAACGCTTGAATTGCTCGAAGAAGTCAAGAAGTTTTACATTACTTCAATGCGATTAGATGAAAAGCACATTGCCATAGAGTACTTTATAAAACGTGGATTTACTAGTGATGTTCAAGATAAATTTGCATTAGGTTACGCACCTGATAACTGGGATGCAACTGTAAATCATCTTAGAAGCAAAGGATATACAGAGCAGATAATGCTTGAGTCTGGAGTTATTGGTAAAAGTAAAAATGGTAAACTGTATGATAGGTTTAAAGGTCGAGCCATCTTCCCTATCAAAGATCATCTAGGTAAAGTTATCGGATTCGGTGGTAGAGACCTTACTAATAGCGAAAAAGCAGCGAAATATATCAATTCACCCCAAACTTCAATATATGATAAAAGTGATGTTTTATATGGCTTTTACGAAGGGATGGATGCTATACGTAACAAAGAGGTAGCAATACTAGTCGAAGGCTATGCTGACGTTGTTTCACTAAGCCAAGCAGGAGTTGAAAATGTAGTTGCAGTAAGTGGTACTGCCCTTACAGAGAAACACGCTACAAGGTTGAAAAGATATGTAAATTCAGTTTACCTGAATTATGATTCGGATAGAGCTGGAGTAAATGCTGCTGACAAATCCATTGATTTATGTTTGGAAAATGAGATTGATGTCAAGATTGTTGTTCTACCAGAAGGGCAAGACCCTGACAGTATTATCCGAGAAAAAGGTAAGAAGGAATATGAGTTATTGCTCAGAAAAGCAAAGACTTTTGTAGAATTTAGAGTTGAGAACTTTAAGAAAAATAGTGATTTTAAGAATCCTAAACTTCTTTCTGATTTTTTACAGAAAATGGTACGAACCATAAACAAAATAAAAGATGTATTTGTTCATGACCATTATATAAATAGTCTTGCCTCGCTATTAGATTTGAGCGAGTCCGAAAGAGGGTTAATTTATCAAGAAAAGAGTAAAGCTAGACAGAACTCTGAGCAAGGAAAACTTGAGTTAGTAAAGGGTACTAAAAATGAATGGCAACCAGAGAATATGGTTTCCGAACTCAAACAAGTATTAAATGATGCTGAAATAAAAATATTCTCTTATCTACTTCACAGCAAAGACATAAAACAAGTAATAGAAAAATTGCAACTAACTCCAGAATTCTTTCAGACCAATATGGCAATGAGAATATTTGACCATTTAGAATATCTTGAGTTTAACACTACTGAAGAATTATTCCAGCAAATTCTACATTCTGAAGAAGCAGAAGAGGAAATAAATGGTATATTAACTAATATATTATTACTAAACGAAGAATTTAGACCTTCGGATGAGTGGGAAAAATTTAGGCATGTAGAGACTACAAATGAAGAAGTATTAATACAAGAGGCTATTAGAAGTATAATACTAAATAATCTAGAAGAAGAAATAAAACTAGTAATAGAAAAAATAGAAGAAGAACCCGAAAACGATTCAGTAATGGTTAGCTATAGAGACCTAATTAAAAGAAGAGAAATGATGTATGAAAAAGAAGTTTAGAGTAAAAAAATCTATAATAGGAGCTATATTATTAGCTATTACTTTATGGGCATACACAACTCTCAACAACGAATACGTTACATTCGTGAAGGTACCTTTTAAAGTTATTATGCCGAATAATAGAGCAATAGAAAACCCAATACCAAAGCATCTGGATATAGAAGTAAAAGGTAAAGGATGGGATATATTTAACCTATTATTTTTCAATACATCTAAAGAAATAAGCCTTGATTTATCCAAACAAAGAATAGAAAAAAATGATATAGAAGTTGGGAGACAACAAATATTGAAATCTGTTCGCTATATTGGCAATCTCGAGACAATAGATGCACTTCCTGACAATGTAGAAATTAGAACAGGTATTAGTGGTGAGTATTTTGTAGAAGTAGAACCTAATGTAAAAGTAATTCCTACACAAGGGTTTACATTAGTAGATGGACCAAATGTAGAGCCAGAAAGAATCCGTATAAAAGGTAACAATAAAATAGTAAGCAACATAAAGACTTGGAAAACAGAATACACTGTAATTAGTGATGTTGCTAATAGTTTCAGAACAAAAATACCACTCCAAGACACATTGGAATCTATAGTAGCTAAGTCTAGACAAAGTGTATTCGTATTTGGAAAATTAGAGCAGATAGCCGAGAGAACCTTCAAAGATGTACCTTACACTTTGATCAATGGTAAAGCTGAGAGATACGATATCATGCCAAAACGATTCGATGTTACTGTAAGAGGTGGTATAACAGCAGTTTCTCAGGTTGAATTATCAGATATAGAACTAATACTTGATGCAAATGAAGTATATAATACTAGTACTTCTACAGTTTTCGTGAAATCTAAAATCAAAGGAAACGTGAAGTTAAGCAACACTTCCCGTATGTACGTTTATGTATTCAAGAAGTCTGACGAAAAAAATATGTTAGAATTTGCTGGCAGATAAATAATTCTATTAATTGTTCAATTTAATTCTTAATTTAGGTTGAATATTTTAAATCTTATTGGAGTATTTATGAACAGAATCATACAATTTATAATTGGGATTACTATCATTTCATCACTTTCTTTTACTTCTAAAGCAGAATTTAATAAAGATGGTGTACTAGAAGTCCCTGGTGATTTTAACCTTTTTACCTCTATAAACTTACAAGGATATACGAAACCTTTATTCACAACTATTGGCCAAGGTGCACAGTCCAATTTGTTTACAGTAGCTTCTTATGATGAAAGTTATTCTATTGGTATTGATTTATCGCTTTCATCGACACTAATACCAGGAAGCCAGCAAGTTTATAATGCTGTTTTGCCTGCGGCATTTGGCGATACGAATAGAATGGATAACGCTGTTTATCTAAATGGTAAAATAGTCCGTAATATTGGAGGAACTGTAGAGCAACCAACTATATATGGGGGTGCTAGTAATGCGATTTATGTAGTAGCGCCTGTACAAGGTGGAGACCCAGCGGACAGCATCTATAAAACTATTGCTTTCAATGAAGGAAATAATATTAATACAATGGCTTCTATACCAGCATTCCAATTAGTTTTCGGATTACCAACAAGAACAGAACTTAGGTTTAGATATTTGGGAGCACCAGTTGATGATCAAATGTATAATCATCTCGCAATCTCAGCAAATCAACAACTTGATCATTGGATGAATATATTCGATGAAAAAGATAATATGGCGCTTGCCCTTAATGCTTCTTATCAATTTATGACTTTAGCAGAGACTATAGATATGAATTCATGGGCTGTTGGTCTTCATTTTAGCAAAGGTTTTGGAGATGGATTCTCGCTTTATGGAGGATTACAAGTCGAAGATTTATCTGGTACATTCTACATGGTCAGAAAAAATGGATATAATGCTGACTTTTATTTAGAAGATGGTACAACATTAAAAAATATGTCAGCTATTCCGCAAGAACAACAATTAAATTATATGGCACACGTTGCTGCTAGAAGTGATGTAGAGACAAACCCTTATGAAGAAGTTAGGTTATTAAAACCATTATCGTTTGATATAGAATCATTTACTAGTTGGCGTTTCACAGTTGGTGCAGCTTACGAATATGGTATTATGGAGCTACATTTGGATATGGGCTATGCTTCCCAAATGTTTTTGAACGGTGGTCTTAGATTGCGTTTCAAAGAATGGGCGAATAGTGACTCAGTTACTGAATAAAATTTGAAAATTATTAATTATAGGTATTTACATTATGAAAAACTTAAAAGGCTTATTGGCAGCATTGCTAGTAACTGCTGGTATCTTTAGCTTAAACAGCTGTGATGTCACTAATATAAGCGATGTAATATTGCAAATTACTGTTGATTTCGATCCAATCTTCGAAAATAAAATGGTACCGGACAGCTCAATTGACTTTACTGATCTGAATGATTATGAGACATATAGAGACAATAAAGATGAAATCGAAGATGCTCAGATTCTGCATTTCAATTATAGAATAGATGAAATAAAAACTGAGAATAATATGGACATTGACTCTATTATTTTCGAATCTGTTAACTTTTATTTAATTCCTACTACTTCTGACGGAAGTAGAATACCAGGTCAAAGATATAAATTAGGTGAATTTAAAAACCTGCATGTTGCTGATTATTATAAAACTGCAAAACATATAATCGAAGTACCAAGTGAACTTGGCAATTTGATTTCAGAGCAAATCAAGAAAACACCTTACTTTATATTCGTTACTGAGTATAGTGGCTTAGTCGGTGAGAATGTTGACAATAAGTTTGACTATATCGAATCTCATATGGATATGGTATTACGAATTAAAACTAAATAATACTTGGATTTAACTAACTTATTTTATTTGCCCTCTACTTGTAGAGGGCTTTTTTTATCCAACAAAAGACAATCTTATCCGTTATATAGGTTATGATAAAACTTTACCATATTATATTATCTTTGACTATAGCAATTATTTTTCTGCATACAGTTATTCCACATAATCACTATGATGAATATAATGTTGAACACTCGATTGCACATAGTCAAGTGACGAATATAATTGATCTACTTGGACTTGGATTTCATCATAGTAATCAAAAAGACCTAAATGACTTAAATCAAGTGAATTATAAAGTGATAGACTTTGAGGCAGTTGAACTAAATAAATACACGCTTATAAATGAAGGAATCACAATATTAGAATTATCTTATGAGTCACCAGATAGTCCGAATTTTGTTATCAACCACTACAGACACCTATACTCTAATACGTTTCCGCAAAGAGCTCCCCCAATAGTAATTATATAGCTTCAAATCTAAAAAATATATAATTATAAATAAAATCAATAATCGGAGTCTAAAGATGGAACCGACACATGTTCATCTATTAATAAATCATTATCCAATATTTGCAACATTTATTGGATTCGCAATATTGCTATTTGGGTTAATTAAGAATAACCAAACAGCGAGAGTTATAGCTTATGTAATATTCGTTTCAGCAGCTTTTGTATCTTTTTTGGCTTTCCAAAGTGGAGAAGGAGCAGAAGATATAATTGAAAAATTATTACCTGAATCAGAACAATACATAGAGGCACACGAAGAAGCAGCAGAAATCGCACTTTGGTTTGCGATTGGTTTAGGCCTATTATCAGCTATTGCAATATACACAACAATAAAGCAAAAACTTATAGAAAAGAAAATAGGTCTAACTATTCTAGTAGCATCAGTAATCTCGATTGCCTTTTTTGCATACGTAGGTAGTTTGGGTGGTAAAATTGTACATGCCGAATTGAGAGGAAATTCGACCATTACAAACACAATCGAATAAGATAAAGTATATATATACCCTAGTCAAAAGCTAGGGTTTTTATTATTATTACAATTAGTTAACTTTAGTTTTTAGATTAAGCATAAACAACTTTTGAAAACATTAAAAATAAACACAAATCCAGAAGTCAATGCTGTGTTTGATAAATATACAAAAGAAGCCCGATTAAAAATTGAGAATCTAAGACGGATAATATTCGAAACAGCAAATGAAATAGATGAGATATCAGAACTAGAAGAAACTCTCAAATGGGGTGAGCCAAGCTATCTAGCAAAAAAGGGTAGCACAGTAAGAATAGATTGGAAACCCAAAGCACCCAACCAATACGCAATTTATTTCAGTTGCTCCACTACACTAGTAAAAACATTCAAACAAGTATATGGCAATCAATTCGATTATGAAGGAAAAAGAGCTATAGTATTTCAAATGTATGAAGATATTCCCGAGAAAGAGCTAAAAAGCTGCATCAGAGCTGCTTTAACTTATCATAGAGTGAAGAATTTGGATAAGTTGGGGTTGTCCTAAGCATTTTGAGTCACTCTGAACGGAAAGGATTGGAATGAAGAGTCGAATTAAAATAATTCAATTCTTTTTTAATCTCCTATTATTCGTAAGAAACCCGAATTCTTGACCACATGGCAAACCAACACCAAGCTCAGAATCAGTTTTACTTTTTAGCTTGTGTTTTCTTACAATTGAATCTGAATTTAGTTTTCTAAAAATCAGACTATCAAACCTTAATCTTTCAAATTCTAGTCGGCTACAATCAACATACTCCCAATTTTCTGTTTTAGTAAATTTATCACTATAAAATACTAAAGTCTTATTCAAATTCCCTCTTGTTTCAACTTTGATATTTTCATTCGATAATAGAGAATCTACTTTAATTGAATAAAACTTCCTCATTAGAGGAAATTCCTTTTTTTGAAAATTAATTACCAAATTTTTAAAAGTCTGAATGTCATAATTCATAGTATCTACTTTATAATCTTGAATAACACAGCCTAAAATGTTACCATATTTTGCTGTATGAACAATCGGGAAATAATAGTGTTCCAGAGGATACTTATTCCAATCAATTGTTACTCCTTTTTTTAACGCTTTTATTCCTTCCTTAATCTCGACTCTTAGTTTAGCAATTTCCCGTTTATCTATTAAAACATCAATACTATCGATTAATTTTATTGCAGCAAGAAAGTGGAATTCATAGTTTCGGACATCCCAAATTTCCCATTTAGCACTATCTAACTCTCCAGATATAACTAATTCTCTCGATTTTCTTAATCTATTATCTATATCTTCTTCATATGTCGGCTTGAAGAAGTAAACTATCAAACTAGTAGGCAAGAATGATAGTAGAAATACAATTATAAAATTTTTAGGCATTATTCAATAGTTAAGATATTATCAATTCAATATACGAAAATTTAATATTTCCAATTATTTTTCTGCATAATCCGATAAATAATGAAATAATACGTTGTCTTAGATGCAACGCTTTATTATCTTTGTAACTTACATAATTCGGAATTTGATGAAAAACATTAGAAATTTTTGTATCATTGCCCATATTGATCATGGCAAATCGACTTTAGCTGATAGAATACTAGAGCTTACGGGTGCCATCACTCAAAGAGAAATGATACACGCTCAGATTTTAGATAATAATGCCCTCGAACAAGAAAGGGGTATTACTATCAAGTTACACGCTATTCAGATGGACTATAAAGCTAAGAATGGCGAAATATATAAACTAAATCTTATCGATACACCTGGACACGTAGATTTCTCTTATGAAGTTTCGCGTTCTCTGGCTGCTTGCGAAGGTGCTATACTAGTAGTAGATGCTACACAAGGCGTAGAAGCTCAGACTATTAGTAATCTGTATATGGCAATTGATAATGACTTAGACATTATACCTGTTTTGAATAAAATTGATTTACCAGCAGCTGCTACGACTAAGGACAATGTAAAAAAACAAGTCCTAGAGTTAATAGGTGGTAAGGAAGAAGATATAATCGAAGCTTCGGGTAAATCGGGTATGGGAGTAATCGACATATTAGAAGCTATTGTCGAAAGAATTGACCCTCCTAAAGGAGATCCAACTGCTCCACTTAAAGCGTTAATCTACGATTCAATATTTGACCCTTATCAAGGTGTGGTCGTAAATATAAGAGTAATGGATGGCGAAATAAAAGAAAATGATAAAATAGTATTTATGTCCAACAAAACTGAACATATAGTTGAGCAAGTTGGAGTAATGAAAATGAAAAGGGAGAGAACTAAATCTCTTTCTGCTGGTAATGTAGGGTATATAACTGCTGCTATCAAAGGTCTATCCGATACTAAGGTTGGTGATACTATTACTCATCAGAAAGGTGGAGCTACAGAACCAATAGGTGGATTTAAGGAAGTTAAACCTATGGTATTTTCTGGTATTTACCCTTCTGATTCAGATGGATTCGAAGATTTACGTGATGCATTATCGAAGCTATCACTTAATGATAGTGCAGTAACTTTTGAGCCAGAATCATCAACGGCTCTAGGTTTTGGTTTCCGTTGTGGATTCCTTGGCCTCCTTCATATGGAAATAGTACAAGAAAGATTAGATCGTGAGTTCAATCAAACGATTGTCACGACTGTACCGAATGTAAGATACCGTGTCACTAAGACTAATGGTGATATAGTTCAAATCGACAACCCTGCTCAAATGCCTGATAGAGTAGCAATAGCTTCACTTCGTGAGCCATATATCAGAGCGCAGATTATTACTCCAGACCAATATGTTGGCAATATTATGTCTCTTTGTATGGAAAGACGAGCAGAAATAGTCGATCAAAAGTACTTATCAGAAACTCGTGTAGAATTAATTTTCGAAATTCCATTATCTGAAGTTGTTTTTGATTTTTATGATAAACTGAAATCTACTTCTCGTGGCTATGCCTCACTAGATTATGAGTTTTCCCAAGAAAAAGAAAGTGATTTAGTTAAACTAGATATTATGCTCAATGGTGAAACCGTCGACGCATTGTCGTATATAGTACATAGAAACAAAGCACACTCTTGGGGTAAGAAAATCTGTGAAAAACTTAAGGAATTAATACCAAAACAGATGTTTGATGTAGCTATACAAGCAGGTATAGGAAATAAGATTGTTGCTCGTACTAATATTAGTGCTATGCGTAAAAACGTAACTGCTAAATGTTATGGTGGTGATATAAGTCGTAAACGCAAGCTAATAGAGAAACAAAAAGCAGGTAAAAAGCGTATGAAAATAATAGGTAGTGTAGAAGTACCACAAGAGGCTTTCCACGCCGTACTATCAATCGATTAGGAATAAAACTATGTCCGTCAAAGAGTATTTAGCAAACCGAAAGAAAAAGAAAGAATTGCACCGTGAAAAAATGAAGAGTATGTCTTTTGGAGAAAAGGCGTTTTCATTTGGAAAAACTATCGTAGGTGCTATAATAGTAGTTATGATTATCAATGGTCTTTTAGTTGCATCATTCGTAGTACCAACAGGTTCTATGGAAAATGAAGTTATGACAGGAGATTTTCTCTTCGTTAACAAATTCATATATGGTCCGACTACGCCTCAAGTTATTCCATTTATAAATCAAGAACTCCCATTTTACCAATTTCCAGGTATTAAGGACCCTGAAAAAGGAGATGTAATTGTATTTATCTATCCTGGTGATAGAGACTTAATAGAAGCTCAGGAGTTCCAATACTATCTCAAAAGATGTGTAGCTACAGCGGGTGATACTATTCAGATTATAAATGAAGTAATCTATATAAATGGTGAAAAACAACCTTTACCAGAAAATGCAAACTTTAGTGCTAGTAATAATCCAAACGCTCCAGCGGCATTCCCAATTGGTACAGATTGGACACAAGCTAATTATGGTCCATTAGTAATACCGAAAAAAGGTGATGTGATTCCTATTTCAAGAGAGAACATAGAAAGATGGAGAATATTTATCCTTAGAGAAGGCCACAAAGTAACTTTCGACAGTCAAAGTGTTTACATAGACGACAAACCAGCTACAAGTTACAAGGTTGAGCGTGATTATTGTTTTGGTATGGGTGATAATAGACGAAATAGTTTAGATAGTCGCTCATGGGGTTTTATTCCTTATGAGAATGTTACAGGTACACCAGTAATTGTGTATTGGTCTTGGGATACAAACATGCCATTTGGAAGCTTTTTCGACAAACTTTCGACTATTAGGTTCAATAGAATCGGTAATCTAATAGACTAACCTTGAAATCCATCAAAGACATACTGTTTACAATTATACTAGCAGTATGTCTTATACTTTTTATCAAATCTTTCATTGTTGACTTTAGAGTTGTTGCGTCCGAATCAATGGAACCGACTCTAGTGAAAGGCGATATAATAATAATAAGCAAGCTTGCTTACGATATATTTGGGATAGAGTATAATGAGCCCAAATCATCTGATGTTATTACTTTCAAACATAATAATGAACTTCTAATCAAACGAATTAAAGATGTCAATAGCCAAGGGGAAATGTTCGTAGTAGGAGATAATACGAATAATAGTATAGACTCTAGAGATTTTGGTTACATTAGTAAAGCTGACTTAGAAGGTAAGGCAATTATTAAATTTAATTTTTCGACTTTTTCAATAGATTTCTTAGACGATTAGAGTTATTATAAACTGAACTCATCTCCTATCCCCCATTTCTTCGTGGTCTTATCGTAAGTATGCACTACTACATTTAAGGATCCTTTACTCACTTCTACTCTTATAAAATGAAAATCTCTTAAGCTTTTTTCTTTTTCGATTCCAATAGTGATATCTTTATAATCACCTTCCAAATCGATATTTCTTCTAGGACCACCACCTCCTCCTGAGACTATGAAGTGTTTCTCATCTATTAATAAATGCTCATAATTATGACAATGACCAGATAAAAATAATTTCGCCTTTTTGCTTTTATTAAATGGTTCTACGAAATTATCTTTCACAAATTCGTCATCACCAAAACCTATTCCTGTTCCATTTGTGTATGGAGGTTGATGAGTTACTACTATTATATTATTAATACTTTTATCAATCTCATATTTATCTAATTCTTGGTTGTACCATTGATTTTGTCTCTCTTTCATTTCCTTAGTTATTTCTGTATTCGAATTAAGAAGAATAAAAGCATTATTTTTAAATACGAAAGATCTCCAAGATGAATCTTTAAGTTCAGGAAATCTTCGTGATACATTCTGTGATGCAATCTCGGAATCTCCTAAGTATTCATGATTACCTAACACTGGAACTATTGGAATTTTTTCATTTCTGATAACTGATGTGGAGCTATCAAAATACACCCAATCCTCATCTGAAGAAGCATCAAATACCATATCCCCAAGGTGCAGAATAAATGACGGCTTATTATCTAATGATGCTATCTTACTAAATAATTCGAATTGCACAGAATCATTTGATTCACGAAAAAGCAAAATACTTTCTACCCAGCCCGTTCTTTGTGTATCGCCAATTATTATAAAAGAGTCTGATGATTCATTTTTAGTTGTTGAATTTTGTAAAGTATTATATGTCGGGACAGTATTACTTAACTTACTTGAACTACAACCAAGTAGAAAAACTATAAATAATATAGCAGCTATTAATACTCTTGTAAATTTCATATAAATGTAATAGTTAGTTTTAGAATCCAATATAACTAATCTCTTTTAATTTATATTTACGGCTACACCATATAAATTGGTTAGTTTACAATTATTAGAACACCTATATTTGTAAATAATTCAATAATTCTATGATCAGAGGAATATACATACATATACCCTTTTGTGCTACTATTTGTAGCTATTGTGATTTTTATATAATTAAAAATCAAGATACTTACATTGAAAAATATGTAGAATATCTAGTAAGAGAGTTCGAATTATTTAAATCTCTTAATCCAGAGGAAATTGTAATTGACAATATATTCATAGGTGGTGGAACCCCTTCCTTACTGACTCCATCTCAGTTAGATACAATACTCAACAAAGTTAAAGAAAGCTTTATAGTGTTACCATCTACCGAGATTAGTATGGAATCTAATCCGGCGTCAATAGATGCGCAAAAATTGAATGAGTATAAATCGGTTGGGATAAACCGAATAAGCATAGGTGTACAGAGCTTCGTAAAAAAAGAATTGGGCTTACTCAAAAGAAACCACTCACCAGGACTAGCAGAAAAGGTGGTTTCTGATGCTGTAGAAAGCGGTATAGAGATAGTGAATCTTGATTTGATATTCTCTGTACCAGGTCAATCTCTCGCATCGTGGACGTACTCAATAGAGAAAGCTCTTGAATTAGGTACTAACCATTTCTCGACATATAATCTGACCTTTGAGGAGAATACACCGCTTTGGAACAAGATGCAATCAGGTAAAGTAGTAAAATACAATGATGAAGTAGATGAATTTATGTATTTCACTGCTATCGAGATTCTTACGAATAGAGGTTTTGACCACTATGAAATCTCAAATTTTGCGAAAACTAACAACAAGTGCAGGCATAATCTTAACACTTGGCACAGTGGAGAGTATTTAGCATTTGGGGTGTCTTCACATGGATTTTATAATGGAAGCAGGTACAGAAACATAAGCAATCTACAAATGTACTACGAGATGATTAGTAATGGGAAACTACCAATAATAGATTCAGTCAAACTCAATGAATCAGACTACTCCGAAGAATTAATTGTACTTGGATTAAGAGCTTCGGGATTGGATAAATCAAAAATTAATAAGCAAATTCCTAACTTTTTCGACAAAGCAACCACTTTTATGAATGAGTTGATAGACAAAGAATTTATAAGTGAATCTGAGACGCATTATAAGCTGACCTCAAAGGGCTATGCGCTCTGTGATTCTATTACTAATAAGTTTTTGGATTTTATAGATACAGAAGTTTAGTTCTTCAAGTATAATAAATGTATTATTTTTCAAGGACTCTTCGCTTTCTTTGTTAGCTCAGAGTGACGATTATTTTTTGTATCCACTCTCATTGAATTTTAGAATAAGAGAGATTATATATCTAAACTTTTCTAGCACAATATATTCCTAACTCGATGTAACATTGACTATCAAATATTAAATCATAATTAAAGTAATTTAAAACCTACTAGTCTTTACACTCCTAAAAAACACAAAAAAAAGCTGCCTTGTTTAAGACAGCTTTTCAATATTAAATCTAGTTAAGCAAGGGATCAAGTTCCCTTGCCGTTTGCTTTACTTCTTCTTGCTCTTGTCAGGGAAAGGAGGAATAACAGGTAGTTTCTTGTTCTTATCGAAAGTTTTCATTTCTTTTTGAACTTCTTCTATAGCTCTTTCTAATTGTTGGTCTATTCCTTCCATTACTTTAGCTGGATGATTGTCCACTTCTATGTCTGGAGAGATACCAGTTCCTTCTAATACCCAATCCCCTCTTGCACCTAAGTTAGCAAACTCAGGACGAGTCAAGTAACCACCATCGATGAATGGAAGTGAACCACGAATACCGATTACACCACCCCAAGTACGTTTACCGATTAGTTTACCTAGTCCATAATATCTAAATTGGTAAGGGAATAAATCACCATCTGACATTGACATTTCATTAATCAAACAAACCATTGGACCCATGAAAGTCGCATCTGGCTTAGCAGAAATATCTTCTTGATTTCTGATATGTTGTGCTATTGCTATGTATCTTCTTAATCTCTCGATTATCATAGGAGATACGTTACCACCACCATTATATCTGTCATCTATTATTAGTCCTTCTTTATCTAGTTGCGAGTAGAATGTTTTAGCAAATTCGTTCAATCCATTGCCAACTCCCATATCAGGAATGTGGATATAACCAATTTTACCACCACTCTTCTCATCTACTATTTTTCTTCTACCTTCAACCCAATTGTAATAACGCAAATCATTATCACTTTTGATAGTTTTTATGTAGTATTCTTTAGCACCGTTCATTGAGTTACTTGTGTTAACAGTGATTTTTACTAATTTATTAGCCTTGTTTTCTAAAGCCATGTTTGGCGTAAATTCGTCATTAACTTTTACATCGTCAATTGCTAGTAAATACATACCTACAGTAACTTCTATACCTGGCTCAGTTAGTGGTGAACGTTTACTTTCTTCCCAGTTTCTACCTACTAGTATATTCGTTATTTTCCAATTTTTACCTTCTAGAGCTAAATCGGCACCTAATTGACCTATTGAAATAGTCTTTACTTTAGGCATATCACCGCCACCAACGTAAGCATGACCAACATTAAGTTCTGAGATTAATTCTCCCAATACATAAGTCAAATCTGTTCTATGTTGTACGTAAGGTAACATAGATTCATATTTAGTATTCATTTCATTCCAATCAACCCCGTGCATACCAGGATCATAGAAGAAATCTCTCATCTGTCTCCAAGTCTCAGAATATATCTGAAGCCATTCATCTCTTGGACTGATTCTAGTTTCCATATTCGAAAGATCGATTTTATCTTTGGGCGAAGTCTCTATTTTATCAGCAAGTTTTTGGATATAATAGTCATCTCCAGATTTAATAAATATATTTTTGAAGTCTGGAGTTATATCCCATTGGTAGAAATTACCTACTTGTTTCTCTTCTTTCTCATTGAAATCGTACAAATAAGTAGATGGTTTTGAGCCACTACCTGTTTTCACATAGTACATTTTGTGATCTTTAGTTGGAGTTAAACCAAAGTAATTACCTGCTGAAGTAGGTACATCAAAAACTCTATCTTTTATACCATCAAAGTCAATTTCTACAGTAATTTCCTTCTCTTTTTTATCTTTATCTTCTTCCTTCTTGTCTGCAAAACCTTCGAAAACGAATGGAGATTTAGTATCTTTTTTCAAAGGAACTCCATATATCTTATTCATATCTGAATAAGAGTAGTTCCACTCTAAATTGTTTATATCTGCGTTGAATGATCTACTAGAAGTATAGAATAAGAAATTACCACCTGGTGAGAAAACACCGCTACTTGCATTAAAAAACTTATTCGTTACTAATTCATTTTTACCACTCGCCGTTGAGTGAACGAATACTCCCGATATATTTGGGTTCAGATTATCAGTATATACAATCCATTTACTATCTGGAGACCAATTATAGTCTCTTATTTCCCAACTTCTTGATTTCGCTACTTCTTTTCTATTACCACTCGGTACAGAGTAATAATATAATTTCATTGACTTGTCAGAAGTTAGTAAGTACTTGCTATCTGGTGACCATTTCATTTCATATCTATAAGATTCAAAATCTTTAGTTAGTTGTTTAGTTTCAGAGCCATCAGGTTTTACTAAAAATATTTCATACTCGCCATTGATATCACTTATATAAGCAATCCATTTACCATCTGGAGACCAAACAGGATTTCTATCATGAGCGTTTGAAGAGTTAGTTAGATTTTTAGTAATTCCTTTTTCTTTAGCAACTACGAATATATCACCTCTTGCAGAATATAAAGCCCATTTACCATCTGGAGAAACTGTGCTACCAGAGATTTCATCACTTACATCTTCTATTCTAGGTCTAGCAGTTGGGAAGTCATCTTGAACTGTGATACTCACAGCTTTAACACTTTCTGTTGCATAATCCATCAAGTAAATCTCACCACCCATTTCGAATGCTATGTGTTTAGTCCCTTTAGACGGAAATTTAACATCATAGTAAGAGGTATTAGTAATTTGTTTTTCTTCTTTAGATTTAGTGTCATAACTAAATAAATTCATTGTGCCTGTTCTGTCAGAGATATAATATATCTTATCTCCATTCCAAATTGGCATTATATCTTGAGCATCATTATTAGTTACTTGAGTTAGCTCTTTTGATTTGAAATCATATATCCAAACATCAGCAACTTGACCACCTCTATATCTTTTCCAAGTTCTGTAGTCACGAAATATTCTATTATAAGCAATCTTGCTTCCATCTGGTGAAAGCGAAGCGTAACCAGAATTAGGTAATGCAAGAGTTTGAGGAATACCAGTTATAGCACCTACGGTAAATATTTTACCCTCTAGTACGTGCCAGCTTTCTTCTCTTGAACGATACACAATATCCTTACCATCTTTAGACCACTCTAAGATAATCTTATTTGGGCCCATTCTTTCGGGTAATCCTTCAACATCCATATTAAATGTACGTTGAACAGGCATACCACCTTCTGATGGCATTACAAAAACTTGTTGGTTACCATTGTATTCGCCTGCGAAAGCAATTTTTTTGCCATCTGGAGAAAATCTAGGAAACATTTCTATACCTTCAGATACAGTAATTCGTCTAGCTAGCCCACCATTAATTGGAACGACGAATATATCACCCGCATGAGTAAATGTAATTTGCGTGTCCGAACTATTAGGGAAGCGGAGCAGTTTTGATTGCCCAAACACTAATGTTGTAGTTAAAAATAGTGTAAGTGCAGTGAGTATAATTCTTCTCATTATTCACATCAAGATAAATTAAACAATATTAAGTTTCAAAGTAAATTACGAACTAGTCCTATGTTAGTTATATACTCTTATAAAAAAAGCAATATCTTACAAAAACTAGTAAGTCTAATCTGCAATTTAAACATAGATTTGTTGGTCTCAAAGCAAGATGAAAAAGAATAGGTAATAATAATAAAAAATAGTAACTTTCGTTTAAATTCTGAACTTATTTTAATCAATTAACTATAGAGAGATGACTATGAATATATCAAAAGTATTTGAAAATAATAGGCAGTGGATTGCCGATAAATTAGAGAAAGATGAGAATTATTTTACGGACCTATCCAAAGGGCAAAAACCTGAGCTACTTTATATAGGATGTTCTGATAGCCGTGTTACAGCAGAAGAACTGATGGGAGTACAACCTGGAGATGCATTTGTACATAGAAATATAGCGAATATGGTAATAAGCATAGACCTAAATACTATGTCCGTTGTGGAATACGCGGTTAAACATCTGGAAGTAAATCATGTTATAGTTTGTGGTCATTATTATTGCGGTGGTGTAAAAGCTGCTATGCAATCTGCTGATTTGGGAATCTTAAATCCGTGGTTAAGAAATATACGTGATGTTTATAGAATACACCAAGAAGAACTAGATTCGATTCAAGATGAAGATATGAGATACAATAGATTAGTAGAATTGAATGTACAAGAACAATGTGTTAATGTAATAAAAACTGCAGTTGTTCAAAAAGCTATTAGAGACAGAAACCTTACTATACATGGATGGGTGTTTGATATTAACTCTGGAAAATTAATTGATCTAAAAATAGATTTCAAAGAGATACTAAAAGATATAATGAAGATTTATACTTTGAAGTAAGATATATTTTCAATCTATTCTAAAAAAAAAAGAGGCATTTGAATAATGAATGGTATAAATCATACTTATTTATCTTCATTTATTATGTGCCTTTTTTCTTTTTCATCTGTTATTAGTAAATTAGTATAAACCAAAAAGGGAAAAGGAATGAAAAAGCTATTATTCGTATTGATATTAGGACTATTAGTGAGCTGTAGTGATACAACTACCGATCCAGTTGATAAAACTGCAACTAAGGTTACCGTAGAAGAGTTAAAAACACAACCAGGTTTCGAAACTTATCTTACTAATTATAACTCATATACTCCGGATTCAGATTATGTAGATAGTTTAAAATCAGCTTTTAAATCAGTCGATGACCAATTCTATTTTTATTTGAAATTAGATTGCCAATGTAATGCTAGTACCAAATTGTTCCCAAGAATGATGAAAACATTGGATGCTGCAGGAATTAGTCATGATAATATAAATATGTATATTATGCTAGATGAGACTTATAGTTACCCAGAACAAGACTTTATCACAGTTACAGATTTGCCTCAGTTATTTGTAAAACATGGTTCGGAAGTCTATGATTTGACATCTACTCCTGATACTTTATTAGTTGAATCTGTATTATATAAATCATTTAAGTAAACATGAATTATTGGTTAATCAAATCTGAACCTAACACATATAGCTTTGAGCAGATGAAATCTGACAAAAAAACTATGTGGGATGGAGTAAGAAACTATCAAGCTAGAAACAATATGAGAGATATGAAAAAGGGCGATATAGCCCTTTTTTATCACAGTGGCAAAGATAGACAAGTAGTTGGCGAGGTAGAAATAGTAAAAGAACACTATCAAGACCCCACAACTGATGATAATAACTGGGTAGTGGTAGATGTGAAATACAAAAAAAATTTTAAAAACCCAGTAAATCTTGCTGACATCAAAGAAAAGAAAACACTAAGTGAAATGCATTTGGTCCGAAATTCTAGATTATCTGTTAGTTCTGTTAAAAAGAAAGAATACGAAATGATAGTAAAAATGTCTGAGTCTTAACTCTCATTTATAATATTATTTATTTTGTCATAAACCATGATTGGGGTTATAGAAGTCATACAGACATGAGTACCAATTGGGCATTTTTTAGAGCCATGTATTCTACAAGGTCTGCATTTCAACGAATCATTTTGAATAACAATACTTTTCTCAGCTTGTGGACCAAAACCAAACATTGGATGTGTAGCACCGAAAATCGTAATTGTAGCTGTATTAGTTAATGAGGCGAAATGAGTAGGTGCACTATCGTTAGTCACTAACAATTCCGAATTAAGTAATAATTGATAAGTTTGTGATATGGAAGTTAATCCACATAAGTTCACTACACCTTCCCCAGTTGATATACTGTCTTCTTTGCTTCCTATTACTACTACATTATATACAGATTTTAATGAATCAGCTAATTTCGAATAATTATCGCTGCCCCATCTTTTTGTATGCCAAACCGAACCAGGAGCTAGTAAAATCGTCTTTTTCGAATCATCAAATTTCTGTTGAACAAGTAAATTTTCTAGATATAGTTTATCGTCAATTGTTAAATCTAATTCAACATTAACTAAATTTGAATCATCAAATATCATTGAAATATATCGAAGTGCCTCGTGAATATGGGTTTTATATTTTACTTTATGAGTGTAAACTCTCTTATTGCTAGCGTTATCAAACCCAATTTTTATAGGTGCAGTAATATTTTTAACTATTTGAGAGGTTCTATATGATTTATGCAAAGAAATAATTATATCAAAATTATAATTAGAAAGGTTTTTTGCAAACTCAATGGTACTACTCATTGCCTTATGAGCACCCCTTTTGTCGAGTATAAACAAGCTGTCTATAGATTTGACAGGTGAAAGCACCTCTGCCCCTGCCCTTGTTGTTAATACCGATACAGAGCACCTATATGCGTTTTTTATTCTCTGAGTTAGAAAGGCAGTTAAAGCAATATCACCAAGAAAAGCAGTATTAATAATTAAAATATTATTATTTGTAGCTATTTCTATCAATTTAACTTCCATCTATTATGTTGCCAAGCCCAAAGTCCAGGATCTTTCTTAATAGCATTTTCTAATAATCTCAGATACCTTTTCGTTAATTCTTCGATACCTTCTGCATTATCTTCCAAATCAGAATGATCTAATTCAACAAGTTCTACATTATAGTTATGATCTGTATCCCTGACAGCAAAACCAACAATTATAGGTGTTCCAAATTTTAATGCTAGTAGTGCAGGAGCTTTATAAGTTCTAGCTACTTTCCCAAGAAACATTAATTCTAATCCCTCATTTTTTCTTGCTCGTTGATCAGCTAGCATCGCAATTATATTATTGTTCTTAATAGCCTTAACCATTGTCAGTCCAGCTTTATTCATATCTATTAGTTCATTACCACTCCTTTGTCGTAAATTTCTTAGATATTTATCGGTATATGGATTCATTTGGTATTTTATGACAATATGGAGAGCTTCGTTAAGTAAAATACTAGCAGAATAGGCTAACAACTCCCAATTGCCAAAGTGGCCAGATAGTAGGATAACCCCTTTACCTTTTTCTTTTGCCTTCTTAATTATTTCTATATTAGAGTAGTTAACTTTAGGCTTACTAGATTTGTAATCATAAGTATCAATAGTTAATAGTTCTACTAAAGTTATACCTAGATTTTGATACGACTGTTTTACAATACTTTTAATCTCTATATCTGAATATTCTAAATTCGAATTTTTTATATTTTCGTAAGTGATTGCTTTTCTTTCGGATGATACATACATCATAACTAAACCAAATATCTTACCAAGAAGAACCTTAATAGACTCGGGTAAGATTTTTAGTATACTGCGGAGTATTTTAAATAAAACAAGTGATATTTTCTGAATTAGATTCTTCATTATCTATTACTGTTTCTACTACTATTGTATTTCGGACTACCGTCATTATCAATTGCAGGATTGAATTCTTGGAACCAATTATAATTTTTAATTTCATTAGGAGAGGTAGAGTGAACTAGTAAAAAAGTGTTATCTCCAAAACGATCTACGAAAAAGAAATAGGACCCACCGTATAATTCATCATACTGCCATTCTTCTGCAGCTTTCTTATCACCTTTAGCTCGAAATATCTCTCTATTACTAGGAAAACCATATTTCAAAAGAATTCTTCCTCTTTCAGTTTTCCAACCTGGCATTATATCCCCTTTTGAGAAATATTTCTTAGCGAATTCTACTCTTTCCTGAAATTCGGTCATTAACTCATTAACCGCTGTAGTTGTATCAGGGTCTCTTTCTTTCCAATAAGTATAAAGTGCCCTTTGTTGCGCACGTAATGAATTAAGCAATTCAAATTTCTCAATCTCAAACTCAGAAAGTAATATTTTCATGATTTCATATTCATATTTAACTCGCTCTTCTAACATAACGGCAAAAGGGCTTCGTTCGAAAGTAAGGTTTTCTACAAATTTATCACTAATATGAAATTCTCTTGATGGATCTAATACATAAAACTTGGATAATTGAGATTGTACCACCTTATCATTATTATATAAATTTACGATTAGCTTATAAACACCGTTTTTGAGTGTATCGACAGGAATCATACCATAATCGTAAAATGAAGTTCCTACTTGTCCTTTTTTCTTATTAAAGCTGTATACTTTTTTATTATCACCAGTTTGAATGATATATTCTAATTCCATGTTATTAACATTAATAGTATCAATATTATAAACTTCGAAATAATATTTTAAGAAAGGGTAGATACCACTTATAGTATGTTCTACATTAGGAACAACAAATAGATTTATTTTTTTAAATGAAGGATGATGAAAAGTAGAATCATAATTGTCGATCTGATGTGCAAATAAAATATCAGAAATTAAAACTGAGTTTTTATTGAAATCCCTGATGTTTATTTTTCCTGTGATTATCTGATTAGGTTTATTTCCAGTATTGATTGTTATCTTATATTCATACTGACCAGGAAATAAAGTGTAGAATCTTTTGTCAAAAAGAACAAGAGAAGAATCTGAAGAGTTACGATAATACTGGAATTCCCATGAGTTATTAACTGATTCTATTCCTGTTGAAGATATAATAATATTAAATTTCGTGTTCGAATAAAGCGAACTATCATTTAATAATTTATATTCTAAACTATCATTATGCATTTGAAAATTAAACTCAAGAAGAGTCTTATTCTCATCATATTTGAATTGCAATATATTATATTCAACAGAAAAGGATTTCAGTTGAGCAATAATTAGAAATATCGATATATGTAGTAATGTTTTCATATAAAAATGCCGTCAAATATAGTAATATTCAACGGCATTGAATTAAATTATTTGATTTATTTATTAGAAATCAAGTCCAATAGTAAATCTGTTGATTAGTCCAATATCCGCAGTTGGGTTTATAGAATAGTCTAAAGCCCCATTGAACCCACCACTATTATAGTTCAGACCAACTCCGCCAGCTAATCCTAATTGGTCATGTCCAATAAGATAACCTCCTCTAACAAAAACTAAATCGTTCCAAGAGTATTCAAGACCAAATACATATTGCTCTGGAGAATCCGAAGAAGCTACAAAATCGAATGCAGCATCAAGTTGATTCATTTCATCTGACAATATCTCTTTGGCAAAACCTACTCTAAACATCAAAGGAAGAGAAAATCTATAAGCAGTATATTCTAAATCCTTAGGTAGCGTCTGAATAAAATCATTCACTTTATTTCTATCAGAAAGTCCTTCGCCACTATATGCATGGTCAGTACCTAAATTATGAACAGAGAATCCAAATTTGATACCCTCAATTCCAGTATCATATTGTGTACCAACGTCAATAGCTAATCCACCACTAGAAACATCAGCAAATGCTAATTGAACGTATTTCGCTGTTACACCGAAAGAAAATTGCTCTGTCAATTTACCAGCAAATGTCATCTGCAATGATAAATCATCAACAGAGTAATTTCTACCAGTTCCTTGATCTTGAAGCAAAGTTGTTTCTTCGACATCGCCAGTGGTAAAATTCACCATACTAATAGCAATCTTATATTGAGAGCTAATTGGAAAAGCTACAGCTGCAAAGTTATGCGAAAAACCGCCAAACCAAGAAGTATAAGAGAAATTTGTAGTTACACCTTCTTGTTCATTTATACCAGCAGGATTATAGTGAAGCGCAGTTAAATCATTTGTCAAAGCACTAAACGCACCCGCCATACCTGTACCACGCGCACCAACACCGATCTTCAAAAATTGACCACCATCTGCACCGACTTTTGTGAAATCTTTCGCATTCGATGCCGAGAAAACTCTATCAGATTCTACAGCACTCAATGTCAAGAGCGGCAAAGTTAATAATAATATAATTATTTTTTTCATTTTAATATTCCTTAGAGTTTATTGGTCGAAAACGTTAAATGTACCTACAACAACTGAAAACTTCTTAATAGTTTCAGCACCATTTGGAGCTATAATCTGAGCTATAAATACTTGTGATTGAACTCTTAATCCGTTTTTCATTATCATATCCCAAACATTAACAGCAACCCTTCCTTCTTCATTGTCTGCACTAAAAGGATCATGGTCAATAGTTTGAACTAAACTACCACTTACTGTATAAATATTAATCTTAGAACCAGCCGGTACTTTTGTAAAGTATAATTTACTTTCATAAGGGCTACGCTCATTTTGATGAGTAATATAATAAGGGTTAGGAACTACTCTTATACCATCCATTTGGTCTTCAGTCAATCCACCAGGAGTAGCATCTTTAAGTACAACTTTTAGTTTTGCATCCGGTAATGGTAATCCTGATGCACCACCATTAGTAGTTAATCTAACTTTATCACCTACTTCAAAGTCCTTAGCGTCTAATATGATTTTGTTATTAGCTTTGATGTAAGGAGGTATATCATTATCCTCAGATAATCCAGTCCATCTTCTTTGTATATTCTTATTGTCGAATACGAATCTAGCACCTGCAATTGTCATTATATTGATAAAGTCAATTCTATTTCCTTTAGAATCAGTACCAAATAAATAGTATCGTCCTTGTGGAAGTCCAGTATATCCTTGAGTAGTTGTTCTTAACTTTTCATTATTAACTGGTCTAGCTACTGAATGTCTTTTAGTACTGAAACCATTGTTCTTTTCGATATTTACATGTCCAAATGAAGCTATGTTATATTTGCCGAAGAACTCTTCAACTTCTATATCCATAGCAGGCAAGTTTCTTGGATCTGGATATGGTTTTCTTACAACTTCAATTTGTTGATTTTGATCATTAACTTGAGAAGTCATAATATTACCTGTGAAAATTGGGTCTATACTAATATGATCCATTTCTCTTGATTTACCAACGCTAACTTGCGATTTGACCGTTGAAGTTGTAAATTTATAATTATTAGTTAGTTTTACATCTAGATAATTAACTGTAAATCTACTCTGTTCAGTAAAACTAGTAGTCTCACCATCATTACCTCTACCCCATTCTAAATCAATCTCTTCAGTACCTGAACCAACAAATTCAACTTCTACATCTACAGGTCCATTGTTAAAGCTACCATAAATTGGCGCAATAAATGGTACAGCAGCACTTTGATTATTTTGTGTAATAACACTAAGTCCAGCATGAAGTGTATCAACAGCTTGAGATCTTAAAGTTCCTATTTTAGGTAAGTCTGCTTCATTTTCAAGTGCGTAAACAATTGTTTCAGCATCTCCTTCTAAGATTTCGATTTTATCTGCTCTATATCTACCACCGTGTTGTAATAGGGCAAATTTGAATTCAAATCCTATTGTACCATAAGCTGGAGGTAAGAAGAAACGTGTATTACAATGGTTTTGTGCTGTGAAATCTCCTGAAGTATATCGACCAGAATAATCAATAAACTCTGGATTATTCCATACACCGAAAGTAGAAATAGTATCACCATTTTTCAGAATCGGAGCATTGTTACCAACTACTACAGCTGCATTTTCATAAAGCGCAGAAGCAACTTCCTCAGAAGTAAAACATCCATTAGGATTGAATTGTATTGGTTGAGTATATAATACCGCACTATCTTGAGAAAGATTTATTAATGTTGCTCTTCTCAAATAGTTATTAGTAGTTATACTAGGGTCACCTTGTTGATCATCTCTTACCTGTAGATTAGCAGTAAAGTGATTCCACAATACTTGAAAATCTAATTCAAGAGTATCCCCTAAGAATAACTGCTTTGCTCTATCTTCGTCAATTGCATAGAATTCGAAATCATAAAGTCCATTGAACTTACTTGAATCCATCTCTATTATTTCAAATTTCAATTTAGAACCAACTTCAGCTGCTTCAGGGAAAGTCTCAATTTCGTTTACATTAGGAACACTAGTATTTATCTTCACTGGTGTCGGCTGACTAGCATCACCTTTATCATAAGCTAAAACTCTATAGTAATATGGAGTATTATTTATTAATTTCTCAGTGTTATCAAAATCCGTAGTATTTGAGAATATACCATCTCGATTATCATCACCAATATCAGTAAATGTTCTATTATTTGTGATTTGTGTCATATAAGGAACTATTACGTTGCGCTTAATACTTGAATCAGATTCGAAATCATAAAACTCATAAGTTACTCTACCAGTTTGAATATATGAATAAAGTGAATCTAAAGCACGTTTAACCCTTACTGAGTCATTCATTGCTAAAGCAAAATTAGAGATAGGGAGTGCACCGTCTAAAATATATTTATCAGTACCACCGCTTTTTAATGTTCTGCCGGTTCTTGTAAAATAAACTGAGTCAATTACAGATGTTTCTACATCTATACTATCAGAACCATTTGGATTTTTAACCCTAGTAGTCACATACCTAACTGCTATACCATCTATAGCTATTGAGTCCAATACTCTCTCTTTATATGCTTTTGAAACTTCAAAAGTATAATTATCAAAGAATAGTGGATTATATGGTACTCTCGCTCTGTCAAACTTTATTACTCCAACTAATGCAGAATCAAAAAGTCTTTGCGGATTATTTGCATTATAAGTTACTCTGTAATTGTTATAATCATCTTGATCAAAATCAGCATCAGCCAAAGTTTTGTAATGTTGACCCCAAGGAGCAGTTGGATTGATTCCTGCTATTGCAGGTATATATCTGTTACTAACTCTGAATGTAGTAGACATAGGATGGAATAACACACCTTGACCATGTCTCATTACTCTGATAGCACTTGTATCTTCTATAACGCCATTTCTATCAAATGTAGGACCCACGATTAAGAATGAATCAATTGCTGCATTTCCTAAATTAGGATCTGTTATTATTCTTGTAGATTGTCTGTAAGGAAGTGGTAATTCATATCTAGCAACTTCTTTCCAACCATAAGGACCAGCACCACGAGGGTATTGAGTATTAGGCGATATTTGACTTACATTAAATGTATCTAGATCTGAAACACGTCCTCTATCTATACGATATCCTAAGAAATCAAGTCCAGCTTCTTCTCTATCAAAAGACATTTCAGAAGTTGAGTCCCAAGCAATAGTTATAGCATTATTCATTGCTTTGTAATATTTTATTTGTGCTGGATCAGGAGGTCTAGGTGCTCTAAAGTTATTATCATATACCTCTTGAGCAAATATATCGAGTGATTTTAAACCTTGCCTATCTTCGAACGTACCATCGGCATCACCAGTTTTAGATGGCGTAGCTATCATAATACAAACTACAGTTCTTGATGTATCACCAGGTCTCATATGGAAAGCACCTGTTGCCATCATAAACCTTTTATCACCAGGACCAAAGTCAACATCTGTTACACCTTCAGAAAGGTAGTTGTATCTAGCAACATCTTCGTCCTTATCTTCCCTTGAGTTCCAGTTTTTGAATGTTACTAGACCAAGTTGATTCGAATTATGATAATATGCCGAGTCTTTTCTTAAAAATTTATAATCAGGATGAGTTTCATCAGCTACATAAGTTGTATCACATAACTCTACCCCATTACCTAAATCAACACATTTGATTTCTTCTTGCAAATTACCATTTTCATCTAATAGAGGAGGTCTGATAATTGTTGGAGATTCAAGGAAGTCAAACCCAAGATATCCAAACCCTTGACCTTGCTCACCAAATTCACCATTAGTAAATTGATAAGCCAAGTTGAACTCAGGATCTTCATACCAGTAACTTACCCTATCATTCGAAGCACCAGGTATTTCAAATGGTCTTCTTGCCAAATCGACATCCATAATAGGAGCTAACCAACAGTCATAAAGTGTATCTTCAGACATATTTATAACATCATATAGACAAAAGAAGAAGTTTTGGTATCTACCAAAGCCCCAAGAATAAATTGTAAATTCATATTGTAATCCGAGAGGATAACCTTGCAATCTTCTTTGAGAAATTGATCCAACATATTGTGAGATATCTAAATCATGATAAGTAGTAAAAATATCTTCTCCAGATATCATTGCTGGTCCCTTAGGATAAACAGCTTGTCTTCTATCAGATTCATTATATTGGTAATAACCGAAATAACGGCTATATCCAACTGTATCACCAGGGTTAGTATCCCAAATTGGCCAATATGGTGTTTCACTATCAGTAGGATCTAAAGCTTTACCAGTTGTTCTAGAGTAATCTGTAGAAAAGAATACTTTATATTTCTCTGGATCTTTTTGAGATAATTCACCATCTTCTATACGACCTGGTGTTTGCCATGAATCGGCATTACTTGGGTCATAAGAAACAGAAACTAACTTACCTAAGTTATACTCAATTTGTTGAGTAGTACTATCGAAATAAGGTATTTTCTTTTGTGCAGCGTACCAAATACCACCACCATAGATGTATTGATTACGCGAATTTCTTGGGAAATAACCAGAACCAATTCTTTTAGGTTTATCATGTCCAATCATACCGTAATTTGAAATCACAGTTTCAATATTACTTAAGGTATTTTTTTGATAGTCTAAGAATCCTAATGGATCTCTTTGAACTTGATTTTCCTTCTTCTTCATGTATTTTTCATTTGGTAATGCTTGCGCTATTTGCAATGCAAATGTGAGCAGCAGTGAAATGAAAATAATTTTCTTTAGAAAATTCATATAAACTCCTAATAATTAATTTTTTTTCTTTTTTAGAACCTTATTACAGCACCAAAGAATATTGTTCTTGGTAATTGATACAAAGGTTTATTCTTATATCTAGTTTCATTTAGAGCGTTAACATAATTCTCGTATTGCTCTTCTCTTGTAACTATACCATTTTGATCCAAATCAGCTGCAATAAAGTAGTGTCTTTCACCAAATTGATTGTATTGATTACTATTATAAGAAGCTGCAACAGCTGGATTTGTTTGGTCATAGTATGTATTAGGAGAAAAACTACCTTGTTGGATTATACTTAAGTTACCATCATCTAAAGAACTTTGAGTACCGCCATAAACAGCCGCCGCTTCAGTTCTATTTGTAGTATTGAATATATCTACATATAATTCGATTGATGTGTTACCCATTCCTTCTCCAAATAAATCACTCAATTGAAATCTCTTACCAAGACGAGTATCAATACTCCAAAGAGCTGGGCCTTCTAAAACGTTAAGCTCAGAAAGTTGACCAGTACCATTGATAGTAGTCAGTGTATAAGGAGAACCAGATCTTAAGTTACCTGTGAAAGTTAAATAAGCATTTTCTAATAAGTGAATACCACCTATTGCTGGACCTTCTTCAGTACCCCAATCAAAATTCAATACTGCTGTTAGTCTATGTGTGATATCTCTTCCTAATCTAAATGTAGAAAGTGGAAGTGCCGGCTCTGAAGTTATCGGATCTAAGTTGAAAGATGTACTTGATCCAGCCTCAGAACTTGTACCACGAATAGAACCTAGAGTATAAGCAAGTCTAAATCCGAAATGATCTCTTACTCTTCTTCTTAAATCAATTTCAACACCTTTGTTTGTACCATATTGACCAACTTCAGCTATGTAGTATGGATCAACATCAGCAACATAAGCATAACCTAGTTGGTTATAAATATCATTATAGTATGCATTGATATCTAATGCAAAATCTTCTGTTAAAGCTGTAGAGTAACCTACTTCATATTTGTTAGTTCTTTGTGGTTCTATGTTCGGGTCACCTATTATAGGTGTTCTAATATTTCTTGAAACTAGATTTGTTCCATCAAACATATATTGTAGTTGCGGCATTTGATAATAAATACCAAAGTTCATTTTAAATACTGATTGATCAGTGATAGGGTAACTAGCATTTAATCTAGGACTTATCATTATCTTTGCTTCAGTTTCACTAAATCTATCAACTTCATCTATTCTTGGCAATGGGAATAATTCTGTTCTATAAACCGAATTAGCGTTAAACATGTCAAATCTCATACCTGGAGTTATAATTATACCTTCGAATGAAATTTGATCTTGAACGAAAACACCTGCTCTAAAAGGATGGAATTCGTCACTTGTCAACTCATAAACTTTAGGATCTGGTGTATATATATTACCACCAAATTCAGAAGAATATACGTCAACTGTTTCAGAAGTAGTAGGGCTAGAGTTAGAATGGAAACCCATAGTATAAGTTCTAATCTCAAAACCCATTTGTATATTATGTTCGAATCTATCTCCTGAAATATATTTAGTAAAGTTACCATCAGCTTGTAAATAGTTACCTTTTCTGAATTGGAAACCATAACTTCCATGTCCGGTGAAGAAAGCATTAGTTCCATAAGGGTTTCTAAAAGTCGAGATAGGAGTACTTTCTACATATCCAGTTAGAGGGTTAGCTATATAATAATCTTCACTATTAGCAGCTGTGCTACCGTCATTTGGTCTTCTTGTGATTAGTACAGGAGTATATTGATCAGGCAAGTTATCACGTGCACCGAATTCTAAATTTCTAGTTAAACTATTTATAGCATATTCATCAGTTGGTATCATTATATCAAAGCCACTGAAAAATGATGGGTCTGATCCAGGATTTGCTCTTCTACCTGTCATATCATTATTGATATTCGAAGATAATCTAATATCATAAAAAGCTGACGCTTCAGGAAAAGAATGAGTCATTTTAACGAAAACATTATTTACGTCGGTATTAGTTACATTTAGCTTTGCAAATCTTTCTTCTATACCATTAGAAACACCATCTATAACACCTTCTTGGTCCATATATAAAGTACTTAAACCTTGGCTTTCTAAGTTAGTTTGTCCTAATTGACCACCAACTGTTAAACTTATATCATTAGATATACCAAATGTCAATCTACCTGTTATATTTTTTACCCATGATCTTTGATTATCTAATTGACCAAGGTTTTCGCCGCCCATTATTTCATTACCTGAAAAATCTGTAACTACAGGAGCATAATATTCGAACCCAGAAGCTCTATTTTGTCTAAATTCATATCTACCTGTTAAGTAGAAAGTAGCTGATTTCATCAAATTATCTAAACCAGGTATAGGGCCACCAACTCCAAATTCGAAATTTGAAAGATTATCACCTTCTAATTGTCTACCTTCTCCTTGCTCAAGTACATCATACGAATTTCCATTTGCTACTAATTCGGCACCAACACCTTGGGAACCATTTAAAGATGGTAAATCAGATCTGTAAGCTATAAATCCTTCATATCTTTCTGAACTACCAGTTTTAACGACTGTATTGACAGTTCCACCAACAGCATTACCTTGTTGAGCGCCACTACCACCTTTCTTTACTTGTACTTCTTCAGTAGCATACTGAGAAACCATCGGTGCATAAGTAGTTCCAGAACCACCAAATCCACCTGTAAATTGGTTACCCATATCTAGACCGTCTACTAATACTTGCGTATCTTCTGCTCTAGTACCACGAATGTTATAACCATTTCCACTATTAGTAACACCAGATGATTGTGTTACAATAGAAGTAACACCAGCCGTAGCCGTTCTTTCAAGTGCATTCTTGTCAAAAGTAGAAATAGATCCCACTTGAGTTTTTTCGACCATTTTGTCTGCTATTACTTCAATCTCAGTTGTTGTAAATGTTTTTAACTTGAAATCTACATCTGTAGTTTGATCAGCACTAACATTGATTTTTTTAATCATAGGCTCATATCCAGCATAAGAAACCTTAAGTTCATAAGAACCGGCTCTAACACCAGGTATGGCGAATTTACCATTTGCTTTTACATAAGCTCCTTGAGTAGTACCTACTATAAGCACAGAAGCTCCAATTGCGGGATTGCCGTTTTCGTCAAGTACTTCACCTTTTACGGTTCCATTTACACCGGCAGTCAGCGACTGGGGTATAATAAATGCAAGACTTAAAATTGCTATTAATGCTATTCTCAGCATGATATAAACTCCTAATAAATTAATTTTTTTCAAATTTTTAGAATTCAATAGGCTAATTCAGAATAACTACATACAGGTAAGTATTGCAATAAAAGAAAATATAGAAATCTTGTTCGATTTATATTATTTTATTTTACTTAACAAAGTGGTTATTCATTTTAAGCCCTATTTCAAATATAATAGTTTTTTTCTAAAAAACACCAAATGTGTTGAAATATCTTTACAGTTTTAGATTCATTTAGAAATTAAATTGTAAACCATAAACCATAGAAAAACTATAATAATTCTGAGTATATGAGTTAACTAGTTGCGGCAAAGAAACCGTAAAGTAATTAAATTCAGTACCCGCAGTTAACTTAATTCCACTTACTATTTCGTAAGATGCTAATAATTTGGAATTACTAGTTAACCCACTCTCAGATAAACCTAACCCCAATCTAAGCCCAAGATCGAAGTTATCTATTCTATATAATTGTGATTGGACAAACATTTGTCCCCAATACATTGCATAATCTTTGTCTCTTTCAGTTCTGAACACTATTTGCTGTCCAGTCTCACGACCATACTTATCTAGTACATTAGTATGAGTAAATGTTTCGGCTCTATAAGCGATATCCGAATACCCAATCTCTAGTCCAACACTGGTTTTACCATTCAAATTAACAGATACAGCTTGAGAATAAGAGCTAATAGAAGCATTCGCTTTGTCATCAAACCCATATATAGTGTAAGGGCTAGAAGTAAATGCAGTTAATTGAATATTATTAATTGCTATTTTATTTTGTTGTTGACCTAAATTACTACCTAAATCACCAAATTGCATATTACTATTAGAAGTATTTTCATCTAAGATTGTAATAGTTGGATTTAGATTTTTAACAGTAATTTCTTCATTCTTGTCAGAAGCTATAATTTTAGAATCTTCAATAATCTCATTTGAATATAATTTATTCTTTTCCAGTACATCGATCTTTGGTTCTACTTTAACTAAAGTTTCGCTTTGTTGATCAGCAAGATTATATTCAGAATTTAAATTTACACTTTCATTAGGATTATCAGCAATTGATAAAGAATTTGAACGATTATTAATAGTATTAATAGATTTAGCTACATTATAACTAGAAACAACTGGAACTTCAATAGACATTTCTGCCTTACTATAATAAGGAGTAATGTTCTTAAATATATTCATATCCGAAGTATAAGTAAATGTAATAAGTAAAAGAACAGCCACCATAGACGCTAACTGGCGCGGGAAGATTTTGAAAATATTTAATCCCATTGTTTGTTTAGCTGGCATAGCAGAAGCTTTCATAATAGCCATCAACACCAAATCTTCCGTTTCGCTTTTTAGATCGTTTGGAGTATTTATTGATTTGGCATCCTCTTTTGCAGCTATATGAAGATCAATATAAGTATTGAATATATCACGAGCATTATCATTGGAGGATATCAAGTTACGCAACTGTAAATCTTCACTTTCAGTTAGCTCACCATCTAAATATTTCGATATTAAATTATCTATGTTCATCTAATTCTTTCATTAAAGGTTTTAATTTTATTCTAAGTCTTTTTCTAGCTCTGAATACTCTTATTTTGGCTAATGATAAATCAATTCCCAAAATATCAGCAATTTCTTGATACGATAATTCTTCGTATTCACGTAATATAAATGCTTCTTTGAGTGAGTTTGGCAGACTATTTACTGCCTCTTCCAGAGCTTGTTTTAATCCAAAGTCAGTAGTCTTTTGTACTCTAGACTGATGATAGGTTTCATCAAAACTAGCATATTCTTTCTTTGCTCTAAGCATATTATAGCAAGTATGTCTAGCTATAGTGAATAACCAAGCAGCAAAATTATCACCCTTGAATGATTCTCGCTTTTCATAAATCTTAACAAAAGTCTCTTGAAAAGCATCTTTTGCCATTGGTTCAGAGCCAAGCATACGCAAGCAGAATCTATAAACTCTGTTATGATACTTATGATATAGTATCTGGAATGCTTCGGCGCTACCTTTTCTCAGGTTTTCTACCGCTTCATCTAGCTCTATATCTGGGTCATATTTTTTTGAATTAAACATTAGATTTTAATCTTGCTTTAGCTTTGTTATATTATAGACAATCTGAATAGTAAATTAGTTACACTTTTATTTAATTGGAGTAATAATTTTTACTAAAACTGTTCTAGAATAGTTTCTACCTTGTGGTAAATCATTATCATAGAGAAGTTCATCTTGACCGATAGCTTTTAGATTTACTTTACTCTCGGCAGCATTTATATATTTTTTTACTTCTTCAGCTCGTTTTAACGCCAATTGTTTATTATACTCAGCAGTGCCTATTCTATCAGTATAACCTTCTATTGTAATTTGCGAATTTTCATCTATTCTTGTTTTTATATCATCTAGTACTTTTTTGTGTCTTTCGGATAAAGTCGCTTTATCAAAATCGAAAACAATCAGCGCAAATTTCTCTATTCTATTATCATCTTTAAGTTCATATCTTTTCTTTTTGATAGTCAACTGTTGTACTTGTGTTGTTTTCACATCAGTCGCACCATTACCATATTGGTCTTTAGCATTCAAAGTTATCTCAATAGGCTCTTCGAATAGTGGCTGAGGTTCTTCTAAAATATCCCAAGTATAACCATCATTTCCAATTTGATTATTAGATACTTTTCTCAGGATATTATTACCTTGTTTGATTTCCAAATTATAGTCAATCTCACTTTTAGCATTACTAGAGCTAACTTCTGGTTTTATATTAATAGTAGGAGGATTAGACATTTTCACGATGTCTTTTAAGAACACAGGTTTCATTAACTCATAACTATCAGAAGTAATCTCAGCTCTTTGATTTTCTTCAGAACCGTCTTTGGTTTCAGGGTTACCCGGTACGGAAGGCAAATTCCTTGAATTAGTACTAATCCTATCAGGTGATATAGACCATTCATTGATTAAATAGTTTCTTACAGAGTTTGCTCTTTCCTCAGAAAGGATTATGTTATTTTGCTCAACCCCATTATTATTGTTTGTACCAGTGATTGTGATCTTTGAATTAGGATATTTTGTCATCCTACTTCCAATTATATTGAGTAAATTACTATGAATAACTAAAGTATTCCACGATAAGCTATCTTCATTGAAATTACTAATCAAATCATCATAATTCCATACTTTATCATCAGTTTCTAAAGCAGAACGTAGTTGCTGCCTTGTGTCTCTAAGTTGTCCTTTACCTTCTTGAAAGAACACATAAGGAAGCAATGGGAATCCTTCTTCCATTTCAAATTCTTCAATTATTATTTGCTCTACTTCTTCTATTTGTCCTTTAATTACAGCAGCTATTGTTATTTTCTCAGGTAGAAATGTTTCATATTTCTCATTTATATTTTTAGTGATGAATATTCTTTCTTCCGTTTCATCTCTACTCTCATTTATAGTCATATCAACGAAATTCGTAATCGGTGAATCCAATTCTGCATCGTAAACAATAGTTGTATCACGAGTAATAATAGTATCCATAATGATTGGCTTTTCTACTTCTTTTATTGGGTAATATTTGAAAGCAACGCCAAATCTCATATGATTAGCTTTCCAAGTATCAATATTCACATTATTCAAAGCTAAAAAGTATCTAATTTCTGGAACAATAAATAGCTTCTTGGATAGTGGGAATTCATAGCCCGCGCCTAGGACTAATGAGGATTGGAAGCCGTTTATTTCTGGTATTTCCGGTCCGTTTGCTACATTCCTTTTAAAACCACCTTCTTTGAACATGACATAGTCGGGAGATTGGATAGTTGAGCTTTGATTAAATGAAGATGAAACTGGAATACCAAACTTGAATCCAAGATGTAAGTTCAAATCATAAATAGGCGAATATCTAAAAGTAGGTTCTAATGAAATAATACTTAGCCCTATTAATAAATTATGGTTTATAGCTACATCATCCACTGGCGTCTGTGATGGATTGTTTATATCAATAAGATCATCTTTGATCGCATTACCAGCTTTGGGTTCTAGTATATTGTATTCGGCATCAAGCATATCAAATGATAAGCGGAAATCGAATCCAGAATATTCGAGAATATTATTAGTTTGAAAGTCAGCCAATAACCCAATACTAAGACCTACACCAGTCGCTTCATCAAACAGAGGGCTACAGCAAGGTATTCCGGGTAAAGTTGAAAAATCAGAACTATACATATTATAGTTAAGTCCAGTAAAAAAACCATAACTATTATATATTCTTCTGCCATCGTCTTTGCTATATGCAAACATGGTGCTTAATATTAAAACTAAAAATATTATCTTCTTCATATTACTTTATTATTATTAATTTATGTGTTTTATAACGAGCTGGAGTTTCAAATAGGACATAGTAAACTCCACTGCTCAAATTAGAAGTATCATATTCGATCGAATAATCATTCTTATCACTATTAAGTCGTACGATCTCTTCGATTAATTCAGTCTTTCCAGTCATATTCATTAACCTAACTTTATGTAAACCAGGTTCAACTAAATGTGCATCTATTACAATCGATTCGAATGATTTTATCAATGTAAAATTAAAACCGTCTGTATATTCTAGTAGTCTGTCTCCTCCTTCCGTACAAACTTTGAGGTTGAAGAAACTACTAGTAGCAATTATAGTGGAGATACCAGTACTGTCTACTAATGATGGAGTAGCATTTAAATGAAATAGATTTTCTTTTTTGTTACCTAACATAGTAGGTCCAACTAGTTCAGTAAGGATAACCTCGTCAGTAGAATTAACTGTCACCGAATTATCCATATTTATACTTAACAAAGTAGAAGCACCGTCCGTTTCCCTTCTAGTAAATGAGCCATTGGTAATAGACATAGGGAAGTAAATCGTTTTATTAAAATCGATATCTAAATTAGAAATAGTAACACTTGCAGACTTATCTACTCCAGCATCAGCTGACTTCAACTTACCGTATATAGGTATTCTGAATTGGTCAATATTTGGTTCAATATCGAACATATCTTTCGTATATATAAGGAGAGTATCACCAGCTAGTGCTGTACCTCTAAGTGCAACTGGAAGCAAGAAATCACAACCGTTGATACTTACTTTGAGGTTTAGTGTATCATCATAATTCTGGTTTACTGTCGGTGTAAACGTCATATCAAAAGATTTGGATTGATTGTCACCAGACAATAGATTAAAAATTTCTGGGGATGTAAATTGATATTCATTATAACCATTTTTCATATTAAGTCTATTCACTTCTACTGAAAAAGAAGCAGTATCAGAGAATTTGGCATTGGGATCTTTTGCAATTGAAACAGAAATAGCTCTCGATTGACCATAACCAACTCCTCCAAAATCAACAGGTTGAGGATTGACTATCAATCCAGATTTGATATCGGCTCTTATAAGTTTAGAGTATTGCTGAACAATTCCATTCTCCGTAGTAAATGCCTTCAGAATAGCGTTGTATGTGGAACCAACAGTTAATCCTATTTTATTAATTTTTATATCTTCTTGATAAGCATTTGCACTTTGCAATACTGTTAATGTCTGAGGCATATTTAATAGTCTATAAATCTCGACACCATTTTCTTCTACTATGACACTATCCAAGCTAATGTCAGCTGTCCCACTATTACTAAAACGGACAGGCATAGTTATATCGAAACAAGGTGGCAAATCACCTAAATTTAAGTCAGTTTCTATAACCAATTCACCTTTAACACCATTAGCTATAACTGTCACCGGTAATTCATTATCACACCTTGCAAAATCAAAAGTAATATCCTCACTATATGGACCTTCGTCACCTAATAGCAAAGAAATATCAACATCAAAAAGCTGCCATCCACCTGGTGCAATTGTTATAGGTAACCCAAGGCTATGAGTAACAGATAACTTGCTTCCAGTAGGCAAACTAATACCTGTCACTGTCCTAGGTAGTTTCCCATTATTCGAAATTCTAATTTGTTTTGGTGCTACATCAAACCCAACGGGTATATCACCCATGTCAAATGGTTTTCCTGGAGTATAATCGATTAAGAATGTATCGACTTCTGCTTTTACTACTATCTCGAATGTCTCACCAGTCGTAGGATCTAATTCAAACTCAATTTTTGATTGTTTAATACCTGATGTAGCAGGAATAGAAGGTGGTTCGTATTTAACTCTAAATTGATTTTGTCCACCAACTGAAATTGTTCTTGGTTTTGCTAGAAATTTGAAGAAAGAAACATCTCCTCCAACTAATTTCGCATCAGCAGTATCAATAGTCACAACAAAATTTGATAAATTTTTAATAAATAAATCTGCACTATCAATCTGACACTCATATACTATACCAAAATCTAAAGTATCATTAAAACTAATCTCAGCTAGTGTTGAAGTACCTGTCAGATTCATTTTTATCTCATAATCACAACTATTTGTTGGGATATCTCCTATTGATATGAAAAATGTACTATCCAAATAATTACCATCAACTATAGGGCTAAATCTGAATGTAAAATCTATCTTGGCTGTTGGAACTGATTTAATAGTCTGAAGTACAATTGGGAACATACCAACAGTTGGAGAAACCAAAGTAAAAGGCGCAGGAACAGAAGGCATCTGTATTAAAGCAGGTTTATCACCAGTATTAGTTAGTGTTACAGTCATATCTTTAGTTTGACCTATAGGTACACTTCCAAAATCCAAACTCCTGTCGGCTTCACTTAAAGTTAATTCACTAGTTACAACTTTCACAAATACAATGAGAGAATCTATTGGATCTGGGCATTGGTCAGAATATACCATTACTTTGATACTAACACCATTAATAAAGGCATTATTATCTAAATCTTGAAAACTAATATCTATTAATCTACTATCACCAACAATTAATGAAGAAATATTAGTAGTACCTAATGTAAAATCTGTTTCCTGACCTTTACCACTCTTTTCTAGTCTTAATTCTGTAAGATCAAAATTGGAATCATTTCTGATATTAAATTTTCCTGATGCTATTTCACCAATGCAGATAGATCCCAAATCTAGAGTATCTATTTCTACTGTATTAGCTTCATTATAAAATGACATTGTAGCATCTAATAAATTTATATTCACAGCTATACGACAGCTATCTTTAGTTGGTGAATTATTATACAGTATTAGTGTATCTGTGATTGTACCTGATTGACCAGCTAACTTAGTATATCTAAACTTAATATAGAATAAACTATCTGGGGCTTGAGGACTAATATCATAATCACCAAGATTCAATATCTCGAATCCTCTATCTCCGAAAATCCATTTATTTTCAACAATAATATTTAGGAAATCCCCACCAATTGATTGTATTTGTATGGAATCATCATAAACAACATTAGCACAATTGATAACTTCAAAGCTAGTATCTTTAGGGCAGTAAATCTCAGGCTCACCGAAGCGAAGTATGTTAGTTGCTGCTTGCGACAATACAAAACCCGGTTGATAAGTATAGTCATCAACTATTTGAGATTCCTCTTGCACGGCTACTATATAGTATTCGTCTTCGTGATTCACATTATAGTCAAGTGGATTTACCCAACCTGGTGAAGGCGAGTTAAAATCTGCTATTAGTGTCCAATCTGTAGTTTTAGTTTTTTGATAAATTTTTACTTGACCATTAAGTCTATGAGTTCCAAATAGTCTATGTCTTGGTTTAATATATCTTGAAGTATCAGTACTTATCCCTCTGTATTTTGAGACGTCTGAAGGAGTGAAAGATGGATCAGTGTTTCCATTAAAACCATCAAATCTAATGCGGCCAGAACCTCCCGTTCTACCACTTCTAGAGCCTCCACTTGCTGTAAGATCAAAGCCACTAATCCCAACTTTACCCATTAATGAAATAGCACCACCAGAGCCTGGCCCACCATCAGCAGATCCATCTCCATCAGTCCCATTATGACCATTCGCATCCATTTTAATATTTCGAACTTCACTACCAAATAATTTGATAGCACCACCTCCGCCTCCACCTTCACCTGATTCTGCACTCAGACCTTGAGGATTTCCACCAGCTCCACCAGAGCCACCCGCTAAAGGAATTGACATTATATTCCCGTGAATCTTTCCACCAGTAGTTCCACCAGTGACATTAGCGCCGCCACCTACTGTAGCAAACCCACCAGCTCCACCTTGAGTGGCATTTCTATAACCTGTTCCACCGCCATATCCACCTTGCCAATCTGCGGCATTCCCACTAGTACTTTGTTTACCCACAGTTCCAAATGGATGGCCAGTCCCACCGTATGAAGCTTCGTATCCACCAGTCGGATCATCTATAGCCACTCCATTGTAACTAATTCCTCTACCACCTGTTCCTGTACCTATTTCTCTGTATTCGTCAGTTTGACCTGGTACACTCGAAGCATTATATCCACCTTTCCCACCTCCAGTATAACCCGCGCCTCCATCAGTCCCTCTTGAGTTATCAAACAACCCGAAATCATCGAATCTACCTCCACCTCCGCCTCCACCTGGTCCAGCCATTTTACTTTGTGCTGAAACAGATATCGTAGAACCATTACCATTAATTGGTCCTTTACTTAAAATTATAGCCGGGAAAAATCCTTGATTCCCATTAGCTATATTGCCATCTGGATCTTTTACAGATACTGAATAATTAGTTCCTGGCTTAAGAGTTAACGAATCTAATATCATAGCACCTCTAGGAGAACGAAAGCCTAAATTTCCATCCCCTAGAACTGTTTCATTTATACCTGATATATCACCATTTACTCCCAATGATTGGGGTTTAACTATAAAGTAGTTGAATGTGCGGGTAGCAGGGACTGTAGTACCACTTACTTCTATTATTACTTCGAAAGCTGGATCTAGAGTTGTCAATGTAGGGTTAGCTGATCTATCTATAAATATATGAGTTGATATTAATCTACCATCCCACGAGACTACCATTGGTCCGAAAGTAACATATTGCGAGTTCTTAGTTGCATTAATCTGTACTTCAGTATCTACACCAGGTAGATAAAAACCATCGTCTCCGAAGTAACCTTTCTGGTCATGTGGAGCAACCATCTCTACATAGACTGCCATATCTGGTGCACCTATATCAGGTATGATATAGTGACTTTGAGAAAAAGATACAAATGGTAGTATAAAAACTAATGCGAGTATTATATTTTTCATATTCTTATATAAAATCAATTAATGACTATTAATTATGCACACTAATATAGGCAAATATGAGGAAGTAATAAAGATTAAATTAATGTATTCATAAATAAAATAGTTTTTTAGGCATACAATTTGCTTTACTGTGTGTATGAATTTGAACACTTCCATAGAAAAATTTATAGCTTATCTCCAAGTAGAGAAAGGGTATTCGAATAATACGATTGATACTTATATAACTGCTTTGAGGCAATTTGATGAGTTTTTGACAGAGGCGTTTGGGACAGAGATAGATGTCTCTATGCTCGATGGCGATGATATATCACCCTATCTTGGATACATGCACGACAAAGGTCTAAAAAAGACATCTTTACGATTGAAAATATCGGCTGTTAAGTCAATGTTCAAGTTCCTCTATAAAAAGGGATTAATTGAATCGAACCCTGCTAGTAGTGTAATATTACCAAAGAAAGAAAAGAAGCTACCGAACTATATGCAAGTTAAAGAAGTTGAAAAGCTACTTGACTATTTCGACGACGATACTTTCGAAGGTATAAGAGATAGAGCACTAGTTGATTTGATATATTGTTGTGGACTTAGGATAAGTGAGGCATTACAACTCAAAATAAATCAGATAGATCTTAGTAATAAAATGTTGAAAGTAATTGGTAAAGGAAATAAGGAAAGGTATATCCCAATCGGCTCTAAGACTTTGGAAACAATGAGAATGTACGAGCAAGTACGTGAGAATATACCGAATAGAGAAAAAGCACTATTCATAAAGCCAGACGGTACTAAACTTGATAGATTCACAGCATACAGACAAATAAACAATGCTATGGGAATGGTTACTGACATAAAGCAAAAAAGCCCACACACTTTACGTCATAGTTTTGCCACACATTTGCTTGACAATGGAGCAGATATTCGCTCAGTCAGCGAGATGCTAGGTCATAGTTCCCTATCCACCACCCAAGTCTATACTCACTTATCTATAGAAAGATTAAAGAACGCTTATAAGAGTGCGCATCCGAAGGCGTAATAAAAAAACTCCCACAAAATAATTGTGAGAGTTTTTAAGTTTAATAATACAATTTCTATTTAATTATTTGGTTCAAAAAAGTAAATATACTCTTCATTATTTGCAGTAGAGTAATACTTTAACCCTACAATCTTTGATCTATCTATATCGATTATTTTTTTAAGATAATCCGTTGAAGAATTATAGTAGATATTGACTTCAGTTGTATCAGTACTTGAGTATGTTGAACCATTTACATCTACATAGTCTACTTGCATAAAGAATGATTTATAATATTTATAGGTTGAATCTGTAGGTAAAGTAGAATGAAATACTTTAGAAGCAAAATCAATAGCAACTACAGAATCTGCACTGTTTCTTAATTCAAACACAAATTCATTTAGTGCCAGTACAGAATCATACTGTTGATATGTCATAAATATTTCTAAATCTGATAATTTAAATTCTTGATTATTAAAAATAAATTTATCAAATTCTCTGATTAACTTTCTATTTTCAATTTCTGGATATTCTGAACCACAAGGAGAAATACTTGAATATTTAAATAATGAATCATAAGCAGTAAATGGATATGCAACTAATCTAAAATGTTGCTCAGTATCTGATGTATCGCAATCACCCAAATAAGCAGCATGATTACTTGGTTGTGATTTCAAGTTTGAAGCAATAAGAATAATTATTGCTAAATATAAATATTTTTTTATCAAATTGACCTCTATATTTATAATACTTTTATCCATTATACATTGTAAAAATAAGTTAAGTTATGTAATGATGCAACCAAAAATTTAATATTCATAACAACACCTCATAAATAAATTTGAAATTAAATCTGTTAGAATTTCTATTTTTACTAATTAACAGTCACAAATATCCACACCCAAAAGCTTAGCTCCATTATTTTTCTTATTTTAGTTTTTTACTAAATCACAAAGAAAATAACAATGAGCAAATTAAAAGTATCCGTAATAGGCACAGGCCATCTTGGCTCTATTCATTTGAAATTATTAAAGCAAAACGAAAACACAGAAGTAGTAGGCATATATGACGCAAACTCAGAAAGAGCTAATGAGCTAGCTAGCGAACATGGTGTAACCGCTTTTGCAACGGTGGATGAAGTAATTAGTAACAGCGATGCACTAATCATAGCAGCTCCGACTGTAAACCATTTCGAGATAGCTGACAAATGTTTAGATGCGGGTAAGCATATATTCATCGAAAAACCAATAGCTCAGACACATCAGCAAGGGATAGACCTCTGCGATAAAGCTGAGAAAAATAATTTGAAATTGCAAGTAGGTCACGTAGAGAGATTCAACCCAGCTCTGGCTGCACTTAGCTCTTATAGCTTGAACCCGATGTTCATAGAAGCGCATAGATTAGCTCAGTTCAAAACTAGAGCTACAGATGTATCAGTAATCCACGATTTGATGATTCACGATATAGACATAGTTCTTCATCTAGTTAAATCGAAAGTGAAGAGCATAGATGCGAACGGAGTCGCAGTAATCACTGATACAACTGATATTTGCAACGCTCGATTGACATTCGAGAATGGTGCGGTGGCGAACCTTACAGCCTCTAGAATATCAGCTAGACCTATGAGAAAGATGAGATTTTTCCAACAGGATACTTATATCTCTTGCGATTTCGGGAAACCAGAAGTAGAGATATTCGAGATAGTAGATGGAGATATGCCTAAGTCGGACAATGTAGTACCAGCTACAATGCTAGGTAGTATAGAGGCAGGCACTAAAAACAGAAATATTTACTTCAAAAAGCCGATTGTACCAGAGATTAATGCTATAAAAGAAGAACATAGTTCTTTCGTAGATGCAATACAGAACGACAAAGATGTATCAGTAACAGGTAAAGAAGCTACAGAAGCTCTAAGAATTGCTGAATATATTAGCGATATGATAAAATAGATACAAAAAAAGCCCTTGAAATTAATCAAGGGCTTTGAGTGCGGAGGATGAGGGACTCGAACCCCCATGGGATTGCTCCCGGCAGTTTTCAAGACTGCTGCAATACCAATTATGCGAATCCTCCGTTGGTATTGAATTAAGGTTACAAATATCGGAAGTATATTTTTAAAATACAAAATTATTTTTGAGTTTTTTTATGAAGAAAATGCTAAAACTATTAAAAATCATAGGTAAGCTAATACTACTTTTTTTACTTTCTTCAGTTATTGTAGTCGGAATCTTCAGATTTGTCCCAATTCCTATTACCCCCTACCAAATATTGAATGCGATATCGGGTGATGGATTGACAAAAAGTTGGGCTAGCTACGATGAAGTTTCCCCGAATTTCTACAGAGCGGTGATTGCAGCAGAAGACGCTAGATTCTATTCTCACTCGGGAATTGATTGGCGAGCAGTGAAAGATGCACAAAAGCACAATGAGCTTTACCCAAAGAAACGTCGCCGTGGTGCTAGCACAATAACAATGCAAACAGCAAAGAACACTTTCCTTTGGCATGGGAGGAACTATGTCAGAAAGGGATTGGAAGCATATTTCAGCTATCTAATAGAGTTTTTCTGGGGTAAGAAGAGAATACTCGAAGTATATGGGAACGTAGTGGAAATGGGTGAAGGACTCTACGGAGTAGAAGCCGCCTCTCAGAAATACTTTGGGAAGAGTGCAAGTAAACTAACTAAACGACAAGCAGCACTACTTGCCGCTATATTACCAAATCCAAAATTATGGAACCCAGCTAAGCCGACTAGATACCTGAATAAACGAGCTGGCAAAATACAAGCACGAATGAATTCGATAGGTTTGAAGGATTGAGGGTGAAAATGAATGTATTTGAAAAACTAATGAAAGATTATTGGATTGATAGACCTGAAGGTATTTGGACATTCCTTGGTGACCCTAAAGAGGCAGATGCTATCCCTAATGAACATAAAGACCAGATTCATTTCCTTAGTAAAGAAGGAGATGAAATAATTGGAAAGTTAATTGATAATTCAAGGATGCTATTTGACTGGTGGAAAGATGTTGAAGGAGTTAAAGTTCCATTTAATAGAGAATATTTCAAAAACTTTGAAGAGTTTTCTATTTCTGTTGATGATAAAAGATTAAAAAAGTGGCTGTTTGAACGAGGTTTCCCATTTTCAAAATATGTTTTCTTATATGGTGATGATTCAGCTATGTTGACTTGGAAGATGGTTATTAAATATAGCAAGGATATGTTCTTTGCACATGACTTCATTATTATCGATAGTTCATTAGAATGGGCGCTCTTTTATATTCACGGAAGGGTTTATTTCGCAAAAGATGTTATTTTTGATCGTGATAAGCATGGTGAAAAAGTCTACAAGATCAACCAAATTATTAAATATGCGAGAGAGAAGTCAAGAACTGAAAGTTAGATATATTATGAATAACTATCAAAAAATAATTGACCGTATATTTGAGCAACAAGAAAGAGATGGTCAATGGAAGTCGCTTCCAGAAACAGACAAACGATTCAAGATTTATAATCACTATACCCCTACTTTTAGAAGTACACTTTGGACTTTGATTCTTCTTGCTGATTTAGAATTAGACAGGAATGATACTAGAGTAATAAAACCACTGCTTGATTTACAGAATCAGTTCTTCGATGAAAGATATAATATCTACTCCCTTCAAGATGACCACTTACCTATCCCCTGTCTCAATGGTAATATGATCTATTTGGATTGCTACTTCAATGGAGAATTATCCGAGAAAAGTAAACTAGCAATTGATTTTTTCCATAAAAACCAAAGGTTTGATGATGGCGAATACCAAGAGGAGGAAAATGAGTTTTGCAAAAACAAAAGTTGTTATGGTAAACATACTTGTTATTGGGGGATTGTCAAATTATTCAAGGGGCTTTCATTTGTACCCATAGAATTGAGGGATTATAAGATTAATGAATTATTAGAGAAATGTATCAACTTCGTGTTAATTCATAGTGTTTGTTTTAGTTCTAGAAAACCAGATAAGGTAATGATCAAGAAGATTGATAAACTAACTTTTCCTAACATGTACAAGGGTGATTTTCTAGAAATACTATGGCTACTCAAACGCGAATCTGTTCATTCTCCAAAAATGGATAATGCATTAAAGTTGTTAAAATCAAAACAGTTAGAGTCTGGCAAATGGGAATTGGAACAAAAGGTAAATAATCTTGCTACTAGTATTGGTGCTATAAACAAACCAAATCAATTTATAACAAAACGAGCTCAGGAAGTATTGGAATATTATAATGAGTAAAAAGAAAAATGATTTGCTTAATCAGAACTTAACTGAATTAGAAAGAGTATTAATAGAATCTCGCAAAGAAGGAATGGTAGCTTATGTTAATTCCAATCCTGCTACTTTCGTTGAGCTAGTTGAACTATCATTGTCAGACAAACAACCTTTTGCATGGAGAGCTGCTTTTATATTAACTACTGTGATGAAGAAGAATGACGAGCGAATTAGTAATAGAACTGACGAAGTGATAAATGCAATAGATGGTAAGCCAGATGGACACAAAAGAGAGCTTCTAAAAATACTTCTCAAATTAGGATTAGTAGAAGAGCAAGAGAGTCTATTGATTGATAAATGTATTGATATATGGAAAGATATTGAAGCGAAGCCAGCACTTCGTTTCTATGCTCTTAGGATGCTAATGAACATAACGGAGAAATATCCAGATTTAGAATCTGAGATAAGATTACTCACGACAGATATGTATATGGATAGTTTATCACAAGGAATAAGGAGGGTGATTGAAAAGAGGTTTAATAAATTGAAATGAAAAAGGAGCCGGAGCTCCTTTGGGGTTACTTAAATATTATAAACTTCTTGAAATAAGAGTTTTCAGGTGTTACAATCATTAATGAATAGGTACCATTTACGAAATCACTTATGTCTATATTCTTTTTATAACTTCCTCTTTTGAAGTTACTATTATCTGAATATAACTCACGACCTAGCAAATCAAATAAATGAAAGCTAAATTGCCCCTCTCTAAGTACTTCAAATTCTAGGTTTATTATCCTATCCGTTGGGTTCGGATATATATTGATAACTCTTTCTTTCAACTGATAATCATATATCCTGTTATTTGTATCCTTTAGATAGATAACTTTTCTTGACTCATCTGTCTTGTTATCACAACCATTATTAAAGTTAGAACTTGATTCTATTACAATACTATCTGACTTAGGATGATATACCAGAATACTCTGATAATTTGAATTTTGCTCGTTGAACTTGGCATTTACTATATCATAATTCCGCTCTATAAACAATGTGTCATCAACTTGATAAGATGTACTACTAGGTGATAAGTTAGGTAGAGAAGCACCACTACCTGAGCCAGATGCTTTAAATACAGGGTATATTTTATAAATTGAACTACCTTTGAACTCTCTAATTGAATCTGTTTCTGAATAAATCTTATCTTCAATCCTAATTTGTATATTAGTTGAATCGGAATAACTTATATTACTCTCTAAATAGAAGTCACTAGTTAAGTTCAAATTGAAAGTATCGAGTACTTCACAATCCTCAACTGTAGTGTAAGACACAACATAATCACCAGATTTAGTTAAAGTAAGGTCATCAATATCATTACCCTGTACTACTTTTATTTCTCTAGATTCTAAATAACTCAAATCCAAACTATTGCATAACGTTGTATCATTGAAAACTATTCTGTTCCTCATTGCATTGTTGTAAACTGTATCGTATTGTGTCTTTTCACATCCATCTGCGAACAGATTTGTAACTGTCCTGATAATATTAAGTGAATCAAGCATATCCATCTTCAGAGAAAATTTGATTCTTAATTTTAAATCTTCGTTTATTCCGTGAACGCTAGATTTAGCAAGTGTATTATTAATATGAATTTTATAAACTGATTCATTGTTTTCAGTCAAGCTGAAAGTAGTTATTTGTACATTTGGATCTAAAGTATTTTCAATGATTGTATGTTTAAATTTGTTTACAAAACTCTTTGGTAAATAAAGATACACTTGTCCTTCGTTTATTGAATTAAAGTCTTTTTGAGCAACATCAACATATAAAAACAATGAGTCTTCGTTGCAGTAATTATCAGCATATACTTCAACTTCCAAATCATTATTGTTAATTGTAAGTGAAATGCTCTCCTTACCAATATCACCCTTTCTAGTACTTTCTAATTCTAAATCTACTATATATTCTGGGTTATAGCGATAATCATCATTGTAAGTAGCTGAGAAATGAATTATAGTGTCTTGAGTACCTTCATCGAAAATTATTGTTTTTCCTTCGGTTTCAAAACTCAATCTACTATTTGCTACTTTTACTAATAATGTATCTGATTCTTCTATTTCTTTTTCTATTTTTATTGGAATATCAATAGTACCAATATCGCAAAAATTATAGTTTAGTTCTTGTTTGATTAAACCGTAACTCATTGGCCTAAGTATTATATTATCTAAGAAAAAGTAATCTGGTGATCTATCTTTCTCAATATTCTTATTACCAAATATATAGATATATTTAAAATCACTAATATATAAATCATAGAAAACAATATGCTGCCACTCAAACCTTTGGTTTAGATTAACTTCATCTGATAATTTATTATGGAATGGGTGTGATAGTAACAAATATTCATCTTTGGACGGAAAATTAACTATATCATTATTACAAATCTTTTCTTTAGTAAAAATTGCATATATTGAATCTTCACTTCCTAAAAAATGGGAAATTAAATCTATTTTTAATTTATATTTTTCATTACTTTTTAATCCATACAATTCTTGGCTAATTGTTTCCATACTATCTAAAAATTTCCCACTTTCCATTTTTTGATTCGAATGTCTTCCTGTAAACATGCCAAGGAAATAATTATTTAAAGGATTCGTATTTGTTTTTTTTATGAGATTTAGCAAGCTGTAAGGGATACCATATTTTATTGAAAATCCATAATCATAATTTAATGGAATTTCGTCTATACTTCTGTACGTATACAAATCAGGTGACCAACTTAAATCCCATTCAGCTAAATATTTACTTGGAACACAAGGGGCAGAATTGTCATCCTGATTAAATTTATAACCTCTGAAATACTTAAATTGACCTATTGAAGTAGCTTGTTCAAAATCACCATTGCAAATAAGGTTTCTACTGTCTCTAAAGCATTCCCCAACACTATTGCTTTCAATTGGTATAACTATATTTACTCTTGCTGGATTGCTGATGAAACCATCAACAGATTTACTATGATAATTAAATTGAAAAGGATTTTGGAATCTTGCTAATGTTAGTTCTAAAGTATCAATTAGGTTATAACTTGCTTTATCGAATTTGATAAACTCGTTTTGGATGGGTATAAGACTTTCAATTTGTTCATCATTGCCTAATAACATTGAAGCTGGGATTTTAAGAATATTATTGCTATTAACTGATATAGTATCTATAAAGTCATTATTTGTAATTGGTATTTTAAAATTAGACAATTCTATTATTTGTTTTTCCGTTATTATCGTATCTTCACGAAATTTACCAGTTATATTATAACCTAATGTAGATAACACATACAAGTCTTCGTATAGTGGAGTTCTTTTTATTTGACCTTTATATATAGATGGCATCATCACAAATTTTTTATCAAGGCAATTAGTATCAAGATGAGAAATACTAGAGCCATTTTGCCAATCGGAAGGACTGAAAACTATGGGTAAATCATTAAGATAACTTATAGCACATTCCTCTTTCAGCTTAGGTTTTAATTCTGAATTGAAAGTAACAAGATTGGCGACATTGAATGTAATTAATTGATTACTTTCGGCTTGCAATCTAGTATCGAAAAGACTGAATATACCTTGCTCGTAATTAGTTTCTATTGATTCACCATTTTTGGTAATCATAGAAAAGAAACGAAGTGAGTGTATATATTCATGGAGAATAATAGAATATAAATCATATTTATTATTATCAAAATCTCCTTCTAAAGTATTATACTCATAATTAGTATTTATAAAAAGCAAGCAATCATAAGTCAAATCATTAGGGTTTATATTTGTTGTATTATATTTCTGCCAAACTCTCCCTGTGGTTATTCCGTTTCTTAGCAGTAAAACACTTTCGTATTTAGGTACTATATATGCAAGAGCAGATATTTTCTTTTCAATAGTTGTTACTTTTATTCTAATCTGATTATTGTATTTTGGGTCTATTAGTTGCTCTATATCACTTATCACTTGAATAACAGTATTTTCTACTCCCTTACTATAAGTGGTTTCATTTTTAAAAAAAGTGGACGTTGAATCAAAGTAGATAGTATGAAAATCCTGAGCAGATAGATTCAGAGTAAAAAGTAATAAAAAGGGTATGCAAGCATACCCTTTTAAATTTAGTTCCCAATATAACTTATTGAATTTGAACAAGAACTCCCTCATGTTCTATATGACCGTCAGTCCAAATAACTAAAGTGTACATACCAGGGCTAAGTGAAGTATTCCAATTAATAGTATGTGCTCCAGCCGATAAGGTTCCGTTATTTTTTGTTTTTACTTTTACAAATCCATCATATAATTCAAAAACAACTTCTGATAATTGTGGGATAGTAAAATCAATATCAAATTGACCAGTATTTGGATTTGGATACGGAACAGGAATATTACCACCACCACAAGATATATTAGTTACAACTTCAGTATATGTACATCCCATTGCGTCTGTTACAGTTACTGTATGTGTAGCAGGAAATGTACAAATTGTGTTTATTCTTTCATCCGTGCTCGTAGTACCACCAGTCCAAACAATAGTATAAGGTTCTGTGCCCCCTGAAATTAAAGCAGTCGCTTCGGAACAGCAGTTTCCTGAAACATTGACATCTTTAACCTGAACACCTAAAACTAATTCTGGGACTTGTGTAATAGAAATTTCAAATGTTTTTTCACATCCATTTGCATCTTTAACAGTTACAGTATATGTACCAGCACTTAGTCCATCAGCTATATTCGAATTTAAACTTGAATTATGACTCCATTCATACGTATAAGGGGCTGTTCCATTTGTGATATCAAGTTCAATTCTTCCTGAGCTCATACTTCCATCGCATCCAGACTGTCTAACAATTGGTGTTACTATTAATTCAGGAAATTCTAGAATTGGAACATCTATTTTTTTGCTACATCCATCAACTGTGTGTATCCATATCGTCCACACATCTTCTGCTAAGTCATTATAAACATAACAATTTCCTTCTATGACGGGAGTCCTAGAGCCACTGTTTATACTAATTGCATTAGTTACAAATGCACCAATAGGTAGAACATTACATAGTTTTATTTGACCAGTCTGTGTACCATCACATCCACTATTTGTAAAATCTAATTCATATTCAATTAGATAATCATTTGCATTATCAATTGTAAATGTAAGTATTTCTGTACAACCTTTTGAATCTGTTATAGTTACAGTATATGTTCCGTCAGCAAGTGTGCTCATACTCGTTTTTCCGTTACCTTCAGGGAATGGTTGACCATCTTTTTTCCAGACAATAGTATTTCCACCATTTCCTCCAGTTATAGTGATATCTGCACTACCCTCTCCATAACAATTTCCATTTGCACTAATAACGGAAGCATCAAGATATTCATCTGGCCCATTTATTACTACTGTATGATATGTCTCAGTTCCAGATGACATAAAATGCCACCAATAGCCTCCTTCTTCTCCTGTATTTTCTAAACCCGCAAATAAATAAGCAATTTTATAGGTACCAGGACATAATCCGCTTATTGTATAGGTTTCGTCGAAGTATTTAAACATCGGGTCATGAACTTGATGGTTTATATCTTCATAAACAGTATTGTTTCCATTTTCGTCAGGTGCTGAAAACGATATTCTTGATTCAGGCGACCATTCTGCACAATTATTTACAACTCCTCTAATTGTTATTGTTCCTTCACACTCACAATCAGCATCTGTTTTTGAAATTGTAGTATATGCACTTGAGAAAGCAACATTATACAATAACAGTATAGTTAGTAAATATAATTTTCTTCATAGTAAAAACCTTAAATATGTTAATAATTAATTAATTATTGCTATATTTGTAGTGTCAAATGGGTTCGCCAAGAATTAGTTTGACAACTACAGGTCAGAAGAAATGTTAATCGTTTTTTCTGACTTTTTTTATAGCTTTAAAAAGTATGAAAACCACTCTTTTCGCCTCCCGTTGAGTGGAGCTTTAGTTGATGGATTCATTTGTAATTCATTTTTCAAAATGCTTTACAAATATTGATTAATTTCATTGTGTTAAACATAATATAACATAACATAACATAACATAACATCCAAATTTTATTTTACAAAACAAATATTTAATATTCACAACTGTATATGAATGTTACTTATGGAGTTAGCGAGGATTGGATTAGTAACATTCTAGGACAAGAGAACAAGTTTCCTTGTTGATTTTTACTCGGATTCATTGGGTCAATTCATTTTAAATTTTACTTTTTATAAGACAGTACTGGCTATATCTGCTGGATATTTCACTTAGTTCAATATGACGAAGGTTAGTAAACGTAATAAGTCATGACAAGAAAATACTCATAGATGAATCAAAAATATTACTAAAAAAGAAAATATTCTAGTTCAAAATGATTAAATTTCGAATTATTAGGATATTAAAAATAGAAAGTAATGGCAAAAGGCAAAGAAACACCCTTAATAAAGCAGTATAATGGAATAAAAGCGAAGTATCCGGACACGGTATTGTTGTTTCGTTTGGGGGATTTCTATGAGACATTCAACGAAGATGCAGTTATAACAGCAAAAGTATGCGGTATAACTCTAACAAAGAGAAACAATGGTGCTGCTGGTGATATGCCATTAGCTGGTTTCCCCCATCATCAATTAGACGCCTATTTACCTAAGTTAGTAAAGGCAGGTTACAGAGCCGCAGTTTGTGAGCAATTAGAAGACCCTAAACAAGCAAAAGGAATAGTAAAGCGAGGAGTTACAGAGATAGTAACACCCGGCGTAGCGCTATATGATAAGCTATTAGAATCGAAGAAAAATAAATTCCTTGCTTCCGTCTATTATAAGAAATTGAAAAATGGCCCTGAGTTGATTGGCCTTTCGTTCGCTGATGTTTCAACTGGTGAGTTTTTTACGGGAGATATATTAGCTAGAGATATACAAAACAATTTAGAAGCTATTTTACCAGCAGAGATTATTGTATGCAAATCACAAAAGCAATATTTTCTGGACAAGTTTAAGACATTAAGCTTCTCCCCTGCTATTAGCTATCAGGAAGATTGGATATTCGAAGATGAATTTGCTACCGATATATTACTTAAGCAATTCAAGACAAAAAATTTAAAGGGATTCGGGATTGATGGTTTATCTGCAGGAATTATTGCCGCAGGTGTAGTTTTACATTATTTGAACGAGACCCAAAATGCAGCCCTAACTCATATTAGTAGAGTAACTAATTATGATACGGCCGAATATATGTTATTGGATAGTTCTACTAGACGAAATCTAGAAATAACTATGACTACAGAAGGAGAAAAGGATGGATCACTTTTCGCAGCGCTCGATGATACATATACACCTATGGGTGGACGATTACTCAAAAAATGGATATCTATGCCTCTCAAAAATAAGGGGCAAATAGAAAGAAGATTGAATGCGGTAGAAGAGCTATACAATTCTCAAAAGATTAATCAGCTAAGAGAAGAGTTAAAGAAAATAGGTGATATAGAGCGATTGGCAACAAAGATAGCCACTCTCCGGGCGAACCCGAGAGATTTGGTGGCACTAAAAAATTCGCTTGTTATTCTGCCTGACATTACTAAGTTCCTTTCTTCATTCGAAGATACTTACCTCTCACAGTTGGGGAGCAGCATTCCCAATTTACAAGAAGTTACGAGTAAATTAGAAAATGCCCTGAAAGATGAACCAGGATTGAATATTGGTAAAGGTAATGTTTTCAGAGATGGATACAATGAAGAGTTAGATGAATATGCAACGGCTCGATATTCTGCGAAAAACTGGATAAGTAATTATCAAAAAGAACAGAGAGAAACAACAGGAATAAATAGTCTGAAAGTAAGTTTCAACAATGTATTCGGATACTATATAGAAGTTTCTAGAATCAATAGTGACAAAGTACCAGAAAGCTATCATAGGAAACAAACTTTAACAAACTCAGAAAGATATATAACGCCAGAGCTAAAAGTATTCGAAGAAAAAGTTTTTAGTGCCGATGAGCAAATTGAGACTATTGAGAAAAAGCTTTTCTCTGAGCTTATGAATGACTTAATGTCTTATTTACAAGAATTTAAACTTAGTAGTTTTATTATATCTCAAATAGATTGTCTGCAATCTTATGCTTTTGTCTCGCTTCAACGTAATTACAGCAAGCCAAAAATAACTAATGATAATAATCTTGATATAATAAACGGAAGACATCCAACTGTCGAAATTAGCTTACCACACGGCGAGAGTTATACTCCGAACAATACTAAGTTTGATACTAATACCGAGCTTGTACACATAATTACTGGGCCTAATATGTCCGGTAAGTCATGTTATCTTCGTCAGACAGCTATCATAGTACTAATGGCTCAGATTGGTTGTTATGTACCAGCAGACAGCTGCACAATGGGTCTAGTAGATAAAATATATACTAGAGTAGGAGCAGGAGATAATATTAGAACTGGCGAGAGTACATTCCTAGTAGAAATGCAAGAAGCTGCAAGTATAATGAATAACGCTACTGACAAAAGCTTAATATTATTAGATGAAGTAGGTCGAGGAACAGCTACTTTCGATGGTATATCAATAGCGTGGGCTATAGCAGAATATATACACAATAAACTACAGGCTAAGACATTATTTGCTACTCATTATCACGAACTCAATGAGCTTGCAAACCGATATGACAGAATAAAAAACTACAAAGTAGATGTAGTTGAGAGAGATACTAACATTATATTTACTCATAAAGTGTTAGAAGGTAGTGCTGATCACTCATTCGGAATTCATGTCGCAAAAATGGCTGGATTACCTTATGAAGTAGTAGAAAGATCAAAAGAGATTATGGGAACACTAGAAAGTGATGTTAGTCAACAGAAAATAGACGGAGATGAGCTGAGCTCTGCAAAGCCAGATGTTAAAAAATTAAAACCAATTGCAGCACCAGAGCCTTCTGGGCAGATGGCAATTTTTGCTTTCGAAGATGATAAATTAAGAACACGACTGAAGCAAATGAGTATAGAGGCAATAACACCATTACAATCATTTCAAATATTATCGGAGTTAATTAACGAAGCGAAAAAATAGAGTTTAATATTTTTGAATATATGAATGAGATTGATTTCAAATACATCAAAGCATAAATATAACTATAACATTGTCTTGTTCGATATAATTTGTATTTTATGAGATTAAAAAAGTAACATTTAAGTATAATATGAAGCACAAGCAAAATAAGTTTTTAAAGTGGATAAAGTATAATTTTGATAACTTAATGTCCAAAGGCACTTCTGCCCCACTATTCCTACTATTAGGTGGGTCTTTTATATTTCTTTTAATACTTTCAGGTCTATTGATATTAACTGGTATTTTGACGCCTGAAATTGTAGCCAATGGTAAAGTAGAAGGGGATATAGATTATTTTGATGCAATATATATAACGCTACTTAGGATGCTTGACCCTGGCGTAGTGGCTGGAGATCCAGTTATTTGGCCGTTTCTTACTTTTATGCTTGTTGCTACATTAGGCGGTCTATTCTTATTTTCTGTATTAATAGCTATTGTGAATAGTGGTGTAATTAATAAACTAACAGATCTTAGAAAAGGTAAATCATTTGTTTTAGAAACTAATCACACCATAATTCTAGGATGGTCATTCCAGGTATTCCCAATTGTAAAAGAATTAGTAATAGCAAACGAGAACTTGAAGCATGCCTCAATTGCTATCCTTGCTGAGAAAGATAAAATATATATGGAAGATGAAATTAATTCGAAAGTTAAAGATCTAAAAACAACTAAAGTTGTTTGTAGAACTGGTAGCCCAATAGACCTAATCGACCTAGAGATACTTAATATACATGAAGCAAAATCAATTATAATAATAGCACCTGAGACGAAAGATCCAGATTCAATAGTGATTAAAACTATACTTGCAATAACAAATAATCCCAACAGAAAACACGACACAAAGTATCATATAGTTGCTGAGATAAGAGACCCACGAAATGTAGCTATAGCAGAAATAGCTGGTCGTGATGAAGTTCAGCTAGTTATATTTGATTATTTAATTTCTAGAATAACTGCGCAAACATGTCGCCAACCAGGATTGTCAGTCGTTTTCAATGAGTTACTTGACTTCAGTGGAGATGAAATCTATTTCCAAGAAGAACCTGCGTTAGTAGGTAAAACTTTTGTTGAAGCAATGTTCTCTTATGAGGAATCAATTCTTATAGGTATTAGGAGAAAAAATGGAGAGATACTATTAAAACCTGCACACGACACCCAGATAGAGAAAGGGGATATTATTATTGCTATTTCTGAAGATGATGATACTATAAAGCTTTCTGGTAAAAAGGAATATAATATCAACACTGATGCCATTAGAAAGAATCCTGAATATATAGACCCATCACCTGAGACAACACTTATAATAGGTTGGAATAGGCGAGCTCACCTAATCATAAATGAGTTAGACAATTATGTTCACCCAGGCTCAAAGATTACTGTAATTGCAGAAAACACATCAGCTGAGAATGACTTATCTCTTCATTGTGCTGATTTACAAAATCAGACTGTTACATTTTGGTTCGGAGACACTACAAATAGAAGAATACTTGACGATCTGAATATAGAAACTTATAATCATATAATAGTACTTAGTCAAACTGAGAATAGCGACATACAATCTAGTGATGCAAGAACATTATCTACTTTGCTACACTTACGTGATATAGCTGATACTAGAGGACACGAGTTTTCTATTGTATCTGAAATGTTAGATGATCGTAATAGAGAACTAGCAGAGATAACTCATACTGATGATTTCATAGTTAGTGTGAAGTTAGATAGTTTGATGTTGTCACAAATCTCAGAGAATGCAGAGTTGAAACGTATTTTTGAAGATTTATTTTCTGCAGGTGGACCATCTATCTATATCAAGCCAGCTGAACATTATGTCGAGCTTGGTAGAGCTGTCAATTTTTATACAATAATGGAGTCAGCAAGACAACAAGGACATCTGGCAATAGGTATAAAACTTAAGAACAGTGATACTTCGTTCAAAAAATCTGAAATGTTAGCTCATGGTGTAGTTGTTAATCCTAATAAATCTCGAGAAGTTTTCTTCAGTAAAGGAGATAAAATAATTATACTTTCAGAAGATGAAGTGACAGAAGTTATTGATTAGAAAATTCTAATATTGTAAGCTTAGAGATACCGAATGATTTTTGCTTAACTAATGTAAAGTTAGATGAGTAAGTAATATCTTCTTTATCTTCGGTTTCGAGGATTAGAAAGCCTTCATGTTCTAATACTTTATTCTCATCAATTATTGATATAATCTGATTCGCTGTTTGCAAGTGATATGGGGCATCAGAGAAAATTATGTTATAGGTATTTTTACAATTTTTCAGATAAGATAGCACATCAGATTTTATAATCTCAAACGATTTTTTTTCAAGATTAATATCAGAAGCGAACTGTTTTATAACTGAGATTGGTTTGAAATTCTTTTCTACAAAAGTACAATGTAAAGCTCCACGACTTAGAAACTCTATACCGACTAACCCTGAACCAGCATAGCAATCAAGTACTTTTTTATTATCGAAATAAATATAGTTATCCAAAGTACTAAATAAAGATTCGCGTGATTTATCAGTAGTAGGCCTAACACCAGCAGGCATCTTACCTTTTATAGATCGACCGCCATATTTACCTGATATCACTCTCAAAACTCAATTACTTTTCCTTTATCGAAGCTATTGAGAGCCCCTCCTACAACAGGGGAGTATATATGTGAAGTTCGAATACAATAGCTTTTTAGTCTATCATCTATATTAGCTCTAACAAATCTAAATGAATTTAGTCTCTTTACTTCTATGTCTAAATTACTTGATAAACTATCAAGAAGCGATTTTTTCAAGTTTGTCCCAATGACGTGTGCGCTACCAGGTGATAAACCATTATTCTTCAACTTTGATATTTCGTTTTTCACAGATTGAATGAATTCTTCTTCACTATCATTCTTAATCAAATCATAGAAGTAAGTTGTATTATTATTACTCAAACTAATATCACAAAATGAATCCTCTACATTGATTAGTAGATCATACAAGTGACTTGTTTCAGGGTAATTATATTCAATGGTATTTTGAGAAGCAATCTGAGCCATAGTTATATAGCTGATATCTAAACCTGTGATTTCTAGAGCTATTTTACAACTCTCTACTATGCTTTTTCTAATAAATACTACGAAAAGCATTTCCGAATCATCTTCATCTTTTTGACCATAAGGGTAAATTCTAAAAATGAAATCCGATATCTCAAATGATTTATTATTCCCTTTTATCTCTAACTCTAATAACTGCTTTAGTTCTTTACTATCCATATCTGGACTACCAGGTATGATTGTCCAAAATGCAGATTCATTGTTTAGAATAACATTTAGTTCTTCTATTTTATGTTCAGTATTAGTTAAGTTTCTATTGAGCTGGTTTATGGCTTTTTTAGAGATTGTATCTTCTATATCATCCAAGTTAACAGGATCAAGAGTTGAAGCTACATCTAGTAATGTAAGCCCCTTATTATTCCTCTCAAAAATGCCCGAATATACCTTATCCGAATTAAAAAAAACTGTGAGTGATTTCATAAAAAATTAAAAATAATTTTATTTTCAATCTCCTAAATTAAAAAAAATTTAGATATGAGACTGTGAAATCTTCGCAAATTCAAAAACTTTAAATGTCAAATCAGATTGAATTTCAAAATCTGAAATCAGATTTAACATAATTATGCTTCTTCGAACTGTGGATTTTTGTTTTTTAATTCGTTTCAGTTGGTTTCTATAAAGTTCCAAAGTATTGGAGTTGAACTCTGTGTAAAGTCGTTTGATGGTCTCGTAATTTTCGAAATTATAATTAGCTAGAGCTTCAACAACTAACGAATTGTATTCTTCGTATAATTTGTTTAATTCTTTTAATAATTCCACCTCGTCTTCTGTTAATGGTTTGTGATTGTTATTCACATATTTATAATTCTGTGAGACAGAGTGATATAATTTGTCAGAAATATCTTGAAGTGAAATTGTGATACGAATAGCCAGATTGGCAAATTCAGTATCCTCATATTCGAATTTGTTAACTAATCTTATAAAATTAGAGTTTAGTATTACTACATCCTTTTCTATTTCTGCTGCCTTTTTCTTAGATTTCTTCAACTTCTTAAGATCTTCGTCTATCAAACCTATGTTGCTTTTCGCAAATACACCAGACACTTCATCCAAATAAATAGATACTTCATTTATAACTTTCTTATTCGCAAAGACTTTATCAACTTCTTCTTTTCTAACTTTCTCGTCAGCTAATCTATGTTTCTCTTCTTTTTCTTTGTGATATTTAGCGCTTCTATAGATAGTAAATGCAGTCAAAGCGAAAATACTCAATAAACCTATCCATTCACCATAGTAGATTACATAGCATATAATCATTGCACCCATAGTAGCAAACAAAGCAGTTATAAACCAACCACCTATAACAGTTAGAACTCCCGACACTCTATAAACCGCACTATCTCTACCCCATGCTTTATCAGGCAAAGCAGCCGCCATCGCAACTATAAAAGTTACATAAGTCGTTGATAAAGGTAGTTTGAAATAAGTTGCTATTGAGATAAGTCCTGCAGAAACAAACAAAATTACAGCAGCTCTCAATAAATCGAAAGCAGGAGCATTACCTTGTTCATCTAGAGTAGGTTTAAATTTGGAAGTATCAAATCTGCTATTTACAAATCTTACCACTGAAACAGGGATTAACTTTCTGATTTCAGAAAATATACTATAAGTCATTCTAACAAGTGAACGAGCCATCGCGTTTGATTCAAAACGTTCATACCCTTCATCTTGTCGTGTTAAGCTAATTGTAGTAGCAGCTACAGAACGCGCCTTTTTAGATAAGAAAAGAGTAGCTACCATAACTAATCCAGAAAACAATAGTACCCAAGTATCTGCTGGCAATTTACCTTGCATACTTACCATACTAGTAGTTAGGGGATTATCTGTGGCATTAGCAATCTGATAGGCATTTAACCCTGCAATTGGTGCACCGATGAAATTAACTAAGTCATTTGCCGCAAAAGCCATTGCTAATGCAAATGTTCCTATAAGTACTATCAGCTTTAAAACATTGAACTTCGTAAACCTTTGGATAATTAGAAGCAAAAAAGTCCAGAATGCATATAAGTAAACAAAGACAAGTCCCATATTATTTTGGAAGTATTCTTTGAATTCCCCTTTCATAAATTCTGTATTTTTAGCACCTTTCATCATTATAAACATAGTTATAGATGTTAGAGCTATAGCACCCCAAAATGCACCATATCTTCTGAATCGTTTTTCGAAGTCGAATGAAAACAATAATCTAGTTAAATATTGGACAAAGAGTCCAAACACAAATGCCATGACTATAGATAATAGAATAGCACCAATTATAGTTAGCACCATATTTACATTCATGTAATTAGCTACTTCAGCATAATTGCCAGTGGTATCACCTATTTTAATTAGGGTCATAGCCATACCTGACCCAAAGAGACCAAATACGATAGAGACTGTAGTAGAAGTAGGTAAACCAAATGTATTAAAAGTATCTAAGAGGAGAATATCGAGGAACATTACTGAAACGAAAATAACCATAAGCTCTGGCATTAGGAAGAACTCAGGGTTAAAAATACCCTTCCTGGCCACTTCCATCATACCACCAGACACCATAACACCAACAATGACTCCTATTGCAGCTACTATCATTATAGTTCTTAGTTTTGCCGCATTGGCCCCTATAGCTGAGTTCAAAAAGTTAACAGCATCATTGGCTACACCTACCGTAAGATCAACTATTGCCAATAGAATTAGAATGACAAGAATTACTAGATTTATATCCACTTTTTTATTTTCTTTTTTATGAATTATGACATATTCAAATATAAAAATATATCTTAATAATAATAGAAGTAAATACAAATCTTAACAGTTTCTTAACAAAAGTGTATTGATAATTCATCATTTCAACAGGTCGAGTTACAAATAAGTTACAATAGCTATTTAAAAACTAAATATTTACACCAATCATTAATTATTTTTTCATTGAATTGGATGCGAAATATAACAAAACATTTGCTATATTTATAATCTTATCAAATAATACAATTCTAATTATGAACTCAAAAACCGACCATGATGTACATAAACTGATTGATAAAGCCTCTGATGTATTTTATTACAAACATGGATACGAAGCTGATATCGTTTATATAAACAAGTGGCAATATTTACAGCTTCTTCGAGAAAAAGAAGATCTAAGAAAATCTATGGGTAGAATGGCTAAGAATCTGACAAATAGAAGTGTACTCGGATTTGAAGTACGGTTACATTGGAGAAAGAGGATAATATTAAAGAAATACAAGAAATAAAAAATCCCCGACTATTGCTAGACGAGGATTTTACTTGATCACGGTATTTATTTTAAATATCAAGCAGTATATTATTACATTACTCCTTCACAATCCGTTCAGTTGCAGAATACTTCTTATTACCTTCACTGTGTTCTACATTAATGATATAAGCTCCAGCAGGACTATTAGACAAGTCAAAATCAAACATCTGACCTGTTGCACCATTCTGTGAAGTAACAACTCTACCTGTTGCATCATATATAGAAACAACTAATGACCTATTACTAATCTTATATCCATCTAGCTTCTCTGGTAAAAACGCTTGTACACGTAAATTACCTGATGTAGGATTCGGATATACAGTTAAATCAAAATCATTAGTATTATTCGCCTTATATTGAATACCACCATTGTTGAAGTCTATTATATACTTCACAGGGTCTTTTTGTATAGCTGATTTATATGATATTGTATCGTTGGATTCTAAACCACCAAAGTAGCTTCTTTCATTGAAGTGAGCAGTCGTGTCATTATTGATATAGATTAATTTAAACTCTGAATTTAGAGAGTCTATTATCGAATAAATTAACTTTGTGCTGTTATTTGGAAATGAAGTTATAGTTGGCATTGTCAACTCTACTTGAGTTGAATCTAGTACCCTTTCTAATATTACTTTTACATCTGTGTTCTTATGTCCAAACATAGATATTTGCATTTCCATATCACCATCATTATCATAATCTGAAAATAAAATTCCTTTGGTTAAAATAGTATCTTTTGAGTTATCTGGTGCAAATATTATTTTACATGGATCAAAAGAATCGATTGATTCAAACTGTACATTTAGACTTGATACTTCCCCAAAGTCTCCCTCTAACTTAGGTAAATCAAAATAAACATTATTACTATCACCTGTGAATCCGAAGAATCCATGATTTACAACTTCATTTGCATAAGTTTTATAGAACAGATTAGCGGATGTTTTGATAATTGGATTACCTAACGAATCTTCATCACTTGTTTCAAATACTCTTCTATTCTTCCACATCTCCCCATGTAAACTAAAGTTTGGTTTAGGTGTCTTTGCTAATTGTACATTTTTACCTTCCGATGCTCTTCTAGCGGCATTGTGTTTATAGTTTACATCCCAAACACCACTCCCATTAGTAGAGAAATTAACAGAACCATTATTACTAGGGATTTGGTATATCTGAGCATTATCTACAGTATAGTCAAGATTATAATCGCCACCAGCTAATACATAACTTGTGTCTATTAATAACCCATCTTGCTGTGCTGAATTTATACTTTCTATATTTGCAGTATTATCTGGGGAAGAGAATAATATTTTTCTATATCTAGACGATTTCCATTTTATATTTACATTATTCGTATCTCTATGATAAAGAGTTATACCTTTTATCATAGTGGGAGCAAAGAATATAGATTCATTGTTCTTATCTATCCAATTGATATTATCAACTCTGTTAAAAGTACAATATGGGGGACTAGATAGGCTATATGGTACAAGATTTCTATAAATAATAGGTTTCGTTTCCATACTAACATTATCAACTTTTATCATACTTTGGAATGGTGAATAAATAAAGCTAAAATAACCTTCATAAGTATTAGGGACATTTGTTTTTATTACACCTAGAAAATCATCAAAGGATACTCTACTATAATAGATTCCTTTTGAATTATCAGGACAAACTTGATACCAAACTAAACCTGCATTATCTTCACCTACATCTATATGACTATATGTATTAAAGGACGGATAAAGCATAGTTCCAAGACAAAGTGGATTAAAATCAAAATTCCTTATCGTATCCATCCTTGTTGGTGCAACTGCTTCAGGTTTATGAAAACCAAGCAATAGACCTTTACTGACATCAGACCATGCAATAAAATTACCATTTGCTGATGCATTAATAGTAGGTGTACCTTGTTTCTCTATATCTGGAGTACTTAGTTTATAGATTTCAATATTAGAAGTAACGATGTTTGTTGATACATCTATCACTGCTTCAACTATACGAGCTGGTTTTGTTAGTCCAGCAACTGAATCTTTACATGTATAAACTACATATGCAAAAGGATTACCTAAACTGTCGTTTCTTACTACAAGTGCAGGATGATTACAGTCTACATAGTTAGTATCTTCAAATGATTCTAAAAAATCTCTTGATAGGTTCCTTCTACTAAAACTATTCCATTTAATATTCTCATTACTTGAATTCTTTTCTATAGGAAGACTTTGTATATAGTGAACTTCTTTATATACTGTAGAATCTGTTGGTCTAAGTGAATTCTTGTAAAAAGCAAGATGATATGTAATCATATTTGTATCTAGAGGGTCAGGATAACCAATCAAATTGGTTTGATTATAATTATCTAAAAAACCTTCAACTATATCTGGTTTTAGTACTTGCACTTTTAGGATTTTGCCTTCGCCTGGTAATAACCTCACAGATAAGGATCTATCTTGACCAATTACTGTATCTGTTACCATATCATAGTATTTCTCTCCTCTATGCCACATCGTATCTAATGATACATTACCCGAACCCAATTCTGTAATTCTTAACAGATTATAATCTCCATTCGAACCACTATAATTAAAAGGGATATTTAATTCTCTTGCACCTAATCTTTTCCACCAATAGCTTTGATAAAGACTTGTATCTGTACCTATAGTACAACTATCTTTGAATTCGGCATTGCTAAGAAATTTCATATAATCTTCACTTCCTTCTTGATAACGAATTCTTGGGTCTGTTCTTCTATTAAAAACACCAATATAAAAGATACTATCTATACTAATATCTTTATTTTTTAATAAAGAGATGTCAAAGAAAGTACTGTCTTGCGGGTCTATAAGATTAGATTCTGTAGGATATCTTTGAAAAAGCCTTTTTGTATATAGTAGATTCGTATCAATATCAATAATATTTTTTATCAATAAACTATCAGTAAAATATATATTTTGAGCATAGTTTGTCTTAATACCTTTTGCATAGCTACCTATAAACCTCATATCCATAATTTCATCTTCATTCTCCATCATGAACTGATGTATTTCAGCCATTTTTTTTCTATTTGATCTTAAACCTATGTAAATTCTGTTTTCAGGAACACTCAAATAGTAAGCTAATGATTCAAAATCTATGTAATCATCAATATTAGTACTACCATTATGTGTTAAAAAGTCACCACCTAACTCTAAACAATCTAATAATTCATCACCTTTTAACCCTGAACATAAAACATCATAGTCAGATCCGCCTGTTATTATACCTAATCTTAATTTTAATTTGTTATTTTTATAATTAATTCTTGCACTAATCCCTTCAGATGAATCAGGAAAAAAATTGTAAGAATTCATTCTATCATAAATAAATCCTTTCGCACCTAAAATAATATTTCCCCAAACCATTGCAGAAATTTCTTCAGGAGTTAATGCCCTATTCCAATCTCTGATTGATAACCAAGAGTTTAATGATTCATAGTAATTTAAGTCCCATCTTGAATCAATAAATAGTTGACCGTACCAAGGTTTATCAGAGAATAAATAAGCACTATTTTGATAGGTTATACCTCCCATAGCGTATTCTGCTGCAAATAAAAATCCTTTTGTTCGTTTTATAAATGGAATAAATGTTTCATTATCCATATTTCTAAGTGAATCTAAAAAGTCATACTCATCATCCTCTAGTCGGTGATATGTCCATCCATCTTTATCACGATAAGATAAACTATTCAACTCATAATCAGAACGAAGAGTATCAAAATAATGATTACCTGTAGTTTCACCCCAGTTCCCCTCATAACCTCTGTAACTTACATCAAATCCAAAACCATATGTTGTATCAAACCTACTTTCCCAAGTTGAATTATGCCACCATGATGGTATATGAATTTGTTGCCTGAAATACGGTGCGGCTAACTCTCCTCCAAAGAATCTCATTGCACGAGCAGGTATCCATCTCTCTCTTGCTTCTACGTAGTAATCCCAAATCTCAGGATTAATTGGTGGCATAGAAGCAATTATATTTTTATTAAATAGTTTGCTCATATACCTTTGTATACCCCATCTAGTTATTATTCTACCATCATCGCCACCCTCAGTGTAAACTCTACTAAATGTATAATTATCAACCGTGTCGAAGTGATTTAATAATTGTTGCTGTCCATCTTGCATCCTATCGTCCCATTTACCTTCAAATACGTTTTTTGAGCTAGGGTTTTCAAACCGAATATAATTTATTGCTACATCTGTGTTACCGTGATACTTTACCTGCACATCTATGTCATAAGCTCTTTCTAAATCAGGTACATATCTAGGTTTATTTAATTGATGGTTGTATATTTCTTCATTATTACTTCCATAAATCGGGTTAAAATGCGCTCTATGGGACATGGGGAAAAAGAAACTTATAGTTATATCTTTACCTAATGTATCATTTGCATTAGGTAACATCACGTCAGTTATTGCTATAAACGAATCTCTTTGTGGTGCATCGTAGAATTCATTCGCATAAGTGTAGCCCCTGAAGTCAGATGAATCTATTCTTATGATAGAATCTAGTATTGGTCGGCTCGCTATTACTGCGTTTCGGGATAACTCAATAATTCCACCACCATCTTCAGTTTTATATTTATAAGGTATTCTTATAGTTAAAACTGTATCACCAGTTTTTGTTGCAGTACTTGTGGAATCTAACCTTCTCAGATTAATTGTAATATAGTACTCATACCCTTTATTGATAAAGTCTTCAAAAGTTTTACCAGAAAGGTCTTTATCATCATATCCCCTAGGGTCAAATTCACTTAGCTCCCATGCATTCTTTAGAATAACACTATCGGAAGGGTATATATTCAAACTGTCTGATTTTAGAATTAATCTCCCAAAATTGGGGTCAGCACTGTTTGGTATTGTTCCACTTACGGATTCGAACCCGAATATGGCATTGTCACTTACTTCATAGCTACCAGGATTATTGAGTTTTAAAGTCGGTTCTAATACAATTACATTAGCATCTAAGGGGTTATAAACAGTCAAACCAACCATTGCTTTAGAAACATAATCAGTAGTCGGATTATTACTATATTGCTTTTTTATTTCGTTAATCCAGTTGGTACTTTGTCCCATGTTCATATACATTGCTTCATTTATCCTTGCATTATCCCCCCATTGCCAGCCCAAAATTAAATCAGAAGGGAAAAATTCTTCTTTTAAACTGTCAGTTATTAATATTCCTGTATTAGGATCTTTAAATTCAAATGTCAATGGCTGTTTGGGGTCTAAGAAATTTTGTCCTGCCAACAACATGGGAAGTAATAGTAAAGTAATTATAATCAGTTTCATAACTTACTCCATGATTAAATTAAAATTATAAACTTCTTGAATGCTTTCAATCTTTAGTAAGTACATTCCATTAGGAATATTAGGTAATTGAATATTTACCGTATTACTACCTACCTGTAAAAAGCCCAATTCACCACTAACTATTAATTGTCCTTGTCCGTTGTACAGCTTATATCTAAATATATCTGGATGCTGATTATTAACAACTAGGTTAATATTACCAGTTGTTGGGTTGGGGTATAAAACTTCATTACTATTATCTCCATTATTAACAGATGAAATAATACTCTCAACATCGAAGCGTTTAAGGGTGTGTTTATCAATAGAGTTATAGATTCTTAACAATACCGTCTTTAATCCATCACTTGATGAGCAAAGTTGATGTATATTATCAACTTGCCTCAATTTGAACCATTCTTCTGTATTTGAATTGTACAAGTAACCATATTCAAATAATATTATTTCGTTACTTTGACTAAACCAATTATTTCTATTACCCAATACCCCCTCGTACAGATTAGTAACTTTTTTACTTTGAAACTCATATTTTGATAATCTTTTCCCTAAATCATAAGGTAAATATAAATAATAAAAAGCATCTTCATTGGCATCATATTTCTGCCCTCTTATTTTTCCATCTTTATCAACTTCTTCAAATATATTTCTTTTATAACCGAATGGTTGTGACCCATCTATAGTTATTTCCATAAGAAGATCTCTTTCTGCTTCGGAAGTAATTACTATCATTTTATTTGGATCATTTGTATTGAATAATTGTTCAACAAATGCTAGTAACTTAGTGTCTTTAAACAACCTCTTTTCTTCCAAATCGACTACAATGATATGCCTTTCTTCATTAAAATAACAGATAAGAGACATAAACCTTTTATTTGGTGAAAGCGAAACCCATCTTATATTTGCATCTTCAATATTATAGTTCAAATTAATAATGGCTTCCGTCATATTAGTTGCAATGTTGTAAATCAAAATAGAGTCAAGAGAATATGGAAGCACAACCTTATCATTATTTAAGTAATAATCTTGCCATCCTAATAGTAAAAATTCTCGTTCTTCAATTTGATTTATTTTATTTCCAGTTTCAGAATCATGAAATTTGACATATCCAGAATCACTATAAAAGAAGTATTTTCCATCGTCTGAAACATGTACGTGATTTGCAAAAGGAGAAAAGTCCATCTCCCAGAGTACGTTGAGTTCATCCGTCCTAGCAGACAGAGTTACAGATAAGAATAATATGAGAATAATTAAATATTTCACGGGAATATCCTCCGTTTGTTAATAATGATAGTTGGGTATTTACCCTTGTTTAAAATAAGCAATTAGCTTATCTTAAAGAAGAATAATTATTGTAAGGTGATTAGTATTATAATCTCCTCCAGTCCAAACATTGTTATGTAGAGCATCATTCATATTAATGCTACCACCCCATTGGAAACCAGTTAGTACGGATTTTTGTTTTATAGAATCAGGAGAAAATGGTCTATAAATATCTGAATATCCCCATCTGAAATTCCAAGGTTCAGGCTCACTATCTTGTGCATTTGTAACTATTACTGTAAATAAAATTAAAATAATTAACTTCTTCATAGCTTAGCCCTCCTTAATTATTTTATATATTTGAGGCTGATTATTACAAATCATAGATAGAAAGTAAACGCCTGAAGGGTAAGGCGTGAAGTCTAATTGCAGAAAATTCCCAACTTGATTAGGTGAAGTATTTTGAAATAACAAAAGTCCATTTACATCATTAATTTGATAATTTATTAGTGGTTCAATGCAATTTAGTTCTATATTAACAAAATTATTCGTTGGATTTGGACTGATTATAATTTCTTCTTCATATTCAGTTCCAATATTTGATTCTCTGTCATATAGAAATTTGTCTAAAAAATAATTTGAAAAACCAATAAAACTATTATCTTTGGTCAAATGAATTACTTTTTCACTTGCATGAATTGTCCCCTTTAATAGAAATTTATATTCTAACACATTCATCTCTAAATTCAAAACATATATTCTATTAGGAGTTGATGTTAAGATTCTTTTTTCATTATCTAGTACGACTATTTTCCCCCCATCATATAAACCGTCTTCAACTATTCTTGATTTCAAATTAGATGAAATGCTAAAATTAAAAACTCCATTTTGTCTTTTCTCATCGATTTGTTTAGTAAAATATCCCGAATAATAAACAACATCACTATTTATTTTGGAAAACTGTATATCCTTCGAGTCACACCACCAGTCAGTATTAGGTAATTTATCATCATATAGTTGTACATCTCTGATTAACTCCATAGTAGCTAAATCCCAAACTTTTAGATATGCTTTTCCATTGTTGAGTGTAGCAAGATACTTCCCGTCATCTGAAACTGCTATTGATGAAAACTCATACCCTTGATAATCGGTTAGGTCTTTCACTAATTCCATTGTCTCATAGTTATAGACTGAGACTTTGCTCTTAACTTCAAAATCAGACGAATTCCCATTGTCACCATATTGGGTTACATATACATAAGGTCTAATAGGGTCAACAGCAATGTTTTTTATATATGCTGTGAACCCTTCTGGACGAGATACAAACTTTCCTTTAATCAATTCAAAAGTTTGTAAATTCCTCAATTCTAAATCACCACCTCTTCCACTAGTAACAACTAATCTATTGCTATCAGGTGTAAGTTCAAAATTGGCAAAAGAAGCGTAGTATCCTGGAATTTCTCTAACAAGCTCTCCGTCTTCAACAGATCTGATTTGAAATCTACTACCTTCTGCTATTCCATAAAGCAACAAAAAGTTATCACCGTTAGGTAGTATCTCAATATCATGAATATTGTCTTCTAGTGCCTTGTTCCAAACAGGAATAATCTCTGCACTCTTCGTTTTGGCTGTTGTCAGTAGCATTATTAGCGTTATTAAAATAATTAATTGCTTCATTGGAGTATCCTCCTGTTAATGGATATAATAATATATTTTCTTTTTTTGTAATTAGTCATATTAATAGACACATGAACGCCAAAAACGTCTCAAGAATGAACAAATATTAATCTAGCTTGTTAAAATTAAGAAAATAATTTGAAATTCTTTTGAATCTAGAATTCAATCATAAAAAAAGTTCTCTCACTGAACTTTTAAACCAATAATAATGCAACTTACATAACATATAATCCCAAGTGTAAACATAACATTTACGAATTGCCGAATAAATTCTCTATTTACAAATTACAACTAATATTATTTCAGTTCTGAAGTAGAACTTTAGTATAAGCAAGAAATTTTGAAGCAGATCATATATTACGTATAGTAACACATCCTACCTGATACACAATAGCTAACTAATCTATTGAAAATTCGTGACTTTGCAGTACACTACTTATTATTTCATAAGGATAATTGATGCATTTCTTTATGCAACATGTATAAAAATAATTTATCTACATATATAAAGTATATTTTAAAAAACTTAAAAAATAATATGAAAAATTATTACAATGGTTTGGATGGTAGCCAAAATTACCTTCCTGGTGAAGATCTACAGTTTTCAAATATAAATGCGCCTGAGGCAGCGTTAGAATTTGATTCTCATGTTTCCTTAGGTAACCTTGGGAAAATAGCACAGCAGGTGTTTAATAATCCTAAAATAGCATCTTATAATTTTAAGACGGAGGTTTATGAAAGCCCCTTCTTTGATGAGCAAACATCTATAGATAATGTTTATTATATTATCGGCGATGCAAATGACATACAACAATTACTCGTTGAAGATGCTATAGGTAATATAAAAGTCTTGGAAAATAGATGGGAAGTAAAATCTATAAATAGACATAATACATTATTCTTATTCAAGGATAAAGAAGACATAGGTAAACTTAATACCACCATAATTGATGCGAAGCTAGATTTGAAAAACTATAATTTCTTGTGGACGACAATTGCAGATGGTATAAACCATGATCGAATAGTAAATAAACAATTCCCTAGAACTGAAAATGAACATACGCTAAGACGAAGTGTTGTTCTTATGACTAAGGCTAATCTAGATCAAGAGTATAATAATGTATTAATAAAATATGAGGACGGAGATGTCAAATTCGATTTCGCTTATAAAAACAGTATAAATGTAATTGCCGCCCAATCGGGGAATTTAAAGAGTACGTTCGTTAATAATCTAGTATCTGCTTTTGTAAATCAAACGAACGATTTAGGTTTTACATTTCATGATGATGATAGGAAGGATGGTATAGTTCTACTTTTTGATACAGAGACTGATGAAAAAAAATTAGCACAGATGTGGAATTTCCATAACAACCCAAATGAAAAACTCAAATATGTCTCTTTAAAAAACATCTCTAAAGATGAAAGGTTGATTTATCTTAACAGTGTCATTATAAGTTTTTTAGAAGAAGGTGAATCTATTCGAGCAGTAGTGATAGATGGTTTACTAGACTTTATAGTAGATTTTAATAATATAGAGGAATCTGAAAGGCTAATTGACAATGTATTAGAAATAATAAAAATATACGATACATCAGTTTTTGTGACATTTCAAGAGAATCCTGCTCGTTATAATGGTACTAACAATAAGCTCACGGGGCATATTGGTACGATGTTACATCGTAAGTGTGACTCACATTATAATACAAGTGCAAAAGGTGATATAGTTGAGATACATGGTCAAAAGATTAGAACCCATAAAGGTTTCACTCTCGTATTTGATATAGATTCATCAGGTGATTTTTTAGTTCTGAAAACAAATGGTATAAAGACTAAGGAAAAAAAAGTAAGCCAAAAGAAATTAGACATACTTCTAGATGGGCTAGATACCTTATTCATCAATAAGAATCAAATAACAAATGATGAAATTATAGAATGGATAAGTACTCAAATAGATGTAAAAAATAGAGCTGCTGAGTCATGGAAGCAAAAACTCATAGATTTAGATAAAATAAAGAAGGTAGATAGTAGCGGCAAATTTGCAACCTGGGTAAGGGTATAGATGCAAATATTTTCTTATATATATAAAAATGCAATTATGCATTCGTTTAAACTGGTTGCAGTATCCCAATTTATAATCCCGTATGCTAATACGGGATACTAATAAAGAATGGGGAATGCAACGTCATAATAAACTAGGACTTGTTTCTACAAAACGTTATCATAGTAAAACGACGAAGAGTAAAGAATAAAAAAAAGAAAAAGAGAGAACTTTACTCTATATTCCAATTCCAGCAGCGAAGCTGCTCTCAATACCCATCCCCGCAGGGGTGGGGATTGTAGTATTAAATATGTGAGTAATATTAATCTAGGAGTTAGATATGCTAATACAAGATGAGAATAAATTTGATGTAACATTAAATAATAAGCTATACTACTATTACACTAGTGTTAATTTGTACGGTCATAAATTAAACGATATCATAGATTATTATGAAGAACTAATTCAACTAAATCATTACCAATATGATGAAGGTTGTAAATACGCATATCCAGAGATTGATAATCTATCGCTAGTTAATGACAAATTTAAACAATTTATGAAAAGCAGTAATTCCATGTATCATTATACTTCATTCGATACAGCACTAAAAATATTGGATGGAGGTACATTAAAATTCAATTATATTTCCAATCAAACGGATCCAAATGAAACCATGAAGAACAATCTAAGTACTCACTTTGCTACAGGTGATAATATCAGAACTGTTAGTGAGGATACATTTAAATTTGGTGAAATTGTAAATAATTACGTTAAGCATCACCAATGTATTTGTTTCTCGACAAACACGCAGGTAGTAAATTCTGTAAATGTTACAAAACTAGAATCTATTATCAGTAGAGTGAACGCTAATTACAATATCCCAGGAATAGTACAATCTCACTATAAAGCAAAACCTGGTTACGAGAAACACCGTATGTGGGAAAGATACGCAAGTAATTTTGCTGGTGTATGTTTGATACTTGACAGAAGTAAATTAAAGACTTCTAAAAACGAAACACTACTAAGCTGCAACTATATAAACTATCTATCCAACTTATATAGTGTATTGTATGATAAAAATGAAGAATCTAAGTTACTTGATCAGATAGATGAGACATATTTTCATAAACATCTGGATTTTAGAGATGAGAATGAATTCAGGTTTCTAATTAACTGTGAGAATACAGAATACCTAGATATATCAAATGCTTTGGTAGGGATAATATACGGACCAAAATCTGAAGCTGCACTTTACAAAAATATTATAAAAAACAGCTTCAGTAAATATAGTCTGGTACATATAAAATATATCATATCGCGTAGTTCACTTTCAAATCATTTTGTAGAACTAATAAAATGATTAATATTATTGAGACATCAATCGCATAAGGTCATTTACCATAGTCTCTAATTCTGTTATGTATGACTCAATATCAGATATTTGATTAGCCTTTTCTTTACCTTCTTTATGTGAACTCGCACAGATTCTCTTTAAATCATTCATTCTCCTTCTCAACGTTCTTACATGCTGCTGTACGATTGACGAGAATTCTAATATCTCATCGTAAAGTAATTGGCTAGTGAATTCTAATTGTGAATTCTTAATTGCATCCGTAATAAGTAATTCGTATTCTTCTTTTACGATATTTATAAAGCTATCTTGATCTACTGTAATATTATTTAACATAGGAATATTATTATTTTATATACTATATATCTAAAATAAAAAACTTTTACAGAGTTAATATCATAGTTTACAATTAAATGGTAAAAAAACTCTTAGAAGGAATAACAGTAGTTGGGGGAATAATTCTAAAACAAGCAACATAACAGCATTAAATAATATATACCCCACCACATCATTTAGCAAGTAAAGCTCAATGACGGTTCATTATATGGCAAATAAAGCTATTTCAGACAAACAAGGTATTTGATTTATAATAGAATTTCTGTAATCCCCATTATTGAAGGCGGATGTTGGAAGAACCCCATAGGTGCTAGAAATGGTCTAGAATATTCGAACTTATTAAAATACAAATATACAGGTTCTCGTTGTTCGAAAAACCAAACAGCGTAGCAATCTAAATCATTATCAGCGCCATTTGGAGATGCAATTATTTCTATAAACTCGTGCGTAACAAGATTTCCTTCATAACCAATTATGGATTCAAAGAATTTATTAATAAAATAGTTACTTGTAAATTTACTCCCATTAATGTTGATTGGATTTTCGGACGTATAACCATAACTTGGATCTGCGCTAATACCATCTAGCATTATCCTATCAAAATCTAGCATTCTAGGAATCATTAGTTCTGGCGAATTCTGTTCAAGATGATTATAAAAACGATTAATTCCATTTTCGAACTCTTCTATTGAAATTATTCTACTAGGTAAGATAATATTTTTAGTTTCATATAAAGGATAGCTTTTTAGAAACTTTAAAATTATATTACATGTGCCATAGCTATTGTCATTTGGTAAGTCAAGGCTTTTAAGTTCTGTTTCAAACTTAGGGTCTAATATAAAACACTCATTGTCAATAATTATTAAACCATTGGCTACCATTTTTTTAACAGAGTCTAATAGGCTCCAATAACAAATTACATTGGTCTCTAAATAAAAAATATTTAAAATTACATTTGCCCAATCAATAGGATTGTTCTTTCCTTTCTGCAGAGCATGTAAAATGGCTGCATCTTCTGAAGACCAACTTTGACTATAGTTATTCTTAATTGGGTTTATTTCTTCCCGTTTCATAATTTCCTCTTAGTTTGATATTAGACTTCTAATTCCCACCAATGTTTATTAGCAGCAGTATGAATACCCATTTTCCCTAAAAAGTTTGTTCTAGAAAAATAATTATATGGTTTATCCACAATATCATGTAAGTATAAGTTCACTTTATTTCCTTCAAATTCTATTTCTATTCTCTCTGAAAATGTAATTTTGTTAATATCATGAATTATTACATATCTTAGAGAGTCATAGTTTATTTTTAATTCTTTACAATCCATCTGAAAACCTTTATAATTTTTCGGGATTAATACAAGATAAGCAGGTACTGTTGTTTTAGATTTTGTTTCTATATCTATCTCACAAAACTTGTACTTAAGAATCTGCAACTTTGCTTTTAAATGTATGAAAATCTGTTTTTTCTCAATTGTATTAAAATTATTTGCATCAAGATATGTAGTTATCAGGCCATTTTGTTTATCAGTATTCTGATGGAATATTTGATTAATTGTAATTTTCATACTATTAATACATAAGGCCTGGGTTCTGTTCCCATGCATCCATTAAATAGCCACCACAATCACAGCCTTCAGCTTTACAAGTTTTACATAGCTTGTGCCACTTACCACATTTGTCGCATTTAACATTTACAGATTGCATCGTGTCTCGTTCACCGAATTCAGAGTTACACTTTTGGCAATTTCCTTTTTCTTTTTTAAGCATTGTATCAACCTTTAATAAATTTATATTTTTTACTGCCATTTACATTACCATCTTTATCAAATTCATAAAGCAATATTAGAAAATCACCTTCTGAATTATAGAATATGTCATTAACCTTTCTTTGACATAACAAATTCTCGTATTTAGGATGGTTTAGTAATTTTACTTGTGTATCAATTTCAAATTTGAATTTAAATTCATATTCATTATTAATTTCGGAAAGCCGACTAATCTCAAATCCTTTAAAACTAAAACTTTCAGAAGACAAATATTTGAGGTCATACCTACAGCTTTTATTTTTGAATATATGTTTAGATATTAAAGTAAACGGTGGCATAGCGATGATAAGTTCTTTACAATCTATAATATATTCTTCTACAGCTATAAAGTTTGTAAGTTCCAGGCTATCAATATCGAAAGTATATGCAGCAGAGGAAAATTTTATTTTATTATAGTTTAAAGTTTCTGCGTTTTTAGCAAGATCGACTTGATTTGAATAATCAACTAATCCTTCAAAGTGGTCCTTGTTCCAGTATAGTTCATATTCGGACGGAAATTCTAATTGCTCATTATTATTATTTGATACTTTATCAACTTTAACAGTAAAGCCATCTTCTGTGTTAGATAATTTATTTAGTATTGTTTTACCTAAACCATAATATGGAAGTTGGTTAATATAAACTTCACCAATATTATGATCGTAAATCACCAGCGAATCTTTTAGAATTGGGATTCCATTAAATTCGAAATCTTCATTCGATATGAAATAATTAGTTACACCATTAACTATTTTATTATCATATGGTAATACATCTGTAAATTTCACACGACACTCCTCTTTGTTAAAAAATAATTATTGAAGTATCTTTACTGAGGGAGCTTTGAAGGGTTTGTTGGTTAATCTAATAAACAGGGTGCCTCTTCGCGCTACTAGCCTTTGAGGATTACCACAACCCTGTATATACCAATAGCAAGACACCCCATATCTGATATGGGAGTGTCTCTATTCTTTTGGTATATATACTTGAGAAATGTGGTAATTTCAAAGGTACCAAAGAAAAGATTACTCTTTTACATGTTCTATTTTATTTGCAATATCATCTATACAATATTATGATACACAATATTACGAAAAATTAGTTAAAATAGTTAGTGAATAATGTATTTATAATATTACACCTAAAAAAGGAACATTTATAATTTTAATGAATTATTACTTCATATTACCATCTGTAATTAAACTGCTAGTATTTTCACTACCAAGTTTTTCTTCGTGTAGGTGTTAATCAAAATTCATATCAACCTAACCACTCTTCTGAATGAATAAGATATATCATAGAGACAAAAAAAATCTATCAACATATTTTATCTGAAATATAAATTGTACGATATGAAATGGATTTTAAACGCATAAATAAAGCCCATATCCGCCCCTGTCTGCAATTTAGACCCCAAATACGTGTGTTTAATCGTAAAATGAATTACAACGTCCCTACGGCGCCATATATTCGATTTGTGCATTATTAGAATATAAACTACTTATAATTCGCTTTATAATTATGAAATATTTGGACGCAGATATATAATCTATAGACGGAATTATCAATTAAAATGAACTATTTTCACAAAAAATGTGATTTAGCCCTATCTTTTTATTTTTTTCATACTCTATATTAATAGAGAGCTAACATTTTTTACAAAATATTTGTTTCTCATGGTTATTTTCAAACAGCGTTTTTTCCATTCATCTATTACTTTAGCGGGTAAAATAAAAAACTACGTGTATGCTAAAGAACATATGCTAGCTTTATAGCTTAAGGAGCTATCATATGAACACAGAAGTAAGATTAGGTTCTAGTGCTTATCATTTAAGCTTGGATGATAGGTTTCTAGTAAAACGGACGAATCAAGAGACATATACGGTTTTCAAGGTGCGCGGTTGCCAAAGAGCTTAATTTTCGCTAACACCTGATAATCTGCCCTTGAGTATTTAAGGAATACTCTAAAAGATTGTAATGTTCTTAAGAAAAATCACTCACTAGTGAATTCCATGCAATGCTGTTTGTAAACTTATAAAGCACCATGGCTCAAAGATGATAGGTAGTAGCTAGTGATATTCAACTGAAAAAGACGGCTTTGGCTTAGTGGCGGTATATTAATTTATACACGAGTAGATATGATTTGAAATAGATTAGTCATAGTTTAAATGAAAGGTCACTACGGTTACGATGTTTAGTTAGTTATTGGTTATTAGTACGATACCCAAGGCAATAATCTTACGACTAATTAAATTCCATCGTTTCTTTGTTCCCTACGCGTGAGAGGCAGATGGTTTCTTTTGAGCAAATTGATATAGACCTTTTTATGAATATATCAATAACTCTTATGATTAGAGATGTTACTTTGACAATTTATATAGCAAGACTTTAATTTAGAAAGATTGGAATACATGTGATCTTATAAAGCAGTATGTATAATTATTCGTTTACGTTTCCTTCGTAAAGTGGATACTTAACATACCTTGATTACTTCACATCTTAGTCCGAACTTGACAATAGTGTGTATAGTTATTCTTTTCTCTCTTTCTATTGCTCTCTACTTCAATTCTATTATGATTATAGTAGTAAGTATAGATGTATTAATTAAATGTCAATAGAGTGTGTTTATAGCTTAAATTAGATTAGTTAATATGATGTATTAATTATCTATATAAGTTTATGTTAGTTTAAATAGTATATGTTAATTATGTTAATTGTGATACTACGCTAACTTGGTTACTCTGGCTATGTAAATTGCTTAAAAAGACTGTGTACTCTAATCGGCAGAGGTAATAAAGTTGCGCCTAAAAAATAAGAAAAAATGACAATTTTTAAAAAAGTTTTTTTGGTGGGTTTAAATGATTTTGGAAGATAGTTTTACAGATTAACAGCCTCATAGAATTTTATATATCCCACTGAACCTGATTAGATCTACACTGGATGCCAATAAGTTTTATCTGATTATACTATTATTTGGAAAGATTATACATTTCCAATTTCTAAAAATAGGTGTAATGCTTTTGGACAATACTTTTCGATAAGGTCTATTTGTCAGTTTAGAATCTCGTATTCTATATTACGTGAATCCATTGACACTAGTCAAGTACAACTAATAATATTTTGAATATAGTGTCGTCACAAATTGAATAAAAATTATTGTAAATTACTTTGGAAAACTTGAATAATGGCTGAAGATAAAGAAGAATTAATAGATAAAATAACTCAGCTGGTGATTCAATCAGAAGGTAATCGCTCTATCCAAGCATCGCTGAAATTGCTTGGGGTTCTAATCCCTTTTCTTGGTCCTTCAATATCACTTGCAAGTGATATATGGGAAGAGCATGATGAAGAAAAAATTAGAATAGCAATTATAGAATGGATAAAAAAAGCTGATATAGATATTAAAATTCTAATTGATAAGTTAGATTTTATAATGAGAGAACCATCATTCGATGATTATGTAAATTTGTTACATCTTGTGATAGGTATTCAAAAAACAGAATACCTTTTATCAGCTCCCAATCAATCTATTAATATTATCTTACATAGCTCAACAGTTGAAGAACTAAAACAATTTGAGATGAAAGGGTGGTTGACTTTATACCCAACTGGATCAATGGCTCCAATGGGTGCTAACAATAGTGTTGGTAACGATGTAGAAGACTTGAAGAGACCTTATGGTATGGGTGATGGGTTTAAACTGGTGTCAGAACTCATCTAAACCGAAACCATAAGTTTCTCTCACTTGAACAAGATTGTAAGTTTTTATATGTTGTGAATCATTAAATGATTTTATCGTTTCTTTAATCGATTGTTTAGAAACTTCGTCAACATCAAGACCAAATATTACACCTTCAATTGCATCAGTTGGAATTGAATCTAAAAATATATTTACATCTTTAATCCTTGTATATTCTAATGTGTTAATTTTTTTTATAAGTCTCCATTCTTGTTCATATCTCCATTGTAAAGATTTGTTTAGAAATAACATAAATGAACAATATTCTTCACCCTCTTTTTGAAGGTGCTCTTGTAATATATTTAGTTTATTCGGAATTTCATTGTAATTGATAGGGCTACTGCCAAAATTATAAAAGGATTCATTGAAATATTCGTGATTATGATTAAATATAATAACCACTCCATTGTGATTGTTTGCATAATGTGCCCACATTGGATTAATACTATATGATTCACTAAAAGATGTCGAAGCTAAATGATTCCCACCCATAAGTTCTTGAAAAACTGGTAATATTATATCTGAAATTGAGTCTAATGTGTTATTAAGCACTTCCTTAATCACCTTTTCAAAAGGTTTAATAATTTCTATTGATAGATTAGCAACATCTTCAATTTCAGATTGATTTAGTGTAGGTAATACTTTTTGTAATTCTTTTCGGTGCTCGTTTTTAAAATCATTATCATCTAAACTTATCGTATTGAAATCAATCAATTTATTTACAAGATAGGAAAATTCAAACTTGTCATTTAACTCATTGGGCGTAGAGTATTTTATCTTTCCATCAATTAAGATGCTAACCAAAATCTTCTCATCAAATGGAATATACTTATATAATTTCGGTACAGGAACATTCTCTAAATTTAAAGGTCTAGTAAATTTAAAGTATTCGTGTTTATCACCATTTTCACTTAATATGAATGATTTAATGGTATTATAACTTACTATGCTTTTACTAAAAAGAACATAGGATTTAAAATATGGTCTTGAAAGTAAAGCTAACAGTAAATGTTCGCTACCTGCTTTTTCTTCTTCAGTGCTTCCCAAAAAAATACTTTCATTACTGGCAATATTAAATATTTCTAATACATGTGGATTGAATATAATATCTTCTAACTCTATTAGATCATAATTATCTTTAGCCGATTGAATATTTTCTTCTGTCATATCATGGTCAATACCTTTGACCATAGAATATATTATTCTATGAGCTTGACTTTCTTCCATAATAATAATTGCAGCAATTATGTCGTTTGTTTCAACAGAAGTTTTACCTAATTGAACTGAAATTTTATGAGCTATTTTTAGAATAGAAATAAATTCAAAGTTAAACAAGTCACCCATGATACTACTTACCTCACCCACCATACATCTCCCTACTAATGCTTGTATCTATAACATCTATCTTGAATTTAAGAGCATGGGTTACCATAATTCATCTTCGTCAAAATTATAATACTTATCTATCAGCTGCTTTGCTATTTCAGGGTCGGATATTTCAAACACTGCTATTAATTCATTTACTTCTTTCAAAACCTTGCGGACGTAATTGATATCATTGCATAGTCCATCTACTATTTTCTCTATTTCATCATTATTATAGAGAATCTTATATTCAGGATTGTTAGATAACAGGATTTGTTTCGCTTCTTCTCTATTTACCATTTCATCTCCATACTTAGGTATTATGAGTATATCAATCAATCTCTACCACTTATAATTATAATTTCTCAATGGCAATCCAAATAATAGCAAATATTCTATCTATATTACTACATATACTGCTGATATACGCTTTTCCCACCACCATAATAGTTCGAATGGATATGCTGATATACATCACTAGATTTTATTCTGATATCATTTAAACTATAAGACTTTTCAGGAAGATAAAGTAGGTTATCCGCAATCACAACCTTTATACTAGCTTCTATTTGGCGACTTTCTTTCCATCGCTCTATCTTTAATTTTTCAGCTTTCAAATTATCTAATGTTTCTTTGGCAACTTTCTTTACTTGTTTCAATTCCTTCTTATCTAATACCTTATCTTTACGAAGTAAATCAAATATGGCTAAAGTTTCCTGGTCTTCAAGCCCTTCTTCTACAGCTCTTCCTTCTTCAGTAGTCAAAGTCTCAATGAAATTCACTAAATTTTCAAATGCTAATCGTGTATTCTCTAGAGATTTACCATCATTATAATTTGCTATTATCTCTTTATAACGTTCGTAGAACTCATAGCGTAATGGATTTTCTTTGAGCATCTGTTCTAGTTTTTTCTCTACTGCTTTTTGCAAGTCATACGTTAGTGTATTCTGCCTTGGTGCTTTTGCAAATGCAGCTTTCAGCTTTTCAAAATCCAACTTACTCAAATCAATATAAACAATATCCTTTTCAGATACTACATCATCTTTGATCAAAACACTATCACTAACAACAGATTGTAATTCCATTATTATATCTGTAACATCTGCTTTTATTATATTCTGATTAAGCAAATTGTAGATAGCTTCTATTGCTTCGTAATCTTTGGTATATCCTTTGGCTTGCTCTTCTGGGAATAATGCTTTGTATTTTCTGAATACATTACGAGCCATTATCTCAAACGTAGTACGTGTAGTTTCGTTCAAATTTATACAATTAGCAGCTTCATTTAACCTTGCTATTTTATCCATTGGTTTAGCATTTTTCAAATCACTGAGGTTGAAATCGACTGATTTCAAATAGTCCTTTACTTCTTTAGTAGCTTTTTCGAGTTCAACTTCTAATTCTGTTAATTGCTCGACTGGCTTCCCTGAACCTTTACCATCACCACCACCTTTAGTACCTTCACCATAGATTGAATATGCTTTTTCCAATTGCTCATAAACGTTTCCATAATCAACTATAAGTCCATTTTCTTTCTCATCATTATATACTCTGTTAGCACGAGCGATGGTCTGCATTAACGTGTGACCCTTTATCGGCTTGTCAAGATAAACAGTTGATACACAGGGGGCATCGAATCCTGTAATCCACATAGCACATACTATAGCAAATCGGAAAGGATTTTCTTCGTCTTTGAATTCTTTTTCCAAATCTCTTTGTACTATTTTTTTACGATGAGTTTCTATATCCAAACCCAACTTTCGGAACTTATCTACTTCATTTTGCTCACTGCTGACCACAACACATATTTCAGTTTCAGCGACTTTATCATATTTTCGCTTCAGGTCTCGCTCTTCTTGTTGGTCTTCTGCATTTTTGATTTTGCTTTTCAATTCGTCCAAATACAGTGGCCAATATTTCATCATCAGTTGGTACATCCGAACTGCTGTTGGCTTATCCAATGCCACATACATAGCTTTACCTTGATAACCCCTCTCGTTGAAGTGCCACACCAAATCTTTAGCAATAGCATCTAACCGAGCTTCAGATGTCAGTATCGGATAATTCTTCTGAAATAGGTACGCTAATTTCTTCTGCTGATCTTCATCTAAATTTTCATCTTCTAATATCTCCGCCATACGTTCATCTAAGTCAGGATTATCAATATCTAGTAGCTCACCTCTATTCATATAGAACAAAGGCAATGTCGCATTATCTTCTATCGCTCTTTTGAAGTCGTAAATAGATACATAATCACCAAATATATTCTTTGTAAGTTCCTCTTCGTCTTTAATAATAGGTGTCCCAGTGAATCCTAAATATGATGCATTAGGTATGCCATAGAACCGCATATTACGAGCATAAGTTCCACCTTGAGTACGGTGTGCTTCATCTGAAATAACAATGATATTCTTACGATCAGTTATTAATGGGAATTCTTCTTCCTTCTCAGGGTCAATCGAGAATTTATGGATAAGCGTAAATACATAGCGATGGTTTTCTGATAACAGCTCTCGTAAGTGTTCTCTACCCGAGATACCTTTCTTTTTACCTGCTATTACGTTCTTATCATTCACTACCTCGACACCTGAGAAAGTATCATATAGTTGGTTTTCCAATTCTGTTCTATCGACTGCAATTAGGAAAGTGTACGCTCCACCAAGTTTACGGTGGATTTTCTCACATAGGAATACCATTGAGTACGACTTACCACTACCTTGTGTATGCCAAAACACTCCCAATTTTCCTTTCAAATCTTCTATATTTTTAACATTTTCTAGAACTTTATTCACCCCGATATACTGATGGTTTTTTGCCATCAGCTTTACTATATCGCCACCTGACTTATCAAATAACAAGAAGTTCTCAAACAAATCCATCAAACGATGAGGAGCACAAGTACCACGTAGCATAGTATCCAAACTGACAACACCTTCCTCTTCTTCTTCTATACGTTTCCAATCAAGAAAGAATTTGTAAGGACTTGTAATAGTTCCAACTTTGGTTTCTGTACCATTACTTAATATGATAAATGCATTACAATGGAATACGTGTGGGATAGTGTCCTTATAATCCTTAAGGTTGTCTGTATATGCCTTTCTCAAATCGTTTGTGTGTGCTTTTAGCTCTACGAATACTAGCGGAATACCATTCACAAAACAAACCACGTCTGGTCTGCGGTTATAGAGGTCGCCTACTACTTCTAACTGCCGAACGGCTAAGAAATGATTGGCTGTGTAGTCTTGGTAATTAAACACTTTGAGTTTCTTCTTTACCAACTCGCCTTTGTCATTAGTGAAGCTAACAGGAACACCATTTTTAAGAAGCTCGTACTTTTCCTTGTTGATTTGTCCAAGTGTTTTGTCTGCAACTTTCTGATTTATTTGGTCTATGGCATTATCATAAGCTGCTTTTGGTAAATCTGGATTGAGTGTTTCAAGTGCTTGCAGTAGATAACGATTCAGTATTACCTCTGATTTGTTATCTCTACCCAATAATCCATCTTCGCCAAAACTTTCGTTATGCCAAGCAGTAACCACCTGCCAACCCAAATCTTCTAAAACATCTTGGGTTGCTTGCTCTATCAGTCCATCTTCTGAGTATTCGTAGCTCATAATTTATCTATTCTATATGTGGTAATTTTAATCCGACTTTGTAGATATTAAAATAGTGATCTATTTCAACAGCTTTTAAGTCGACATCATTTAGTTTATCGTGTCCATTATCCTGATCAGGATAAATAATTAAGCAATCGATTATATTCTTTTTATCAATTCCTAAGTATTCATATACTTTTTCCAGTCTTGCATAACCACTCAATTGTCTTATATCTTCGTTATGCATTCCATGTATGTATATTGATTTATACTTTGCATCTATAACCATATTATAATTGTCCTTCAGAAGGTAGTCGATTTCATTACCGTTGAACCTACATTGAAATTGCACTTGGTTTTGGAATCTATCTTTTAATAGACCTAATACGTAAAGTTCAAACAGTTTGCTCATATCTATCCAAAAAGGTGGTGTTTGAACTTTGTCCTTTACTGTATTAGATATATTATAACCGAATCGTTTTAGTATTAGTTTAGCTAAACGTATAGCTGGCTCATATTCCTTATAGAAAGCATTCTTTTTTGATTGTTTTATTTCATTCAGTTCAATCACATCTGAAACACTATGAAATGCAGGGTTAATAAAATTGAATGTATTTTGAAGTTCTATGTTATCAGTAAGTTTCGTGTAGTTAGGCAGGTATCTTTTTACAAAAGAAAGTGCCTTTTTCAACAACCGATTTTCTATATTATCCAAACCAAATTCATTGTACGTGCAATAGGTATGTAGGTTTTTATTCTGCATCAAATTATGCTTAATAGTTTTACCAATTTGGATTTTCCCTTTTACCCTACTATGTAGGTTTTTCTCTACTTTATAGTATGATTTTTTTAGTCCTTTCCGAACAATCTGCTTTAGAAGTCCTAAAAACTCAACTACTAAAAAAGGAGTTAATAAATCCTGTTTTTGTTCAATTTCAATAACTGGATCATCCCATTTCACATCAAAAAGTTCATTTATTTCTTTTGCTACCTCTTTGTGTCGCAAAGACGAGAATAGCATAGCAATATAATCTATCTCCTTATTATCATTATTTAGCTTTGGAGCTATATTAAGAGCCATTCTCTTAGGTACAACCCAATCAACTCCTATAAAATATCCTGCTTTAAACGAGTATTTATTCTCATTTCCTTCTTTCTTTTTAAAAGTAAAGCAGGGTAAACTTGAGTCAAATCCCCGATGTTCCTTTTTGAAATAAACTTCATGAATATCTTGTGAGAAGCAAATATCTTCTGATATTTGCTCTATATAATCATGTTCTCGATATGATAGAAGTTCAACACTCAAATTTAGCTATCTCTTCTATTCGTTCTTTAGCTGTTTCTAATAATAAACCGTCTCTAACATAATCATTCAATATAGGGAGAATCTCATATTTCAATCTCATTTCTAGTTCAGCTTTTTGCTCTTCTTCTGTACTATCCTCCGATAGAATGAAATAGCTATGTCCTAATTGAACATCTTTATAATCAAAATCTGGTGCTAAGTAATCTGAATTACTTTTTATTCCATTTTCTTCTTTTACGAATAGAGAAGCCACCTTTTTGAATAGCTCTTTAGCTTTTACATGATCTATTACATCCTCATTTGGTAATACATCTAAAAAAGCGAAACGTCTTTTGATTGCATAATCTATATGCCCAACACTCCTGTCAGCCGTATTCATAGTTCCGATTATATATAAATTCTCTGGGATAGTTATTGAATTATCACCATCAAGTGCATACATACTTTGCACAGACTCATTACGGTATTCAAGAGCATATATTAACTCTCCAAGTACAGTAGATAGGTTTGCACGGTTGATTTCATCTATAACAAGAATGTATTTTTTTAATTTTGGTTTTTCTATATTCTCATTAACTGATTTATTTAAGTCATTCTTGTAGAGATTCTGAAAGTCATTTAAAACCTTAATATAGTACGAAGCGTGATGTTTTGCTAAACCAGAAACACCTGTTAGATTTTTTAATTCTTTGCGAGTAGTGACTCCACTTAATTGTGCATGTACCAAATCACTAAACTTCATTCGCTGACTTACCTTCCAATCGCCAGTATAACGAAATGCGTCAGTTTCTACATCTAGAATGGAAACAGCAGGAGTAATAGGATATGCATTTTCTATGTCAATTTTTTCTTGTACTCTATCTGCATACTCTAGTAATAATTCTTGAATTTGTTGTTCTTTTGAAAGCTCTTTGACATCCTTATTAACATCATTTAAATTATCCATTGCCTTTTGAGCGAAGGTAGCGAATATTTTATTTTCAGTTTCATATACTATATTACCACCTTCGCTCTTAGCCGTAATGCTTCTAACAAAATCTTCATAGCTATAGGAAGGATGGAATTGTACTAAAGAGAACTGATTAGACCTCTCAAGATTTAACTTCTGTTGCTTCTTGTCAGATGATATAGAGCCCAAAATCATAAATTCAGCTATATCTTTACTAGTATATGTCTTCCCTGTACCTGGAGGACCTTGTAATATTATCTGTCGTTTACTTGTTAGTAATTCATAGTATTCATTTATCATTTCTAAATCTCTGTTACGATTGATGATACTTTTGAAAATCATAATAGATTCTAAACTCTTTTTAAATTTTTTCTCCGATATAATAAACCCTGATTTTATATTATGCTTTTCTAATAATTCTAATGCTTTGGGTCTAAACACATTCAAGTAATGATCAAGATTTGATAAATAATCATTTGGGGTTTCATACTCATAATGACCTACATTGGCACTATTCAGCTCCATATTGAATTCATTTGCAAGTTCTGTATGAAAATCAATCTCAGATTGTTTAAAATTATTAGGTTTAAAGGAAATTTCAATGTAATTATTTTCAATCTCATAAGACTTTTTATTAAAAGTTAAAACAAAACCGATTGTTTTTACTTTTCGTTTATTATCTCCTCTATTGAATAATGGAACAAAAATATAATGACTTCCAATAAACCATTGTCCTTTTGATAGTCTTTCTTCTCCTGATGTTGAGCTATCTCTTTGTCTTAAAGAAAAAGTGAAGCCTGAGTTACTTTCTTTAAATTGGAGTAACTTGTCTAAAATCACATCACTTATTTCAATAATCTTTTCTTTTAAGGTCATACTACCCCCTTTATCTTATCCACATCTATCATACCTGTCATCAACCTCGGTAACAGAATATCTCGTGCTTCTTTCAATAGTTGATTTTGGTTTCTTTGATTTCTTATTGAGCTAAAAATATCTTTAGAAATATCATTAAATTTTTGCTGTAAATTTTCAGTTGGTATTATCGATTCAAGTCGTGCTAAATCTTTGGGATAGACGTGGGGTTGTGCTGCACCTTTCTGAAAATGATAAATTTTTTGCTGATTGTGAATCATAAGTGCATAGATGAAAAATAAATATTTAGTCATTGTGCTATCTATATACGAGCAATCAGAAGCCCAAATATCATTTAAATAAATATTCGTAAACCCTGCATTTGCTCCTGATGCGCTTACAGTTATAACTGGACTTATAGTATTAGAGGTGTCGTGATAGTAAGCTGGTAATAATCCACCTGCTACAACTGGAATATTACCTTCATTGATTGTACTTTTAGTAATATTCTTTCCCTTTAAAATTTTGCAATACTCACCTAATGGCTTCTCCTCCCAACCCTCGGGCAGTCCTGTCTCTTCGTTAATAGGTGTAGTTTCGTGTCCTGGGAATTTCATACGCACAAACCACTCCTCGTATATCAGCTGTGCCTTTTCTTCTAATAGCTTTATCCGTTTTAGGTTGTTTTCTATCAGGTCATCATACGCTGATAGTATCCCTGCTATTTTCCTTTGGGTTGGTAGTGGTGGAAGTTTAATTCTTAAACGATTTATAATGCTATTATTTAAACTAGCTCTTGTTGTAAGAGAAGAGTAAGCTGTGATTTCTGCTCGAAATTGAAGACTTCGAAGGTAAAAACCTATAAAGACAGGATCAATCTCATTAGATATTGGTCTCAGTCGTTTTGTGAATCCATTAAAAGTTGCTGTAGGGTAGTCTTTTAAAGCAACACAACTCATACCAAGTTCTTCCACGGATTCACTAGTTCTTGTTAAAAAGACATCACCTTTTTTAACGGAACATTTTTTTTGTTCCAACTCAGTAGTATTAACAAGTTCTTTAAGTTCATCAGGCAGAAAATAATTCCAGAAAACATCTTTAAATGATACAAAAGGAAACCCTGAACCAAATTGGTCAGCCGATTTTGATAAACCTGAAGAAATCGTATAGTATTCGGCAATTTTTACTTCTTTCCAACCCTTCCTCATAACTCTACCGATTGGATTTGGTTCATTAGTGTAGTAGCTTCTTTATTTAGAGTTGCTAGTTCGGTGTGGATTTCTGCCATTCTACCTTTGTAATCAAAATCCATATCAAGCTCTATACTCACACCTACATATCGCCCTGGGGTTAAGCTATAGTCTTGCTCTATTATCTCTTCCATATCTGCTACTTTGCATAGACCTTCTACATCTTGGAAGTTACCTTTCTTATCAAACCATAACAGTGCATCTTCCCATCCATTCTTTGCTTCTATGGCATTATCTATCAGGTCAGTGGTCAGTAGCTTGGAATCTATCTTCATAGTACCGAATTGTGTTTTCCATTTTTGAGCTAACTTATCCAACTCATCGAGAGTAGTCAGTGGCTTTATCTCTTCTCTCTTGAAATTCACCTTATCCTTGTATTTCAATGCATAAGCATCTACAAAGTCATTCAAATTATTTCTTGCCAAATCTACGAATTTCTGTTTGTGCTCTTCGAACGAACTATTAGTTCCTCTAAAACACTCTATTAGCCGAGTTAGATTGAGCAATTGACCATCGCTAAAATCATTAATAGTAGTAGTTACCTTGCGGTAGGTGTTTCGGGCATCTATCATCAGTATTTTATTCTTGTTTTCTTTCTTCTTTCCCTTGTTGAAAAACCAAAGATGGCAAGGCAAACTACGTGTATAGAAGAAATTATTACTAATAGAAACTATACATTCCACATCACCAGTTTCGATTAGCTTTTGGCGAATTAGCTTTTCGGCATTACCTGCATCAGTCGCAGACGAAGCCATAACAAAACCCGCACGGCCAGTCTTGTTCAGATAGCTATAGAAATACTGCATGAAAAGGTAGTTCCCATTGCTAATAGTACCTTTACCTGTTAACGGTGCACCAAAAGGCAAACGCTCATCTTCTGATAAAAACTTATTCTTAGCATCAACTTTATCTACATTGAAAGGCGGATTAGCCATTACGAAATCGCACTTTCCAGTTAGGTCGTGAGGATTAGTATAGAAGCTATTACCCTCTATTATTTTTCCTTCAATTCCGTGGATAGCGAGGTTCATTTTCGCCAACTTCGCATTGTTACTTTTCAGTTCAGTGCCATATACAGTTATTGCTTCATTAACACTTTTCTCGGGGCTGTGGTTCTTGATAAAGTGAGCCGTTTGTACAAACATACCACCCGATCCACATGCAGGATCATGGATAACTCCATGGTTGGGCTGTATGAAATTCACAATTAGATTTACTAAAGATGGAGGAGTGAAAAACTCACCACCTTCCTGTGCACCTGCACCCTGCATAGAGAATTTCATCAAGAAGAACTCATAGATACGTCCAAAAACATCCCCTTTAGCGTTACGTACTGCATCTTTATTGAACACCCTAACAAGGTCACGTAATAGCTTATCGCCAAGCTCCTGATAGTTCTTTGGCAGTATCCCTTCCAAATCGGGGTACTGTGCCTCAATTAACTTCATAGCATTGTTGATAGCTTCTGCTATATCTTCACTTTCAGGAAGGTCGGCAAGATATTCGTACTTCGCTTTCTCAGGTAGATTAATAGCACCAGCCGCTGTATAGTCATCGTTAGTGGCTTCACGCTTTTTTTTGGTCCTAGGGTTTATTGGTAAGTTCTTTTCAATCTGAATTTTTGCATCTTCATATCTATTCTGTGCAAAACGTAATAGTACCAATCCTAATAGTGGGTCTTTGTATTCTGCTGCTGTAAGTTTAGAGTTTCCTCTTAGTTCGTCAGCTGCATCCCATAGCTCTTTCTCTAGATTTCTAATGTCTTGTTGATTCATACGGTGTCTTCTGTCTTTTTCTGTTGAATTATATCTGTATTGATATTGTCTAATTTAAGAATTTCGCCGCAATTTATTGTAATCTGAGGAATAATTATTTGGTGAGAAGCGTAGTATAGGGGTAGGGGATTGAGTTTCGGTTATTAGAACTTGTCGTATGTGACATGGGAGATATATGTTATTTGGAGAAACTAGGGAGTGGTGAATAAGATGGTGAAATAGAATTGAATAGGAAGAAGGTGCTAATAGTTGACACAGAGACGTTAAATCGGGTTCATGTTGTCAGAAGATGAAAGTGTTTAAGTAATTGATGTATAGAGTTATTTCTTTTTAATTATACATTTAAAGTATCTCTATCTAAACCCTTAAACAATTCTATTAATTCTATGAGCTGAACTTGATCTCTGTATTTATCGAATCCAGGATCCTCTAAAAACTTCCATATAGGACAACCATATTGTAGACTAATTCTAATATATTTATAGAAGTTAACATCATCTTCTTGATCTGCATAGATTAAAGCAGTAGTACCATATATTAATGGGTAATTATTATTAAAACTTTTTGCTTTTTCTAAATAATCTAATGCTAATTTATATTCTCGTTTTTTCCTATAACAAACAGCTAAGTTATTCAACAGTAATACCATATATGGGTAATTCAATTCTGATGCTTTAAGGTAGTTTTTAATTGCATCATCGTAATCGTGATTCAGGTAATGAAGGTATCCATTGTCATGTAAAAGAATTGCGTTACTATGATATTTGTTGATTACATCTTCCATATTTTTAAAGGCTTTATCTTTATGGTTCGTAATTAACAAAATTTTAGATTTAATAAAATAACCGTTTTCATAAGTTGGCAGAAGTTCAATACCTTTTTCTACGTCAAATAAAGCTTCTTCATATTTCGATAGAATTGTTAAAGATTCCGCTTTGTTTATATAAGGGAGATGATACATTGGATTAATACTTATCGATAAATCAAAGTAATCAATAGATTTTTCATATTCACCTTGTTCTTGAAATAGCACACCCAGATTATTAGCAGCATAAAAATGTGATTTATCTTCACTTATAACACGCTTGTATAAAGCTATTTTGTTTCTTATTGATTTAGTGTTAAATGCTAGTTTAAAGAGAAGGTTTGTAGATATATGACCTTCACGATTAGTTTCATTCGATACCTCAGAAGGCAAAGATATATTTTGTTCATTTGAAACAACAGAAGACTCCTCTTGTATTTTATAGTTAGCTATCTTTTCATCAATTGATATTCTTAGTACTTTAATCTCTTTTTCAACTAATTTACCACCTTCAGCAGATACAATTTCTGTTGCTAGTTTTTCAATTATAGGTATTGCTTTTTTCTTGATTCTTTTCTTAACTACAGTTGGTATGGTGTTTTTTGTAATGAAAAACCATAAAGTTGATAGTATTGCAAGAACAATTCCAATTCCAATGACATAATCCCAAAATGTTATTTTGCTTTCTACTAATTCCATTTTCAGATATTCTAAATCTCTAGTATATAATTCTTTTTGATTTATTAATCTTTCTTCAAGCTTTTCAACCTTATGAGTCAGATTTAAATTATTGAGCTTCGCTTCATTCTTTGAAATGTAATAAATAGTATCGTTGTGTAATGATTCTTGTAATGATACACCATCGTAGATAAATAGTGTCAATAGAATAAATACTAGTGTAATTAATTTATACATAGAGCTTTTATTTATGTTTTAATATATTCAACACAATTTAAGCATTTAAAATCTTCAAGCAAAGTTCAAAATTATATCTACTAGTTCAAAGGCTCATATAGATTTGTCATGTTTATTGTCAGGTTGAATAAATCATGTGTTATTCTCGCCAAAGTTAATGACATAAAGTCAGTGATTTGTCAGCATCAGAACTAGAATCACTGTTGGCATAAGTCTTGTGATATAGATGCTTTATAAACAGCATAAAATGGAGATACAATATGTATTCTACAGAATTAAAGGTCTTGCAGAATGGGAAGATCAACAATGAAAGTGTTCTTAATTTATTAAAGAACCTAGAAGGATTAGGATTTAGTGGGTTTTGTAATGACCTAATAAATGCAGACGGGGTTAATCTTGCAAACGAGGCAGAATTATCAAACCACTTGTTTTTTATGAGAGATTTGAATTTAATAGAATTTGAGACCAAGAAAGTTAATCCAGAGAAGAATGTTTATTCTTTTACATATCCAAGAGTTACTGCGAAAGGACATAATCATATAAAGCTATGGGAAAATAATCTAATAGTCAATAAGATAATTGATTACACTAAACTTTCAATTAACGAAATACCATTTGAGTTGCTTATGGTTACAGCAGCTAAGGTAATTAAATCGATAGAATTAAAGGAGGCAGTCTAATATGAAAACTTCTAAATATAAAATTGGTGACGAAGTATTCAGAATAAAAGATAATAATACCGTAACACTTAATATAATAGTAGGTATGAGATATATGAATCAGAAAGAAACATTTATTATTCGAAATAAATTTAGTGATGGAACAGGCATTTCAGGGTTTGATACATCTGATTTATATGAAACATATGAAGATGCATTAAATGCAGTTATACTGAAAAATTAAAAACAACTAACCCTTGGATGTATTATTTGTAGGAGTTAGACATGGCGAAACAGGCACGTCCATTCATTGTGTATGTGCCTTGTCGAACCTATTCCTAAAGTACCAAATGGAAGAAGTATATTTGGAATAGAAAGTAACGAACTATTAAATATTCCAAATTTAACTAGTGCCTACGTATAGTATAGGTTATTAGTAAATAGTAAAAATTGCAAAATACCTTATTGGACGGCATGTAATTATAGCATGTTGCCTACATAAACACTCTCTGTAGCTTTTTGGATACCTACAATAGTATCCAATACTTAATTAAATATTATCTACCATAAAGCATTATACAAGAGAAATTGATTGAGTAATAGTTAGCGAAAAATTAATAAATAAAAACAAACGCTAAGAAAACCTATCTTCTATATCAAATATAATATTTAAATTACAGTATAGTATTTCAAAACAATAAGAAAATGATATGTATCTCCTAGACACTCATACATCGAAATTTACAAAATCTGATTTAGATAAAGTAATAGAAGCAAATGTATCAGAAGGAATCCAAATAGAATTCAAGAAAGAATTAAAGATAGGTGCTGATAATGATAGGAAAGAGTTCATTTCTGACTTAACTGCAATAGCAAATACAGAAGGTGGTGTTTTATTTGTTGGTATAGAAGAAAGCAAAGATTCTAACGAGAAAAACACAGGAATCGCTGATAAAATCACACCAATTGATATTAGTAATATAGACCATGAGCTTCAGAAGATAAATAGCTTTATTCGTTCAGGTACTAACCCACCACTTACAAATGTCCATATTAATCCTATTGAAATCGAAAGCAATATGTACGTATTAGTTTTTACTATTAATGCAGCCATAGATTTACCAATTATGAATACTGCGAAAGGTACGAATAAATTTTTTAAAAGAAATTCAGTTGGTAAGTTTCCAGTTGATGTATATGAGCTAAGTGAGATGTTCAACAAGAGTCAGACCAACAGGGATAGAATTCAGAAATTTATTTTTGAAAGACATAGTAAAGTACGTTATTCAAATATAATTCCTAATCTAGATAAGGTGGGTTCTTTTTTTGTTCATCTTTCTCCAATATCAACAAGAAACCACATCGACTTCTCGGATGATTCTATACTAAAAAAAATAAGAGAAAATACTAAATTATTAACGTGTGGATATTCAAATCAGATATATAACATTGATGGTTATTTACTTTACAGATCGAATAAAGACAATGTATTAATAGATTACCAACAAATTTTCCGTAATGGCACTTTTGAATTTTATTCTTCTCGTCTTTTAAAAAATCCAAGCCCTCCTAAAAAAGATATTTCTGGGAAAAGGATAGAAGGAGCTGTTCTAAAAACTATAATGAGTGCATTCGACATATTAGATGCCTTAGAGTTAAACACTTCACTATTGCTGAATATCTCAATGTTTGATACTAATGGAATATTGCTTTATTCAAATTCTCTTAGTGGTGATGAAAGAATTAACCAAGATGAAATACATTTACCTCCCATTATATTAAACAAACAAAATAAATACGAACTTGGTAATAGTTTAAAAAGTATATTCGACACTCTATGGCAAGCATCGGGACATCAGATGAGTCCGTCATACAAGGATGGTGAATATATCACGGAGTTTTCATAACTGAACACTATTATAAATCCTACTTTACATTAGAACAGTTAGAATTATATTACCTATCAAGTAATTAGCTTATACTTGATAGGTAATAATAAATATATAGAGTATAACTAAATATAAACAGAATGAATTACTATCTAAATGTTACAGACAAAGACTACAAAAACATAATGGGACGTGAGTATAGTTCACTATATAATTGTATAGAAGATTATAAAGAAGTAGTTGTAGGTGAAAGTTTAAAAGGTATATTCGATACTCTATGGCATGCATCAGGACATCAAATGAGTCCGTCATACAAGGACAGTAAGTATATTATAAAGTCTCTATAACAAATATAATTTAGGATGCTCATTTGGACAATCCTCTCCAAAGAGAATAAAATTATTTTGAGTTATAATAGACCTACATTAAAAAATAAATGCATAAGAAAAAATTTATTATTAAAATATAGATCTATGCTACTACCCGCTAGTCACAATCTATCAGAAGCTTTTTCTATTAACGCATGTACTATATGTTCGGTTTCTCTTTTCAATTATTGTTGAGTATTACTTTGTATATGTACAATATAACATATATTCGTAATTAAATAAAAAGCACCTACTTGTTAGGTAGATGCTTGGTGTATCGGATCTGATTTCATCCTATTTTTCAAAGCAAATTACTCTTACAACCTATGATTAACATTAATTGCAACGTTGGCTATTCTCTTTACATCATCGGATAAGTGTACTTCCGTATTGATATTATTCCTGATACAGGATTCAACGACATCTGGTACACCTAACAAAGCTTTAAATAGGGCATTACCGTATTTTCTAATGTAGTCTAAACTATCGTAGCATTGCTTTTTATTTCTTCTAAAATAATCATGATAGAAATCAAATCTAGACAATCTACCTTTATCATGCCATTCCCAATACATCGTATTATTACTTCCATCTATGATACTCAAGTAGTTATCCTCTTTGAGGATTTAGTACTTTAAATCTATATCAAATTGTGTTAAACTTTCACTTAACTTTTCTAGTTCATTATCATTGATAAATTCATTATATTCTGAAAGCGAGTATATTTTAATTGCCTTAAAATCAGATGATGTATAATTTAAATTAATTGTATCCAATTCCTTTATTAAAATATCTTGTAGACTTTCTAGTTCGTTTATGTTTATATTAAATACTAAGTAAGTATATTTATATTTTGGGGTTGATTGAAGTCCATATTTACTTTTATAGAACAACCCCCAGTTAGTTTTAAATATGTCATTATGTTCGGTGTTTCTTACTCCACCTATGCCTAGGATTAGGTCAAATTCTTTTTTCATTGTAAACACTTTTATTTTATATTAAAATATATAGCACCTACCATTTAGCAGATGCTATACTTATATATTTCTTATACTTATCAACTACATGTTACCGTAGTGCTCTTACAACCTATGGTTTCCTTCAAGTGCAATGTCTGCCATTCTTTCTACAGGTGCGGATACGTAATCTTTTACACACACACTGTGTTTCTTACATATCTCAAAGAACGAAGCTTCATTATTTAGCATAAAAACAAAAAGAGCATTATCATTTTTTTTTACATTCATCAAACTTTCTACTTTATCTAAACAATGATTATTTAAATAATCTAAGTAATTTTTAGATCGTGATTCATTACTTATAACAGTTGCTTTAGAATATAACCCTTCTCCTGAGCCAATTATTGATGCGAAACTACTTTTCAATAATACTTCTGTATCAAAACTTGATATTCTAAAAGTTGTTCTATATTCTTCAAGATAGTACATAAATAAATCATTTATTCTGCGTCTTAATTCGTTCAAACAAAATAAATTTGGTAAACCTATTGCATATATTTTGAAATTTAAAAATGCATTTCCATTGTAACTATTATAAATATAAATCAACTCTTTTAATATTTCCTTTACAATGTTTGATTGAGTGTTTGCTTGGCAGGATCCCTTTAAATATGTATATCTGCGATTGTCAGGATCTATCCTATACAATTGATCTAGGTTAGATTTAATTACTTTAGAATTTCTATTTGTATTGAATTCTTCTACTCCAATTACGTATTCCATATCGTTCTTCATTTTATTACTAAAATTTAGTTTATATTTGTTTGTAATTGAACTATTTGATAAATCATTGTTATATTCCATATTTAAATCAATTATAATACTGTAGACTTCTTCGTAAGTTAGCTCTAATACATCATGTGATTGACCAGAGGGACAAAATAGAATATCTATTACTTCTTGTAAGTGATGTATTAAATCTGTTATATTTTTGAATCTATCAATTGAAGATATCATTTCATATGGGATAGATCTAAAACCTGATTTCTTTGCTGTTAAGTATACAGGGTCATTTGTAATTGAGTCGCTATTATCTAAACGATCTTTTAGTAATATCTTCATTAACAAAAGTTTTTCCATATAGCTGAAGTCACTCAGTATCTCAATCTCTAATTCATTCTTCATTTCATCCAGTGATTCGTGTTCCACTTCACCGCTATTCAAGCCATTTGCAATCAAGTGTTTTTCCAATTGCTCACCCTTCGTAACATTATTGTTACTCATATCCATCTCCTTGTGTTTATTATTAGAATTTACGCTATCTGCTTTTGCAGTAGTTTTAGTACCCACCGAAGTGGTAGTATTTCCA
>Ga0209573_1000202_pt1 | contig 150002 bp, 130 predicted proteins | sample TNRBio252014_DNA_FD_185870 | JGI IMG/M metagenome (GOLD analysis project Ga0209573, IMG submission 185870) | Wastewater treatment Type I Accumulibacter community from EBPR Bioreactor in Madison, WI, USA - TNR Reactor_6/25/2014_ DNA (SPAdes)... | ecosystem: Engineered > Bioreactor > EBPR >...
AGCGGTCGCTGACGGTGAGGACCGCGGCGCGGATGGGAAGCCCGGCGGTGCTCATGGTTGGCCTCCCGGCGAAGCCGGGGCGGAGGTGAACGAGCCGCTGCGCCCGCCGTGCTTCTCCAGCACACGCACGCCCTCGATGACCATGCCCTTGTCGATGGATTTGCCCATGTCGATGACCGTGAGGCACGCGACAGCAACCGCGGTGAGGGCCTCCATCTCGACGCCTGTGCGCGACTGCGTACGGACGGTTGCGGTCACCCGCACGCGGCCTGTTTCCAGCACCGCCGCGATGTCCACCGCGTCCAGCGGGAGGGTGTGGCAGAGCGGGATGAGCTCGTCGGCGCGTTTGGCGGCGAGTATCCCCGCGAGCCGAGCGACCTCCAACACAGAGCCTTTCTTGACCGAGTTCTCGCGGACGGCCCTTTCGAGCGCCGAGGAGATCCGAACGAAGCCCTCGGCGGTCGCGGAACGAGCGGAAATAGGCTTTGGGCCCACGTCCACCATGTGCGCGGCCCCGGTCGGGCCGATGTGCGAGAGCCCGGGACCTGCGGGGCCGGTCGGCGGGGCGGAGAGCGGCTCGTGCGTCATATGTGAATGGCTCCGGAAAGGTCATCGAACGGTGCGCGAGCGTGTGGGGGATCAGCCCTCACGCCCCGCCCAAGGATAAAACGGCAGAATCTCGGGCGCTGGCCCGCGCTCGGTGGCGAGTGCCAACGGCGGCACCTCGACGAAACCGTCGCTGTGCCCGCCCGCGACCATGTCCCCTGAACCCATCCCGCTGACGAGCTCGGCGTTGCCATTTTCCGTGAGCCGCACGAGGCGGTGCCACCAAAGACCCAGCGACTTACCGTCGGGGTTCGTGAGGCGGACGAGCGTTGCCGCTTGGTGTGGGGTGTGGGGTTGGGCGAGTGGGAGGTCCGCGGCGGCGCACGCGGCGAGCACGGGCACGACGATCCGCGTTCCGGTGACGAGGGCGGAGATCGGGTTTCCGGGGAGTCCAAAGACGGGGACACGCGATCCATCGGCCCGGGTGAACGTCGCGCCGAGCATGGGCTTGCCGGGGCGTTGAGGCAGACCGTGGAAGACCAGCGACGCGCCGGCGGCTTCGAGCCCCGCGCGAACGGGATCGCGGTGCCCCATCGAGACGCCGCCGGTGAGGACCACTGCGTCGGCGGTGTCCAGCGCGTCCCGGAGGGCGTCGAGCAGCGCCCCGCCCTCGTCGCGGACGTGGGCCGCGTGCTTGGCGTCGATCCACGCCCGGGCGGCGAGCAGACCCACGAGGGACGGCGCGTTGCTGTTGCGGATCTCGAATGGCCGAGGCGCGGTATCGGGCTCGACGACCTCGTCGCCGGTGGTGATGACGCGGACACGCAAGCGCGGGACCACGCGGGGCGTGGCGACGCCGACGGCCGCGAGCGTGCCCATCGCGGCGGCGTTGAGCACCGTCCCTGCGCGCAGCACGACGGCGCCGCGCGGCGCGTTCTCACCTCGCCGACGGACGTGATCACCGGGCCTGAGCCGCTCGACGAGCGAGCCGTCCGCCGCCAGAGTGATCGAGCCAGCTCCGGGCTGGCCCTGAGCGTGCTCGATCACGTCTTCGCGTTTAATGATCGTGTCTGCGCCCGGAGGCAGAGCCGCGCCGGTGCCGATGCGGATGGCCAGCGGCGTCGCGTCGGATGATGAGTATTGATGAGGGGCTGGTTGCGGCGGGGAGAGTTGTGGGGATGAGAATCGCGGCGGCGCAGACCCGATGCGCGATTCGCCGCCGACGCGCAGCGTGAGCGTCCCCGCGTGCCGGCGTGCGGCGGCGAGCACATCGGCGGCTCGCACCGCGTATCCATCCATCGCCGCATGATCGAAGGGGGGGCTGTCGCGATCGGCGTGCACGTCCTGGGCGAGCACACGACCTCGGGACTCGGCAAGGGCCACGGTCTCGGCGGGCGGTCTGGTGCCCGCGAAGCCCGCGCCCGCGTCCAAGCCCCGTCGGCCCAGGCGTGCGAACATCCCGGCGATCGCCGCCGCCGGTGACCCGAACGCGAATTCCTCGCCGCCAAAGCCCATCGGCACGCTCCGTGAAGTCGTGGACGGGCAACGATACACTCCATCGATGCGTGTCGAAGTGCTCCTGTTCGGCGGTGCGGCGGCGGCGGCGAAGGCCGACCGCGTCGCCGTCGAGTTCGCCGGGGATGGTCGCGGCGTCGCGGTTCGGGACGTGCTGCGGGCCCTGCACGAGCAGCACCCTGGGCTTCGGTTCGCTCTGCCGCCCCCGGATTCGGGCCGTCTGGCGGTGAACCACGACTTCGCCCGGGGCGACCACACGATCAGGCCCGGCGACGAGGTGGCGCTCGTTACGCTCGTGGGGGGCGGGTGACCGATCTCTCTATGCGCGTTCACCCCGCGGGCGTGCCCATCGAAAGTCCACCCACCATGCCCCTAGTCGCGGCGCACATCCTGGAAGGACCGATCACACCGGACGCCGAGGCCGCGGCGCGACGAGCGCAGGCGGACCGGTGGCGAGCGCTCACGCGCGGGGGCACCGTTGGGGCGACGCTCCGCTTTGAAGGAATCGTCCGCCGAGCGGAGCGCGACCCGGAGGCGGGGGGCCGCGAGCGCGACCTCGTCGCGCTGGACTACCAGACCTACGACCCAATGGCCCAGCGCGGGCTGGAAACGCTGGCCGCGAGCGTGGCGGAGCGTCATGGGCTGAAGTCCATCCTCGCGCTGCACAGCCGCGGTCGCGTGGGCGTGGGCGAGGTCTCGTTCGTGCTGGAGGTTGCGGGGGCGCACCGGGCCGAGACTCTCGCCGCCGTCGCGGACTTCATCGACCGCCTGAAGCAGGATGTGCCGATCTGGAAGCGGGCGGTGTGGGCGGGGTGAGGCGGCTGAGATCGCCGCCGCCGGACGGGCTGCTCGTTGCGTCTGACGGCCCGCTTGTCGAGTCCGCCAACTCGGCTGTCGCACTCGACGGGTCGTCTGTCGCGTCCGCCGATTCGGCTGTCGCGCGCGATTTACGGATGGTCGCGTCCGCCGACTGGAGTGTCGCGGTTGACGGGCCGATGATCGCGTACGCCGACTCGCTCATCGCGTCGCGCAGGTGCGCGCCGCTGGGGATTCATCGGCGCCCGCCCGCTTCGGGCGCATCTGTGGAGGCTCTCACATGGCCCGCTCCGGCGAACACTACATGCCCCGGCCCGATGGCGACTTCGCCGCGTGGGCCAATCACTACTACGACGCCGTGGAGAAGTGGTACAGCGTTCAGGGGTTCGACCCCAACGAGTTGAAGGCGCTCAAGGAAGCCCTCAGCGCGTGGAACGCGGCATTTCCCGCGCACGTCAAAGCCCAAGCCGCCGCCGAGGGCGCAAGGCAGGCCAAGGACGCGGCCCGCGCCGCGCTGGAGAAGGAAGTCCGGCCCGTGACCAACTTCGTGCAGGGGTACCCCAAGACGACCAACGCCGACCGCGCCGAGATGGGGATCACGGTGCGGGACACTTCGCCCACGCCAGCCCCCGCGCCGTCGTCGCGCCCGCTCGCGCTGGTCGAGAGCGGGCAGCGGCTCACGCACCAACTGCGGCTGGTGGATGAGTCCACCCCCACGAGACGCCGCCGACCCTCGGGCGTGCAGCGCGCCGAGGTCTTTCTCGCGCTCACCGCGCCGGGTCAACCCGCCCCCAGCGACCCGCGCGAGTACCGCTACATCGGCAGCGTCACACGCGGCGAGACCACGCTGAGTTTCGAGTCGGATAAGGGCGGGATGCAGGCCCACTACCTCTCACGCTGGGTGAGCACGAGTGGCGCGACGGGGCCGTGGAGCGACACGGCCAGCGCGACGGTCGCGGCGTAGCGTCGCAAACCAACTTGCCGAGGACCGTGGGTGTCAGCGCGTGGAAGAGAAGCCGCCCCCGTCACCGCTCACACCACCCGCTTGGCCTTGCCGGTCATCGAGTCCACCTCATACGCGCGCAGGCCGACTGGCGGGGGCCCGTCGGCCCGGACGCGCCACGTCTTCTTGCCCCTGGCGATGCTGGGAAACTCCGTGCACACGAAGGGCTTGGGATCGCCGCGACGGGTCCGCCCCTTGATGTTCTCATCAACGACCGCTCGTACGATGCGTTTGGCCTGGTTCGCGGTCACGCGCCAACCGAACGGTCGCTGATTCAGTGGGCCGCACCCAGCCGGGATCGAGCGCGTGTTCAGCTCCACCTGGCGAGCGAGCATGGTCACCGTGCGCACCGCGAGCAAGTCCCGCTTGAGGTCGAGCCCGAGTTCATCGCGCATCATGGCCTCGACCCGGCGCGTGGTGGGATCGCCGATCACCAGCGGATGGGGGGAGGTCTCGCCAGCGTGCGACGGCTTGCGGGCTTTGGGGTTGCGTCGGCGCGTGTCGTCCGTGGAGGTACCAGCCGACACAATCCCCTCGGGCTCGGCGATGATGATGGTGATGTCCGCCTGACGGTTCCATGAGATCGTTGTGACTCGCGCGGAGCACAGGCGGGCGATGCGGAGCGTCTCGATGGGCCACACGCACGATCCCCCCTTGGGCCCCTCGATCCTCGCGGTGTAAGGACCGGCGCGGAAGAACGCGTCGGCATTCCCCCAATCGCCGCGCGATCGCCGACTCAGCGACGCCATCACGTTCGCGGGCGAGTCGTGGATTTCCGCTTTGACCACCGCCGTGAACGCTTCGCCTCGGGCGGTGGCGATGGCCTGGAGTTTGTCCATGTGATCGCCCGCGATGAACACGATGATGATCTCTTCGCCATGGGGATGCTGATCCCAGAACGCGCCCATGTCGTAGGGCACATTCGCGGGCTCGGCCTTCGCGGTGCGTCGTCTCGGGCGTTTGCTGGGCGCCATGGCACATGGTATTCAGCGAGCGGGGAGGGCCTTGCGGCTGGCTTGACGAAACCCGACCCCCGCGCCGTCGTCGCGCCCGCTCGCGCTGGTGGACGGCGGGCAGCGACGTGTGCCCGAGCGGTGGATGTGTCCGCGCCGACACGTGGGGGGGCGCGCCCGGCCCGCGGGCGTGCTCGGGGCCGAGGTGTGGGTGAAACTCGTGGACGCGGACCAGCCCGCGCCGACCGACCCCGCCGCGCTCACGTTCCTGACCATGACGACAAAGCCGAGCTTCCGCGCCGAGTTCAAGGCGGGCGAAGGCGGCAAAACCGCCGTCTCCATGGCCCGCTGGGTCAACACCCGCGGCGAAAAGGGGCCGTGGTCGGAGATCACGACGGCGACGGTGGCGGCATGAGATCGCTGCTGTCGACGCTGGTCCGCGGCGGAGATTGCGCGTTCAGCGGCGGATTGAAGCGACAACCAGCATCACGACAGCGGCTGCAAAAAGGATCGCCATCCCCACGCTGTCGAGCAGCGAGGGTGCGCCGTGCGGTTGCACAAACACGCCCGGCAGAACCGCCGACGCGGCGCGGACCAACACCAGACCGAGCACAACGCAGGCCGTCGTCATCCGGGCCGCACGCGGCCCGAGCTGGGCGCACACGACCGCGCCGATGCCGACCATGACCGCGGCACCACCGGTGTACGACATCTCGAGGCCAAGCAGCGACGGGCTGACCGCGTATCCAACGATGCACGCGAGGGCGGCGAGTGCGATGATGGTCATAGCATCGTCGTGGCGAGTGGTCTGCGTGCCGGCGGGTTGGATGGCGTGTGCCATGGCGACCTCCTATCAACTGAAAGCGAACGACACAACGATCCACACATGAAAATCCGTTGCTTGGGCAAATCATACCGCGCGTTGTGTTGCTCGCCAAGGACCCCGTCACGCTCACGTTCCTGACGATGAACACCCAGACGAGCTTCCTCGCCTCCGAGAGAAGCTGAGTACAAGGCAGGCTAAGGCGGCACAATGGGGGGGCCGTGGTCGGAGACTGCTCATGAAACAGTTGCGGCATGATGGGCGACGGTGGCGGCGACAGGGCGTGCAGTGGCGGCTCGAAGTTCATGTAGAGCGCACAAAATCTTGTCTGACAGGAAAGGACCCAGCTTGACGCGCTCGGGAGGCCAGGGCTAATCTTGAGCCTCAGTTGAGACGCAGTCTCATCTGCATACGCAAGCGGCACGACCGGTTCGGCCGCGAGATTCGCTTCCCCCCGACGCACCCCCGCCCGCGCGTACCAAACACACGCCGGACGGAACGGAAGGAGCGGCTCACAACACCGGCTCACCCTTGGGACCCGGCTCTACACCGGGTCAGCCCAGGAGGTCTGAGATGGTCCGTTCCCCGTTCTCGTTTTCGTCTGTGGCCCTTTCCGCTTCGGTTCTCGTTGTGCTCGGTTCGGCGGCTCCGGCACTGGCTGATTTTGTCGTCCCCGACGGCACCAACTACGCCTGGACGCGGGGCGTGACGCCCAACTCCACCTACGCGCAGTGGGAGACGTTCTCCTCGCCCGCCGGACCCAACGCCCCGACCGTCGGCTCGTTCGCGGGCGGCACGCTGCCCGGCTCGGCGCCGGCGTGGAACACCTTCGACCTCAACAGCTTCTCGTTCATCACCGGCGGCGGGAACATTTACTCCTTCGCCGGTGTCGTCGCGCCGCAAGTGAACATTCCGTGCTTTGACCTCGGGGCCGGGTACAGCACCACGATCCTTTTGCAGGTGCGGATCCAGGGCACCGAGATCGACCCGGCGTCGGTGCTCATCGGCGGCGTGGCTCCTGTGCAATCCACCGAGCTGTTCCGGCAGACTTTGGGAGGCTTCGGCGGGTTCCTGGTGGACACGTTGTACCGCTTCGAGTTGCCCGGAAACGCTGCCGGATACATCACGCAGTTCCATGCCCTGGGTTCATCGATGGTTCTAGAACGCGTGGCGGTGGACACGTTCACGGTGATCCCCGCGCCGGGGGCGGCGGCCTTGATGTGCGCCGGCGGGATGATCGCCTTGCGTCGTCGCCGTGTCTGAGTTGATGTTGACCATGAGCACTCGCCCCGCGCTCCCCGGGGCGGGGGCATCGCTGTTCTCCCGGTCAAGGTCGGCGGCGGATGGACGCGCGTCGGGGCGGCTCTGCGTTGTTCGCATCCGTTCCGGTCCAGCCCCGCCGACCCTATGTGCTGCGTTTCGCCCGCGTGTTGTTCAATTACTGCGAGGTTCCGCTCGATGCGTCGGGCTTATGGATTCACGATGATCGAGTTACTGGTCGCCATCGCGGTCGTCGCTCTGCTGACGGGCATCCTCTTGCCTTCGCTGAGCAAGGCCCGGCAGGCGGCCAAGGCGACGGAGGCGACGGTTGCCGCCCGCTCGCTCATGCAGGCGTATGCCATGTACGCCGATGCCAACAAAGGGTATGTGCTGCCCGGCCACTTGGACGCGACTCAGCCGCGCGGGGTGGTGGATGAGTTTGGCAACGAGATATCGCCGCCAGTCTCGCAGCGGTGGACGTACCGGCTGGCCCCTTTCTTTGAGCACGGGTGGGCGGGCACAACGCACATCGGCAATCGGCAAGAAACGATCAACAACGGCCAGCAGATTCGGAGTCAGCCCAATGGACAGTTCCTCTGGTCCTATGAGATTTCCATCTTCCCATCGTTCGGCCTGAGCTGGCGGTACGTGGGCGGCGACTATCGACGACCCGATCGGATCGCACAGCGGCACCACGTGACCCGGATTGATGACGCCATGACTCCTTCGAACCTGCTTGTACTCGGTTCAGCACGCTTCAACGTCTCGGCCACGCGCGTCGACGGCTACATCGAGGTCTCGCCGCCCCCGCTAGGTGCATCGTTCGACGAGAACGCGCAGACCAACGCCCCGGCGACCGCCTTTGGGAACAACCACCCGCGCTATCTGGGAGCGTCTGTCATCGGTTGGATGGACGGACACTCGGCGAGCATCAAGCCCACAGACCTTCTTGATCGCCGCAAGTGGTCCAACACCGCCGCGAGAACCAACGACCCAGATTGGACGCCTTAACTTGGAGAAATCGCATGTCCTTTGCCAGCCACGAACTACCGGATGAGTCGCAGACCAATCCACCCGAAAGCACGGCCGCGCTGGCCTCGTGCCCGGTCCAGCATCTCTGGACGCAGAGCCGGGCTGTAGCGATCACAAAGCCGTCCGGCGTCGCGGCGCGTCTCGCCCGTCTCGGCACTCTCGGAACCGTGACGCTCGTGACGGTCTGCTGGATCAAGTGCGTCCTGCTCTATGCTGTGTTTCCAGCTCTGGCCGTTGGATACTTTGCCTTCGGCTCCGGATCCTCACCTTCCAAGGAACCCGCCCATGCACCCCAAGTGCCCGCATCTTGCCCGATCACTGGACTCTTCCAAGACCACAAGCCCGACGATGTCGGACCAGCTCTCAACGCTACCGATATCTGCGACACTGAAGGCCCTGACCCAGCCTCAGCACGATGAAGCCGAAAGGCACCCGCTGCACGCGGTATTGTTCGGTAGCCAAGGCCCCGCCGCGGCGCGCGACGCATACACACGCTTGCTCTGGCAGCACTCGCACATCCAGCGAGCGTTCGAACCGCTTCTGCGCCGGGCCGCCGAGCAGACGCACACCTTTCGCACGATGGTGCGTCCGCACCACTTCCATCTTGACGCGCTCATCGGCGACCTCAACGCTCTGGGCGTCGATGTGCCGCGGCGGGAGCCTTTGCCCGCCACGTGCAGATTCGTTTCGTTCATCGAATCGTGCGATGCCCACGACGGCTTCCCGCTGCTGGGCGTGTGGTATGTCTTCGAGGGCTCGACCAATGGGGGCACCATCATCGGAAAGAAAGTGCGCGAACTGCTCTCGCTCGACAGCGACGCGGGCACTCGCTTCATCAACCCGCACGGCACGCTGGTCCGCGCCCGATGGAGCGAGTGGAAGCAGGCCCTTGATGCGTTGACGATCGACCAAACGCACAAGGACTTCGCTATCTCGTCGGCACAGGAAGCTTTCAGGCAGTCCCGTGCGGTGCTCAACGATGTGCTCTCGGAGATGAGATTGGCACAGGCGGAGGCCCCTCGAGTGACCGTATTCGTAGAGAGGCAGGCATCCACTACTGGGGAGCGATCATGAGCGACGAACAGGAATCGTCCGCGCGACAGTGACGCCGAGATCGATGTTCATCGACTCAACGATTGTGCCAACTCCTTGACCGTTGCCATCGTCGCCAACCATCGACTGCAATATCTGCCCGCACTATGCAGCGATGACACTTTGCTTCGAGCCGTGTGCAAGAGACCAGGCGGCTAGGCCACCCGAACGGTCGCCGTGGCGCATGCACGAGTCACTAATGCCATTCTCGCTTCAGCGGCACAGTTCCTGATGCGGCTGGACTCTGTCGCTTGGGCTCAGGGTGCTCAATGTGACCCGCGGGAAAGACCTGTGGCATCAGACACACTCTCGAAAGCCCTTCGATAGCACCAGCAGGGCTCTTCGCCGCGCCCAGATGTGTCGCACGAGCTTCTTGATTCTGTCGAGAGGCCCTACACGCGGCTGACTCGTTGTTGACATACAAAGCGATCGAGCCTTCAGTCCATCAGTCAACTACTCGGCAGATGTTGCCCACGCGATGCGCCGAGCACACTCATCGCAGTTGAGGGCCCCCCCACCACTATCTCCCCCCCAGCGAGAAGCCACAGTCATGGAGGTCAGAATCGGGTCGCGCACCATCTCGGGAGTCGGCTAGATCAACACGCACGAAAGGATGACTGTGGCAAGCGGCCACAGTGGCGGCGGCACCACGCCCTCAGACTGACCATCAAAGCGAGTACGCAGGCTTCAACGTACAACACAGACTCGCTACGCCCCGTGAACGCCTCATTACGTATGTTCGGAAAGAACTAATCGGGCGACTCTTCATCATCCGGCTCGGGCTCGTCCTTGGTCGGCTTGATATGCTCAGGATCAGGAGTTGGTCGGGAATCGGGAGCTGCCTTCGCACGGGGTTGCTGCTGTGTCGCGCAGTGGATGCCACCGCCGCCAGCGGCGATACCGTCGATGTCAAGCATAACGACCGTTCGGCCCGGGAAGAGCCGCTCGAGTTTCTGCTTCGCGTCCGCGTCGGCGGCGCGATCGCCGAACTGCGGGGCGATGACCGCGCCGTTGCAGACGTAGAAGTTGATGTACCCGGCGCAGAACTCATCGGTCTTGTACTGGGGCCGGAGCGTGCGCGGCGCGGCGAGCGTGACGACTTCGAGCGTGCGGCCCTGGGCGTCGGTCGCGCTCTGCAAGAGGCGTAGGTGTTCGCGGGTGAGCGCGTAGTCGGACGACTCGGGATCGTGATCGAGCGCCGCGACGACGACGCCCGGGCGGACGAACCGGGCGTAGAAGTCGATGTGGCCGTCGGTGATCTCGATGCCCCGCACGCCCGGCAGCCAGATGAACTTGGTGATCCCGAGGGCCTTGGCGAGCCGCGCCTCGATGTCGGCTTTGGAGAGGCCGGGATTGCGGTTGTCGTTGAGCCAGCAGCTCTCGGTCATGATCGCGGTGCCGTGCCCGTCGATCTCGATGCCCCCGCCTTCGCCCACCACTCCCGCCCGCATCACGCTCGCCCCGGCACGCTGCGCGACGAAGGCCGCGAGGCGTGCGTCCGCGGCGTGGGTTTGCTTGCCGCCCCAGCCGTTGAAGCCCAGATCGACCGCGCCGAGCGTGCCGTCCGCGCCGACCACGAAGCACGGGCCGGTATCGCGGATCCAGAGGTCATCGAGATCGGCTTCGACCAGTTCCACAGCGTCGTCGCAGAGTTCTTCGGCCCGAGCCCGGTCTTCGGGCCGGACGAGCATCGTGACGGGTTCATACTTCGCAATGGCATTGGCGATCGCGGCGAGGTCCTCCTGCACGCGCGGCAGCAAGTCGTTGCCCCAGACATCTTCGCTTGCGCCAAAGGCCATCCATGTGCGAATGTGCGGATCCCCTTCGTCGGGCATTCGCCAGTTTCCGACGGGGACATCCTCCGGCTCCTCATGGGAGCCATGAGGTGCAGAGCCCTGCAACGCGCCGCAAGACCACAGCACGACTGCAGACACGACCACGACCAGCGATGCAATGAGTGCCTTTGACATGGCAGCAGGATAGTGCTCCAACGCTGATGACGCGCAGGATCGCTGCCAAGGGCACACGAGGCCCCCTTTCAACTGCCCTCAGTGCTGCGTGGTGCTTCGGAGACCTTGTCATTGCGATAGGACAACGCGACTTGATGAAGCGTCTCGAAAGCGCGTTGTGTACATGCCGACTCGATTTCACAGGAGACACGTATGACCGGAAGCCACCTTCTTCGCATCGTGATCATTGCGGTCGTCGTCGCAATTGATGTCGTGATCGTGCTGAGTCTCCTCGGAATGCAGCGAAACGCCGGGGTTGTAGCCGCAATTGCCGCGGGGGTCACCGCCGGGCCAATGGCCCTCATCGCGATGCGAAAGAATGGTGCAAACTAGGCCTCCCGAGCCACGGTGCACGCCTCCTGCACCTGCCTTGGTGGCGCAAGGGATGTCGAATGCCCTCTCTTGCCCGAACACCTCCCGACGCAGATGATCGTCCTGCAGTATCGAATTCTCAACGAGCCATTCGTGACCGTGCCCTGGATGCACGCGTAGGGGCCCCAGAAGCCTGGACCGCGATAGTCCACGATCAGCCCACGTGCATCGTGGATCTTGCGCTCAAAAGGTTCGGCTAGCGTGGACCGATGGCGCGAAGTCTTGATTCGGACGTGAGCAGATCGAGGCGGACGATGGAGGCAATACCGTCGACGCAGTAGCCCGCTTGATCAACACGCGGGGCGAAGGGGGGCGTCGAGATCCGTCACGACGGCTACGGTGAAGGCGTGAAGTCAGCGACTGTTCTTCATGCTCCCGCGTGATGATCGTCGGGTTCCGCTCGATGAAGGAGTAATTCTCACCGACTTCTCCGACAGCTTCTTCATTCCCGCGGCCTTCACCACGGCGTTGAAGTGCTTGGCCGCCCAGCGATCGTGGACCGCGGTGTTGGCGCGGATGTGCTTGGCAACGCTCCAGGCCTTGCCGCACCAAGCGAAGCGCCCGATCGAGAGCAGATCGGCCTCTGGCATCGTCATCGCCCGCAGACGCAAGGCTTCGTGCGCAGCACGGTAGTCCTTAAGCACGCGTGCAAGCGTGTGCGAGCGGCGTTTGAGGTAGATCGCATGGTTCAGTTCGCGCGTCTCGGTCCACTTAAAGCCCCGTGCGGGAGGCGTCATTGCATCGAGCGAGTCGCCCAGGGCGCACCACTTCTCGCAGCGCTGAGCCCAATCCGCGACGTGGGCGAGCACATCTTTGAGCGACCAGCCAGCGGAGTTCACACTTGACGTTATCCACGCCTCTCGTGGTACGCGGTCGATGAGCGAAAGTAGTTTCGCGTTCTCTGTGTCAATCTCGGCGATGAGTTCGCGGCGGGACGAGATCAGGGGCATCGTGAAGTGTACACCTGAAGCATGTCGACTCTACATCGCACCGCTTTCGGCTAGGGCCCCAAGGGCTCAGCTCGGCGAATGAGCCCGATTGCGACGCATCGCGGGCGATGTCATTGACTCTGCCGCAACCGGGGAACGAGACCGATGGGGTCAGCGCGGCTCATTCGCGCTCAAACGCCCGCATGACTCGTGCCATGATCGTCGGGCGGCTCGACTACTGCGGAGTGACGACAAGATCATCAAACGAGGTCGCGGCGTCGGCCTTGGTCCACACCCCCACGCCCCCGCTGGCCGCGATGCCCGCGTCGGTGATGTCGATCAGGGCTGCGCCGTTGAGCAAGCAGCGGACGGCGTTGCCGCGGTGCTCGATGCGCAGCGTGTGCCAGACGCCCGAGGCCGCCTTGACCGTGGCGCTGGCGAGTTGGGTCCGTCGCCCGCCCTTGACAGTGTAAAGGCGCAGGTTGTCCTCCAGCGGATTCATCCGCGCGAGCATATAGGAGTCCTGGTCCTTGACGCGCCAAATCAGCCCGCCTCCCTGGTCCACCTCGCCGGTGTTGGCGCGGAACTTCACCTCGGCCGCGCCGTCGGTGAAGAGGACGGCGCTCGTCCAGCAGAGGTTGAACGTGCTGTCCGAGTCGTGGTCGATGCTCGCAAGCGTCAGGGTGTTTGGGGCCGACGGCGCGGCGGCATCCTGCTCGACCCGCCACGTCGCGACCGGACCCCGCTGATTGGTCCCCTGGGCCTTCCAACCCGCCGGGAGCGCACCGGCGGCGGCACCGTCAAACGCAAAGCGCACCGACGCTGCGGGCGCGATGGCGGCCCTGCCTGCCTGCGCCTCCAGCGCGGCCTTGAACCCCTTGGCGAGCGATTCGGCGGTACCTTTGCCCCAGAAGTGCAGGAAGACCGCCTCCGGTTCTCCCCCTCCATGTGGTTGTGGATCGGCACGGCGTTCATACCGCGGGCTGAAGCGGCCTAAGCAGGCAACGCAGAGTCGGTTGCACATAGGTATGATCGTGGGATGTCGACCAAAGACAGAATTGAGCTTCACTTAAGGTGCCGTGTAGCGCCCGGGCAACGAGACGCGTTTTGCGCGTTTCTGAGGGATGCAATCCCGTACTACGAGTCTCCCGGTGGGATCACGATGCGCCTTCTGCAAGATGCCGGCGACGACCACCGGTTCATCGAGCTGGTGCTCTATGACGATCAGAACGCCTACGAGCTCGATCAGCAACGAGTGGCAACAGATCCTGTTATGAAATCTTACCTTGCGCGTTGGCGAACGCTGCTGGCCGAGCCGCCGGTGGTCGAGGTCTATCGGCATACAGAGCCGTAAGTCGCTCAAGAGTGTTCAAGGACGTCCGCTTCCGCATCCGATCAGCTCAGCACGAGCTTCGCGCCGGCGATGAACAGGACCGCCGCGAGCGTGAGGTTCAGGGCGCGGGGCGTGGCGCGGCGGCTGCCGATGGTCGCGCCGATCAGGCCGCCGATGCACGCCGCGGCGGCCAGCACGGCGAGCGAGGGCGCGGGCGTCCATCCCGCGCTGGCCAGGCCCGACAGGCCCGCCACAGAGTTGAGCAGGATGAAGAGCGAGGCCGTCGCGGCGGTGCGCTTGGTGTCGGCCCAGTTGAAGAGCAGCATCACCGGGCTGAGGAAGATGCCCCCGCCGGTGCCGGTGAGTCCCGCGACCAGGCCGAGCGCGCCGCCGAGGGCGAGCGCTGCGGGAAGCGCGGGCGGTGTCGGCGCGGGCTTGGCCTTCGGCGGACGCAGCGCGACCCACGCCATTCGCGCGGCGGTCAGCACGAGCACGACACCGATCGCAATCTTGAGCGTGTGCGTCGGAAGGTCAATCATGCCGCCGAGGAACGCCGCGGGGATCGACGCGGCGGCGAAGGGCCAGAAGAGTCGCCACGAGAAGTGGCCCGCGCGGGCGAACTGCACGAAGGCGATGGTGGCGACGAGCACGTTGATCGCGAGCGCGGTGGGGCGCATGACCTCCGGCGCGACCGAGAGCAGGGCCATCACCGCGAGATAGCCGGAGGCTCCGGCGTGCCCGACCGCGGCGTAGAGACCCCCGACAACAAGGAAGCACAGCGCGAGGATGGGAAGGGCGTCGGCGGGCATCGGTGTGGCTCAGCCGCCGATCGCCGACATCGGCCGCGCGGGCTGGCGGAACTCGGGCGAAGCGATGCCGTGGCCGGGCTGCTTGGTCCACGTCGCGTCGATCATGAAGTCGGCGATGTCCCCGTCGCTGGCCCCGGAGCGCATGAGCGAGCGCAGGTCCCACTCGGTGGTGCTGAAGAGGCACGGGCGGACTTTGCCGTCGGCGGTGAGGCGGAGGCGGCTGCACGCGCCGCAGAAGGGGCTACTGACGGGAGCGATGAAGCCGACCCGCCCGGGGACGCCGTCGGCGAAGGCGAAGGTGCGGGCGGTGCTGGAGGGGTCGTCGTCACCGCAGGCGGTGAGCGCAAAGCGAGCTTCGATCGCGGCCCGCGTCTCGGCGGCACTCACCCACTTGGATGAATCCCACGCGTGGCCGGAATCCAGCGGCATGTACTCGATGAAGCGCATCTCGATGGCGTAGCGGCGGGCCAACTCGGCGAGATCGGCGGCCTCGTCGTCGTTGAACCCGCGGATGAGCACGGCGTTGAGCTTGAGCGGCGTGAGCCCCTCGGCCAAGCACGCCTCGATGCCCGCGAGCACGTCGGCGGGCGAGGCGGTCGAGCGCGTGAGGCGGACGAAGCGGTCCGCCCGCAGCGAGTCGATGCTGATGGTCACGCGGGCCAGACCGGCGGCCTTCCACTCACGGAGCGCGTCGCGGGTCAGAAGCGAGGCGTTGGTGATCATCGCGACCTCGACGTCGGTCGCGGCACGGATGCCCGAGATGATCTCGGTGAGTTCGGGGTGCAGCGTCGGTTCGCCGCCGGTGAGGCGGATCTTGCGGACGCCAAGAGCGTTGGCGATGCGGGCGACGCGGATGATCTCGTCGGTCGTCAGCAGCGACTCTCGCGGCGCGAAGCGGACGTCGGGCTCCATGCAGTAGATGCAGCGGAAGTTACAGCGGTCGGTGATGCTGATCCGCAGGTCGCGGATGGTGCGGCCGTGGGAGTCCGTAATGCGGCGGGCCGCGCGGACGGAGGCCGGCGCGGGCGGCGGAGTGCTTCCGGAGGCGAGCGGCTGCGATGCGCTCAGTTGCACGAGTGCCACGTGAGCACGAGAGGTTGCCACCTTCGGCTTGTCTTTCGTGATCGGGTTGGCCGAGAGCGTCTGCAACAAAGTCTCTCCGAATGACACGGACCATGGTCTGGCGTTTATTCGCCCCGTTTGAACTGCTCATGCGCCCACGACCACGCGGCGACCGTGCGCGGGAACCCCACGGTGTTCATCCCGAGAAGGATCGCCTGTTCAACCTCCGCGGGCGTGGCACCGTGCTGCATGGCGCGCCGAACGTGGCTGCGGAGCGCGGACTCAAGCCCCGCGCCGACGCAGATGCCGATCTTGATCAGGGCCAGCGTCTTGGCATCGAGCGGGCCGGCGGCCTCCACGGCTGTGGCGATGTGTTCGTGGGCTCGGCCGAGCGCGGGGTACTTTGTCACGAAGGACTTGTACGTGCCCGGTACTTTGGCGGCTTTGCTCGTCGGTGCCTTCGGCTTGCGTGCGGCGCTCATGGGTGATGCCCTCCGCAGCCCGGCGTGGAGGAAGAAGCGTTGGACGGATCGCTCACCGTGTCCGCGACCGAGCAGAGGATCGTGTAGTACTCCTCGACGTCGATGCCCAAGAGTGTGGCCCCGAAGAGTTCGGCCTCGACGTGCGATGCGACCTCGCCGTAGTTGATCGCTGGAATGTAGTAGGCGACCAGCAGCGGGATCAGGTCATCGACGTTCTCGAACATTGGATGGATGAACAAGCAGAATCCGTCGGATGGATGGTCTCCCAGACTCTCCAGGCATGCGAACTCGCCGGGCTGCAGCGGCTCGGCGTCGAAGCGGACGCCCAGCGGATAGCGGACGACAGCGCGGTCCTCGAGCAGTCGCATCATCTCGACGCGATCGATCAGGCCGCCGCGGCGCAACCGGGCATCCATCGCCTTGGTCACGACATGATCGCGGAGCGATTGTTGCGCCTCTTCGGCTGTTGGACGGGGATTCATGGGTGTCCCTCAAGGTGCGCCGATTCGACGTGGGAACCACGGTCCGTCGCGACCGAAAACTCCTGGTCGTACGTCAGCCGCCCGGTCAGCACGGGAACCGTTACACGCACCAGGATCGTGTAAATCAGCAGCCCGCCCGCCCAAATGCCGAGTGTAACCAGAGTCTCGTTGAGCGTGGGAAGGTACTCGACGATCTCGCCCAGAGGTGTGGGGATGAACGCAGGAACGATCATGCCCATCCCCTTCTCGATCCAGATGCCGACGATAAGCATCACGCACGCGGCCTGCAGCACCGGGAGCTTGCGGCTGATCGGGAGGTAGAGGAGCAGCATGGCCACGAGATTGAGCGCGATCGCGGTCCATATCCAAGGCACCAGCGCATGTCGACCGTGAAGACCGAAGAAGAGATACTTTGCCGAAGCCCCATGGGCCGAATCGGTGTAGAACTCAGTAAACATCTCAGATCCGAGCAGGAACATGCTGATCGAAAGGGCGATCGCGACCGTATTGCGCAGGGTCATGAACGCCTTGGCTGGAACTTGATAGGTGGTGAACCGAGCGAGAACGGAGAGCGAGAGGATGAGAAACGCCGGGCCCGCGGCAAAGGCCGAGGCCAAGAACCGGGGTGCGACAACCGCCGAGTTCCAGAAGGGTCGGCCGCCCAGACCGCTGTAGAGGAACGCCGTCACGGTGTGGATGCTGATCGCCCATGCGATCGCAACGAAAACAAACGGGATGTAGAAAAGTTTGCTCGGCTGCCGACGGCGATAAGCGCAATAGACCAGGTAGCCGCAAATGTGCAGATTCAGGAGCAGATAACCGTTGAGTACGAGTACGTCCCATGTGAGCATCGACATGGGAAAGTTGAATCGGAGAAGCAGATGGTGGAACCGCTCCGGACGACCAAGATCGACCGTTACGAAGAGCATGGCCATGATGATCGCGGCGACGGCGAACAACTCACCAAAGATCACCAGATCGTGCAACTCCCGGTTTCGGTAGATGTAGACAGGGATGACCAGCATCACCGCCGCGGCCGCCATGCCGACGAGAAACGTGAAATTCGCGATGTAGAAGCCCCACGAGACCTGGTCCGTCATGCCCGTGGTCGCCAGCCCGTGCACCAACTGCTTGCAGTACGCGTTGATCCCGAGAAGCACAAACGCGGTGAGCAGGAACATCCATGCGTAATAGCGATGGTCGCCGACAAAGCTCAGACGGAAGCACCGAACAAGAAAGGTGAAATACGTCTTCATACCCCGGCTCCATTCCACCAGTCGGGCGTTGCAGCGGCAACAAAGTCTCTCCTCGGGCCGTTCGCTCCGGGAAGGCAGCCGTAGGCGTCGCCCTCTTCGGCCTTGAGGCGGTGAGCGATAGCCACGGCCTCGGGATCGAGCGTGTTGGGGTAGCGCTCGTCAAAGTAGTAGAAGAACCGAGGAAGCGTTCCGACCTCTTCCTTGAGCACGAAGACGCGTTTGGTCTTGAGGATTTCCGAGACCTCCGACTTCGGATCGAGGACGTTCCCGAACTTGCGAGCCCCGGTCGGGCAGATCTCCACGCACGCGGGCATGCGCCCCTCACGCGTTCGGTGCAGGCAGAAATGGCATTTTTCCATAACGCCCTTCTCTCTGGGGCGATTCGACAGATAACTCATGTTCGGGTTCAGTTGATTCTTGGGAAGGTTCGGCTTTGCGAAGTTAAACCGCCGCGCCCAGTAGGGGCACGCCGCCTCGCAGTACCGACAGCCGATGCACCAGTCATAGTCGATCACCGTGATGCCATCTGGCTCCTGCCACGTCGCTTCGACGGGGCACACCTTGACGCACGGCGGATTCGCGCACTGGTGGCACTGCACCGGCATGTAAAAATGATCGGCATCGGGCACCGTGGGATGGTCGTAATGGTGGTTGCCCTTCTCGACATCGAGCGTACCCCGTGGCATCTCGATCACGCGGATGTACTGGATCTCCGGGCTACGCGACTGGTTGTTTTCCGCTACGCACGCGTGCACGCACTTGCGGCAGCCGATGCATCGGGAGAGGTTCAGCGCATACACAAACTCAACGCCTTCCATGGGTTTGACGTCGCGAAGGTGCGGACGAACCTCGTATCGATCCTCGACCTTCTTGCGGATCCGCTCCAGCGACTGCTCCATCTCTGCCGCGGTCATTTCCTTGTAGTGCTTCTGGAGGAACTGATCGATATTCGGGATGTCGTCCGACGCGAGTTCGCGCAGCGGGCTCAGAGCGGCCGCCAATGCGGCCATACCCCCGACGGCGGCCGCACCCGTCCGCAGAAAGCTCCGACGAGTGAGTTCGGGCTCGCCGCCCGGCTTCGGACTCGATGGACCATCCCATATACGAATGTCATTCACCGATGGCCTCCGGTCGTTTTTGAGGGAAGGGTTTGCTTCGGCTCGAGCTCCCGGAGCCAACGCTGAAGCGGGCTCTGCTTCTCGTGGGAACCGTGGGTCGGCATCGCTCCCTGCTCACCCATCCGAAGCGTGTTTGGGGCCGGCAAGGGCTTGTAGGAATCGTACTTCGGAACGTGCGGGTTGTGGCACTCGTTGCAGCTCAGGCGTCGCTGCGCATCCGAGTTCGTGACCCATGATCCCAGCGTCTTTCCGTGAGTCCCTCGTTCCCAGTCACGATACACGGTGCCGTGGCACTGCGCGCACAACTGTGGGGTGTCCGCGAACGGGACGGTGACACCGTCTCGAAGGGTGAGACGCTCACGGTTCTCCGCGTCGTGGCAATTCACACAGCGGTTGTTCATGCCGTGCCCGAGCCGGATCTCTTGGTGATAGTTCAATTCCGCTCCGGCCGATGAGTTCGAGCGAAAGATCTGGTGGCACGCATTGCAGTTCTCAGGCATCTCCGCGACGATGATCTGCGGGGGATCTGTCATTGCTGTGCGCCGCGGCCCGACCCGCAGGCTCTCCGGGTCAACGACGGCCGCCGCGGGGGCCACCACGCCGCCCACGCGAGAAACCGCGAGAAGAATCCCCGCCAACGCGACGAACCCGGCGGGCAGCAACCACCCGAGCCAAACAGGAGCGACCCCAGAGCCAACACGATCCGAGCCCCGGTCGGGTGTGGGTGTTGTTCTCGCGGGCTCCATCAACCAACCTCCGTTTGCGGCTCAGAATCGATCACCGAGCGAGCACAGTAGACTAGGCCGCCAATTGAAGACTAGTATATCCAGAATTGTTTTGGTGGATGCTCGCCCAGCCTGGGGCACCACATTCGGACGCACGACAGCGGAGGTTGCCGATGGCGATAAGCGGACTGATAGTCACTCTCTCGGGCGACGCCGCGGTGGAGACGATCCAGTCGATGCTCGCTTCTCACCCGCGACTCACCCTCGGAGGCACCTTCGGCCGACGCGTCGCTTTGGTCGCGGAGACCGCCTGCCCGCGCGAAGACCGAGAGCTATTCGATGAATTGAGGAGTGCGCCGGGAGTCGACCACGTGGACGTTGCATATGTGCATCTCGACGAGGACCACGCCGCAATCGAATTACCGAGTCAAAGACCGACAATGGAGGAATCACATGCTCACCGTTGATCGCCGTGCGTTCGTGAAGGCCTCCGCGATGGCCGCTGCCACAGCATCGGCTTCGGGCTCCGCCCGTTCGTTGGCGCTCACGGTGCTGAATGAACAGCCGGAGGGGTCTCCTCTGAAGTGGCAGAAGGCGCCGTGCCGATTCTGTGGCACCGGTTGCCACGTGATGGTGGGCACCGAGAACGGCCGCGTCGTCGCCATCCAGGGAGACCAGAAAGCCGAGGTCAACAAGGGCCTGCTCTGCGTCAAGGGATACCACGTAGGTCTGGCCCTCTACGGCAAAGACCGCCTGACCACCCCGATGCTTCGCACGAACGGCAAGATGGTGCCCATCTCTTGGGAAGAGGCCATCGAGACGATCGCGTCGAAGATCAAGGCGAACCCCAAAGGCTTCGCGCTCTACGGCTCGGGCCAATGGACCATCGGCGAGGGTTTCGCCGGCAACAAGTTCATGAAGGCCGGTCTCGGCAGCAACCAGATCGATGGAAACCCGCGCCTCTGCATGTCCTCGGCCGTGACGGGGTTCCTCTCCACGTTCGGCGTCGATGAGCCGCCGGGCGTCTACGACGACATCGACGCGTGCGACGTCGCGATCATGTGGGGCAACAACATGGCCGAGATGCACCCGGTGCTTTTCTCGCGCCTGGTGGACCGCCGCACCCGCGGTGAGAAGGTCATGATCATCGACATGACCACGCGTCGAACTCGCACGAGCGACCTGGCCGACCATGTGCTCTCCTTCAAACCCCACGGCGACCTCGCGATCGCCAACGGCATCGCTCACCTGATGGTCAAGAGCGACAAATACGACAAGGACTTTGTCACCAAGCACTGCAACTTCCGCAAGCTCGGCCCCAAACCTGACGAGAAGACCCCACCCGACATGCTCGGCGTGCCCATGACGTTCGAGGAGTTCGCCGCCGCAGTCGAGCCGTACACGCCCGAGAAGGTCGAAGAACTCTCGGGAGTCTCCGCGGACAGCATCCGCATGCTCGGCGACTTGTTCATGCGCCGTGACATCCGCATCAACAGTTTCTGGTGCATGGGCATGAACCAGCACACACGGGGCACCGCCATCAACTGCATCGTGCACGGCATCCACCTTATGTCGGGGCATTTCGGAAAGCCGGGCGACGCAGCAACGAGCCTGACGGGTCAGCCCTCAGCTTGCGGCACGGTGCGCGAAGTAGGCACCCTCTGCCACCTTCTCCCCGGCGGACGACTTGTGGCCAACGCCGAGCACCGCAAAGAGGCCGAGGAGTTGTGGAATGTCCATGAAGGGCGGATCGGCGCCAAGCCCGGGTACCACACCGTGGAGATGTTCAAGCGGTTCAACACGCCGACTGACCAGGGCGGGGACATCACCACCCTTTGGGTCCAGGTCACAAATCCGGGCCAAACCCTTCCCAATCTCAACCGAAACTTCCGTGCGAAGAAGGAACTCGCCGACAAATTCATGATCGTCTCCGACGTCTATCCCACCGCGACCACCGAGCTGGCCGACCTCGTCCTGCCCAGCGCGATGTGGGTCGAGAAGAACGGCATGTACGGGAACTCGGAGCGCCGGACCCAGCAGTGGTTCAAGATGGTCTCACCGCCGGGAGAGGCCCGCGACGATTGCTGGCAGCTCATCGCCGTTTGCCGCAGACTGATGGAATCGGGCATGGAGGGCATGAAGGGCAAAGACGGCAAGTGGATCTTCCACACCGCCGACAAGTCCGGCAAGGAGGTGCCGATCTGGGACTGGGCCCACTACTACGACGTCAACGTCGACGAGCGGCTCTTCGAAGAGTACCGCCCCTTCACGACCAAGAAGCACAAGAACCTCGCCCCCTACCAAGAGTACGTCAAGGCCCGCGGACTGCGCTGGCCGGTCGTTGAACAACCCGACGGCTCTTGGCGCGAGACCCGCTGGCGCTTCAGCGAGTTCGATGACCCCTACGTCGCCAAGGGAAAGGGCTTTCAGTTCTACCATTCCGTCAGCAAGGACGACAAGGCCCTGATCTGGTTCCGTCCGCACGAGAACCCGCCCGAGATGCCCGACGCGGAGTTCCCCTTCTGGCTTTGCACCGGACGCGTGCTCGAACACTGGCACTCGGGCAGCATGACCCGGCGCATCCCGCAGTTGCACCGCGCAATGCCCAAGGCCTACGTCGAGATGAACAAGGCCGACGCGACGAAGCTCGGCATTCGCAACAACGAAGTCGTGACCGTGAAGAGCCGGCGCGGCGAGATCGACCTGCCCGTCTGGATCGGTGGCCGCGGCGACCCCAAGCCCGGCGAAGTCTTCGTTCCCTTCTTCGACGAGGGCAAGCTGATCAACCTCGTGACGCTCGACGAGTACGACCCTTACTCCAAGCAGCCGGACTACAAGAAGTGCGCCGTGACGGTCGTCCGGAAGATCTAGGAGCCAACCATGAAGACGAATGCTCGAAGTGTTCGGATCGGGGCTGAGTGGATCTGGCTCGGCCTGCTGGTTACCGGCGTGGTGGCCGCATCCGTTCTTGCTCGCCCGATCGAACGCACCTCGGCGGGCCTGACGAGCAGGCCGACCCCGTGGTCTCCGCCCGCGGCTGCGGCGTCGAGAAGCGGCGATCGCGCGGGCGAAAGCCTCCCCTGGCGACTGAACAACCCCGCGCCCCACCTCGTTCCAGAGCGCCGCGCAAACCCAAAGGCCGTTGCCGACAAACTCGCCTCGCGCGTGCGGTCGATGGAGCATCGTGCCTCGCTCCGTGCATACGAAGGGGCACCTCCCGTCATCCCCCACGCCATCGCTGACCTCAACATCCAGAGCTGCCGAGAGTGCCATGCGCAAGGCCTTCACGCCGGAGACAAGACCGCAAAGATGGTCTCGCACACCTTCCTGACCAACTGCACGCAGTGCCACGTCGAGGCCTCTGGGCAACCCCTTGATGACACGCCCGGCTTCCCGAACTCGTTCCGCGGATTCCGCTCCAGCGGCTACGGCGGGACCCGCGCGTGGGCGGGTGCCCCCCCGGTCATGCCTCACACCACGTTTATGAGAACCAACTGCGTCAGTTGTCACGGCGAGCACGGATACGACGGCTGGCGTCCGGACCACCTCTCGCGAACGAACTGCGTGCAGTGCCACGCCCCCGCTGCGGAGTTCGATCAACTAGCACCATCCTTCGGCATCCCCGACGTCGCCGATGGTCAATCGCCCCACCCCCACAGACCCTGATCCGACGAGCAATGCCCCAGGACTCCAATCTATCCCGTCGAGAGCTCCTGCGGGGTCGCTTGCTCGGCGGCTTTCTCCGGTCGGTCGCGGCCGGTGAGCCGACGGACCCTGCCGCGGTTCCTCGCACCGCCCCTCTCCCGAGCGCAGACTCCGGCAAGCCGCCGCCGGGCGCCCCCGGGATCGGCAGGCGATTCGCGCTCCCGATCCACCGTCCGCCGGGGGCCGTTGACGAGGTCGCCTTCCTCTCCGGGTGCACCCGTTGCAACGAATGTGTCTTAGCCTGCCCCGTCGGAGCGATCGTGAACGCTCCCGCCCGATTTCGCGAAGCTGCGGGCACTCCCATGATCGATCCGCATGCCGCCGCGTGCATCATGTGCGAAGACACCCCGTGCATCGCCTCCTGCAAGCCCGGCGTGCTCCGCGCGGACCAGCCGCGGAAGATGGGCGTCGCCTGGATTCAGACGATGGCGTGCCTCGCGCACACCGGCTCCTTCTGTTCCGTGTGCTCCGAACGCTGCCCAGTACCGGGCACCATCACGATTGTCGCCGGGAAGCCCTCGATCCTCCCCGACCCCTGCACCGGCTGCGGTGTCTGTGCGAGCGTGTGCCCCGCACCAACGAACGCCATCGTCGTCATGCCGCTCGCCGATCGACCGCCTCGACCGGGCCATCCCGGCGATCAAGACCGTCCGTGCCTCAGCACGGGGGCCGAGCCAGCCACTCCGACCTGAGCCTACGCCACGCATTCTGCTGACCAATCGTCGTAGACGTGCCGGCCGGACGTCGGGCTGTGACCCGCTGAAGAGCATTGGTACGTGCGATGGCAGGATGTGAGGTGCCCGGTGATGCTCCGAACCTCAGCGGCTTTGCTCCGATGCCGCGCACCGTCGCTCCGATCTTCAGCCGCTTTGATCAATCTCGCAGCACCGATTCCGCAGCCTCGGCCCGCTTCCCCGCGCCGTTCCAGCGTGTAACGTCTCGCCGGAAGACCTGAACTCGCCCGCCCTCGACTGGCCCACTTCGCCAGGTCTCTGCGAGACCCCGAGGTCTCGCAGGTCCGAATCCGCCATTCGTCCGCGGACTCTGCGCTCAAAAACGAGAGTGGGAGACCCACCATTGGCAGGTCTCCCACGGAAGCGGAGAAGGGGAGATTCGAACTCCCGAACGAGACAAGCCCGTTACTGGTTTTCGAAACCAGCCCTTTCAGCCGCTCAGGCACCTCTCCGTTCAACACACTCGGGATATCTCACTCGGGCTGCGGCCGCCCGATGGTGGGCAATCGTTGGCGTCTTCATGCAGCAGGTCAACTGGGAGTCGTCCCGCGAAAGGCCGGGCAGGGCCGGGCGGGAACACCTGCGGTCACCTCTCGGCATCTCCGGCGTTCCGGGGGTGTAGCCTTCCCTCCCCGCTGGCGATCGCCACGGCGCACACAGCGTCGCCCGTGACATTCACGATCGTGCGGCACATGTCGAGGAGCCGATCCACAGCGAGGATGATCGCCACCCCCGCCGTTGGAACCCCCACCGACTCGAGCACCACCGCCATCATCACGACACTCGACCCGGGGAGCCCCGGGCTGCCCATGGCCACGACCACGGCCATTACCCCGACGGTGATGTGCTGCGAGGTGGACAGGTCGACGCCGTAGAGCTGGGCAAGGAAGAGCACGCTGATGACCTGGTAAAGGGCGGTGCCGTCCATGTTGAGCGTTGAGCCCAGCGGGCAGACGAAGTTGGCGAGGTCATCGGGCACTCCGAGCCCATCGCGGGCGCAGCGGATCGTGACGGGGAGCGTGGCCGACGAGCTGGAACTGCTGAACGCGAGCGTGATGGCCGGGGCCATGCCCCGCAGGAACGCACGCATGCCGATCTTGTTCCCCACAGGCGTGACGAGCCAGAGCATGATGGGCTGGAAGATAAAGAGGATCGAGGCCAGGCCGCCCACGACGCAGGCGCAGAAGACCGCCGTCCCGACAAGGGCGTCCATCCCGACGGCGGCGATGAACTTCGAGGCGAGACAGAACACGGCGATGGGCGCCAGCTTCATCAACACACCGACCACCGCCATCACGGCATCGGCCAGCGACTCGGCGATCCTGAGCGCGGGCTGGGCACGCTCTTTGGGGATCATCGTAAGCCCAAGCCCCAGGAGCATCGCGGCGGAGATGACCTGGAGGATGTTTCCCGATGCCAGAGACGCGAACGGGTTGTCCGGCACCGCGCTGAGCAGGTAATCAAAGAAATACCGCACCCCTCCGGCGTCGGAAAACTCCTTCGACGCCTGGACCCGCGCCGAGGCCAGCCCGGCTTCCTTGGCCTCAAGGGCGGCCCGCGTCGCATCCTCCACGTACGCGCCGGGCTTGACGATGAGCACGATCGTCATGGCGATGGCGACCGACACCACCATCGTGAAGACGAACCAGAGCACCGTCTTGCCGCCGATACGCCCCACTTTTTTCACATCCCCAACGCCTGCAACGGCCCCGATAATGCTGAAGAAGACCACGGGAACGGCGATCAGCTTGAGCCCTTTGACAAACAGGCTGCCGACGAATTCGTTGGCCACGATGAAAAACCGGACGATGTCGGCCGTCCAGGAATGCTCGGCGTTAGACTCGGAAGGCTTGGACCTGAGAAACGCCGCGGGATCACCAACGCCCAGCGATGCCCACACGTCTTTGGTCCACCACCAGTTGGCCGCCACCCCGACGAGTACGCCCAGCGTGAGCGCGATGAGGACTTTCCAGTGAAGGGCGAGCCCGCGAGTCGGGGGCACGAGATCTTGATGCGACAATCAGTAACTCCTCTGGCACTGCGACAGCGACGCACGCCTGCCCCACTACCCCCTCCCACCGCGCGGGCCCCTTTATTCCTTGATCGTGATGGGATCCTGCCCTTGCTCGATGGCCGAGATTTTGCGGAGCCTGCGCAGGTGGCGGGCGGCGTTGTCGAAGGGTGTGGCGATGAAGACCTCGGAGATTTTCTCGATCAGCCTTTGGCCCAGCAGGTCGGCCGACATGCACAGGATGTTGGCGTTGTTGTGGCTCCGCGAGAGCTGCGCCGCGATCTCGTCGTGAGCCACCGCCGCTCGGACACCGGCGATTTTGTTCGCGGCGATCGACATCCCGATGCCCGTCCCGCAGACAAGAACGCCGGCCTCGAACTTGCCGTCCGCGACGGCACGCCCCACTCGATAGGCTGGCTCGGGGAAGTCGCAGGGTTGTCCCGAACACTCGCCGATGATGGTGACGGTGTGCCCCTCGCGCCCGAGTTTGTCCGCGAGTTGCTTGATCGATTGGGCACCACGATGGTCAGCAGCCAGGGCGATGTTCAACGGACTTCTCCAGTGGGCAGATGGGAGGAAACCAGCTCGGCAAGACGATCGGCGACCAAGTCCCGAAGACGAATTGCCAGGTCATCGTACATCCTCTGCGTGCTCCCGAACGGGTCTTCGATGTCCCCGGACGGGTCCAGCAACCGGATTTTCTGCGGCTGACCTGCATCCGCGGACGCCGCAGGGCCCGCGATCGATCGAACCGCACGGGCATGCGACTGCGTCATGACAAATACCACCTCGGCGTCCGCCACCATTCCTGCGGTCAGCCGGGTTGCCCGGTGCGCAGCAGGAGAAATCCCCAGCGCGCGGAGCGCAGGGCCGTTCTCGCGGCTGGCGGGCTCTCCTTCCGCCGCCGACACCCCGGCAGAAGTCGCGACCGTCGGAATGTACCCCAACACTGCCGGGGCCGCCCGCGAAATCCAATCGGCGGCAATCGCCATCGCCATCGGACTCCGGCATGTGTTCCCAGTGCACGCAAAGAGGATTGTCCTCTGCACCCGGCGATGGATCACTCGCTCTTCCATTGCCGACGGCGGGCCCGGCTCCACGACATACGTCGGCACGCCCTGAGGAGTGACGCCCAGGCTCACCGTCGTTGCCGGGCGACCAAAGGCCGTCGGCCCCCCATCAACGACGAGCGAAACGCCCGCGACAATCCCCGCGACTCGCGCGTCGGTACCCGCCCGGTTCATGACGATGGGGCCCTTGCAACCCGCGATCACCGCCGACGCTAATTGCGACTCAACGATCCGGAGCGACGCTCGTGTGCCATCGTCCGCCACCCCAGCAGGCAATGGCCAACCCCGAGGCTTATCAAAGACAAAACGAACAGGGCCCGGCGCGAGTCGCGTGACCACCCGTCGGTGTAACGCGGTCTCGAGCGCCGATGCTTTGAGAGCCTCGCGGATGTTGTCCGACGAAACATGCCAACTCGATCCAAGAGCTTCGGCCGAACGATGAGTTGCGTGTGCCAACTCCCGAACCGCACCGGGAAGATCTGCGCGTGCAGCCACCCCATACAGGGTCTCAGTTGGAAGCAAGACGAGACCACCCTGATTCAGTATTCTTGAGGCTCGTTCTGCCACCTCGACAATCTGCGATGCCGATTCCACGACGAGCATCTCGGGTTGGACTTGGGAACTCACAGGCTCTCAGTATGTAAGAAGAGCAAAGGAATGGCAAGCTGTCGCGATGAATTTTGGATTTTGTTTGGATTGCTTGCAAAGTCACCCCCGATCTGGAAGTACGGAGGCCAAAGGATGAGGTTGGCTTTCTTTGAGTGAGGTGGCAACACTCCAGCTAGACTTCGCGTATCTGAAGGTGGGCCCTGGTAACGCCGCCCCGCTGGACCCTCCCCACCCTCTCTCTGATTAGGGGGCAGAGTCTGTTCTCATCGTTGAGAGGAATTCTGTGGGAGACTCAGGGGGCACGCTGGTCCGAATTCTTGGACCGCGTCGATTGGAACGAGCATGGACAGCCTGCTGTCCCGGAGAAGGACCGAAATGAAGACATCTACGAGCGCCTCGATGACAAAGAACGGCCGCGGCTTTAGCCTGATCGAGCTGTTAGTGGTGATCGCGATCATTGCACTTATCATCGGGATCGTGATTCCCGCGTTGGGCGCGGCTCGTGACCTCGCCAAGAAGAGCGCCACCAGCGAACTCATCACGCAGATCGGGTCGGCCGCCGGCATGTTCAAGAACGACAAGCGCCGCACCCCCGGTTACTTCTCGGCACGCGAGATGGGCTCGCGCGAGAACGCGGACCGCGGCATGAGCGGTGCGGAAAACATGATGCTCGACCTGGCGGGCGGCGATGCCATCCGTACGGCCGCGGACGCGACGCATGTCGAAGTCGGCCCGAACAACGCGGGACGGATCTTTGTTGATCCCGACGCTCTGGGCGCAGGTGGAACCGGTTCCTATTTCGTCCCGCCCCCGAAGTACTACATCGCGCAGATCGAGGGAACCCAGCAGATCGCGACCATCGCCGGGCACGCCGGCCCAGATGGGTCTCGGCAGCTCAAGGACCTCGTAGACGCATGGGGCCAGCCTTTGCTCGTTTGGCAGGCCGACGAGGCGACGATTACCGCGGTTACAGCGATCGAAGACTTCGCTTCGCTCGAGACCAACGGAAACCGCCCGAGCCGCTTCTATTGGAACAGCAATGCGTGCTTCCTCAACGCGACTTCGCTCGGCAAAAAAGGGCAAAACCAAGCGGACACCACGAACGGCAGCATTCTTGGCACTCAGCGATCGAACGCCGAGCGGGTGGCTTCCATGGGCGGGTTGTTGGGGCTGCCCGCGTCGGTTCGCGGTGAGGATGCGACTTCCGGCTTTAATCAGATGCTGCCTCAGGCCGCCCGCGGTGGTGTCGTGATCCAGTCCGCCGGCACCAACGGGGTGTACCTCGGTATGAAGGAGCGCGGCGCGCGAAACGCGAACAACGTGCTGTACTTCGGGCTCAATTTCAAAGGGCCCGACAACGCCCCACTCACGGATTCGTCGGGGAAGCCACTCGCGGTGGACCTGCGCAGCGGGTTTGACGACGTGATTGAGACGGCGGGGAACTGACCGCCTCACGAGTGTGTCAACGATTCGCGTCCGGATCTACTTTCGCGTTGCGAATTGGTACGCGGCAAAACAGACCGGAAAGAAGCTCACCGCGACCGCCAGCCATGCGAGCCAGCGCCCCGTTTTCGGGCGAGCCGCTCCGACAGCCTCGCAGATGACGACCACAATCGAGACCGTCGCGAACTTGTAGAGCAATAGCCCGGGGAGCCCCCCGGTCTTGATGACCCAATCCGCGATCGCATTGAGCTCGATGCCCCCGCGAAAGAGAATGAACCACGTGACGATCAGGTCGAGAGACGCCCCGACCAGGTACCAAGCGTAGATGGACCCATAGCGAATCTGCGGCCCAAGCGTACCGCTCATGGCTTGCCTTCCGGTGCGGGGCTCAGACGGGCGCGTACAAGTCGATCGAACAGCGCGGTGTGATCGGTGTCTTTCCCCGTGAATAACCGGGACTGTGCCGATGCCTGACGAACGAACATCGCGGCGCCGTCGATGGCTCGGCAGCCCCATCCTCCCCCACTCCTGCTCTCAAACGCACCCCTTGCGTTCGACTGTTCCCAACTGCGGGCAAGGGCCATATCGAGAAGCGGTGTGCGCACCGGGTTGTACACCGTATCAAAGACCACAGTCTCGCTTGTCGCTTCGCGAACGATGAAGGGAACTCCGAGTGGGTCGGGACCACCGACCATTCCCACAGGCGTCGCATTGATGTAGGCTTCATGCCCGTCGAGAATGTGGTCCGGCGGCAGAGACTCGCCACGAATGGAACCTTCTGCGGTCGCCAGCGTTCGCTCGATTTCATCGGCAGCAGCGGCGGCCCTGACGGCGTCACGTGCGTACAGGCTCACGCTCGCCCCAGAAGAAGCCAATCCCCACGCGATCGCACGGCCTACCCCTCCCGCGCCGACCACGGCGACCGACTTGCCCGAAAGCGAGCCCAGCATGTCTTGCAACAACCCGACCGCGGCGTCGATGTCGGTGTTGTATACGCGGCATTCCGGGGTCGCTGCTCCGCGATCCACCACAAGCGTATTTGCCGCGCCAGTGGCCATGGAGGCGGCATCCAGCTGCCACCCTCGCTCTCTGGCGAGCCTGACGAGCCGTTCCTTGTGAGGCAGCGTCACGCTGAGCCCTGAGAGCGAGAGCGGATCGTGCTCGATCAGAGAGAGAAGTGTGGATCTGAAGATCAAATCATTGTCGGTCTGATCCCCTTCGCGCGAATTCTCGCGAGCGATCGTCGGGATCGGGAGAGGAAGATAAACGCCGTCGTGGCCGGTGACGCCGAACGCGGCGTTGTGAACAAGAGGCGAAAGAGAATGCCCGACAGGCCACCCGACGATTCCGTATACGCGGGTCGATGGGCGGATCTCACTGAATCGGTAGAGCTCGATCAGTTCGGCGACGGTGGGTTGCCCGGGCGCGGTGGTTTCGGCGGGACGCAGGGCGGCGAACGTAAGGAACGCGCCGAATTTGGGCGCTAGGACGCGTGACATAAGCCCGTACTCGCCCATCGCCAGCGCGATCATCGGCCGTTGCCGATCTCGCAGCAGGTCGAAGACCTCGAGGTTGTCGCGGAGCGTCCTGGCGTGGAACGCGACTTTGACCACCGACGCGGATTCGTGCGACTGCATGCCCAGAAGCCTGCGCCCCAGATCGCCGGGCGGGCCCGAAAAATCATGAGTCGAAATGATGAGCCCCGGGCCTGTCTCTGAAGGCTGCGTATGACATCGAACGACATCGCGGAGCCGCCGGCCGATTTCGCGGGATCGAGCGACCGACCCCCACTCGAAGTCGATGTAGGCGGGACCGTGTGCCGAGCGCACAGGAACGCCTCGCAACGCACGTTCGAGGAGCGAGACCCGCTCGTCATCGGTACCCTCGAACCCGCCGACTCCCCCGCACTCCTGCGCCGAACGGCACGTGAGAATGCACGGAATCGGTGATCGCTCAAGAAGCTCAACAACATCAAGGACTACACGGTGGGGTCCGCCGGCGGGCGCTTCGAGTTCCCCCGTGAAGAACTCGTCGACGCGAAACTCGACGACATCGGCACCTGCCTCTCGGGCGAGCGCGGCTTGAGCCAGTGCTTGTTCGACACCGCGGACCATGATCGGGACGCAGATCAAAGTGCGAGGCCCGGCGGGGATGTTCGGAGGGGTGACCATGAGCCGGGCCAGTGTACCCGGGAGCGGATGAACCGGTCTATTCTTGCTCGATGCACGCCGACATCGACCGGATTTTGGTTCCCAAAGACGAGATCGCCGCCCGCGTCGCCCAACTCGGGCAGCAGATCGCGGCGGATCTGCTTGCCGATCTGGCGGCGGATCAGGCGTCCGCACAAACCTCCGACAGAACTTCGGTCGGACCCGCAAACGCTGCCGCGGGAGGCGACGGGCGGGTGGTGATCATTCCGGTGCTCACGGGCGCCCTGATCTTCGCCTCGGATCTCATCCGCCAATTGCCGATCAAGCTCAGCCTGCGGATGGTGGCGATCAGCAGCTACCCCGGGAAGAGCATGGAGAGCAAAGGCGTGAAACTGGCCAGCGAATTGCCGCACGACCTGGCGGGCAAGCACGTGTTGATCATCGATGACATTCTGGACAGCGGGCAGACGCTCGGGGTGGTACGCGAACTGATCGAACGTCAGGGGCCCGCGACATGCCGGTGCGCCGTGTTGCTCCGTAAGCCCGAGAGTAAGCGGATCAGGCCCGTCGAGGTCGAGTACGTCGGGTTTGACATACCCGAGAGCTTTGTCGTGGGATACGGGCTCGATTACGATGGTTACTACCGGAATTATCCCGCAATTGCAACCCTCAGGACCGATGTGCTATGACGGCGCCCGGCGGGCCCGCCACCTTCATCCCTGCCTCCAACCCCTCCCCAACCTCTCGTCCTGCCGCTTCCACGACCTCGGCGTCGCGCGAGATCAAGGGGAACCGATTCCGCCCTAGTCCTCTGGCGGTCGCGATCGGTCCTCTCTGGTTCTGGACTGTTCTCGCCGGATCCATGCTCGCGGCGGTCTGGTTTCGCGGATCACTCGGTGTCTGGTCGCCCACGATGGCGGGTGTGCTGGTGGGCTTCGGGCTCGCGCGTCTGGCGGTGGAAGTGATCGGCTGGCTCGTGACCGACTACCGGATCGGGAGTGAGCACGCACACGCCTCAGTGGGCATCATCCGCAGAATCAGCGAGAGCGTGCCTCTAGCGTCGATCGAACGGGTCACGGTCTACCAGCGTGCCCGTGAGCGCGTGCTAGGCCTCGGTTCGGTTCGCATCGAAACCGCCGCGGGAGGAGGCGGGGGGGTGTGGTGGTTGATGGTAAACAAGCCCAACGAACATGCCGAATCGGTTCGACGCGCTTCGGCGGAGGCCAAGCGTGATGCGTCAAGAGCCGAGGAAGATGCCCGGGAGCCGTCTCTGGAACGGCTCGCGAGGCCTCTCGTGATCGGGCTAACGGGGAGCATCGCCGCGGGCAAATCCACGGCAGCACATATCTTTCGGGAACTCGGCTGCATGGTGATCGACTCTGACGCCGACGCTCGTGCGGCCCTCGATCGTCCCGAAGTCAAGGACTCCCTTGTATCTTGGTGGGGTCAGCAAGTGCTCTCGGAAGACGGGAGCATCGACCGCAAAGCCGTCGGCCGGATCGTATTTCAGAACTCCGACGAACGGGCCAGGCTCGAGCGGCTGGTCCACCCGATTGTGCGGAGAACAAGAGAATCACTGATCGCCGAGGCGGCCCAAAGCGGGGCGAGGGTGGTGGTCGCGGACGTCCCGCTTCTATTCGAGGCGGGCGTGGATGCCGAATGCGACGCGACCGTCTTTGTCGATGCCCCCCGGGCACTGCGAGAGGAGCGTGCTCGGGCCCGCGGGTGGGACGTCGGAGAGTTAGAACGCAGAGAGGCCGCGCAGTGGCCTGTCCAGCAGAAGCGGTCGCGAGCCGACGAGCGAGTTGAAAACGCTGGGTCGATCGATGCGCTGCGCCAGTCGATCGCGGATGTGCTGGATCGAGTCACCCGGCGGCCCCGGCGCTAGCCTCGAACCGTGCCGATGTGACCCAACTGACGCTCCCGGAGGGGGTGTGGAAACCACCCCGAGGTGGGCTATACTGCCCTGTCGGAGGCATGGTTTGTGCCCCGCATCCCCCTCGCACAAGTCGCTGATCGGTCGTGGATCTCGGGCTCACGCTCTGGTCGTGAGATGAGCGGTTGCTGAGAAACGGCCAATAGCGTGAGGGGACTACCGGCCAACGCGAGTGATGAGGTGTCCTCCGCACAAACGTTCCGGCTTTCCACACAGACAGGACGAGTACGTATGGCCAAGGAACAGCAACCGGCCGCCGCCAAGCCGAAGCGGAGCAATACCGATAAGAACGCCAGGATCGCGAAGCTCAAGGCTTCCATCAAGAGCGATTCGGATGTCGCACCACCCGCAACGACGCCCGAGCCCAAGCCAGTTCCCGCCGTCAATCCGGCTCCCGTGGCGCCCGCTGTCCATCGTCCCACACCCTCGCCCCTCGCCACAAGGCCTCCTGCACGGCCGGATAGTCGGCCCGAGTCCCGGACGGAATCGCGCGGGGATGCTCGTGCTGAGTCCCCCAGCGACGCCCGCGAGCCGCGACACGAGCCCAGGCCCGACAACCGTTCGGACCATCGGCCTGATCACCGTCAGGATCATCGGGGTGAGTCGCGAGGCGAGCCCCGTCCCGGCGGCCAGCGGTTCCAGATCCGCCCCGACGGAAGGCCCGACTATCGAACCGACCATCTTTCGGGTTCCGGCTCCGGAGCTCAAACCGGCCCCTCGTCTTCACCACAGGCCGCCAACGACGGGCCCGGCGGTAACGGCGGCGGGTCGGACTTCGGAGGACCACGCCATCTCTCCGGAGCACGTGACGGATCGGGCTCTCGCGATCAGGGCGATTCACGAGACTTCGCTTCCCGGAGCAACGACATGGACAACGATCGCGGGGGGTTCCGCAAGCGCCGACGGAAACGCCGCGGCGGAAGCATGAACGGTGGCTCGGGCATGGGTCCGGGTTCCGGTGGCGGATCCGGAATGGGCGGCCCGGGCCATCCCACCGGCCCTCGGCATAACCCGTATTCAAGACCCCATCCGGCAGACCTGCCCAGCGACGAGGAGCTCGAACGCGAAGCCGCTGAACTCGAACAAGCGATCAAGAATGCCCCCGCCACGCTCAAGGCCGAAGCCGTGTCTCTCAACGAGCTGCAGAAGCTCGACATGGACCCGCTCTTTAAGATCGCCGAGAAAGAAGGGCTCACCGATGTCCACTCACTCAACAAGCAAGATCTGATCTTCAAGATCCTCAAAGCGCGGGCTGCCAAGCAAGGGTTGATGTTCGGCGAGGGCACCCTCGAGATCATGCCCGACGGGTTCGGATTCCTGCGCAGTCCTGAGCAGTCGTACCTGCCTGGCCCCGACGATATCTACGTCAGCCCTATCTCCGTTCGTCGCTTCGGGCTCCGACGCGGGATGACCGTCAAGGGCATCGTTCGCCCGCCCAAGGAAAGCGAACGGTACTTTGCTCTCCTCCGGGTCGACACCGTCAACGCACGCCCACCGGCCAAAATCCAGGACCTCACAAACTTCGAGGACCTCACTCCCCTGCACCCGGAGAAGCGGTACATCCTCGAGACCAGCCCGGACGAAGTTGAATGCCGGATCGTGGACCTTACCACGCCCATCGGCAAAGGTCAGCGCATGCTCATCGTTGCCCCGCCACGAACGGGCAAGACCGTGCTGATGCAAAAGATCACCAAGGCGATCGCAAAGAACTACCCAGAGACCAAGATCATCGTCCTGCTGGTCGACGAACGCCCCGAGGAAGTAACCGACTTCCGCCGCAACACCACCAAGGGCTCGGCCCATGTCGAGGTGGTCGCCAGCACATTCGACGAGCCCAGCCACCGGCACGTTCAGGTGTGCGAGATGGTGATCGAAAAGGCCAAGCGGATGGTCGAATTCGGCGACGACGTGGTCATTCTCCTGGATTCGATCACACGCATGGCCCGCGCGTACAACGCCGAGATGCCCCACTCCGGGAAGATCATGTCGGGCGGGCTCGATTCCAACGCGCTCCAGCGTCCCAAGAAGTTCTTCGGCGCTGCCCGTGCGATCGAACGGGGCGGCAGCCTCACGATCATCGGAACCGCGCTCGTGGACACCGGCTCGAAGATGGACGAGGTGATCTTCGAAGAGTTCAAGGGCACGGGCAACGCCGAGTTGCACCTTGATCGCAAGCTGATGGACAAGCGGATCTACCCGTGCATCGACATCCCCGCGTCGGGCACTCGCCGCGAGGAACTGCTGATGGACCCCAAAGAGCTCGAACTGGTCTACCGGCTTCGCAAAGTTCTCTCCGACATGAACGTGGTCGAGGCCATGGAACTCCTCAAAGGCAAGGTCAAGAAACTCAAGACCAACGCCGAATTCCTCATGAACATGGCCATGGGATAACACACGCATGAACCGGCTCCTCGAGACTCTCGCACGGTGGAGGCCGTTCTCGGCGGTCGTGGTCGGCGATTTCATGCTCGACCAACTCATCTACGGGAACGCCGAGCGCCTCGCTGCGGATGCGCCCGTCCCCATTCTCCACGCCGTCAGAACCGACAACCGCCCCGGCGGCGCGGCGAACGTCTGCCTCGACCTCGTTGCGCTCAAGGGAAACGTCGAAGCCGTCGGCGTGACCGGCGACGATCCGCACGCCCAGCTCCTGCGGCAATCCCTCGACGAAGAACGCATCGGGATCAACGCCTTGCTCGCCGACCGATCCAGACCAACCACCGTCAAGCAGAACCTCATCGGGCTCGCCCAGACGAGGCATCCGCAAAAAATGTTCCGCGTCGATTTCGAGTCCGGGGAGCCGCTCAGACGCGATCTCACCGCCATGCTGCTCGAAGCCTTTGCCCGCACTCTGCCCAGCGCCGATGTTGTCTGCATCGAAGACTACAACAAGGGCGTCTGCACCGAAGAGCTCTGCCAGGGCGTCATCCGTGAGGCACGCCGGCTCGGCAAACCCGTCTTCGTCGATCCAGCCCGCGTCCGCGACTACGGCAAGTACCGCGGGGCCACCGTCATCACCCCCAACCGCACCGAAGCCGAGACCGCCACCGGGCTCCGAACCGCCGACGATTCCTCAGACGCCGCCCACAACGCTCAAGTCGCTCACGCCCTTCTCTCTTCGCTCGATCTCGAAGCCGTCGTCCTCACCCTCGACCGCCACGGCGCCATGCTCCTGGCTCGCGACCCGGGCGGCTCCATCGGCGCCCCAACCGCAGTCCCCACGCTCGCAAGGGCCGTCTACGACGTTACCGGCGCGGGAGATATGTTCCTGGCCGGCCTCGCCGCGGCCCGCGCCAACGACCTCCCATGGCACGAGTCCGTCCGCTTCGCCAACGCCGCCGCAGGACTCGAAGTCGAGGTGTTCGGCGTTCAGCCCATTCCGCTCCACCAGGTCCACCACTTCGTCCTCGAAAACGAAGGGAGACTCGAAGGCAAGCTCCGCTCGCTCGACCAACTCCTCGTCGAGGCCGCCGCCCGACGATCGCTCGGGCAACGCGTGGTCTTCACCAACGGCGTCTTCGACCTTCTTCACACCGGGCACGTCTCGCTCGTGGAACAGGCGTCGGCCCTCGGTGATTTCCTCGTCGTTGCCGTTAATTCTGATGCTTCCGTCAGACGTCTGGGCAAAGGGCCCGAACGCCCCATCAACCCCGAACACGACAGGGCCAAAGTCATCGGCAGTATCTCAGGCGTCGGGGCCGTCACCATTTTCAACGACGACACTCCACTCGCGCTCATCGACGCACTCAGGCCCGACGTCCTCGTGAAGGGCAGTGACTACACCAAAGACCGCGTCGTCGGCGCAGAACTCGTCGAGTCCTACGGCGGACAAGTCGCCCTCATCGACCTCGTCGCGGGGAGAAGCACAACGGGCATGGTCAAGAAACTCAAGCCTTCCCAGTATCCGCCCGTCCAGCATTCCCAGGCCTAGCTCGCGCCGGGCCAGCTCAGGCTCTTGCAAGGATCTCGCCCGTGGACGTGCGCACCACCCATTTTCGAATCCCATCCAACACCCCGCTCGCATGGCGCATCCTGTGGCCTCTCGTTGCGATTCTGCTCCTTCTCGTGACCTGCACGGCCCTCGTGATCATCCCTATCGCCGCCGCGGGTGCCTACCTCATCGCCGCACTCTTAGGGCTCGCTGGTGTCAAACCCCGCCCTCGCATCGCTTGCCCATCGTGCGGAGTCATCTTTAAAGTTCCCACGGGCGCAGTCCGCGTCTGCCCCGGCTGCGACACCGTGCTCAGTGCCGAATACACGTCAAGCAACCCTCACGATCAGCCCCCGGGCGAACAGCCTCTGCCACCACGCCTGCAGTCGCCCGATTCCCATTTCCCGTGAAGTCCCACGTCGCCATTCTCAGGCGCGAGTACGCCGACCTCCTGCTTGCAGGCACAAAGACCATCGAGTCCCGGCTGTCACGCGTTCGCGGGCCGGCCTTTGGCAAGGTGTTCACAGGAGACTCCGTCTTCATCAAACAATCATCGGGCCCGTTCATCGCCCGGGCGACGGTCTCAGAGGTGCTGCACCGACTCATTCAATCTCCGCAAGAGCTCGACGACATCCGCACGCAGTTCGATCACGCCATCATCGGAACCGATGAATACTGGCGCAGCAAGATCGGATCCCGGTACTGCTCGCTTATCTGGCTCGCCGACTTCACCACGCAGTTCACTCCCCCGCACTACCGGCGATGGCGTGGCTTTAGCCCCCGCGCCGCTTGGATCGTGGGCCCGACTCGTCGTCTTACCAACGGATAACGATCTTCCCGAATTGCTCCGCACCCTCCAGACGCGCGTACGCCGACGCCGCATCCGCAGCATCGAACGTCTCGTCCACCACCGGCCTGAGAAGCCCACTCCTGAAAAGCGCCGTCACTTCGCGGAACTCCGCGTTCGTGCCCATCGTCGATCCGAAGAAACGAAGCTGATTCCAGAATACGCGAGCGAGATCCGTTGTGGCGTCGGGACCGCTCGTGCAGCCGGGCGTGACGTACGCGCCGCCCCGCGCCAGGCTCTTAATGCAGTTGAGGTGGGTCGCCTTGCCGCTGGAATCCACCGCCATGTCCACCCCGCGACGAAGGCTCCATGCCCGGACCTCTTTGGACCAATCTTGACCTTGATCCAATACGCACAGGTCCGCGCCGAGTGCACTCGCCTTGTCGAGCTTCCACCGGTGCCGACTGGTAACGGCCACCGGGCACCCCCGATGCTTTGCAATCGCGAGTGCGGCCGTCGCCACCCCTCCCCCGATGCCAGTGATCAGAACGCTTTGCCCACTGGCGAGCCCGCCTTTGGTCACCATCATCGACCACGCCGTCAGAGCGCACAACCCGAATGCGGCGGCTTCGCCCGGCTCCGCGTTGTCGGGCACCACCGCAAGGTTCTTAATTGGAGCAGTAAATCGCTCGCGGAGCATCCCGTGATGGTGCTCACCGATCAACTCGAAAATCGGAGCCAACGTGCTCGCGGGGGGGTCTGACGGGTGATCTCGCTCGGGCACCATCATCGCGGCGTTCACAATCACACGCTTGCCCACCCACGCTCCATCCACCCCCGGCCCCACTGCCTCGACCACCGCGCAGGCGTCACATCCCGAAACTCGCGGGTAGTCGAGCGTGAGCCCAGGCACGCCCTTGCCGACCCACAGATCCATGTGGTTGAGGGCGGTAGCGAGGGTCCGCAACGACGCTTCGCCGGGCTTAAGTGGCGAGAGCTCGGGCCAATCCGTGCGGAAACGGATGTTGGGTGTGACCGGATTGCCCTGACGCTCGACGACGACTGCTCGCATGGGCAACGATAGCCGTGAGGCTGCACGGATCTTTCGGCCAGAAAGCGACAGAACCCGCCGAAGCGGGTCCTGTGGATCACCAGTAAATCGGGCCGTCTTCAGGCGCGGTTGTGCACCTTGCCACCGATGTGCTTGAGGCCGCGGCGGCGGTCGCGGAGACGCTGGCTCTTGCCCTCGCGGTCGCGGAGGTAGTAGAGCTTGGCGCGGCGAGAGTCGCCGTGGCGGACCACCTCGATGCTCGCGATCAGCGGCGAGTTCAACGGGGCGATGCGCTCGACTCCGACGCCATCGACGATCTTGCGAACCACGATCATCTCGTTGATCCCGCGGCCCGAGCGAGAGATCAGCACGCCCTGAAAGTCTTGCTGACGCTCCTTATCACCTTCGACAATCCGGAACGTGACCACCAGCGTGTCGCCGATGTCCATCCGGGGCAGACCGGTCTTGAGCGAGGAGGCGTTGATGGCTTCGAGAATCTGCTGCTGCGACATATTAAAATCCAGGGTGAACCGGCGTGAAACCGGGAAGGGATGTTATGCGGGGCCCGTGGGCGGTTCAAGTTCGGGAGGTTTCCGGTTCGCCACTTCTCCCACTTCGCCACGTGCCACAAGATCAGGCCTCCTTGCCCGGGTCCTGGCTTCCATCTGTTCACGCCTCCAAACCCCGATCCTACCGTGATCCCCCGAAAGAAGGACTTCGGGCGCCTCCCGACCCATCCATTCTCGTGGCCTCGTGTAGTGTGGACAGTCGAGCAAACGCTCCCCGTGAGGACCGATTCGCCCAAAGCTGTCGGTCGCGGCCGAAAGATGGTCGCCAAGAGCCCCGGGAAGGAGCCTGACCACCGCATCTATGAACACAAGCCCCGCAAGCTCACCCCCGGATATCACGTAGTCACCAATCGAGATTTCCATCGGAGCCAAGGCCTCGATCACCCGTTCGTCGATGCCCTCATAGTGCCCAGCGATGATCAACAACCGTGGCCGGTGCGCCAGTTCTTCCACCAGCTCCTGCTTGAGCGGCCGCCCCTGAGGGGTCATCAGGATCCGAGTCGCAGGACGGGGGTCCTGTGCCTCAACCGCGAGGACTGCGTCCCACAAAGGCTGGCACATCATCACCATCCCGGGTCCCCCGCCGAAAGGCCTGTCATCCGTCTTGCGGTGTTTGTTCTCGGCGAAAGCTCGGACGTCAGTGGCATGCCATTCGACGAGCCCCGCGGTCCGAGCCCGTGACGGAATACTGACCCCAAGCGCGCCCGGTGACTCGGCCGAGAACATCTCAGGAAACGTGGTGAGAATGTCGATCCGAAGAGCCATGCTTGATCGTCGTGATTCGCCGCAGAATGCGGGCTTCCAACAAGAAGGCCCAGGGACCGACGCCCCTGGGCCTGGACTATCGCTTGATACAAGCAGAAGAGACTACTTCTTCTTCTCTTCTTTTTTGTCGCCCGCAGCCGCCTGTGCGGCGAGCTTCTTCGAGATCACCTCGCGACGGCTGGTACGACGGGCCTCCCACGCCTTCATGTTGCCCACGCCCTGCTTGGCGAGAATGTCCTCGACCGTCTCGCTCGGGAGCGCGCCAACCGAAAGCCAATACTTGATACGGTCCATGTTCAGCAGAAGCTGCTTGGACGCGTCACGTTCGAGCGGGCGATACCAGCCCAGATTCTCGAGACACGGCCCATCGCGACGCTCGCGGCCGTCAATGGCGGCCAAACGGTAGCTGGGGCTGTTGTGACGACCGGTACGCTGGAAACGGAGTCGAACCAAGGGAATCTCCAATCGGATCAACCCGGACTACGCCGGGCCCCAATGATAGCGGGCACCCCATCGGCGTCCACAACCCAACCATCCCATAGTGATGCGCCCAATTCTACCATGCCCGATCAAAATCCGACCACTCCGCCACCCATCCTCGAAGTCCATAATTTGCAAGTCGAATACCCTATTCGAGCAAGCATCTTTGGCCGTGCCATGGGCACCTTCCGAGCGGTCGATGGCGTTTCGTTCTCGATCTCAGCCGGCCAGTCACTCGGATTGGTTGGTGAATCAGGCTCTGGAAAGTCCACCGTCGGGCGGGCAATCCTTAAGCTAACGCCTATTGCGGGGGGGTCTGTTCGCCTCTGCGGGAAGGATGTTCGGGCGACGGAGGGAGCCCAGCTCAGGCTGCTCCGGCGTTCGATGCAGGTGGTCTTTCAAGATCCGGGAGGAAGCCTAAATCCGAGGATGAGGGTGCGTGACATCGTCGCCGAGCCGCTGGTGATCCACGGGGTTGGTGATGGGCAAGAGCGGGCGCAGCGGGTCGCTCGCTTGCTGGACCGGTGCGGGCTCTCGGCCGATTCTGCCCAGAGGTATCCGCACCAGTTCAGCGGCGGGCAGAAGCAGAGAATCGCGATCGCGCGTGCCCTTGCATTGCAGCCCGCGCTGGTGATCTGCGACGAGCCCACGAGCGCGTTGGATGTTTCGGTCCAAGCGCAGATCTTGAATCTCCTCATGGAATTGCAGCGAGAGTTCGGGCTGGCGTACTTGTTCATCAGCCACGACATCGCCGTGGTGAACCACATGTGTGCGAGGATCGCCGTGATGCGTGCGGGCAGGATTGTGGAAGAGGGACCTGCCGAAGAAGTGCTGAATCGCCCGAAACACTCGTACACCTCCGGGTTAGTGGGTGCGGTCCAGAGAATCGAGTAGACTGCAAGCATGGCCGAGAGAGAGGGGTTTGGCCCTTTACGCCGCGATTTCAGCAGCCCCAGCTCATCGAAACCAACCACATTGAACACGAACCCGGCGGATGAGGCATGCGAGTGGCAAGGCGAGCGATCGGTCGGGGCGGCGCTCTTGGTATGATGTGGCATGATTACCACACGAGCTGCTACGCCCGGTGACATCCCGCACATCGTCCGCTGTATCCGAGAATTGGCGGACTACGAGCGGCTGCTGCACGTTTGCAGCGTGAACGAGGCGGGACTCATGGACGCGCTGTTCGGCCCGCGCCCAGCATGCGAAGCGCTCGTCGGCGAAGTCGACGGCAAGGCAGAAGGATTCGCTCTCTTCTTCACAATTTTCTCGACGTTCGAGTGCAAGCGCGGGCTGTACCTCGAGGATCTGTACGTAACCCCAGCCGCTCGAGGGCATGGGCTAGGCAAAGCGCTGCTGACAAGGCTTGCGGCCATCGCGGTGGAGCGCGGGTACGCGAGGCTTGACTGGTCAGTGCTCGACTGGAACGAGCCGGCGATCGGGTTCTACAAGTCGCTGGGTGCCAGGCCAATGAGCGAGTGGACCGTGTTCCGTCTCGACGGCGACGCTCTTCAAGCACTTGGTCGGAGTTCGTAGCCGCTGCCCGAATGGTCAGCGACGCAGCATCTCGGTCTTGTTCTCTATGGATTGGGAGCTGGATTGGTTGCCGGCCTTGCTGTCGAGTGTGAGTCGGAGTGTGTAGGAACGGGAAAGAAGAACACCGCGCTGGGTGTCGATGACGGTTTCACCTCGCCCAGATCCATCGCGGAGGGTGAACGACGCGGCGGGCCCGGCCGCCGCGCTTGCGGCGGCGGCTTGAAGGCCAAGAACGGATTCGGTTGCGATCGTCGCTTTGCCCGCTTCGGAAGCGGAGAGCTTGTGGGTCGAGACGACCGAGAGTGTCCCCGCTGCCCCCATCGAGACCGACGTGGTTCGGCTCCAGGTGTCGCCGAGCCGAACCTCGCGCCCGGGGGCGATCGCGAGAAGCTCATCGAGCGTGCGCTTCATCGCGGCGTCGCTCATCGAGGCCTTGTATTGGTCCAAGATCGATGCGGCAGCAGGAGACTCACCGGCCCTTGCACGGGCTTTGTCGACGACGTCGGATAAGCCCTTGACTTCGGCGATGGTCCCCTCGGGCGTAACGGAAAACTGGGTCTGCATGCCGACGAGCGCACGGAGGACATCAAATTCGCCGGGCTCAGCGGTGGGCTTCTCGGAGTCGTACGCGACCGCGGTATCTCCGGACTTGATACTCACCGCGACGCGGCGGAGGGTGTCGATGACGCGTGTGAGCGTCGCTGCGGCTGGGGCTCCTTTGTCGTCTGACGCCGCCGCTGGCAAGGGAGTTAATTGGGGTTCCACGGCCCGATCAAATTCCAATTCCTGCGTCTGCGAAATGGTCGCCGAATATCCGCCGGTGTAGACCACGGTTTGCTGCATTCGATTCAGGTAGCGTCCTGCGGCGTCCGCGGTCCAGCGAAGCCCGAGCGAAGCGGCGGGCCCGGGGATGGTGACACCTGCAGGGGCAGCAGGTGACACAGAGGGCTGAAAGGCGGCAAACACAAGGGCCAGATGAAGAAGCATGAAGCATCGTAGCGGGTGACGCGAGGACCGCCTCGGCGGTAGACTCGGCGCATGTTCAATCTCTTGTTGCTGTCGGCCGCCTCGCACTTTGCCCTACCCGCACCCGACCGGTACTTGCTGGTTCGGTGCGGCACGTTGATCGCGGTGCCCGGGCAGCCGCCGGTACGTGATCGGACCATCGTGGTGAAAAACGGTGTGATCGACCGAGTTGTGGCTCGGGCCGATGAACCGGCGGCGGCGGGCCCGCAGGCGACAACGGAAATCCTGGATTGTTCAACGCAGTGGGTGATGCCGGGGCTCATCGACTGCCACGTCCACCTGACCAAGACGTTCGATGAAAGCGTGCGGCTACGCACGGTGACCGAGACCGATGAACTGACCACGCTGCGTGCGGCGGACAACGCCCGCAAAACACTCGACGCGGGGTTTACAACGGTACGTGACCTCGGCTCCATGAGGCCTCAGGTCATTTTCGCCGTACGAGACGCCATCAACGAAGGGCTCATCGTTGGGCCGAGGATCCTAGCGGCGGGGCACGCGATCGCCATCACCGGGGGGCACGGCGACCACACCAACGGGTATCGGGAAGACGTTTGGCGCGAGCCATCGGCAACCGACGGAGTTGGCGACGGGGCCGACGCGTGCATGAAGGCCGTGCGCACGCAGATCAAGCTCGGGGCCGACGTCATCAAACTGACGGCAACCGGGGGCGTGCTCTCGGCGAGCGCGGCTGGTTTGCGGCAGCACTTTACCGACGATGAACTCAGGGCCATTGTCAGCGCCGCCCACATGATGGGACGCAAAGTCGCCGCCCACGCGCACGGCGCCGATGGGATCGCGGCGGCCCTGAAGGCGGGTGTCGATTCGATCGAGCACGGGACGTACCTCGACGCGGATGGGATCCGGCTGATTCTCAACGGGCGCATGAACAAGGACGGTCCCAGGCATTATCTGGTTCCGACGATGCTCGCCGCCTTTACCGTCGGCGAGAACGCGGAGAAGCCCGGGTATTACCTCCCGATGGTCGCGGCCAAAGCGCGGGTGGTCGGGCCGAAGCTCAAAGAAGCGGTCAGAGCGGCGCACCAGGCGAACGTCGCCATCGCGTTCGGGACAGACTCGGGCGTCAGTGAGCACGGGATCAACGCCCGCGAGTTCGAGTTGCTCGTCGAGGCCGGGCTGACGCCGACCGAGACGCTCGTCGCCGCGACGATCTCTGCGGCGGATCTACTCGGGATCAGCAAAGTCGTGGGGACGATCGAACCGGGGAAGGCCGCGGACCTGATCGCGACAGCCGACGACCCGACGAAAGACGTGAAGACCCTGATGAATGTCACGGCGGTGGTGCGGGCCGGGCGAGTGACGAAATCAACGAAATGAGACGTCTCGGGGGCACGCCCCGGGGCACACAGTGGCGTCATTCCGGCCGTTTGCGGACTAGGGAAGAACCCTGGTTGAGCGTCTATTGTTGTGGCCCCACACACGGAGCCGACCGATGCCGATCAACCATGAAACGCACGTCCACCTGCCCGCAGACAGCAACCAGGCCCTTGGCATCGCCCAGTACGCGATCGATTTCATGTCGGCCAAACCCGGCAAGCGAGGCGAGCCCGCGGCCTCGGTGCTCGAACGAACCAACTTGTTCCACACGGATGCGGTGATCGCGGGTATCTCGGCGCTGTCGCTGGGGACCAACGCCCCGAACCTGCTCCGCAACGAGGCGCTGGCCGAGTATCGCACGGGCGCCAGCGGGTCGGGCACACTGGCCGGCGTGCCCTGGGCCAAGGGCGCAATCCGGACAGGCGTCCCGGTGTTCGGCTCGTCGGTGAATGTCGCGGTCGAAAAGGCAATGGTGGCGAATTGCTCGGCCGTCCGCGAATGGGACACTAATGGGACGAATTTCGGGTTCAACCCCGAGCTCGGGCACACCGCGGGCGAGTTCGGGCACAACGATTTTTACTCCGTCGCCCTGGCGGCGGCTCAATTCCGCGGCATGAACGGCGCGTACGCCCTGAAGGGCATGATCTTGCTCGACGAGATCCGCGGGCGCCTAGCGGAAGTCTTCAGCCTTAAGTCGTACAAGATCGATCACGTCCTGCACGGAGCGATCGGGTCCGCAGCGACGTTCGGCGCGATGATGGGGGCCACCGCCGAGCAGATCGAGTCCGCGATCGGAATGGTCGTGGCCCATTACATCCCTTTCCGGGCCATCCGCGCCGGCAAGCAGCTCTCGGACTCCAAGGGCGCGTCGGCGGCAATCTCGACCGAAGCCGCGATCATGGCGGTGAAACGCTCGATGGCCGGCTTCCTCGGCCCGCGCGACATTTTCCGCAACCCCGAGGCGGTCTTCAGGCTTTTCGAGGGGCCCGGGCAGCTCTTCAAGAAAACCCACAGCATGGGCACGGGCATCCCGGACGCCAAGGGCGAGGCCAAGGGCAAGGCGTACGCGTCGCCGTTCGATCTTGTGCTCGCTCGCACGGGCGACGACTTTGCCGTCATGGGCATGCACTTTAAGCTGGGGCTCTACGAGCACCAGTCGGCCGGGGCGTTGCAGGCGCTCATCAACCTCATCAACGCCAAGCCTCACCTGCTCGAAGACCAGACCGGCGACCGCATCACGTCGATGGTCGTCCGGGCGTACGAGCCGGCATTCGGGATCATCGGCGACCCGGCGAAACGCGACCCCAAGACCAGGCAATCGGCCGACCACTCGATGCTCTACCTCGTCTGTACGATGCTCCGCAAGGCTCTGGAACAACGCCCCAACACCAAGGGCGTCCTGCGGTGGAAGGAGCTGATGCTCGTCCCGCACGACTTTACCGACAAGGCCCTGCACGACCCGCTGACCCGCAGGCTCATGGACAAGATGTCGTTCGAACACGGCGGCACCGAGTACGACACCAAATACCCCGACGGGATCCCAACCTCGATGTTGCTCACCGATGACGAGGGCGAGGTCCACGATTCAGGGTTCATCATGTACCCCGGCGGGCACGCCAGGAATCACCTGGCTCCGACCGAGTACCGCGCGGACCTCAAGGACATTCTGAATCACAAGTTCGAAACCTTGGGGCGCCTGGCGTCGGACGACCCTAAGGCGATCATCCGACGGATCGGCTCGCTCGAGAAGAAGTCGTCGACGGACATCGCCGACTTGTACGGATTCACGATCAAATTCTCGGGTGAGAAGTTCGAGTAGCACAAACGCTCAGCGGGGAAGAGCCGAGAAGTACGGCGGTCCGCTCACGGACGCCAGTACTTCGGTTCGTCCGGCTTGACGGCGACAGCCTTGTCGAGACGGTCGCCGACGGATTTCTTGCTGCTGCCTTCCCCTCGGACGAAGACGAGACGAATACCGACATCGCTAAAGCCGCCGATGTCTGGGACCGCGATCGCCGAGGCGGGATCGAGTTTGGGTCCGCTCATGGCGGAACCGCCGATTGCGCGGAAATTCGACGCAGAAAAGGCCGGGTTCCTTCTAAAGGCGGCGGGCGAGTCCACCGGCGCTCCCGTCGCACAAGGCCAAACCGATGCGTTATCGAACGTGTATTCCCAGACATTTCCCACTAGATCGGTGAAGCCGTTCCCCGCGGGTTCGACGGGAGCGAAGAAAACAAAGCCGTCTGATCCTGAAACCGCCGGTGTGGTGTCGACTTGCGGATTCGCGGGATCCAGAAGCCCGAGCGTGGACCCGTGCGGCATGACGTCGCGGACCCTGAACCCTGCCCCGCCATCTCCGCCGAGGCCTTCGTGCATCGATGCCGCGCCCTTCACAAACGAGGCCCAGTCATCGTCGCGACGGTTTCGGCCCGTCGCGCCGCGAGAGTTCGCAGCCTGCCATTCGGACACCGTCGGAAGGCGGCACCCAAGGGTCGCGGCGAAGTAGGCCGCAGCGGCAGGGCTTACCCATGTCATCGGCATCTGCAACGACGGAGGCGGGCCCGAAACCGAGGGCCAGCCTCCCGGCCCGCTCGCCGGGACCTTGTTGGCAAACGCCGATTGAGTGTCCTCGAAGAACCCCAGCCAGCCCTCGGCTGGGCTTCTCCCTGAAGGTGGCGACGCTCCGCTGATCGCCTTGCCCGCGTACACCCAGGCTGCCGGGCCGAACAACTCGGTATCGGATTGGTCGCGGAGCCCCGGGATGACTTCGGGCAACTGATTGCTCGACGCCAGAACATCCACGAAAAGCCCCACCGAAACCTCGTTGACCATGACCATGGCCCCGGAGTTCTCATCCACCATCTCGAACCGCAAGTCGTGCCGCCCGCTGGGACCCGTGAAGCTGTACACGATCACTCGTTCTTCGACAGGCTCGGACACCGTCCACCCCGCACCGCGTGAGATACCCGGCACGTCGCTCAGCGGGCCCGCGGTATCTTTATCGAACATCTTTGGCGCGATCTCGGTCGAGGCGGCTTCAAACTTCCGCAGTAGTTTGCGGATCGGGTCAGCTTTGGCTTCAGGGAGCTTCCCCTCCGCGGCCAGCACACCCAGCCGGTCGCTCACTTTCTTCACTTCCGATGCAAGCGCGGCTTCGCCGGTCGCCGACACTTTCGCTTTCGGGAGAGACTCTCGGGCGAGCTTCAGGGTCCAATTGAATCGCGACGCGGACGAGAGCCCCGTCGCATCTTGTTCTGTGCGCACTCCAAGCGATGCAGCGGCGGCGAGCGCCTGATCGACGGACTCGTCCGATCCGGCGGCGGTCGACGCCCAATTCATGACTCCGACCCACGCCTTTCTCTGCGAATCAGCGACCGCGGCCTTCATCCTCTCTCGTTCGCCAGCAGACGCGGGAGATGCGTCGACAGCACGACTAAGGCTTGTGGCGGCGGCGGATAAGCCGGTGAGCTGCCCGGTTTTGCCGGACCAATCCTTGACCGATGAGACGCCCTCCCAGCTCGCGAGCTTCATCGCAAGATCTGTTCCCTCGCCCACACGCTTCAGCAGGTCGTCAAGCCCGAGCTTGCCCGAAGCAACGTCGTCTTGCAGCGATCTCAGCCGATCGAACGGCGCGAGTCCGGGCGCAAAGATTGCGGACCCATCGACCCCGGGAGATGGGCGACGCACCTTTGCCAGTCTCGCTCCCACTGCTTTGTCGCTCTCCCCTAGCCCTTTCTGGTAGTCCGCGAGCGAGGCGGCCAGCTCGACCTTGGCAGTTTCAAGCGAGGCGAGAAACTCCCCGTACTCACGCACCACCACATCGGCGTCGGCGAGGTCGACCGCGTCCCCCGTGCTCGCGGGCCGGAGTTTCGCCGCGTATGTCATGAGTGCCGCATCTCGTCGCGCCTTGATCGCGGCCTGAAATGCCGGGGCACTCGCGATCGCCGGCTCGGGAGACGCGGGGATGACGAATCGTCCCTCCGCCTGATTGAGCGCCGAGGCCCAGCCGACTTTATCGCCCACCAAGAGCTGCTCGAGACGATACAGCTTGGCCAGATCGTCGGACTGACCTTGCATGATCTGTGCAACTTTCGCCCGCCAGCCCTCAACAAACATGGGCGGCACCGAGGATTCCGCCGCCCCTTTCGCCAGGTCGACCGCCTTGCGATACTTCCCCGGCGGGAGGATTTTCGCAGCGAGCTCTGTCACGCTCGCCTTGGCGGCTTCCATGCGATCAGACAGCGAGGCAAGCCCCCGATCGGACAGCTTCGTGATCGCTCTGAGTTCGTTGATCTTCGCCGCAGCGGCCGCCAGTTCTTTCGTCAGCGTCGCCGCGTCGGCTTCGGTCGTTACCTTTGCCTCGACACGCAAGGCGAGGAATCCTCGTCGTTCTTCGATGGCCGCCAGCGGCGCGACGGACCACGTCACGAGGTCGTCCCGCTCCCGGATCGCGTACTCGGGCTTCTTCGCCTCGGCGATCCACGCCTTGACTTCGTCGAGAGACACCGGCGTTCCCGCTTTGGACTTGCTCAACACCGCCTTGTACGCCCCGCTCTCACGCACGAACGGCAGGTCGACTTTCGCTGCGTCGGTTGCAGCTCCCACTTCCGCCGCCAGTGCTCGAAACCCATCGAGTGACGCGAGCATCTCACCGAATGCGACCTTGATCGTGTCGACCTCACGCATCGCGAGCTTGTCGGCTCCCTTGGGCTTCCCCACAGACGAGTTCACGATCGGGAGAAAGCTCTTGCCCGCCTCGTCACCCGCGCCCGCTAGCCCGCTCGCCGCGTCGAGCAGCGGTTTGTATCTGGCTTCGATCTCGACCGAATATGCGACGATGCCCAGCGAGATTCCCAGGCCGCCGACTTCGGTGTCCGCAGAGACCCGGTCGCCCTCGCCGCGGAGGCGGTTCATATCGCGAAGGGCACGGAGAAGACACTCGGCCTGCGCCGTCCAGCCACGATCTTCCCACGCCTTAGCCCGGGCCATCGACTGCTCGACCGGGGCGAATTGCTCAAGAGACTGGCGGAACTCGGCGAGCTCCGCCGAAGCCTGACGCACCGCGTCGATCTTGCGGTTCGCATCTTCCTGTCCGGCCTGGGGCTTTTCAGGGTCGAACCAGTTGCTCGGGAGCATCCGATCTCCGACCCGCTTGACGTCGTCTACAACGATCACTTTCCGCGATCGCAACGGCTCGGGCATCGACGCGATCATCGCGGGATCAAACTTTCCGAGCTGATTCGCGAGTTTTTCGCGGTGGGCAAGCCACACCTGCGCATGCTGCACCTTCGGCCAGACCGCGTCCGCGTCCTTGATATCTTGCTCGGTGACGACGATCGGCTGTGGACCAGAAGGCGAGGCGAATTTCCACGCCGTCACCCCGCCCGCCGCCAGCAGTAGAACCGCCGCCGCGGCGATCAGCGGGGCCTTGCTCCGCTTCACGGCAATCGCCGCACCAGCGGGAACCATCGCCCGAACCTCTTCAAGGTCCGGGACCGGCTTGCCCGGCGAAGCGTCCATCAGCCGATTGCAGAAGTCGACCCAGGCGGTTGCGGACGAACCCAGACGGGACCAGTCTTCGGTCAGTGAGACCGTCATCCCCACGCCCGACTTGGGGCTACGCAGCGTGACCAGCTCGAACACCAATTCGCCAAGGTGCCGGAGGTCTTCGGCGAGGCTCTGCTTGCTGAGCGATCGCGTCGGCAGCGGATCGGTCAACACCACGCGGTCATTGTTCACCGTTGGACCGTCGGGACCACCCACGAGAACGTTGGACGACTTGAGATTCCCGTGCGCCCGACCGGCTTTCTCACGTATTTCGGCGAGCCCTGAGAGGATGCTCAGCACGATGTGCCGGATCCCGTGTCCGTCGAGCCTCACCCCCCGTGTCACAAGAATCTGGACGCTCCGAGCGTACAGCTCCGCGACGTAGAACGCGCCCTGATCGGTGTTTCCAAGTTCGACGATCTTGGCCCAATGCGTCGCGCCCCCATCGGCCAACGACTTCTGGATCGCGGCGGCTTCGAGGAACAACGCCGATTCTCGTTCGAGCCGATCAACATCCCCGAGCATCGCCAGTTGCTCGGTCGTCTTGATGATGTAGCGCTCGCCCCCGTTCGATGCGGCGTCACCTGATGGCCTTGCGGTCCACAGCAACCCAACACCGCTCTGCGCCAGCTCCTTGACGGACTCGAATTTGCCCCACAGGGCCATGCGGCGAATCTCCCGTATTGAGCGCGGGGCTTTCTTCGTCACGCCCGGCGTCGTGAACGTGCATGAGCTTGGTCACCGCCGGGCCCCATGGACGCCCGAACGCTTCAGAATCCTTCGGGGCCTTCTTCCTTCACCGCGCCCGGCTCGGGGTCTGCGATGATCCGGTCCTTAAAGATCCGAACCGTAATCGGCTTGCCGGACAGCGTTGACCAACGCTGTTTATTGAGCGAGAAGACCAGTCGACGAGCCTCGTCTTTGTCCTGGAATGGCGTGCGTGCCATGACCACGAGAAACCTCGGATTGCCCCATGAATCGGACCAGACTTTGTCGTCCACTTTGATCGACATCGAGTTCGACGCGTTCCCGCCCAATGTCATCGTCTTGAATTTCTTGGACTGACGCACGGCTTCGGCTTCGCCGAAGTGGGAGTCTACAGGGACCGCAGTCACGGTCTTGGGACTCTGCACCCCGATGACGTCGACCTCGACTGGCGCGAAACCCGACGACGTCTTGAGGCTGTCTTCGAGCTGAACGACGAGGTCGTACGTGCCGGGCGAAGAACCGCAGCCCACCAAGGGAAGAACCAGCATCGAAACCACGAGAAGTGCGAGCGCGCGAAACATGAGGAACCTCCTGTGTCGGCCATACCGGCCGCCCGCATAGCGTATCAGGACCGGAGCACCCGCGTCAAAGCCGCTCCGGGCTCTTCAACAGCTCCCAATCGCACCCCGGCCCGTCAGACCCGGGCCAACAACTCGCGAACAACCGACTGCACCTCGCGGCTCAGCGGCTGGTCGGCAATCATGAGGCTGCGCGTCATGTTCAGCAGCCCGTGAACAGAATCGAGCGTCTGGTCGAAAACGCGGAACGGGGCTCCTGCCGGGGCATCGCCGAAATCTTTACTCCGTGCAAACCACGTCGGCCCGGGGACCATACGGAGCAGCGTGGCCAAAAGCTGGTGCCACACCTTGGCCGGGATGTTTGCCGCCGCCGCAGATGGATCCACTCGCTCCGTGAGGAGCCGCTGGCTCCCGAGTGACTCCAACAGACGGGTTTCTCTCGCCAGCACACGCCCGACGACTTCAGCAAGGGCGGCCGTTGCATCGTTCGCCGCACCAGCAGGCGCGGGCTCTGCAGCCGCCGCTGCACCAAGGGACATGAGTTCGTCCCAAGCCACCGGCAGCGTGGTCTCAGCGTTCACCAGGAACGTTCGCGCCCCGAGCACCGCAAGTGAATAAAGATCGCAAGGACTCGACAACCGCGGCAACACCTCGAACATCACATCTGGTATCGGGACGCCCGCGGCCTGATTCAGCCGGTCCACCGAGCCCGGCGGGAGGTCTGTAGGCAGCGTCTTGAACCGGATCTCGGAGACCCCAAGACCGGGTCTCTGTTCGGGAACCGCGTACGTGTCGATCCGGATCCCCGCAACCGAAAATCGGAGCCAAATCAGGTCACTCGCGCCGGGTGTCACACGCTCCTGAGATCGCAGGGTGCCCTCGAAGCTGGTTCCGAACGCGAGACCGGTGTCCGTGCCGGTCGTTCCACCTGATGACCCCTGCGCCGAATCAACCACCCGACGGATCTGCAACACACCCCTGCTTTGGACCGAACGCGCCATCGTTCCAGACGCATAAATCGAGAGTCGGTCACTCCCGCAGACGAAGTATTTGGTCTCTGACCCCGGGATCGGAAGCTCGACCGCTTCGCCAGTATCCACAAGTGATGTCCGACCGGTCCACCACATGGGAAGCCCGGCGAGCGATGTGCCTCCTTCGGCAAGCGTGACCCGGAAACTGTCGGCTCGAACATTCAGGAGCGGCGAGCTCTCCGAGGCCGTGCGCACGCACGCAACCGCCTCGGCAAACGCTCTGAGCTTCAAATGCAGCACTTCTGCGAGCCGGCGCGATGGTGCGGATGACGCCGCCCCGAGCCACCCATGCCCGCCCGACATCGCCGCGACCGATCGCCCTACTTCCTCGTTGGAGAGCGACTTTGAGGCGCGGCGCCGGACGTCTGCCTCGATCGATCCCTCGCTCCCAGCGCCGCTCATCGCGTCGATAAACTGCTCGTACGTCAGCGGCGCCAGAGCCTGAACGAACATCAACCCCCCCGACGGATTGACGGGCAGAATCTCGGTGCCAAGCCCCAGATCCGACGCGACCGCCGACCAATTCCCACCGAACTCGGGCCCGGCGACCGCAACAAGCGACGAACGATCCCCCAGCATCGGGACATACAGGTACCGCGATGCCGACGTCGCGTACGACGGCTTCCCCTTCTTCGCCAGGAACGCCTCGTCCTCGCACAATACCCAAGGCGAGGCCGTGGACTTTTCCTGAGCCTTGACCGGAACCCCCCCACCGCCCCCTCGCTTCACATCGATAAACATCGGCTCGGGATGGGTGCATTCCCACCCGGTGGCCACCCGGCCTCCCGCGGAACTTGCGGATAATGCCTTGCAGCGAATCGCCCAACGCTCGTCGAGCAACGTGTTGTTCAGCGAATCTCGGAAGCTCGGGAGCGCTCCAGCAATCCCCGACGCGTCCTGAACCCAGAGCTCGAGCAGCCGATGCACCACCCCCTCGGCGTCCGCCATCGCTCCCAGCAGAACCCGGGCGTCGAGCAATTCGCGCAACACCACCACACTGGCCCCGGGGCTCGATGGAGTCATGCCCCCGGGCGATTTCCCGGACTGCACCACGACACACAGCCGCAGCGTCGATTTCTCTTGTTCCGGAGTCAACGGGACGGCCGCAAACCCGGCGGGAAGCATCGACGGGTAATCGGCGATCAGGATCGAGGTCGCAAGTACGCTCAACGGTGCCTCCCAAACTGGACTCGCCCCTGTGGACCCAAGTTCGCCCCCAGTTTACACCCCCCGCCCGGCTCCCGTCTCGCCGACCCTTCGTACCACTGCCTTCCCCCCCAGAGCATGGTACCTTTCCAATCCATGCTCGACCTCGCCAGTGTGGCCAAACTCGAAGAACGCCGACTCGTACTCGGCCTTGAAGCCGTCGCCCCCGAATCGTGCCGCATGGGATCCGGCATACTCTGCCGCGGCGCACCCGGAACGTGGATCAACACCTCTTCCGGGTTCGGGATTGATGGTCCGTGCGAGAACGACCATCTTCTCCGCCTGATCGAGTGGTTTGAAGACGCAGCCATCGAGCCGCGCGTCGAGCTCTGCCCATTCGCCCATCCATCGCTCGTTTCCGCACTCGCCGAACGTGGATTCGTGCCACGAGACTTTGAGAACGTCCTCTTCCGCGAACTCCGCCGGGGCGAAATCATAGCTCCCGTCTACGACCTTCCCGCTGAAATCACGGTCGGGTTGATCGATGCGAGCTCGGATGAAGCCGCTTGGTCTTATGCCCGCGCTGTGTCCGAGGGCTTTGCGACCCAGGCTCACCCAGCCGTGGACGAAGATGTTTCTCTCTGGGTTCGGGTCATCCGCCATCCGTCGGTCAAGGCTTTTGCAGCATGCGTCGGCGATCGCATCGTCGGCGGCGGCGCGATGGAGGTCCACTCCCAACACTCGGAGGTCGCTGCTCTTTTTGGGCTCAGTGTCCTTCCACCGTACCGAGGCAGAGGAATTCAGTCGACTCTGCTCGCGGCAAGGCTGACCGAAGCCGCAGCCGCGGGCGCAACCGTAGCCACGATCGGTGCCCGCCCCGGCGTCGCCACGGAGCGGAACGCCCGACGTCTGGGGTTTTCGGTTGCCTACACCAAAGTGATTCTCGTACGACCGGGCCCGGGGCTCAGGCCCAACGACTAGCCGTATTTATCGCCCCAGCGCGAGCAACTGCTGAAACATCTCGTTGGTCGTCGAGATGATTCGGGTGCTCGCCGAGTACCCCGTCTGTGCCTGGATCAGGCTAATGAACTCCTGCCCAAGGTCGACGTTCGAGAGCTCCAACGCCCCCCCGACGACCTTTCCCGCCGACAGACTCTGGGCCTCGGTCACCACGGCTCCGCCGCTGTTGCCGCCCACCGTGTACATGTTGCCACCGATATCGACGAGACCCTCCGGGCTGGCGAAGACGGCCAGCACCACCTGCCCCAGCGTGCGTGTCATCCCGTTGCTAAATCCCCCCGTGATCTGCCCGTTCGTCCCGATCCCGAACGATTCGAGCGTCCCGATGGGCGCTCCGTCCGCCCGCCCACCGATCTGAGACGATTGGCCCGCCAGACTTGTCACAGACTCCTGCGGCGCGGCAAACGTCAGATCGATCGACAGTGGGGTCTGGGCCCCGTTGGCCGCACGATCGATCGACACCGTGATTGCGCCCGCCGACGCGTACTTTCCGTTGGCGTCAAAGTCCACCGTTCCGCTGCCCAGAACGATCGAAAGATCGCTGTCGTCGCCGGCCTCGGCCTGCCAGCGCCAACGCGTCCCACCCCCAGCGATGGGGCCGTCGAGCACCATCGTCATATCCATGTTGATCGGCGTCCCCAGCGAGTCGTACACCACCACCGTCGTGCGCACGCTCTCCCCGTCGGCGGCACCCGTTTTGGTCGTGAACCCCGCCGAGCCCAGGTCGGCTCCCGATGAGCTCATCTTTTTGAAGTTGTCGGGCTGGAACACAAGATCGCTCATCGTGCCCGTGCTCCCGGTAATCGAGATATTGCCCGTCAGAGGGTCGAGCGCGACTCCCGTCACCGCCCCGTCCGGATTCGTCTGCCCGGCAACGATTCCCAGCGCATCACGGACAAAGTCCATCATGTCCTGCACCGTGGTCGATGATGTAATTTCCAGCTCGGCGTCGGGCAAGATCTTCCCGCCTTTGGTCGCTCCGGTGATCTTCAGCGACTGTCCCGCCACGTAGTAAGGCGACCCGGCTGAAGCGGGGTCCTCAATGTCCACGAGCCTCGTCGTGGATTCGAGCACGTTGGGCGCCGTCGGAGCGGGAGACGCCGTCGCCAGCGCCAGCAGCCCCAATGTCGAAGATCCGCCGAGCGTGATACCGGTTCCTCGTGTGGCGGGAGCGCCGTTGGCCTTGAGATTCCCCGCAAACTGCGCCGATGAGCTGGCCTGCGCGATGGTCATCTGCCCCACCGGAATGTTCACGGGCTGGAGCTCACCTCGCACCACGTTCCAGTTCGCATCCACGCCCCAGCCCATCAGACGTTCACCGCTGACGGTCACCAGGTCGTTGTTCTCGTTGGGGCGGAACCCGCCGTTGCGCGTGTAGTACCGGCTGTCTCCACGCTGCACGACGAAAAACCCGTTGCCCTCGATCGCCATGTCGCGAGGATCGCCCGTCGTCGTGAAGCTCCCGTTGGCGAAGCTCCGCTGCGTCCCCGCGATCTGCACCCCGAGCCCAACCTGCGTCGGGCTCGTCCCGCCTGTCGTATCCGAAGGGGGCGTGCCCATCGAGTACGTCCGGCTGAACATCGAGCTGAACAGCATCCTGTTGCTCTTGTACCCGATTGTGTTGACGTTCGCGATGTTATTGCCAAGCACATCGATGTTGCGGGAGTTGGCGTTGAGGCCCGAAAGCCCCGTGAACAGTGCGGTGGTTGATGCCATTCTCGTCCCTTCCTGTTGTTGTTCGTGGTGTCAGTCGTTCCCGGGAGCGTCCATGCTCCGCCGCGGCGTCCTGCCGTTCATCCAAGGGCTCCGCCCCCGGTGCCGCTCCGCGTCAGGTCGCCGACGCGAGCCGTTTGAGAAGCCAGTTCGTGTCGGGTCGTCCCGCCACAGGAGCCGCCGCCGATGAGTCCCTTCCGCCCGTCGAGGCGGGTGCTCGGATCACCGTGTCAAGAGAGCCAAGCGCGGTTGCCTCATTGATATCCACGATCCCCGTCACTCTTCTCGACGCGACATCGAGCGAATAGAACGCCCCATCGAGTTCGACAAGCGCCGATTTGGCACCCGATGCCTCAACACTGTCCACTGCCGATGCCATCCGGTCGAGTTGCTCCTTGCTGAGCGTCAAGCCCGCCGAAGGGCTCACGCTCACCGGCAGGCCCGACGGCTCTCGGCCCGCAAAGGCCCCGCGCAGCATGGTCTCGAAGGTCGCACCGTGATCGGCGCGTCCCAGCGTCGAAGGCGTCCCGACGATGCCCGCCGGCATCACTCCCGAGCCCAGCTTTCTCATCAGGTCAAGCCCGTTCATGCCTTGCTCCCCGTTGGCGCGGCCACCGTCTCGAGCAGGCTCATCGGCATCCTGCCCTGACTCTTGAGGTTCAGCATGATGCCTTCGCTACTGAGCGACACCGAGAGCACTTCGTCCGTGACGCGCTCCAGGTCCGTGTTGTACCCCGTGACCGACTTGCCGATCATCGAAGCCGCCGCCGAGAAGCTGTTCTGATTCGTGATCTGTGTGAGCTGGTCAGATAGGTCGATGTTCGACTGGATCGACCGCAGCGTGGACATCTGCTCCAGGAGTTGGTTGGTGTCGTTGGGCTGGAGCGGATCCTGATTCGAGAGCTCCGTCAGGATGATCCGGGTGAAATCGTCGGCCGAGAGCGCCGACATACCGCCTCCGCCGCCCCGATTCGCCGTGTAATTCGCAGAATTGATGTTCATGAGTGTTCCTCAAAGACGCCGTCAAACGACGGTGTCAAGACGCAGTGTCCGCAACGACCATGCCAAGTCGGCCGAATCCGTTCCGGGGGGAGCTTCCGACGGCTCTTCCCCGAACTCGCCATCCTGGCCTCTTTGTCCGCCCGAGCCTCCCCACCCCTGCGAGTGAGGTTCCTGCCCTTGCCCTTCCTGTTGCGCCCACTGCTGCTGTTCCAGATCCTTCTGCCGCGGAGACCCTTCCAATAACGAGGTGCCAAGACCCGCGGATCCCACGACTTCGAGCCGATCGATCGTCAGTCCGGACGCCTCCAGCGACTTCCTCAGCGACTCGAGCCCACCAAGGAGTGCGCCTCGTGCACGATCATGTTGCGCATCGATGGTCGCCGATACGCGGCCGTCCTCCACGCGCAACTCGACACGCACCGGGCCCAGATCGTCCGGGCTAAGACGCAGTGTCACCACTCCGCCCTTGTGCCGTAGCGCCGCCACCATCGCCCGCGCAACCTGAGATTCGGGATCGGCCTTGCCTGCCAGGCTCTGGGGCTTTGCCGTGTGCTCGAGCCTCCATATCCCGCCACGACCCGCTCCGCTCAACCCGCCGAGACCGTTCATCGAGTTCACCTGTCCCGTGCCACTCGGACGCGACGCCGGCGGAGAGGAAGCAGAAGGTGCGCCAGACATCGCGACGGTCATCGATGACGACACCGCCCCATTCTGTCCTGATGGTGCTCCCCCCGCGCGGCTCAGATCTTGAGCTCCAGCCTCCATCTCCGACGCCTGAGCACGAGGCTGGGCACGTCGCTGATCCCGCTGATCGAACAGAGTCGGTTCAGCGTCCCGGTCGGTTACTTCCGACGCTGTCTCATCAACAGCCTCATTCTGCGGCATCAGCCCTAGCGGATCTCTCGCCACCGAAACGCCTTGCGAATCGCCTCCGGGTCTCTTTTCATCAGGCGAATCAGAGTCCGAACCTGCGTGCGATCCGCACGACGACTTTACCGCCGATTGCCCATCAGCAATCGGCCCCCGCTCGGTCTCTCCAGCAGGCGAGGCCAACGAAATGTTCTCTTCAACCGACGTTCCTAGGCCCTGCTCGACACGATTGCTTTCCGCACTCTCCAGCTCCGCGACGTCTGGACCCGGCTTGAATGACTCCGCTCCCGCCACGACGCTACCGGCGGATGCGTCCCGCTTCTCGGTCGGCTCGACGTCGCGAGGTGCCTCCCCCTCCGTCCTATCACGGCCGCGGCGCTCCGCAGCCTGGGCGGGCACGTCCACATGCACCACCGTCTCGAACACCGGCGCCAGAGTCCTCGCCAGCGACGCCGCGAACGATCGTTCCGGCGTCGCCTGGGCCGATTCGGCGGGCGTGACAGGCGAATTGTTCCTCGAGCTCGCGGTCGTCGCCGAACCAGCCTTCATGGTCAATTTCCTGCGGGCGGCGTCTGCCCCGGCGCGGCCCCCTTTGGGGCCGCCTTTCCGGGCACGCCGAAGTTCCGCAGCTCTTCCAGCAATTCCGCTGCCACGTTGGGCTCGGACTTGCCCAAGCTTCCAAGGATATCGTTGCGCTTCGAAGGGGACATCGCGTTCAGATAACCGATCGCAATCTGCCGACCATCGGCACTCTTTGCGCTGGTCGAGAACATCAGTTCTTTGAGCGTCGCAACCGCCGCCTTGACCTCCATTGCCTCGAGCGCGGCCAGAGTCTTCTTGAACTGTGCCGAGAGCACACGATCGGCGGTGTCCGTCTTGGACTTCTCGAACTGCCGACGCTCGTCCTCAAGCCCCCGGCGTTCGAGCGCGAGCTGATCCTGCTGAGCCCGCAGGCTCACCTGCATTGCCTCGATGTCGCTCTGCAGCTTCTTATAACGCTGCATATCGAGCTCGGTCGCCTCGATTCGGGTCGCGACTTTCTCGGCTGCCGTCATCGGGGGCTTGGCCGCCTTCGCCGTCGCCTCGCGTGCCGCCTTCTCGTCCGCAGACTTCTGCTCATCGGCTTTCTTCCTCTCGAGCTCCTGGGGCACCGTCTCCACCAGCACCTCGCGAAGCCCGCGCACTCGGTCCATGCTCAGTCGCTGCGATCCGACGAGCCAGAACACAAAACCGATCAACGCCAACAGATTCGCTACCGCCAGCACGCTCAGGATATTCCATAGTGTCTTCATGATTCAGACTCCACGCCGCCCGGCCGGGCGAATGCCCTCATCACCGAAAGTTCGTCGATCGCGGCGTTCTCTCTCGCGACCTGTTCCGCCTGCCACGCCTCGTAGCGACGCTCACGAAGCTTCTCAACCGCTTTCTTTGCGGTCGTTGCCGAGAGCAGTTCACTCCGCGTCCGGTCAACACGCTTCATCGCTCCCGCAAGCCGGATCGCCGCCCGCTGCGCCCTCACCATGAACTGCAGCGACGCCGACACCTGCATCCGCGCGTCCCGCACACTCGCCGGCCTCCCCGGCATCAACGCGTCGCGCACCGCCGCCTTCTCGTCGTCGATCCCCTTCTGGCACGCTCGGATCTCGTCCTCGATCGCCCCGCGCTCGAGCTCGGCCTGCGCCAGCGCCAACTGCTTCGCGCGTTCGACGGCCGCACGCTGCTTGATGACCGCCTCGAGCTCGAAACGAAACTTCGCCACCTCGGGATCCTCCTCACTTCTTCTTGCGGGTCCGCTCGATCTGCTCGAAGGACGCCGAGGTGATCGACACCAGGTCCGCCTTGGCTTTCTCGAACGCCGTCGTTTCTCCGCGGCCTTGCCTCAGCATCGCCGTGATCGCCGGCTGCACCTCGATCGCCACGTCGTGCTCGGGGCTGCTCCCACGCGCATACGCCCCGATCTGCACCAAGTCCTCGACCTCGCGGTGCAGCGCCAGCAGACGCGACGCACGCTGACGCGCCTGAGTGTGGTCCTGCTCCGAGATGTCGTCCGCCACGCGGCTCACGCTGTCGAGCACGTCGATCGCCGGGAAGTGCGCCTTCTGCGCCAGCTTCCGAGACAGCATCAAGTGCCCGTCAAGGATCCCACGGCACGCGTCCGCGACCGGCTCGGTCATGTCGTCGCCTTCCACCAGAATCGTGTACAGCCCCGTGATCGAGCCCCCGCTCGCCACACTCCCCGCCCGTTCGAGCAGTCTGGCCAGCTCGGCGAACACACTGGGGGTGTACCCCTTGGTCGCCGGGGGCTCACCCACCGAGAGCCCGACCTGCCTCTGAGCGTGCGCAAAGCGTGTCGCAGAATCCATGACCATCAGGACGCTCAGCCCCTTGTCGCGGAAATGTTCCGCGATGGAACACGCCGCCTTGGCCGCCCGGATGCGCATCAGCGCGCTCTCGTCGCCCGTGGCCGCCACGACCACCGCGCGCTTCAACCCCTCGTCTCCGAGGCTGTGCTCGATAAAGTCCTTCACCTCGCGTCCGCGTTCGCCGATGAGCGCCACCACCGCGACGTCCGCGTCGCTGTTCTTGACCATTGAAGCCAGAAGCGTGCTCTTGCCCACTCCGGGCCCCGCAAAGATCCCCATCCGCTGCCCGCGTCCGATCGGGGTCATCAGGTCCACCGCGCGAAGCCCCAGCGTCAGCCGGCTCTTCACGCGCGACCTCGTCATCGGGCTGATCGGGTCCGGGTTGATCCGCCTGGGCACAAACGCCCCGCGAATCGCACCTTTACCATCGATCGGTTTCCCGAGTCCGTTCACCACCCTCCCGAGCATCTCGTCGCTCACCGCGATCGTCGGCGACGCCTGCAATGCCACCACACGCTCGCCTGGCCTCACCCCCGCCGTCTGCCCAAGAGGCATCACGATCGCTTGGTGTTGCATGAACCCGACCACCTCACCAAGCCGCCCCGCCGCCGCAGGCCCGATCCGCACAAGGCTCCCCACGGGCACCGGCAATTCATCCACAAGCACCGTCAGCCCGCGCAGGGACGACACCGATCCCCCGATCTCCATCGGCATCACCGCCGACAATGTCTCGATCGCCGCGGCGAGGGTGGTCATGCTTCACCCCGCGGCTCAGTATCCACGTTCCCCGAGTTCTCGTCCTGCGTACGCGATGCCTCGTCCGAGCCTCCGCCGTTGAGCAGCGCCGCCCCGATGCGTTCCACTTGCGTCCAGATTCCCGCATCGATCTCCCCCCCGGCTGTTCTCACCTTGCACGACCCGCGCGCGAGACCGGGGTCGACAACCAGCTGAATATGCTCCGCCTTCTGGCACTTTGTCATCAGGTGCGGCAAAGACTCTCGTAGCATCGGCTCGTCCGTCGGATTGACCGCCACCGTCAGCCGCGAGGGCCTCGTCAACAGTTCCAGCGCGGCGTCCAGTTGCCTCATCGCAATGCCCGTGTCGGATTCAACCGCCTTCTTGAGCACCGCCTCGGCGATCCGGATCGACAAACGAATCAGGTCCTTCCTGGCCTCGGCCAGCATCGTGTCGCGCGCCGCCTCGAATTCAGCCAACGCCGCCATCCATTTCGATTCGATATCCCCGAGCTTCGACCGCATCTCACCCAGCGCCACGGACTTGGCCTCGGCCGCCCCTTGCGCCTTGCCCTCCTCCACGCCCCGCCGTGTCCCCTCAGCAAGCCCGATCTCTCGAGCCCCGGCGATCAGCCGCTCTCTCTCCCCGTGCGCCAGCCGCAAGATGTCCGCCGCGCGAGACGCCGCCTGCTCCTCGACCATCCGCGCCTGGGCCCGGATGTCCGCGAGGTTGAGCACGGTCGCCTCGCGGATGTACGTGCTCTGATCTCCACGCTTGATGAGCGCCACGGGGGACCCTTTCCGTTAGACCAAGAGCTCGCCTTCGCCGCCGCGACCCTGGATGACCACGTCGCCGGACTCTTCGAGCCTGCGCACAATGTCCACGATCCGCTGCTGCGACGTCTCGACGTCCGAGACCTTCACCGGCCCCATGTACTGCATGTCCTCCTTGATCATGCTCGCCGCCCGCTCCGACATGTTGCCGAAGATCTTGTTCCGAAGCTCCTCGCTCGCCGTCTTGAGCGCCAGCGCCAGCTCGTGGTTATCCACTTCCTTGAGCACCGCCTGGATGCCCTTGTCGTTGACCTGCTTGATGTCCTCGAACACGAACATCAGCCTACGGATCTGCTCGACCAGGTCCGGGTCTTCCGCTTCGAGTCCTTCCAGAATCGACTTCTCCGTCGCCCGGTCGGCGAGATTCAGAATCTCCGACACCGTCGGCACCCCGCCCGCCTTTTCCATGCTCTGCATCAGCATGCTCGACAGCCGACTCTCAAGCCCCTTCTCCACCTCGCGGATCACGTCAGGGTTCGTCTGATCCATGTTCGCGATCCGCTTGACCACCTCGATCTGTTTGGCCAGCGGCAGCCCACCCACGATCTCCGCAGCCTTGTGGTGCGGCATGTGGCACACGATCAACGCGATCGTCTGCGGGTGCTCGTCCTGGATAAACGTCAGCAGGTTCTCGCTCTCGGCTCTCTGCAGAAAGCTGAACGGCTTCCGCTGTACCTGCGTCTGGATCTGCGACAGCACCTTGTCCGCCAGCTTGGGGTCAAGACTCGTCTTCAGGATGTTCTTCGCGAAGTCGAGGTTCCCCTCGCTTGCAAACTCCGTCGCCACTGACACGCTGTAGAACTCCGAGATCACGCCCTCCTGAAGCGCCTTGGGCACCCGCCCCAAGGACGCCAGCTCGCGCGTCACCTCTTCCACTTCCTCTGATGTCATGTGCTTGAGGATCGCTCCGGCCTTGTCCATCCCAACAGCCAGAAGCACGATCGCTGCTTTCGTCGGGCCGGCCAGGTCCTCGACCGTCTCAGGAAGTTTCTCGTTGAGCTTTCGTGGCATTGTCTACTCCTCCACCGTGATCCACCGCTTCAGCAGCCGCGCCGCCTCGTCGGGCTTGTCGGAGACCATCTTCGTGACCTGCTCCAGCATCTTCGCCGTCTTCACGTCCCCCTCGTCCATCTCGATCCCCGCCAGAGGCGCATCACCTTCGTCGGCCTCACCGATCATGTCGCTGCGCGTCTCAAGCGCGGGCGGCAAGCCCACCAGCTCTTCGGGTGTGGGCATTTCCTGCTTCTTCCCCGCCTTGCGAACCATCACGAACATCATCCCTAACGCCCCCACCGCCAGCACCGACATCACCGCTTTGTCCACGATCTGGCCCACCGACAGCCCCATCAACGTGCCTCCTCCAGACGCAAGCCCTCCCAGAATCCCGGCCTCTTGAACCGCCGGGCCCATCGGGACCAGATCCACCGGGATCAGGCTCACCACGATCTGCTGTTCAACCGATTTTGGGTCCGGCGCAGCAACCCCCGACAGCGTCATCATCGTCTTCACATGCGGCAGCAAGCTCTCCCGGATCGCAGGCTTCACTCGCTTGTCAAACGCATCGGCAATCGCCTTCTCATCAGGTTCCGTCGCTTGGTCTTTCGTTCGGAGCATCCCAGAGACATACCCACGCGGGACGTTCACGCTCACCGCGATCATCGTCGGCATCCCGCGCGGATCCACCGTCTCAGCCGTACGAGATCCCACATGGTTCTCGTACTCCTTCTCCGTCTGCGTGTCCTTGCTCCCTGAGCCCTTGTTGCCCGTCGACCTCGCAATGTCCGCGGGCTGATTGCTCCGAACACCGGCCTCTGACCCCTTCCCCATCTCGTGCTGCTCGGTCTCTTTGTTCGTTTCCTTCTTCGGGAACGACTGGCTTCCCTCGCCGGCCGCCAGCATCCGCTGCTCCTTGCTTACCACCCGCGTCACGTCCACCTGCGCCGTCACCGCCACGATCACCCCGGGGATGTACCCCAAGAGCTCCGTCAGCTTCTCGCGTGTCTCCGCCTCAACTTTCGCCGCGTGCTCCAGGTACGTCGTGGGCACGATGTCATCCTCGCTGGTGGCCTTGCGCTGCCCGCGAGGGTCGATGACCCGCACTCGTTCAGGCGAAAGCCCCGCCTTGGCTCCCCCCACCAGGTACGCGATTGCGTCCACCATCTTCTGCTCGAGCCCCCCGCCCGTTTCCGTCACCACCGCCACACTCGCCGTCGGCTTGCGAACCGCCGTCCCCAGCCCGCTGGCCTCGGGAACATCAAACAGCACGTTGGCCGACTTGATCCCCGGCATGTTCGAGACGATCCGGTCCAGCTCCGTCTTCAGTGCCGCGTTGTACAACTGCTCGTTCTGCTGCCTCGTGTTGCTCCAGCTCTGGCTCGACACCAGCGTCTTGAAGAAACTCTGCGTGTCCGCCGGCAACTGCCGATTTGCCGACAGCACCGCCAGCGCCTCGTCCTTGCGATCCGCAGGCACGACCACCGCCCCATCCTGCATTTTGGGAGAAAACCCTGCCGACGTCAGGAACACCTGGGCCTTCTGTTGGTCCGCCGCCGCCGCCCCTGGAAGCACCGGGACCAACCCGGGCTTGCCCGCGTACTGCGACGCAAGGAATAGCCCCATCACCAAGATCACGCCGAAGCTTCCCAGCAGCAGCCGTTCTGTCGGGCCCAGCTTCGCCAGTTGGGTGCGAATCACCATCCATACTTGACGAAGCTGGTCCATTCAGGGCCTCCTGCCGATCCGGCCACCACGCCGGCCAAAGCTGCGCATCCTGCGCAACACACTGACTGTCGGACTTGCGCACCCCCAACCCCTCAAAACACCCCCCCCTCCTCGCGTCACTTCCCGGCTTGGTCCGAGAAATACAACGGGCGGACGCACCGCTGTGCGCCCGCCCGTTGTCATGCCCTCGCCCGATTCAGGGTTTACACCCGGATCTGCTTAATCTCGTCGTACGCCTCCATCACCCGGTTTCTCACCGCCTGGAGAGCCTTGAACGCGGTGTCGGCCTTGCTCGTGGCCAGCATCACGCCTTCGACATCGTCGCGTCGGCCCGCGGTCAAGTCCTCAACCGCTTTGGTCGCATCTTGCTGGAGCTTGTTGACCTCGTCGATATTCTGCAGCAGCACATCCTTGAACGATGGCGCCCCTGCTTCGGGTCGAGGTCCACCCGCGATCGATCGGGTTGGCGACGCGGTGGATGTTCGGATCAAGCCTAATGGGTCGGTCATAGGGTCACCTTATCGGGAGCCGTTTGGTCAGGCGAGGAGTCGCAGCGCCGATGTCATCATCGTCTTGGCGGTCTCCGCCGCCGCAACGTTGGCCTCATACGCACGCGACGCCTCCATCGCGTTGAGTTGTTCGACGATCGGATTGATGTCGGGCACCATCAGGTACCCGTCTTTGTCGGCATAGGGGTGCGATGGGTCGTAACGCCGGGCGAGCGACCCCTCCACGATGCGGATGTCGGCGACGTGAACCCCGAGCGCACGCCCTTGCTCGGTGGTTGCCGTCGGGTCTCCGGGCTCGATCATGGTGGCGCGGCGCAGATACGGGCTGAAGTTCCCTTCGGTGTCTTCGAGCACGTTGGCGTTGGCAATGTTGGCCGCGATGACCTGCATCCGGGTTCGCTGAGCGATCATGCCGCCGACCGAGATGTCCAATGAGCCGTACATGGTGTTCGATCCTTCCGCAATCCGCGTGCCGCGGGGGTTCCACTCCGACTAGACCCGGCCAGCGAGGGTCGATCGCATCATCTCCGCCCTCGAACGCAGGAGATCGATGGCCGTTCTGTACACCATCAGGTTCTCCGCCTGATCCTGCATCAGACGCTCGATGTCGCGGTTGTTGTGGTCCGGAAACAAGAGGTTCGACCTTTGCTTTGGCTCGGACTGCCCCACGGAGGAAAGGTCGATCGGGCCCCCTCCGCGTTCACGGCGTTCGTCGATGGCACGGCCAAGTTCTGCCTGAAAGTCCTTGATCGAGAGATCAGTCTGAAGAAAGTCTGGAGTCGAGATGTTGGCGATATTGTGCGCGACGAGCCGCTGGCGTCGACCAGAAAACCGGATGGTGGCCTCGAGGGCTTCCATCCCGCCAAACTCGCTGAGGCCTTCTATTCCCATTCCCGGCTCCTTTAGAGTGCCTCGCTGACGAGCCGCTGTTCTTTCCAGCGCTTGAGTTTGAGCCCGAGCGTGCGCACGCCGATTCCGAGGGCATGCGCCGTGCGTTGGCGGTGCCCGGAGAATCGCTGGAGTGCCTGCACGATCGTGTCACGCTCGATTTCTTCGAGGGTTCTCGCGGAGTGCTCGGCGATGGGCTTGGTCTCGACCATCGCCGCCGGAGTCGTTGCCGCTGCGGTCTGGGTCTCGGGCAGGATGGGCACCGCGATCGACTTGGCCGATGCGGGAAGCCAGGGACCAACGAGGTCGGCCCCGATCGTGTCCCCGTCGCTCGCGATGACGACGGCCCGCTCACATATGTTCTGCAGCTCCCGTACATTCCCGGGCCACCCGTAGCGGCGCAGGAGATCCATCGCCTCGGCGTCGAAACGCATCGGGCCTCGTCCTTCCCGCTCGCACACTCTGGCGACAAAGTGCGTGGCCAGCTCGGGGACGTCCTCGCGACGCTCCCGCAATGCGGGCGCGAGCACGGGGAGCACATTAAGGCGGTAGTACAAGTCCCCGCGGAAGTTCCCTTTCTCGCATTCGGCGGGCAGGTCACGGTTGCTCGTCGCCACCACACGCACGTCTATCCCTATACTCTGGCTCGATCCCACTCGCTCAAACTGCCGCTCCTGGAGCACGCGCAGGAGCTTGGCCTGCACCTTCGGGCTGACTTCGGAGATTTCGTCCAAGAGCAGCGTCCCGCCGTCGGCGAGCTCGAATCGTCCCTTGCGGGCTTTGTCGGCCCCGGTGAACGCGCCGCGCTCGTGCCCGAACAGTTCGCTCTCGAGCACGCTCTCCGACAGTGCGGCGCAGTTGACGGCAAGGAACGGCCCGGCGGCACGGGTGCTCTCCTCGTGGATCGCCCGCGCAATGACTTCCTTGCCCGCGCCGCTGGGGCCCGTGACCAGCACGGTGCCCTGGCTCTTGGCAACCTGCCGCACCTGGGCCCGGAGAGCGATCATCGCCGGCCCCGACCCAATGAGCCGGTGAGTGCCCGTTCGGGCTGTGGCCTCGGTCGGCGCCGCCAGGGCCTCGCTCCCCTCCACGACGCTGGCGCGGAGGATCTGGTTCTCACGGCGGACCCGGCTGTGCTCGATTGCACGCTTGACGGCGATGATGAGTTCGTCGCCTTCGAAGGGCTTGGTCAGGTAGTCGTACGCCCCCAGACGCATCGCTTTGACCGCGGTCTCCACGGTCCCAAAGGCGGTCATGAGAATCAGCGGAAGGTCCTCGTCGATCCCGCGGATGCGTTCGAGGAGCTCGACGCCCGTCATGCCGGGCATCTTGAGGTCACTGACCACGCAGTCCGGACGACGCTGTGCAATAGAGGCCAGAGCGGCGGGCGCGTCGTGCGCGGTCACCACGTCCATCCCCGCGCGGCGGAGCGTCTGGGCCACGCTGTCCCGCATCATCTCTTTGTCATCCACGACGAGTACGGTGCTCATGAAGCCATCTCCAGTGCGGCGGGAGCCCCCGCCGGTGAGGTCTGTGAAACGCCGGCCCGGATGCCCGTGGCGGCGGGGACAAACAGAACGAACCGGGCTCCGATTTGACCCGCTGCCCGTTCGACTCGAACCCATCCTCCGTGGGCGTCGGCGATGCGGTGCACGATCGCGAGACCGAGGCCGGTGCCCGTTTCACGCGTCGTGAAAAAGGGGTTGAACATGCGTTCGACAATCTCGGGCGGCACGCCCGGGCCGGTGTCGGAAACGGCGAGCTCCACTCCCGCTGCTCCGCTATGGGAGGCCGAGGGTGCGGAACCCCTGCGCCGTGGCCGGCTGTGCGCAGCGAGCGTGAGCACATGCCCCCCGGGAGGGGCCGGGCTCTCGGCCATGATTTCCAGCGCGTTGCGCACGAGGTTGACCATCGCCTGCTGGAGCAAGCTCTGATCGCCTGGGATCTCGACCCCCTCACCCTGGAATTCGACCCTGACACGAGCGTCGATCGCCAGCGACGACTCGACCACGTCCCGGAAGAGCGCCGCGGCCTCGAAAGGTTGCCGACGAACTCTGAACTCCCGGCTGAACGCGAGCACGTCGCCCACGACTCCGTTGAGATGGGCCGCAGCCTTGGCGATCTTTTCAGCGATCTGTCTCTCTCCCGGACGATCGGCGAGATCGTCGGTAAGCATCTTTGCATACAGCCGGATCGACCCCAGAGGGTTGCGGACCTCGTGAGCGATGCCCGCGGCCATCTGCCCCAACGCCGCCAAACGCTTGGAGCGCTCCAGCTCCTCGTTTGCCGCCGATAGTTCGGCGGTCAGGCGCGAGACCTCGGCCTTTAGTTCCTCGTGCGACGCCGCAAGCCGGCCCGTCACGCCGTTGAAGGCTTCCAGTAACTCGGCCAGGTCGCCCGCGGTCAGTCGGGGTTGTGGTGTGGTGTTGCTCATGCAGAGATCCGCAGTTCGGGCGAGGAGTCAGCGGGATAGGCATATGCGGCGCCCGCGCGGCGACCCTTGTCGGTATCGGTGATTTGGGACGAGATTTCGTCGCGGATCGCGCTCAGATCGGAAAGTGTCAAAGCGTCTCGCTCCGCGATCTCTCCGGCCAGAGCCCTGGACTTCGAAAGCAGATCGGCCCCTTCGCCCTTGTTCGATCGGGCCCGTTCGAGACTCTCCCCGATGCTCGCGAGTTCGAGCTCGACCTCGGCGAGCGTCTCGACGATGGCTCTTCGCTGATCGAGGAGCCGGTCGACCGCGTCGACATCGCCCTGTCGCGCCGCGTCGCGTTGAGACTGGGCAAGGTCGGCCAGTTCGGCGAGCGTGGCGGCCTGACGTTCAAGAATGGCGATCACGTCGAGCTGGGATTGATCCGTCATTGTCCTTGACCTCTCGTGCGGAGTTACGGGTCGCGATCCGTCCGTGAATCGGACCCCGAGTCGGGCTCGGCTTCTTCGGTGTTGGCGACGCGGGTGCCGTCGCTTTGGTTCCAGAGTTCTGCGGTGGCTTCGAGCCAGCGTTCCCAGTCGGCACGGGTCATGGGGAGCGTGGGGTCGTCCCAGACCGAGCCGGGCAGGCTCGCGTAGAAGCGTTTGGCCCGCTCGTTGGCGGCTTTGGCCCGCTTCACGTCGCCCTGCCGGAGGTGGCAACTGACGATCTGCGTCATCGCGACCAACGAGGCCGGATCCTGCGGGAAGCGGTCCTTGGCTGCGTTGTACCGAGCGATCGCGGTGTCGTAGTCGCGCAGGCGGAAAGCGCACTCGCCGAGGTAGAAGTACGCGTTCTTCATGAACGCTTCCGCAGACGCGGAACGCCGGCGCTCGTCGGATGCTTCGGTCTTGCGACGCACTTCCTCAAAGAGCGTCATCGCGCGGCCCAGACGCTCACGCTTCGTGCTCTCAAGCCTCAGCTTCTCTGCGGGCGGGAGCGCCTGAGTGAGCGCTCGATCGATGTCCGCTGCGCCAAGACGCAGCGAGTCACCGAGCTTGAACGTCGATCCCAGCGCCCGAGGATCGCTGGGGTAGCGTTTGGCTGCCTCGTCGAAGCGCTCGATCGCACGGTCATAATCGCCCTTGCGGTAATAGTGGTTTGCCAACTCGAAGACGGCGTCTCGAAACGCTGGGGTGTCAGGGCCGCCGATCGCCCCTCCCGCAACGGATCGGAGAATCTGCTCGGCTTCGGCGTCGTTCTCGTCGTTGGCGTCGAGCAGCATCACGCGGGCCAGCGGCACCTCGCTGGCGTCCGCCCACGGTCCAGATGCCTGGTCCGCCGCGTCGCGCGACCGCACCAGGTCCTGGTAGATCGAAGCCGCATTCTCGAGGTCTCCGCGGGCCTGCAACGCCTGGGCGAGTCGGAACCGGGCCTCGGGTTGCCTGGGATCCCCGGGGCGATCCGACGCATAGAGCTGGAAGATCCGCAGAGCGGCCTCTTGGTCGCCGCCCCGGTCGTAGCAATCGCCCGCCATCCACAGCGACTGGCTATACGCATTCACATCGGAAAGCACGACGCGGTCGGCGTGCTTGCGGAAGTAATCCGCCGCGGACAAAAGATGGCTCTTCACTTCCACACGCGTCGCCGGATCAAGATCGGCAAGCGCGATATCGCTGGTCGAAGACTTCTTGACAGCCGCGATCAATTCGTCGGCCAGAGCGCGATGGCACATCGCGAGACGTTCGATCGTCGCCGGCGCGACCTTCGCCTCGCCCGTGCACCGTAGGGCGAGCATCGCGTACTTCAAGGCCTCTTCCATCTTGCCACGGGCGAAGCGATCATCGGCGCGCGCGGTCAGCAGTTCCGCCGAACGGGTCGCCGTCACCTCGCGCGTCCCTTCCCCCGAGGTCAGAGCGTGAACCACGCGCTCCCACGCGGCCTGCGATTCCTCATCGTCGTCCATCGCCGCTGCGCTCTGCGCAAGGCCCATCTCGGCGGCGAGTTGCCAGCGGGGAGGCGGAGCCTTCCCCAGCACGCCCTCGAAGTGCTCCCGCGCCATTGGTTGGTCGCCACGCATCATCGCCGCTCGTCCTTGCATCACCCCCAGCAAGGCCCGGCGGCTATCGTCTTCGGGCACGAGCGTGTCGGCCATTTCCAGTTGGCGAAGCGCAGGCTCGATCGATCCCGTTTCCAAATAGGCCCGAGCAAGCTGCATGTGCAACGTCCCTCGCTCGGACGCTGGAACATCTTCCAGCCTGGGCAGCTCGCGCAGAAGCCGATTGATCGCGTCCTCGGCAAAGCCTCGCTCGAGCTGGAGTTCCGCCTGACGCGACAGAGCCCACGCACGTTCTTCAGACGTCAACTCGGGGTCGCCGAGCATCGCCGTCACCAGATCGAACGCCTGCTCATCGCGCGAGGCGCCGGGCTTCATCGACCCATTCACAAGCGACTTATACAGCTCGAGCTTACGTTCGCGGTCGGCCTGCGGGAGCTTGTCGGCCCGACGCCGGGCTTTGTCCAGCTCGCCCAGCGCGACATACGTCTCGGCAAGATACGACTCGTCCACGGCGGGCAGCCGCTTGAGCAGCGCCTCCGCCTCCAGGTACGAATCCGCGATGTTCTTGTTGTTGTCTTCACGGTCGATCCCGAGTTCGCGCTGCCCTAGGAACAACGCTCGGCCCATGAGCCGGTGGAACTCCCCCTGCAATTCATCGTCGAGCTTGTCTGTGCCCACATACGGAAACAGGTCTTTGTTGAGCAGCTCGATGGCCTCGCGAGGTTTGCCATCCTCGAGCAACTTCTCGGCGTCTGTGATCGGCCGGTGCAGGTCGGGCTTGGGTACCAGCGTCAGCGCCCGATACGCCGCAGAACACACCACGCCGACCGATAGCACGAGCAGCGGAACCTGCCAGACGTCACGCCATGTCAGCGCGGGCTTGCCCGCTGCTTCCTCTGGAATGGGTTTGGCATGATCTTCCGACAAGCTCGGCTCCACAGAACGCCAACGGCGTCATGTGGGCTATCGGGCAGGATCGGCCGAACGCTTGGATTCGACAGGCCATTCCTGCGCGACGTCCGATCAGTCGGGGCTTTCCGTGTTATCGGGGCTTCCAGACGCGCTGACCACAACGGTTCTGGCCCAGACATCCCCCCGATGTCGGGAATTGTGCTCCATGAGCCCAAGCAGACCAACAGGTACCAGCATCCATTTCACAAGATTCCTCACGAGAGACGCCCCCGCGGTCGTGGCCTCAATCCCCCCGGGTACGACACGGGCAACGACAAGCCCCGTGAACATCTTGCCGACGGTGCGGCCGAAGACGGCTTCAAGCACAAACCCCTGGACCGCGCCAACGAATGAAGAGGCCAACATGAACTCGATGAACTCCGAACCCGCGGCGACCTTGATGGAAAGCAACTGTCCAAACGAGATCCCGGTCAGACGAGAGGCAATGAACATCACCAAGACAAGATCGAGCAATGTGGCGACAATACGGGTCGAGGGCTCCGCCAGCAACACCCCATCCGGCAACACCACTTCAGCCCGATCGGAATCTCCTCGGATCACGAAAACAAAGACCGACGCCGCGAGCAGGGTCAGAACAAGAAGTAACAGTCGAACGTCCGATCCGGTGATCGGGAGCCCGGCATGAGCCGCCCCGCGATAGAAAGCCTGACCGGTGAGAAGAGAGACCTCTGCAACCGCGAGCTTGTGCGGGGTTCCCGCTTCCTGCGATGGACGATGCCAGAACACCGCGGCCCGATCACCCATGAATGAAACCGAGGGACGCTCTTCCCCCGAAACGGCGGCAAACTCAATCGCGCCCGTTGGAAACAGCTCCGCGAGCACGACCTGTTTGGCACCAGGGCGGGCCCACGCCACCGTGATCGACGAACCGGTGTCGCGCCACGCCGCACGTGCCGCATGATCAAGACCCGCGCTGCCGCTCGCGATGGGGAGTACGTCCGAATTCCACACGGGCGGCTTCGACCAATCAACGCTCACTCCCGCACGGCCGGTGCCTTCCGCGGGAGCATCGCAACGCCACACGTGCACCGATACCCCGGACAACACGGACACCACGGTCGGGCCGAACCTTCCCGCAGCGAGCGACACGCTGTGCCCCTCAGGAATCGCGGGGATCTCTACTGGAATCCACGCCTGACCCGTCAGCACCCGCAGAGTCAACCCGCGCCCGTTTGCGCGGTCATCAAGAAGAGCCCCCACACCCCATGGACCCGCCGATAGCCCGACGAGCGTCCCTTCCCCCACGAGCGAAGGGCAAGCGGCGGGGTATTCCTCGGGTTCATCGCGCCAAAGATCGGCGAGCTCGTGCTGTACCGCGCTCAGCGTGAGCACGGCGCGTCCAGGGGAAGGCGTGCCGCCCGTGTTCCCCATCACGATCCACACCGTCCCGTCATGGGCCGCGATACGATCGGGTCTTGCGACGAGCCGAGCGGCCTGCGCCGGTCGAACGATGCCGTCATCGCTCGCCATCGGACCTGTCCGCGGAGGAACGTGGTACAGTTGCCAAGGGTCGGTGTCGTCGCGCGACAGTCTTACCCCCGGAATCACGATCCAGCCGTGCCCGGCGGGAGAAGACGCCCCCGCCGCGGGATATAGATCTTCCGCCGAGGCGACCTTGCCGAACCACAGCAGCCCGACAAGGAGAATGGCCACGCGAACCCAGCCGTTCGTCGCGTTCATCTCAAGGGCTCCCCGCGAGAAGCAGGAACGAAAACAGGCTCCCCGCGAGGGGCATCGAGATCGATGACATTCCGGATGTCGCGGCGGGCCCGCTGTTCGTCGAGGTTGAACAGAGCGGGGTTGAGTTCACGATCCTCCATGCCATACAGCGTCATGCGGACCGTGAGCGTGCCCCGGTTGCTCGGGGCGAGCCGAAGCGTGATGAGAGTGGCGACAGACGCCTGAGTATGGAGCACGGGTTCGTATCGTCCCAATTCCGACTCAACCAGCGTGTTTCCGTTCGAGTCGGCGAGCACGACCCGTGACGCGGTACCGTCCCGTGGGTCGATATAAAGCCGGCGACTCCCCCACCGCGTCGGGCTCGACACGACCACAGGAATGACGCCCGCATGAGCGGGTGCGTCTGCGGCCCACGAAGTGGATTGTCCCGGGCTGCTCGGGTCGATGGGGGTGCAAGCCACGAGTTCGAGCAGGTCGAGGGGGTGAACCGGGAGGCCAACCCCGACCGCTTTCTCCGGCGTCGCCGCGGCGTGAAACCCAACGTACGCCGGACGCTCGGGCCTCGACAGGTCGAACCACCAATAGCGTTCGGGGTTCGACCCCAGCAGGAAGTACGCTTCACCCAACTTGTTCACGCTCATCGAAAGCCGGAACGGAGGCTCGGTGATAAAAAAACCCTCGGACTCTTCGTCGATGGGCTTGCCTTGGGCGTCGGTCCCCGTGAACTTCATCTCGAGCCTCGACCACAGCCTGTGTAGACCTGCCACTCGCGAGTTGTATACACGAGCGATCTGGGCCGATGTCGGAGGTGCGACCTCGGGGGCCATTCTGGCCCCGGGCTCTGCTTTTTTCTGAGTCGAGCAGCCCCCGCACCACACGCACGCCAGCGCCGCCCCGCACACCGACACCACCAGCCCGATCCCCGTCCCTGCGCTCATCCCGGCACCGCGACACAGGTTACTCACCGATCACCTCGGTCAACTGTTCGATCACTGCGGCCATGGTCTCGTCGTCGAGCCTCGCCTCTGGCACTTCGATCGTTGGCGCGTGCGGCGCTCCTGCGGGTGTGGCCTCACGGACCCGGATCACCCCAGCGGTAGTTCCCTCATAGACCAGCAGCTTGCGACGGATCAGCAGCAACGCCAGAACGCTACGAAAGCTCCGTTGACGCTCCTGGTCCGACTCGGCGAGCTGATTGAACAGGTCCAGCAATTCGTCGTCCCCGAGCCTCAACTTCCGCTTTGAATCCGGGGCGGCATACACGCACCGCCAACTGGCGAACAACCGGAGTGGTTCGGCGGGGCGGCCCCCTAAGTCCCATGCGTCCCGGGCGAAATCCAACCGCCTTAGCTCTTCGGTCCCAGGCTCGGTGACGAGCGCCGCCATGATCGCGTCACCGGGCGCAAACGCCCGCCCGCTCGCCGCACAATTCGTTGACGGTCTGGAAACGGGATACGACGAGCTGGTTGCACCGGCCATACGTGGGCAGTGTAGCTCCTAGCAGCTCAGCTCAAAGAACCGACGGCTCGTTCCTCCACTGCCCACGACAAAGCGCATCGATTTCCCGCACTTGGGGCACCTTGCCAGGTAGCACCCTGTGTCACTCGAACCGTCGGGCGTGCGCAGCACTCGAACGTATTGATTCGAACACCGAAAGTAGACCTGAAGCGAAGGTCTCCCTGCCACTCCCGGAAGCGGTTCTGCTTGTGAGCTCCGATCCGGCCCGCCACCTTCCACAATGTCGAGGTGAATGTCCACCTCTGGAATATCGGGGACGACCGCCGCCCGATCGGGAACTTTCGCGGCGGGGTGACCCGACGTCCGATACTCCTGTTTGATGTTCTGACGCACATGGGCGGGGCCGGAAGCGGATTACCTTTTTAGGGTGGCTGATCCGCCCAAAGCGCGCAACCATGTATCGAAGCCCATCCACGACTCGATACTAGTTTGCCGCTTGATGACCGAGCCTCGTTGAATATTGTTATGCCGTGAACGGGGTTTCAATGGGTTGGCGTGTGCTATGATCCCGAACGCCACCCGATCTTTTTCGCGTGGTTTCTGGTTGGCATCTCACAATTCTTTCCCAGATTACCCGTCACTTTCGTCACTTTTTGCAAGATCGATCTGAACAGCAGATGAGCCTTCTGATTTCAGTCCCGCCGAGCTCGGTCGTTTTGCCCGAGCCTCCCCCGCCTCCGACGGCGATCGGGCTCATCGCGGGCGGCGGACAGCTGCCGGTTCAAATCGCAAAGTCACTGGTCCGCGCGGGGCACCCTGTTCACGGTCTTGGATTATCCAAGCAGTACGACCCCGTGCTGCCGTCGCTGTGCGCTAGCTTTCAAGATGTCGGTTTGCTGAAAGTGGGGAGCTGGGGTCGGATTTTGTCTGGGAAGGGCGTACGGCACGCGATCATGGCGGGCAAGGTCGACAAGGCCAAGCTAATGCACGATCCGTTCCGTCTGTTCCGGTTTATCCCCGACATGCGGACGCTGGTGGCGTGGTATCGGCACCTGCGGCACGACCGGCGGTCGCACGCGGTGCTTTCGGCGATCGCTGACGAACTTGATCGGTGTGGGGTGGCGCTGCTGGACTCGACGGCACCAATCCCGGACTCGCTCTCGACCGAAGGGGTGATGACCAAGACACAGCCTTCGCGCGAGCAAGCAGCGGACGTGCGGTTTGCCTGGCCCATCTTGCAGCAGATGCTGAGCCTGGACGTGGGGCAGGGGCTTTGTGTCCGGGAACGCGACGTACTCGCGGTGGAAGCGGTCGAGGGGACCGATCGGATGATCGAGCGCGTCGGGCTTTTGTGCCGCAAGAAGGGGTGGACTTTGGTCAAAGCGGCCAGGGCGGGACACGACCGGCGGAGCGACGTGCCCACGGTGGGGCCGGCAACCATCGAAAGTTTGTCTCGACACGGGGCGGGGTGCCTCGCGCTGGCCGCGGGCGACGTCATCATGCTCGACAAAGACGAGATGGTGCGGCGTGCCGACGAGCTGGGGATCTCCATCGTCGGTGTCGGCGACACCTGGGTGGGGCGGTAAAGGCTCGTGCCAACGGGGGAATCGGAGAACCTGGAACAGACGCTGGGCGGGCCTTATGCCTCACGAGGCGGGTTCAAGCTCGCGCACGCCCTGCGGCGGTTTGCAATCGACCCCACGGGCTGGACCTGCGCAGACCTGGGATGCTCGACGGGCGGGTTCACCGATTGCCTGCTCAAACACGGGGCTGCCAGGGTGTACGCGGTGGACACTGCGTACGGCGAATTGGCATGGACGTTACGACAGGATCCGCGGGTGGTCGTGATGGAACGATCGAATGTCATGCACGTGACCGCGTCCGAGCCGGTGCGGCTGGTGACGATCGATGTGAGCTGGACGCCCGCAAAACGCGCGGTGGACGCGGGAGTGAAATGGCTCGGGGCGGGCGGGAAGCTGATCGTGCTGGTGAAGCCTCATTATGAGGCCAAGGGAGCGGGAGTTGACGTGCCGCGTGGGGGCGTGCTCGCGGACGAAGACGCTGAGCGAGTCGCACAGGTGGTGAGTGTGCAACTGGGTTCGATGCCCGGGTTGAGGCTCGCGGGGTTTGAGCCGTCGCCGATCCGTGGGGGCAAGGCCGGGACGTCGGGCAAAGCGCGGACGGGCGGCGGGAACCGCGAGTGGCTCGCACTCCTGGAACAGGGCTGATTCGTCGGCGCATACAGTCGAGCATGAAGAGGTTCAGGCACGAGCGTTCGCGGAAAGACGAGGGTCGTATTGGGGGCCATGGCGGCTCGGGCAGAGGCGGAGCGCGGGGCGGCGGCGGGAAGGGCACGGGCCACTCGAAACGTCACCCGGGCTCGGCCACTTCCAAAGCGTCGGAGGCGTCACGGTACGTCGTGACCGGCGGCGCGGGGTTTGTGGGCAGCAACCTGGTAGCGGCGCTTGCCAAGCTCGACCCGACGGGCGAGATCATCGTCATCGATGACTTTCGCACGGGCTCGACGGCGAACATCGTCGAGGCGTTTGATCGTGAGGGTCTGGAGCCGTTCTCTGGCGTGGTGCTCCCGGTCTCGATCGAGGACCTCGACTTTGAACCCTTGCTCGAATCGATGGACGTGCGGGCGTTCTTCCATCTGGCGGCCATCACCGACACAACGGTCACTGATGAATCGGCGATGCTGTCGATCAACGCCACACCGATGATGTCCATCATGCAGGCGTGCGTGGGATCCGGTGTCCCGCTGGTGTATGCGAGCAGCGCGGCGACGTACGGAACGCCCCCGCAGACGGGCGCGAGGAAGCCGTTCCCCCTCGACGCGGCGGGAAGGCCGAGCAACGTGTACGGGTTCAGCAAATGGTTGATGGAGTGCGAGCATCGGCGGCTGGCCGACGTGTTGTCGAGCCCGCCTCAGATCGTGGGGCTCCGGTTTTTCAACGTCTTTGGTCCCGGCGAGAGCCGCAAGGGGAAGATGGCGTCGATGGCGTACCAACTTGCGCAGCAGATGCTCGCGGGCAAGCCGCCCCGACTGTTCGCGGACGGGTCGCAGTCACGGGACCAGGTGCACGTGTCGGACGTGGTGTCGTGCACGCTGGCGGCGGCGGGTCTGGGCACACGTCCCGACCCGGCACCGGGGATCTACAACCTGGGCAGCGGGGTGTCGACGAGCTTTGCCGCGGTGGCCGACGCGGTGCGCCGGGGGCTGGGAATCCGAGATCTACCGACCGAATTTTTCGAGATGCCCGCGGACATCCGTGCGTTCTACCAAGACTTCACGCAGGCAGACATGAGTGAGACGGCCAAGGGGCTCGGGTGGACCCCGATGCATGAACCCATCGCCGCGCTCGAGGCGTACGGTCGATTTCTGGCCCGATAGCGTTGGAGCCGCGAGCCTGAACGTGGGCTCAGAGCGCCTGTTCTGAGGATGTCGCAGTGATCTTTCCAATCGGATCCGACAATTCGGGAAGAGGTTCAGGAAACGGGCTTTCCTCTGTGGGCACGTTTCATCCGTGGGCGACGTGGCTTCTGATTGGTCTTCACGCGGTCGCGGCCGCGGTGTTTGCGTCCAAGGGATGGGTGGGCGACCACCCGTTGGGATTCGGGGACTCGCGTGGAGCACGCGAGATCGCGGCCTCGCTGGCTTCCGACGCGGGGCTCACGTCCGTGGGATGGTCGGGAGCGGGGCTTCGATCGCTGCTCACGCACCAGTTCATGCCTCAATCGACGTTCGCATTGATCGCGGCGTCGTTCTTTCTGTGGACTTTCGGTCGAGAAATCGAGATGCGCCTGGGCAAAGTGGGCCTGGTGCTGGCATACCTCGGAGGGGGCGCGGCGGTTGGCGTGATGGGGCTCGGCACCGTGCTCGAACAAAGCCCATCGGGCCGGTCGCTCGTGGTCGTTGCGGGCGTTGGAGGCGGGGTGGCGGTTCTGACGGGTATGTTCGCCGCGCTGGCGGCCAAGGCACGCATCCGGGCTGTTGTGGTGTTCTTCATGATCGGCGTGTTTGAGATCCCCGCGGCGTGGTTCCTGCTGATCGCGGTCGCGAAGGACTACCTGCTCACCTCCGGATCTGTTCCCGTGCAGCTCAGCGAGTCGGTCGCGTTCGTAAGGCCCACGATGCTGACGCTGGGCGGGGGATACGCGCTCGGATTTTTCGCGGCGCTCGCGCTCCAAGGAGTTCGGCTCGTGGACATCCGTGAGGGAGACTTGTTGCGGGTCATCTCGCACAAGCGGCGGCTGCGGTTGATCCGCGAGGCGGCCGCCGAGTTGGATTCTCGAAAGAGCTTGCTGCGTCGTGGAACGGATTCGGGAGCACGTGGCGCGGAACTCATGGTTGCAGATGAAGAAGCCGTCACGCATCGGGCGGCGGTGGCTGAGGCGGTCGCGCGGAACGACTGGAAAGGCGGCGCGGCGGCTCTCAGCGCATTCGCGGCGCGTGTGGGCGAGAAGCCGGGCCGATTGAGAGTTGGCGTGCGGACTCATCTGGCGCTGGGCGCGGGCCTTTTGACATCAAGCGAACACGCCCTGGCCGACGACGTGTACTCCCGATTTCTGCTCGATCACGCCGGCGACTCCGAATCGCCGCACGTGCGCCTTCTGGTAGCGTTGCTTCGCGTGAAATACCTGAACCGGGCCTCGGAGGCCGCCCCGCTTATCGCGGGGCTCGGGCCGCTGCTACGGTCGGCGGAAGACTTGGAGCTTCTGGCGAGCGTCGAAGAACGCCTCGCGGCATCTCAACCTCCGCGCCCCTCGAACCCAAGGAACTAAAGCATGGCCAGGACCCGGATCAAGATCTGCGGCGTTCGCGACAGCGACACAGCGTTGGCGGCCGCGGACGCGGGCGCCGACGCTGTGGGGTTCGTGTTTATCCGCAGCTCGCCGCGGTGCATTTCGCCCGATGAGGCGGCGAACATCTTGCTGGACCTGCCAACGTTTGTGACGACGGTGGGCGTGTTCATGAACCACGCGCCCGAGACGTTTATGGACATCGAGGAAGAATGCCCGACGAGCCACAGCCAGTTGCACGGGAACGAGGACGAGCACGTGGTGCGGGCGTGCGGGCCCGTGATCAAGGCGGTGCGGTACTCGGCAGAGACCATCGCGGGCGAGCTGGCACGCTGGGACGAGTGCGAGGACGTCGAAGCGATTTTGATCGATGGCCCCGCGCCGGGCGAGGGCGTGGCGTTTACGTGGTCGGACCTGGTGCCGCACACACAGCGGCTGAGCAAGCCGTTCATTCTGGCGGGCGGGCTGAACCACGAGAACGTCGGGGAGGCGATCCGCGTTCTTGGGCCTTGGGCGGTGGACGTGTCGAGCGGTGTCGAGAAAGCCAAAGGCGTGAAGGACGCCGACTTGATCGAGGCGTTCTGCGATGCCGTGCGGAAGGCTGACGCGTAGGGGTCCAGCGGTCAGTCGAAGCGCGGGTGGTGCAAGGTCGGCCGAGTGTTGACCTACACGCGGAGGGGTTGCCATGACCAGTGGGTGAAGGAGCGCCAGAGCCATTCCATCGGGCCCATGCGGAAATGGGCGAGCCAGAGCGGGCTGAGCAGGAGTTGCACCGCCCACATGCCCAGAACGAAGAGGTAGGCGGCGGGTCGTTCGACGTGCCCGAAATAGCCCAGGCCCCAGCCATAGAAAATCGATGTCATGACGATGGACGTGAGGAGGTAATTCGAGAAGGCGGTTCGGCCGACGGCGGCGAGCGCGTTCGCGAGAGAGCGCAGGAGCCCCGACCGGGCCAGCAGGATGACGATCGAAGCGTGCGCGAGCGCGATGGGCACCGATGCGATGTAGTTCTGAAGGCCGGGCCACCCCAGAAGGCTGAGCATATCGAACCGTGCGTCGACAAGGGCGTTCGCCCCGGAGATTGAGAGCGGAATCCCGACGGCGTACCCGATGAGGGCGACGGTGAGGTAGGAACGGGTCATCCAGCGGCCGGTGAAGAAACCGAGTTTCATCAGGGCCATGCCGACCAGCATCATGCCCAGAACCCGCCACGCGGTCATGAAGAGGAACAGGAAGACCTGAAGGAAGAGTGCGTTCAGCGCGTTGTACTCGAGTGTTCCGAGTGCCCCCGATCGCACCAGCTCCAATTGATCCTGGACGGATCTACCCGAGGTGGCCGCTTGAGCCGCGGCCTCTGGGTTGGCGGAGAGATAAGCCACGGTGGCAAGCGATAGACCAATGGGAACTGAGGCGAAAATCGCTCCCGCCAGGAGGAGAAACAGCGGTCGCACCAATCGAACGGGGTAGAGCAACAACCCGCAGAGGGCGTAAGCGAACAGGATGTCGCCGAACCAGATGAGAAACGCGTGGACGAACCCTACCGCGAGCAGGAAGGCGATGCGGCGGTAGTAAAGGGCCGCGAAACCGCCGGAACGGTTCTGTGCCAGCAACACGACACCCCCGCCGAAGAGCATCGAGAAGATGGTCATCATTTTGAGGTCGGCGACGATGTGACACGCCCACCAGATGCCCGCCCCGAGCCCTTTGAACTCGCCGGTGAGGGTTTCGAGGCCAGGGGCCACGGGCGACTGGTAGGCCTCGATGGGGTAGGCAAAGGCGATGATGTTCATGAGCAGGATGCCCAGCAGGGCGAACCCGCGCAGCACGTCCACGGTGGCCTCGCGCGGGGCTGGGTCGAGAATCGGGGGCGCGGGGTGTGCAGATGAAGGATCGCGAGCGGCTGGATTGGTCACGAGGGGCTCCCGTTAGATGCGAGTCTATTGGAGCGACCGCCCCGGGGTTTCACAAACCGCAGCGTTGGCGGCTCGGCGTCTACGCTTGGGCCCATGGCACCCTCTCCACGCACCACTCCTGTCGTCACGCGCTTTGCCCCGAGCCCCACGGGGCACCTGCACATCGGAGGGGCACGAACCGCGTTGTTCTGCTGGGCGTTTGCGCGATCGATGGGACGGGCCGCCGGCGCGACGCCGGGGAAGTTCATGATCCGCATCGAGGACACCGACGCCGCACGGAGCAGCCTGGAGTCGGCCCGTGGGATTTTGTCGGACCTGGCGTGGCTGGGGATCGAGAACGACCTAGGGCCATACCTGAAGCCCGATGGAACAATCGGTGAGCACGATTGGCCCGCCGATCGGCCGGGGGGAAGGGTGGGGACGTTTTTCCAGGCCCGGCGCGTTGAGATCTACAACCGCGAGATCGAGCGGCTGATCAAGCTGGGGCGTGCGTACCCCGCGTTTGAAACCAACGAGGAGACCGAGGCACAGCGCAAAGCCGCGGTCGCCGCCAAGCAGACGTACCGCTACCCCAGGCCCGCGGATATCCGATTGGGAGAATTCAACGACGCACTGGCGGCACGCTGCGAACGGGCAAAGGCCGGGGAACGGCACGTCATCCGGTTCGCCGCCCCGCACGAGGAGATCGTGGTCGACGATCAGGTACTCGGCGAGGTGCGGATCGCGGCGGGCGAGCTCGACGACTTTGTGATCCGCAAGGCCGACGGATTCCCGACGTACCACTTCGCCGTGGTTGTCGATGATGAGCTGATGGGCGTCACGCACGTGCTTCGGGCGCAGGAGCACCTGGCGAACACGCCGCGGCATGTCGCGTTGCAGAAGGCGCTGGGGTTCGCGCCGCCGGTGTACGGGCACATGCCCGTGATTGCGAACATGGACGGGTCGAAAATGAGCAAGCGGGACAAGGCCAAAGCGTCGCGGAAAGCGGCCAAGGACGCGATGGCCAAGGACGCGACGATCAAAGCGGCAACGATCGCGGCGGGCGAGGGTCTGACCGAGGCGGCGGTGGCGCAGTTTCTGGCCGCCGAGAGCGACGCGGTGGAGGTCGCCGAGGCGGTGGCGCACTATTTCCGCGTGTCGCTCCCGGAGATCGAGGTTTGGGATTTCCGCAAGAACGGGTACCTGCCCGAGGCGATCAACAACTACGTCTCGCTGCTGGGGTGGAACCCGGGGATGAAGACCCCCGACGGGAAAGACCTCGAGAAGTTCGACATGGCGTTCCTCTGCGAGCACTTCAGCGTCGATCGCATCGGGAAGACCCCGAGCAAGTTCGACCGAGCAAAGCTGCTGAGCTTCAACGCAGACGTCATCGGGCTGATGACGGACGAACAGTTCGCCGACCGGTGGATGGGTTGGATGAACGAACACGAACCAGACGCGGGGGTGAAGCTCGCGGGTTTGCCTCGTGACAGGCTGCTGATCCTGTCGCGGGCGCTGAGGCCGCGTGCCAAGACGCTGCGTGACGCGCTGCGGCCCGCCGCCTTTGTGTTGGTGGGTGACGCCGAGTATCCGTTCGAGCCCGCGGCGGTGGAGAAGAACCTGCTCGCCAACGGCAAGGCCGGGCTCGCGCTGCTCGCGGAGTTCAAACCCAGGCTCGAATCCCTCTCGGTGTGGACGCCCGAGGCGATCACCGCCGCGATCGACGGCTTTGCCAAAGAACGCGGGATGGCCAACCCTGGGCCCATCGCCCAGCCTCTGCGCGTCGCGCTCACCGGCACCGGGGTCAGCCCGGGACTCGGCGAGACGCTCGCGGTGCTCGGACGAACCAGCGGCATCGCACGGATTTCGCGCTGCCTGACCGAGGTGACCTAGACCCGGGCCCTTTGCGGCACGAACGAGTGTCTGCCCAGCATCTCCACCACCGGCCGCACTCCTGACCACACCTCATGCATGCCCAAGTCGTCCATGACTGTTCCCATGCACCGCGAGCTGTACCGCGGCACACACGACTCCATCGCGCGTCTGACCGGAATCTCACGCGAGGAACTTGTATACGCGCTGCGTTGAGCCCAGCGAAACGAGCGAACCACGTCGGAATCTCCAATCGGGAGCGATGATGCTCGACAAGCACGACTGTTACGAACTGTGTGTTCAGTCGCCCAGGCACGTGGTGTCGCTGCTGCGGGGCATCCACGGGAACGAGCCCATCACGCTGCGGGAAGACTTTTGCGGCACCGCGGCCGTGGCGCGGCGATGGTGCGAAGAGGGGCTGGCCCGCGCCGAGCCCGCACGCGCCTGGGCTGCCGACTCCGACCCCGAGTGCATCAGGCGAGCCATCGAGCGGGCACGCACTGCCGGGATCGCAGATCGGCTCACTGGGTTGCAGACCGACCTGCTCGCGGAGGCACCGACCCGGCCCACGCCGGCGGACGTGGTGTTTGTCGGCAACTTCTCGATCGGGTACATCATGTCGCGCCGCGTGCTGGTCGACTATTTCAGAAGGTGCAAAGCCCACCTCGACCTCGGGCTCGGGGGCTTCGGAGGTGGCGTGTTCGTGTGCGACACCTACGGCGGGGCCTCGGCCTTCACGCTCGGCGGGCTCGAGCGGCGGCACCCTTCGCGCGGGCGAGAAGTCATCCACTATGTGTGGCGTCATGAACTCGCCGACCCCGCGACCGCGATGGTGCGAAACAGCATCGGGTTTCGCGTTGAACTCGAGGGGGAGATCGTCGCCGAGTTGCCCAGGGCGTTCGTCTATGACTGGCGGCTGTGGTCGATCGCCGAGCTGCGCGAGGCCATGCGTGACGCGGGTTTCGTGCGCACGGCGGTGTACCAAGACCTGAACCTCGCGCCGGGCCAGCCCGCGGTGGCGGTGTCTGAAGAGTCGCCCCTTGGCGCGGACTGGATCGTGGCAGTCGCGGGCTGGGTTTAATTTGTTAGTGTTTTGTATGGGCATGAATCTTGAACCCGGATGGCGCGGGGCGGTATTGAATACCATTCTCAGATCCTGCCCTGTAGGGCGGAATAACCAAAGGAAAGAACATGTTGAAGAAGCTTCTCGCTCCCGCCTTGATTCTCGCGCTCGCCGGCGTCGCCAACGCGCAGTCGAGCAACCCCTACGCCCCCAAGCTCATCGACGAGCCCAAGAAGCAGGAGCCGAAGAAGGACGAGCCGAAGAAGGATGAACCCAAGAAGGACGACAAGGGCAAAGAGAAAGACAAGAGCAAAGACAAAGAGAGCAAGAAGCTCGACGTGGGCTCCAAAGCCCCCGCAATCGGCGCAACCAAGTGGGTCAAGGGCAAGGAAGTCAAGAAGTTCGAGAAGGGCAAGGTCTACGTGGTCGAGTTCTGGGCCACGTGGTGCGGCCCGTGCATCGCCAACATCCCCCACCTTACCGAGATCCAGAAGACCTACAGCGATGTGACGGTCATCGGGATGGCGGCGAGCGACGGCAAGGACTCCAAGAAAGTCGAAGAATTCGTCAAGGGCAAGGGTGACGAGATGGGTTACACCGTTGCGTTCGACGACGGCTCGGGCAGCATGTCCAAGAACTGGATGCAGGCCGCCGAGCAAAAAGGCATCCCGTGCGCGTTCGTCGTTGACGGCGAAGGCAAGATCGCGTTCGTCGGGCACCCCGGCAGCGAGAAGTTCGAAGAGACGATCAAGTCGCTGAGCAAGGCCAAGAAGGACGACAAGAAGAGCGAAGAACCCAAGAAGGACGAGCCCAAGAAGGACGGCAAGGGCAAGAAGTAATCAGGCCCACGCAGGCCTTTGCTGACCGCACCATTCACGGGCCGTCCGGAACTCCGGGCGGCCCGTTCTTGTTTTCAGGCCGGAAAGTCGCCTGCGGGCGGCGAACAATCGGCCCACGCCACCACCAGGAAATCCACCATGTCTGCCGACCCCCGACCGCCAGCCTCCGAAGCCAGAGCACCCTCCGAGCGCCCGCCGCACTTCATCGAGCAGATGATCGACGCTGACAACGCGTCGGGGCGCTGGGGCTCTTGGCCTCAGGGCGGGCCGCCCGCCCGCGCGGGCAAGCCCAAGGTCCATACACGGTTCCCGCCCGAACCCAACGGGTATCTTCACCTGGGGCACTGCAAGAGCATCTGCCTGAATTTCGGGCTTGCCAAGAAGCACGACGGGCTCTTCAACCTGCGGTTCGACGACACGAACCCAGCCAAGGAAGAGCAGGAATACGTGGATTCCATCAAACGCGACGTGCGGTGGCTCGGGGCCGACTTCGAGGGCCCCAGCGGCGGCGGCGTGCTGTTCGCCAGCGACTACTTCGCCACCATGTTCGCGTACGCCGAGGAACTCATCGCGAAGAACAAGGCGTACGTGTGCCAGTTGAGCGCCGACGAGGTGAGCAAGCGTCGCGGGACGCCGCAGATCCCCGCGACGAGCCCCTACCGCGACCGGCCGCCCGCCGAGAGCCTGACGCTGCTGCGAGAGATGAAGGCGGGCAAACACGCCGACGGGTCGATGACGCTGCGGGCGCGGATCGACCTGGCGTCGCCCAACTTTAACCTACGCGACCCGGTGATGTACCGCGTCCTCCACGAGCACCACCACAACACCGGTGGCGAGTGGTGCATCTATCCGATGTACGACTGGGCCCACGGGATCGAGGACTCGATCGAGGGCATCACGCACTCGATCTGCACGCTCGAGTTCGAGAACCACCGCCCGCTGTACGACTGGTTCATCAACGCGATCAACGAGGGGCGTGCCCCCGCCGATCGGATCCACCACAGCCAGCAGATCGAGTTCGCCAAGCTGAAGCTGACGTACACCGTGATGAGCAAGCGAAACCTTCTCAAGATGGTGCAGGACGGCACCGTCCGCGGGTGGGACGACCCGCGGATGCCGACGATCTCGGGCGTGCGCCGCCGTGGGTACACACCCGAGGCGATCCGGAATTTCTGCGACGAGGTCGGGTGTACGAAGACCGAGAGCCTGATCGATCTGGGGCGACTCGAGAACGCCGTGCGCGATCATCTGAACAAGGCCGCCCCGCGGTATATGGGCGTGCTGCGGCCGCTCAGGGTGACGATCGAGAACTGGGAGCCCGGAAAGGTCGACGAGCTGGACGCGGTGAACAACCCCGAGGACGCGTCGGCGGGCAGCCGCAAGGTGCCTTTCACGCGCGAGATCTACATCGAGCACGACGATTTCATGGAAGACCCGCCGAAGAAGTTCTTCCGCCTGGGGCCCGGGCGCGAGGTCCGGCTGCGGTGGGCGTACTACCTGACGTGCACCGGGGTCGAGAAGGACGCCGCCGGGAACATCATCGGGCTCCGCGCCACGATCGACCCGGCCACGCGAGGCGGCGACTCGCCCGACGGACGCAAGGTCAAGGCCACGATGCACTGGGTGAGCGCCGACAAGGGCGTGGGCGCCGAGGTTCGGCTGTTCGATCGGCTCTTCAAGGCGGAAGAGCCCGGGTTGGCAACGGGCAATTGGGCCGATGACCTCAATCCGCATTCACTGGATGTTGTCCGTGCGGTGATCGAGCCCGCCGCCGCGGGGCTGCCCGTCGATCGCACGATCCAGTTCGAGCGGCTCGGGTACTTCCGTGTGGACGAGGACAGCCGCCCGGGCGCGTTGGTGTTCAACCGGACGGTCACGCTCAAAGACCAGTGGGCCAAGGCATCGCAGTAGGCCCGTCGCCACGCCGGCGGGCGCACCGGGCCGGGGCTAGGCCTCGCGCGGCCCGCCGGGGACGGGGCACATCCCCGGGAGCGTACGGGCGATGACGGCGATCCCGCGGCGCCGCAGCTCTTCGTGCAGTTCCTCGACGTGCAGGGCGTCGCGCGTTTCCACCGTGCAGAGCACTTTGACCGTCGAGATGTCCGTGGCGTGGAACGCGCGTTCGTGCTCGATCTGCTTGACGCTGACCCCAGCGCCCGCGAGCACGGCGGCGAGCTCGGCCAGCCCGCCCGGACGATCGGGGATCACCGCCGAAAACTGCGTCACGCGTCCGTCGACGACCAGGGCGCGGTCGATGACGCGGCCCAGGACGGTGGGGTCGATGTTCCCGCCGCACAAGAGCAGGCAGACGCGCTTGCCGTGGGGGAAGCGGAGGCGACCGGAGACGAACGCGGCCAGGGCCGCGGCCCCGGCCCCTTCGACGACGCCCTTCTCGCACTCGGCGATGCGGAGGATCGCCAGGGCGAGTTCTTCTTCACCGACCTCGACGACCTCGTCGACGCGTGAGCGGGCGATCTCGAAGGAGTTGGGGCCGATCATGGGCACGGCCAAACCGTCGGCGAGCGTGGGGCTCGTGGGCACGCGCACCGGAGCGCCCGCGGCCAGGGCGGCCGAGAAGCTGGGGCAGCGTTGGGGCTGCACGCCGATGATCTTGACGTGCGGCGCGAGGGCCTTGACCGCCAGCGAGACGCCCGCGACGAGCCCGCCACCGCCGACGGGGACAACGATGGCGTCGAGCCCTTCGACCTGTTCGAGCACTTCCAGGGCGATGGTGCCGGTGCCCGCGATGACGCGCGGGTCGTCGAAGCCGTTGATGTAGGTGAGGCCTTTCTCGGCGGCGATGGCGTCGGCGCGGACGCGGGCGTCAGAGAGCGTCTGGCCTTCGAGGACGATGGCCGCGCCCATGCCCCGGCATCGGGACTGCTTGATGATCGGGGCGTAGACGGGCATCACCACCGTGACGGGGATGCCGAGCTGTTTGCCGTGGTAGGCCAGCGCCAGCGCGTGGTTGCCGGCGGACGCGGCGATCACGCCCCGGGTGCGCTGGTCGGCAGTGAGCTGGAGCAGCGTGTTGCGGGCCCCGCGCTCTTTGAAGGAGCCGGTGGTCTGGAGGTACTCTTTCTTCACAAAGACGCGGCACCCGCAGATCTCTCCCAGCGTCAACGACGGCCCGCACGGCGTGACCAGCACGCCGCCGCGCAGCCGCTCCCGGGCCGCCAGAATGTCCTCAACACTCACCATCCCCCACTGTACCCCCCCACCCCCATCCCCCTCACCTTCGCCTGCCCTTTCCTGCATCCTCGGAGCCCGGCACCCCTCACGGAGCCCCCACGAATCCGTCGCGGGTGGCTCTCGGACGTGAGACACAGCTCTTGTGAGCACGCTCAGTACGGTTGTGAGCGTGCTCACAGCGCCGCTGGCCGCGCTCACAGCTCTGCTGGCCGCTGCCACAGCTCCGCTGGCCGCTGCCAAAGGGACTGTGGGCGTGCACACAGCTCCGCTGGCCGCGCCCACAGCGATTGTGTCTACGCCCACAGCGGTTGTGGCGGCGGTCGACGGGGGGGTGGCTCTGGCCGACACTCGCCGTGGCGTCGCCGTTCTCGGCCCTTGCCGTGTCGGTCCACGCGGGGCCCGCCACGCCCGAGAACCCGGGCCCGGGGAGCGAGGCCGTCGGCTCGGAAGCGCGTCAGAACAGCTTCTGCTGTTCCTTGACGTCCTTGATCCGCTGGGCGATCACGTCGAGTTCGGCCCGCAGCTCGTCGAGGTTCTTGAACTGGAAATACTCGCTGGCGTAGCGGATGTACGCCACGTCGTCGACATCGCGGAGCTTGGTCGCCACGCGCTCACCGATGACTCGGCTGTCCACCTCGCGGTCGAATTCCCGGTGCAGTTCTTCGTCCACCTCCGCCGCGACGCGTTCTTTGATGTCCTGTGAGATCGGCCGCTTGCCGCACGCCGCGAGGATCCCCCGCAGGACGTTCTCGGGCTCGAAGGCCTCTCGCGACCCGTCCCGCTTGATGACGACCAGGCGGTGCGTCTGCTCGACACGCTCGTAGGTGGTGAACCGGCGGGAACAGTGGGCGCACTCGCGGCGGCGGCGGATCGTCTTGCCCGCGTCGGCCGCACGGCTGTCGATCACCTTGTCATGGTCCTGTTCGCAGTATGGGCATCGCACGGTCGGGATATTGACAGAAACCAACCGCCGTGTCAAACCGCCGCGTCACAAAGCGGATCCCGGCCGGGCGTGCGCACGCCGCCGAGCGGCATCGGCTACAGACACCCCGCCTCGAACGCGGTCACGAAGTCGTCGTAATCGAACCCGTCGGCGAAGCCGTCGCCGTTGAAGTCGGCGGTGGTCCCCGAGGGGCAGCTTGCGCCCTCAAAGCACGCCACGAAATCGTCGTAATCGAACCCATCGACAAACCCGTCGGCGTTGAAGTCCGCCGGGCACGCCGGCCCGATCCGGAAGCTGTACCAGTGGTTGGAATAGGGCCCCAGCTCGCCGCTGGCTTCGGTCGCCCCGTTCACCGCCAGCGAATAGGGGCCTGTGCCCGCAAAGCCCGGGCGGACGAGCCCGTTGGTCCCGCCGGCGTCGTACGCCATGACGCAGGCGTAGTAGATCCCGTCGGCCAGTGCGAGCCCGGCGATCTCACTCCCGGCGCCGCCGTTGGCGTCGTCGTTCCATCGCAGGAGTGTGCCGTCGCTGCTGAAGAGACCCAGTTCGGTGTCGGTCCCAAAGCCGGTGCCGCCCGAGGTGCGGAGCGACTGCACGGACTCGAACGTGCCCAGGTCCGTGGGGACGGTGGTCGCAAAGCTCCAGGTCACGTCGTTCCACACGGCGTCGGACCCCGGGCCGTCGTCGAAGGCCTCGAAGGTCTCCATGCGGAGAACGTCGCCGGTCTTGAGGATCATCCCGCCGCCGGGATAGCCGATGACCAGCACGGAATTCTGGAAGTATCCCACGCGGGAAGGCTGGAACGACACACTGGTCGTCGTGGCGAACCGCAGGTTGCGGACGTTCCAGCGGGCCTCGCCGATCAGGGTTCCGTCGATCAGGGAGGAGATCGCCCCGGCGAACGCCCCGCCCGTGACCACGGCGTCCGGGCCGGTGTAGGTGTACAAGAAGACCGAGTTCCCGGCGTTGCCCAAGGCCCCCGCCGAGTGCATCAGCGCTGGCTGCGAGATGGTGAAATCCGCGATGGCCAGGGGGGTCAATGCTGCGACGAGCGAACCCGAGACCAAACCGGCGACTTTCTGGACGAGAGCGGGGCGTTTCATGTGTGCTCCTTTGCGAGTGGTCAACCAGCTTCCGCGTCCGAACCCGCATTCTAACATCACGTCACCGGATTCTTAGCGCGCCATTCCGGTATTCAGGCCCGATTCTTCCGCGGCTTTGCCGATCGCCTGGTCCAGGGCCCGGGTCAACCGCTCGGCCTGGTTGGCCAGAGCCGAGTCGCCCGCGATCACGACGGAATTCTCGGACGCGTGGGCGATGACAAGGATCTGCTTGCCGGTCTGCTGAGCCACCGAAATCACGCTCGCCGCCACCAGCGGAGCGAGGGTGGCCGCGCTGGCGCGTTCGAGCGACACAACGCGGGGTTCCCCGTAGACCAACACCTGATACTCCGAGAGCGGCGGACCCGATGGATCGCGTTGGTCGATCAGCGCGATGAGATCCTCGACCGATCGGACCTGCCTGCGGATGGATCCGAAGATCACCGAGTTGTCCGTCACGTCCGCGGCGATCGAGCGCGGCACGGGGCTGGCGTGAAGGTAAGGCGACACCTGGAACATGTCGTTGAGCCACCCCGCGACGGCGCGGGCCTCGGTGTATTTCAGCACGAACCGCTGGCTGTGGGTGTCGGCCGTCGGTGCGCCGGGGGTGCCTGCGGGCGCGTCGGACGCGGGTCGATCGATGATCTCGGCGAGAGCCTTGGCGATGTCCGTCTGGCGCTTGCTCGCGCTCACCGTGATGTTCGCGTCGTTGCATTCCATCACACGCGGGAATGGGCACTGCTTCATGCCCGGGACAACGTCGTAGAACGACGCGAGTATCGCGCGGAAGTCCTCAGGCTTCATGTGCCGCAGCTCGATCACGACACTGCTGGGCTCGCGGTCTGGGTGGGGCGCGGTGAAAAACCGGGTGATGGTCGGGAGGTCCGCGAGAACCGGCGGCTTCAATTGAACGTTCGGGAAGGGCCACTTCCACGCTTCATCGAGACTGGGCTGGATCGGCAGTCCCGGAGTCATGCCGGGATTCAACGCCGCGTGCGGCTTGGTCGCCTTGCCCGCCGCGTTGGTGATGATCCACTCGACCTGCGCGTGCACGCGCCTCGGGGCTTTGATGAGCATCGTGGTGCCGATCTCACGGATGGTGGCTCGGTCACCGCCGTTGTCGCGCCAGAATTCCGGGAACGCCATGGTGACGATCGCCTCGCGGATGCTGGCCTGAGTCCCGGCTTCGCCGCCGACTTCGATGTTGGGAACGCCCGAAAGGTCGTACGTCACCATCGTCGTTTCGAGCCTGTCGAAATACAGGCTCGACGAGAAGACGACGCTCCCGTCGATGACGCGCCACTGCAAGCCGTCGTCGGCGGGGAAACTCAGCGTGTCATTGATCAGACTCATCGCCGAGACGAGCGTGATGCCCGAGAACGTCATACCGATCGTCGTGTCATGCTGGACCGCGAACTCATCCCCGCGCACGCCCCGCAACTGAGACCAGTGGATCGTGACGGGCATACGCGCTGCTTCTCCGACGGCCTTGAAGAAGTCTCCGATGGTGTCGGTCTCCTTCGCGCTCACCCGAAGTGCGTCAAGAGTCTTGACGTCCGCGGTGGGCGCCGGCTGGAACACTCTGATCCCCACCCCACCCACCCCACCCACCCCACCCGCGCCCACCCCACTCCCAGCCCAGGGCCACGTGCCACCGCCGTTGAACCCATTGACCGAGACTGCGGCAACCGCGAGCACGCAAGAGATCCCTGTCAGACCCATGATCATCGCCATCGCTGTTCTCCTTTGAGGCCGACGCCTCGCTTCATTGAGCTGCTTTGCGAGTGAGGCCGCGTCGCCCAGTTCACCGATGGCCGTCGTCATCGCGACCGGCTCGGAGACACCTGTAAGCATCAAGTCTCGCACCCGCTGCCGCAGGTGATCGTGCAATTCATCGCGGATTTCGATCCGCTGAGAGTCCGGCATCGACAGCGTCGGCATCAGCACGATCAACCACGAATCAACCGCGTCGGAGTCACGCCGCCCCGGCCCTTCGGGCGCCGGACGCGGATCGTCACTGGACACCGCAAGTTTGAGCGCACTCATGGCTGAGCCCCCTTCCCGATGAACAAGTCGATGACGGATCGCCAGACTTTGTGCGCCTCGACGCGCTCCGCGAGACGCCGCCGACCTTTGGGAGTCAGTGCGTACCACTTCCGGCGACGCCCGCCCCCTCCGCTACCACCCGCTCCATCCCCATCGGGATCGGCCTCGCCGTCGCCGCGTCGGTCAGACCGTATTTCCTCCCAGCGGGCGCGGATCAGGCCGCCTTCTTCGAGTTCTCTCAGGATCGGGTACAGCACGCCGGGCGTGAGCCTGAACTGCTCGGCGGACCTCTGGCTGACTTCCTTGCTGATCGCGTACCCGTACATCGCTCCGCCCTCGAGGAGGCTGAGCACCACCAGCTCTGCGTTCTCTCGCTGCGCGTCCTTCTTCGCCATGGCCTTCCTTTCGATACAACAAATATATCGGTTGCCGATATATCTGTCAAGAACAAAAAAATCAGATCCCGCCCGACGCTGCGCAGGCCGCATCCTCGAACGCCCGGCGCATGCTCAGCCGCTCACGCCCCGCCCGAAACCAGCCCGAGAGCCTTAAAGACGTAGCGAATTTCTTCTTCCACCCGATCGGTTCCGCTGCTTGGCCCCGCACCACCGGCCTCTCCGGTCTCCTTCACCGTCTCGGCAACCACAGCCCGGAAATTCCGCCGGAACACACGCCGAACCGTCTGCACCATCGATTCGGCTTTCGAAGGATCAAGACCCATGGCCAGTGCCTGCCCCGCGTGCCCCGTCATTGATGCGCCAACAACCACCTCCGAAGCCGGAACGCCCGGCGGGGGGGAGCTGACGTCAGGCCCAGAGGATGGGGTTGGGTTTGGGGCCGGGTTGGGGGCGGGGGTGTGGGTGGGCACCCAAGCTCCCCTTCGCAGCGGCTCGATGTAAGCGGCTTCGAACAGCCGCCAGTGGTCGTACATGCCCGATTGCTCACAGTGGCCGCGTGTGCGGTCGAGCGCGGCCGATAGCAATCCCGCGGCCCACTGGCGATCGAAGGCGAGATCGGGATCGTCGGTCTCAGCAGGCTCAGGGAACCCACCTCCCACCCCGTCCCCGCCGGTGGGCCGCTCGAGTTGCCTCGCTTTGGCAGCCTTACTGGTCGCCATGTCGACCAGGAAATTCCTCAGGGCGGCACGAAGAAACGTTCTGAACTTGGCTTTCTCCGAATCCGCGCGTGCAAAGAGCCCTCGCCCGAGAACGACTTGCCGCACAAACTCCTGCGTCAACTCCTCCGCATCGGCCCGGGACTTGCCAGTTCGCCGTATGTAGGCGTAGACCGGGCTCCAGTAGGCCCGGAGCGCTTCGTCCATCCAGCCGCCGCCGGAGACACCGCCCGCGTCGCTCGCCGCGGCCTGGGCACGGATCGCCGCCAGGCGTGCCCAATCCGTCTCAGGAAATCCAGCATGACTATCAGGCCCGATCGACCCGCCACCTCCGACCCCGCCCGCCGGTGTGCCCCCCCCTACAGCCGGTCGATAGTCTGCCGAACTGCTCGGGGGGTGGTGGGGTTGACGCCCATCGGGATGGAATGACGATGAACTCAAGGGGGCTTTCGACGCCGGATCTTCAGGCCGCATCGTAAGCCCTCGCCCGAGCCCTTGGAACGAGACGCCCGGGTCTCTGTGCACCGCCGTACACGCCAACGATTCCCCTTCCATGCTTGATCCGGCCTCCGCCAAATCGCTCGCCTCCAGCCTTCTCGACGAGGGGGACGATGCCGCACCCATCATCTCGGCCGCGCTCACCCCCCGGCTTCCCGGGTACGAGATCCTGGAACGACTAGGGACTGGCGGGATGGGCGTGGTCTACAAAGCCCGCCAGCTTTCCACTGGCCGGCACGTGGCCGTGAAGTTCTTAAGGACTAACCCCGATCACTGGTCTCCCAACGCCGACGCTGCCAAGAGGCTCGTTCACGAGGCTCGTGTGCTCAGTGAGCTCCGCCACCACGGGATTGCTTCGATTCTCGACGCAGGGTGGATCGCCGGTGACGCGGCGTCGGGCAGACCACGCGAGCCGTTCGTTGCGATGGAACTGGTGCAAGGAAGCCCCATTACGATCGCGGCTCGCGGGCTCGATCCCACGGCGATCGTTGAGCTTTTCCTTGACGTCTGCGCCGCCATTGAGCACGCGCACGTGAAAGGCGTCATCCACAGAGATCTCAAGCCCAGCAACATCCTCGTGACGCCCTCTGAAGCGGGCCGGCAGATGGTCAAGGTCGTGGACTTCGGCCTCGCTTCGCTCATCCGCCACGACGCCCGCTCCAGCGTCTCTGCGAGCCTCGCGGGCGATACGAGAGGCGTCGTGGGCACCTTGGCGTACATGAGCCCCGAACAATTCGACATCACGGCAAGCTCGGCCGACACTCGATGGGACGTCTACGCCCTCGGATCGCTGCTTTATGAGCTGCTCGCCAAGCGCCCGGCGTACGACGTCTCGGGACTCCCTCCTGCCGTCGCCGTTCGGGTCATGGCGGAGCACCCGCCGGTCTTGCTCGCCAGTGTCGCACCCCACCTTCCTCGAGAGCTTCCCACCATCGTGGGCAAGGCGATGGAACGCACCCCCGCCGAGCGGTATCAATCCGTCGCGGAACTCGCCGCCGATCTCCGACGCTTTCTCGACGACATCCCGATCCTGGCAACCCCACCGAGCTCCGCGCGACGTTTGCGGCTATGGGTACGGCGGAACCGAGCGTTGTCGGCGGCGTTAGCCGTCGCCGGGCTTTCAGTTGCCGCAGCCGTCGGAGGGATTGGCGTCTTTGTGGCCCGCAACCGAGAGCTTCGCCTGGACGCCGAGGCAAAGGCCCGCGAGGCCGATCGTGACCGGCTGGTGGCATCAACGGTGGCGTCACTCCTCGAACGGATCGTTGCCCCCCCGCAGGGTGCATCGCTGTCTCGAGAGGCTGGCGCCGCAGACGCACTGGACGCTGCAGCCGCAGAATTCGACGCCGCTCCACCACCAACAGCGGACGCTCAGACTGCCGTGGCGCAGGCTCTGGCCATGGCGTACCGGAGACTGTCGCTCGACGAGCGTGCGGAGGTGTACGAGCGCAAGGCTGCCTCATTGATCGAATCCGTTGCTGGCCCGCGATCGCTCGAACGCGCCGAGGCGCACGCGCGGCTGGCGTCCGTGCTCGCCGACCTCGGACGCACCGACGAGGCGGTGGATGAAGCCCAGCTCGGGTACGAGGCCGCGGCCTCGCTCAAGCCCGCCACCTCGCCCGAGCACGCCGCCGCTTCGCTCGCGCTGGGACGCGCCCTCCTTGCCGATGGAAGGCCCGATGAAGCCGAACCGTTGCTCCAGCACGCGTACGACACCGCGAACGGCCGCCGCTCGTCCGACGACCCGGCGGTGGTCGCGGTGGCACTCGACGTGGCCAGGCTTCGTCTGGCCCAGAACCGTCCCCGGGAATCGCTCGCTCTTCTCGATAGAGTCGCCGCTGCTTCGACGACTCCAACTGGCCCGAGGTTCAACGCTTCGACCGCCACCATGATCCGCGTTGCCGCGCTCACCAGCCTCAGCGAGTTCGACGACGCCTACCCCCTGGCCCAGGCTGAAATTGCTCGCCTCAACCCTCTGCTCCCACCGGGGCATCCCCGGCTCCTGCGGGCACGGCTCGCGCTCGCCGACGTGCTGATCCGCTGGGCGAGGCCCGCCGAGGCGTTCCCGATCATCCGGCAGACCCTCGACGCCGCTGCAACTCTAGGACCTGCCCATCCCATCATCATCGCCGCATCCCTCCTAGAAGCTCAGGCTCTGCGTGCCCAGGGGCTCGAAGACGATGCCTCGTCGTTTCTGTGGGCCGCGTCGGCACGCCTTGATCCCGCGTCTCGCAAGCACGTCGTCGCGTTGCTCACCGTGCGTCAAGCGCTCGTCTACGCCGCATGCGACGCCGGCGACACCGACGACGCCATCCGCATCGCCGAAGACACCCACACCCAGCTCGCGTCGATGGATGGCCTCTCCGCTTCGGCGCTCCGCCGCCTCCGGCTCCTCAAGCGCCCCTGCAAAGACCTCGAGCCCCGCGATCTGCGCCCGACTTTTCCGTAAACCTTGAGTTGCCGACGGCGGTTAAAGAGTGAGCCCCAGTCACAGGAGTTCGTCGATGAAACAGATGCGGATCGTCGGAGCCCTCTCCTTGTCACTCGCCCTGGCGGCGGTGCTCGCCTTTGCGCAGCCACAGGCCAAAAGCGACAATCACCTGCCAGCGACCCGTGCACACGCCGCGATGCCCGTCCTTCAATGGAGCGGCTACGACAGCAAGATCGCCGATCGGCGCTACCTGCTCGTCACGACCCCGGACCAATGGAAAGCACTCTGGATCGAACACACCGGCATCACCCCGACCTTCGCCCCTCCGGAACGTCACACAATCCCGATCATTGACTTTACCCGCTTCTGCGTTGTCGCCGCATTCGATGGCTCGGGCATCAACACCGACGGGCTCGTCGCCGACTCCATCGTAACCTCTGATCGCGACGTACGGCTTCGATTCACAACATCATCTTTCCAGACCATGGGACGCGCCTCCGACGACGGCGGGGCCATCACGTCCAAGTCGTTCGGCATCTGGATCATCGAACGCACGACGAAGCCGATCGTTCTCGAACGCGACGCAACCAGAGTCAAAGACGACCCCGCCTCGTGGACCCAAGTCGCCACTCTGACTGCCAAGTAGGCAAGCTCCCGTGGTCAGCCCTTCACTTCCTGGATTTCCGTCCTCACGGCCCAGAGTTCAGGGAAGAAGGCGTCGTCCACGATGTGCCTGAGATAGTTCACTCCCGCCGTCCCCCCGGTCCCGCGTTTGAATCCGATCACGCGCTGCACAACTTTCATGTGCCGGAATCGCCACAGCGTCTGAGCCTCGTCGATGTCGATCAGTTTCTCCGCCATCTCATAGGCGTCCCACTTGGATGCGGGGTTCTCGTAGATGTCTCGGAACACGGCCACGAGCCCCTCGCTGGACTGATGCCGCTCGCAGACGTTGCGCTCGAGCACGTCTTTGGGTACCGCGTACCCGTGCCGCCCGAGATACCGCAGGAATTCGTCGTAGATGGACGGGGCTCGCCACGCCGCGTCGAGCATCGCGAACGCTTCCGCGTCGTGCCGGAAGATCGACAGCATCCGTTCGTCCTTGTGCCCGAGCATGAACTCCACGAGCCTGTTCTGCAACGACTGGATCCCCGATGCTGGCCCGAGCACGTGGCGAAACTGCACGTACTCGCTCGGCGTCAGCGTCGCCAGCACCGACCACTGCCCCAGAAGTTGCTGCTGGATGTGCTTCACCCGCGCCAGCACCTTAAACGACGCCTCTAACTCGTCGGCGGCGATCAGCCTCATCGCCTCGCGCAGCTCGTGGATCACCAGCTTGAACCACAGCTCCGTCGTCTGGTGCTGCACGATAAACAGCATCTCGTCGTGATGCTCGGGCACCGACAGCGGCTTCTGGCACCCCAACAGGTCCTTGAGCCGCAAGTACGAAGAGTAATCAAGCTGCCCGTGAAGGTCGGTTTTCGTCCCCGGATCAAATGCTTGTGGCTTGGGTTGCAAAGGGTCGCTCATGACCGAGCATACCCCGCCCATCCCGGTCCCGCGCGTCAATCACCCCGCAGCGTGTCCGTCACGCCATGAGCGGCCGCCAGCACGCCGTGCCGGTCGAACCCAAACTCCGTCATGGCGACCACGGGGACCGCCATCCTCTGCTCGTGTGTCACCTCTAATGGCGCGAATTCGGTCGCCCGGATCGCTTCGTACTCAGCCCGAGGCGAATACCCGCATCCACCGATTCCCCCCACGAGCACCAGTATCGCTCCACCTTTCCAACGTCGACCCAACAACAAGCAGCCCATCGAACACCTCCGGCCCACGCCACGCAGACCGAGGATCAGACGCTTCCTATCGACCGCAGTGCCCGGTTTACGATCGTTGATAACTCCAGCTCGGACGACTCTAAACCTTGTCTTCGACTGGGTTTGACGACGGAACACGGACCCGTTCTGGGGGACATGCGCCCACTCACATCTGCTACCCCAACACGAACCGTTAACCCTGTGAGGAGGGAGTATGATCCCCGCTCGGTCGCACACCGAGCGCTGGAGCCCATCTCGATGAAGTTTGCCCTGAGCACCGTTGCCTGTCCCGACTGGACCCTGAACAAGGTCGCCGACACTGCCCAAGAGCTGGGCGTGCAAGGCGTCGAGCTGCGCACGTTCGGATACGGATCTTGTGCGTCGGCCTGCGATCCCGCGCTGACCGCGCCGACCAAGGTGCAGTCGATTCTCCGTTCGGGCGGCGCCGCCCCTGCAATCCTCGCGACCTCCTGCCGATTCGATGACGTGGTTTTCCCGCCCGTCGTCGGCTGGGCGATTACGGATGTGAACCGCTCCGCCAGGGAAGGCAAGGCCATGGTCGAGTTGGCCGCGGATCTCGACTGCCCCATCGTGCGTGTCTTTGGGTTTGAATTCCCCGTCCGCGAATCAAGGCGTGCGGCCATCGACCGCATCGTCTCCAGGCTCGCGCAGGTCGCCGATGCTGCACGGGCGCGCGGCGTCCGCGTGGCCGTCGAAAACGGCGGCTCGTTCTCCTCGGCCTCCGAACTCGCGGAACTCCTCGATGCTCTCGATCACCCGTGCGCGGGCGCGTTCTACAACGTCGCAACAGCCGCCGCCGCGGGAGACCAGCCTGTCCACGGCATCAACGCCCTTGCTGACCGATTGCTCGCCGTCAAGGTCAAGGATTTCTCCCAGGGCAGGCCGGTCGCTCTAGGCCAGGGATCTCCGCACAGCCAGCACGCTCTGGGGGAACTGCGGACGCAGCGTTTCGCGGGCTGGGTGACGTACGAGTTGGACCGTTCGCTGCTGCCTGCCAATTCCGATCCCATGCCGACCTTACGGGACAGCGTCCGACGCATGTTCGAATGGACGGCATCCCCGGCGTTTGCCTGAATTGACCCACGAACCCTCCGCTGCACCCATCCGTCGTCCTCCCGGAACGAAAGAGGCGTCCCGCGAGTTGCGGGACGCCCGGAGTGCATTCGTCTGATGCGGCCCAAGAACCAGCCGGGGCCGGCGGATTTATTCCTCGTCGCCCTCGTCGTGATCCTTCTCAGCGGCCAGTTCGGCGTCGAGCTGCTCGAGCGTCTTCTCTTCCTCGACTTTTTCGCCGCGGGCTAGCTTCTCCGCACGCTCTTTGTCAAGCTTCCGTTTGATCGCGTCGACCTTGGTCTTGTCTGGCGCGACAATGATGCTCGCCTGTTTCCCGAACCAACGCGGGGCCTGTTCGAGCCGGCAGAGGTCCATAAGTGCATCGGCCACCTTCTTGAGGTTTCCCAGCCCGATGTCCTTGTGGGCGATCTCTCGGCCACGGAACTTCTGCGTCACCATCACTTTGTGCCCGCCCATGAGGAACCGGCGGGCCTGATCGATCCGGATCTCGACGTCGTGCTTGTCGATCTTCACCGACCGCCCAAGGCGGATCTCTTTCATTTCCGCGGCGCGAGAGCCCGCCCGCTGCTTGGCTTCCTTCTTGGACAGTTCGTACTTGTACTTCCCGTAGTCCATGATCTGGCACAACGGGGGACGCTGCTCGGGATTCACCTCGACGAGGTCCATCCCGCGTTCCTGCGCCATGCGCAGCGCCTCGGAGGTCTCAACGACCCCGATCATTTCCTTGTCAGGCCCGATCACGCGGATAGGCGTGATGCGGATCTGCTGATTCCGACGTGTGCGCTGCGGCGCACTCTCTCTGCTGAACCTATCAAACGCGATGGCAATGCTCCTTCTGTCTCTTCATCCAACCGCCCACACGATCCGGGCTCGTTCACGATCCCGCTCCCCAAACAATAGCAGACCAGCCCGGCTCTGGCTTGCCTCGCTCCCCACGGCTTGTTCCAGGCCTTGAAGAGAGATGTTCATGCTCTCAGAGAGCGTCACGAACGGGTCGCCTGCACGATATTGACGACCAGGGACACCAATAGAAGCAACCCGAGCACCATGACTAGCCAGTTGAGCAGGGTCGGGGGGCCTCCCGAGCTCTGGTCCTCTGGGATTTCGGCTGGTGCTGCCGACGCTTCGGCGTGTGAAATCGACGCCAGGGCTGAGGCGTTGAAATGATCCCGGTGAGCCAAGGGGGGGTGCTTGGACTCCCGCACGGCGCGGAGATCGGCGATCAAGTCCCGGCAGGTCTGGTACCGCGACCTGGGTTCCTTCGCCATCATCATCTCGATCACTTCCGAGATCCCCGCCGAGAGCTTGGGGTTGACATGGTCGGGGGCGACGAGCTCGGCCTTGAGGTGCTTGTGCATCACCGCCGATGGATTTTTCCCGTCGAAGGGAACGTTCCCGGTGACCATGTGGTACAGCGTTGCGCCCAACGAGTAAATGTCCGCCGGGGGGCCGATCTTGATCTCGCCACGGATCTGCTCAGGGCTGATGTAGTACGGCGTGCCGAAGGCTTTGCCCGCTTCGGCCTCAGCGGCTTCCTTGTCCGAGATCGCCCGTGCAAGCCCCATGTCCGCCAGCTTCACTACGCCTTCGCGCGTGATCATCACGTTCTTGGGCTTGACGTCGCGGTGTACGAGCCCCTTGTCGTGAGCGTGCAGCAGGGCCTCGGCCACCTGAATCGCAAGGTCGATGGCGTCTTTTTCAGCGAATCGCTTGTGCTTCACGATGTCGTCGTGAACCGTCCGCCCGTCCACGAATTCCATCACGAAATAGTGGTAGTCACCCGCCTTGCCGACGTCGTACGCCTGAACAATGTTCGGGTGGTTGAGCTGAGCCGCGGCTCGCCCCTCCGCGTAAAACCTCTCGATGAACTGCGGGTTCGTGGTGTACTTACGGGGCAACACCTTGATCGCCACCTTGCGGTCGAGGCTCAATTGCTCACCCAGCCACACGGTCGCCATTGCTCCCGCGCCGAGCTTCTTGCTGATTTTGTACCCCGGGATCTTCTGGCCCGAGCGTTCCGCCTCTACCAACTGCTTGAGCCTCGCCACCTGACGACGCGTCACATACTCGTTGTCCACCAGAATCTGGACCAGCGAGCGCTGGTTCTGATCTTCGCGACCGGTCTTGGCAAGCTCGATGGCGTGCTGCACTTCTTCTGGCGTCGCCAGACCGTTATCCACCACCAGCCGCCCCACGAGCGTGTCGATGTTCGTGCCGCCCTTTGCCGCTTCCTGCAGAGCCTCGGTCATCTGCTCCATGGACGGCGGCGGTCCCAGCGGCACACCCAACGGCGCCGTGTCCGCCTTGGACACCGGATTCGTCTCGGTCAGATCGTTCTTGCGGGACGGGTCGTTCATGGTTCGTTCGAGCGGTTGAAGTTCGAAGGTGTGGAATCAGGCTGGACGTGGCGGTGAGGGTAGCGTGCGGGTTGCGCGATTGGTACCTCGGAACGCCGCACCCTCCGAAAGGTTCACATACCCGAACTCTCCATCGACCGATCGATGCTCAAGGGTTTGATACGCACCATTTCATCGCTTGGTTTCGAAAAGATCGGATTCCGTTTGGCTTCTCGGATCCGTCGCGACCTGCGGCGGGGTTCTTCTTCCGGGTCTAGGCTGAGGACTTGGATCCACCCCCCACCAACCACTCCGCCCCTGGCGCCGGTAGCTCACCAGCGGGCCGGTCGGTGTCGGGTGCCGCGGCCCAGTCCGGCCATGTGCCGGTGCTATTGCGGGAATGCCTCGCCGCTCTGGGCGCACAGCCCGGCGATGTGTACGTGGACGCAACAGCAGGGCTGGGGGGGCATGCGAGAGAGTTCGGGCGGTGCGTGGGGCTAGAAGGTATGGTCGTGCTCAACGACGTCGATCCACGGAATCTGGATCGCGCCCGCGAGGTCGTGGGGGCGTCGGGAACGCGTGTGGAAGCGATGGCGGGAAACTTCGCAGACCTGCCGCGTCGGCTGAGCGAAGCAGGGCTGTCTGCGGACGTGGTGCTCGCGGACCTTGGCTTCTCGTCGAACCAGATGGAGGATGCGGACAGGGGGTTGTCCTTTATGCGAGACGGGCCTTTGGACATGAGACTTGATCCCGGGCTCCCGATCACGGCGGCGGAGTTGGTGAACTCGCTCCCCGAGGGCGAACTCGTCTCGATGCTGCGTGAGTTTGGGGATGAGCCCGGTGCGTCGAGGATCGCAAGGAACATTGTTCAGGTCCGGAGGAGTTCGCCGATAACCACCACGGGTCAGTTTGCCGAGGTGGTGCGCGGGGCCATCGGGAAGGGCAACGGCCGGATTGACCCCTCGACCCGGAGCTTCCAGGCACTCCGGATCGCGGTGAACGACGAGATGGGTGCCCTGGACGCGCTCTTAGCCTCCATCGGAAGGGCGGCCCGAGCGATGAAGGATGGGAGGCCCGCGGTCTGGATCAGTCCCGGGGCAAGGATCGGGATTATCACGTTCCACTCGCTGGAAGATCGGCGGGTAAAAAAAGTGTTCGGAGAATTGGTTCGGGAGGGTGTTGCAACGGACATTTCAGGACGTGGCCGAGGCGGGGTCATCGAGGCGAGCGAAGCGGAGGTACAGGCCAACCCCCGGTCAAGGTCGGCAAAGTTGCGGGTGATCCGGATCGCTGAGATGACACCCGGAACAGATCGTGTATGATCGGACCTTGTGGTTGTGAAAACAACCGGAAGGAATTCGGCAACGGGAGACCAAGGATGGTCCTGCTCTCCGTGCGCGCCGATGAACACTGTTAGCCGCCCGTTCTGGCGTAGGAGCTGGAAAGGCGAGCAAGGACGCAACCGTGAGCCGGGAACTCAAACTCGCTCTCATCCTGGGATTCTCGTTTGTGCTGGCCGTCACGGTGCTGGTGAGCGATCACTGGCGCACCGGTCGGGGGAGCGATCTGGCTTCACTCCCCGGAGATGACCCAAATCGGATGACCACCGTCGGCAAGCTCGACGGGAAAAAGGATGTCCTGACACCGGTCCAGCCTCTGCCCGAACCCGAGCCTCGTCCTGTGGTGACGCAGAAGCCTGAGGTCGGACCATCGCCGAAGGTCGATCCTCAGGGAGAGAATGGGCTGAAGACCTCGCCGCTTCCTTCGGGACCGGCCCCGACGACAACTCCCGACCGCGATTACACGATCGCAGAAGGGGACACCCTCTATAAGATCGCAAAGCAGACGTACAGCGATGCGGCGCTGCACAAGGCGCTCGCCGAGTACAACAAGCTCGGCGACGGGCGTGGGCTCAAGGTTGGCGCGAAGATCAGGCTTCCTGACCGGGCGGTGCTGACAGGCGACGCGTTGCCTTTCTCGGGCCCGGTGAAGACTTCCGGGAACGCGCCCAAGCCCGAAATCAGCGACATCCGCAAGGCGATGGAAACCACGGTGACGTACAGGGTTCAGGCTGGGGACACGCTCAGCGCGATCGCCCGCAAAGTGGGGTGCTCGGTGTCGAAACTGCTGGAACTCAACAAGAGCCTCCGCGGACGCGAGGACAGCCTGACCGTCGGGGCGGAGCTCAATGTTCCCAAGAAGGGCCAGTAGGCGGAGATCTGGAGTCGGTCTGTGTTCTGGAAACTGGCGGCGGTCATCCTGGGTTTGATGCTGACGGCGGCGTGGGTCCTCTCGCTGAGGCAGTCGCGCGTTGCGGTCGCCCATGAACTGGCATCGATCCATCTCCGGGTCAAGTCTCTCGATGAGCGGCTGTTTTCACTGCGGGCCGATATCTCTCACCTTGTGACCCCCGAGCGTGTGGGAGCGATGGTCGCTGGAGTGGCAGAGCTCAAGCCACTGGTGTTGCCGACGCCAGACCCGGCGTCGGCGGGCGAGCGCCTCTACGCCGAGGGGATGACGAAGCCCAAAGAACAGAAGAAGCCAGCAACGCCCCGATAGAATCGGGATGCCGGGACGTCCTGTTCCTCCCGGCTGTAGCGGGAACGGTTTGATCACAGTCACCCGACGCGGAGCGTCGGTCGAATGAAGGAGTCGGGATGAACTCCGCAGCCCAAGACAACCCGCGCGCCAACCTGACAGGCGTTGTTTTCCTGTCGCTGACTACTCTGGGACTCGTGGGGCTGTTCGCACGAGTGGTGCAGTTGCAGCTCGGGCCCGATCCGAGGCTGGCCGAAACGGTCGGCACCCGCACGGCGGTGCAATCGGAAGAGCCCGCTCGCGGCGACTTGCTCGACCGCCGAGGACGGCTTCTGAGCGTGACGCGGTTCGCTCACCGGGTGATCGTGGATCCCACACAGCTCGAGCGGGACAGACTCTCCGAAGTCAAACGCAAGGTGCCCGTTACCTTGGATGAGATCATGGGTGCGATCGCCACCGCGAGCGGGAGGCCGATCGAAGACATCGGACGCGAGCTCTCGGGGGCGATGATCGAGAACGACGCGAGGCGTGAATTCCTTCGGTCGATCGGATGGATGGCGCCCGAGCCGCAGGAGTCGCACCAGCCTCCCGTTCACGAGGCGGGGCTTGATGACACACCGGGCGCGGCACCGATCCTCGGAGTCGAGGCGGAGGCCACTGTCGATCCGCTCGCGACGAGTCCTGCCACACCCAAGTGGCCTACGCGGTACCTTCCCATGTCCGGGGTGATTTCAGACGAGCGTGCTTCGGTTCTGCGGGCAAGGAACTTTCCCGGCGTCTCGCTCGAACGAGTCCCGGTACGTGAGTATCCCGGCGGATCGACGGTCGCTCCTATTGTGGGGCGCGTCGGTTTCGACAGATCCGGCACCGTTGGCGCCGAGTTGAGTATGTATGACAAGCTCGAGGGGAGCCCGGGCCGGATCACGTTTGTGCGGAGCGCGGGCGGTCGTCCGCTGTGGGTCTCACCGGGGAGTGCGACCCCTGCCGTCCACGGTGCGGACGTTCGGCTCTCGATCGATCTCGAGATCCAGCGGATCGCGCAGGAAGAGCTGTTCCGTGGAGTCAACGAGTACAACGCCGCAGGCGGGCGTGTGGTGGTGATCGATCCCAACACGGGCGAGATCTACGCGATGGTGGACATCACGAGGCCCGTGCCCGAAGCGGTGGCGTTCCCATGGGCACCCATCGGGCAACGGCCCAACGCCGCCGCTCCCGAGTATGTGTCGGAAGCCAAGCGTTACCGCGTCATCGCGGAAGACAAGGCCCGCGAAATCCACCCCGCGTTGGGGCACAATCGTTGCGTGGAGAGCGTATACGAGCCGGGTTCGACGTTTAAGCCATTCATGTGGGCGATCGTCACCGAGACAGGCCGGCTTCGCCCCAGCGACGTGCTGAACACCGAGAACGGGTACTGGGTCACGAGCTACCACCGCGAGATCCGCGACGTCAAGGCCAAAGCAAGCCAGACGTGGCACGATGTGCTCGTCAATTCGTCGAATATCGGGATGGGCAAGGGGTGCGAGCGTCTGAGCTTTGCCGAGATGAACCGTGGCGTCGTTCGCTGGGGCTTTGGCAAGAAGACCGGGCTGCCGCTGGCGGGAGAGTCGTCCGGGCTGGTGACGCCCATCGATCGATGGAAGATCACGTCCACGCACTCGGTGGCGTTCGGGAACGAGGTTGCCGTGACGCCGGTTCAGATGGTGCGGGCGTTCGCGGCGTTCTGCCGGCAGGGCGACGCCGCCGGCACGATCGGGCCCATCCGTTTGATCGCGGCGGGCGATAAGGAGCTTCGTGCGGACGTGATGTACCGCGTGGTCCCCTCGAAAGTCGCGCTGCTGGCCCGCGACGCGATGGGGACGGTCGCCGAGAACATGGAGACATCGCTGGCGTCGCGTTCTGGCGAGAAGGAATGGCGGTACAACATTTTCGGCAAAAGCGGGACCTCGAAGATCCCGCTGGGAAGGGCGCCCGAAGGGTACAGGCTCCCGCACGGGACCAAGGGGTATCTGCAGAAGCAGTTCACCACGAGCTTTCTGGCAGGCGGGCCGACAGAAAACCCGAGGCTGGTCGTACTCGTGATCATCGACGATCCTGGCCCTGAACTCACGCACACGAATCGTGCGTACGGCGCACTGACCGCGGGCCCGGTGAACCGCCGGATTTTCGAGCGGGCACTGACGTATCTGGGCGTGGCGTCGAGCCCGGGGCGCATGGCGGAGAAGCCCAACAAGGTCGCTTCGGCGCCGATCGTGGATGACGTGCTGGTGGCGCAAGACGAGCCACCGGCGTACCTGGTCGAGAGCCTTGAGAGCGAGCCTTCGGCCGCTCTGAACCCCGCGCGATAACACGCCGCACGATTTCGGCGAGCCCGGTGCTCGTGGGCTGGTTGTGCGGGCACACCGGAACGTTTCTTGAACGTTTCCCGGTGACGTTGTGCGTGAAAATAGTGAACACCGCGTGCAAAAACCTTGCACGCCCGATGGTGTCTTGTAGACTACGCGAGTGGACCGAAGGGCCCACAGAGACAAGCAACGACGTCCACCGCGTGTGTCGCGGAAGGCCGAACGTTGAGCAGAGGAGACAGAGATGTACAAGATGATGGCATTGGCGGCGCTTGCCGCAGCGGCCGGATCGGCACAGGCCGGCGTGACGTACAACGATTCGAGCAACGATCTGTTCGACAACTCGCTGGCCCATATGGACATCTTGAGCGTGGTCGTTGATCACGACGCGACAAACCTGTACTTCACGCTCAACCTGCGAGGGGACGTGGACGCGACGAACTGGGCCAAGTACTGCATCGGGATCGATGCCGCGGGCGGCAACAACTCCGTCGGCAACGGGTGGGGCCGCAACGTGAGCTGGGGTGCCAACCGGATCGACTACTGGGTTGGAACCTGGGTCGATGAGGGTGGCTCGAACTTCGGCGGCGAATTGCGTAGCATGGACAACGCCGCGAACAACGACAGCACCGTGCTCGCGGCGACGTACGGCGGCCCCGGGATCACCGGGACGGCCACCGGGTTCCAGGTCACGATGACGCTCTCGCGTGCGACCCTGGGCCTGACGGGGAACGACACGTTCTGGTTCGACGTGCTCTCCACGGGCGGTCTTGGCTCGCCTCCGGGTGTCGATCATCTGAGCCGTAGCGATCAAGCGACTCCGGGCTGGGGTGACACCTCGACCTCGGGCAATTTCCTGTCGTACACGATTCCCGCCCCGGGTTCGGCGGCCCTTGTGGGTCTGGCCGGGCTGATGGTGGGCCGTCGCCGCCGCTGATCCTTACGGATTCAATCGCTTCATTCTTCCTTTCAAGCAAAGAGGCCCGAGCGGAACCGCTCGGGCCTTTTGCGATTCGTGGATGCCGCTGTTTACCGCTTGGGTTTGTTCAGCTTCTTTGGCTCGGGCTTGACGGTGAAACCGCGGGGCGTGTCGATCGCGTAGTCGGTTCCCGAGCCCGATTCGTCCATTTTCGCGTCGGCCAACTCGATGGTGCGCACGGGCTTCTCGTCGGCTTTTTTCGAGGGTTTGTACCGCTCAACCTTCAGCAGCGTCTTGTCCTTGCGGCGGATCGTGTACACGCCGCCCGTGTAGTCGGCGTTATCGGCAGTCGCGGGCCTGTCTTCTTTAACCGTGATCCGGATCACGTCGCATTTCTCGCCCCCGATTTCGACCTCTGGTTCGAGCTTGACCGTTTCCTTCTTCGCGAATTCGAACGGGGTCTCTTCGAGCAGTTCCCAGACGATGGGCGAGTTTGCCCGTTCTTTGATGAAGAACGACCGGATCTCGTCCTTGGTGTCCGGAGCGGAGAGCTCGCCGACCTGCTTCTCGCTTTCACGCACAGACTTCACGTCGGCACCGTCGAACGAAACCTCGAACGGTCTTCCCTTGGCAACGGTCTTGCTCGCCTTGGTCTCGCCCTTGGCCATGAATTTCCAGCCGCCCGCGTCGGCTTTGTCCATGGAGACCTCGGCGGAGGTCTGGGCACCGTTCAGGTTTGTGACGGTTGCCTTATAAGAGAACGACTTGGCGAGCTTGAAGTTCTCGGCAAAGGCCGCGAGCAACGCGGCGGCGTCGTCGGGTTTGTCGCCGCGATCACCGGCGGGGATGGGGATCCCCGTGGGCGTGGACTCGGGCGCCTTCTTTTCGGGCTGCCATGCCCCGCTGACCAATCCGGGGATCGCGAGGAGGAAAGCACACGCAAGTAGACGGTTCATCGGACGGCCTCCTTGATCCACCCACCACAGCGCATCTCGCCCCTCGTGGATCATAGGGAACAACGAGATCAGACGCCGCCCGAACGCGGGGAGTTCCGTCAGGGGTCGCGGGGCGTGTCCACATCAGGCAAGTCGAGACTGGGGATATTGCCGAAAGCGATGCGCCGCGGAGCGGTGTTTCGGGCATCCTTCATGGAAGCGGGGAAAAGCGCGTCGGATCCGTATCGGCGGTTGATCTCATCCATCGCGTTGGAAAGCCGAGTGGGGTCACGGCGAGTCTCGAAAAGCGAGCCTGTCGCCGATGTGATGGGGGTGAGGTTGTAGAGTGTAAGGGAGAGCTTCAGGACACAGCCCCGTGGCTTTGAGGTCCAGAGATTCGCGAAGGCGCGCAGGAGCGATGGGGTATCGTTGACCCCGTCGAGCCGGCACCCGGCATCCCACCCGGGGAACTCTTGCCCACGAGCCGCGCCCCAGAATCGCACGGCCATCGACAACGAATCGGCGACGTATCCCAGGCTACGGGCGCGCTGCCCGAGCTTGGTGAGCAGCCTCACGCCCACGGCCCGGGCCTGGTCTTCGCCGCGTCGATCCGGGGCCAGGACGTGCGAATGCCCGATCGTTCGACGCGGGGATTGCGCGATATCGTCGACGAGGCGGTGACCTCGAAGGCGGTAATACCACTCGCGGCCGATGACACTCCCCCAGGCACGCCCCAGCTCGGCCTCGGTCAGCTCGCACATGCGCTGCACGCTGGAGATGCCCGCGGCGGTGAGGCGTTCAAGCATCCGCGGGCCGATCCCCGGGAAATCGATGAGCTTGAGCCCGAAGAGCGCTCCGGGCAGGTCTTCGCTCTTGATGATGGTGAGCCCGTCGGGTTTCTGCATGTCGGCGGCAACTTTGGCGAGCAGCCGATTAGGGGCGACCCCGATGGAACACCGGACGAACTCGCCACACCCCTTGGCGATGGCCCGCTTGATCTTTCCCGCGGTCGCGATGGCTCCGCCGGAGCCCGTCGCCTCGCGCTGGGCCCCGAGGAGCCGACATGAAAACTCGTCGACCGAGCAGACCTGCTCGACGGGGATCACGGTGTCAATAGCCTGGGCCACGAGGTGGTGGAACTTGATGTACATCTCGTGGTTGCCCGTCACCAAGATCAGCCCAGGGCACATACGGCGAGCGTCGCCCACGCGAACACCGGTCTTTACGCCAAAGGCCTTGGCCTCGTAGCTGGCGGCGATCACCGAGGTGGTGTCGGCCTTCATGGGGACGACGGCGACGGGCCGGCCACGCAACGCCGAATCGAGTTGCTGCTCGACTGAGGCAAAGTACGAATTCATGTCGACGTACAACGTGTGGAGCACGGCCCATGGTACACGAGGGAGGGCGTCGATAAAAGGTATTTGTTTGGTACTGGGGTGGCCTACGGGCTCTCCCGCACCACACCCACCACATTGGGTAGCTGTGCGAGCCGGTCGAGAGGAGTTGGGAAGAATCGTGGCGGTGGCATTGAAGAGGCGACGAGGCTACTGTTGGTTGGTATCCGTGCGGAATCGACGTCGCGTGTGTGCGTCGTCGTCCGCGAGGACACGAGGGTTTGTATGGACCGGACAGAGCAGTATGTTCTGTGAGGCCGCCAGGCTGGTCTGGCCGCAGCACCACGGGGTTTCCTGTGGAGTTGAAGGCCGGGTCGTTTCTGGATCTCGGCGCAAGGCCGAGCGCACGGTAGGGTTCCCGAAAGGGGGCTTGATCGTGTAAGGCGGGCGTTCCACCCTCGGCTTGCCGGTTCCGCTTGAGAGAAAGCGGAACGGGAAGGCGGTTCTCGCGGCCTCGGGCTTGATGTCCGGGGCCGGTTTGTTTTTCGAGTCTTGCCGTAGCACACTGCGGCGGGCGCCGAACAACCTGACATCCCGACAACTTGGGACTGCTGAGAAAGGGCTCGCATGAACATCGCTGAAATGAACCGGATTCTGGATTCGATCTCACGTGAGCGGAACGTCGAAAAAGCGGTGCTGCTGCGTGATCTAGAACGGGCGATGGTGTCGGCGCTGCGCAAGTACTTCCAGAGCCTTGATGTCGAGGAGTTCCAGGCGAAGATCGACCCGATCGCCGGGACGATCGAAGTGTTCAGGCACAACGAGCCGCTAAACCTCAAGCCGGCGGACCTTGGACGGATCGCGGCCCAGACGTTCAAGCAGGTGATGATCCAGGGGTTCCGTGACGACGAGCGGACATCGATTCTGGAGGAGTTCACGAAGCGGGTGGGCGACATCGTCACGGGTACGGCGCAGCGGTACGAAGGTGGGAGTCTGGTCGTGACGATCGACCGGGCCGAGGCGTTCATGCCCAAGAGCGAGCAGATTCCCGGGGAGACGTTCACGGCGGGCGACCGGGTGCGGTGCCTGATTCTTGATGTTCGGGACGCTGGCTCGCAGGTAAAGATCGTGCTGAGCCGGGCGCATCCGGATTTCATCAAGAGGCTGTTCGAGGTTGAAGTTCCCGAGGTTGCCGAACACATCATCGAGATCAAGGCGATGGCCCGCGAGGCCGGGTACCGGACGAAGATGGCGGTGGCGAGCGTGGACAGCAAAGTGGACGCGGTGGGCGCGTGTGTGGGCGTGCGTGGAAGCCGGATCAAGAACATCGTGGACGAGCTGAACGGAGAGAAGATCGACATCGTGCGTTGGAACGAGAGCAGCCAGATCCTGATCCAGAACTCGCTGAAGCCCGCGGAGGTCGCGGAGATCTCGCTGTGCTTCGAGCTGGGCCGGGCGACGGTGGTGGTGCGCGACGACCAGCTGAGCCTCGCGATCGGGAAGCGTGGACAGAACGTGCGACTTGCGGCGCGGCTGACGGGCTGGGATGTGGACATTCTGACGCCGATCGAATTCAACAAGGGCCTGGAAATCATGGCGGAGACGCTTCGCGGGATCCCGGGCGTGGAGGAGCCGATGATCGACAAGCTCGCCGCGATGGGGATGGTGAGCGTGTTCGACGTGGAGGAGGTGGGCGCGGAAGTTGTGGCCAACGAGATGGGCGTTTCACCCGAGCTGGCGGCGACGATCATCGAGGTTGCCGGCGTGCGCTCGAAGGAAGTGGCGATCCAGCAGCAGGCGGACAAGGAGGCCAAGTTCCGCCACGAGGCCGAGCAGGCCAGTGCGGCCAGACAGGCTCTCATGGAGGGCACCGCGATCGAGGCGGGCGATGCGGCGGCGGCGGCAATCCTCGGGGCATCGAGCGCTCCGGCGTCGGAGTCGTCGGCGGAGGCCCGCGTGTCGGACATTCTGGGCGGCAATTAACGCCGAGGCGAGGGGGCGGGTTGGGTCGGGTGGTGTGTTGGCGGTGGGTCGAAGGCATGGGTGTCGGGGGGATAACGGAGCGACAGTTTGGCTGGCAAGCGCATCTCAACGTTGGCGAAAGAACTGAAGATCGAATCCCGACTGATCCTGGCCAAGTGCCAGGAAGAAGGGATTCCAGAGACCGTGGTCAAGACGCACGCGTCGACCGTTTCAGCGGGGCTGGAGGCGACGATCCGCGAGTGGTTCGCGGATGCGGTCGCGCAGGCCGCCGAGAGCGAGGCCCCTGCGAAGAAGCCGGCCTCGAAGAAGAAGAAGGCGGGCGAGCACGCGAGCGAATCGGACGCGGCGGAAGCCGTGGCGGTCGCGGTCGCCCCAGTCGAGCCTCCCGCATCCGCGCCGACGGCTTCGCCCGTGGTGACTGTGCCCGCGGCGGTTTCCAAGCCTGTCCAAGTCCGGCCGACTGTGAAACAGCCTGAGACCGTGCAGGAGGCGCCTGCCGAGGAGGAAGCCCCGGTCAAGGCACAAGCGATCGCGCCCAGCGCTGTAGTCGCGGCACCTGTGGCAGCGGCGCATCCCAAACCGGCACCCATGGTGATCAAGCCGACGATCGTGACGCCCGAGGCACCGACGCCGCCCGCGGTCACGACGAAGGGCGCCGAGGAAGGCGAGGGTGGGACACAGCAGGTCGCTGCGAAAGCTCCGTCCGTAGCCCCACACCAATCGCCAGGTTCCGGCTCTGGACATGGACCTGGTCATGGCCCTGGACATGGGCCCGGTCAGGCGCATGGGCGTCCGCCGATGCCCGCGCACCCCCCCGCGAGCGTGACGATGAATGTTCCCCGCCGACCGACGGTGGTATCGCCCGCGGGGCCTCAGTTGCAGATCAAGACTCCGGTCAAACTAAGCGGCCCGAAGTTGATCCGAGTCGAGCACGCCGAGCCGGTGGAAACGCCTCGTCCGAGGCGTTTTGGCCCTGGCGCACCCGGGCAGGGCGGTCCGGGCGGTGGACCGGGCTCTGGTCCTGGTGCTGGCCGAGCGGACGATGATCGCAACCGTTCGCCGCGGCGGGGCCCAGCGGGGGGCGGGAGCGCGGCAAACACGCGTCGTTCGACGGGCGCGGGGGTTCCGGAGCGTCGGAGGGCGACCTCGGGCGAGGACTGGGTTGGCGGGCAGGTGTTCTCCGAGCAGGACCTGATCGAGCGTGAAGCGCGTCTGGCCCGTTCGGGAGGCTTTGTCAAGAAGCACAAGCAGCAGCAGAACAAGGGCGACGTCCCAGGCCAGCCGGCGCAGCCCGACGGGCGTGTGAAGATCTCGGCGCCGTTTACGATCAAGGATCTGAGCGAGACGACGGGGGTCAAGGCCGCCGAGATCGTAAAGAAACTCTTCTTGCAGGGGTTGATGCTGAAAATCAACGATCCGATCGAAGTCCCCAAGGCGATCGAAGTGATGATGGACTTCGACATCGAACTGGAAGTGGTTGAGGCGAAGACGGCTGAAGAAGAAGTCCACGCGGACTTTGAGGGCCGCGAGTCGGTGGACCTGCGGGCCCGCGGTCCTGTGGTCACGATTCTGGGCCACGTCGACCACGGCAAGACGAGCCTTCTGGACAAGATTCGCAATGCGAACGTGGCGTCCGGAGAAGCCGGCGGGATCACGCAGCGGACGAGCGCGTTCCGCGTGGGCGTGGACGTTGCCGGGGTGCGCAAAGAGGTCGTGTTCCTGGACACACCAGGCCACGAGGCGTTCACCGGGATGCGTTCGCGCGGCGCGAACATGACGGACATCGTCGTCCTGGTGGTGTCGGCACCCGAGGGTGTGATGCCGCAGACGATCGAGTCCATCAACCATGCCAAGGCTGCGGGAGTGCCCATCGTGGTTGCGCTGAACAAAGTCGATCGCCCGGATTCGACGGAACAACAGATCCAGAAGACGCTGCGCCAGCTCGCTGACGCGGGGCTACAGCCCAGCGAATGGGGCGGGGACACAGACATCGTGCGGACGAGCGCGGTGAGCGGGGCGGGAATTAAGGAGTTGCTCGAGACCCTGGACTACCAGGCCGCGCTGAAGGAACTCAAAGCGGACTTCGGCGGAGCGGCCCGAGGGACGGTGATCGAGGCGAGGCAGCAGGAAGGCCGCGGCGCGACGGCGAGCCTGCTGGTGCAGCAGGGCAAACTCAAGGTCGGGGACTTCATCGTCGCGGGCCGCGCGTTCGGTCGGGTGCGCGACATCTCGGACGATACGGGGAGTCGCGTCAAGGAGGCGGGCCCGCCCTGCCCGGTGCAGATTTCGGGCCTCGATTATGTCCCAGACGCGGGCGACAAGTTCTATGTGGTGGACAGCCTGCGCAAGGCAGAGAGCGCGGCGGAACAGCGCCGCCATCGAGAGCGAGAGACGGAGCTGGCCAAGCCCAAGCTGACGCTTGATAACATCTTCGGCGCGACGCAGGAAGGGGACGTCAAGGAGATCAAACTGGTCATCAAAGCCGCCGAGCAAGGCACCGTGGACGTGCTCATCAAGGAGTGCGAGAAGATTTCGACGCCGGAGATCCGCATCCGGGCGTTGCACTCTGCGATCGGCGGGATTACGGAGAGCGATGTGGTGCTCGCGGACGCGTCCAAGGCGATCATCATCGGGTTTAACGTCATCCCGACAGGCAAGTCGAGGACGTTGGCCGAGCAAAAGGGCGTTGAGATCCGGACGTACGACGTGATCTACAACATCACGGAGGACCTGAAGCTGGCCGCCGAAGGGCTTTTGTCTCCCGAGATCCGGCAGGAGGTCCTTGGGCACGCCGAGGTTCGCCAGGTGTTCAACATCTCGAAAGTCGGTACCATCGCGGGCTGCTACGTCACGGACGGTGTCATCGAGCGCAACGCGCTCATCCGCGTCACTCGCGGCGGCATCGTGGTGCAGAACGACCGGCAGCTCGAGCAGCTCAAGCGGTTCAAGGACGACGCGAAGGAGGTTCGCTCGGGCATGGAGTGCGGCATGAAGATCGTCGCCTACGACGATATCAAGACGGGCGACATTCTCGAGTGCTACCGCCAAGTCGAGTTCAAACGCACCCTGGGCGGGGGCGTTGTGGCACCCCCGGCCGAGAAGGAACGCAAGCAGGAACGCAGCAAGAAGTAGCCGCTGGCGACCGGTCCCCGGGTCGCGGCGCGTCCGCGAATCCGGGGAATTCCCCGTCGCGTCGGGATCAATATGGTTGTCGGAATACTTCAGTTCGAGATCTTGCTCCACGGCGCCGAGTCAATCAAAGACAAACGCCGGGTGGTGAACTCAATCAAAGACCGACTCCACCGCGACCACCAGGCGTCCGTGGCCGAGATCGGACCTCAAGATACACGGACGACCGCCGTACTGGGGCTTGCCGTGGTTGGGAACGACGGCAAGCACATCGGGCAAGTTCTCGACCGAATCCTGGCGAAGCTGCCCGGCATGTCCGAGGGCGAATTGGGCGTTTCAACGCGTCGGCTGATCCACGGGCAAGCGAGCGAGATGGGAGTTCCCGTTGGCGAGAACGATCAGATGGATCTGACGATCGAGATGTTGAAACGCGGCGAGGACGCCGCTGGAGAGGACTTCGCATGAGCCGCAGACAAGACCAATTCGCCGCGGTGCTGCGTGAGGCCGTGCAGGAAGTCATCGAGAAGGGTCTCAACGACCCCAGGGTGCAAGGCATGATCACCGTGACAGGCGTTCGGGTTAGCCCCGACCTCGCCGACGCCTTCGTCAGCGTGTCGGTACTCCCGGAGGATAAACAGACGCTGACGATGCACGGGCTCAGGGCCGGGACGGCCTACATCTGGCGCGAGGTGGGCAAGCTGGTGGACAGCCGCCGATTGCCGAAGCTGTACTTCGAAGTGGATTCGAGCACGAAGACCCAGGCAAAGGTGCTGGACGCGCTCAGCAAAATCCAGGACCACGAGCGGCCCAAGGGCTGGGGCCAACCGCCGAAGCCCGAAGGGGAGGCGTAACAGTGGCCGACCCGGTCAAAGCACTCGCAGGTTTGTTGAAGAAAGCCAAGGCCGCCGCGCAGGTCGAGATGGAGCTCCCGCAGGGTCGGCCCGATGCGGGCTCGCTGCTGGAGGAGTTCTTCCTGGCATTTATGCATTGGGAAGCGTCAGTCGCAGCGGCGAAGAACGCCCGCCGGAAACTGGCCGAGGCTTTCGTCGACCACAACGAGCTTCGGATCGCCTTACCACACGAGATCGCGTCGGCAATCGGCGACCGGTATCCCCTTGTGCTCGAGAGGTCGCTCCGACTCCGCGCGGCGCTGCACGAGTTGTACAGGCGAGAGCACGCGATCTCATTCGCATCCGTTGCAGCGGGCGAGCCGGAGGCCGCCGTGGCATTTGTCTCATCGCTCGAAGGCGTTCCGTGGTATGTCTCGTGCCGCATCGGGCTTCGGCTCGGGCTTGAGTTTGTTCCGGTCGACTACCGGATGCTCGATCTGCTGGTCGCGGCAAAGGCGGTGCCCGTCGATACGGCGAGCGGCCGCGAAATCTGCCCGTCCGATGTATCAAAGTGGCTTGCGGACGTCGTTGGGGGCAAAGGACTCAAGGGGTACACACTCGTGCAGGTGTACGGGTTGCTGCAGGCATGGTCTGATGAGGAGGGGGAAAGCAGGAAGTCTGACCCTGATCTCGGCGGCGAGCCGCTACGAGCCCCCGGAGACCCGATCCGGCGCAAGAAAGTTGTTCGCACGAAACCCCCATCCAGAGCTTCGAACCGGGGAGGTTCGAAGCGCCCCGACCGGGGTGGAATCAAACCCCGCGGGCGGGGCTGAGCCGTCAGGGAGGACCGCATGCCACGTCTGTTCGAGAGCCAGGTTGCCGCAGCAATACTCATCGCTCTGTCGGGCGGATGTTCATCTCCGTCACGCATCAACGGTGAACCGCCCCCCGGTACGGCGGAAGCTGAAGTGAAAGTCGGCGGCCGCGATCGGCTGATGTCGCGAGCTCAGGCCGAAGCAGCCGCCAGCGAAACGACACCCGCCGCGGCGACTCCCCCCCCACCGCCGGGCGTGGATCCTTCGGTATTTCAGCCGCGTATTCCGGGATCGACGGAAGGAGAGATCGCGGCGTTGGAGCTGCCCGAGGCGCTCTTGCGAGTCCGATCGCAGCCTGCACCCGCGTCTCTCTCTCCTTTGGCGCAGCGCGATGCGGATGAGGATTCGAAGCGTGAAGCGGAGAAGCGCTACGCGGCTGCCAAAGCGATGCTCCAGTCGGGTAAGCCCGAGGAGGCTCTCGCAGAATTGCAGCACGCCACGCGGCTGGACCCCGGAGCGGCCGGCCCCTGGGAGCAAATCGCACTTGTGCATGCGATGGGCGGCCGTCGGTCGTCGGCGACCGCGGCGTGGCAACAAGCGGTTCGGCGCGGATCGAGAGATCAAGACGTGCTCAGGGCACTTGCCCGAGAGGCACTCCGCAATCTGCGATCGTCAGAAGCCTTGTGGTTGCTGGCCCATTCTCGTCGCGACGGGACCAAGGTCGAGTCGCCGGTCGATATCGCGTCCGACGTTGATCTGGCCGAGGCTCTCGACCGCGTGGGCTATGACTCGGCCGCTGCGGAATTGTACGGCCAGACTCTCGAACGCCCGCAACTTCGACCCGGCGCCGGGCGAGTCCCCGAGGAACTCGCAGACGTGGTGCGTCGTCGCGGCGAGTTGCTGCTGCGAGCGGGTGATCTGGCGATGCGACGCGGGGACCTGACGCGCGCCCGGTCATGGTACGATGCCGCATCGGAGCTTCCGATGCTCGATAGCGGCGCGCTCGCCGTGCGTCGCGTCTACTCGTACGTTCGCAGCGGCATGCCAGCATCGGCGGCGGCCACCCTGATCCGCAAGATCGAGACCGGTGGCGGCAACGTCGAGGATCGCGAGCTGGCGCTTATCGGTTACCTCGCCAAGTCCACCGACGTTGGTGCCGACCTCGCGTCGGCCCTGGCGCAGAGCCCCGCCCTCAGAGACGCCAGCCCCAGTGTGCGCGGTCGTGCCACACGGGCGGCCGCTGCGGCGCTCCCACGCGAGCAGACCCGCGAGATCCTGTCCGTACGGCTTGCTTCACAGCCCGGGGATACAGCCACCCTCGCCGATTTCCTCAGAACGTTTTCCGATCGTGAACTTGAAGCGCGTGACGATGCCGTCGCGCAGCTCGCGGGCTCCGCACCCCGGCACGCGGAATCCATCGCTTCGTTGCTCCTGGGCGATGGCCGAGGAATCGGGAACGCGGCAAGACGATTCGTGTCTCGAACGGCAGACCCGGGCTCTCGGCTTCTCGGCGGCTACCTCCTCTTAGCGCTGGGAAAGCCAGCGGAAGCGGCCCGAGCGGTCGAAGGAGCTCCCCGATGGTCAGAGGCGGGCCGAAAGGACGCGCTGGCCGCGGCGACGGACATCGCCGCGAGCGCCGGTCATTACGCTCAGGCACTGGCCTTTCTCGAGTTGCTCCGGGCCAGTGTTGGCCCTCAGAGCCCCACGAGCGATCGGTTGTGCCTCGCACGGGCCCTGGGTTCGGTTCAGCAACACGAAGAGGCTCTCGAAGTCATGGGCGATCGCCTCGCGTCGCTCGACTCCGAAGATCGGCTGACCGCGGCGATGATCGCGCGAACCGCCGGAAAGCTCGATGTCGCCGAAACTCTGCTCCGATCGCTGTCCGATGCCGACCCGGCGGACGAGCGCCCCGCCGAACTGCTGATCGGGCTTTACGCGTCGGGCCCGCTGGCCGACGACTCGCGTCTCACTCAGATCATCCAACAAGTCCGGTCACGCGTGTCTTCGAGCCGCGTGCTGCGCTGGGCCGTTGCCAACGAGCAGGTTCAGCGTCAGCAATGGGGCCCCGCCGAGCAGACATTGAGAGGCCTGGCCGACGAAGATCCCTCCTCCCCCGGGCTGATCGAGAGACTGACCTTTGTGTGGACGCGCGCCGGGGGTGAACCGGCTGCTCGAGGCCGCGACTGGCTCGCGATGCGTCTGGGGTCATCGCCCGAGTCGACCGACGTGCTCGCTTCACTGGCGCATCTCGAAGCTTCGGGAGGGCAACCCGATATCGCGCTCTCCAGGCTTGAATCGAGACTGTCGCAGTGGCCTATACCAAAGCTGGCCACGCTGCGGGAGCAGATTCTCGGCGAGCTCAAGGGGGACCCTGCGGCGGCTCGGAGCGCGGCAATCGCGAGGCTCACGCCCGCCCCCCGCACGATCGATGCGACGCTCTCACTCGCCGCTTTGCTCCTCGACGCGGGCCGGTCATCAGAAGTTCTCGGTGTGCTGAACGATCCCGCGTCCGGCGGTTTACCCCCGGGCATTCCGCTGACCAAGCCCCAGCAAGCCCGGCTCTCAAAGCTTGCCGCCGAGGCGTCGTCGAAGGATGCCGAGCTTATCGAGGCGGGCGGATCCCCGGTTTCTCCTGCGCTCATCTCGCTGCTGACGCAGCGCGGCATCGAAGTCCCGCCCGCGCTGCGCGAGTACCAGGTTCTGCTGCTGGCGCAATCCAAGGCCTCGGACGAGGCCGCGATCGCCGCTGCCTTTCGAGAGGCGGTTCCCGACCTGGGCATGAGGCCAGTCTCCGCGGATCGGATCACCCGATTGCTGCTGGCGACAAAGTCTCCCCGGTCGGCCGTGGTGTTCCGATTCGCGTACCTCGCTTCGCTCGACAATCCATCCCCCGAAGCACTCGCGGTATTGGCGGGAACCGTGGGCGAGGCGGGAACTCCCGATGACCTTCGCCGTGCTATTCCTTTGTTGACTTCGGGTACACGAGGTCAGGCCGTCATGGCCCGACTACGCGGGGGTGATGAGGACCTCCCTAAGCCGTCGGATATCCCCGCTGAATTGGCGTACGACATCGCCGGATACGCGATGTCGCTCGATCGTGTCGCCGAGGCAACCGGGATGTACCGAGTGGTGCTCTCGATCGATCCGCAGCATGCGATGACCTGCAACGATTTGGGGTACCAGCTTGTCGAGGATCGAGACGCCGATATCGAGTATGCCGAGAAGCTTCTCGAGCGAGCGTACACACTTTCTGGGCGAAATTACAACGTATCCGACTCGCTCGCCTGGCTCCGGTACATGCAAGGCAGGCTCACGGACAAGCCCGGGGTGCCGGGCCCCGAGGGGCTCGGTGCGTTGACGCTGATCCAAGAGGCCGTTAAACTCCACGAACTTGATCGAGAAGGTCAGTTGCTCCCAAACCCCACGCTGTACGACCATCTGGGGGACATCCTTTGGGCGCTGGGTCGCGCGGACGAGGCCAAGCGTGCGTGGGAGCGAGCTCGCGCAGCGGTGCCCGCCCAGCTTGCAGGGGCCGAAGGAACGGGGCCCGAACTCGGTGGTTTGTCGGATCGGCTACGTCACTTCCGACGGCTGATGGGCTCGACCCGCGATCGCGTGCAGGCCAAGCTTGAGGCGCTGAGAAAGGGTGAGGCTCCCCCGGTCGCTCGGCCCTTGATTCCGCCGAACTAGCATCACGCCGCACTACAATCCGAGCAGCTTGAAATTGACCAAACATCCCTGAAGGAACCTCCCCCGTGGCCGGCCACAATAAGTGGAGCAAGATCAAACACCGGAAGGCCGTCGTCGACAAGCGCCGCGGCAAGGTATGGACCAAGGTCTCCAAGGCCTTGATCGTCGCCGCCCGGCACGGCGGAGCCGACCCATCTTCGAACATCACGCTGCGGTACGCCATCGACGAGGCGCGCTACGCCAACATGCCACGCGACACGATCGAGCGTGCGATCCGCAAGGGTGCCGGCGGAGAGGACACCTCGAACTACGAGTCGGTGCGGTACGAGGGATACGCGCCGGGCGGGGTTGCCATCGTCGTCGATGCTCTGACCGACAATCGAACCAGAACCGCCGCGGATGTAAGGCTCGCCTTCAGCGACGCGGGGAGCAGCCTGGGTACTTCGGGGTGCGTGTCGTACCTCTTCGAACTCCTCGGGCAGGTGTTCATCGAGTCAGAGGGCGTCATCGAAGACTCGCTTCTGTCGCTGGCGCTCGATGCGGGCGCCTCAGATGTAGAACCTCCCGCCGCGTCGGCCCAGGATGACAACGAAGCGGCTCCTTGGCTCGTGAGCGCGACTGTCCCGAACTATCTCCGTGTGCGAGAGGCTCTCGAGCGGGCCGGTTATACGGTTCTACAGGCAGGCCTCGAGCTTGTCCCACAGACTCGGGTCGAGGTCTCAGGAACGCAGGCCACCGCTCTCGCTGAACTCGTCGAAGCTCTTGAAGAACTCGACGATGTGCAAAAAGTCTACACGAACGCGGCGGAGTAGTTCATGGACAAGCATCAACCCATCTCCGCCCGTGACCTTGTTGTGCGTACCTACCCGGACGCGGTGCTCAGGTCCAAAGCCCAGCCCGTTGATGTGAGCAGAAGCGACACCCAAGCGGTCGTGGAGCGGATGTTCGAGCTGATGTACGCGGAAGAAGGGATCGGACTCGCAGCCCCGCAGGTTGGTCTGGCGTGGAGGCTTTTCGTCGTCGATGTCCCCGAAAGCACCCGAGAGCCCGTCCGGTCGGCATCGCCCGAGCACGGGCTCCCCTCTGCCACTCGCGGACGAATGGTCTACATCAATCCTGTCATCTCCGAGCCTGGGGGCCCACTGGCAAAGAGCGAGGAAGGGTGCCTGAGCCTGCCAGACATCCGTGGCGATGTTCTTCGCCCGCGAGATGTGACCATTACCGCGATGGGGCTTGACGGCAAGCCGTTCTCCCAAAGGGCAACGGGGCTTCTCGCCCGGTGCTGGCAACACGAGTTCGACCATCTCGAAGGCGTGCTCATCATCGACCGGTTCACTCAGCTCTCGCGAATCAAGACACGATCCGCCCTACGGGACTTGGAGCGTCGCTAGTGTCCCGGGCCGACGATCGATTCCCACCTCTTGGATTCGAACTTCCGCGCCAGCCCGCCGCCATCAGGCGGCGCGCCGCTGAGTTGCTCGAAGCACTCGATGCTCGCTGGCCAGACGCTCGGTGTGAGCTCGCGTATCGAAACCCGCACGAGCTGCTGGTCGCCACCATTCTCTCTGCTCAGTCGACCGACGCGAGCGTGAACAAGGCCACACCCGCGCTCTTCGCGGCGTTCCCGACGCCCCACGCGTACGCAGATTCAACCCCCGCGCAGATCGAGCCCCTCATCGCAAGCATCGGGCTCTTTCGCAACAAGGCCCGATCGATCCACGAGTCGATGACGGCCCTGGTCGGGCGATTCGGGGGAGAAGTCCCTCGCACAATGCCCGAGTTGCTCACGCTCCGCGGGGTGGCCCGCAAGACTGCGAACGTCGTGCTCGGGAACGCCTTTGGCATCCAAGCCGGCATGCCTGTTGACACCCATGTGATGCGGCTGAGCCTGCGGTTCGGGCTGTGCTCGAGCGAGTTGCCCGCGGACAGGCTCGAACCGATCCTGCTTTCCATCTTCCCGAGAGAGCGCTGGTGCGATATCTCACACCGACTCATCTGGCACGGCCGATACGAGTGCAAGGCCAGAGGCGGCACCTGCGACTCGAACGCCATCTGCCGACGATTCCACGTTTGACCCCACGGGATGCGTCTCTACGCGGTCGCGCGATGAGACCTCGGAACGCCTGCCTTTGTACGCGCCGTACTGGGGGATATTGGCCCGCACTCGGGGCAAACTGGTTTGGGGGTCTCGTGCCCTCGAAGGTCGTACTCGCACGCCGGGCATTCCCACGACGCCGAACGCCGAGGCAGGCTCAGGATGTACGCGCCGCCCACAAGCAAGAGCACGGCATAAGGCACTACGACCGCATCAAGCACCGGTGTCGGCTCGTCTGACCCGCCCGTCACGAGGAACGAGACCAGCATCTTGAGCCCCCATAGCCCCGCTAAAGACAGCAGCAGAACCGCCGGGCCGCGCCACCGCCGCCGATAGCCGGCGCAGAGCCACCAGACGACAAAGGTGTACAACCCGAAGAAAAACACGAGCAAGCGTAGGTGGAGTATGCGGCTCGAGGCGAAACGTGGAGTCTGTGCTCTCTCCACCGATCCCATTCGCGCGATGCCGAGGATGATGGGTGCACAGCGGGCGTTGGTTGGGCGAACTTGGAGGGCTATACGCCAGCGGTCACAATCCTCGCCGTGCCCGCATCCGCCCCTATCGAGGAACCCGAAGCAGGTTGAGCTCGGCCAAGACCGGGCGATGGTCAGAGGCGATGGTCTCGGGAACGACACGCACCGCGTTCGTTCGCCACCGAGAGGGCGGGGCGGTGAAGAGGAAGTCGATCTCCTGTTCGGGCGCGGGGGAGGGGAAGGTCGCACGGGCGGTTGCGGGCTTCGCAGACTCGGCCGCGAGCGTGCGGAACAGCCCGAGCGTGCGGGAATCCGCGTTGTCGTTGAAGTCGCCGAGCAGCAGCCAGGGCGTCGTCAGCGTGCGAAGGTGCTCAGCGAGGGCGCTCGCTTGGGCGAAGCGGAATGCGTCGTCGTCTACCCAGTCGAAGTGCACGTTGACGACGGTCAAGGGCTCGCCCCCCGGGAGGCGTACCTCGGCAAGCAGAGCCACACGGGGTTCGTTTCCGTCTGGCAGGCGCAGGCTGCGTACGTTGCGAAGGGGAAAGCGAGAGAGGATCGCCATGCCGTAGCGACCGCCGTCGTGAGGCATAAAGGTGCCGAAAGCGGCGTGCATCGCGAGGTGTCGCCCGAGCTCAGCGGCCTGGTTCACTCCGCCGCTGCGGCGTACGCCGAGATCAACCTCCTGCAGCCCAACCAGGTCGGGCGCGAGTTCGGACAATGTAGCCGCAGTGCGCGCGAGGTTGACAGAATCGTCCATCCCACGTCCGTGCTTGATGTTGTAGGTCACAGCGCGCAGCGCGAATTCGTCAGGAAGCGGAGCGTGCGAGAGACGGAAGCTCGCCGCGACCGCGGCATGGTCGGAGGGAAATCCCTCGGGATGGGTGTCGATCACCCGTGTCGACAGTGCTTCAAGCCCGTTGCCGCGTGCGTAGACAAAGTCGATGCGATCTTGCTCTTGCTCGGGGAAACGCGGAGTCCAAGTGCGGTCAGCGGCACGCCGGATGTCGGGCACAAGCTCACGGTACACGTCGCGGAAGCCGACCGCGGGCAGAACGTGGCTGGTGGCCCAGTTGACCGCCAGCCCGTATTGGTCCATCGCAACTTCTGCGTAGTCGAGGTGCGACATCGAGTTGAAGTCGCCGGCGACAATCACGGGCACGTCCGCCAGACCCTCACGCGCAAGGCGTGCCTCCATCTCGTCGCGGAGCCGCGTGAGGTTGCTCGCCGAACTCGCGCATGCCGCCTGCAGCGCGGACTCGCCCTTCCCGGCACGTGTGCCCGGCTCCCAGATCTCGCTGTTGTAGGGCAACCACACCGAGAAAAACGCCACACGCTTCCCACCCGGGAGCCCGATCAACGCTCCCACGCACTTGAAGTCCTCATAGACCGACAGATCAGCCAGGATCGGATAGCGGCTAAGGATCGAGACATTCGTACCACGCGGCTGGAAGTGGAAGCCCAACGCATCGGCGAGCCGCTCGCCCGATCCATAGGTCTCCTGCAACGCGACGAGGTCTGCCCCGCTCGCACGGATCACCTCGACCACTTTGCGCGGCCCGATATCCTGACCATCCTCGCGTCCCCCGTGCCATATGTTCCAACTCAGTACCGTAAACTCGCTCGGGGGTGCTTCTCTATCCGGCGCGACCGTCATCTGAGCGCACGACGCTATGATGAGAAAGGCAGCTGCAAGTACAAATCGACAGGTCGCTCGTGCGATCATGAGTCGATCATATCGTGATGCACGGCGGTCGGTATCTCTCCCAGCACAGGCATCATCTCGAGTTCATTGGTATCTCATGCGGGAGCGATCGTTTGATGGCAGAACTCGGAATCGAGAAGTTGGAATCGGAACGCCTCGGGGCATTCTTTCCATCACTAGGCGGCCACGGTTGGCCTGCGCTCTCCACAAACCCGGAGTCCAGAGCTTTCCTATGCACGCATGCCATGCAAGAAACGAGCCGCCTACCTCTTGCGGATGAAGCGCCTTATGTTCTCGCGAAAACCGTGCATTCGACAAGAATCCCACCGAGGATCCCCGCCGATGCACTCGGTCTTTCATCGAATCAGGGTGACAGGATTTGAACCTGCGGCCTATTGGACCCAAACCAATCGCTCTACCAAGCTGAGCTACACCCTGGGACGAGCCATAGTACGCCCGCCGGAACTTGCGGGCGGCATCGGAAACCACGCGGGGCCCTCCCCGGTCGCTGATCGCGATGCTACTTCACGACCGGTAGTTCCTGCATCAGAAGAATCTTTGGCTGCTGGCCATATTGGCTCACGTTGCTGCGGTCGACGACCATGAGGAACCGGCGCTCGATGCTGGGGACCAACGGATCCGTCGCACCCAGATTTTCACAGTCATTGCGGGTGTATCCGCGGACGACAAACCAACACGCGAAGACGTCGCTTCGGACGGTGGTGGTGTTCATCAGACCCGCCGCGATCTGCAACCTCTGCTCGTATGTGTCCTTGGACCCCGAATCGAGCTCGTAGCCCACGGGGGTGTTGCTGCCCGGAGAATCCGGGCGAAGGAGCGACGTTACACCCAGCGCGTTGCTCGTCGCCCCGTCCCAGCCGAGGGTGTCCATGTTGCCCCGGCGGTCGCGGCTGGCCATGCTCGATCCCGAAGGAGCGGAGAAGGCAGACCGATCGCGACCCTGAATGACACAGAGCAGTTCGCCGAGCGATGCGAACCCGAGTTCTTCGCGGATGCCCACGATCTGGGTCTCACGGGCACGTCCGACAAGCCGCGTCGAGTTGTTCGGCGTGACGTTCCCCTGTGTCTGATTGCGGTCCTGGTCGAGGAATCGAACCTTGTTCGCCCCGGCGTCGACGCGACGCCTCGTCGCGGGCTGGCTCTGCCAAGGTTCGAGCGGGCGTTTATCGCGATACCCCTCGAGGCTCGCCGCAAGGTCCATCGTGATGTCTGTCGGAGCCCCGGCCCAGATGAGCTCGGTGCCCCACGCCGAGTCATCGGGCGGGGTAAGCAGAGGCAGAGTGCGAAGAACGGCGGCCGGAGCCGTGTTGATGTTCACTTGCCCGGACGCCGGCCTGGAGAGCGAGCCGTACTCCGGATCAATCGTCGAGAAGACGTCGAGCACGTTGAGCGCACACGGGATACCGATTCCGAACCGCAGGTCGTTGTCCTGGGCGCTGAAGAACCGGTCACGATTGTTATCGAAGAACGGCGCGAAATCGTCGATCACCAACTGCCCGCGATCCAGCGAGAAACGATCGACACTCGGTCCCCAGCGGGAAGCGCCCGGCATTGCCGGAACCGGGACATACACGCTGCGCAGGTTCTGCTTCGAGACGGTGTTGTTCGAGCCTCCATCGACGGTGGGGATCTCTTCATATCCGTACGCGATCGCGAGGCACTCTCCCAGCGTGGTCCATCGCTTCGAAGGATCTCGTTGGAAGTCGTACGCAGGGCCCGGACCCACAGGCGCTTCCATCGGCGCCAGCGCCATGGGAAGCAGCAGGTCGGTCGCCCGCAGCAACGGGACCCGGCCCGTGCGTGTGTCGGGCGTGCTCGTGGTAAACCGCGTCGACTCCTCACCGAAACCGCGGTCAAACTTCGCGCTCGTAACCATCGGGCCGCGAATGTCGTCGTAGCTCTCACCGTATCGGTTCGAAGGGATGTCGTTGCCGGCCCGCACCGCGGGCCCGACGGCGAGATATTCCATCAGCGGGCTGTCGTTCGCACCCTGCTGCTCGCGATACTCCTTCACCGACCAGAACGCGATCGTCGGGTTCCCATCGATCTCTCCCGAATCGATCGTCCAGACCCCGGTCGCGGCGTCGTCTTCCTCGAACTGATTCCAGTCCGCGGCGGACACCTTGGGCTCAATGCAGTATGCCGGGATGCTTCCGCTCTCGATATTCGCTGGCGTTGGGTCGGATGGCCGAACCGCGTACGCCCACCGTGTTACGAGGATGCTCGAGTTATCCGTGCGAGGAGATACCGTCGAGCGTTCCGGCAATTGCGGGCCGCCGAACGTCCCGGGGATGGGGTTGTTGCCTTCCAGAATCCGGCGATCGAGCGACTCGGATCGGGGCATGCGGAACCGATCTCGAACTCGGTCGTTTGCTGGATCGTTTCGCGGGGTTGTGCCGGCATTGGGCAGCTCGTTGGGCCCGCCGATGGTCGACATGTCCTGGCGAACCGCTTCCACCAACTGGAAAACCGTTCCGGCTTCGTCGCGGGAGATCAGCTCGTCAAATGCGAACGATGCGTTCTTGATCTGATCGGCCTGCGTGCGGTCGGCGTCGTCGACCGTCGCCTGGGGCACCTCGATGCGTGGGATCACCACGACGCGATCCACTTCATCTTCGGCGAACTGGTGCTTGATCCAGTCCTGCATGACGAAGTTCTCACACTCGGCCACGCTCACGCCCGAAAGATCGGCGTAGCTCATGTGCTCCGCGATGTTGAGCGGAATGTCCGAGTACACTACACATGCCACCGTCTCCCCAGGACCAATGGTGATCCCGGAGATCTCGTACGTGTTTCCGTTGCGGGTCAGCTGCGCCAGCAGATACGCGCGGCTTGTCTTCGCCTCGGTACTGTCGAGCTGCCGCACGTAATAGAATTGGTCTAGGTCGTCGACCTGCGTGCTCGCGGCACGTCCCGCACGTGCGGCCATCGTGGTCACGGGCTTGTCGAACGGGTTATGGAGTTGGATCACCAATGCCCGAGCCAGGAAGTCAGGGTTCGTCTCCGCCACGTCCCCATTGAGCGTCACCTGCCTCGCGGGATCTCCACCACCGACGCGCGGAGGCTCCGAATCATTGTCGCCCTTCCAGCGGGAATTTCCCAGCCGCAGCGGCGAGTCCACCCACGCCGAGAGGAGCCCGACCCCCGTGATCACCGGCTGCTCCGTGATCGAGTAAATATTGACCGCCGGGGCCTGCACAAAGTCCGTGCCCCCCACCGCGAGCACAGGATTCGCGGTGTCCTGAATGTCGAGGCACAGCCCCTGGGTCGCGAAGCTTGCGAACGCGGGGATGGTCCCGAAAATCCTCGGGTGGTTCTCGTTCCACAGTCGCTGCGCGAGCTGCTGCTCGAGCACCAGCACGTGCGGAAGCGGGCTCGGGTCGCTGATCATCGCCGCGGCGTTCACCGCCATGGTGCCCGCCGACAGCAGCGCCAGCTCGGGCCCGTTGTGCCCGTAAAAGAGCGTACGGCGTTGCTCGAAGTCGTTCCCGCCGTACGCCGCACCGTTCACCTGATTCGGCCACACCCCTGGCATCGCCATCGCGGGCGCCAGAGCCCTTACGTAGCCTCCAAAGAACGTCGAAACCCCGATGGGTGAGTTCTTGTGCATCCCGTCCGTCGCGCTCAGCCGGTTGTCGCGTCCGTCGAGGAACGACGTATTCGAAGGCTGGATCGTGATGTCTCCGGTCAACTGCCCCGCCAGATTGCGGATCGGCCTCGACAGGCTGATGGTCGTCAGCTTCGACCGCACGTCCGCGGCTCGCATGAGCCATGTCTGCGCGAAGATGTTACCCGCACCGTCGATCACCGTTTGCTCGACATCGGCCGAGCGGTTGCTCCGTAGTGGGCCGAATCGCCGCTTCGAGTCGGTCTGAGCGTTCGTGAAGAATCGACCGTCGAGCGTCGACTCCAGCCGGCTTGTCCGAAGAGGGTCGTTCTGACCGTGCCGCGTCAGCAGTTCTGCGAGGTCCTCGATCCCGAACACCGTCTGCGCGGTGTACGTGGTGCCGAAGTAGTTCATGCCCTCCGAGGAGCGTGCGAATTCACGCCAATCGATCGTCCGCAGTATGCCGCGGCTGTCCTCGGGCTGGTTGGGCGCAATATCCCACTCGTAATTGTTCGCGTTGTTGATGAAAGCGGTCGTGCCCAGTGGTACACGCTTTTTGTCGAACGAGTCGCGAAGCGCTGCGTAGGCCGCATTTCCAACATCGCGTGCCGTCGTTGTGTCGTAACGTGTTCCGTTCTGTCCCGTGAAATAGTTGTCGGCCCGCGTTGTGCCACCGTCAAGATTGAGCGCCTGAGGCTGAAGGATGCTGTCGTATCCCTGCGGCTGACCTCCGGCAACGAGGTTGGCGTACACATCCTGCATCGTGAGCAACCGCTTGAGGTCGATATCCGCCGGCGTCAGGCCCACAGGGCTGGCCGCTGTTGCCGCGTAGCGGAGGTCCGTCGCAGTGTTGACGTTCACGAGCCCCGAAAGATCGATAATGCGCGTCGCAAAGAACCAGCGCACTTTGTCGTCGTTGGGCAGGAAGCTCTGGATGTTGTTCGGGTCGCGGGCATCGACAAGCTCGATCCACCGAGCATCGGCGAACCCGTCACCGTCCGTGTCTGCGAGCTGATAATCGGGATAGTCCGTCGAGCCGGGATTGATCGCATTGGGCAGTTTGCCCCGCATGGGGCCGAACATCCCAACCTGCCTTGTGCCGAACGTCGCCGGACGGCCCACAAGCCCGCCGTTGGTGGTCTGAAGCCCGAAATCCGTCGATCCGACACGCTGCCAACCCAGCGTGTTGTTGGCACGCGTCTGGTCCATGTTGTACCGCAGAAGAGAGATATCGCGTGACAGACGCGGGCGATTGCGAGAGTCGCTCCCGAGCCCGGACTCGGCACCAAAGTTGTTCCGCAGCGCAGCGAGGTTCACAAACCGCCCGTCTGGCGAGATGCTCGAGATCTGGGCCCAGTCGCGGTTGCGAGTGTGATCGTTGACGATTTGGGTGTCATTGGCCGGGTTGTAGTTCAGGAACGTGGGCTCCGTGGACGCCAACCATGGGTCGCAGTTGAGCCCGGCGGGCGAGAAGAACTCGAACGGGCTTCTCGCCCCGGACGCCACCTGCTGCTCTGTGACCGTCGAGAGCGAACGCCAATCTGTGGAAGGGATGTCGAATGCTTCGCGCCGGAAGAGCCGCCGGTTCACGTTCGGGATGAACGCGTTGACTTCCTCGGGAGTCCGAAGGAACAAGTCCTGCGCCATGACGTCCGTGACGTACTGCGCGAACAATTGCGGAACATCCGCGAGCCGATCCGACCTCGCCAGCGAAGCCGACGCGCGACGATCGGCCTGTCCGACGGCGAAGTGCGCGATCGCGATCACCGCCAGCAGCGCCAGCGTTCCGATCACCACCACCATAAACGTTCCCCGGCGATCGCCGCGAACGCCCGCGGAAAGCCCGGCCATCGCGCGCAGTACCCGCACCGATCCGTCGCGCGTCCGAGCGACCCGCTCACGCACTCTGATCATCAGGCCCTTGGTTTGATCGTTCGCGTTCAGCATCACAGCACTCCTGACCGTTTCCACCCACCAACCCGCCCGCCACTTCCGACTCGATCCTTCCACCCCGCTCCGACTCAGCCCCGCGGCTTCCGCGTCCAGACCGCAGTGTCATTCGCCTCGAACCCGCGTCGGTTCCTTTGCGGGCCCGCTCGCGCACGCTCATTCGCCGTCACGAAGGATCGGGCGTGCCCGGCAACTCGAACACCCACTGGAATCGCTCCTCACGGTTGGGTTCGCGATCCTCAACCAGGCCCACGGTGATTCGGATCAATGCAGGCCAGGGCCAAGGCACCGACCTCGCCTTGCCCGCGTCCGTCGTCGTGGGGTTCCAGAACGGGTCCGTATACCCGAAGACCGCCGTCACCGGCGACCGAGGATCGAGGACCCGATCGACACCGTAGATCAGATAAGGCCTCAGAGCGTGCGAGGCCGCCTCGTTCGCGTACCCCGTTCGGGCCCCGTTCCACGGGCGGAACGGATACCCGTCGGCGGAAACCGTCGACTTCCCATACCACTCAATCTCGCGCGGTGGGTTGTTCGCCTCGACGTATCCCGGGGCATCGCCACCAAACCAATTCAAATTCCCGTTGCGATCAACAGTCCCAAAGGAGTACTCCACGATGAACTCGGTACACCGCGGAGCGAGAATCGCCGAGTTCATCATGTTCTGGTCGGCCCGGCGGGATTCCAGTTGTACGCGATTCTGGATCGACCCGCCCTGATACCGCTGCATCACCCCGATGTAATCACGCGGGCCAGGCTCATACCGCAGCCTCGCAAAGTCGGGATCTTGCATGCTGCCCGTTGACCGATTCAAAGGCCTTGTCAGGTCCGACTGTGTCGGCATCGCATCGATCATCCATTCTCGCATCTGCGTCGCCGCGATCTGAGCCGTCAGCTGATCACCACCGTCGAATTCCCCGTCCAGTGGGTCCGTTCCGCTCCCCCCGCCGAGCCGAGGGTCAAAGTCTCCGGCCGCAGTGATCTGGTCGGGCCTCAGGTCGTGAGTCTCGATCACCGTCCGGATTTCCTGCATCGTTGTCGTCGCGATATCCACCAGGCCAGACGCCAGACGGGGTGCCCCTTGGTCCCAGCGGATGTAGAACTGCTGCGCATTCGCAAGACCACCCGCCCGCACGAACTGCGCGGGGGTCCGGAAGATCTCGGTGACTGCGGGCTGCGCGGCGAACTGCCCCTTCTTGTCGGAGGTCATCGAGAGCGGGCTGACCACTCCTCCGCCGGCAAAACCTACAGGCCAACCGCGACGGGTCTGATCGACCGTGTTGGGACGGCTTCCAGTGATGATCGTCCGGCGCAGACCCAGAGCCCAGTCCGATGCGTAGGTGTTGGGCCCGGGCTGCCCGTTCACCAGCCGGCCGCCGAGGATCCCGCCGCCGCGATTGCCGTCGAAGGGGTCGTTGGTCTCTGTCCAGTTCCACTGCGCGTCGCGTTGGTCGGGCTTTCCATTGATATCAACGCGGACGCGTCCCCGCTGCATGTGCCCCAGGTACACCATCGCGTAGTCGCCGCGTGCGATCAACTCGGGATTGAACGGCTCGCGCGCCGTCTCGAATTCGCCCTTCGTAAAGAACAGCACTTCGTCGATCCGGCGGACCCGTGCCGCCGGGTCATCGGCGGTAAGCCCCACGTTCTGCTGGCCATTGACCGCCCGCGTTGCCGGATCCACGAACATCGTCGGGCTATTGCGGATCACCATGAATCCCTCGCGCGTGACCCGCGAGAACTCCGAACGCAGCTTGCTCTCGAGCACCGCGGCGTACTGCGTCAGCGCGCTGACTCGTTGCCCGCCGCCCACCGTGCGTCCGATCGTCTGAAAGATCGCCGCAAGACCGACGGAAACGATGGCCACCGCACCGATGGCCACGATCACTTCCAGCAGCGTGAAGCCGCGTAGAAACACCCGGCTCGCCTTCTCTGTCCCGCGATTCTTCATGCTTCCCATCCGGTCCTTCCTTCCGCCCGCCCACAAACACCCGCACCCGATCAATGCCTCTGCCGACAGACTCCCACTCAGGGGCGAATCACCAGCACTCGCACCGCCGCCGGCAGTTGAGGCGTGAAGACCACCTGTAACGTGTTCGATTGCGCCGATTGGCGCACCGACGTCGGGATCGTGCCTTCCACCCTCACGTTGTTGCCATCGGCGGAAACCACCGTGAACACATTTCCCGCATTGTCTACCAGCCGCTGGCCGACCTGCACCGCCATCGTCCTGAGGTCCGCCGGTGCGATCCCCGTCGGGCCCGTGGTCGGATTGATCACGAGCGTGTCGAGAGGTCCGTTCACACGCGAGGCCAGCGCGTTGGTCACGTTCATGAACACTGGCCGGGCATACGCACCCGAACCCGTGAGCGTGGGGTACCCGCGTCCGTCGACCGCGGTCGCGTACACGTTGGTCCGCTTGATCGCCGTCATCACTGACTCACCCGGGCCCAGACGGATGTTGGGATCGACACGACGCACAAACACCGCCACCCGCAGCGGGAGCGAAGTCGGCAGCGGCACGCCCGCTGTCGCACCCGCACCCGTCACACCGGGAACCACCTGATCCTCCGCGAGACACACCGCTGCGTCCCAAACCAAGGCGGGATCCGCAAGGTTCTGCGACACGCTCAGCCGGTCCTCTTCTTTCATCACGAAGCGACCGTTGACGTTCCCGTTGAGCCCGTAAGGAAGCGACAGGCTCGACGTGCTGTAGATCCCTTTGCTCGACGCGTTCGTGGCGTCGCTATCGAGCGACACCTGCCAGAAATTCTTGTTGGTGTCCGTTGCGATGAGCTGTGCGTACCGCGCCCATGCCGACTGGGTCCCGCGAGACCGCAGCGCCACATTTCCCACCAGCGCCGCCTCAGCCGATCGAACCACCGAGACGCCCAGGACGCCTTCACGGGCGATCCGCTGCTCGCGCACAATCACCGGGAACAGCGCCGCCAAGCCAAGCAGCGCGATCGCCAGCACCAGCACGCCGATCAGAACCTCCAGCAGAGTGAACCCGCGCCCGATTCGGTGTTGATTCTTCACGGCTTGATCTCCCGAGGCTGCGCCGTAAACCGGTCGAACGACAGCAGAATCGCGTCCGATGACACGAACTGTCCGTTGAGGTCCGTCAGCCGACCGATCATCCACCGGTCTGTCCGATCCACAAAGTTGTTCGACGAATACGTCGAGTCAAACAAAGTGTTATCAACCCTCGGCGGATTCGTGCCGCCCGCGTGGGGCTGGTACATGCTGCCCGTCACACGGTTCGTCCCGCGGGCCCCCAGCGACGCCGCCAGACGGTTCTCTTCGTACGCCGACAGCAGCGACACCGACCCGCACAGAATCGTGTCTCCCGATTCCGCTCCCATCAGTTGCCGGAGCACGATCTGCTGGGTCGGGTCGTTCGCCAACCGCTGGATCGTCCGTCGAGACCACACCGCCGAACCTTCCGCCGCACGGTCCACCCGCTTCCACGTCTCTGCGTTGTTCCGGGTAACCGCCCCATCCGCGGGCACGCGGTTCGCCGTCGAAGGCCGTGGCGACACCACCACCGCCGGCGCCGTCTCCGACATCACCAGTTGCCCGGTGCGTGCCTGGAAACGCACCATGAACGTCTGTCGAAGAGTCTCCACGCTCCCCCCGCGAGAGTCCGACGCCGCGGAAATATCGTAGAAGTCCGTCTCCGGGAAAACCCACGATCCGCTTGTCGTGTCATACTCACGCTGACCCGGATAGCTCGGATACCACCCCGTCGCGTTCGTCGCCGAGTGCAGCCGGTTCGCGGGCACGTACCCACGCACCATCCACCCCGGCGGCAACTGCACGGGTTCGCTCGTCGAGATCGGCGCGAACACCGAGCGTTCAACCGTCCCCGCCCGTCCCGAGGGATCGCGGTCTTTGATCGTCCCGACTTCGATGCAAGGCACGATCGTCGTGCGCCCGCCGGGTTCGAAGAAAAACACCGCCGCAGAATCCCCATTCATGCTCCGGATCGCCGCGTCCCGCGCCGACGACATCCCAGCTCGGATCTGATTCTCCGCCAGCGTCCTCGCCGAACCCTGGAGCATCGACGCAAACGCCGGCAGTCCGATCAGCACCACCACCACCAGCAGCGTGATCACCACCAGCAGTTCTACTAGAGTGAACGCACGGGCAACTCGACTCTCACCTTTCGAGGCGTGTCTGTTCATCGGCCTGACTCCACGACGTTGTCTTCTCGGGCCCGGTCACGAAACTGTGCCCGCGTTGCGTCCGACGCCAGCCCCACCTTGCCGTACAACGCCGCGAGCTGGTCCGCGGGGAGCGCCGTAGGCGTCTCGCTGGGCAGATCCCCGAACACCCCGTCCGGACCCGCGCACACCAGCGCATAGTCCGCGCTCCGAAGGCTCTCGTCCTCCGATGTCCCCACGATCTTCGGGATGTTCAGCCAATCCGGCCTGAACCGGCCGCTCGCGTCCTTCAGTGTCTCCACCGCCGGCAACCGATCCCCACGAAGCCAACGGTAATACCGAACCGGAACCCCGTTGCGATCCCGAATCTCCACGCGCCCACGGCTCACCTGCCCGTTCGACACGTCCACATCAAACACCTTGAACCCGCCACGGCCATCGTCAAACCGCGGCTTGTACTGCTTGCCCGAACGCCCGTCCACCTTCTGCGCAAACGTCCCGTCCGGACTCGGCTCAAGGTTTCCAACACCCGGCTGGCCGTCCATCACCGCCTTGGGATTGCTCGAACTCTCGTTGTACACCACGTCGCCAGCCCCCGCGATGTACACGCCCAGGCTGTACGAGCTCCAGCGTCGGTCTTCAGGGGCGCTCTCGTCGTCCGCGTCCAGACGCACCGCGTTGCGGAAACCTCGCGCGTACTCCCGGTGCCGGTTACCGGCCGTCGCGTTCTCGGCGGCGCTGAGATTCAGCCGCGAGAGTTGCCACCGGTTGTCGTCGTTGCGGAACACTGGGTACGTCGCCGTCGACGTCACTCCCAGAATCTCCTCATCCGCCACCAGCGGCGGCAAGAACCGGTGATCCTGTTTGAACTGTTCGATCCCCTGCGAGATCGACTGCACCGTCTGACGCATCGCCGACGACCGGCCCGTCAAGATCGCTCGGCGCCCAACCACCACCAGCAGCCCCACAAGCACCGCGATGATCCCGATGCTCACGAGCAGCTCGATGATGGTAAACCCGGAATTTCGAGACTGGATTCTCATGTGAGTACCTCCGGGCTCAGACGCCCCCGCCCTTGTCGCCGCCGCCCTGCAGGCTCGTGATCATCGCCACCAGAGGCAAGAACATCGCCACCACCACCGTGCCCACGATCACGCCCAGCACCACGACCATCAAAGGTTCGAGCAGGCTCACCAGCGACGCCACCGCCACGTCCACTTCTTCGTCGTAGTTGTCCGCGATCTTCAGCAGCATCTGGTCCATCTCGCCCGTCTCTTCGCCCACGTCGATCATGTTCACCACGATCGCGTCGCACGTCTTGGACAGCCGCAAAGGCTCGGCAAAGCTCTCGCCCTCGCGGATCGAGTCGTGGACTTTGTTCAGCGCCTTTTCGTACACGTAGTTGTTGCTCGTCTCCGCAGTAATCTTGATCGCCTCGAGAATCGGCACGCCCGCCCCGATCAGCGTGCCCAGCGTCCGGGTGAACCTCGCGATGATCGTTTTGCGCGTCAGCGTCCCGAACACCGGTGTCCACAACAACACCGTGTCCGTCAGCGCTCGCCCGGGGCCCGCCATCCGGATCAGCTTGAACAGCATGTAGAGCACGAAAGGCCCGAGAAGCAGAACCGCCCAGCCCGGGACCGCTTGCCCGGGGTTCTTCCAAGCGACCCACCGCGAGAAGAAAATCAGTCCGCGGGTCAGCCCGGGGAGAGCCACGCCAAAGTCGCGGAAGATCTCCTCGAACTTCGGGATGATGAAGTACATGATGCCCGTCAGGATCAGCGATGCGATGCCGATGACCACGATCGGGTACACCAGCGCACCCTGGATCTTCCGCTTGAGCCGCTGGCTCTTCTCCATGAACTCGGCCAGCCTCTGCAAGATGATGTCCAGCACGCCGCCGATCTCGCCAGCGTTCACCATCTTCACGTACAGCCGGTCGAACGCCCGGGGGTGTTTGGCCATCGCCTCCGACAGCGACGAGCCGCCTTCCACATCCTCGCACACCCCGATCAGGATGTTCTTCATCTTCCCGGGCTTCTGCTGGCTCTCGAGAATCTGGATCGACCGCAGCAGCGGCAGGCCCGCGTCCTGCAGCGTCGAGAGCTGCCGCGTAAACGTCGTCATTACCTTCGCTGAAACCCCGCCGATCGAGATGCTCGACGACTTCTTCTTCTTGGTCGTTCCCGCCGCAGCCGTCGCCGCCGCGTCAGCCTTCTTCTTCTGCTCCTCCACCTTCACCGGGTGCAGACGCTGCGAACGGATCTTCAGAATCGCCTCGTCCTTGGTCGTCGCCTCGATCGCGCCCTTCTGGGGCTTGCCGGCTTCGTTCACCGCTTCGTACGCAAAGGTCGCCATTTGTCCGCTCCAGTCACCGGTTCAACCGCGTTGCTCGATCCGTCCACACCCCCACCACGACATCAACCCGTCCAGTCATTCTGCTCCCCCGCGCCCGCCCTTCGCCTCTAGTCTTCAGCCATCGTCTCGCGAACGACTTCATCGATCGTCGTCTGCCCTTCATAGATGCCCAGCAGCCCCACCTCCCGCAACGACCTCATCCCCTTGCGCCTCGCGCGGTCACGCAGCACCGAGGTGCTCGCCGCCTTCATAACCAGTTCGCGCAGCTCGTCGTCGATCGTCATGATCTCGTACAACGCCATCCGGCCCTTGTACCCGGATTTGTGGCACCGCTCGCACCCACGCCCGCGGAAGAACTTCTTGCCCGCCACGTCGTCGACCCGCAGCGCGAGCTCCATCAGCTCCTCTTCCTTGGGCGTGTACTGCTCTTTGCACTGCGAGCACACCGTGCGCACCAGCCGCTGAGCGATCACACCCTCGATCGTCGCCGTCAGCAAGAACGCTTCGAGTCCCAGATCCAGCAATCGAACGATCGAACTCGGCGCGTCGTTGGTGTGCAGCGTGCTCAGCACCAGGTGGCCCGTCAGCGACGCCTGCACCGCGATTTGTGCCGTCTCGAGGTCGCGGATCTCGCCAACCAGAATAATGTCGGGATCCTGACGCAGGAAGCTCCTCAAGAGCTTCGCGAACGTCGTCTCCGCCTCCACGTTCACCTGACACTGGCACAGCCCGTCGATGTCGTACTCGACCGGATCTTCCGCCGTCAGGATCTTCGTGTCGATCGTGTTCAGTTCCGCCAGGGCGGCGTACAGCGTCGTCGTTTTGCCCGAACCCGTGGGCCCGGTCACCACCACGATCCCGTTGGGCTTGTTGATCAACCGCCGCACCGTCGTCAGGTCGTCGCTCCGCAGCCCGAGCCGATCGAGGCTCAGCTCCACGTTGCTCCGGTCCAGAACGCGCATCACCACGCTCTCGCCGTGCATCGTCGGGAGCACCGCGATGCGCAGGTCCACGGGCTTGCCGCCGAGCGTCAGCTCGATGCGCCCGTCCTGGGGCAGCCGCCTCTCCGCGATGTCCAGGTTCGCCATCACCTTCACGCGGCTCGTGATCGCCGGCCCAAGCTGCTTGGGCGGGGGCACCATCTCGTACAACACCCCGTCGATGCGGTACCGCATCTTGAATTCGTTCTCAAAGGGTTCAAAGTGAATGTCGCTCGCCTTGTCCTTGATCGCCTGCAGCAGCACAAGGTTCACCAGCTTCATCACCTCGTTGCTGCCCGCCGCTTCCTTCAGAGCATCAAGATCGATCGACTGATCGCCACGCCCGCCCAGCCCAGCAAACTTCGAATCGTCGGCCAACGCCGATACCACGTCCGTCATCGACTCGGCCTTCGAGAAGTGCTTCTGGATCAGCCGATCAACCTCGTCAGGCTCCGCCACCACCGCCTCGACGTTGAACCCCATCAAAATCCGAAGATCATCCACCGCTCGGAAATTGTCCGGAGTCTTCATCGCGATCTTCAGCCGACGAGCGTTCGCGTTATACTCAACCGGCACCACCTCGAACGAGCGGACGTTCTCGCTCGGGATTACTTTCTGCAGCTCGTCCGTGATCTCGAACCCCTTCAAATCGAGGTAAGACATCCCCGCCTGTGCCGCGAGCGCTTCACGAACATCTCGTGCACTGCAGTACCCTAATTCGGAAAGAATCTCGCCCACCTTCTTTTTCGTGGGGGAGTTCTTCTGGACCGATAACGCCTCGTGAACCTGTTCACGAGACGACTTGCTCATTTTCGTCAGGATGCGGCCAATCTTTTGGCCCTTCATCTGCCCCAGATCCATGCCGAACTCCTTGCCGGATCGTCCAGCACCGAAACGAGTTGTCGGCGATGACGATCCTTAACAAAAACCTGATACTCTGTAAAGCCAGCGGCGCAAGACTCCGTGATACGGTTGGGCAATCCCGAATCAGTACTTCACGTCGACCGGCTCCAGGGCCACGCCCATTATGGAGATCAGCATCGTACGATTCGTACAGATTACCTCATCGGTTCAATCGTTGTAGCCGACCCCATGGCCCTTTTACGTAAGGACACTTGGCTTTTTTGCTTTCAATCGTCCCTCAAGAACCTACCATTAACCTATCAAGTCGACTCTTTTGCCAGGTCGATGTCGTCATCCCATTCCTGACGGCCGACGGTTCGTCCGAGCCGGTGGATACGGTCTGTCAGTTCACTGGGGTTCTTGGACTTGTCGATCATTTCTTCAGCGCCAATCTTCCCGGCGGAGTACAGCGACCAGAGGTGGTCGTCGAGAAGCTGCATGCCGAACTTCTTGCCGGTCTGAATGGCGGAGTCGATTCGGAAGGTCTTGCCTTCGCGGATCAAGTTGGCGATCGCGGGTGTCACCACAAGGAACTCGTAGCCCGCGACCATGCCCGCGGTGTCAACCCGAGCCAAGAGGACCTGGCTCAGAACGCAGATGAGGGCGGTCGACAGCTGCACCCTAATCTGGTTCTGCTGGCTGACGGGGAAGGCGTCCACGATACGGTCGATGGTTTTGGCCGCACCGGTCGTGTGGAGGGTTCCAAAGACCAAGTGCCCTGTTTCGGCGGCTCGGATGGCGGCCTCGATCGTTTCAAGGTCTCGCATTTCGCCGACGAGGATGCAGTCGGGGTCTGATCGGAGCACGCGACGGAGGGCTTCGGCGAAGCTGGGGACGTCGTCGTGGATGGCTCGCTGGTTGATGATCGATTTTTTGTGGTAGTGGTAATACTCGATGGGGTCTTCCATCGTGACGATGTGCCGATCCATGTTCGTGTTCACATAGTCGATCATGGTCGCCAGCGACGTCGTTTTGCCCGAGCCGGTGGGCCCGGTGACGAGGAAGAGTCCGCGGGGACGGCGGATGAGGTCACGGCAGATTTCGGGCAGGCCGATCTGTTCGAAGGTGAGCAGGCGTCGCGGGATCTGGCGAAGGACCATCGCGATGTCGCCGCGCTGCTTGAACACCGAAACGCGGAATCGGGCCGCCTCGCCGTAGGCGAAGCCGAAGTCCGTGCCGCCTTTTTCGGAGAGTTCCTGCTGGTTTCGCTCGGGGGTGACGGCCTTCATGAGCGAGACCATGTCGTCAGAATCGAGAACCTTTGTCTGGAGATTGCGCAGGTGCCCGTGCAGACGGAGAGTGGGAGGTCTTCCCACGGTCAGGTGCAAGTCCGAAGCGCTGAGTTTGACGACCGTGTCGAGCAGGCGGTCGATCTGCATGGCTGACATGGGGGCCTCTCGTTTCTACTCGCCGGCCTGTGGTCGCCGGCGTCTTGGGTGCGGAAGTGGTCAGGGAAAGAACGGGGATAACTATGAGACGGGGGAGAGTTCAAGGCTCGTTGTCGATATCGACCTGCGTGTTCCGGGCGACTTCGTCGATGGTGGTGATGCCCTTGAGGCACTTGATTTTGCCGTCGTCGACGAGGAGCTTCATCCCATTGGCACGAGCGGCACGCCTCAGGTCGGAGATGGGGGCAAGCTTGAAGGCTAGGTCACGAATCTCGGAATTCATGAGCATCATCTCGAAGATCGCCTGTCGACCCCGGTATCCCGATCCGTTGCAGTTGGGGCAGCCGACAGGCTTGAGAAGCTTGCCAGCAGCTTCCTCGGCCGAGATCCCGACGAGTTTGAGGTACTTGGGATCCGGGTTCTCATCGATGGAGCCTTTGCACTGCTTGCAGAGCACACGGATGAGCCGCTGGGCCAGCACGGCCTGGATTGAGCTGGCGACCAAGAACGGCTTGACCCCCATGTCAACGAGACGGGTGATGGCGGACGGCGCATCGTTGGTGTGCAGCGTGCTGAAGACGAGGTGGCCGGTAAGGGCGGCCTGAATCGCGATCTCGGCGACTTCCTTATCTCGGATTTCGCCGACCAGGATGATGTTGGGCGCTTGGCGGAGCATCGACCGCAAGATCGCTGAAAACGAAAGCCCGATTTGCTCTCGCACCTGACACTGATTGATCCCTTCGAATTGATACTCGACGGGGTCTTCGGCGGTGATGATCTTCTTGTCGGGACGATTGAGGATGTCGAGTGCTGTGTAGAGGGTGGTTGTCTTGCCCGAACCCGTCGGGCCTGTAACGAGGAAGATCCCGTTGGGCCGACGGATGACTTTGTTAAAGGTGGCGAGGTTCTCAGGCTCGAATCCCAGGCCGTTGAGACCGATCCGCACGCTGTCTGGCCTCAAGATACGGGCGACCACACTCTCGCCGTGGTACGCGGGGCAAGCCGAGACGCGGAAATCGATGAAGGCTTCATCCACCTGAAGCTTGATTCGGCCGTCCTGGGGCGTTCGCTTCTCCGCGATGTTCATGCCCGACATGAGCTTGAACCTTGAGAGCATGGAGTTCTGCATCCGCTTGGGCAGGTTGTCGCGTTCCACGCAGACGCCGTCGATGCGGTAGCGGAGTCGGACGCGATCGGCCATCGGTTCCATATGGACGTCCGAGGCCCGCATTTTGACGGCCTCGGTCAGGATGCGGTTGCAAAGGCGGACAATGGGAGCCTCGTCCGAGCTGATGTCGATGGACTTGTCCATCGATTTGTCGACCGAACGATCGATGGTGCGATCGATCGATTCGGTGACGAGTGACTTACCGGGGTCGACGGCCTTGGCGGGGCCGCCGGCGGGAACACCGCCCCCGTCGATGAAACGCTTGATCTGCGAACGAGCGGCGATCCTGGGTTCGATGTCGACGTTGAGTCGGAACCGCAGGATGTCCTGAAGTTCAAGGTCCATCGGGTCGTGGATGAGGAGTTGGAGACGGTTGCCGTTCTTTGCGAGAGGCAGAACATGATACTTTTTCACCACGTCGTCGGGGATGAGCTTGGCGTTGACCTTGGCCGCGGCACCCGCGACTTCGAGGTCAAAGTACTCCATGCCGAACTGATTGGCGAGCCCCTTGGCGATATCCGTGTCTTTGCAGGCCCCTTGATCGACGAGGGCGTCGCCGAGACGTTTACCGGATTTTTGAGCGGTCGCTACGGCTTTGTCGAGTTGGTCGTTGGAGATAATTCCCCAGCCCACCAAGATTTCGCCGAGTTTTTTTCGTGATCGTGCCATGCCATTCCTCGGGACGCGGATCAAGACTCCCCCCACCCTTCCCCCACATACCCGCCACCGACCGTCGACACACCCCGCTGCCCCGTTCAGCTCGCTGAAAGAGGCCCTCTCGAATCGACCCCAGGCTCCCCGTACCCGGCCGAGGGGGTGGTGAGGGTAGGATTCCTCGGAGGGACGACTCTACCAGAATCCTCTGGAGACCGTCCCGGGCGGCATCGCGCCGCCGTATCGAGGGGCCCGATGAACCAGAACCCCAACCATCGCCGACGAGTGCTCATCACCGCCGGCCCGACCCACGAACCCATCGACGCGGTTCGATTTCTCGGGAATCGCTCGTCGGGCCGAATGGGAATTGCTCTGGCCCGAGCGGCATCGGCAGCGGGACATTCCGTCGTGCTGCTGCTGGGTCCCACAAGCATTCCTGTCGACGATTCGTCGGTTCGGGTGGTTCGGTTCCGAACGGCGTCCGATCTTAGGGAATTGTTAGCAATCGAATCGCCGAATGCCGACGTCCTCGTCATGGCAGCGGCGGTGGCAGACTATCGGCCCAAGCCACTTGCAGCGCTTTCAGGCGGGAAATTCCGGCGGTCCAATGAGCCCGTCGTTCTCGAACTCGAACCTACACCGGATCTGCTGGCCGAGGTATCGTCGAGGCGACTGCCCGGTCAACGCTTGGTGGGCTTTGCGCTCGAGCCCCGTGCCGCGATGCTCGAGTCGGCGCTGGCAAAGCTCGAACGAAAAAAAGTCGATCTAGTGGTTGCTAACCCACTCGAAACGATGGATTCGTTGGAGATCGAAGGTGTGGTTGTCGGTCCTGGAGGCAAGGCGATCCTCCCGCCGCGCGTGAGCATGCCCAAAGCGGAATTCGCGTCGTGGCTGGTTGAGGTTCTCATGGGCCGGTCATGATTTGGGACCCGAGTCTGGAACCCGCGACGAACACGCTGTCAATGATGTCCGAAGCAGGGGCGTAGGCGAGGTCTCGCTCGTCAGAGGTTGCCAGGAGGAGGCAATCGGCGCGGAGGCCGACCGCGAGCCTGCCGCGATCCCGATAGCCCAAGAGGCAGGCGGGGTTAATGGTGGCGGCGGCGATTGCCTCAGCTGGAGTAAGTCCGCAGTGACGCACGGCCAAGGCGATCACCAGGGGCATGCTGGGCGAGGGTGCGGAACCCGGGTTGTAGTTCGTAGCGATGCAGGCGGCCCCGCCTTGATCGACAAAGGATCGGAGGTTGGCGAAACGACCGTCGAGGTGGAACCCGCAGAGGGGGAGCGCGACGCCAGCCGCCGTTGACGTGGCGAGAAGAGACAGGTCGTTGGCTGTTGAAGCTTCGAGGTGATCAACGCTCAGGGCACCGAGCCCCAGTGCTCGAGGGATCATTCCCATGCTCGTGAACTGATCGGCGTGAACCCGAACGGGGTGCCCCGCGGCCCGGGCGGCGGTGAAGAGACGGATGGTCTCGTCGAGCGACCATGCACCCGACTCGCAAAAGGCGTCAACGACAATCCCGGGGTATCGCGCGGAAACGGCAGGGAGAGTATTTGTAATTGTGTGGTCAACAAAGGCGGGGACGTGTGGGTCGATCGCGTGCCCCAGAAGAGCGGTCGGAACGATCGTGCCCGGCCAGAGCGAAGTGGTCACGGCGGACACCGCGTCGAGCATTTTGAGTTCGGGTTCGAGAGTCAGGCCGTATCCGGACTTGATCTCGGCGGTCGTGGTTCCTTGGCGGAGCATCGCGTGCAATCGCCCGACGAGGCCTCGGCAAAGTTCGTCCGGTGATGCGTCCCGAACGGCGCGGACGGTGGAAAGGATCCCGCCGCCTGCGGCGAGAATGGACTGATAAGACTCGCCCGAGAGCTTGCGCTCCCATTCATCGACGCGTGACCCGGCCCAACAGGCGTGAGTGTGGCAATCGACAAACGCTGGCATGAGCACGCGGCCACGGGCGTCGATCCGGGGCCAACGGTGCGGAAGGTTGGGGCCTATCGCGACGATGATGCCTTCCGATAGAGCGACATCGGCGTGCGGGAGGACGCCGAGTTCGCGGAGGGCGCGACCCCTGCGAAAGGAGCTGGGCCCGTCGAACGTGAGAACGCGGGCGTTGGCGATGACGACGTCGGGCATCACGGCGAGTGTACCGTGCAACCCGGCCACGGGATGTCGGTAGGTCCAGCATGCCGAGAGTTGCAGGCGCTTTCATACTGATGCTGGCCGGGATGGGCGTGTTGTGCGCGGGGTGTGAGAACTCGGCTGATCGCCTGGCGGCTCTTGAAGCGCGAGCGGTGAGCCCAGCCGGAGGGCGGGCCGCGGTCGGGCCTCAGTTGGCGCAGATGATCAAGGCGGGGCAGGTGACTTATGACGAAGCGATCAACGCGGCGTTCGATCGCATCGAGGCGGCCGTCGCCGACCCGACGGGTGCATCGAGCGCAGGAGCGACCGTCTTTGCAGGATGCGTGCTCGACGCGATCGCGATCAACAAAGACGGGATGCTGACAGGCGCCGAGTTTGAACTGTTCTGGGCGCGTGTCGGCGGGTTGGCTTTCAAGGCCGGGGAGGAAGCCGCGAACAAGGGCCGTCTGGCCGAGGCACGCACACTGGTGCTCGGCGGGTCGGATCGCTGGCAGAATGAGTCGTACTGGGTCCGCAGGCCCGATCACGACGCCCTGACATCGGCGGTGATGGCCTCGGTGGGCGAACGCAGCGAGGCGAGGCAACGGCTCGAGAATCGATCGGACCTGCAAAGCCCGGCGAGCGAGGTGCTCGACAAGCTCCGCAGGGGCGGCTGAACACCACTCACGCGGGCCTCTATCATGCACCATGTCTTCCTTATTGCCTGCGGTGATCACGTGTACGCTGTGCGTCGGACTTTGGCTTTCTCCTGTGCAACCCTCCCCACAAACTCCGCCGCCGATTCCTACGGCCACCCCGACGGGGATGTTGTGCGGTTCGGTGACCGCGGGTGGCTCGACCCTCAAGACCGTGGTGTACGTGCCCCGCGACTACACGCCGACCAAGGCCTGGCCTTGCATTGTGTTCTTGCACGGGATGGGCGAGAGCGGTGACGACGGGCTCAAGCAGGTGGCCCAGGGGCTGGGCTCTGCGATTCTCGTGGATCAGAAACGTTGGCCTTTCGTGGTCGTCATGCCTCAGAAACCCGATGCTCGCAAGAACTGGGAAGACTACGACGAGGCGGTGATGGTGGCACTGGAAGACGCGCGGAAGACGTACACGATCGACGATCGCCGGATCTACCTCTCGGGGTTATCGCAAGGCGGGCACGGGACCTGGGAGCTCGGGGCGCGGCACGCCGAGGTCTGGGCAGCGCTGGTTCCCATCTGCGGGTTCGGCGGGACGGATTGGTCGAACGGGCCCGACCGAGCGGCGGCGGCCTCGATCGCCCAGCGTGTCAAAGGGCTGCCGATCTGGGCGTTTCACGGCGAAGCCGACGATGTAGTCAAACCCGAGCACACACGGGTGCTCGTAGACGCGGTCAAGGCACAGGGGGGAGAAGTGAGCGCCACATACTACCCTGGAGTGGGGCACAACAGTTGGGACCGAGCGTACCGCGACGAGCGATCGAGCGGAGGGATCGCATCGTGGCTGCTTTCCAAGCGTAAGCCATAATTCATATGACTTTGATTTAGAGCGCGTTGGGGTACAACCGGTTAGCCGCCCAGCGACCACTCGGATGATGTGGCGGCATTGGACCAGCGGGTCATGTCTTGCAGTTGGTCCCAATCGAGCGTGGAGCCCGAGCCGTCCATCTGCGCGACGACTGCACGGCGGAGGTTTCTGATCGACACGAAGCCCGAGTTGATCCCGGGTGCTTCGGAGCCCTCCAGGTAGGCTGACTCCCAGCGCACGCCTTGGCTGGAGAGGAATCGCGGAGGTTCGACGCGGAAAAAGCCGTCGGGACGCCCGAGCTCCGGGGCAAGAGCTTGCTCTTCGCAACGAGCGGACGCGAAGACGATCTGGCGACTAGGGCGGACGGCTTCCTCGGCACGCTCGATGAACACCTTGCCGTATCTGGCCCTGAAAAGTCGGTCGAAGGCGTTGAATCGCTCGCTTCCCCCGACGAATGCGACGTTCATGCCCAGGGATGGGAAGAGACTCACGACGTATTCATACGAGACGCCGAACTGCGCATAGCGGTCTCGGCCTTCGCGGACTTGCGAGAGCAACTGATCGTCGCCGTAGAGGCCTTTAAAGTTGTAGTCGAGCCAGGGGGCGAGGCGCCAGGGGTAGCGCTGGGCGTCTTCACCGGTGAGACGAAGACCCTGATCGTTGCGCACCACGATGGGCCCAGAAACCATCGATCGCGTGGGGTACCCCGTAAGGACAAGCCCTTTGCTTGCGTCAGCGTACATCGCGAACGCGGTGAGAAGCTGCTTGCCGGCGGCGAGTTCCTTGCACTGCTTTCCGATGGCTTTCGCGCGCGATAGCAATGGGAGCGAGAGAGTGATGAGCAATGCAACGATCGCAATCACAACCAGCAATTCCACGAGCGTGAAAGCCCTGCTCATCGAACGAGAGAGGCGCATCACGGGACACTTCGCGTGGGCCGCGACCTCGGGCCGATGTCCCCGTACCATCACGAGAAGCAACTGAAGGTGCGAGCTTGGTTTAGGAAAACTGGGCGGCGATGTTTGTGTTCCGTCAGTGTTCACGTCAAGATCCTAGGCATGTCGTTTGAATCTTGTGGTACAGGAATCGTTCTTGCCCTATCGTAATCGACAGATGCTCGACCATCCTCAAGCCTTTGTCTTTGTCGTGAAATGGGGTAGGTAGGGACATCGGATTTTCGGCACCCTTTTTCGGTGAAAGTGAGAGATCCATGAGAAACTCAAGACGTTTATTGGCGACGGCTGGGATCGCGGCTGGTCTGGCGGGTGGGGCTCTTGGCCAGGAGATTACGATGGTGTTTCCGGCACCATCGTTTGATCGGTGGATGTACCCGTTTAACTCGACGCCCGGGATCGAGCTGCAGGCCCCGGCCTTTGGCGCCATTTTGCAGGCGGGCTTTGACGACCGTGACTCCCAGTTCCTGATGAGTTTCAACACCTCGGCGTTTGTGCCCGCCGGCCTGGGAGTCGGGAATTATCGGATTCTGGGGGGAACGCTCTTGGTCGTGATTGCCAACGACGGGGAGGCGTTTTATGACCCGACGGCGGACTCGGTCACGTCGCTGTATGCAGAGGGTGACCCAGAGAGGACCGCTGATATCGATCCGGGGCGGCCCATCGAACTCTTCGGAGTCGGCTATCGGAACGGCTGGACACTGCAGTCGTTCCTTGAGTCATCGCGGTTCGGCGGCGTCCCGATCACGCCCCCCGCAGAGGGATCGCGGAACGTTTTCGCGGCGACAATCGATCCGCTTCTCAACGCTACGGATGTTTCTCGTCAGGTTCGCCAACGGTTTGAGGCGAGCCCGCTGGCGATCGGGACCACGAATGCGGTGCAGCCCGGGCAGCGGCTGCCGCTGGCGTCGTTCATTCAATTCACGCTTTCGGCGTGCGATGCTCAGACGCGTCGGTATCTGCAATCGTCGTTAAACCAGGGGCGGCTGAACTTGATTGCGTCGAGCCTCGAACCCGCCAGTGGAGGTCCGGGCGGGGGCAGCGGCGAACGCACGTACCCGATTTTCTTCACAAGAGAGAGCGGGGGCAGCCTCCCGGCCCGGCTGATTCTCCGAGTCAGAGTCGGCAACCCAGCGGACTTCACCGGCGACGGGTTCGTGGATGGGTTTGATTACGACGGGTTCGTAGAGGCGTTCGAGAGCGGGAACGACGCTGCGGATTTCAATCAAGACTGCTTCATCGACGGGTTTGACTATGACGAGTTTGTTGAGGCCTTTGAACAAGGCTGAGCCAACGGGTGTAGTGGGTCGGCTCGGAGCCGCAAAGTGTGGTATCGTGGCTGAATGAACCCGGCCCAAGACGCGCACACCAATGAACGCCCCACGAATGTTCGGGCGTTAGTCGCGGCGTGGCTCGGGTGGGCGTTTGACGGCCTGGACGGGTACTTGTACGTGATGGTGGCGATCCCCGTCGTGACGTCGCTGGTGGCACGCGAATACGGGGTGAGTGTCGCGACGGCAACGGTGGAACACGGTGCCGACATCGCGAGCAAGGCGACGATCATCCAAGCGGTGTTCTTGCTCGGCTGGGCGATCGGCGGAGCGGTCTTCGGACGGATCGGCGATCGTCTGGGCCGGTCGCGGACGCTGACGCTGACGATCCTCACGTACGCGATTTTCACGGGGATGTCGTTCTTTGCGACGCACTGGACACACCTGCTCGTGTTCCGGTTTCTGGCCGCACTGGGGATCGGTGGGGAATGGGCGGCTGGGTCCGCGCTGGTCTCGGAGACGCTCAACCCGAAGCATCGGGTGTGGGCGTCGGCGTTTTTGCAGTCGGGGTACATCTTGGGGTGCATCGCGGCGGCGCTGACAGCGGGGTTGTTTGCGGGGCATGATCCCAAGTGGGTCTTTGTGGTGGGCGTGCTACCGGCATTTGTGGTGGTGTGGATCCGGCACTCGGTGCCCGAGCCTGAGGAATGGGCGAAGGCAACGCGGGAGCCCGAGACACCGAGGGTGGCCGACCTGTTCGCGCCCGGGCTTCGCCGCACGACGATCGCGCTTCTGGCGCACATCTCGATCACGCTGACGGTGGTGTGGGCGTTCTTGTTCTTTACGCCTCAGATGGTGAGCAAGATGCCCGAGGCCAAGGACTGGAGCGCGGCGCAAGTGGCGGAGTTTAAGACTCGGCTGACGGTCGTGTTCCTCACGGTGAACATCGGGGCGAATTTCTTCGCGACGTACTTGGCGAGTGCGATCGGGTACCGCTGGGCGTTTTTCGTGCTCATCGCGGGCGCGCTGATCTCGGTGCTGTGGGGATTTCGGACTCCACCGACGGCGGACGATATCTACTTGAAGGCGTGCCTGGTGTCGTTCACTGGGCTCGGGCTGTTTGCGATGTTCCCGCTGTATGTGCCGCCGCTGTTTCCGACGTTGCTGCGGACGCTGGGCGCGGGGTTTACGTATAACGCGGGGCGGGTTGTGGCTGCGGTGGGGACGCTGTTTGCGGGCACGCTCACGGCCAACGCGGGCGGTCCCTCCGGAGCGATGTGGTGGATCGGATGGCTGTACGTCCCCGGGCTGGTGGCGTGCTTGTTCCTGCCCGAGCTTGGGCGCGGACGCAAAGCCTGAGTTGGTGAACCCGCGCGTGCGGACACGGGTGCGAAAGGATGGGCTTAGCTGTTGCCGCGTCGGCGCTTGTTGGCGCGAACGCCGGGGACGCCGGCCTTGGGGTTGGGGCCTTTTTTGCCGCGAGAATCGCCGGACGGCTCGACCTGGCTTTTTTTGACGCGTAGCTCTGCGGCTTTGCCCGCGAGTTCCGCCTCGGAGCGGAGTTTCTTGAGTTTGTTGACGCTGTCGCGGTGGGCCGCGGCCTGCTCGAAGTCGAGCCGATCGGCGGCCTCGAGCATCGCGTCGGTGTATTCCTTGATGAGGTCTTCGACAACATAGGCGGATTCGGACTTTGGGGCCTCGACGGCGTCGCGTGCGGCCTTACGGGCCGAGAGGAGCACGTCGAGCCCGTGGCGGATGGACTTTTTGATGGTCGTCGGGGTGATCCCGTGTTCGGCGTTGTATGCGGCCTGCTTGGCGCGGCGACGTTCGGTTTCTTCGATCGCGGCCTGCATGGCGGGGGTCATTTTGTCGGCGTACATCACGACCAGGGCGTTGACGTTGCGGGCGGCTCGGCCGATCTGCTGGATCAGGCTCGTGGGCGAGCGGAGGAACCCTTCCTTGTCGGCGTCGAGGATACAGACGAGCGAGACCTCGGGCAGGTCGAGGCCCTCGCGGAGGAGGTTGACGCCGACGAGCACGTCGAACTCGCCGGTGCGGAGGTCGGTGAGGATCTGCACGCGGTCGAGCGTCTCGATGTCGCTGTGGAGGTAGCGGACGCGGA
>Ga0209573_1000203_pt1 | contig 149765 bp, 103 predicted proteins | sample TNRBio252014_DNA_FD_185870 | JGI IMG/M metagenome (GOLD analysis project Ga0209573, IMG submission 185870) | Wastewater treatment Type I Accumulibacter community from EBPR Bioreactor in Madison, WI, USA - TNR Reactor_6/25/2014_ DNA (SPAdes)... | ecosystem: Engineered > Bioreactor > EBPR >...
GTCCCGCTTCGATGGCTTTAGCCATTCCGCCATAGGTTTCGACTTCCGCGATCAACGCCCAGGCTTTGCGCGCTAATTGGTCGGTCAAATATTCTACCTGATGCGAACCGCCCCAAGGGTCAATCACGCGGGTGATGCCCGTTTCTTCTTGTAAAAAGAGCTGGGTATTGCGGGCGATACGGGCAGAAAAGTCGGTAGGTAGGGCGATGGCTTCATCTAAAGAGTTCGTGTGTAAGGACTGCGTGCCACCGAAAGCCGCCGCGAGGGCTTCGATGCAGGTGCGGGCTACGTTGTTGAAAGGGTCTTGCTCGGTTAAACTCCAGCCGGAAGTTTGGCAATGCGCCCGCAATGCCAAAGATTTATCGTTTTTTGGGTTAAATTGCCGAACAATCTTTGCCCAAAGCATTCTACCCGCTCGCATCTTGGCTATCTCCATAAAATGGTGCATCCCGATTGCCCAAAAAAACGACAATCGCGGAGCAAATTCGTCTATATCCAAGCCTGCATTAATCCCTGTACGGAGGTATTCTAATCCATCAGCTAAGGTGTAAGCTAACTCCAAATCGGCGGTAGCACCTGCTTCCTGCATGTGATAGCCACTGATAGAGATCGAGTTAAATAAAGGCATCCGTTTGGAAGTATAGGCGAAAATATCGCCGATAATCCGCATGGAAGGCTGTGGCGGATAGATAAACGTATTCCGAACCATAAATTCCTTCAGAATATCATTTTGGATCGTCCCCGAAAGTTTGTCAGGAGCAATGCCTTGTTCTTCACCCGCAACGATAAAAAACGCCATGATGGGTATGACCGCCCCATTCATCGTCATAGAAACGGATATTTTTTCTAAAGGGATTTGGTCGAAGAGAATCTTCATATCCTCCACAGTATCAATGGCTACACCCGCCATTCCCACGTCGCCTGTAACGCGCGGGTGGTCGGAATCATAGCCTCTGTGGGTGGCGAGGTCAAAGGCAACCGAAAGTCCCGTTTGCCCCGCCGCGAGGTTGCGCCGATAGAAAGCATTGGACTCTTCGGCGGTGGAAAAGCCCGCATATTGGCGGATCGTCCAAGGTCGAATGGTGTACATACTACCATAAGGTCCGCGCAAAAAGGGGGGTGAACCGGCAATAAAATGCCAATGTTCGATCGATTCCAGCTGTTCTTGAGTCAGTTCGGGGTAGAGGGGAATGCCCTCCGGTGTCATCCAAGCATCCATTGGTGCAAGATAGGAAAAAGTACATAACCGCCAAAAAGAGGGGAAAATCATTAAATGATTAATAGGATAAGGCGTTTTAATGAATGAAAATCAGCATCCATGATTTAATGGAGTAAAATATAATCACCCATGAAATCAAATCAAGAAAATGTTATTTTTTTGAAAAAAATTCACTTAAATTTATCAATAATACGCACAATTTTTATCAAATTTGGGAATTGCGTTCATGCTAGTTCAACCCTATATTTGGGGTTGAACGCTTGTTAAGAGACAGTTAATACTTTTATAAAATTGTATCTTTTTATGTGAAAAATGAAATCAGATTTAACAACGCTCTTTTACGGCTTAGTTTATAAAAACAATTAAATATTTACATTTTCTATTTTATTGGTTTGATAGATGATGTTTGATGAATTTACGCATAAAAATATAATTTGTTTAGCATGTGTGAAGCCCCAAAAAATAATTTCAGTACAGGGTGGGGCATATATGTAATAATGTGCTATATTTACACGCGAATTTATTAAACCTTTACCCAAAACCCCCTACTAACATGAGATCAACCGAATACTACCCCGTCTTCCGCTTCCGTTCTGTAGCCCAAACCCGTCATATCTTGGCTACGGGATTGTTGCCTATGTCTGATCCTAAGTATTTTAATGACCCGTTTGATGCGAGTAAAAGGCTATATGATGAATTTTTTGAGTATCTTCAAAATCTCTTTACTCGCAATGAATATAATTATATAACTGACCTGTTTGATACTTCAATAGGAACATTACAATTTGGCTTTTACCCAAAGATCATTTCATTTAACTTAAATGCAACTCACCCTTTGATGTGGGCGCATTATGCTCAAGACCATAGGGGTATAGCTTTAGAATTTGAAGCATTAAACCTTAAAAAAACTGGCTATCTGAGGGATATAAAATATCACATACAGTACCCTCGACTAATTGACAAATGGGAAATTGTTGAAACCATTTTAGATTTAGAGATTTTAAATAATTCAATGACTCATATGCAAATTGATCAGGATTTCAAAAAACAACAAATTCAATCTAAAATGTTTTTTTTATTCAATTCAATGATTATTGAATTATGTTCTTCCAAGCACGAGTCATGGGCATATGAAGAAGAAGTGCGTTTGATTTTTTCTTCCAAACTTTTGCCTCAAGATAATAGAAAATTTGAAAAAATGGTAGAAAAATCCAATAACTCCGAAAGTGTTAAACAAGAAATAAAAGACTATCTTAATAGAAGAGAGAAATGGTTAGTTGATAAATACATGAAGGGGAAAATAGAAATATTTGAATACGATTCCAGTTATAAAATGAATAGTTTTAGCGAAGATAAAAAATATGAATACAATGCTTTGTGTTTAATTACGCATAATGCACATGATCGTAAAAAGTATCAAGACTTACCAATTGTAGATGATCCCAAAAAAATTGTTACAATAAATGGTATATATTTCGGGATGAAAACACCATTAGCCGAAATACTGGAGATTGTCCAGTACGTAGAAGAAAACCTTAATAAAGACAAGCCGGAACAAGAAAAAATCAAATATTACCAATGCGTACCCCATGATGTGAAAATGGAGATAGAAGCAAAGCCATTTAGATTTGGTAAAAACGAACGTTCTGGTTTAAATAAACTCAAAAAAGCAATTAATAAGAATCTTGAACTCAAACAAATTCAAGAGCGAATCAACAAGATTAAAGGTCTTGATTTATCTGAAGAGCTTCTCGCGCCTGAAACGGAGAAAGAAGGAAGACTTAAACAAGAATTAAAGGATTTGATTAAAGCGGTTGACTTTGATGACTATCTTAAAACGAATAACCCTATCTCTGAACTTAAATTCATTCGGGATCGCTACAATCTGGAGGCAATGTAAGTACGTAATCAGAGACTGTTGTATTCATTGGGGATAAGTCGTATCTTTGTAGCGATATAATGGCTTATGTGTTGGAATAAAGTTATTGCGGTTCTGTGTGGATATGTGGGGATGATCTTGCTTGCTTTTCAGTTGAGTGGTTGCGGTTCGGATTGCGACCCTGCCCAGAAATACGGTCTATTTTCATTTACGCGGATTGACGCGGTGGATTATGATGCCCAGCGCGATATGCTGATCGTCCGGGATACGCTGACCACCCGCCTGATCTTTGAAATCGGCGTGCAGTATGACCGTGTAGCCGAAGCCCGCCCGCCCCTGAAAATGAGCGACTTTTTACCTTCGGCGTATGCCAAAGACTGCATCAAGGAAGATATTGTCCCGAATTTAAAAGAATTTGTCATTTATTTTAACCGCCCCGTAGCCATCCGCACGACGGAAGGATTCAGACAGATTCCCGCGCAGGAAAATTTAGACTATTATACCCGTAATTCGTTGGTTAAAGTGCCGGATTTGTACCTCAAACCTGTGCAAAATCCCTTTGAAAAACGAATTGATGCCTACCGCATCGAACTCAACCACGAAGCCGTCCGCTTGGATACGGGTAACTATGAAATCGGTATCCGTTATATTACCGATGACAAACTGCCCTTTGAAATCAAAAAGAAGTTTTATTTCAAAGGCAATCAATAAGCCTCTATTATTCCACTAAGCTAAGGTTTTTTTGCCGTACTTTGTCTCCATGAATCGTGGCGGAGTCTGCCTCTTGTTATGGCTATTGCTAAGCTGGCAATTCGTTGGTGCGCAACAGGTTGTGGATGAATACCAATCCAACCTGAAAGAAATATCTTTGCCGAACGGCTTACGGGTTTATCTGTATGCTGACCCGTCTGCAGGTGGGGTTTATGCGAATTGGATGGTTAAAGCAGGTCGAAAGCATGATCCGCCGAACCTACCGGGTTGTGCGGAAATGCTCCGCAGGATGATCCAAACGGGGAATGATACTTTAGGAACGACTGATGCCAAACGTGAAGCCGTCCCCCTGCAACGCCTCCAACATGTCAACGATGAATGGGCAAAATCCACCAATAAAGTCGAACGGGATGAACTCTTCAAAGAGATGATCCGCCTTTCCAATGTGGCTTCGGAATTTGCTGTCCCGTCGGAAATGACGCGTTTGAATCAGGCTTTGGGTACAAAGGCGGTGCTTTCGGAAACGGGGTTTGAATCCACCTCATTTTTCAGCCAAGTGCCGCCGCATCTGGTCTCGGCTTGGTTGCTATTGGTGAAAGAACGGATGAAAATGCCTGCTTTTCGCATGTACTTACATGAAAAAGAGAAGGTTTTGGAAGCCCAAGCCCAATATGATCTTGCCGACCCGCAGGCGTTAATAGATTCCCTGACCGACTTCATCTACCATAAAAATCAATACGGATCACCGAAAGGTGCTGACTTTGTAGCTCCCGACCGGTTTCCAACCATCTCACAACTGAAAGATTTTTACCATCGGTATTACCTGCCATCCAATATGGCTATCGTCATGGTCGGTAATTTTGATCCCGATGCGGTCGTTAAGGTCTTATCCGAAAGTTTTACCGAATCGGATACCAACGTAGTTAAGCATTTTGCTGTTTATAAAATTCCATCGTATAAAAATAAGATCAACTTTAACGTACAGCTTGGTGAGCAAGCGTTTAATCGCTTGAGTTTTACCGCGCCACCAGCTTCCTCTGAAGATCAATCGCTTATTCATCTACTAACTTATATCCTTACGAATGATCGTCAAAACGGCATTTTAGATACCTTAGTACGGAATCAACTGTTGGCAGATGTGGCTGTTCAGACCGATTTGTATCACGATTTTTCGGTTTTTAATATATTATATCGTCCGCAAGAAGGATTATCAGCCAAAAAATGTGAGGATTTAATCAGAACTACCTTAGACAGTTTGAAGAAAGGACGTTTCTCCGACACTCTTTTTACTCAAATTAAAGATCAAGCCAACACCCGTTTCTGGAGGCAATTAGCGTATCCGGCACAAAAATGTTCCGCTTTTTCGGAATGGTTCATCACGGGACGCAACGTTAATGAATCGTTGATTTTTTTGAAGAACAGAGATGCTTTCACCAAAAAAGATTTTGTTCGAGTAGCAGGTAAGATTTTTATAGACAAATATATATCATTTAATATTCGTCCCTTCGATAGTAAAGGCGTTAAGAAAAACTATACCCGAACCCTTCCGCTGAAAGCGATTGGCTATAACCGGCAATCTAAGTTTGCCAAGCATTTTTTTAAATACACCGAAACATTTAAGACCAATACGACTGCCTTAGATGATTATAAGGATAAGTTTCAAGAAATCGTCTTGGGGATGAATCAAAAACTCTATTTCGTAGAGCAAAAGCAGGCTAAAAATTTTCGGTTGGTGGTGAAATTTCAGGTCGGTTCGGATCATTATCGGTCGTTGGAAGTTATCACACGCTATTTGAAAGAAGTGGGGACGCTGAAAACACCCCGTGATAAATGGCAACAAATGATGAGTCTGATGGGTTGTAAACACGATATTGTACTCAACGATCAGTATTTTGAGATACATATCGAAGGGATGCCACAGCATTTCATGAAAGCCGTTGAGCTGGTCAATGAATTGGTGGTGTTTCATCAGCGCGATCAAATCGTCCTACAACGAGTTGTAGATCAGATTGAATACGAACGGAAAAACATCAATCTGACTCCGGAATTGTTATCGGACATCGTTTATAATTATTTACTTCATAAGTCCGCTTCTCCCTATAAAAAACGGCTCACGGGTAAGGCATTAGAACGGTTAGATGTATTAAACCTCCGAGATACTTTACGGCGGATCATGTCTTTTACTGTTAGTTTTCATTATATCGGTAAAAATCAGTTATCGGAAGTACACCAAGCTGTCAGTCGTTATTTTCAATTACCGAAACGCAGTACCCCTCCACCGAATAAAGGCGTAAAAAAGTTAGCTCTTTATAAGTCCCAGACGATCTTATTTTACCATGATCCTAAGGCGGATTTTGCGCATATCCATTTTTATGTGCCGGGAGCGTTGATTAACTTGGATTCGATGCCGGTTTTGGAAGCCTTCAACCAATATTTCGGGAAAAATGAAGAATCCCTCCTCGCTCAAAATGTAGTAGAATCCAAAGGTTTAGCCCGTAAAGCCGAAGCCTCCTACGATGCACGGGCAGGAAGCGGTTTTCGGGGCGTTTTTACGGCACATTTGGTAGCAGAACCCGGTCAAACACTACCACTAATCAAAGAAACCCTACAATTACTCAAGAATTTTCCCTTAGATTCGATTCGTATTCCGGGATTGAAATCATCGTTGATTAATTCCTGCTTTGTCAATGAATCGGATGTACAGCATTTCACCCAAGAAATTGAAAAATGGGAGGCTATGGGCTATGACGGGCATCCGGGTAAAGTAAAAATCGAAGAGTTCCAAAAACTGAACATACAACGTTTACAGGGTTTTTTCAAAGTCCACCTCAAAGGTAAGCCCATTGCCATCGCTATCGTGGGTAACAAAAAGTACGTTAAAACGGAAGATTTGGAAAAATTCGGTAAGGTGCAATACTTGAAATTAAAAGACGTAGTTACGTTCTAAATATTTATACTAAAGACAACTCAACATACACGAACCTCATGTTTTTCTTTTTAGATACCGCTAATTTAGACGAAATCAAGCGCGGTTGCGATCTCGGAATTGTGGACGGTGTTACCACCAATCCTTCTTTAATGGCAAAAGAGGGCATCAAGGACAACCAAGTGAACGACCATTACATTAAAATCTGTGAAATCGTGCAAGGTCCTGTCAGTGCCGAAGTCATCGCTACTGAATACGAGGCAATGGTAGCCGAAGGAAAAGCATTGGCTTCTTTGCATGAAAATATAGTCGTAAAAATACCCTTCATTGAGGACGGCGTTAAAGCCATCAAAACGCTGTATGAAGAGGAAATCGCCGTGAACTGTACGCTCATCTTTTCACCCTTACAGGCATTAATCGCGGCGAAAGCGGGTGCTACGTATGTAAGTCCATTTATTGGACGGTTGGATGATATCGGACACGACGGCATGGAACTCATCGAAAGCATCAAAACCATCTACGAAAGTACGGGCTATGAAACGGCAATCCTTGCGGCGAGTCTCCGTCATTCCAAACATGTGTTGGATGCCGCACTATTCGGTGCAGATGTGGCGACAATCCCCTACTCCGTGATGATGGGTTTATTCAAACATCCGTTAACTGACATCGGTCTGCAAAAATTCTTGGAAGACCACCGCAAAGCCCAGTCGAAATAATCGGTTGAGATGAAAGTTTCGGAAGATGAACGCTTATCCTACATGGCTCTTTCCCAGGTGGAAGGCGTAGGTCCTGTCATTGCCCGAAATCTGATTGCTTATTGCGGGGGAATAAACGCCCTGTTCCATGCCAAAGCCTCTAAATTGGCGCAAGCCCCTGAAGTAGGATCAAAATTAGCAGAAAAGATAGCGCAAGGCATCTCCTTAACCCGAGCGGAAGAAGAATGGAAATATTGTCAAGAAAACAATATTCACGTGTTAACGTTCATGGATGACCTGTATCCCGAATATCTCAAAACGATTTATCAAGCTCCCATCATCCTTTTTGCCAAAGGAAACATAGATGCAATAGCGACCAAATGTTCGATAGCGGTGGTGGGGACGCGCAAACCTTCTTCCTACGGAAAAAAATGTGTGAAGGATTTAGTTACCTATTTTTCGGATAAAGAGGTGAATATTGTTAGCGGGCTGGCTTACGGCATTGACCATGATGCCCACCAAACGGCTTTGGAACAAAACGGCTTTACGACGGCTGTTATTCCAAACGGATTTAAGAACGTATATCCCGCCGCGCATAAATCACTCTTAGATAAGATTGCGGATAAGGGTTTAGTTCTGACGGAATATTTCTCGGACGTTCATGCTTCAAAATATGTTTTTCCGAATCGAAATCGAATCATCGGTGGATTGTGTCGGGCGGTTGTTGTTGTGGAATCACCTTTGAAGGGTGGATCGCTGATTACGGCGCGTTTGGCTTTCGACCAAAATCGGGAAGTTTATGCCATTCCTGCCAACTGGGGACAAAAAACGGGTGAAGGTTGTAATACGTTGATTCGGGATAATATTGCGAAATTGCTGTTAGAGCCGAAGGAAATTTTGGAAGACTTGAGTTGGGAAGTGAATGCTTCGGCAAAAGCCAATGTTAGCAACAGCTTTTCAACCGTTCCTTTACATGAATTGGACGAAGAGGAGCGCAAAATCATTACCGTTCTGCAAACCGGGGCTTTGGTCATAGATCAAATCGAAGAGCAAACGGCAATACCCGTTGGCATGTTATTGAGTTTATTGATAACATTAGAATTTAAGGGCTGGATAGAATCTTTGCCCGGTAAGAAATATAAACGCATAATATAATGACGGATTGCTATTGGGTGTACTGCACCACAGCCACCAAAGAACAAGCCTTAGAAATCGGCAAGACCTTAGTAAAAGAACGCTTGGCGGCGTGTATCAATGTTTTACCCGAAATGATTTCTTGTTATCATTGGGACAATCAAATCATGGAAGATACCGAAGCGGTACTAATCGCTAAAACAACGGCGGAACAAGTCGAAAAACTATGCCAACGCATTAAAGAGCTACATTTTTATGAAGTACCGTGCATTTTGGCTTTGCCGATAACTTCGGGTAATGAAGACTTTTTAGCGTGGGTGAAAAAGTCCGTTCAGCCCTAAAAGTGGGCTATTTCTAAAGCGTTTGTGGACAGTTAGCTAAAGTTTATCACGGGAAATCGTTTTTTGTGTCTATTTTTGCGCCGAATTGAAAGACGGTTTGCCGATGATAAAGAATTTACTGATCGTGGAATCCCCCGCCAAAGCCAAGACGATTGAAAAATATCTTGGGGAAGGCTTTACTGTGCAAGCCTCCTATGGACACATTCGCGATTTACCCAAAGGCGGTATGGCGGTGGACATCGAAAACGATTTTCAACCGCAATACGTCGTATCGGATGATAAGACAGAAGTGGTGAAACGGCTCAAAAAGATGGCAAAAGACTCCCAAGAGGTGTGGTTAGCAACCGATGAAGACCGCGAAGGAGAAGCTATATCTTGGCATTTATTGCAAGTGCTGGAGTTAAACCCGAACACGACCAAACGCATCGTCTTTCACGAAATCACCAAGCCCGCCATTCAAAAAGCCATCCAAAATCCGCGATTAGTCAATCAGGATTTGGTAGATGCCCAGCAGTGCCGTCGGGTTTTGGATCGATTAGTCGGGTTTGAGATTTCGCCCATACTTTGGAAAAAAGTTAAATTCGGTTTATCGGCGGGAAGGGTGCAATCGGTAGCTGTTCGCTTGATTGTGGAGCGGGAAAGAGAAATAAAAACTTTCCAAAGTGAGTCTTTTTTCAAGATAAAAGCCGACTTTCATACCCAAGCTAAAGAAAAATTTAAGGCGGAACTAAGTTCGCGTTTTGAAGGCGAAAAAGCTAATGATAATGCCCTTTTTTACCTGACGCACTGCGTCAACGCCAACTTTAAGGTAGCTAATGTGGTCAAAAAGCCGGCTACGCGCAAGCCTTCAGCCCCGTTTACGACTTCGACCTTACAGCAGGAAGCCAGCCGCAAACTCTCCATGTCCGTCTCCCGAACGATGCGGATCGCCCAAACGCTGTACGAAAACGGACATATTACGTATATGCGTACCGATTCGGTGAACTTATCAGATACAGCATTGGCGGGGGCAAAGCAAACGATTCAATCCAAATTCGGAGAAAAATATCACCAGTTTAGAAAGTATACCGGCAAAGTTGCCAATGCGCAGGAAGCCCACGAAGCCATCCGCCCCACCAATTTTGATGCGATGGTGGTGTCGAGCGATTCGGCGGAACAACGTTTGTATGAACTGATCTGGAAACGAACGTTGGCTTCGCAAATGGCGGATGCCGAACTGGAACGAACAGTTGTGGATATTGACGTGCTTTCGCCTACCGCTCCGCAACCTTTACCTAAGTTAACGGCTACGGGTGAGGTCATCAAATTTGACGGTTTTCTAAAACTATACATCGAAACCAAAGACGAAGACGAAGAAAACGATAGTGCCGAAAGCGGACTTTTACCGGCTATGCAAGTCGGTCAAACCGTTAATTTGCTTCAAATGCAGGCGGTTGAGGGCTTTACAAGACCGGCACCGCGTTACACGGAAGCGGCTTTGGTGAAAAAGTTGGAAGAATTGGGTATCGGTCGCCCTTCCACGTATGCACCTACGATCAGTACGATACAGGATCGAAATTACGTAGTTAAAGAAGATCGAGACGGGGTCGTACGCACTTATCGTGTATTAACCTTAAAAGATAACAAGCTACAATCTACCGAAGGCAAGGAAAATCACGGTGCAGAAAAAGCGAAACTTTTTCCGACCGATTTAGGCATGTTGGTAACCGACTTTTTGGTGGAATACTTCCAAAATATCGTTGATTATCATTTTACCGCGAAAGTAGAGGGTGAATTTGATACGATTGCCGGCGGTGAATTAACGTGGCAACAGATGCTCCACCGCTTTTATCCGCCCTTCCATCAGCAAGTTTTGGAAACGGAACAAAAAGCGGAACGGGTGTTTGGCGAGCGCGTCTTAGGCGTTGACCCCACGACGCAGAAGACGGTATTAACGCGGTTGGGGCGTTATGGTCCGTTGGTACAGATCGGGGATGCGGATGATCCAGACAAGCGTTTTGCTTCGCTTCGACAGGGGCAACGGATGGATACGATTACCTTAGAAGAAGGTTTAGCGTTATTCAAATTACCCCGTGTAGCGGGTACATTTGAAGGGAAAGAGATGAAAATAGGAATCGGTAAGTTTGGTCCCTATATTTTACATGACAGTAAATTCATTTCTATTCCTAAAACGGCTGATCCTTATAGCATATCTGAACCCGAATGTATCGAATTGATTGAACAAAAACGGATTGCTGATGAGGCGAAAGTATTAAAAACGTTTGCCGGATCAGATTTTCGGATTATGAAGGGTCGTTGGGGACCTTATTTGTCGGCTAACGGTAATCAAGTTCGCTTGCCCAAAGATTTAGAATTGACAGATATAACGCTGGACTTATGCCAACAATTAGCGGCAGAGTACGAAGAAAAGAATAAAGATTCCAAAAAAACGAAAGGCAGTAAATCCACAAAGCGGGCTTCTGGAGCAAAAAAATCAACAGCAACAGTTACCACAAGTGAAGAAACGTCAGCAAAGGTAGAGGTCGTACCGGTAAAATCAACTTCTCGGTCAAAGAAGAAATAGGGCATAAGCACTAAAAAAATCTCTTAATCAGAAATGTTGAAAATAAAGGTAAGATAAATTTGCGGGCTGTGCGGTGTTGCGTATATTTGCTACCTAAAGCTGAAAATGCTTTAAGATCAATGGTTTTACAACCGGCAAGGACTAAGTTTAATTCATTTCATCCGTTCCTCAATGCTGTTGAGATCGGATTTTTCTAACCAAAAGCGTAAGCGAACGGTCAGCCATGCAGAAAGTTCTGTATTCGTACGAGGGCGAAATGAACAATGCTATTATTAATAGTATTATCAATGTGATGGAACTTAAGATGAAGGAGATGGGGGAACGACCACCTGCGATCAAGAAGTTAAATCAAATCTTGATTGAGTGTTGTCAAAACCTGATTCACCACTCTGAAAAACCACACAATGGTGCTATTAATGAATATCCAGCTGTTATCATCTCGCAAATTGATGACGGCATTCATATTCAAACCCGAAATTTAGTCGCCCGTGAAAAAGCGGAACGACTAAAGACGTACATAGATAAAATTAATACGATGTCTCAAGAAGGATTGAGAGAATACTATCAATCTGTGCTAACCAATGGGCAAATTTCTGCACATGGCGGTGGCGGTTTGGGATTATTAAATATCATTCGGAAAGCAAAGGATACCAAACTTCATTACACCTTTGACCCCGCGAATGATGAAGAATTGTATTTTAACTTGTCCTTTATTATTTAACTTGACCATTACGTTTGACCAGCGTCGAAGATGAATCCATTATACATCAATCCTACGGACGAAACCCCTAACGTAATCCTTGACCCGGCAAATAATAAATTTGCCTTTGTTGGTAATTCGTATCCGGAGAATTCTACCAAATTTTACACGCCCATCTTGAATTGGATGCGGGAGTTTATTGACCAGTCTCAAACATTTGATCTGGCTATCGAATTTAATTTCGATTACTTCAACACCAGTTCGGCTAAGTATATTTTAGAAATTCTCCGCCTGATTCAGGAACATCAAAATAAAGGTAACAAGTGTACGATTCGTTGGTATTATTTTGAAGATGATACCGATATGCTTGAAGCCGGCGAGGATTATCAGATGACCATCAACGTACCGTTTGAGATCGTTGAACGTTCCGAATAATACTTCTATCAACCAATTTTTCACAGATAGCCCCTTCACGTGTCAAAGAACACCAATGATGTAGCTTATTCTCGGGAAAATAACGTCGTAGACCAATACCGAGACTTGCTTGCGGATGAAACGCTACATCCGGCAGAGGAATATCATACCGCTTTGAACGTGATTTTCAAGCACTATGAAAGTTTGTTGAATGAAACCAAACTGCTAACGTCCTTGGGTGATCGTTTGCAACGTAAACTGCGTTCTACAAACATTCTCCTCAAGCAGCAGTCCGAAGAAATTCAGGAGATAAACAACAGCCTTAATCAAAAAAATATTGAGCTTAAGCTCACCATTGATGAATTGACCCGTGCAAAAGCAAGTAGGAAAGCCCAAACTTATCTGCTTATCATAACGTTTTTGCTATTTATGTTGTCAGAATCATTGGAGAATTTTTTTGATAATAATGTTAATAATATCTTTGAGTATTTGTTTCAAGTTGAACTTGATAATACCTTTTGGGCATCGCTACCGTTTAAGATTATGATTCTTTTACTTTTCAAACCGATTGAAGGCTTCCTGGAAAAATTCTTCTTACGGCAAGCGATGGACAAAGATAAACGTGAACTCCTCAAAAAGGTTAGTGCTAATCCTACTAATTAATAGGATACTCCTTTGCAAAGTCATATTTTATTCGTTTCCCTTCTAAATCCGGCATTACATCGCCGGATTTTTTTTCAGTTGGCACGGTCAGCATCAACCGTTTTTGAGCGTGTTTCGGTTTTGGGAAGTGGTGGAGCAGAAAAAAATTATTGGCAAGATGGCATTCAGGTCATTCAAAAAGAGAACTTTACTCGGTTGTCTGTTCATCGTTTGGTTCGTCAATGGGAATGGTATAGGGTAATAAATCAATTAGCTCCAACGCATATTTGTTTTGCCACGCCGGAGTTGATCCCTTTAATGTTATATCTAAAAAAAACAACAGGGGTAAAACTCATCTATGATGTACACGAAAATTATGAACGTAATATCCTGTATGGTTCGGGTTATGCTCACTTTTTGAGAGGTTTTCTGGCAACACAAGTCCGACGTTTAGAACAATCAGCTGTACCTGATTTAGATGGCGTGATCTATGCAGAAACAGGCTTTGATAATATACTGAATGTCAGGGATGAACGAAAAATAATATTACGCAATGTATATACACCCTCCGGTCAGCATTGTGATCTCCCCCTTCCGCCTCAACTTTATCTCTTGATAACCGGTACATTAGCACCCGAGTGGGGCATTTTGGAAGCGATAGAAGCCTTCAAAATAATCGCAAAACAATCTGACTATCATTTAGTAATAGCCGGATATGGAAATAATCAATCATTTATCCAAAAACTTGAAATAGCTGTGAACGGATACCCGAGTATTCATGTTGAAAGTTGGACGGATGCCGTAAGCTATCCAAGAATCGAACAACTGATTCAGCACTGTACGGCGGGTTTTGCCTTTTATAAACCTTCGTTAAGGATGGCTGACCGTATCCCCACTAAATTTTATGAATATGCGGCTTATGGAAAACCATTATTTTTCAGTGATTTCGAGCCTTGGAATCAACTAAACAAACAATATCATTTCGGTATCCCGGTTATATTTGATAATCCTTCAAAAATTGCTGCATGTGTACTAAATGTTTTACAGAATAATTCTTTAAAATTTGATAGCGATCCCGAATTTTATTCGTGGGAATGTGAAAGAAACAAGTGGATTGATTGGTTGATCCAAATAAAGGGTCAATAACCATAAAACGATAGTTCATTACTTTAATTTTGCTTCAATCGTGATTAATGCCTAATTTTGCTTGGCAAGATAATTTCTAAAATTCTTGCGCGGGCAGTATGGAGTCCAAAGAACAAGCCAAACTATATAAACTAAAAGATATAAAAACTTATGCTTCCAGAGAGTGGTTGGCGGAAGGAAAGAAACGTTATCGTACTGTATATGAAGTTAATGAATTAAGCTACATTTATGTAGAATGTAACTTAATCAATAAAAAGATAGATACAGAGGAAACGTGGAAGTTCAAAGGACAGCTCAAATGCTATGAACAGTCCGGCAAGCATCTTTGCACCATTGACATTGAGCATGATGTACTGCCATCCGAATATATTTTTACCTTCCGTGAAGGCTGGGGTAATGAAACCGTTGGGAGTTTTTGGTATGTAGGTGCTTACTGTTGGGAATTATGGTCGGATAACGAAAAATTAGGTTCATCTAATTTTTACGTTAATAATTTAGGTGTTTTTGACCTACCGGAAGAAAATCCTGCTTTCTATGTGCAATCCGTTAAGCTCTTTGAATCCAACTACGTTGCCCAACCGCGCTCAGAACGTACATACTATTGTCAATTTACGGCGAACAACAGCCGTTATATTTGGACGGAAGCGATGTTGGCAATTATGGTAGATGTAACGTATGAATTACCACTGGAGATTACCTTCAACTACTATACCGATCAAAATTATCTGAAAGGAAGTATTCAAGAACTCTTTTTCCTGCCGAAGGGTGAAACACAATTTGAGGCGAAAGTAGGGTGGGGAGCAGAAACTTCCGGTACATGGTACCGGGGAGAGCATCGGGTAGAAGTCGTTTATTTGGAAAAAGTAATTGCTGTGCTACCCTTCACGGTGGATGAGGTGAGCATCGAAGCTCCTGATGATTATCAATATTATGTTCCGAAAAAGGGTAACAACTTATCGCTTCCTTACGCGCAACCGATTAATGCAGACATAAATGAGGTGTTGATGGAATTAGATTCCATGATAGGCTTGGAAGACGTTAAAACCAAGATTCGCCAATACGTTACCTACCTGCAATTCCTTAAACTGCGCAAGGAACGTGGAATTGAAGAAAAAGAAACCATCAACCTGCATTCTGTATTCATAGGCAATCCGGGAACAGGTAAAACAACCGTTGCCAAGCTGTTAGGAAATATTTATCGTGCGTTAGGCTTACTGTCCAAAGGACATGTTCATCAGGTAGATCGTTCCGATTTAGTCGGTGAATTTATCGGTCAGACAGCTCCTAAAGCCAAAGCGGCTATTGATGCCGCCTCCGGTGGGATTTTATTCATTGACGAAGCCTATGCTTTAGCCCGAACCGGTGAAGATACCAAAGACTTTGGGCGTGAAGTAATCGAGATTCTGGTCAAAGAAATGTCCGAACCGAATCGGAATTTTGCCGTGATTGTAGCAGGTTATCCGGCGGAAATGAAGCATTTTTTGGAATCTAATCCCGGGATCAAATCGCGATTCAATCATACCTTTGAATTTAAGGATTTTACTCCCCAAGAACTAATCCTGATAGCGGATTCCGCTTCTAAGGAACGAGGTATCATTTTATCCAATGAAGCCCGCAAGGATTTCTACAAGTATTTGGTGGAAGCTTATCGCACCCGAGATAAAAGTTTCGGGAATGCGCGTTTTGTGCAATCGCTTTTGGATTCCGCTAAGATGAATATGGCACTTCGACTGATGGAACAATCGAATGTTTCGGAATTGGCAGATGAGGAAATATCTACGGTTGTTCCGTCTGATTTACATAAAATTTATGAAGGAAAACCCTTACGCAAAGCGGATATACCGATTGATGAACAGCTTTTAGAAGAATCACTCCATCAACTGAATCAGTTGGTAGGCTTGAAATCCGTTAAGTATGATGTAGATGAACTGATAAAACTTATTCGATACTACCATGAAGTTGGAAAAGAGTTTCGGAGTGAATTTTCGCTCCATTCGGTCTTTCTCGGTAACCCGGGAACGGGTAAAACAACCGTAGCACGCATCATCTCCAATATCTTTAAGGCTTTGGGTATCTTGGAACGCGGGCATCTGGTCGAATGCAACCGTGATAAACTCATCGCTAACTTTCAAGGACAAACAGCCGACAAAACCAACCAAGTAGTGGAAAGTGCTATCGGTGGGACGCTTTTCATTGACGAAGCCTACAACTTGGTGAATGATACCTATGACTCTTTCGGTCGGGAGGCGATTGCAACCATACTAAAACGAATGGAAGATGACAGAGGCAAATTTGTGCTGATTATGGCGGGTTATCCTAAAAATATGGATGCTTTTCTGAAAGTAAACCCCGGCTTAAAATCACGATTTGATCGAACGTTCACCTTTGAGGATTATTCGGCAGAAGAACTCAAAAGGATCGCTTTGGATTTGGTGCAGGAAAAAGAATTGCACTTACAGGCTGATGCTCAAGCAAGTTTATTCGATTATTTGGATGCGCTACTAAAGAATAAGGATCAGAATTTTGGTAATGCAAGGACGGTTCGACAAACGATTGAAAAGATTGTTCGTAATCAGCATACGCGCTTGTCGCAAATTCCACGAGACCAACGTACTGCTGAGATGCTGAAAACCATAACTTCCGATGATGTGAAGGAATTTGACGCTAAATCATTCCTTAAAAATACACTAAGTTTAGGTTTTCGTTAGTATATTTGCTCAAACTTAATAAAATACATGAAGGTTGCAACGCTTATTAAAATAAAGCTCTTTTCTTTAGTCATCTTAACTGCCTTTATCATGGGTGGTTGTAATGAAGACATATTGCGTAATCCTGAATCGGGATTAACGAATGAAGAAATTATCAAAGGTCTTCGGGAAGCCCTAACCGTTGGCACGGATTCAACCGTTAAGCAGGTCAATGCCTTAGATGGTTACCTGAAAAATGAACTGATCCGTATCGTTTTACCACCCGAAGCCCAACAAGTACAGAAAATCGCCGGTCAATTTCCCATTGTGAAAACATTATTGGATACGGTTGTACTCAAGATGAACCGTTCTGCGGAGGCTGCGGCGAAAGAAGCTACGCCGATTTTCAAAGATGCCATCTTAAAGATGACCATCGTGGATGGTTATAAAATATTAAAAGGGACGGATACTGCCGCGACAAACTACCTGAGAGTCAATACTTTTAGTCCCTTGCAAGGTCTTTACAAACCCAAAGTTGAGAGTGCGATGACTGAAATCGGAGTTCAACAAACTTGGGGAGAAATAGTCAAAGTCGTTGATACGTATAACCAAATACCTTTTGTAGAGAAGATAGAGATCAACCGAGATATTTCCCAATACGTAACCGGTAAAGCATTACACGGATTGTTTATCGTCGTCGGACAGAAAGAACGCGATATTCGCAAAGACCCTGTAAAACGCGTAACAGACATCCTGCGTAAGGTCTTTGACCCGAACGTAAAGTAATATCCCTAATTTACTTATATACAGACCTTCTAACAATTATTGTTGGAAGGTCTCTTTTTTAGAGGCTGTCCCCAAATAAATATAAATTAAAATTTTAATTACATATTTATTTCTTTTTCCAAATTTATTTATTCTTTGTATAATCTTTATCTCGACAACTACTTGAAAATCAATAGTCTTTCGAGATTAAATTTGGGTAAATAATTAATGAAATTTACATCAATATGAATAAAATTATATATAACTAAATCATGCAGAATGTTACAATACCCTTTTTTCAAAAAAATCATCTCTCTTTACGGCGATAGTAAACTTTATAGTAACCCACTTTTTTCATGGCGTAGGGTTCTAATAAAATAGGCAAATGTGCTTTTATGTCACCAAAAACATTATACGGATCAATGATGTAATCAGGTTGTTCTTTTCGGAATGCCTCATAAACCTTTGCCATATCCTCGGGTGCAGAAAACAAAGGTGCATGACGGAAGTTGTGTTGTAACCAATCCATCTTATTATATGCTGCTGTAAAGTCTACATATTTTGATGCACATCTTTGATTAAATTTCAAATACAATTCCGGTTGATAATATGCCACGAGAATGCCGTTTTGTATGTTTTGTCGTTTCAGGTCTCGTGCAATAAGTTCTTCCTGTCGATTCATGGACAGTTTTCCCCGCATTTGACCAATCCAAACATCTTTTGATTCATAAGGCTTTAGCCATTCATAATACATACTGTTACTACAAAAGATGAATAATATGTACGTATAGATAGGGAAGATATAACTTGCTAAAAGTAATGAACTTCTAAAAAAAGAACTCCCCCGTCCCCCGAAATAGCCCGAGATGTAATAAATCATCGGAGGAATGCCGAAAAAAAGATAAGGCAGATAGAAAAACTTTCCGCTTAAAACGATGTTGATCCCGCCCGCTATCAGCCAGATACTCATCACTGTTTCCAATTTACGGAGCTTGATCGTAGAGGTACTTTTACTTTTCATGGCTAAAAAGCCAAAGACGGTGAGTAACACGAAAAATCCGAAGAGTCGCAAAACCTCTAAGATGGAAAACCACTCGGTCAACTGACCGTTGAAGGAATCGAATCTATAATGATCATAGGTATATGCGACAGCTAAATCCCAAAATTCACTCAAACTTCCCTGATAATAAAGGGGTAAGATCATTAAAAATAGGGTAAAGATCAGCCCGCCGAACATGGTCGTTAAATCCCGTAATAAAGGTCGGGTAATAGATACGTAGGTAGCGAATATCGTTCCTATGACGATGATTCCCTGCCATTTGATCCCAATACACAACCCCAATAGTATTCCGATTCCGAATAGTAAATTCCAGCTGTGTTTTTCTTCAATGGTATATTGAATCAGCCATGAAAAAGCCAAAAGCGTAGGCAGGGTAAGGAGCAATTCGGGACTGACTTCCTGATGATACCAAGGGATACTCAACAGGGTACTGTATAAAAATCCGGGTAAAATGGAAGCATCGGAGGCAAAACGATAGTTGGCAATTAAACCATCTATCAGAACAGCCCCAAGGAAGACATACAATATCCCAAAGACTTTCAGTCCCCAGAGGATATTATCACCCAATAAACTGTACCATCCTTCATAAAACCAAAGGGTCAGGGGAGGCTTCAGCTCCCAAACATCTTGGTAACTGTGTCCGCCTTCCGCTAATCGTTGCGCCGCGATGAAATAGGACGACTCTACCGTACCGAAAAAGTCTGGGTGGAATGACGGTAAACGCAAAATAACTGTAAATAAAAACAGGATCAGATAAACGACCGGATTGCGGTTAGCGAACAAGGGCTATGACGTTATTAAGGAATGATGAATGCGCAAAGTTAAACCAAAGCGATCAACAATAGTTCTTTCCCCCTGCGAATGTGTATTATTTTAGCTCTTGCGGGTAAGGCTAGCGGTTATTGATCGAAAAAGTGGGGCTTTTTATGTGATAAGCGGGTGGATATTGTGATTTTGTTACTAAATTTAGGGTCGTTTAGCTTACATTTCCCAATCATCAACACACATGCGAATTCTTATACCCCCTATGAAAAGTAGAACCGTATGGCATCTATTGGGTTTACTGCTGGTAGCGTGTTTTTTTTCAGCGCAACCCGTACAGTCCCAATGCCTTTTAATCCCCATCCCGTTAGAAGAGCGGGTTTATAAGTCCCCTAACGTCTTTGAAGGTGAAATTGTGGAAAGTGAAGGATTTTGGAATCCTGAGCATCAGATGATCCACACTGCCTTCAAAGTGAAAGTAACTAAAGTATTCAAAGGTCAGATAACCGACCCGTTTGTCGTGGTGTATACTGAAGGAGGCAAGGTCGAGCATCAGGGTTTAGTCGTAAATCCCTCCTTAAATTTAATGGTTGGAGATAAAGGTGTTTTTATCGGTTCGCCGTCGAATATGCCTACTCCTTACCCCGATTTGGAAACTTATTATCCTTACGGCACTGCGAACGGGTTTATTCGCTATGACCTGATAACCAATAGTGCCTCTGAAGCCTTCTACAAGTACAAAAACATCAATGATGATCTGTATCCGCAATTAGAACGCCTTTGTCGCCAAAAAGCACAAATCGTGGCTAAGTTAGCCCGACCGCGCATCGCTACCGGTGAGCAAGTGATGGTACCGCCTACTAACATTACTTTTCTACCTGCTTCAATCACTGCCGGGACTTTTTCTCGACTGACCATTACGGGTTTGAATTTCGGTCCCGGTACAGGTCCTTCTGAAGTACGCTTTAGAAATGCAGATGACGGCGGTGTAACGACCGTTAACATTCCGGCGGCAAATCCGCATGTCATTTCATGGACGAACACCCAAATCATAGTCATTGTGCCGCAACGCGCCGGAACGGGTACCATCCAAATCGTTAATGAATTGGGTGAAGTGGGGACATCCGCCGCTACGTTGAACGTAAGCTATGCTATCATCAACTCCGGAAGTCCTGCGGTTGTCCGTCATCAAGTTTTAACCGATGAAAATTATGCAGGTGGTCATACATTATCGTTAAATACGACGACGGGTTTTGCAGGTAATGTACCAGCGGTAGATGCTTTCCGACGTGCGTTAGAAACATGGCGGTGTGCCACTTTTGTTAACTTTCCGATTTCTTCCCAAACCACCACCGCCAATTACACCAACACTGCCGATACCATCAATTCCGTTTGTTTTGACGGTCCGACAACCATCACTGCTTTGGGTATTTGTTTCTCGGCATGGTCATTACCCCCCGGATGCCAGATAACGCCCGGAGGAGCTACCGGTATTAAAACGTCTATTGACTTGGTTTTCCGCCATCCTACGACGAACCCCCCTCCACAACCTTGGTCATTTTCCGTCGTTACGCCTCCGGGTATCAACTGGTTTGATTTCCAATCAGTTGCATTACATGAATTGGGACACGGACATGAATTGGCGCACGTCATTGATCCTGCCTTTGAAGTGATGAATTTCAATATCGCCAACGGACAAACCCGTAGAAGCATCGCCGGCGGGGCTACTAATGCAGGCTTATTTGTGATGACCCGATCTACGGATGTAACCCAAATGCTGGCCTGTAATCAGTTTCCACATCAGGCGATTGACCCTGCCACCTGTACCCAAACTACTCCGAATCCGCCTTCCTGCGGTATTACGGCAAGTATTACTTCGGGTTGTTCTCCGCTGACGGTTAACTTTACCGGTGATATTCCTATTCCGGGTAATATCCCTTCCGGCTGGATGTGGAATATTGACTATAACCTCGACGGCAATCCAACAGGACCACCCCAACGCATCCACCAAGAATACTACACCCGTAATATAACGCATACATTTACTGCTCCGGGTACGTATGTGGTACGCTTACATACCGGTTCGGGAAACAGCTTAACCAGTTATTGTTATTCTAACGTTACTATTAATGTTACGGGAACATTTGTAGCCAACATTACCCCGATGAATCCGCCCCCTGCCTGTGGTTCGGTACTTTTAACGGCGACCAATGATATTAACTTCACCTATCAATGGCGCAGAAACGGCGTGGATATTCCGGGTGCTACCGCTAATACCTATAATGCCACTATTTCGGGGGCTTACACCGTTTTCATCACACAGGGCGGTTGTTCGCAAGTCATTGGACCCAGTAACGTAACGATTAATCCCGCTACGGTCGGTGGGAGTTTATCTGGTGGTGGGGCTGTCTGTGCAAACGGTAACAGTGGTACGATGACCTTAACGGGTTATGTAGGAAACATCCTGCGTTGGGAAATGTCCACCGATAATTTTACCACCATCACCAACATAGCCAATACGACCCCTACCCATAATTATTTCAATATAACCGTACCTACGCAGTACCGCGTAGTGGTTCAAAGTCCGGGCTGTTTACAACAGTTTTCTACGGTTGCTTCCTTTACGGTTAACCCGCCCACCATACCCGGAACGATCACGCCTTCTATCGTCAACGGTTGTGCGGGACAAATCAGTGGTACGCTTACCTTAACAGGTCAGCAAGGGAATATTTTACGTTGGGAATCCTCCACCAATGGTTTCGGTACGATTCAAACCATCCCGAATACTTCCCCAAACCAGTCCTATGCGGGTTTGATGCAAACCACGCAATTCCGTGCCGTGGTTCAGAATCCGGGTTGTGCCGTTTTGACCTCCAATGTGGTAACGGTAAACGTAACCCCAACGCCGGGCAGTTTGGGTTCAATCACGGGACCGACAGTTATTTGCCAAAACGTGGTGGGAACGTACCAAGTGATGAGCGTGCCGAATGTCATTTATGATTGGTCTATTAGTCCGGCAGGTCCGTTATTATTGCCTTCGGGAAATACTATTCAGATTAACTTCAGTACGGGACAGCCGGGTAACTACACCTTAACCATCACTCCGCGTATCGGTGTGTGTGTAGGTCCACCCTCAACGCTGAATATCTATGTACAAGCCGTCCCAGTTACGCCGAGTATGATTCATGTTCCGGCGCAATGTATCGGACAATCGGGCTTTTACTATGTTGATCCAATTCCGGGGGCTTCAACCTATACGTGGTCAAATTCCTGCGGATGGACGGGTACAAGTACCTCCAATTTCATCTTCTTATTTGCCAACACACCGACCAACTGCCTCGTTTCCGTACAGGCACAGGGGCAATGCGGCACTACGGGCGTGGTTACGGCTTCCGTTACGCCGATTGATATACCCTTACAACCTTCACCGATTACGGGTAATCCCACCGTTTGTAATGATCGGGTAGAACATTATACGGTCATCAATACGCCGGGTATCATTTATACGTGGTCGGGTCTTCCGCAAGGAGCATTCATCTCTAACGGACAAGGCACGAACGATGTAGAGGTCAACTGGGGTTCTGCCTCGCCGGGTACTTACACCTTAACGGTTACGCCGAGCAATCCTTGCGGGCAAGGACAAACCCAAAGTATCAACGTTACCTTGGTGGGTATCCCTGCTCAACCGAGTCCGATTGTTGGACCGCCGACCACTTGTCAAAACAGCCCCCAAACCTATGCGGTGAACTTTGTGCCGGGCGTAACTTATACGTGGTCAGTCATTCCTTCGGGTCCGTCGTTGATTCCGAGTAACAATACTGTTGCTTTCAATTCTGCAACGTCGGGTACGTATTTATTGACCGTAACCCAAAACAGCCTTTGCGGTTCATCGCAACCGCAATTCTTTACCGTCGTTGTGGAGGCACAGCGCATCGCCAATGCGGGTGCGAATCGGACTGTGTGCAGTGCCAATACTGTTTTGGTAGGTAGTCCCTCCGGCGGGCAATGGACGTGCGTAACCTGTCCGGGCGTGAACTTACAGCCGGCGGGTAATTTCGGTATCGTTTCGGGTATGCGCCCAAATAGTGCTAATATCTTCCGCTATGCTTTTGCGCAGACGGGGGCTTGCCCTGGTTCGGAATCTTTTATAACCGTTATCAATGGGATGGCAAATGCCGGAACGATTTCGGGACCGAACTCCGTCTGTGCGGGCGGGAACATTACCCTGACTCTGAACGGGAACGCAGGTAACGTCGTTCGTTGGGAAGTTTCCGAAGATAACGGCGTTACTTTTACTTCATTAAATAACCCGACTACCGTACTTAACTATAACGTTACCACTAATGCGCAATTCCGTGTGGTGGTGAATACGGGCGGTATTTGCCCCAATGCCCTCTCGCAATCCTATCCCGTTACGGTGAATCAACAAGTCAATGCCCAAGTGCAGGATGTAAACATCACCGTCTGTTCCGATTTTACGAATATTTTCGCCCTCAATCAGGGACAAAACTTAGAAGGGGTATGGTCGTTCGTTTCGGGACCGATGACGGCTAATATCGTTTCAACGGGCGTGATGGGCTTGGTTTCGGGGATGACCTTACCGGGTGTGTACCGTTTCCGTTGGCAAATAGATAATCCGCCGCCCTGCGCGCCTACTTTTGCGGAGACGTTCATCACGCGTCTTGCCCCCACAACGCCTGCCTTTGGCGGAAACGATCAAACTATTTGTGATAATCAGATTACGCTGACGGGTAACGTCCCGCAAAACGGTACGGGAAGCTGGTCGCTGTTAAGTGCGCCGAATACGCCGATCCTTTCCGGTAGCGGAACGATTATCCAAGCTACGGGCATGATCCCGGGCAGATACGTCTTTGAATACAAAATCGTAAATCCACCCTGCCAACCATCGGTAGATCAGGTGATTATCACCGTCGTTGGTGATCAACAGCCTGCTAATGCCGGAACTGACAGAACCGTTTGCGGGAATACGGCAACGCTTACGGGAAGTAACCCCGCACCGGGAACAGGTACTTGGTCGTTCGTTTCCGGACCTGCCAATGCTACCATCACCACGATGGGACGCGACGGGATGATTTCCGGTATGACCCAACCTGGTGATTACATTTTCCGTTGGACGGTGAACAGCCCCCAATGCGGCATGACTTCGGATATAGTAATCTTAACCCGCCTGCAAAGCGGTGGAATTGCCCAAGTAGCCCGCGCAAGTGTTAACGTTTGTGGTCAAGCGGGTACAACGATTTCCGCATTGCCTTTCGGTAACGGTACGGCAAACTGGTCATTCATCACGGGTCCTTCGGTAGCTTTGATTAATACGGCAGGTTTGGATGGTATCATCACGGGAATGACCCTTCCGGGTATCTATACTTTCCGCTGGACGGTTACCTCGAATTGCGGTACTTCTACGGCAGACGTTCAAGTCAGAAGAGATAACCCCGTTATCCAAGCCTACGCGGGAGCAAACCAATCCATTTGTGAATCGCAGTCGGCACTCGTTACGGGCAACCAAGTTCCGCAAGGAGCAACCGGCAGATGGGATTTCGTTTCGGGTCCCGTGCCGGCAACGATTACCACCTTCGGTACGTTCGGTTCAATAGCAGGTATGACCCAACCCGGGACGTACCTCTTCTCATGGACAATTCTTTCCAATACATCTTGTCCTAATAGTGTTTCGGTTGTTTCGATCACCAGAGTAGCGCGCCCCACCATTGCCCAAGCCCCTGCTAATCAAACCGTTTGCGGAACTACGGCAACCATCGTAGGTAATACACCAACACAAGGTACAGGTGCATGGACGTACATTTCAGGACCCGTTACTCCGAACTTAACCCAACAAGGGACTACGGCTACCGTTTCTGGAATGAATTTATCGGGTAGTTATCGCTTCCGTTGGACGATTTCCAATATGCCCTGTCAGTCATCTTCCGCAGAGGTAACGATTATCACCACTCCGGGAACAATGCCCGGTACGTTAAGCGGTGGGGGAACGGTTTGTTCAGATAACAACAACGGTACATTAGTCTTAAATGGTTATCAAGGAACGATTGTTCGCTGGGAAGTTTCTACGGATAACTTTGCGACCTTCAGCCTTGCACAAAATAATACGCATCTTTTCAACTTCTTTAACTTAAATCGTACTACGTCTTATCGCGCGGTAGTTAAAAACGGAAGTTGTCCCGAAGAGAAAAGCAACATCGCAACAGTCGTAGTCAATCCCGCAACTCCTCAAGCGAATGGCGGATTAGACCAAACGATTTGTTCGAATAATGTTACCCTTACGGGTAATACACCACAATCGGGAACGGCATCTTGGGCATTCCAAGCGGGACCTGTTGCACCGACGATGCAGACCATCAACAGTGATGCAATCATCACGGGTATGAACGTTTCGGGTGAATATTATTTCCGCTACCGAATCGAAAACGAACCCTGCGGAATGAGCGAAGACGTAGTGAAAATTACCGTTTCCGCGCCGACGGTTGCGGGTACGGTGAGTGCGAACCAAACTTTCTGCTCATCGAATAACACTGCCGTCTTTACGTTGGCAGGTCATCTGGGGCAAGTGGTTCGTTGGGAAGCCTCGACAGATAATTTCGGTTCGATCCAACCGATAGCCAATACCACGACCTCCTTACGGGTGAATAATGTTTCACAAACGACGTGGTATCGCGCCGTCGTGAAAAACGGTACGTGTGCCGAAGCCTTCACTGCTCCGGTTTCTGTTACGATCCAAAGTATCATGCAGGCAGATGCCGGTTCGGATGTAAACATTTGCGGAAACACCTTAACGCTTAACGGAAATGACCCGATGAATGGTATGCCAATGTGGTCTTGGGTTTCAGGACCGAACCAACCATCCATCAACCAAAACGGCTTCACTGCCAACGTTACGGGAATGGTTCCAGGCGTGTACCAGTTCAAATATTCGATTTCTATGCCGGGCTGTACTCCGACTTCGGACATCGTTCAAGTAACTATTTCGGGACAAGCCATGGGTGGACAAATTGCCGGCGGAACAAGCGTTTGTTCGGGAAATAATACAGGAACACTCGTTGTAACGGGCTTCAACGGTAATGTGGTTCGTTGGGAACGTTCTACTAACGGATGGCAGTCCATTGAAGTCATCCAGAATCCGACCCAACAATTTACCTACATTAACCTAACCCAAACGACCCAATACCGCGCTGTTATCGCCAGTGGTGCTTGCGGGGAAGCGCGTTCGGGTGATGTAACGATCTTTGTAGTGCCTGTTCCTACGGTTGCCAATGCGGGACCTGCTCAAACGGTTTGTTCGGGTGCTACGGTGAACTTAACGGGTAATGCCCCGCAATTCGGTACGCCGAACTGGAGATTCTTAGCAGGTCCCGGTACGCCGAATCTGATTGTAAGCGGTAATTTACTCACGGTTACAAATTTGAATACCGTCGGCACCTATTCCTTTGAATATTCGATCACGAGTGCGCCTTGTACGGCTTCCGTTTCTAACGTTACGATCACGGTTTCGGGCAGTCCGAATTCGGGTACGGCTTCGGGTAACGCAACCGTCTGTACCGGAACAAATAACGGAGCGATCACTTTAACGAACCAAACGGGTAACATTGTTCGCTGGGAATCTTCGACGGATAACTTTGTCAATGTTAACCCGATAGCGAATACGACAAACGTTTTGGGTTATGTTAACTTGAATACTACTACGTCCTATCGTGCGGTGGTGTCGCGTCCGGGTTGTCCCGAAATGATGAGTAACGTGGTAACGATCACCGTAGCCCAACCGAGTAACGGGGGTACACTGACCGGCACACAAAACATCTGTAACGGCAATAATAACGGTGCATTGGTCTTAACCAACTATGTGGGAACAGTTCTTCGTTGGGAAATTTCGACCAATAACTTCCAATCGTTTAACTTCGTCTTGGCGAACGGTAATACATTCTCGTACAACAACTTAACCCAAACTACCCAAGTACGGGCGGTTGTCAAAAGCGGAACGTGTGCCGAAGCTACTTCTTCTGTGGCGGTCTTAACGATTGATCCTACTTCGATTGGCGGTACACTTTCGGCAGATGCAACTGTTTGTCATGGAAATAACAGTGGTACGATGGCATTAACGGGTCAACGCGGTAACATCCTTCGTTGGGAATATTCGACGGATAACTGGGCGACCGTTAGTACGATCAATAACACAGCACCCACGCAAGTTTATGCTAATTTGATGCAGACGACGGGCTTCCGTGTGGTAGTGAAAAGCGGTGTTTGCCCTGAAGTAACGTCCAACGCAGTAACGATCACCATCAACCCGCAATCGAATGCAGGCATGTTGGCAGGAACGACGACCGTGTGCGGTTTCTTCAATTCGGCTAACTTGAATTTAAGCGGAAACAATGGTACGATCATTCGTTGGGAATCTTCGACCAATAACTTCCAAACGGTAATGACCATTGCCCACACGCAAAACGGATTAACGGTTACAAATGTGTTGCAAACAACGCGCTATCGGGTAGTCGTTCAGCCGACGGGTAACTGTCCGCAAACGGTTTCTAATTGGGTGGAAGTAGCGGTACTTCCGGCAGTACAAACGGGTGCGATCACGGGACCGATTGCCGTATGTGCGCCTGTCAATAATGGTGTGCTGACGCTCGGAGGATTTGTAGGTAATGTGGTTCGTTGGGAAGTTTCTACGGATAACTTCCAGACGTTTACCACCATCGCCAATATTACGAATAGCTATACGTTCAATAATTTAACACAAACGACTCAATTCCGCGCCTTCGTCGGTAACGGTAATTGTCCGCCTGCGCCTTCTTCTACGTGGACGATTCAGGTCGGTACGGGAACGCAAGCCGGAACGATCAACGGTGCGATGAACTTCTGCGGAGTGGAGGCGCAAGGCACACTTACCTTGACTAACTTTAACGGAAATGTATTGCGTTGGGAATCTTCACAAGATAACTGGCAAACGATTACCACGATTAACGTTACGACCCCGACGTATAATTATGATGAAATCTTCACGACGCAATTCCGTGCGGTTGTGCAAAGTCCGGGCTGTGCTGTTTCGACGACTCCTCCTGTAAGGGTGATTGTGGATCAAGTACCGTCTTCGGGTGCGCTCTATCGTGAGGCTACTGTCTGTTATGAACAGAATGGTGATGCGCTTTACTTAATCGGTACGGTGGGTAGAATCGTTCGTTGGGAATCTTCGACGGATAACTTCCAAACGATTGTTACTATTCCGAACACATTTTCATACTTGAATTACACGGGCTTAACGGAGACGACGACTTACCGAGCGATTGCGATTACGGGTGGCGTTTGCCCCGAAGCCTATTCTAATGAGATCACGATTACGGTTCGCCCCCAAATTCGCTTACAGGCATCAGTTTCGATGGGTTGTAATGGAACGGGTAACATCATCACTCGTGCAGAAGGTGGTGGCGGAGAATATACGTATAATATATTCCCCAACATTCAGCCGGGTAATACGTCGGGCGATTTCATCAACTTACCGCCCAATACTTATACTGTGATGGCGATTGATGGTTTCAACTGTTCCAATACGATCACGGTAACGTTGGGAGGCAATCCTTCTGCTCCGCAAATTTCAAGTGTAACGAACGTTACCACTTCTTCCGGCATTGTGAATTGGCAACCTGTTCCGCCCGGCACCGGCGTGCTTTATACGTTACGTTATCGGGTGTTGGGATCGCAAACGTGGACTCAGATTTCTAATCTGACGGCTACGCAGTTTTTCTTAACTGCGTTACAGCACAATACTACCTATGAAGTACAATTAGCTTATCGTTGCAATGCCAACGCGCCTTTATCTGACTTTTCAACAGATGTGGTGAATCGCTTTACTACGCAGTCGGCGGGCGATTGTTTCTCACAAACTGTGCCTCCACCCGGTGGATTCTTTGTGAATAACATCACTCGAACGACTGCACAGTTGAATTGGAATACCATTCCGGGTGCGGTGGCATATGTTGTTTCCTACGGCTTAGCTACACAAAACCCAAATACTTGGACACAGATTCCGGTTTGTAGCCCTGCCAATACAGTATTACTGACCAGTTTAGCCGCGAATACGACCTATCGCGCTCGGATTCGCTCCAACTGTACGCAATGCGGGTTTAATTTGAGTGATCGCTTATCGGCATGGTCGCTAAATGTAGAATTCACCACGCCCAACATTCGGGAAGATATGCTGACTACCGTTGGTATTAACGATCTTTCTGTTTATCCCAACCCGACACGTGGCGACTTGAACGTATCTTTCAGCACTGAAACACCAGAACCGATGACGTTGAAACTCATGGATGCACATGGCAAAGCTGTTTGGAGTCAACATTTGGAAGCCCAAACGGGTAACAATGACCTCCATTACACTTTGAACGGTTTAGCATCAGGTATTTACCTTTTGCAGGTAAGTAAAGGTTCGCTCGTTCAAACGACTAAGGTCGTTATCGAGTAATAGCTGATCTCTTTTTCGAGAAAAAAGAGATTTAAGAGATAGCATTTCCCTCAATCCGATACGGGTTGAGGGATTTTTTTTACCTTTGTATACTGTAATCAGACTCTTTAGAACATATGCGTACCATACAATTTCGGGAAGCCTTACGGGAAGCAATGGTGGAAGAAATGCTCCGTGATGAACGAATCTTCGTCATGGGGGAAGAAGTAGCCGAATACAACGGTGCTTACAAGGTAACGGAAGGAATGCTTGCCCAATTCGGTCCTGACCGCGTGATAGATACACCGATCTCTGAACTCGGTTTTGCCGGTATCGGGGTGGGGGCTTCGATGGGTGGTTGTATCCCGATCGTTGAATTTATGACGTTTAACTTCGCACTCTTGGCGATAGACCAAATTGTGAATTCCGCCGCTAAGATGCTGAGCATGAGTGCCGGACAATACAGTTGCCCTATCGTTTTTAGAGGTGCTACGGGTAATGCCGGTCAGTTAGCGCAACAGCATTCCCAATGTTTTGAAAATTGGTATGCAAATACGCCGGGCTTAATCGTTGTAGTTCCGAGTAATCCCGCTGATGCCAAAGGCTTATTAAAAGCCTCAATACGCGACCCAAACCCGGTGGTATTCATGGAATCAGAATTGATGTACGGCAGTAAAGGCGAAGTACCCGAAGGTGAGCATATACTTCCGATTGGAAAAGCCCATGTAGCCCGCCCCGGAAAAGATGTAACGGTGATTTCTTTCGGAAAAATCTTTAATGTAGCTAAGGATGCGGCGAATGCTTTAGAAAAAGAAGGCGTAGATGTGGAATTGATAGACCTCCGTACCGTTCGTCCGATTGACTATAATACGCTGGTTGAGTCGGTGAAAAAGACCAATCGTTGCGTGATTGTGGAGGAATCTTGGCCTCTTGCCAGCATTTCATCCGAATTGGCTTACATGATTCAAAAACGCGCCTTTGACTATTTGGATGCACCCATTCTTCGGGTTACAGGGCGGGATACTCCATTACCGTATGCACCTACGTTAATTGAGGAGTATGTGCCGAACGTCAAACGCACAGTACAAGCCGTGAAACAAGTCATGTACTTAAACTAAAATAGGATTTATAATCATAAAATAACGCTCTGTATCATTGGTAGATGCAGAGCGTTATCCGTAAATTAGCAACTTTATTGATGGAATGAAACTTTCGGTTATTACCGTTTTATATATATTGTTGTTTTCATGGCAATTAACAGCCCAAGAAAACGTAATTCGTTGTGGAACAATGAAGGCACAGCAGTTGCTATGGGCTAAAGACCCTTTGGCAAAGGCGCGTTTTGAGGCGATGAATAAAGAACTGATTGCCCTTACCCGTAAAAATAGTTCTGAAAAAACATCCGAACAGGTATTTCGTATCCCTGTTGTAGTGCATATTGTTCACGACTTTGGTCCCGAAAACATCTCTGATAATCAGGTAAAAAGCCAGATAGACGCACTCAATCGAGACTTCAACGGTACGTCCGCAAAGGAATCTGGTTTGCGTTTTGAATTCTTTTTAGCTAAAATTGACCCTTTTGGCAAATGTACGAACGGTATCACCCGTACCATTTCGCCTTATACGGTTCATGGTTTAGGGGATCGGAGTGCTTCTTCACGTGAACAACTAACGGGTTTAGTCAGCTGGGCTACTGACCGCTACCTGAATATCTGGGTAGTTCGTAGTATAGATCAAACGATATTAGGTTATTCCGATATCGGAGGTTTCCCTAATAAAGTAGGCGATCCAAAAGATGGGATTGTCATACGTTATAAGAGTTTCGGTGAAGTGGAAGCCGTTGCTCCACCCTATAATAAGGGACGTACAACTGTACATGAGGTTGGCCATTGGTTGAGTTTACATCATCCCTTCCAAACCGGCGAACTTTGTTGCCAAAACCCTGATATTCCTTGTGATTCTTGCGGGGATTTCGTATGTGATACCCCAAATATGGACTCAACGGCGCAGGGATGCCCCTCCCAATGGCAGAATTGTAGGGGTAATTCGGCTCAAAAAACGGCTCCAATCCATAATTATATGGGCTATACGGATGATGCTTGCATGAATGAATTTACGAAAGGACAACTGGCTCGGGTGGTTGCACTATTGACAACCCAAAGAACGTTTATTCACACTGAAGCCAATATGCAGATGACGGGATATTACGGATGCCCGAATGGGATGGAGAAAAATTCCTCATTATCAGTACAAATTTACCCTTCTCCGGCTTCCGAGCTACTGTATTATCAGTTGGATAATCCGAACGGTCAATCCTATCAACTAACGATTACTGATATTTCCGGCAAAGTTTTGGTGGAATTAGAGCGTCAGGAATCGCAGGGAAGTATTGATGTTAATGCGTTTGCGAGAGGTATTTATGCCTTAAAAATTCAACATGGTAACCAAATTCTCGTTAGAAAATGGTGTAAAAACTAAGGCAACTACATGACGGCAGATAAATGCGAAACGAAATTTTAGAATTATGAATAATTATAATTGAGTTTATTTATTAGTACTTTTTCCACTAATTTTATTATAAAATAGGCTAAATATTTGCTTTGATTAGCGTAATTTTGCGCAAAAATAGATTTTTTCAGAAACGGGTTCAGCCCTAAAAAGGGGTTGAACACTCTGTTATAATGACTAAATTTGTCATTAATATTAACCTTTATTACGTAAAAAAATAATGAATAAAAATATGTTACTTATTTTGCATCAGACTGACAAGGGTTAATCAAAAAAATCAATGCGAATCGGTCGAAACGCACGATTAAATGAATATTTTTGCAAAAATGCTCCTCTGTAAATTAGAACCGAGAAAAAAACTGTGAGTATTCATATTAATATGCGACATCTTCTGTGCATTTATTTGAGATGTTGTTTTATTATTATATTGGTATTGATAGGTCATCAAACCATCACTGCCCGTACGCTTTATTTTCCCTACCGCGATACGACCTTCCTAACCGGTAGGGTAGGGGATGCACATCTGATTACAGATTTGAACGGTCCTTGGGAGTCAGACATGAATCGCACTTTTGATGTCCCTTTTTGCAGTGATGATTATTCCCGATTGGAATTGCGGCGGGAGTTTTTTTTAGCCGAAATGCCCCAAGATACGATGATGCTTTACTTTGAGGGGTTGATGTGGACGGCGGAGATTTATGTGAATGATCGTTTAATATTTATTTCCAAACATCCGTTTCAAGGTTATACCTTAGCACTTCCACCTAAAATATTAAATGCACAATGGAATAAGTTAAAAATTATTCTCACAAATAAAGGGACAAATATACCCGATGCTCCAATCCGAATGATCGGTATTCATAAACCCGTTTATTTGTTTGGTCGAAAATCCGTACATAGCGTCCCGAGTGAAATGCGATTCCCACTATTAAAGGATACCCCGTATACACTTGTATACATTCCTTTTAGTGAGAAATTCGGATACAATATCGAACCGCGCAAAGCCTATCATGATTTTCAGCAAATTAAGGCAGCGGGGGTAACAGCCATTTATTTTCCTTACAAGCCTTCTCTGCATCTTTTGGATTTGATGCAACGTGCAGGGTTGAATCTTCAACTGCAAAAGACAGAACAAGTTGCCTATTTCCGTAGGATCAAGTACCGTTTTACTACATTGGGAGAGGAGCATATTGCTTGGCTGGATGAAGACGGCAACAAAACGCCACATTTCGGACGATTTGAAAAAGTTTCTCATCAGGCAAAGCCCATAGATTGGTCAAAAGATAAAATGAACATCATTATCATGGTGATGATCCCATTGCTCATGATTGTCTTCTGGAAGTTAGTCAATGACCGTACTTTCCGCTTGATGCTCTATTTTGGTAACCTGAATTTTAATCATAATGAGATCATCAGGGGGGCTACGACCGTGAGTATTTCCGTCATCTATTATAACGTACTGCTACGAATCACGATGACCGCCGCCATCATCACCATGCTGATCTGGATATTAAAAGTGCAGGGATTGCTCAATACTTTAGACCTAATCCGCGAACCCTCGTGGTTACGGCTCGGGGTGCAAATGATGCAGGATCGTTTATTGGTGCTTTATGGCTTTATCGTTGCATTTCTTTTGATATGGCAAATATTTCGTTCGCTGTTGTTAAATGTGTTGTCATTCATCTATAATAGAACGGAACTCAACCTGCGGATACTCATCATTGAAAACTGTTCGGATTTACCCTATTTGATCTTTCTTACGTTTTTGTGGTTTGTGCTGATGCTTAGTCCCACAACCTATTATACAACATGGATGGTGATCGGTTTAGTATTGGGGCTGGCATTTCTGATGCGGAAATATTGGACGACGTTTATCATGCTGGATAATGTATTAAGGATGCCCATTTTCATCAATTTTGTCTATATTTGCACGCTCGATTGGCTGCCTTGGATATTACTCCTATAAAGGTTGGCGGAGCGGCTCGGAAAATCTAACTCAACCACGTTGGATGGCATTACCCATACGTAGCATTCTGGTATCGCAACCCGCACCTACTGACGTAAGTTCGCCCTACTTTCAATTAGAAAAAGAATTGGGAGTTCAGTTCAGCTTTCATTCTTTTGTGAAAGTGGAAGGTATTACTACCTCCGATTTTCGTAAACAAAATATTAATCCATTGGACTTCTCGGCAATCATTTTTGTCAACCGTTTTGCCATAGATCAATATTTTAAGATTTGTAAAGAGTTGCGGATTGAGATGCCGGTAGAAACGAAATACTTTTGCGTCAGCGAGGCTACTGCAAAATACCTCCAAAAGTATATCGTCATCCGCAAACGAAAGTTGTACGTCGGTGAGAAAAAAGTGGAGGATTTAGTATTGATCGCTAAAAAACATGCTAAAGAACGGTTCTTATTTCCTGCCGGAGATACCAACCGTTCCGAAGTGGTGGATTTGATGGAAGCAATCAACATTAAAGTCAAGTTTGCGATGGTTTACCAGACTGTACCGTCCGATGTGAAGGATGTCTTACAGCAATCGTATGATATGATGTGTTTTTTTTCTCCCGCCCAAATCGAGTCATTATATCATAATGCACCTGATTTTCAGCAGGGAGATACGTTTATTGCCGTCTTCGGAGAATTAACCGCGAAAGCCGCGGAAGCACATGGATTGAACATTCATATCCGCGTACCGGCTCCCGGTTTGCCCTCCATGACGATGGGAATAGAGCAATTCATCAAAGAGTTAGCGAAAACCGAGTCGTAATCGGCTTTTTGTTCCCTTTTTGATAAAAAATTTAACCCGAGATGAAAATCGGTACTACTTATTTGTTTATTTTGGCGATGTTTTTATTCGTAGGATAACTTTGGTCGAATGAAGAGACTTTTTTACATCATCCTATTGATCTGTTGCGGTCAAAATCTGTGGGCGCAACAAGACCCCCAATTCACCATGAATATGTTTAACCGACAGGTGATGAATCCCGGATTCGTCGGCTCGGTCGGTGCTACCCAGATTACTTTTTGTAGTCGAACCCAATGGGTAGGAATAGACGGTCATCCCACCACCTTTACATTGGGGGTGCATACACCCGTCCCATTTTTGCGTGGTGGATTAGGGCTTCATTTGGTCAATGATGCCATCGGACCGTTTTCTACGACCGGTATCCGCTTAGCTTATGCCTTCCGTATCCCCATCGGCTCTAACGGTGCGGCGTTACAATTGGGTATCAATCCGGGAATCTATCTCCGGCAGTTGGATGCGACGAACTTCCGTTCATTTCAACAAGAAACGGACCCCGCCTTGTCAAAATTATTTGCCCAACGGGTAAATCAAAATAATTTCGATATTGGAGCGGGTGCGTATTTTCATATTCCTTCCAAAGATTCCCGCAATGATATAGATAAATTCTATGTCGGTGCCTCATTAGACCATATTACCGAGCCTAAGATGGATAAATGGAGTGGAAATGCGTCCGGTAGTCCTACGGTTATCAACCGCCATTTGATGTTTATGGGCGGTTATCGTTTTGGGAACGGTGCGATTTGCTTTGTCCCTAACATTTTCTATAAATGGGCATTGGGAACGGAACAGATGCAGTTGGATATTGTTGGAAATTTGCATGTAAAGCCGATGGTATTCGGTATCGGCTATCGGGGCTTACGCAACGTATCCGAATTGATGGCGTTGATGGGCTTTCATGCCAATCAGCGATTGTTCATAGCCTACTCGTATGATTATACGATCAGTGGATTATCGGTAGCTACCAGTGGTTCACACGAAGTTATCGTGCAATATACGTTCCCGAAAGTGGTTCGATTCTATCCGCCCGATTTGGACGTTAAACAAAACCCTGTACTCAGATAAAATTATTTTTCTCGTAACATACTACAGCCCGCACAGCCAACGTTACTCTATTAATGTTGAAAGAAATGTCGTTTTTGATGTTTTTTCAACACGAAGCGAATAGTACTATCGTTTTTTTGGTAAAGTGGTTGCGTCTCTGTAAATTTACGAACCTTTTTGAAACCCAACCTGAAGTAAGTGATTTTTGATTGATATTATGAAGAAGCTCATTCTTTTATGCGCCGTTGCTTTAGCCTACCTCTCCGGATGTGGCATCATCGGTCAAAAGGAAGGTAAAAACGGAGAATTAACGGGTGTCGTTAAACGTCCGCTATGGGATAATCCTACCCCCTTTGGAATGCTCAACATTCCTGCCGGTAGTTATCACATGGGACAAAACGATCAAGATGTTAATTTTTCCCAAATTGCCCATAACCGTCAGGTAACGGTCAGTGCCTTTTATATGGACGAAACGGAAATCGAAAACAACGAGTACCGACAGTTCATTAAAAACGTCAAAGCCGAATCCGAATCCTCGTTCATTGATTCAACCATAGAGTTCCTCAAGAATTTCTATGACAAGAACGACATCCTATCACACGATGATTACCTCAAGCTGGTCTATCCCGATACGCTTGTTTGGATGCGTGATTTTACGTTCGCCTATAACGAACCCCTGACCGAAAACTATTGGTGGCATTCCGCCTTTGATAAGTACCCCGTTGTGGGCGTAAACTGGTACGGAGCGCAAGCATTCTGTTATTGGAGAAGCTATCTTTATAATAAAGATCGGATCGAAGAGCAACGCCGCACGAAAATTCCCCGTTTCCGTCTGCCAACCGAATCTGAATGGGAGTACGCTTCTCGCGGTGGTTTTGAACACAAAATCTACCCATGGGAAGGTCCTTACATTAAGAATGCGAAAGGCTGTCTCTTAGCTAACTATAAACCCGGTCGGGGTGATTATATCGGAGATAACTTTGAATACACTTGTCCGGTAAAATCGTACTGGCCCAATGACTACGGCTTGTATTGTATGGCAGGTAACGTTTCCGAATGGTGCGAAGACGATTTTGAAGAAACGGGTTATAGCTATGCTCATGACTTAAACCCGATTTATCGTGATCCGAAACGCCAAAATAGACGTCGTGTTATTCGCGGAGGTTCTTGGAAAGATATTGGCTACTTCATTGCAACGGGAAGCCGTACCTATGAATATGCCGACACTACCAAGTCATTTATCGGTTTCCGTACTGTTGTAACCGAAATCGGACGTTCGCCTGAAAGTAATTAATTACGACTTTTCATCAATCGCTTACATCTATTTATCTATAACCATCATCTTTTTGTCTGTAACTAAAAATTATGGCTAACAAGAAAAAGAAGTCTATCTTCGAATCAACCGGTTGGAAAACAGGTATGAAATACCTGTACGGTTTGGGTGCCGCTATCGTTATCATCGGTGCCTTGTTTAAGATTCTTCACTTACCGGGTGCCGATATTGCCTTGATCGTCGGTTTAACAACTGAAGCCGTCATCTTCTTCTTCTCCGCATTTGAACCCCTGCCCCACGAGGATACTCACTGGGAATGGAACAAGGTTTATCCCCAATTATTAGCGGAGGACGATGACGAGGAAAGCATGGAATTAACCGCAGGAAATTCTTTCGGCTCTGGTTTAAATATTCCGGCACCAAAATTATCGCCGGAAGACTTGAAAAAAATCTCGTCTTTGACTCCTACCATGTTTGAAGATTTATCCACAGCGGTATCTTCGTTACGTGGCTCGGTCGGTGAATTAAATAACGGTGTGGAAAGCATGGGAAGCATCAGCGATGCAATGGGTAACACCAAGCAGTTTGCTGAAAAATTAAAAGTAGCTTCCACGAACGTAGAACAGTTAGCAAACGGCTATTCTACCAGTGCCGAAACCATGAAGCAGTTTAATTCCGCACTCGGAAAAGTGAAGGAAAATCAAGAAATGATCCAGAAAGAAACTGCCGCTTATCAAGCACAAGTACAGGCTGTTACCAAAAATCTTTCTTCCTTGAACGCAATTTATGAAATCGAATTGCAGGATGCTCAAAAGCATATTAATCAAATTACCAAATTCTACGGTACTATTTCCCAAGTGATGCAGAACTTAATCAACACTTCTACCGATACGGATGCACTCCGTTCTGAAGTATCCGTGTTGGCTAAAAACATGCGTACACTCAATACCGTGTATGGTAATATGTTAACAGCGATGGCTTCCGGAGCAAAAGCGTAACCATTGATCCCTACTGTTTTTCTTAACCCTTAATCTTATCTATTAGAAAACATGGCAGGTGGTAAGGCTACACCAAGGCAGAAAATGATTAACATGATGTACTTGGTGTTAACAGCTCTTTTGGCACTTAACGTTAGTGCTGAAATCTTACAGAGCTTCGTAACCATTTCCAATTCGCTCCAAGTAACCGCACAACAGATGAATGAAAAAAACAACCAACTCACCCATGATTTGGTTGCCATTCTGGACGAGCAAGCGGCAAAGGGCAAAACGGAAAACCAATATCTTCGACCCGTCATCGAAGAAGTGGCAAAAGAAAGTGATAAGGCTATGGCTTTGATGGAGTATTATATTGATCGTATTAAAAGTGATTCGATCGGTGCATACGATACCTCCGCCAAAAACCTTAAAAAGATGGATGAAAACCAAGCCAACTATCGCTTTTGGATGAAATTAGAAGGCAGTGATGCCGATAATGAAGGTAGAGGTGCAGGTGAAGCGCGTAAATTACGTGAAAAACTGAATGGCTTTATCAAGTGGGCTAATGACCGCAGAGAAAAGGTTTATAATGATAAACCGAATGATGAAGAAAAGAAAAAGCCACCTTCAGCAGCGGTAAAACGTCCGTTTAAGAATTTATGTATTGACCCCGTGGAAGACCCTACCGTCCCGCAGAATAGCGAGATGAAGAAAAAACCTTGGGAGTATTACACCTTTCACGGCGCACCCGCTATTGCAAACGTAGCTTTACTGCAAAAGTATAAGACAGATATTCGCTTCATTGAGGCTGATATGTTAGAGTTCCTTAAAGGACGGATTACCGACCGACCACTCTTCTCCATTAATAAGTTGGAATTGAGGGTTGCACCTGAGTCGAATCGTGTCTTAGCAGGGCGATCTTTTAAGGCAGAAGTTTATATTACGATGTCTCTTAAAGGTCCTGCTGATAAAGCACCAAGATTCGCCGCTCCCGTGAAGGCTGATCCTAAAAATAAGCAACAGGGACTCCTTGTAATACCGGCGAGAGCCAATACTCTTGGTGGAAAGTCAGAAGCTCAAGTTCCTTGGTCTGCAAAAGTTCAAGTGGCACAATCCGATGGTACGTGGAAATCACTTGATGCTAAGGGGAGTTTTACGGTTGTTAAGCCGGACTTGAAAATCGGGAGTATGAAACTCAATCCGCTTTACCGCGAATGTGCTAATGAAGTCGAAGCCTCAAGTATGGCACTTGGTACGGATTTCAATCCGGTATTTAAGGCTGTTGGTGGTGAAGCACAAGGTCACCCGAAAGAGAAAAACAAAGTCCGTTTATTCCCGACTGGTAAAACCTTTAAGCTGATCGTTAGTAATAAGTTTGACGGAGAAGTAGCAGAAATTGGTTCACAAGACTTCGTTGTAAAAGACCCGCCCGCTCCGGACATCATCGTCAAAGTTGGTGGCAAGGAATGGAATCCATCCATGAAGATTGGTGCAAATGATGAGGTTAAAATTATCTGTAAAGCAGAACCAAACTTCTATGATGCCTTACCTAAGGATGCACGTTACAAGATCGAAAAAGTTAATGTGTTTAAGCGTTGTGGTTTAACCCCGCGCGAGCCTGCCGGTTTACAAGTCTCTCCGAGTGATGCCAATCATAATGCAACGGTAACGATCAAATTAGGTAAAGCCGATTTGCAAAAGGGATGTAATGTTTTCTTTGAAGTTGAGAAAATTTCTCGTGTGAATTATCAGGATAAGCAGATTGATGTTTCTAATCAATTAACAGCTATCCAGAGAAATATCATGGGACGTATCGATTAATACAGCATCAGGTAGACAGTATCTAATTTCTCAATTAATACTGTCTACCTACTAAAATTCTGCAAAACCTATTATTAACCAATTACCCAAACCACTATGAAGAAATTCGGGTTTTCGATTTTGCTTGCAACTGCCGGTGCTGTAGTTTTTTCAACGGCACTCAAAGCGCAAGACGGTGGCGGCTCATCCATTGAGCCGGCAAAACCAGCCAAATGGCGTGAAGTAACGGATTGGAAAAAACATCCGCGCTTAGAAGACCATTTCTGGCGTAAAAAAGTCCGCTATCGGATTGACTTTAACGAGAAAATTAATAAACCGTTTAAGGAATCAGAGCCGGTTAACTTGTACGATAGTACCAGCCATCAATATAACTCTAACAAAGAACGCTACGAATATTATAGAGGCATTATTCCTGCGTTATTAGATGCTTATGCCAATGGATTCATGGTGGGTTATTCCCCTGATACGTTGGATGACATCATGGAGTTCAACGAGTTCCGCGCAAAGTATAAAAAGAATACCGACATAGGAGGAGCTGAACCTACGGAAAGCGAAGGCGATGGTGAAACAGGAGAAGATGATTGGGATTCTGAGAACGAGGAAGACCCTGCTCCCGGCGCAAAAGGAGCATCAAGTGAAGGTGCAGCACCGAAAGGAGAGGATCAAAGTAATGATTTTTCCGGCATGTCGAAATATATGGATATTATCGAGGATCGTATCTTTGATAAGAACAAATCCGATATGTTCTACGAGCCGGAATACATTATCCTTTCCTGCAAAGGAGCTGTATCAGAGATTCCGTTAGTCGCTTTTCGCTATGAAGACGTTAAAGATACGGTTTTAGGTAAATGCCTATGGAAAAACCGTTTTAACGATGCCGAATATCGTACCATGAAGGAAGTAATGGAGTTGAGATTATTCAATAGCTTCTTGACTCAAGTAGGTTTGGGACAAGAGTATGGTATTCAGGATATTTACGATTCTGAAAAGAAACGCCTCCAAATGATTGACTACGAACATAATTTGTTTGAGTTTTAATCCTTTTAAAAGATACGATAAAGCCTCTCATTGATTATGGGAGGCTTTTACTTTTCCATAATGAACGGCTTACGATTAACTGTTAATAGGATTTTGTGCTAAATTTTCAGTAAATAGGTAGGCTTAATTCCTTTATCTTTGCGGAGTTTTATCTAAGGGAAGCTACATGAAAAATTTACTTCTGACAATAAGTCTATGGATGATTAGCATCTTATTTTCATTTGCGCAAGATGCAACGGGTTCGAGTATAGAACCCGCCAAACCTGCCAAATGGTCAGAAACAACGAATTGGGAAAAACGCCCACGTTTAGAGGATCACTTTTGGCGTAAAAAGGTTCGTTATCGCATAGATATGTTGGAGAAAGTTAATAAACCCTTTAAGGAATCTGAACCGCGCAACCTTTACGATGATAACAGTAAGATTTACAATTCCAATAAGGAAAAATTTTCTTTTTATAAAGGGGTTATTGATGCTTTGCTTGCCAACTATGCGTTGCAGATTATTCCGGGTTATAATCCCGATACCTTAGATAACGGTCTTGATTTTCCTGAATTTCAAAAGAAATATAAAAACGTAACCAGTTTTGGAGGCGAAACCTCGACCGGCGATGCTGAAGGAGGGGAAGAAGAAGGCGATGAAGAGAGCGATTGGGATAGCGAAGCCGGTGATAATGAGACGGCGAAAATAGGTGCTGTTCAGGCGAAGGTTACAACAAACACTGCCGGTGATGTGTTGCAAACCCAAACAGTCGAATTGACGCAGGATTTCTCCGGTATGTCAAAGTTTATTGATGTGATTGAGGATCGCATCTTTGATAAAAACAAATCGGACATGTTTTACAAACAGGAATATATCATTTTGTCGGCAAAAGGTGTTAATGCGGAAGTACCATTGGTAGCTTTTAGATATGATGATGTAAAGGACATTGTGTTTAATAACTGTTTGTGGAAGAATCGATTTAATGATGCAGAGTATCGTACAATCAAAGAAGTATTTGAATTGAGGCTTTTTAATAGCTTCTTGACTCAAGTAGGTTTGGGCAATGAATATGGACTTCAGGATATTTATGATTCGGAGAAAAAACGCCTTCAAATGATTGATTACGAGCATAATCTATTTGAATTTTAACTAAATGAAGTACCTAATTGTGGGATTGGGCAATATTGGGTCAGAGTACGAAAATACACGCCATAATATTGGATTTATGGTTGTGGATGCTTTGGCAGATGGACAGAAATTTACCTTAGATAAAAATGCTTTTCTCTTAGAACTACGTAACAAGGGACGTACGTACGTTCTGATAAAGCCAACGACTTATATGAATTTGAGTGGTAAAGCGGTAAGTTTTCACCTGAAAGACCAAAAAATCCCATTAGAAAATCTGTTGGTTATCACAGATGACTTGGCTTTGCCCTTTGGAACAGTACGTATTCGTAAATCCGGTTCTGACGGCGGGCATAATGGACTTAAAAGTATTAATGAATCATTAGGTACAAATAGCTATCCCCGGATGAGGATTGGGATTGATAATAAATTCCCACAAGGCAGGCAAGTGGATTATGTTTTATCACCTTTTTCGTCGTCAGAACAACAAGATTTACCACAGATTATCAGTCATTGTGCAAATGCCTGTCGGGATTTTGGCTTTTTTGGGATTGATAAAGTAATGTCTGAATACAATAAGAATATTTTGGGTCAATAAAAAAGCGTAGGCTTTCCTGCCCACGCTTCCTTTTTCCTAAAAACAACTATATATCGGATGAGATTTTCCTCGCGATGAGTTACTGTCTTAATCCTGAACCTCAGCATTTAAGTTAAAAATCTTAGCGGAAGGTTCTATGCCACCGCGTTCTTTTTCTTTGTGGCGGATGATTTGACGTTTAATTTGTTCCACACACATGTTGGTAGCTTCCTCAAAGGTTTTGGCTTGATGAGAAGCGATCAACGTGTTATTCGGGACTAAGAGCTTGATTTCCACAATCTTGTTCCCGATGTCCTTATTCTTATTTTTCTCTAACTTGAGGTACACCTGAGCGTCTATGATCTGGTCATAGAAATGTTGCAGTTTTTTAACCTTCGTTTGAACAAAGCTCTGCAAACGGTCAGCGGCATCGAAGTCAATGGATTGAATGGTTGTTGCCATAACAATTGGTTTAGAGTTAGAACCTTAACATAAAGGCAATATACAGCTAATTTGTTTGCAATAGCAAGCTGTATCGATCAAAAAATTTACTTTTTGGTTAAATTCAGTTTACATAGGGCTTGCTAACTTATGAAATAAACCTAAAACAGGAAAACCTGTTAAGAAGTCTATTAGTTTGCTAACTCCGGTTGAGGTACGAAACTTAAATAACGCTTTATTTCGTTTGCAGAACCTACAATGAGGGGTACACGTTGATGCAGTTCGGTAGGTTGAATATCTAATATCGGGATATGTCCGTTAGTAGCCAAACCTCCGGCTTGTTCCATGATAAAAGCCATCGGATTCCCTTCATACAATAATCGCAGTTTACCTTTGGGATTTTTGTTTGTACCGGGATACAGAAAGATGCCCCCTTTCAATAAATTCCTATGAAAATCAGCAACTAATGAACCTACATAACGTGGCGTAAGCGGTTTATCATTATTGATGTTCCGTTGACGGACGGCATGAAGATAACTTTGGGTATAAGGCAGGAAATCATCAAACTTCATGTCATTTACCGAAAGGTAAGAAGCCTCTTGCGGAATCTGAACTTGTGCTTGAGAAAGGAAGAAATCACCAATGCCGGGATCAAAGGTAAATATATTTACACCGTTACCCGTAGTATAGGTTAAAATGGTACTGCTGCCATAAATGACGTAGCCCGCCGCTAACTGTTGCCTACCTGATTGGAGACAATCAGGTAAACATCCATGACCAAAGTCGGAGGTACGTTGATAAATGGAAAAAATAGTGCCTATGGGAATATTGACATCTATATTAGATGAACCGTCCAAAGGGTCAAACAAGACTACATATTTGCCTTCTCGGTCATTGAGTATTACAATATCTTCTTCTTCTTCAGAGGCTATGATGGACGCGACACCACCACGCATTAATGACTTTTTGAGGTGTTCATTCGCATACACGTCTAACTTCTTAACGCTTTCGCCGTGTACGTTAGCAGAACCGACATTTCCCAATATATCTGCTAAGCCGGCGCGATTTACTTCCCGATGTATGAATTTAGATGCGATAACGATGTCTCGCAAGATTTGCGAAAAATGACCGTCGGCGTGCGGAAATAACTTTTCTTGGTCAATGATAAATTGCCCCAACGAGGTAAAACCGGTATCAACCTTCATGTATTTTGCTAAGAAATAAGGTGCAATTTACTAACTCTTTGCTGCTGAATCCAAGATAAATTTTAGTTTGTCGTTGGCTTCATCTGTCAGTAAATTCAGTTCACGAGCAATCAACATGATCTCCTTCTTTTCTTCGTCAGAGATGTACGTCGTCGGGTCAGTACCAAACCCACCATCGTCCTGGGCGGTATTAGGGTTCGTAGTAGCGAGTAAAATATTGCTAATCAGGCTACCGGTACTGGAACTGGCAATGGAAATCATGAGATCAACGATTTCGACACCGCATTTTTTTTCCTCTTGATACTGTTTCAGTACGCTAAGAATCGGTTTTCGCCACGTATGTGCATTCCAAGTCAGGTAACGAATCTCTTGTTTGAGGTCGGATTCTGCGATACTGGTTTCCTTGGTGCTGACGTAGTGAGCTAATTTATTCAAGTGTATGATTTCCGTTGTATCCACGTGTCCATCGGCTTGAGCGATCAAAATAGCAGGAAAAATTCTAATCAGTTGCTCAAACATTTCGATGGTCAAGTTGGAAGAATTGGTACGTTCCATCTTGTATCGTTCATACAAATGGTTCAGGCTTTCAGCTAAAGTCATAGGATTAGGATGCTGTTATAAATTTGACCTAACAAATATAGCAAAATAGCTTAGCTCTACTCACTTTGAGTTTAGAACCGACGTAAAGGCTTGTGGAAAAATGAACTTTTTATTTTTGACGGCTATCTTCAAACAGGCAATCCGAGCCAATTTCCAGCATCAGCAGGCTCTTATCTTTTTCTGAAAGATTTAACATGTAATCTTGTGGAAATTTATTCTGAAAATGGGTCTGCATACAACTGCAAAATGTGCTTTGATTGCGAATTTGGTTGTTATTTTTAGCATAATCTAAGCAAACTTCCTGAAATTGATTGATAACCATAGGATGCCATTTGCCCGGTTCGTGGGGGAGACACATCAAGGTATATTTGGCAATATGTTTTGAACCATGTGCCGCCGCATCCTTGGCACGGGGGTATTTAACTAAAAATTTCTGTAAAACGCAATTACAAGTTAATTTCGCCTCCTCTCGGATACCCTGATTGTAAGCATATTGCATACAATCCTTAATAAAATTTCCTTTTTCCTCCTCCGTCCATTGTCCGTAGGAAATATATGGTAAGATAAATAGGATCAGTAGTAGGAGGGAATGTCGCATGGAATTAATAGAAAGAAAGCCCAAATACAAAATTAGCCTAAATTGACGAATGTTAGTAGCCGCAGGTTAGAATACTTTTTCGGGATAAATGACGGGTTTATTTTTATTAAAATTCATTAAATATATTTATGTATTGGGGGAAAATTCATTTCGGTAATGATTTTTTACAACCGGTTCGAGCCTATTTTCCGCTCGAACGCTTGTTAAGATTCTGTTAGTTTTTTGATAAATATTGCCATTTTTTAGTTAATTGGGAAGTCGAAAATTCAATACATAAATGAATTAATGATTATGAGAAAAATATTGAAAAATTAGCCGAATCGCCCAACGTTTTTTATCTTTGCTCAAAATCCTTTCAGAACATATGAAATATATCTTGGCTTTTTCATTTTTTTGGAGCTTGGTGTTTTTGCAATTTTGTAAAATGACGGATGCTCGTGCGCAGGTGGATAACGATTTTTGCAAAGCCGCTGAAAAGGGGAATGTTGTTGAATTAAAACAAAGGATTGATAAAGGTGCTAATGTCAATTCAATAGATCATAACGGTTTCACGGCATTGTATAAGGCAAGTGAAAACGGACATTTTAATGCCGTAAAATTACTTATTGACAAAGGAGTAGACCTAAATAAGCAAAATCCTTTAGGTGAAACTGCTTTGATGATTGCATCAGGAAGAGGATATATTGAGATAGTTAAATTATTAGTTGATAAAGGTGCAAGCATTCATATAAATGATATGATGACGGGTTCTAACGCCTTATACCACGCCAGTATAGGCGGACAAATTGAAGTAGTGAAATATTTAGTCGAAAAGGGTATGAATGTTAATGAGAAAGATTCTCGTGGTGGTACTGCTTTAAGGGTAGCTTGTATGGGACATATTCAAGTAGTGAAATATTTAGTTGAAAAGGGGGCTGAAATCAATACAAAAGAAAATGAGGAAGGAACGACTCCTTTAATGGTAGCGTGTGATGGTGGACATATAGAAGTAGTAAAATATTTAATCGAAAAGGGGGCTGATTTTACCGTTAAGGATAAGTGGGGTAGAACGGCTCTTAAAATAGCCCATGATATAGTGATTGATAAGAATCGGAAATTGGACAAAAAAAGACATCAAGAAGTAGTCCAATTCCTCCAATCCAAAGGCGCGAAAGAGTAATCTTTACTTAGCCAAAGGGTAATCCGTTAAAATACCTCAAAACTACGCCTACCTCTGTATTATGGAATAATATTTGAAACAACTATCGGTATGAATATACCGCTATCGTTACTCATAATACTCTTATTTAGTTTGCCCTTCCGCTCGGTGCAGGGGCAACAAGTCGTGGCTTCAGGGGGCATAGTCGCCACCGCTAACGAAGTGATGCTGATATGGACGGTGGGGCAACCCGTCAGTGCCTACTACTTCACGGGCAATACGGCTCTAAGTCAGGGATTTCAGCAACCGTTTTTGGAGACGGTCAGCCTACCTGAGACCATCGCCGAACCCGAAGCCTCCGTAACGATATACCCCAACCCCTTTAATCACCATTTTGAGGTCGCTTTTGCCGGCTTGCCCCAACCTATCCAAATCATCAACGGTTTAGGGCAAATCATCTATCAGCATCAGCCCCAAGAAGCGAACCACCGCGTCGAGACCGATAATTGGACACCCGGCATCTATCACCTCATCCTCACCGATAAAAATACTACTCATTCCCGTAACCTTATCAAATATTAGCACATGAGATTCATCGCTTCCTTGTTGATCTTTTTATTTTCTGCTTCCTTTCTTTCCGCCCAAAACAGCCCGATTCCCCCCGCCATCAGCTACCAAGCCGTAGCCCGAAATGCCGGAGGTACGCCGATAACCAACAAAAACGTATCAATCCAATTTTCAATTTTGGAGGGAAGCGTTAATGGTCCAATCGTTTATACCGAACGGCATCAAACGGGGACGGGAAACATTGGATTGTTTACCTTAGAAATCGGAAAAGGAAATCCTACTTTCGGGAATTGGAGTAGTGTGGATTGGAAAGGTTTATCTAAGTTCCTTAAAGTGGAGATAGACCCCAACGGCGGTACGAATTTTAATCTGATGGGTGTTTCTTCGTTTTTGACCGTCCCCTATGCCTTCGTGGCGGATCATGCCATCAACGGCGACGGTTGGGGAAAACAAACAGTAAAAACCGACAACACTTTATCAGGTGAAGGTACTATAAATACCCCTTTGAAACTCAACAGCCAGTCTGCAACCTTGGGTCAAGTGTTGAAATGGAACGGTACTGCTTGGAGTCCCGCCAACGATGATTTAAGTTCGGGAGGCAGTCCGCTGGTAACCTCGGCACGTATTTCGGGGAACGGCACAACCAACAGCCCCTTAGACATTGCGGGTATGGGTGCAACGATAGGGCAAGTTTTACGGTGGAACGGTACTGCTTGGAGTCCTGCCGATGCTTCGGGGGGCAATACGATCAAAGCCGACTTCCCGTTATCTGTTCGAGCCAATGGTAATGAAACGATCTTAGGATTGAGTAATGCGCCTGCCGAAGGAAATATATTGGTATGGTCAAACGGTAAGTGGAATTTCAGAGCCATGCCTGCCAATAACTTAGTCGGTGGTAACGGCATCGAAATCGTTAATAATCAGATCAACAGTACCACATGGAAGGTAAATGGTAATAACGTCTATCGTTCCGAAGGAAACGTCGGCATCGGTACGGATCAACCGCGTTTCACTTTAGACGTTCATGCGAACAGCAACCCCGATGCGCCCCACCTGCGTTTGTTTGAGACGGAATCCGACTTCTCCCGATTGAGTTTTGAAAATCGAAACAGTACGCAGGCGTTTGACATCGTGGGTCGCCCCGAAGGGAATGGTCAATCGGGAAGGCTCAACTTCTACTACACCAATGGCAACCAAGACATCATGTCGCTGACTGATAGAGGTATAGTAGGCATCGGGACGGTTGACCCTGAGAATACCACAAAATTAGACGTGGTTTCCACCAACAAATACGCGGGACTCTTTTCTTCCAACCAATTAGCGAATGAAACAACGGTTATCAATGCTTTCTTAGATAATCGCGGGCAAGTAGATGCCGTAGCCATAGCAGGCACAGCCGAATTAGCACCCGGTAAAGGCTTCGGCGGACAGTTTTACGGCGGAAATGTGGGCGTTTTAGGTACGGCAAATGCAGAAGATTTCAGAGGAGACTATGCGGCTATCGGTGTCTACGGCGAATCAAACGGTCTGGAAAATCGTCCGACGGGGGGAACGCGGATCGGTGTATATGGTTTCGGGAAAGGCGGTGAATACAACATGGGCGTTTACGGCGGACACAACGGCGCGGGGAGGGTTAACTGGGCGGGCTATTTCGAGGGAGACATCAACGTAACGGGTTTGGTACGTAAGTCGGGTGGTACTTTTGTGATTGACCACCCCTTAGACCCCGAAAATAAGTTCCTGTATCATTCTTTCGTGGAAAGTCCCGACATGATGAACGTTTACAACGGTAACGCCACCACCGACGCTGACGGCAAAGCTACGGTTACTTTACCTGAATATTTTGAGGCTTTGAATAAAGATTTTCGTTATCAACTAACCGTCATCGGACAAAAAGCCAACGCTTGGATACTGTCCGAAGTGAATAACAATCAGTTCGTCATCGCCTCCGACGTGCCGATTACCAAAATCAGTTGGCAGATTACGGGTATCCGCAAAGACCCCTTCGCAGAAAAAAATCGCGTTCAGCCCGAAACAGCCAAAACGGGTTCGGATCGCGGGCGTTATCTTCACCCAGAACTGTACGGCAAGACGGCTTCGCAAGCGATTTCCGTGCCTTTCCGCCCTTCAGCAATTCAAAAGCCCGTTTTGCCGAAAAGGGAATACCAGTCGGTTAGTCCGAATAGTAGTAAAAGTATTCCTGTGAAAAACTAAGGTTAGGCGATGCCTTAACAAACCTTTTGAGAAGGATAACGGCAGGTCATTTCAAATATTGCGCATCTTTGCATCCGAAATAACCATTTGAAATGCCGTATAATCGTTTTTTTCAGCATAATAAAGCGTGGGTTGCCCAGAAGTTACAAGCTGACCCTGCCTATTTTGAACACTTAGCCACTGGACAATCACCCGAATTTCTGTACATTGGTTGCAGTGATAGTCGCGTTACGGCGGAGGAGCTGATGGGAGCTAACCCGGGCGAAATCTTTGTGCATCGCAACGTAGCCAATTTGGTCGTCAGCACCGATAATAACCTGAATGCGGTTGTGCAGTACGCGGTTGAATATCTGCATGTGAAGCACATCATCGTTTGCGGGCATTATGAATGCGGGGGCATTAAAGCGGCTTTGCATCCCCAAGATATGGGACAGTTGAACAGTTGGTTACAAACCCTGCGGGATGTTTATCGTTTGCATCGTAATGAATTGGATGCTATTGCAGAAGACAAAAAACGCTTTGACCGATTGGTGGAAATCAATGTGATGGAGCAGTGTATCAACATCATCAAGATAGATCATGTGCAACATGCTTGGTACGAAACGGGCTATCCGAAGGTTCACGGTTGGGTCTTTGATATTCACACGGGGTTAATCAAAGATTTAGAACTAAACATGGAGCAGATTTTCAGTGAGGTACGCTCTATTTACGATATCAATCAGTAAATCCGCCTTACGTTTTTATAACGGATAAAGTCTAACAAACGTTCGTTGGTGAAATGAAGGCTATTCCTTACCTTTGCCGAAAATTATAACCTTTCCTATGCGATTGCTGATCGTTTTATTCTTGCTTGCTCTAAGTTCTGCGGTTCATGCTCAAACGGTAGTACAAGATTCCGTTGTTACCGATGCTAACTTTCAATCTGATGTGTGGTATTCCTTGCCAAATGGCACGGTTCAGAAACGCTCCGCCAACGAATGGGATTTGGCTTTTCAGACAGAAGCCCGTGAAGCCGGCATCCGGATTAATAGCGTGAAAGGCGTTAAACTTTGGCTCGTGAGTGATGATATAGAGGACTGGGCTAAGATCGACACCACCGGCAAACTTACCCCTGCCAAGCAACTTTATAACTCGGATACGTCATGGAATTATGGTGCATTTAATATGATGCGGAATTGGAGCAATCCATTCGACTACGGCTGGGGACAGTATGTGCAAACCAAGAATGTGGTCGTGGGCAGTAAAATTTTCGTCATCGAATTAGCCGACAAGAAGCAGATGAAAATCCGCGTGGATTCGATTGATACCCAAGCTACCCGTTTTAAGCTCGTTTATGCCAATCTGGACGGTACGAATGAAAAGACGTTGTACGTAGACCGTAGCAAATATGTAAGCAAGAACTTCGTGTACTATGACTTTACCACCAACCAACTCATAGACCGCGAACCTGAAAAAGTAAACTGGGATTTGCTCTTCACGCAGTACCACGCTAACGTACAGGGAGAAAAATATCCCGTTGCGGGCGTTTTGCACAATTATATTCGGACGTTTTTCGGTGGGAAAGGTACTTTGTCTTCTAAAATTCCCAATACCGATCTTTCAAAGTTGAAACAATTTGATGATCGCGGCGCAGTTTTACGTTCAGCTATTAATACCATTGGTTACGATTGGAAATATTTTGACCAAGGTACAAATAGCTACAAAATTCAAGATTCGTTACTGTTCGTCGTACATAACGATAATAGACTAAATATATATTATGATATAGTCTTCACAGGTTTTGGTGGTCGATCCAATGGTGTGTTTCGTTTTTACAAATTAGAAAAAATATATTTAAGTCGTAATGAAATCCAACGCTTTTCTTACAACCTATACCCCAACCCCGCGCAGGATTTCTTACAGATCACTTTACCGGAGAACGTAGGTTCGCTCCAATACCAAATCTACAATCTGAACGGGCAGGAATTGCAATCCGGCACGACAGCGGGGCAAATCAACGTTGCTTCATTGACCAAAGGATATTATCAGTTGGTCATCCGTAACCAAGATAAGATTCAGTCCACGCTTTGGATCAAGGAGTAACAGCCTATTTTAGGTGAAATAGCAGAAGTTATTAACCATTTACGGCATTATTCCGTAGATAGTTCACTTAAAATTTTTTGCACAACGGTTCTTTTGTATTTTTGCAGATTAACTAATTGTGGAATACCTTGATACTCAAGATCAATCCCGAGAATCCGCAGGAACGCCTCATCAATCAAGTGGTGGAATGCCTGAATGATGGCGGTGTCATCATCTACCCGACCGATACGGTTTACGGGATGGGATGCGACATCAAAAACAAAAAAGCCATTGAACGGCTTTGCAAGATCAAGAACGTCTCCCCCGAGAAGACTAATTTTTCCTGTATTTGTGAAGATGTGAGCATCATCTCCAACTATGCTACCGGTGTATCTACCCGCGTGTATAAGTTGATGAAGCAAGCCTTACCTGGACCCTATACTTTTATCTTAAAGGCATCAAAAAACGTCCCTTCTCACTTCCAATCGCGGAAAAGAACTGTAGGCATCAGGGTGGTGGATAATGCGATTCCGACGGAAATCGTGCGAAAATTGGGTAATCCCATCGTTACGACCAGTCTGAAACACGAAACAGGCGTGGAAGAATACAATATTGACCCCGAACTGATTTTTGAACGCTACGCCAAATTGGTGGACATCGTAATTGACGGCGGGTTAGGGGGTAATACGGCTTCCACGATTATTGATTGCAGTGCGGGCGAAGACGAAGTAATCGTGGTGCGGGAAGGCTTAGGCAGTCTGGATATTCTGGAAATTAGAGAAGATTCGGAATAATATTCCGTTATGGAACATCTCCTACGCTTACAGCAGGATTTTGAACAGATTTCGGAGACCTTAGAGGACATTGCCTCGCAGGTTATATCCGAACATATTTCGCGGTTTCCCGTCTTCGTGGCAACTTCGTTGGAGATTGCCTTAGGGATTCGGATTGCTTCCCCCGACCAAAGCGGAACGGTTTATCATTATCACATCTCTTTTTTAGAAGAATTGGTCAATAAAGGCATCATTGACCGTTCCAAAGTCGCGGATTTTCGTAAAACGTATAGTGATCCGTTCCAGAAAGCCTGCATCCTATTCATCCAACCCTCCCGGATGGAGTTTATCTTTTTGCCTTACGACTATACGCCCTATCGGGAATCGTCTTAACATTTATCGGCTACAATACTTTCATGTGAAGGGAGTCTTGCTTTTCTTCGTACTGAAAATGAATCGTATATCCACCTGAAGGCGCATTGTAAGGTAAGCTAAGGGGTAAAGTCATCTTTTTTTCCCACATCTCGGTAGCAAAAACGAAAACATCCCCTTGAGTTTGATGCCGAAAACGGATTTGAATCTTGCCCCGTCCGTCATTTGTGGCTTGGGTAAATCCCAGCGTAAAACTGCGATTATTCATAATCGGATCAATACCGAAACCGACTGTACCCAAACAGCCCTGCTTTTCAACATTCGTCGGTGGATTGGGGCAGTTTTCCCGCTTTACGCAAGCCGGCATTATTAAGATTGCCATCAGAATTAGGTATAGGAGTCTTTTCATGGTTAAGTAATGATGATTTTGGTTGTAACCTTAATGCTGTCTTGTTGTATATACATTGTATAGATGCCTGCTCCAATTTTACTAATGTTAATGGGTATTCGTTTGTCTTCTGAAAATAAGACTGTTTGACAGGACATAACTTTTCTACCTAAAGCATCATAAAGGCTTAATTCGACCTTTCCAAACCCTTTCCCTTTAAAAAATAACTCAAACTGTCCACTATTAGGATTCGGATAAATAGAAAAACCTTTCAACTCCCACTTAGTAGTGTCCAAGGGTTGGCAGTCCCGTTGAATGACGGTTCGCGGTGTACAGACCACTTCCTTACGGCAGGCAAGGAGGAAGCAGAGGAAAATTACATATAATAAACGATCCATAATAAAAAAATGCCGATTCATTACTGACCGGCAAAATAATAAAGCGGAAATGGAGGGATTCGAACCCCCGATACGCTTGCGCGTATACCTGATTTCGAGTCAGGCCCATTCGACCACTCTGGCACATTTCCAAATGGGACGGCAAAATTAGCATTCGACGCCTTTATTTACAAGTCATTTGCTTACATATGTAAGGCACGATTGGACGTTGCCGCCAATGCCGCTTCCTTGAAGGCTTCAGTGAAGGTAGGGTGGGCGTGCGAGAAGATACCAATATCTTCCGCAGAAGCTCGAAATTCCATCGCTACGACGGCTTCGGCGATGATGTCGGCACAACGCGCACCTATCATATGTACGCCTAATATCTCATCCGTTTCTTTGTGGGCAATCACCTTGATGAAACCATCAGTATCCATCGCTGCGCGGGAACGTCCCAATGCCATGAACGGAAATTTACCGACTTTGTAGGGCGTACCCATCGCCTTAACTTGCTCTTCAGAATATCCTACGGAAGAAACTTCGGGCCATGTATAAAGTACAGACGGAATCAGATTATAGTTGATATGCGGGTGCTGTCCTGCTAATCGTTCCGCTAAATAAACTCCTTCATCAGAGGCTTTGTGGGCAAGCATCGCACCTTTCACCACATCACCGATGGCATAGATGTTCGGTACATTCGTTTCCAAATGGTCGTTAACGATTACCCGCCCGCGATCATCTAAGGCAACGCCCGCTTTATCCAAACCTAAGTTGTCCGTGTAGGGTTTGCGACCAACGGAAACCAAACAGTAATCACCTTCCCAAGAAACTTCCTTACCGTTCGGGTCAAGGGCGGTAACGGTTACGGTATCACCCTTGGCAGTTGCGCCCTGTACTTTATGGCTTAAAAAGAATTCAAAGCCTAAGTCTTTTTTGAGAATCTTCTGAATCTCTTTACCCAAGTCCCGATCCATTCCACCGATCAAAGCATCCGAATACTCCACGACTGTAACTTTAGTACCAAGTCGGGCATATACCGAACCCATCTCCAAACCGATGATCCCGCCGCCGATGACGATGACATGTTTGGGTACTTCGGTGAGTTCGAGGGCTTCGGTGGAAGTAATGATCCGCTTTTTGTCTATCACAACCCCGGGAATGGTTGCAGGCTTTGAACCTGTTGCGATGATGATCTTACTACCGGTGATGACCGTTTCGCCACCTTCACGGAGGGCGATGCTGACCGTTTGGGCATCTTTGAACGAACCGTGTCCGTAGTAGGTGTCAATCTTATTTTTTTTCATCAAGAATTTCACGCCGTCGCAAGTTTTGGAAACGACATCCGCCTTGCGTTTAATCATCTGGGGCATATCCACCGTCAAATCTTTGAGGTTGATGCCGTGGGCAGAGAAATTCTTATGTGCGTTATGGTAATGTTCGGACGAATCGAGCAGGGCTTTGGACGGAATACAACCGACGTTTAAGCACGTACCGCCCAGTGTGGGGTATCGTTCGATAATCGCGGTTTTGAAGCCTAATTGCGCCAAGCGGATGGCACAAACGTACCCGCCGGGACCGGAGCCGATGACGATAACGTCGTAATGAGGTGCTGACATGATAACTGATAAATAGTTCGCGCTAAATTAAGAAAGCCTTTCGGGTTAACAACAATAATCGTGAGAAATTAAGTCCGCTAAAAGATCAAGTACCCGATACCGACGTTCAGCGACATGACCATGTTCCAATCCAAGCGGTTTCGAGACAAATCACTAAATTTTTCAGCCATCCTTTGTTGGTCTTGCTCAAAATAAACGCTAAAGGTTTTGGGTTCGAGAAAATTCTTAGCGGGAATTTGCTCTTGAACGGGTGCAAATATTGCCGTAGGGACGAATTGGAAGTTCATCCGAAATAGTAGACGGTCAAAAAATATCCTTTGACTGCCAAATTCCATTTTTACACCCCAGTTGGTTGTGCTGAAGTCTTCCACTTTATGGATGTATTTAGGAGCAATGGTTTGACCTCCCGCTTGGGATAAAGAATCACTCCCGTTATAGATACCATACATCAATCCGATTCCAAAAAAGGGACCAATCGGGGCAAGCGTGCCCTTTCGCCGAAGCGGATAGACGCGATAGGTGAAGTTAAAATCAAAGCCCGATAGGTATAAGAAGGAATTAATGTTGGCTGTTCTGTTTGTATTTCGGTTATCGGTATAATTGTACTCATAATAATACCGTATACCCGTCCGGTGATAACCGGCTTGTAAGCTGATCTCTTTATTTCTGCCTACTACGTAGCTTGCACCCAAATAATGGCGGGTATTCCATGCCAACCAGCCGGAAGTACCGCTGTAAGTATAGTTACTCAGGTTCGGAAAGGTGAAAAGGTCATAATTGACCGAAAAGCGTTTGCCTTTGTAGCCTTTGGCACTGCGCTGGGCATATGCCGAGGAAAACATCATCCCGAAGAAGAGCGTTATCATCAGGACACACGTTGGAAAATAGATTCTCTTCATCACGGATTATTTCTTCTTGTAGGATAAATTTTTGATAGAATATAGGTTGTCATACACAAATTGCTCCATAACGTCATTGCGCGCACCGAGAGCTACTTCATGGGAAAGGGCATAAACGGCTTTACCCGTTTCGATGTCCATGACTAAGGTTACGAAGGTGGTACGGTCGTTGGATGAGACGGCTTTAGCGATCGCAAACGGTAGTAAAGGCGGGTACAAAATACTAAAAGGAATATACAGCCATGCGTTATTCTTCTCCCGAATGGTAACGACCAATGATAAACCGAAATATTTTGTGCCATAGCGTTTGATGAGGTCTTGGGCGCGTTCGGGTTCAAAGGTCAGGATCGAATCAATAGACGAATGCGCGAACCGCTCTTGGAAAAATTCAGAGATATATGCCATATCATTGAAGGCTACCGTTTGATCCGGTTTGAGTTCCTTCGGAGCGATGATTTGTAAGTCCAAACCTACTTTGCCGGATAATCTTTTCAACCGTTCTACGTATTCTTTGAGTGCTAACTCGGAATCGGAGATGCGTACCATATCCTTTTTACGTTCATCCACCGTGATGAAGACGGGTTTGACCAAAACTAACTTATTAATGTCCGTCCCTTGCGCATAGCGGGCTAAGATCAGGTCGCCTTCCTGTTGTTTTTTCTTTTGCCGCCGGGTTAGCTTTTGTTTTTTCTCCTGCTCTTTTTCGATGCGGACTTCGTCTTCCTTTTTCAGTTTGGCGTAATTGCGAAAGTTTTTAGTGAAAGCCGAATCCTTCAGATAGTCCACGAAGGCGTAATAGATAAAACTCTTTGGTTTTTCGTCATCTTCGGTTTTTTCCTTTTTGGTCTTCTTTTTCTTTTTGAGGTCTTTTTGCCGTTTGACCTTATATTTGATTTTCTCGTATTTGGAGAGTTTCGCGTAGTCTTCAGGAGACAAAACGCTGGAGGGATCAACCTCTGCTACTTCCTCTTTGGTCGCAATTCCGAGTGCAACGCGGGCTTTTTTGGGTTCTTTTTCCAAGTCGCTGATATTGTCCACATGTTTGTAAACGAACATGCGCGTTAGCTCATTGACGTAAACGGGAATCTCTTTGTCGTCGGGATACTTGTTTTTGAGTTCCAGAGCGTAGCAAAGGGCAGTACCGTTCAATTCTTCATCACTCATTTTTTCAAAGAGATGCACAAGTTTATGGATTTCCCCTTCTTGTGAACGGGAATAGAGATGTACCGTACTGAATGAACCTTCATTTTTGTATTGCGTCAGCGCATAAAGACATTTGAGTATGACCTTTTCCTGAAACAGGCTGGCTTCATCCTGCTTGAGGCAGAGATAAGCATTATAAATCGCCTTTTCATAGTCTTGGTGCATCATCAGCAGGCGGCTGGCTTCGTATCGAGCGGTTTTTTGCGCATATTCAAATTGTTCTTTGGGAAGCACGTTGGGGCGTTCTTCCGTTTTGGAAGTACGTTTAGCAGTGGATAAAAGTTTGTTCAAGCCTTCTTTCCGCTTAAAGATGCTGGGGTGGGTGCTTAACGTATCGTCTTCATCCTCCTCAATTTCGGAATATTCATTGATTTTCTTGGGGAAATAATCCGCCGGAAAGCGCAGGTAGGCCGTCTCAAAGAAGGATGAGTCGAACGGAATTTCATCGAAAGGCAGATAACCGTATTGTAATACATCGAACACCCCGTCCAATTTTTGCCGGCTGTATGGCGTATTATTAAAGAGGGTTAATCCGTATTCGTCGGCTTCCTTTTCGATTTCGCGGGAAAAACCATGGATGGCTAAAAGTTTTTCATGTATTCTGGAGCGTTTATAATCTCCTCTGCCGGACTTGATTTTTTCCTTTTCCAAGTGCATGGTTAGGTTGTGTTCCTTCACGTAGTGGGCGATTTCATGGCAGAGGACGAACGCAAGCTGGGATTCATTTTCTACTTGTGCTAATAAACCTACATTTACAAAAATATATCCGATCTGGGTAGCGAATGCGTTTACATATTCGGATTTAACCACATAAAACTTCAACTTAGAACGTAAGGCGGGGTCAGACTTCAGAATTTCATCCGCCACCCGATTGACGTAGCGGGTTAAGGTATCCCCAAAAAGCACCTTGCCGCTATTCATCAATTCATCTAAGGCGTAATTGACTTGGAGGTAGAAGCGTTCTTTCTCTTTGGCAATCTTTTTTTTGTCGCCTTGTTTTTTAATGCTTCCCTTAGCTGATTCAAATTTTTCGGTAGAAAGTTTAATAAATTCTTGCGGAATCGTTCCTTTGGCTTGTAAGGGATGATAATCAAAGAAGTCTTGGGCGGAAGCCGAAAGACTGAATGTATAAAAGAGGAGCAGGAAAAACAAAAGCCTGCCACGTTTCAAAAGGATCATGCCCAAAATTAAAAAACTTTATCTTTGCATAGCCCAACCTAATGACAAAATATTTATTGATTCGTGTAAACGGGAGACTTAACGCGGGAGTGATGCATTAAATTTACCGTCGACAATGAGAAAAGGTACATTTTTTGCCTTATCCGTAAGAATAGCGGGCTTAGTAATACACATTTTCCAATTTTCTCACACGAAAAGTGTGTGTATGCCGTGTAGGACGTATTATTTTTTCTAAATTTGCGGTTCTTAGTATAGGAATGTGATCTATACATTTCCAACTAGATAACATCATTCTTTAATACGAAGTTTTACAAAAACCAGTACAGGTTAGATTTTCGTTTTATGAGAAAACTCCTTTGTTTCGTACTGCTATTGTTCCTTTATGTAGGACAGTTAGCAGCAGCCGGAACGCCACCGGTAACACTTCCGCCGGATGGTGGTGGGTTGGTCTTCCGAGAGAATCGGGGACAAATCAAGGACACGAAAGGCTCTCCCCGACCCGACGTGCTTTACACTGCCGAAGCTAATGGCGTTCAGCTCTTCTTCCAAAAAAATCGGGTGAGCTACGTGTACCCCAAGTATGAGGAACGCAAGTCCCTAAGTGGAAAGATGACCCTCCAAGCCACCGAGTTATATCGTATGGATTGGGAGTTGATTGGGGCAAATCCCTATGTCGTCGTCCGCAGTGAAAGCGTTTCCGCTACTGCCGGTGTCAACAACTACATCTACAAGCATTGCCCGCAGGGTATCTTGGGGGTTAAAGCCTACGAGAAAATCGTTTACGAAAACATCTATCCCAACATTGATCTGGTCTTCTATACGGCTTCGCAACGGGAAAGCAAAGCCTTTAAGTACGACTTCGTAGTCAAACCCGGCGGTAAAGTCAGCGATATTAAAGTTCGTTACTCCGCTCACGAATCCTTAAAAGCCAATGCCGATGGTAGCTTAAACGTAACCAACCCTTACGGTCGTTTGGATGAAAAAGCTCCTTACTCCTATCAGGGTAAAAATCAAGTTGGCTCGAAATTTATCGTCAACGGCGATGTGGTTTCCTTTGAAGTAAGTCGGTATGACAACACGCAAAACCTCGTCATTGACCCCTTAACGGTCGTTTGGGGTACGTATTATGGTGGCACACGGAATGAGAATTGTAATGCGCTCACGATTGATGCGCAAAACAATCCGATCTTCGTTGGTTCTACCAAAAGTACAGACTTCCCCGTCAACATTGGTAAGCAAACGCTGACCAATGACTATGCCGACCTTTATGTGGTGAAATTCAACTCCGCAGGGGCAAGACAGTGGGGAACGTACTACGGTGGTTCGGATGATGACGAAGCCTATGATGTACACACCGCCGCTAACGGTAACGTGGTTGTTACGGGTGCTTCGGGTACTATCGTTGGTCCGCTCCCTGAAGGAGACTTTCCGACCACGCCGACGGCATCACAGCCTACCTTTGGTGGTGGTCGTTTGGATGCAATCATGCTTTATATGACTCCGTTAGGTGCGCCGGTTTGGGCTTCCTACTTAGGTGGTGGTACGGGCGGTGCGCCTAACTCTACCCAAGAAGGAGAAGATCAAGGTCGCGGTGTTGTCGTTAACGCGCAGGGTGAAATCATCATGGTGGGCTTTACCATCTGTACCGATTTCCCTACGGCATCCGGCGGTTCGGTGAACTACACCAATAACTCCGGTGGATATGATGCCATTATCACTAAATGGAATCCAACCAATGGTCAAGTGATCTGGTCAACCTATTACGGTAGTACCTTAGATGATGCTGCTGAAGGTATTGACATAGATCAAAACGGTAATTTCTACATCACGGGTTATACTAAATCTGCTTCCTTCCCTGTGGTGGGCGCGGCACATCAATCGACCTGTAATTCCTGTGTCAATAACTTAGAAGATGCTTTTGTCTTAAAGTTCAATAGCAACACTTCGTTGGCTTGGGGATCGTTCTACGGTGGTTCGATTGATGATCGCGGTAGAGGCGTTTCCGTTTCACGCGACGGGAGTACGTTATATATTATCGGCTCTACCAACAGTAACAATAATATCTCTACACCCAATTCTTTCCAACCCAATTATGCTTTAGCTACCGATGCTTTCATCGTGCAGTTTAACGGGGCTACGGGTCAAAGAAACTGGGCTTCCTATTTGGGCGATGCTTCTACCGATAACGGTATGGCGATTACCCAAGACGGCAACCGCAATGCTTATGCCGTAGGTTTTACCGGCAGTGCTTCCTTCCCGACCAAGTTTGCTTTACAAGGCACAAAAGGCGGTGGCACGGACGGTTTCTTAACGGTGATTAATGCGAACGGACGTTCTACCCGCTATTCTACCTTCTACGGTGGCGACCGTGCCGACCGTGCCAATGGAGTAGCAGTGGATAATACCGGTGCTATATACGTATCGGGTGAAACCCAAAGTACCAACCTCCAGCAGTCCGCACCGATTTTCCAAAATACGAATCGCGGTGGTCAGGAGGCATATGTGGTTAAATTAAACTGTAATCCGATTCCGTTCCAAGTTACGGCACAAGGCTTGAATGCCGTTTGTGCTAACGCAGGTTGTATTGCTTTGAATACCAATCCTGCGGGTGTGCGTTTCTTCGGTCGTGGGGTACAACAAGGTAATGCAGGCGAACCCGACCGTTTCTGTCCTAACTTAGTGAACAATGTTCCGGGTACATATACAATTAAAGGCTACCTCGCCGATGCTTGTAACGACTCGGTGGATGTAACTATTACCATTATTGCAGTTCCAACGGCTACCGTAACGGGTATTCCTTTAGGTACGATCTGTCAAGGTGCGGCTCCGTTCCCGTTAAATGTTACTTTGTCTTCGGGTACGGCAACATCGGTAACGTTCTCCGGACCGGGAATAGAAGGTAATAATTTCTTTAATCCGAGAAATGCAGGAACATTTGAAGTATCCGCTGAAGTGGTAACTTCTCAAGGTTGTACATTGACGGTTAAGGCTACAATTACGGTTAATCCCAATCCGACACCGACGATTTCCATTGCTCCGAATGCTGACCTTTGTGAATTAAGTGCTACGGGCATTCCGATTAACTTAAATCCTCCGGGTGGTGTGTTAACGCCGATTCCGGGTGTAGTGGGTACTTCCTTCTTCCCGAACCAAGCGGGCGGGCCTGGTGTAAAACGTTTAACGTACACGGTTACGCAAAACGGATGTACGGGTACTGCTACGTTGGATGTAACGGTTACTCCGGCGCAGAATGCAACGATCACGATTGCTAATGCACCGCCGAATAATACCTTCTGTATCTTGGACGGTAACAGCTATGCTGTTTCGACGAACGTTCCGGGCGGTACAGTATTGTTAAACGGTCAAGCGACAACGGCGATCATCCCGCGTAACTTACCCGCAGGCACGCATACCTTGACGCTTAACATTCCTCAAGGTCTTTGCTTCCGCACCACAACGAGTACGATTACCATTACGCCTTCCGTTCCGTCTTCTATCACTGTTACACAAAACAATATTTGTGAAACACAAACGACTCCGGTTTCCGTTTTCGTTAATCCGGCAGGTACTTTAACTGGTCAGGGATTAAACATCACGGGTAGCGGTAATAATTGGACGATTAATCCTCCGTTCACGTCGGGTTCTTTTACTTTACGTTTAGTGCCAAATGCAGGTATATGCGCACAAGAAACTACGGCTACTTTCACAGTAACCGCTGCACCGACGGCAGTCATCACGGGTATTACCCCGGGTCAGTCCTTCTGTGCTGGTGATAATCGTTCGTATCCGTTGACGGCAACCGCCGGCGGTAACAACATCACCAATCAAGGTTCTTGGTCGGTGAACGGTACGCCTATCGGTGCTTCGTTTATTCCTTCACAGTTTGGTAATCCATGTCCGAATAACTTGACGATTACCTTCACACCGAATCAAGGGGTTTGTGCCAGATCGGCTACCCTTCCGGTCAGTATCGTTTGTCAAGTACAATCCACAATTACCGGCATAACGAACGGACAAACGTTCTGTAATACCGACAGAAATACAATCAATTTGATTGGAAATCCTGCCGGCGGTACGTGGTCTATAAGCCCAAGTATTCAGGGATTTAACGGTTCTTTCATACCTTCGAGTACTCCTCAGGGTTCTTACACCGTTACTTATACGCCTGCACAAACAGAATGTGCCTTACCTGCTACGGTGAGTTTCATCATCACGCAGGCGCAACGTTCGTTTATTTCGGGTGTAAATCAAGGACAATCTTTCTGCTCTACTGATACGAGAGCCTATCCGTTAACAGGTACGCCTCCGGGCGGTACGTTCAGTGGAACGGGTGTGAATAACAATACATTCACTCCGTCGGCTACAGGTGTTCAGCAAGGCTCGCAAACCTTTACGATATTATACACACCTGCGAATACAGTTTGCGCTTTACCGGAATCATTAACGGTAACAGTAGCGGCACCTGTCAATACAACCATCACGGCAACGCCGGCAGGTCCGTATTGTACGACATCCAACAACCCGATTAACTTTACGGTTAATCCGAATGTGGATGCCTTAAACCAACCGATTAGCGGAACGTGGTCAGCTTCTCCGGGTGGCTTGAACATTAACACTGTTAACGGTCAAATTTCTGCACCTTTCACGGCAGGAACATATACGATTACCTTCACGCCGAGCGGTTGTGCGCGTCCGAGTACGACGACGATCACGATCAGTGAGTCGCCGACGGCAGTCATCTCGATCAACCCCGTTGGACCTTACTGTATCACTGATAACGTAGCGAAAACACTTACTGTTTCAGGTGGTATTCAAGGTACATTCAGCGGTCCGGGTGTAGCAGGTAATCAGTTTACGCCGGCTTTCGCGGGTGTAGGTACGCATACGATTACGTTCACGCCGACATCCGGTACTTGTTTCCGCGCGGGAACGTTAACCGTTACGGTGAATAACTTAACGCCGTCTTCGATCAGAGGAGTAACGAATGGTCAGACGTTTTGCGAATTGAACTGTTCTAACATCACTTTAGAAGGAACACCCGCAGGCGGTACTTGGTCAACTTTACCGAACATTCCAAACTTTAACGGTACGTTCCAACCTTGTAGCTTGAGCCAATCGGGTAGCTATACGTTTACTTATACGCCCCCGGCATCGGCTTGTTCGTCGCCTTCTTCGGTTTCTATCGTTAGAATTCCGGCGCAAAACTCGTTCATCTCCGGCATCTTTGAAGGACAAAACTTCTGTGTAACTACTACAACACCTGTTCCTTTAACGGGTATTCCTACGGGCGGAACGTTCAGCGGTCCGGGTGTGGTTGGCAATCAGTTCGTACCTTCAGTTGCAGGTGTTGGTCGCCATTGCATCACTTACACGCCTGGTAACGACGTTTGTGCAAAACCCGTAACGGTTTGTGTGAACGTAACAGCGCAAGAACAATCGCGGATCACTTCCCCGGCAGATAATGCCCAGTTCTGTAGAACGGATAACCGCACGGTTAACTTAACGGCGATTCCTTCGGGCAGAGGTGAACAATTCTACATCGATAATAACTTTGTAGGTGCTTCGTTCATTCCTTCTACCTTATCGGTTGGTCAGCATACGATTGAGGTTCGTTATCCTGAGTCGGCTTGCGTAGCATCTTCCAGCATTCGTATTAACATTTCCGATGCACCGACCCCGACGATTACGGGCGTTGCTCAAGGACAGGTATTCTGTATCACCGACAACAACAGCTATCCTTTAGCAACCAATCCGGTAATTGACGGTACGTTTACGGGTCCGGGTGTTACCAATAATGCTTTCAGACCTTCTGTAGCAGGTATCGGTACGCATACGATCCAGTGGACTCCTGCTCAAAACGCTTGTGGTCTGCCGACATCGGTAACGGTTCGTGTGGATAATCAAACACCTTCTCAAATCTTAGGCGTTAATAATGGTCAGACGTTCTGTAATGTCGTATGCAATACGATTACCTTAACGGCTAACCCGGCAGGTGGTACTTGGAGTATCACTCCTCAGAATGCTAACTTCAACAACGGTACGTTCAATCCTTGTAGCTTACAAGTAGGAAGCTCTACGATTACCTATACACCGGTGGGTACAGCTTGTTCTACGCCGAGTTCGGTAACGATTTCCATCCTTGATGCTCCTGCTACGACGATTGCAGGCGTAATTGCCGGACAGGCTTTCTGTTCTACGGATCAAGTTTGCTATCCTTTATCGGTAGCTCCTGCCGTTAACGGTACGTTCAGCGGTCAAGGTGTGGTAGGCAACCAATTCTGCCCCAGAGGTTTATCGGGGGATATTACCATCACATTTACACCTGCTCAAGGCGAGTGTGCGAAAAGTTCTACGGTTCGCGTCAGAGTAGCCAACGAAATCCAAGCCATCATCGGTGGATTACCGGCAAATCCTGTTTGTTCTACGACTCCGTGTTTTAACATTACGGGTTCTCCTACGGGTGGTCAGTTCTTCTTTAACGGTGTTCCGGGTGGTACGCAATTCTGTCCTGCACAGTTTGCGGGTCAGTCGCCGGTAACGGTTCGTTACGTTCCGCCGCAAGGTTCTTGTGCCAGAGAAACGTCGGGTACGATTGTTATCACGCCGGCACAGCCTTCCTCGATTACTTTATCTCCGACGACGGATACCAACATCTGTACAACGTCCACGTTTACGGTAACAGGTTCGCCCGCCGGTGGTACGTTTACGATTGAGGGACAACCTTTAGCAGGTAATCCCGCTACGATCAACGCATCACAATACGGCACAGGTAACAAAACGATCATCTATCGCGGTACGAACGGTGCTTGTGAATATGCTGAAACGTTAACGGTTACGCTGAATGCTCCTCCGAATCCACAAATCGGTGGCTTACAGGCGTTCCCATATTGTCCAACCGTTAATGTAGCTACTCCGATGTTCGGTACGCCTGCGGGTGGTACGTTCCGTGGTCCGGGTGTATCGGGTAACAGCTTTATCCCGAGCCAAGCAGGAACAGGTACACATCAGATTTGTTACAGTGGTGTGTTCAGAGGTTGTGCTTACGAAACGTGTACGACGGTAACTGTTCGCAGTGCCGTGAAAGCGCAACTCTTCGGTATGGCGAAAGAATACTGTATCGAAGATACAAACTTATATACCTTTACGGCTACACCTCCGGGTGGTACGTTTACGGGTGAAGGCTTGAATCAGGTGGCTAAAACGGCTGTGGCTCGCTTCAGACCGCGTAACTCTACCTTCCAACCCGGCTTAGTAAAAGTTACCTATTTCGGTGAGTTTGACGGTTGTCCGTATTATGTTGATACCCTTATCAATATCTTACCTTCTACGCCATCTTCGATCAACCCGCCGACTTCGACCTTCTGCGTTTCGGATAACAACGAATATGACTTTTCGGTAGCACCCTTGGGTGGTCGTATTGTGGGTCAGGGTGTTGTGAATAACAAATTTAATCCTTCTCGCGCGGGTGTCGGTTTCTGGAGAATTGACTATATCCCGCAAGTTGGGGTAGGGTGTAATGCTCCATCGTTCACTTTTGTAACGGTTGCACCGAGTTTCTTGGATTTAACCCTTACTTTAGTAGGTCAAAATACGATCCGCGCTTTTGCAACGGGTAACGTCGTGAAATATACCTTAGACGGTGTAGATCAGGGTACATCCAACATCTTTGCAAACGTTGCACCGGGTACGCATACGATCTGTGCTACGGATGACGTAGGTTGTACCGTTTGTGAAACGATCACCATCGGTGCGCAAACTTGTGATTGTCCGACCAACATACGTGCTACCCGAGTGGGCATCACTTCCGCACGTATCGAATGGACGGCAAATACAAGCGCGCAAAGCTACCGCATCGAATATCGTCCGACAGGTACGACCAATTTCTTAACGCAAACGACATCGGCTACTTCGATTGACTTGAATAGCTTACAGTCGTCTACGGAATATGAAGTACGTGTTATTTCGATCTGTAACGGTCGTGAGTCTCAGCCGTGTACAATACCTATTAACACGCTTGACTGTAAAGCACCTGACTTCTTCCAAGCTCGTCAAGTTAACGTTAATGACGGTACGGTTGAATGGGCATTGATTATCGGTGCTTTAGGTTATGAAGTACAGATCAAAGAAAACTCTGAACCCGAATCAGCTTATCGTCCCGTACCGCCCGCTCAAAAAGTCGGCGCAGCGGATACAACGCATACGTTTACGGGCTTACGTTCTGCGGTGGATTACATCACGCGCGTAAGAACGATTTGCGGGGACGGTGAATTCTCTCCATGGGTATATACGTTCTTCACTACCTTAGAATGTGAAAACACATCTAATATCGAAATCCGTGAGGTAAGCTGTTCTACGGCTGTTGTTCGTTGGGATGCTGTTCCACAGGCATTGGGTTATGTGATTTCGTATCGTACCGTGCCTTCGGGCGTGCCGACTTCGGTTCGTTTGGGTGCTGTTACGGAATACATCATCACAGGATTGAATGCTTCTACCAGCTATCAGGCTACGATTGCAACGATTTGTCCTACGGGTGAAGGTGTAACTTCCTTCGTAACCAGTCCGATCTTTACGACGGAAGCCTGTGGTGGTGGTAATTGTCCTGCACCTGTGGCGGTAACGGTGGATGTTTTCGCAGAAACCAAAGAAGCTACCATCACTTGGGAGCCGGTGGATAACGCTACTTCTTACATTGTGGAATACCGCAAAGTAGGTGCTGCTAACTTCATCTCTTTAGTTGCGAATGACTTTACGATTGATGTAACGGGCTTAGACTGTCCGGCTGAATATGAAGTGCGTGTTCGCGCGGTTTGCGGTAATAACTCTTCGCCGTTTGCAACTACGACGTTTGCGTTGAATGATTGCGGCGGTTCGTTCTGTCCGATTCCGAGAAACTTAGCAACCATCGTTTACCAAGAAAACACGACTGATTATGTAGTACGTGTGAACTGGCGTTCGGCGGCTCCGCTGGGCTTCTATTATGAATTACAGTACGCGAAAGCCAACGATCCTTACGGTGATATTCTTCCATTGATGGTAGAACCAATTGATGATACCATGTTCTATCACATCAGCGGTTTGGTTTGTCCCGAAAATTACAAATTCCGTGTACGTACTGTATGTTTCGACATGTCTCGTTCCGACTGGGCGACGATCAACTTCTCCGTTACGCAATGTAACCAACAAGGAGACTGTCCTGCTGTTCAGAACTTACGAGTAGAAGAAACAACCAACTTAACGGGTACGATTTCTTTCAACCGTGTACCGGAAGCCAGAGACTATACCGTTGTATTACGTAACAGCTTTGGTGCGGAAGTAGATCGTAAGACTGTTCCGCAATCGACTAACGCAAGTATTACGGTTCTCTTTACGGGATTAAATCCTGAGCAGGATTATACGGCTATCGTTACGGTTAACTGTACGAATGGCGGAACGTCTGAACCGCGTTCGGTTGTGTTCCGTACTGTTGACTGTATGGCACCGCAAACGTTTGAAGTAGGCGATGTATCGTTCAATACGATTGAGGTGAAATGGGATGCAATCCCGGGTGCATTGGGCTATCAAGTGGAAATCAAGTTCTTTGAAGCTCCTAACTATGATGGTACTCGTTTGGTTACGATCAATAACCCGAATGCAACTTCTTACACGTTTACGAATTTAGAACCTTCGAGACGTTACGAAGCGCGCATCCGTCAGATTTGCGCCCGCGATAACTTCGGCAATCCGATTGCCTTCTCGCCATGGACGTTCACTTCCGGTAATACGGACGATTGTCCTTCGATTACTAATGCGCCTGATGTTACGGGTGTAGTAACTACGTTCGCAGTTGTCAACTGGTTACCGGTTGAAGTATCAAATGCAAAATACCGCGTAGAGTTAAGCACTGATAACGGTAATACTTACAGCCTCTATGAAGAGACGGAAAACACCTTCTCTTTCTTACAAGGTTTAACGTCTTGTACAAACTACCTCGTTCGTGTGTCGGCTTTATGCGGAAACAGTAATGCTTCTTCGCCGGGTGTAACGCAGTTCTTCTCTACGGATTGTAATGTAACTTGCGGTGCGGTTGCGAATACCAGAGTCGTTAGTTCGACAGCTAATTCGATTACTGTTGCTTGGAATGCACCTACCGGACCTGGTGTTGTTGAAAAGTATTTCGTACAATATCGTCGTGTGAGTGATGCTGCCTTTGAACCGACTTTCCCCGGTTTGGATGGAGGTACACAAACAACATTTACAATTCCAAATTTAGTAGCTAATCAGCAGTACATTATCGTTGTTCGTGCTAAGTGTACGAAAGATGGTAATGACTACTCTAACCCTGATACTACCTTTGGTTCTACTAATGGCGGTGGTAACAACTGCGGTACGGTAACGATCACCAACGCTCAGGCAGTAGGTAATAGCATTCAAGTAAGCTGGACGGCTCCGACTAACGGAATAGTCGCAGGATACTATATTACGTATAGTCCGAATGCAGTAACTCCGTATAATGATAATGGTGGTTTGGGCTTACGTTTACCTGTAAATCCAACGTCGCATACGATTGCCAACTTACCGAACGGTGCATACTTCGTTACCATTCGCACCATTTGCCAAAAAACAGATGGTACGGAAGAGGTTTCCAATCCGACGACTACGACGAATCCGGTCGTAATACCGGGTGGTGGCGGTTGCCAAAATGTTTCTAAGAATTCGATTTCTGCACCGATCTTCCAAGTTATTGGTAATAAAGTAAGAGCAACCCTTACTTGGGGTGCTGTTGCCGGTGCTACGGGTTATGTTGTAAGTTACAGTGAAAATTGTTCGACTTTCCAACCCGAGACAACTATTACAGGAACAACTGTAACGTTTGACAACTTAGAACCGAATCGTCAATACTGCTGGCGTGTTAAAACTAATTGTACCGATGGTAGCATCAGCTCTGGTACTGACTCCAGCTTTACTACTCCGGGTTCTTCTTGTGAGGCAGTTACAAGTGTAACTTTCCCTGAAGGCGACATTAAAGGAACGAGTTTGGTGGTAACTTGGACTGCTACCTCTATTGTAAATCAGTACAGAATCAGATGGCGCAGATTGAAAGACAACAATCCGAACCAATGGTTAGGTGAGGTTACTGTTGCAAATTCTCCTAAGCAACATACTATTGATGGATTAACGCCGGGTACGATTTACTTGGTAGAAGTTACGTCCATCTGCCCGACTGGTGGTGGGCCTAACGGTACTGATCCTACGACTTCCAACCCTGTTACTCGTGAAGTAACGACGGCGGGCGGTGTATGTGCAGTGCCGAACGTTTCGATCCTTTCGGGAACGATCATGTGTAGCAACGGTCGTATCGCTTGGACGGAATCCACGTTGGCAGGTGAATACGAAGTACAGTACAAAGAAGCATCGGCTAACTTATGGTCTGCGCCTTCATTAGTACAAACAGGTACATTTGAATTTACGGGCTTATCGCAACTGACGGATTATATGGCTCGCGTTCGCGCGGTCTGCCGTTCAGGTGCTGAATTCTCCGATTATGATACGGTTATGTTCCGCACACCGAGTTGTATTCCGGGTGAAGGTTCTACTTGGCAGATCACTTCCGGTGGTCTCGGCTGGGATGAAGCACACTCGGTTGTTCGTTCGGATGACGGCGGATACGTTGTAACGGGTTACACGTATAGCTGGGGTGCCGGCGAGTGGGATGTTTATTTAGCGAAATATAACGCTTTCGGCGGTAAAATGTGGGATAAAACCTATGGTACGCCGAACCGCGATGAAGGTCGTGCAGTACGCCAAACGGCGGACGGTGGTTACATCATCACCGGTTACACCAACGGTAAAGGTGGTGAAACTGACATCTACGTCATCAAAACGGATGGCTTAGGTAACTTACAGTGGGAACGTTCTTACGGCGCATCCGCTACTTGGGAAGTCGGCTACGACATCCGTCAAACGGTGGATGGTGGTTATATCATCGCGGGTACGCACTTACAAGCAGGTGCAGGCGCGCGTGATGTAGCTATGGTTAAGATTGCTCAAGACGGTGCTATCGAATGGCAAAAAACCTACGGTGGTACGGCTGACGATTATGGTTACAGCGTCGTTCAAACGAAAGACGGTGGCTATGCAGTCGGCGGTTACACGCAAAGTGTTGGCGCAGGTCGTCAAGATATGTTAGTGATGAAAACATCGGCTACGGGTGCTGTCCTTTGGGCAAGAGCCTTAGGCGGTAGTGATCGTGATTTCGGTTACAGTGTAGCACAAGACACGAGCGGTAATATCATCGTAGGCGGTTATGCGCGTAGCTTTGGTGAAGTGAACGGTGATGTACTCGTCGCTAAATTCGACGAAAACGGTAACTCCAACTGGGTAAAAACCTTTGGTAACAGCACGTTTGACTTCGCTAACCACCTCACGACATTGGCTAACGGCGATATTGTATTGGCAGGTGCTACCAGTGGTGAGAAGACCAATGCTACGTTCATTCGTTTGAATGCTAATGGTAAATTACAGGCTTCTCGCACTTACGGTGATGACACGGGTACCGATCAAGGTCGCCAAGTCATCCCTGCGGGTGATGGTGGCTTTGTGATTGCCGGTCAGTCGAACAGTACCTTTGACGGTAATGTACCTGCCGGTAAGAATGCTGAACTTTACCTCATCAAAGCGGATAACAACGGTCAATCTTGTACAGCGTACACGAAAGCATACACGGGTATTCAAGAAAATACCCCGACAGCAACGCCTGCTGACGTAACCACTGCTATCACCAACGGTACGAAAAACAGTGCTTTCAGTATCACGAGTGTTAAAGGTTCTATCGTAGATGATCCTAAATTTGAAGTAGTAACGGTCTGCGCACCGCAAACCTGTACCGACATTGCTAACTTAACGGTTAACAATATCACGGGTATATCGGCGGAAGCAACGTGGACTTCAACCGGTGCTGATTTCTACCAAGTTCGTTATCGTGAATTACCGGCAGGTAATTTCACTCCGCAAGTGAAAACGACGGCAACTACGTACAACCTTACCGCTTTGAAAGCCAACACGGATTACGAAGTGGAAGTGGTAGGCGTATGCTCGGGTTCGATTCAGTCTAATCCGGCTATCGTTCAGTTCAATACGGGTGCCGTTACGGGATGTAATGCTCCTACGAACATTACTATCACGGCTGTAACGAACAGTACCGCAACCGTTTCTTGGTCAGGCGTTCAGGGTGCGTTAGGGTACTTGGTACGCTATCGTAAAGATGAACCGAATGCAACAGCGATTACGATCTCTGTACAGCCAAGCCAAGGTACGGTAACGCTCACGAATTTAGATACTAAAACACGTTATATCATTCAAGTGGGAACGATTTGCAGTACAGGTTCGATATCTTACTCGTTAGAGTATCCATTCGTAACCTTGAGAAGAGCTAACGATGAGGTCAACTTCCAAAACTTCAGCTTGTATCCCAACCCGACGAAAGGGGACTTAACGTTGAATTTCAACGCTACCTCCACAGAACCGGCTACGATTCAGGTAGTAGATATGACAGGTAAAGTGATCTTCACGCAAACGGTTAACACTACTGAAGGCAATAACGATGTGCCGGTTGACTTGAACGGTAACGCGGCGGGTATTTACTTGCTCCGCTTCACGCAAGGTCAGCAAGCGCAAACCGTTAAGGTTGTGTTACAGTAATAAATCAGGTAAATTTTCCTGATTATCAATAATTAGCGATAGGCTTTTGTGCCGGCATTGATGTTAGAATTGCATAAGTTTATGACTTATCCTTTCTACCCGAAGCCCACAAGAGCCTATCGTCTTTTTAATTCAATGATTAAAAAATATTGCAATGAATTCGGAAGACACTCAAATCTTACTTGATATATCGGAATTACCGGCAATACTCGAGCATGCCTTACAAATAGCTACCGATCATCGCGTCAATGAATTAAAAAAAGCATACCCTAACTTACCCACAGCATTAATAGCAACATGGGCGACTAATGTGGAAAAATCACAGACTAAGTTGCCTACGTTTGCCCGTCATTGTTGCCTGATGCCTAGTCTGAGTTTGGAGCAAGCCTCACCGGAAGTGGTTGCGGAGGTCATGCCCTATCCTTCGGGGCAAACAGCAGTGGATTTAACAGGGGGCTTGGGTGTGGATAGTTTTTTTATGGCGCGTAGGTTTCAAAGGGTGATGTATATCGAAGCGGATGCAGAACTTTGCATCTTGGCAGCCTATAATTTCAAGCGTATAGGCGTGAATAATATTGAAATTATAAATACGGCAGCGGAAAAATGGTTAGTGGAACATGAATCATTCGTTGACTTGATTTATGCTGATCCTGCCCGTCGAGATCAACATCAAGCCCGTATCAGTGATCCTGATCAATGTTTTCCGAAGATTAGTCCCTTATTACCGTTAATTAGACGAAGAACACATCATTTGTTATTAAAAACGTCGCCTCTTTTTGATTTTCGAGAAGCACTCAATAGGTGGGAAAATGTTACACACGTTCATTTTTACTCTGTGAATGGTGAAATGAAAGAAATTACTTATGCTTTTGAATTTAGTAGTCCGGTTAAAAAATGCGAATTGTCCCTCAATGCTTATCTCAAGGGACAATGGTTTAAATATCTATATGAATTAAAGACTTGATTGATGTTTTATCATCTACTTTGGGCGTGCTTTATAAATTCTTGGATATAGTTACGCAAGGATTCTGAAATCTGGGCATTAGTTATTTCTTGGGATATGCGCCGGGCTTCGCTAATTGCTTCCGACTTTTTACCGAATAAAGATGGTAATCGGTGCAGTACCGCCATGCGGATGAAGCGAGCCTCGATATTGGCAGGATTTTGTGAGACCAAACGGTCTAATAAATTTAGCCCTTCGGTTGCTTTGCGTAATTTATCTAACGGAAAGTAAGTGTATTGTGCCTCGATTGTTTTGAAGGCGGCCTGATAGGTTTGCCAAATAATATTTTGCGGATTGTTTTTTAATTGCGTTTGCAGGAATGCAAGTCCTTCCTTAAACTTTTTTTCCGATTCAGAAGCGACTGAGAAACAGTTACGCATCACCTCGAATGGATCATCCGCATTCCGGTGTTCCGGCTGAAAAGATGAATTTTGGGGGACAGAAAATACTGAAGTTTTCATAGAGAGTATTAGGTTTAAGCATTCTACCAATAATCAACTAACTGTAACCCAAGCGATAAAGTTTTGTTTGAGTTGCTTTCTACCTATTTTTAACTAATTATTGGGGTGCTTAAAATGGGTTGAAAATCGAAACACGGTCTAAAAGCTATTTTTCTTATTTTTGCCTGCTAATCCTGAAGTATGAAAATTCTGGTAACAGGTGGTGCCGGATTTATAGGCTCACATCTGGCTGATGCTTTGATTCTTGCCCGACATGAGGTTCATGTGTTGGATAATTTATACAGTGGTTTTGAGGAGAATATTCCTACAAATGCTGTCTTTCATCAATTGGACGTTCGTTCAACGGAAACACTTGACCTGATCATCCGCGAAAAATATGATATTATCTTTCACCAAGCAGCACAGTTGGACGTTCGCAAATCGGTTGCAGACCCCGTTTTTGATGCACAAGTGAACATTGTAGGGTCGCTTAATCTATTAGAGGGAGCGCGACAAGCAGGTACACAACAAATCATCTTTGCATCCAGCGGAGGTACGGTTTACGGGGAACAGGATACTTTTCCCGCCGACGAAGCCCACACTATTCGTCCGATTTCGCCGTATGGCGTTGCAAAAGCATCAGTGGAAATGTATCTGCATTATTATCTGGTGCAGTATGGATTGAAATACATTTCGTTACGGTACGCCAATGTTTACGGACCGAGACAAAGCCCCCACGGGGAAGCCGGAGTCGTAGCCATCTTTGCGGATAAGATTCTGAATCGAACGCAACCCCTTATCAACGGAACTGGACTTCAAACCCGTGATTATGTTTACGTTAAAGATGTGGTGAAAGCGAATCTCGCGGCAATGGGTGCTGAAAAGTCAGGATGCTACAACATTGGAACTGGAATAGAAACGACCGTTAATCAGCTTTTTGATGCGATCAATGAACAGTTAAAAGGTGGTTTTGAAAAGCAATTTGCCCCCGCCAAACTCGGAGAACAATTCCGAAGCGTTATTAACCCCAAGAAAGCCTATGTAGATTTAGGGTGGATACCCGAATTTCCTTTAGCCAAAGGGATTCAAGAAACGATGCAATGGTTCAAAGACATGCACGAAGGTTGATTTTAAACTACGTCAATGAGATGAGGAATAAATCTACTGGTATTGTCAGTGATAAATGTATCCGTTTCTCGGATGCCGATACCGCAGGATTGCCCCCCAATCACCCATGAACCAATTACAGGTTTGACTTTGTAGCCTAAATTTTCTTCTAAAAATTCAGGCAGTAGGCAGATTTCCTGTACCACGTAGCCTTCCGAACCGTAATCTCCTTCCGTTTGGGCTAAGGTGATGCCGTCATGTAAAGTTATGTTTGCGCCTTCTCGGGAATAGAATGGTTTTTTAGCATAGCCCGAAGATTTCAAACGATCAGCTTCCTTTTCAAAGTAGGTGGGTAAAAGATTTTCATGTCCCCGAAACATCTCCCATAAAATTGCCAACATCCCTTTGGATGACATTGCCGCTTTCCAGATGGGTTCGATCCAATGGTTAGCTGTTTGGCTTAGCTGTTCGCCGTAGGTTTCATTCATCATCCATTCCCAAGGGTAGAGTTTGAAGATGGTTTCTATTGCACGATTTTCTACGTCAACCCACATTTTTCGGTTATGGTCATAGCCAATATCTTCCACAAAGATAAAGCGTGTTTCGATGCCGGCTTGGATGGCGGTATCGCGGAGGTATTCGGTATTGGAAAGGTCTTCCAAATGATCCTTTACACACGTGAAATAGAAAGGTTGTGTATAGCTACTACCGATTTCCTGCCAAGAAGCGATCAACATTTCATGGATGGCATTGAACTGATCTTTTTCGGGAAAAACGTTTTTCAACCAATCCCACTGCACAACGGAAGCCTCAAACAATGAAGTAGGCGTGTCGGCGTTAAATTCAAAGAGTTTGGGACTCGAAAGTCCGTCATATCGAAAATCAAACCTGCCAATGATGGAAAGTTCGTCGGCTTGCCATGATTGACGAATCAACGCATGATATTGAGGTTCTATACCAATTAAGGCTAAATTATTGGATTCAATCAACCAATCTAAGGCTTGTACATACAGGTCGTAGACTTCATCGGTAGCAGTGCGCAACGTTTCTATCTCTGACTCTGTTAGTCCGTAATAGGCTGTTTCGTCCCAATACCTGCCTTCATCCGTTTGATGATACATGAATCCTAATTGTTCGACCTTCGTTTCCCAATTTTCGCGGGGTGTAATTGATTTTCGGTACATGCGTGTGGAAATCGTTTTGTCAGGCAATATAAAACCGATAAGCGGGATACGAAACCAATCGCTTACTTTTTTATTACGTTGAAATTTAATAGTTTTGTAAACGATCTATAACCTGATGATGAAGTTCCTTACCCTATTCTTCTTTTCCCTGCTTCTTTTCCCTGCTTCTTTAATCGCGCAGGATACCGTTTTTGTGAAAGCCTTTCGGTTTGATGACTACAAAACCAACGGCTATAAGGGCATGATTAAGTTTCCGCCCAAAAGCGAACGGATGGAAAAAGTGCTGATGCGCTACAAGTTGCGCTGTCCTTACGAACGGAATTGCGGAGAATGGGACTATCTGGCATATGTCTTTTTATTGGATACTACCAATAAAATAGATACCATTAAGCGGACTACGCCTAGCTTCCGCGTCAACGGTCAGGAAAGGGATTCATTAGTATTTATAACTGAAACGGCATATCAATATACCTTTAATAAACAAACAGGTAAGGTTGACTCGACAGCTTTACCGTCGCAAACGTTGGTTCTCTATGAAGATTCCCAAAAACCAACGCAACCGACGGATACGCTGGATGTGTGGAGTCCCTATTACCGTTATACATTTGATGATAATGGTAACAAGACGGATTCGGTGTTGGTCGGTAATGCCATACTTATCCGTAAAATTATGTATGAGTATTTTGAGTATCCCCGCCACGTGGAGCGGTACGAATTGGCTCGATATATTACACCCTACGGTAACTGGTTGACTCCCGACTGGAAAGGTTTTGAGTGGGTTTATGATGTGAGTGATTATCGTCCATTGTTGACGGATTCAGCTTATATTGATGCAAGCAGTTTGTTTTATCCATGGACGGTAGGTTGGTATGAATTATTAGATTTAACTTTTGTCTTTATCAAAGGCACTCCGCCACGTGATCCGCTTTCCGTAACTAAAGTTTGGAACGGAGGACCCGCATACGGCATAGCCGATAACCCGATCTCCAAATTTCTGGTGGATAAACGTTTTACGCTGGAGGAGGAAGCTAAAAATTGTCGCTTAAAGCTCAACGTAACGGGACACGGCTTCGGAGGTACAGATAATTGCGCCGAATTTTGCCCACGAACGCATACCATCATTGCCAACAATACGAATGCCTTTCAAGATGAAGTTTTCAGGAACGATTGTGGCTTAAACCCCTTATATCCGCAAGCAGGTACATGGATTTATGATAGAGGAAATTGGTGTCCAGGAGCGGAGGTAACGCCGATAGATATTGAGTTAAGCCACTTGATCCAAGATACAAGAAATCTGAATTTAGGCTACAAGATTGAGGATTATCGTTGGAACGGACAGGGGTCAGTACCTACCTACGTCATAGAAAGCCAACTGATAACTTATGGTAATCCCAACTTCCAAACCGATGCCGCTGTTACAGAGATCATTACACCGAACCGTCATGAATATTACAGTCGGATGAACCCTATTTGTAATAATCCTGTGATTGTCATACAAAATACGGGTACAGAACTCTTAAAATCTGCCACGATTGAATACGGCGTAAAAGGACAACGGAAGGCTATCTATTCATGGAATGGCGAGTTAAGATTCTTGGAGAAAGAAACATTAACTTTACCACCTTTCACTTGGGGAAATTGGGATGGCGACATTAACATCTTTGAAGCCATTATCAGTAATCCAAACGGCAAATCGGATCAATATGCACCAAACAGTCGCATGGAATCGGTCTTTGAAGTGCCGGATGTGCGTGATTCTACGATTGTTGTTCGCGTGGTAACTAACCGTCGTTCATCTCAAAATGCGTGGCGAATTACCGACGCTAATAATAAAATCGTAGCGCAACGTCGAAGTAACCAAATGCGCCCTGAGTCGTTAACTCGTGATACGCTAACGTTACCGAAAGGATGCTATCGGTTCATCTTTACTGACCAAGCCAAAGATGGATTGGAATTTTTTGTAAACAATGACCGCAACGGGATTGGTAGGGTTTCTTTAGGAAACGTTGACCAACCAACCAATGAATATAAAGCCTTTCAGCCGAATTTCGGTACAAACATTGTCTATAACTTTACGGTAGGCTTCTCTTTAAACAACGATACCGTCCCCTATTATACGTCTCGTGTTAAGCAACATGAATTAGATTACGGGCATTTTTTCGTTTATCCAAATCCGAATGATGGTCAATTCGAAGTAACGTTTGACTTGCCTCAGCCCCAATCGGTTCATTTGCGATTACGCAATACCTTAGGGCAAGAGATTAAAGCCTTTGATTACAAAGCTGTTTCCTTTGAAACCATGTCTATTGATTTGCGGAGTTATCCGAAAGGGGTTTATTTCCTTCAAATGGAAACCAATCAAGGCATGGTAACTCGAAAAGTCGTCTTACAGTAAATAATTCTAATTACATGTACGTGCTAATATCGCAATCCATTAGCACGTACATGCGTATGGATTAACTTCTCAAAGCTCTTTGGGCTTGAATCGTATGCCTTACGTTATGCGCAATCAAAAAACGAAACACATCACCTAACTTTAATTTGATAAAAGGGGATAAGGTCGTTGGGATGCGGTAATCTAAGGATATATCATTGGCTTGCTTAAAAATATCCAATAACTGCTTTTGCTGGTGGATGATCTCTTGAACGGCGGTTTCATTGACTGCTTCTGAAGATGGATTATAATTCTTAAAAGCCGGCATTTTGGTACGCGGTTGTTTCGTTTGTGGGTCTAAAAGCATGGAGTTTACCGCGTAGTTTCCTAACCAACCTGGCTTGAAAGTCTGTTTTGCATGTTTGCCTTCTGATTTTAGCTTTTGGATAGCTTTTTCAAATTCCGGTAAATAAAAATGCCCGTAACGGTTGAGGTGTTCAAAACACTGTAAGGCGTTCCATTTATCGGGTGCAGGGGCTTTACGTAGGTCAGGGGCATACGCGCGGGCAAACTCATGCTCCAAAATTTGGAGTAAATCTTTCGTTGTTTGGGTTACGTCTTGCAGTAACTCTGTGTGCGGGATCATACTCATCTTTGTTAAATTAAAATTCACCGAAGAAAATCATGGTTTTATCGTCTTATACGATGCGTTGATCGAAAAGTTACAACTAAGAGAATAAGACATGATTAAACGATCTCTATGTGGTCGGGTAATTCGTTAATGTCATCTTCGGCGCGGATGATGTATTGGTCAAAAAGCGGTCGCCATGAAGCCATCAGTTGCAGGAGGCGTTCCGAAGGGTCATCATATTGAAAAATAGTTGCTAACTCTTGGTGCATTCGGTCTTGATCTTCTTTCGGGAGATAGCCTTCCGCGCCTTTATCAAAAAGAAGAATCGCCGTTTTTTCATACCAAGAGACGAAAATCAATGTACCGATGCGTTCTTTCGTTTCGTGGAGGTGGTTGCGATGAAAAGTTGCCTGCGCATGAAGTTTCACGTTTTCCCGCATTACTTTTTTCGATACAAAAATCCTTCGCAATGGATGCACATACCAACCCAATGCCCAACCGATGCCGGCACCCGCTAACGCTGTAAAATAAATATACTCATCGTGAAATTCATGGGGCAAGTACATCACTAAGGTAAAAGCAATCAGAAAGCCGATCAGCGCGAAAGGATAAGCCCCTTCTCGATATTTTCCGCAGGAAGCAGTCATCGCCGCCACTACTTCGATGCCGGAGGTACTTTCAATATCCTCAACGGCTTGGCGGAGTTTTTTTTGCAATTCGGGCGTAAAACGCTTTTTCATGCTTGAGTTTGTTTAGCTTTTCATCGCGTCTAATTTTTCAACCATCATTTGATTGATGACTTTAGGGTCGGCTTTTCCTTGCGAAAGTTTCACTACTTTTCCCACCAAAAAGCCGGCAATACCCGTTTTTCCGCCCAGATATTGTTGTACTTGGGGTTGGTTTTCAGCGATTGCCTGATCAATCCATGCCGAGATTTCATCTGAATTGCTGTCCAATATAACGTTCAGTTCGGTTGCTAAAGCCAATGGAGTAACATCCGTTCGTTTCAGCAGTTCTTGGAAGAGTTGGTCTTTGGCGACCGTCAGGCTCACTTTGCCGTCATTCACCAAGTTAATCAATTCAGCTAAAGTTTGTGGGATAATTGGAAATTCGGTAATATCTATCGCCATTTCATTAAGGTAACCCTTCACTGAACCGTTCATCCAATTAGAGACCGCCTTTTTATTAGAACAACTCTTCAATACTTCCTCAAAATATTGCGCGAATTGTTTTTGTTCTGTTAATAGGGTTGCATCATGTTCCGGTAATCCGAATGCTTGGGTATATTTTTCAAAGAGGGCTTCCGGTAGTTCAGGTAAAGAGGCTTGTATGTCGGCTATATCTTGAGTAGATAAGACAACGGGTAAGAGGTCGGGTTCAGGGAAGTAGCGATAATCGGCGGACGTTTCTTTGTCCCGCAACCCGAAAGTCGTTCCGGTGGAAGCATCGAAAGTGCGCGTTTCCTGAAAGACTTTCCCGCCGGATTCGAGGACTTGCTCCTGACGGATAGCTTCGTAAGCAATAGCTTTACCTACGTTAGAGATTGAGTTGATGTTTTTAACCTCTGTGCGTGTGCCGAAAACGGTTGATCCTACGGGCATAATGGAAACGTTGGCATCACAGCGGAGGCTACCTTCTTCCATATTACCATCACATATGTCTAAGTATCGTACCAATTTCCGTACTTCCGTCAAGTAAGCCATGGCTTCTTCGGGCGTTTCAATATCGGGCATGGAAACGATTTCAATCAGCCCCACGCCGGCACGGTTGAAGTCCACCAATGAGTCGTAGAGGTCTTGGTCGTGGTAGGATTTGCCCGAATCTTCCTCTATATGGATGCGCTGAATCCGAATTTTCTTTTGCGAACCGTCCTTTAATCGGATATTTATTGTTCCGTTGGTGCAGATGGGTGTATCGTCTTGGGAGATTTGGTAGCCCTTCGGTAAGTCGGGGTAGAAGTAATTTTTACGGGCGAAATGACATTCCTCCGCGATGGTACAGCCCGTAGCCAGACCTATTTTGACCGCCATCTTGATACAATCTTGGTTAACAGAGGGTAGCGTTCCCGGATGCCCCAACGAAATTGGTGAGATACGGGTATTGGGTTCACCGCCGAAATCAACGGCTTCGGGGCAGAAGATTTTGGATCGGCTGTTTAATTGAGCATGGATTTCTAAGCCGATTACCGTTTGATATTTTCCCATCGAACATAATAGTTTTGGCAGGCAAAGATAGGAAAAAGCCCCAATCCAATGTTAGGTTAAGGTTACTTCGCTAAAAATATATTGAAATATTAATATATTTTTGGTGTAATTTCTTTCATAGAAACAATTACTTCCCGTTGAGTTTCGACTGTGCGGCACTTAGCCCCTCATCCACACGCGGAAAATCAGGCTTTTGTCGCTTACACTCCATAAACGCATTAACGGCTTTTTGATATTCCCCCGCCATGAAACAAGCTCCCCCGTAATGATAATAGTATTCGGGTTCATTCTTTTTGACGGCTATGGCTTTCTCAAAAGCGGCTACGGCTTGCGTAAATTCATGCTTTGCACCATAAATTTGCCCGATATAATACCAGCCCACGTCGTATTGTGTGCTGATACTCACGGCTTTTTGGAATAGAGGCAGTGCTTCATCATATTTACCGGCTAAATACAACGGATAGGCTTTTTTACCATACTCGGGGGCTAAAACGCCCGTATAATAAAAGCCTGTAAATTCGTTACCGGGATAATGTTTATCGCAAAGTTTCCAGAGGGAATCGGCTTTTTCCAATTCACCGTAAAAACAATACGCTGAACCTAAATCTAAAAATCCTTCCTTGAAGACGGGTAAAATTTTCAGTGATTTCTCTAAATACCCGATAGCCAACTCCAATTTCTTGCGTTTTTCCAAAGAATCTTTGGTGCTGACGGCTTGACGGAGGTAAATTTCTCCCGCGCATTTGTTGGCACGTGTGCTGTTCGGGACGGTATGAACATCCTTTAAGTATAATGTTTCATTGGAGTACCAGTCTTGATTCCGAACAAAAATTCGCGCCCCTGCTACAGTTGTCAGTAGGGCTAAGACACCCGTAAGGGCATATTTTCCCGTTTGCGCATCCATTTTTTGGATTAACCACACCGCTCCAACCCCTAATGCAATCGCAAAAGCGATGGATGACTGAAACAAGAAGCGTTCCCCCATCATACCGCCTAAGTTAAATACGATATTGGAAACGATGGAAATAGAGGCTATGAAGAAAAATGCACAATAGGCATACAAGTTCTTATGTTTCCAACCCCACACGGCTAAGGAGGCTAAGCCAATATATACCAATAGCGATACGATAACCCCTACATCGGAAAAGTCCCGATAAGGTATCTGATTATACGTATAATCGAAAGAAAATGGATGCGGAAAGAACAACAAAGCCAGATATTTCCCTAACACAAACATAATGGTGGCATACTTCTCCACAGGTGATTTTACGAGGAAATAAGGGTCTTGGAAAACGTCTTTAACCAACGTTTCGGTATTCAACCCCGATGCCGCAATCCGAATAAGTGCGTATAGGAAGAATGTGATTAGAAATGGATAAGAAACTTTTAGGGCATCCTTGATCTTCATGGGTGTGAAGAAATACAAGGTTACCGGGATGATCGCCAAAAAAGTTATTGGATTTTCTTTCGCCAACAGGGCTAAAAAGTATAGAAATTGCGCCCCGAATGCCAATCCCTGACTTTTGCGATGCTCATTCAGATACTTGAAAAAAAGTAAAAGCGAACCGAACATGCACAACATCGCCAAGACTTCATCACGTCCTTTGATATTGGTAACGGCTTCGATGTGTATGGGATGAATGGCAAAAATCAGCGTTGCCACAAAGGCGATGAGCGGTTCTTTAGGGAAAAGGTATTTTCGTAACAATAAAAGCAACAAAAAGCACGTCAAAGCATAAAAGACGATATTCAAAAAGTGGCTTACGTATGGATTTTCACCGAAAAACTCCCATTCCGCCGCAAAAGTAACCAACGATAGCGGACGATAACGCCCCCCGGGAAGGACGTTTTTATCCATCCCGCCGATAAACGAATCTTTCGTTAAGATGTCTTTGATCCCTTTTAATCCCTCTTTGGTGAATCGGTTACCGACCGAAACCATGCCGTCATCCACCGCATATTTATTTCCAATCGAATTACCATAACATAGAAAGATAATCGCCACAATTAACCATGCTTGTCCCTTAAAGTTCAAAAAAGGAAACAACACCCATGACCTTGGGTCAAAATCACTGCCCGGAAAAATGCGATTTACCCGCTTGGTGGAGGCGGTTGTAGTCGGTTCTTTATGGACGGATGGTTGCGGGATGGGGCGTTGATGCTTTTTTGCCATGAAATTCCTTTTCGGTAAGCAAATTTAAGCCTAAAACCGAATGTTTGAAATACGAAGGCGTATTATGATGCGTTTTGTACGATAAAATATGCCGGACAAAGGTTTATTTTGCAACTCTGACTGCCAAAATCATGCGAAGCATCCGATTAGCTGACCTTTTACTCTTGTTTATCATCCTCAACGTTCTACCGCAATGGATGGTACAGGGGCAAACACCTTCCGAACTGCTCCTTTCCGGTCCCATGGCGAGTGCTACGGGGCAAGATTCCACGATTATTTGGTTGCAGACTACGCGCTCGACTCAGGCTTCTATTCGTTATCAGGCAGTTGGCAAGGATTCGGTTCATTATTCTATCGTTGTAAAGACGGGTTTTGATAATATAGCCCATATCCCGCTTAGAAATTTGAAACCTGACACAGAATATCGCTATGAATTGTGGTTGAATGACCGCTTATACCCGTTGGGATATAATTGTCATTTCAGAACTGCCCCCAATTCGATTCGTGATATTCGATTTGCGACGGGTAGCTGTGCATGGGTGTGGGGCTTAGCTTATGATCCGAAGAAGCCTTTTCAACGACCTTACACACTCAATAATGAACTCTACCGTAACTTATTAAAGCATTCACCGGAATTTATGCTTTGGTTGGGGGATAATCTGTACCTCAACGGCAACGAGATGTACCAAAGTGCAGGCATCCGTTATCGGTATCGTTATGCTCGGAGTCTGACGAATTTACAGCCGTTTATGGGACAAACCTCTCATTTCGCCATCTGGGATGACCATGATTTCGGTCCGAATGATTCGGAAAGTAATTTTGTGTTGAAAGACACCTCCTTAAAAGTTTTTCAAGAATATTTCCCATCCGTGCATGACCCGAGCGTTTCTTTTAAGGGTATCACCCGACGGATGCGCTGGGGAGATGTGGAGTTTTTCCTGTTGGATGATCGTTTTTACCGCAATTCCAAGCAAGCCCCCTATACCGTCTTTGGGCAACAGCAATTAGCTTGGCTAAAAAAATATTTGAAAACCAGCACCGCTCCCTTTAAGGCTTTAGTCATAGGTTCGGAAATATTTAACTTTACCCATGTGGGTGAATCGCTCATCGAAGACTTTGAAGCCGAGATTTTGGGACTTTTGGATTACATCGCACAGGAAAAGATCACGGGAGTATTTATCCTTTCGGGCGACCGGCATTATGCGGAAGTCAATCGTTATGTACCTAAGGGTGGTTATCCGATCTATGAATATTGTATTTCGCCGATGTTATCTCCGCCTGCCTTTTTTCTAACTTATAAGCACTCACCAACGCGTGTGGGAAAATTATCTTTTAATAAACGCAATTACGGCATCGTAGATATTACCGGAAAAACGCCGAATGACCGCAAACTTTCGGTCTACATTTATGATCTGAAAGGACGTTTTCGCTGGAAACATGAAGTTTATTTGAAAGAATTGCAGTTTGCCTCAGTAGGGAAGGTGGCTAAATAGCGGATTGGATGCCAACGTTTTCGCTTCAAATACGTATCTTGTAGCGATTTTTTATTTTTTCTATGTCCTCCAACAAAGGCAAACTAAAAACGTTACAAAAAGTAACGAAATATACAACTTCGGGCATTCGCTTGGTGTTGATATCGGGAACAATCCTGCTGGCGGTGGCTTGCGGGCGTGGTTCTTCTTCCCGAACGACGGTGATCCCGCCCGTTACACCCAACGGCATGTCTTCCGGCTCACTCCGAAAAGATAGTACCTATCGCAATACATCCCGAGGCACAAGCGGTGCTAACTCTTACCATCAAAGCGGAACGGGCTACCGGTCGGGATCGTCCTATTCTTCCGGAGCGACTACGACTACACAACCCAAAAACAATTATTCCACCCAATGGGATAAATCCGGCAAAAGCACGTCTACCGGTGGTCATTCTTCAACAGATGGCGGTTCTCATAGCGGTTCGGCAACCCATAGCAATGTAAGTACAAAAAGCTCTTCATCCACTGCAAGCGGGATTAGCAGAGGCGGTTTCGGAGCTTCGGCGAAAAGCAGTTCAGTGAGTTCATAAGTGAAATGATCCTAACGCTCCAAGTATTTCGGCAATGCCGACTCATATACCGTGCGGGCTTCTGAAATGGATAGGGATTCGCGTCCTTCAATCTCGATGTTTTCAGCCGTAACCTGCCCGATGAGGAGGAACGGAAATTCTTTGCTTGATAACAGGTGTTCAAAATGCTCTTTATGATCTGGATGCACGGAAACGATGACACGCCCACCCGCTTCTCCGAAAAAGAAGAAATCGTTACGTACTTTTTCTAAGGGATTGTACACCGCAAAACCAAGTTGATTCGGGAACGCACTTTCGCATAAAGCTACCAATAAGCCACCGTCGGAAACGTCTTTGGCGGAATGAATGGGTTGCTTTTCGATTAATTGCAGTACAAACTGCTGTAAACGATACTCTTCTTCCAAATCTAAGTACGGAGCAGGACTGAATTTGATGTGATGATAATGGTACACATATGCCGAACAACCGATGTCTTCAACGGGATTACCTAATAAATAGATCAAATCACCTACGTTTTTGAAGTGGTTGGACATCGTTTGGGTTAACGTGTTTTCGATCAGTCCTACCATGCCGATGGTTGGGGTAGGGAATACGGGACCTTCTTCCGATTGATTATAAAAGGATACATTACCACCCGTTACAGGAATGCCAAAGGCTTCGCAAGCATCCTTCATGCCCAAGATGCTTTCCTTAAACTGCCAATAGACTTCAGGATTATAGGGATTGCCGAAATTCAAACAGTTGGTAATACCCAAGGGAGTTCCCCCGCCACATACAATATTCCGCGCCGCTTCTGCTACGGCTAAAGCACAACCTTTACGCGGGTTTGCCTGTACATAGCGCGAATTGCAATCCACCGATAACGCCAATGACTTTTCTGTCCCTTTAATATGAACGACTGCGCATTCCATAGGGACGTGATGACTCATTGCCGCCGCGCCGACCGTCGAATCATATTGAGCCGTAACCCATTTTTTGGAAGCAATCGAAGGTTCGCTTAGCAGTTTTAGCAGGACGGGAAGTAAAAGTTCCGGTTCGTGAACGTCAAACGGATTAAAATGCTTAACGTGTTCCAAGTAAGCGGGTTCGGCAAAATCACGTTCGTATATAGGCGCACCACCACCCAAAACCAGACTTTCTGCCGGAATATCACCGACCAACTCCCCATGCCAGAAGTAACGTATGTTCAGCGTATCAGTAACAACACCAATCTGTACGCAGGGTAAATCCCATTTATGAAAGACATTTAAGACTTCTGATTCACGCCCTTGATGAACGATAACCAGCATCCGTTCTTGGGATTCGGAAAGCAGTATCTCGAAGGGTTGCATGTTGGCTTGACGCATCGGCACTTGATCCAACCATAAATCCATACCTACTTTCCCTTTTGCGGATGTTTCCGAAGAAGAACAGGCAATACCCGCCGCGCCCATATCTTGCATCCCGACGACGGCACCTGTTTCGATGAGTTCTAAGGAGGCTTCCAGAAGTAGTTTTTCAAAGAAAGGATCACCGACTTGGATGGCAGGCAGTTGTTCGGCAGAGTTTTCGGAAATATCCTGCGAAGCAAAAGTTGCCCCGTGAATGCCGTCCTTTCCCGTCGCTGAACCGACGATAAATACCGGATTTCCTACTCCTTCGGCAATGGCACTCACAGTTTTATTCACATCCACGATGCCCACCGACATGGCATTGACTAAGGGGTTGGTATTATAACAAGGATCGAAATAGACTTCTCCGCCAACGGTAGGCACGCCGAACGAATTACCGTAGTCGCCGATGCCTTTTACCACCCCGCGTAGGAGTTTTTGCGTTTTCGGTGAGGATAAATCACCAAATCGTAAAGAATTTAACGCCGCAATCGGTCGCGCACCCATCGTGAAAATATCTCTATGGATACCTCCAACACCCGTAGCCGCGCCTTGATAGGGTTCTACGGCGGAGGGGTGGTTATGGGATTCGATCTTGAAACAGACGGCTAAATCGTTGCCGATACCGATCATGCCGGCATTTTCTTCACCGGCTTCAGCGAGGACGTTTTTACCTTTCTTGGGTAGTTGTTTGAGCCATCGGATAGAATTTTTATAGGAACAGTGTTCACTCCACATCACGGAGAAGACACTCAACTCCGTAAAATTAGGTATCCGACCCAAAATTTGGGTGATGTGGTAGAATTCTTCGGGTAAAAGCCCTAACTTCTTAGCGATGTCGGGTGTGGCGGGGGCGGTGTTGAGGTCGTTCACGGTATGCCGGTTTTGAACGGCGAAATTAAGAGGATTACCTAACTAATCATCGTAGTTGTTACAGAGTAATATATAATTTTTATTTACCAAATCAGTTTTTATATATTTGCAATAAAGGAACTTTTTACCATTATGATCTTGTAATTCATTAAAATAATTATCTACCAAAATCTTTCTTTTATGAATTTAGAATTTTTTTCAAATGAAAAAATATACCCAATTTTGATAACAATTATCGGATCATTAATTGGATCATTAATTGGTGTCTGGGCATCACATTTTTTTCAAAAACACAAAGATAAGCATTCTGCAAAATTAGATTTGCATAAATCTATTCGTACAGCACATGAAGAAATTATTAGCAGTTATAATGATCTCTCATTTATATTGAAATTATATTACGCAAGTCTTTGTGCTTCAGAATATGAATCTAAAGAATGTACTGATAAATGTTTATCTGAAATTGAATTAGCTATAAAAGAAAGCAATAAAAAAATGTCAAAAATGTATCTATACCTACCCGAGTCGTATATAAAAGAAGCGGATTTATTTTTCAATGATTTTTACAAACTATACTCACATCTCAAGAATATAAATCATCAAAGTGAAGTCGAAACAAATGACAGGATGACTATTGCTGCTTTAATTAAGATTTTTTTAGATCAGAATTGCTCTCCTTCTCTACAAAAATTGATTACTAAATCAAGAGATCATATCTGTAATATTGATCCCATTACAAAGTGTTTTATTGAAGATGCCAAAACTAAATCTATACTCATAGCTGATTTTGATTGTTGTGGTAATAAGCCTAATCAAAATCATTATAGGAAAGCATCTGAAATTAAAAAAGAAATAACGGTTAGAGAAAACCTGAATATATAACTAAAAGTTTAACCAAAATATTTTTAAAAACATTTATTTCAAACTATTCCGTTCCCAAAACACCCCATCTTGATAACCTTGAATGGAATTATCGGATTCAGCCATCGCTAAACGTCTTTCAGCTAAAAGACAATATTCCAAACTTTGCTCAATACCTACATATTGTCTGCCTAACTTTTTAGCTACAACTGATGTAGTTCCTGATCCTAAGAATGGATCAAAAATTACATCTCCATTTTTAGAGGAGGCTAAAATGATCTTAGCCAATAATTTCTCAGGTTTTTGGGTTGGATGATCGGTGTTTTCAGGCATACTCCAAAACGGGATGGTAATATCTGTCCATAGGTTAGAAGGGTGGGTTAAACGGAAGTTGCCCGATTCAGTCTCATCCCAATCCTTTGGCACACCATCCACTTTGTAAGGAGCGATGACTTTACGCCTCATTTTCACGGCTTCCACATCAAAATGATAATCATCGGAAAGGGTGGCAAACCAAATATCCTCTGAACAGTTTTTCCAGTTGGTTTTTGCACCGCGCCCTTTTTCACGCTCAAAAGTAATTCTATTACGGATAATCATGTGTTTATCCAGAACAGTTTGAATGGGGGCGGAGGATTTCCAGTCCCCACAAATGTAAAGAGAACCATTTGGCTTTAGTTTCTGAATAACTTGCGGTAGCCATGCTTCTAAATAGGTTTGATAACCTTGTAAATCATCCGCCTTAAACTTATAACCGTTGAAATCTTTATTGAGGTTATAGGGCGGGTCAATGAAAATTAAGTCCGCAAAGCGGTTGGGTAAGTTTGGTAATAATGAGAACAAATCGCCATGAATAGTTTTATTTGTAAAGTCAGCGTCAACACTGCTTCGGAGCTTTGGCTCATAAAGTAAATGATCCTCAGAGGTGAGTTGAATGGTTCGGTTTCGTGGAGCGATAACTTTTTCTGTCGACATAAAGACCAGTAAATATAATGCGTTCAAAGTTACAAAATGCTTTGAATGTAACACATTGGTTGTTGAAAGATAAAATAATCTGCAACCTATGATGTTCATGTTTTCTATTGTAATCAATAAGTAGATTAAATTAGATACCCACCCCAAGGCATACTTTTTGTCCTTTTTAGGCGTTATCTTTGAACTTTCAATCAACCTATGACCCATCTATTAGCATTACTGTTCATAGTTATCCTCTCCTCAGTCTCGGCGTTAGCTCAGCTTGCCCGCGAAGAGAAAGTACAGCATTCCCTCCAATCCGTGCGGGTGTATTTTTCCCGCGCCGAACTGACCCACGAAGCCCGAGTCAACCTTTCCGCCGGAACGTATAACCTCGTTTTCAGTGGTTTATCCCAATATTTGGATGAATCTTCCTTGCAAGTAGGGGGGGACGGCGATGGCATCATTCAGGGCGTTAGTGCCAGAACGAGTTACCTCAACCGTACCGTCAAAAATGAACGGGTACGCATCTTAGAGGATAGTTTGGAATTTTATTCCAAAAAATACTATGATGTCGAAAATATCATCTGGGTATTGGAGCGGGAGCAGGAGTTAATTCTGAATAATAATCGGGTAGCCGGTCAGGAAAAAGGACTCTCCACCGAAGAACTCCAAAAGTTGGCGGAATTTTACCGTACCCGTATCCGAGCGATAGGCATTAGTTTGTTGGATTATCGGGATCAGAAAAAGAATGTGGATCAGCATTTGGCACGCATCCGTAATGAATTACATAAGTTTAACTCAGAACGCGACCAACCCACTAAAGAAGTCGTGGTTGCCTTCGTGAAGCGGACGAATGCCCCTGTCAGCTTAAAATTAAAGTATCTGGCGGAAAATGCGTCGTGGTATCCGCATTATGATCTGCGCTGTACCAAGATCAACGAACCCGTAAACCTTTTTCTGAAAGGTAAGATCGTCAACCGCACGGGTATCGAATGGAAAAACGTTAATATCAGCCTTTCCACTGCCGACCCCAATAGTTTTGCGTCCGCGCCGACCTTAGACCCCTTATACCTGTACATCCGTCCCCCGCAACCGAAACCTTATGCCGCGAAAGGAAAAGCGATATACCAAAATGCGCCACCACAACAGGAAATTCAATACAACGAAAAATTGATTGAACGAGGCGGACGTACCGCAGAAGATGCTAAAAGACAACGAGATGCCCTATCAGCCCCAGCACCCTCAGCTGAAAGTGCGGATGAGGAGGCATTCAGTTCTGCCGACTATACTACTACTCATTCCAAATCTCTGGCTACGGAATATATCATCGAATTACCCTACACCATACCTACCGACGGCAAGGAAATCAACGTAGAAGTGAAAAAAATCGAGATGCCCGGTAAGTTCCGCTATTTCGCCATCCCGAAAAAGAGTAGTGATGCGTATCTGCAACTGCAACTCACTGATTGGAATACTTATGACCTGATCGCGGGGCAGGCATCTGTTTATTTTGAAGGTAACTTCGTGAGTAAAACGGCGATAGAACCCTCAACTGCCGATGATACCTTATATGTGGACTTAGGTAAAGACCCCAAAGTGGTCATCGAGCGAAAGTTAGATAAGAAATATTCTTCGCAGAAATCGCTCGGCAGTCAGGTGAAATTGGAGCGTACCTTCAAAATCAACATCAAGAACAACAAAAACGAACCCATCAACTTAATCATTGAGGATCAAGTACCGGTTTCATCCGGCAATCAGATTGAGGTGGAATTTCTCCACGCGAAGGAAGCCAAATATGACGCTACTTCCGGTAAACTGAAGTGGGAATTGGAATTGGAATCCGGCAGGTCAAAGACCTTAGAGATCAGCTACGATATTAAATTCCCCAAAGGGATGGTACTCTATTCCGGTGATGGTGGGGCTGATTATTAAAAGATCATGCGTTTAATCATTTTAATACTAACCTTGATGAACGTTTGGGTCGTATCTGCACAAACCAATGCGGATACGACCCAACGACCGTTAGCTAAACACGGAATCACCGTCAGCATCGGCGTTTGGAATAAAGTACGGATCAATTATGAAAAAGTATTTTATCGTCAGCAAAAAGCCTTTCCGATTAGTTTTACGACAACCATTTCACAGCATTACGCTATATTTAGGGGTACTACGTTTTCGGCGGGTTGTCGGTTTTATGGTGGTAAAGATGTTCCTGACGGCTTTTATTTCCATCCCCGATTTCATATAGGCTATTTTTACCCAAACGTTATCACCTTTGAAAGTGAACAAATCGGTACACCTTTTTGGACTTTTGGTTTCGGGGGACAGCTGGGGTATCAATACGTTTCAGAGGGTTATCCGCGTTTTGTGTTTGATACGGCTTTGGGCTTGAAATACTTACCCTTACCTACCCATGCCGTAAAGCCCTATTCTTCTATTAGAAATGATGAAGGCTGTGATACTCCCGGAATATGTAGTTTGAATAATCCTTCATTTTATTGGTATGCCCTTGGGGCAGGTTCTATCTGGGAAGGACGTATTGCGATAGGGCTTATGTTTTGAGAGCCTAATAGAAGCATCATATATTAATCTCAAACAGGGAGTAATGTGCATCACTCATCCCTAACGCCCGATAAACGGCAATAGCAGGGAGGTTGTGCTTATCAGCGTATAATTTCACGGAAACAACCTGATTGACTTTCGCTTCAGCTAAGACATGTTCATACAGCAAGCGAAAATAACCGTTTTTACGAAATTCCGGTACGACGTACACACTTTGAATCCACCAAATCGGTCGGTTACGCCAGTCGCTCCATTCCACGTTGGTCATTAGTTGGGCAACGATTTTGCCGTTGACTTCCACCACGCGATAGATGCCTTTTTGTTCGTCCGTTAATACGGATAAAACGCCTGCCAATGCCGTCTCGGGATGAATTTTCATGCCTTCCGATTCCCAAGCGACGGCAATATTATTTTGAGCAATCTGCGAAGCATCGGCAAAGGAAGCGCGCCGTATCAAGTAATCCATTAATAGAACTTATATTCTTTTGACGTTAAGAAGGAATAATAAACCATAGCAGGGGTGATCTGTTGGTTTTTGTTAATCATCTCAGTGAAATAATGCCTTTCGTAGGCGGTTGGTTCACGGAGGAAGAATTTTTTATAACATTCTTCCACAAACCGGTTTACATCCACCCGCATGTCCACGCTTGAGGGTACGACCACGTCGGGACGATTCAGAAACGTTCTAATCACCATATCCATGATGGTCTGTTTATCGCCGCTGGCGGTATAAAGGCGTAGCAGTTTGTTGATCTCATCGGTGCTGATGGTCTTATTAAAAAGGTCGCTATACACCACCGAAATATATTCAATATCGGATTTAGAGAACTTCTTGTTCGCTTGATCCTGTTTGATGTTAACGTCTTTCAGTTCATAGATGTATTCTTTACTCGTTTCCTTGCATCCCCAAACCCAAACGAGCAAGAGTAGTACGAAGTATTTATATGCCTGCATATTCATCGGTGGTTAAGATCGCGGTTTGAAGTTTCTGATAATCCTTAGTCTGCTCGAAAAGGCGCGTCAACCGTTCCATTTCAGTTGAAGTAGCGTTTCGGAACAGGTAGCGACGCATCAGTTCGTTCACCTGCCCCTCATAATAATCTTTGGAAGAAAAGAATATTTCCTGAAAATCCTTTTTAGAACTACCGTTTTTAAGAAATAAAATGGTGGCAACACCGTTAACCATGCCTTCCGCGTTGGCGCGTTCATTTTGGGTAGAGTAGCGACCGGCAAAGTTCTCAAAAACCGATAGGACGAAATTCTGCGTACCCATATTAATCTGGTCATAGAAGTAGTTATCGGTACATCGGCGTTGCAGTTCCGTTACATTGATTTTTCCCGAAGCTAACTCCTGTGGGGTACGCATAAAGACCTTCATGCGATCCACTTCATATTGCACCAGATATAAAAAGTCTTTCAGTTGCGGATTATTTTGATTATCCTTAATATATTTTTCAAACAGTAAGATTTGTAGCGAAACGTCCGACGTATCGGCATTTTTGAGGTAGTTTGCCCGCGCAATGTCAAAAGTCCGCGTCCAGTAGTCCGGTTTTTGGAAAAAAGTCTTGATAAACGATTCCCGGTCGGTGGGGTGCATGTTGCGGGATGCCAGTAGGGTTTTGGCACTTTCCGTTTCGACGGTGGTAGCTTTTCTGCCTAAAATATTGATATAGGCTTTATTAATATACGTTTCGATTTTTAGGTCTCTGACTAAGGTATCAGGAACGTATTGATTATTAGGGATAACCTCGCGTATTATCTCCTTTTTGGTGCAGGAAGCAGAGATCAATAATACCATTATCCCAAGAATAGACCACAGGCGCATAGAAAATCCGTTTTACTGGACTAAATTACAAAAATTACGCCAAAATGCGACCAACAATTCGTCCGTTATAAATTACGGATAAAAGTAAAGGCAATGCCTATGGAATGCGGGTAGTTGGTTTCCACTTCTTTGCGGGTGATGCTGGTCAATGAGACCCGAAGGTTGGGTTCTAAAAGGACGGCATAGTCCTTATTCATGCGATATTCGATGCCGAAACCCAATAAACCGCTCACATGCCACGGGTTAAACACGGTCGGAATGCCGAATCGCTGTTCCTCAAGGGCGTTCGGAATCGGCGCGGAAGCCAAATAATTCAGTTGCACACCCGTTGCGGTTGTGAAGCCCCATTTATCATTCCCTAAACGATAAGCAATTCTAATAGGTAAACCTACGTAGTGAAGCGTCTGTGGCATCCGGTAATTGTATTGCTCCAACTGAAAAGCCGACGTATCGGAATAGGGAATAGTGGTAGGTGCTAAACGATCCCCTTTTTCAATGTCCCGTAATACATATTCACCGCTACGGGACGTTTTCTGCATGGTATATTGTGCGCCCGACTGCAACGACCATCTTTTCGTCAAAGCATAATTAAACAAAACCCCCACCTGATACGCCCAAGAGGGATTCATGTTCGTTTGTTCGGCAATGGCTACGGTATCACGCTCTTTGCGGAAGGTCATGCCTCCATCGGGGGAAGAACTTTCCTTGATCGAAGTAAAACTGACATCTCGCGTAGTGTTGACCTGATTCCGAAAGGCTCCCGTTCCTACCGAACCGCCCATGGACCACCGTTTTATTTTGGGTTCGTTATCTTCGATCCATTTGATGTTTTGGGGTAAATCATCCTCTTGGGTAGCGATGAGTGTTGGAACGTTTATGCTAACGTTCGTGGGTACTAACGTAACAGGTTGTGTAGGTACATGAATTAGCTCGATTTTTTCGAGTAAAGATACGGGTACATTCGTTGACTTTGGAAGGATAATGTCGGGTGAAATCCCCGCAGGGTATTGGGAACTAACCAACTGCGCCGTCGGATTCAATAATGAATTAGGGGTTGATAAGTCAGTATTTTCCTGTATCTGTGGAATTAATGTATTATCAGGAATCGGTTGTTTGGATTCTTGCGCAACGATAACCGTTGACGGTTCTTGTCGGTTAGAAGCCATCCACCAAACTCCTCCTAAACTGAATAACAGGATGAGCAAAATCATATTAGCTACTTGCAGGAATCGTTTGTTTTCCCACAAGAAGATCACCCGATTGGAAGATTTTTTTGCATCCAAACGATTACACACCTCCGACCAGACGCACTCGGGAGGTGTAACCTCGTCATCTTTCAGACGGGCTTCCAATTCCGATTCCCAGTCGGGGCGGGAGGTGTTATGTGGCGATTCAGACGGATTCATGGAGGCTTATGACAGAAAAGTTAGCTTCTTGTAATTGTTCTAAGTACAGACGTAGCTGTTTTCGCGCACGCATATATTGCGACTTGGACGTACTTTCCGTGATGCCTAACAGTTCTGCGATCTCTTTGTGGGAATAACCCTCAATCGCAAATAAGTTAAATACCAACTGATAACCCGTTGCCAACTGCTGAACTGCCTGTACCAACTCTTCATTGGTAAATTGGTTCAGGCTTAGGTCGGCTGATTCATCTTGAACGGTAGCCGTATATTGCTCCCGATCCTGCATATCCACAAAGTAGAGGATGGAGCGTTTTTGGGAACGAAGGTACTTTAATGCCGTATTGACCATCACACGTCGAATCCACGCTTCCAACGGGCATACCTGCTTAAATACCTTTAAGTTCTCAAAAACTTTGATGAATCCTTCCTGTAAAACGTCTTGCGCTTCCGCTCTGCTTTTGCAATACCGAAGGCAAACCGCGTACATCCGTCCCGCATACGTATTATACAGTCGTTGCTGGGCGGAGCGTTCTCCCCGCAAACAGCTTTGGATTAATTCGGCTTCTTCGGTTTTGGTCATGGCAAAAAACGAGCCTGTCTGTGTCATAAAGACCCCGAACCAAGGTTCAAGGTTGCATGATCCGTTAAAAAATTAACTTAAATTAAAAAAGAAGGTGCGAAAATCAGGTTGATCGTCGCACCTTTGTAATATCATTTATGCAGTAACCGCTTCGGCTTTCACGGATTCGGTCATATAATCTTCTATCGGTGGGCAAGCACAAACCACGTTTCGATCTCCGTAACTGTTGTTGATGCGTGCCACCGGAGTCCAGAACTTATGAGTACGCAACCAACGCGCCGGATACGCCGCTTTTTCACGGGAATAGGGGTATTTCCATTCCTCCACCGTAAGCATTTCCGCCGTGTGTGGGGCGTTTTTCAAAACGTTGTCTTTTTTATCGGCAATGCCGTCTACCACTTCGGCGATTTCGCCGGCAATCAGGATCATCGCTTCACAGAAACGGTCTATTTCCGCTAAAGATTCGCTTTCAGTAGGCTCAATCATCATCGTACCGGGAACAGGAAAAGAAACCGTCGGCGCATGGAAGCCATAATCCATTAATCGTTTGGCAATGTCCTCCACCTCGATACCGCCTTTCATCTTGAAGGGGCGGAAATCTAAGATTAATTCATGTGCTACTGTCCCTTTCGTGCCTTTATAAAGTACGGGGAAGTAAGGTTCTAAGCGCGCGCGGATGTAATTGGCATTGAGGATGGCTAATTCCGTAGCTTTCGTTAAGCCTTTTGCACCCATCATACGAATGTACGCATAGGAGATCAATAAAATACTCGAACTGCCGAACGGTGCTGCGGATACCGGTGAAATGCCCTTAGCTCCGCCCACATTCGGCACAATCGGGTGAGAAGGCAGATAAGGAGCTAACTTTTCCACAACGCCAATCGGACCCATGCCGGGACCACCGCCACCGTGCGGAATACAGAACGTTTTATGCAAATTCAAGTGACAGACATCCGCACCAATGTTGGCAGGATTGGTTAAACCTACTTGAGCATTCATATTTGCACCGTCCATATAAACGAGTCCCCCGTTTTGATGAATGATGTTACACACATCGCGGATGGATTCCTCATACACCCCGTGCGTGGACGGATACGTAACCATCAGTGCGGCAAGTTTTTCTTTATGCTCAACGGCTTTTTCCTCCAAATCCATTAAATCAATGTAGCCCTTCGCATCACTTTTCACGACGATAACCTCCATCCCTGCCAAGACGGCACTGGCAGGGTTTGTACCGTGAGCGGATGCGGGGATCAAAGCCACGTTTCTATGTCCCTGTCCGTGATCGCGGAAATATTCCCGAATGACCATCAAACCGGCGTATTCACCCTGCGCCCCCGAATTCGGTTGTAAAGAGACGGCGTGGAAACCCGTAATCTCACAGAGGTATTTGGAAAGTTCCTCAACAATTTGAAGGTAACCCTGCGCCTGCTCAACAGGGACAAAGGGATGCAGTGCCGAAAATTCACGATAGGAAACGGGATACATTTCTGCCGTAGCGTTGAGTTTCATCGTACAAGAACCGAGCGGAATCATGGAGGTCGTTAACGATAAGTCTCGACTTTCCAACATCTTAATATAGCGCAACATCTCCGTTTCCGAACGGTAGGTATTGAATACAGGATGGGTCAGAAAGTCAGATTTACGGATTAACTCATCACTCCACGTTAATTCATTGTCTTTGACTAAATCTTCCCAGTGTAGGGCGTTTTTGGAGGCTTGGGCGACTTGTGCAAATATGGAAACAATCTTTTCTACGTCTTGTAAGGTAGTTGTTTCATCAATCGAGATGCTGTACGAATAATCTTCCCAGACTCGCAGGTTGATCTGTGCTTCTTCCAAACGCTTGTTCAGTTCTTGGGATTTGAAGCCGGCATTGTCCGCTAAATCAATCTTAATCGTATCAAAATGATGTGGTGTAGCGATATGATAACCCAACTTCTGCAAGGCTTTAGCAGTGATGCGGGTTAATTTGTAAACTCTTTGGGCTATCGCTTTTAAGCCTTCAGGACCATGATATACGGCGTACATGCCTGCCATCACGGCTAAAAGCACTTGAGCCGTACAAATGTTACTGGTTGCTTTTTCACGGCGGATGTGTTGTTCACGAGTTTGAAGCGTTAGGCGATAAGCGGGGCGATTCATCGCGTCAATAGACACACCAACCAACCTACCCGGAATCAAACGTTTATAGTCATCACGGGTGGCGAAGAAAGCAGGGTGGGGACCACCATAGCCTAAGGGTACGCCGAATCGCTGTGCAGAGCCTACAACAATATCCGCCCCAAATTCACCCGGAGGGGTTAAGAGCGTGAGGGCTAATAAATCCGTAGCCACTGCTACCAACATATGTTTACCATGCGCTTTCTCTACAAAAGATCGAATCGGGTAAATATTACCGTCGGTTGCAGGGTATTGTAACAATGCTCCGAAATATTTACCGTCAGGAATATTATGGTGGATAATATCCGAAACCACTTCAACCTGTATGCCTAATGGATTCGCCCGTGTTTGAAGCACGGCAATCGTTTGGGGATGCACATCCTCACCGACTAAGAATACATGACCGGAATTTTTATCCCGCGTTAGGGCATGAATCATGGTCATGGCTTCGGCTGCTGCGGTCGCTTCATCCAAAAGGGAAGCATTGGCGATCTCCATACCCGTCAGGTCGGAGATCATGGTTTGAAAATTCAGCAGGGCTTCCAAGCGACCCTGTGCGATTTCCGCTTGATAGGGGGTATATTGGGTGTACCAACCCGGATTTTCCAAGATATTTCGTTGAATGACGGGCGGTACAAGCGTATTATAGTAACCCAAGCCGATATACGACTTATAGAGTTTGTTTTTGCCGGCTACCGTCCGCAGATGCGCTAACAATTCATGTTCGGTCAGCGGTTCTGGCAGGTGAAGCGGTTTACTCAATCGGATACCATCGGGTACGGTGTTGTTAATCAACGTGGATAATGCGGATTCGCCGATAGTTTGAAGCATTTGGGCTTCATCATGGGGGCGAATACCGTTATGTCTGGTGTGAAAATGGTCGGGATGTTCGAGTTCGGGTAACATGAATTTTGGTCAGGATTATAAAGTGAGCGCATTCACCTTAGCTATCAGCATTTCGGGCGAAAAGTTCATCAAAATTACTCGCCTTCCTTCAAATAGAAAAATATAACGCAGGAATTTTGGGAAAATTACGGATGATAAATTTATCTTGGGTAAATGATTCGTTTTTTATAGTATAACCGAATGTCATTATGTTTTTCATGTGTTAATATGATTTATTAATCATTTATTAAACTCATGTTCACTTTTGCGAATAATTTTTTTTTTAGAAATCAGGTAAAATATTTTAATGGGTTTAATTTTGCAAGACGATTAATTGCAGATTGATAGACATGTTTTAGAGTGATTGCTCGATTTTTATACCACAAAGATAGCACCGGGAAGCGTGCTTGCCTTCACCCCATTTGATTCATTAATAATTACTAATTAATACATAATTTAATATCTCATTATTGAATTAATATTGTTAATTTTTGGATATATTTTTAAGATAAAATGGGTGGTTATTGTTAAAAAGATTAATCATTTTAACGGAGCATTCGGGCGCAAAAGGTAACAGAACGGAAAAAATTTCTATGTGAAATTTAATAAAAAATATTCTAATTTATCAATAAAATTGACACTTATTTGCTAAATAAATACCAAATCTGATATTTTAATTATTATATTTTCATCTACCAAAGATTAATTACTGAACAGGCATGGATTGATTTTTTCCATAACTTATTGTGGTTGCGTGTAGGTTAAAATAATGTAAAGCTATTCCTTTCGTGTTGCAACAACGATTATTTGATGTAGATTTGCAAGCAATTCATGTTATAACAAATAATGTCTAAACGTATTTTTGCACCCCATTCCATTGGAAGCCTTACTTTGAAAAATCGCATTGTGATGGCTCCCATGACCCGAAATCGTGCTGATTTTCAGACGGATTCGCCAACAGATTTGACGGCTTTGTATTACAAACAACGTTCCAATGCCGGTTTAATCATCACGGAAGGTACGCAAACCTCCCCGATGAGTAAGGGTTATCTGGCTACGCCCGGCATTTTTTCGGACGCTCAAATCGCCGGCTGGAAGAAGGTTGCCGATACCGTTCATGCTGAAAACGGCTTGATTTTCTTACAATTAATGCACTGCGGACGCATTTCCCATAAGAGCATTTTACCCAATCAGGCAGACCCCTTGAGTGCCTCCGATGTCCAAGCCAACGGTAGTGCGTTTGCTTTTGATGAGGCAGGTAATCCCGGTTTTGTGCCATGCAGCAAGCCCAGAGCGATTAAAACTGAAGAAATTTCGGCTTTAATAGCAGAATTTAAGCAAAGTGCTGTTAATGCTCGCAAAGCTGACTTGGATGGCATCGAACTCCACGCCGCAAACGGCTATTTGTTGGAGCAATTTCTGAACCCAAAAGTTAACATTCGTACTGATAATTACGGTGGTTCGATTCAAAATCGGGCGCGATTGATCTTAGAAACGGCGCAAGCCTGCGTGGATGCCATCGGTGGGGACCGTGTGGGTATTCGCTTTTCGCCCAATAGTAGATATAATGACATGCCTGAATATGATGATTACGCGGAACTTTACTTATATTTGGCAAATGAGCTGAATAAAATCGGAATCGGATATATTCACCTCTTTGACCAAATTGTATTTGGCGCGCCCGGTGTGCCGTCAGAACTTTTTTCGGCAATGCGTTCGGCATTTAAGGGGACAATGATCGTTTGCGGCGGGCTGGATGCTCAAAAAGGCGAAGAACTCATTACATCCAATAAGGCAGACCTCATCGCTATCGGCAGACCCTACCTTTATAATCCTGATTTAGTGAGCCGTTATCAGCATAATTATCCCTTAGCGGAGGGCGATCAAACCCACTGGTACGGAGGAAATGAAGTCGGTTACACAGATTATCCTGTTTATTCGGCGTAAAGTCTGGGAAAGGTGAACTAAATCACCTAAAAGCGATGTTTGCTTACATGTTGAGTTTTCTATAAAAATTTAACTTTTCAACGCTGTTTATGAAAACAAGCTTTCTCGGTTTGGCATCAGGCTTACTGATCCTTGCTATGCTCTTTATCAATGCCACTTCTCGCACTACCGGCTATGCCGTGGGCGACAAGGCACGTGATTTCTCCCTCAAAAACACGGACGGTAAGATGGTTTCGCTTGCCGGCTTATCCAACGCTAAAGGGGCTATCGTCATTTTTTCTTGCAATCATTGCCCATATGTCGTTAAATACGAGGATCGTATGGTTGATTTGGGTAAGAAATATGCCTCAAAGGGCTATCCCGTCGTGGCGATTAACTCGAATGATGTCGTTCAATATCCTGATGATTCCTATGACAACATGATTAAACGACACAAAAAGAAAAAGTATTCGTTTGATTATGTATTTGATGAATCGCAGGAAATCGCTAAAGCCTATGGCGCGGAAAAAACGCCACATGTGTACGTTTTAGAGAAAAAAGGCTCTGATTTTGTGGTAAAATACATCGGCGCGATTGATGACAGCCCGAATGATCCCAAAGCCGTCAAGGAAAAATACGTAGAAAACGCAGTGGATGCTCTCCTGTCCGGTAAAGAAGTTCCGGTAGCAACGACCAAAGCCATTGGTTGTTCCATCAAATGGAAGAAATAAACTAACTATTATATGAATGATGAACAGTCCGCCGTCCGATCAAGATAGCGGACTGTTTGTTTTTTACATACGAGTTCTAAATATAATTGAATACATCCCCAAAAATTAACAATAATGCCTGTTACCGTTAAGATTTGGGAATATTGGGGAAAGTTCTGTTACTTTACTTGCTTAAATCATTTTGCAAGTCCATCATGCGTTGGATCTACTTATTGCTCGCATTTTTTTCTTTCAGTTTTGAATCGCTTTTAGCCCAAGACCAATCCGGTGGCGGGATTCCGTTGGGAAAAGTAACTGGTGTTTTTCAAATTGATGCCGTTGGTTATTTGAAAGATACGCTCATACGTACACCCGTAACCGAAGATAAACTACGGATGAATGCCTATGGACTTATTCAATACAACAATGGTCCTTTTACGGCTGGTATTCGCTATGAAGCCTATCTGCCAACGCCCTTATTAGGGATTGATCCTCAGTACAAAGGTTCGGGTATTGCAAACCGCTTTCTGTCTTTCAACACCAAAAAAGTCTCGGTTACCGTCGGTAATTTCTATGAGCAGTTCGGCTTCGGTATGACGCTTCGGGCATGGTGGGAGCCTCTTTTGGGCTATGATAATAGTATTGACGGCGTTCGCTTGCAAGTCAATCCTTATCGTGGGGTGCAAATCAAAGGTGTATTCGGTCGCCAACGGTTGTTTTGGAATCCGTCCGAAGGGGTCGTTCGCGGGGCGGATGTGGACTTGGATTTGAATCAAATCTTGGATACGCTATGGAAAAGTCCCCTTCAAATCAACTTCGGAGGGAGTTTCGTCAGCCGTTTTCAACCAACGAAGGAACTACCATTTGACCAATACATTTATAAAATACCGCAAAATGTGGGTTGCTGGTCGGCACGGACATCAATCATTTACAAAAAATGGTTCTTAAAGGGCGAATTTGCTTATAAATTTAATGATCCGACCGGCGTTAATCAACGGATTTACCGACACGGCGAGGGGCTTTACATTGCAACGGGTTATTCAAAAAAAGGTTTCGGCGTAAATGTGGAAGCCAAGCGTATTGTTAATATGGATTACCGTTCGGAAATTAATCAAACAGGACAAAATGTTCAAGTCAACTTTATTCCGCCGATAGCCAAACAACATACGTACCGTCTGCCTACGTTATATATTTATGCGACTCAACCGCTCGGTGAAATGGGTATTCAAGCCGACGTTTTTTATAAATTCAAAAAAGGATCACTTATAGGCGGGAAATATGGTACTACCGTTAACCTGAACTATGCGCGAATTCATGCCCCCGAAAAAGATATTCGTACAGATGAAATAGGTTATGACGCTCCCTTTTTTGGTGTAGGAAAGCGATTATACTACTCGGATTTCAACGTAGAAGTACAGAAAAAGCTCTCCGATAAATGGAAGATGAACTTGATGTACATCCATATTGATTACGATAAAGACATTATTCTGGGCTTGCAAGGCTATGGTATGATCCAAGTCAATGCCGCTATTGCCGATTTTACCTTACAGATCAACGAAAAACATTCGCTTCGGATGGAGGGGCAATGGATGAAAGCCGCCCAACCGAATGAACATAAAGTCAAAGATTTTGGCGACTGGGCGATGCTCATGCTGGAATATAATATCTCGCCGCATTGGTCGTTCGTCCTGTGGGATGAATACAATTACGGAAATGCAGACGTTAGCCGTCGTTTGCATTATTATTCGGGGATGATCGTTTGTGTGATTGAATCCACTCGTATCTCCTTCAGTTATGGACGGATGCGCGAAGGTTTGAACTGTGCGGGCGGGGTCTGTCGTCCCATTCCGGCGATGAACGGCTTTTTCCTTTCGGTCAGCAGTACGTTTTAATACTGATTCATGCACCCGGATTTAAGTAAAATAACCACCTTTTTAATGGATATGGACGGCGTTTTGACCGACGGTTACGCCCTTTGTATGGAGGATGGCACGGTTTTGCGGGGCATTCAATCCAAAGACGGATTTGCCATACAGCTGGCGGTGCGGATGGGATACCGTATTGGGATTATTTCGGGTGGCTATTCGGCGGGAATGCAACAACGGTTTGAGAAATTGGGTGTGCAGGATGTGTTCATGCGTTCCGGTTATAAAATGGACGTTTATCAGCAATATAAACAAAAGTATGATCTAACGGATGAAGAAATCCTTTATATCGGAGATGACCTCCCCGATTATGAAATTATGAAGGCAGTGGGCTACGCTGTTGCTCCCTTAGACGCTTCGGATGATATTCGAACCATAGCCCACTGGACGAGTACCAAGGGTGGGGGACAAGGTTGCGTCCGTGAAGTGATTGAAAAGATATTGAAAATTCAAGGGAAATGGTACTCGAAGGAAGCCCTCATTTGGTAAACTAAATAAAATACATGTTTGGCATTCGATACCAAGACTTTGTAAGCCTATGGAAGATGGCACGCCCGGTGAATGTATTGATTGCGATCTGTACGTATGGATTGAGTGCTTATTTGTCGGCTTTGAAATCGTTTACCTTCTTAGAATCAACCCTGTTTTGGACGGAAGGCTTCATTTTAACCCTCATCATGGTGGGCGGGTACTGGATTAACGATATTTATGATTATAAGATAGACCAAATCAATAAACCCCACAAAACACGGGTAGGTGCTTTCATTTCCACCAAGAAGGCGATGACGATCTACTTAGTTTGGTCGGTAATGATATTTATAGGTAACTTATTCTTTCCGTTTAAGTTTTGGGTGCTGAATATTTCTTGCATGACTGCCCTGTACTTTTATGCCTATTATTTCAAACGGAAAGCTGTCATCGGTAATTTGATCGTCGCCGGCTTAACGAGTGCGGTTTTTTTAGCGGGGGGAATGCTTATCCATTTGAAGTTAGCCCACTTGTGGGGGATGATCTTTAGTTTTGCGATTATGTTCATCCGAGAGGTTACCAAAGACGTAGAAGACATGCGGGGCGACCTCCAATTCGGTTTACAAACCCTTCCCATTCAAGTGGGTATTCGTATGACCAAGCAGGTATTAGCGGGAGGATATGGACTGTTGTTGGTCGCGTGCTGGTTTCCTTTCATCTTTGAACGGCTGAAATTCGGTATCTGGCTGTGGGAATACGCGCTTTTGAACACATTTTTGGTACAGCTACCGCTCCTATTTATTTTTATTCGGATGATGCGCGCACGCCGTCCCGTCGAATTCGGACAACAAAGCCGTTGGTTGAAGATTTTGATCGGGGCGGGCTTGGTAACGATTCTTTTTTTATAAGTGAATTGGATTTATAGACATATTCTTTTTTTAGAAGAATGCTAATTGTACCAACCACTTAATTGTAAATAACATCGAGGTTCTACTTCATCGAACTTCTTGGGTCTTGGAAGTGATAACCTAACTAATGTACCACTCTGAATGACGGATATAGGGTCTTCAAAACCTACATAAGCCATTCGTTTTAAACCGTAACAATATCTTCTTTTAATCTTTCCATCATATTTGTTTTCGACAAATAGTAAATCACCATCAGGAAGCCAAAAACCAACACTACACGAGGGGAATCCCGAACTTTCAGCTACGTAAGCTGCGCCACGATCTTCCGAATAGAATTTAAGCAAACCATCAAAAACGCTGTCTAAACCGCCTTCCCATATTGTTACTTCTAAGGAATAAATATAACTCTTAACTTCGGTTAGATCAATTTTCTTAATAAGTTTTGCGTTTTTAATCCTTATATCTTCAATATGGGGATGTACTAAATTTGGTTCATGATTATAAGACATGGAAAAGATATCACCTATATTAAGGTCATCTATGTTAACAGATTGAATACTAACGATCTGTTGTGTTTCTTGTTGGTCTGCTGTTCCTTTTTTCTTCCTTTCCTCCAAAACGGCTGATAACTCTTCCATGTTCATTGCCAATTCCGTTGGAGGTGTTTTGAAACTTTCCTTATTGATCCGTAGATTTTTCTTAGATGTTAGCCCGATTCCACCAACGCAAACACCAGATTCCATTTTTGTTCTGGAGACAATCAATACTTCTTCTTGATGAGTTTCCATATTTCAGAATTACAAATTAATGATAGGAATGTTTAAGTTATCAGATAACTTTTGAGCAACCAATGATCTATGGCATGCATTAGCAGATGCTTCTACGCAAAATAAAACAATTTTATTAAATGAATTGTCGAATTGGGATAAAAATTTATTGGTATCAAATCCTAACAAACATTCGGCTTTGTAAGCATTAACAAAGTCATCACTTAATATTTCCCGGTTTCTCTTTTTGATTCCCGTTAAATGGTCGTTATATTTTTCAATCTCCCTTGTTTGGATTGATGGAGCAAGTTCTAAAAAATGTAAATAACTGATATTAAGTAGAGCAAGTTTTTGTTGTAATCTAGTGGAGTTTACAAATGCATATGTGGAACCTCTTACTGCTCTTCTTCTACGTATATCACAAAAAGCATCTATACCTTTATTAGTTAGACATGAAAAGAAGGTTTCTTCTGTTTTACCGTAAACTCCAATAGTGTATATTTCAGTGACCATAAAAAAAAGTACCGGGTTTGTCGTTATCGAAATATTTGTTGCGAGAAATAGAAGTAATATCTTTATCGTTGAAGAGATTTGAAGTGTGTTTATGTAATAATAAATCAATTACTTCATTTTGATTCTTCACTTCACCGTCTTGGTTAATATGAAAAACAGCTATACCCAAATTATAGAGTTCTTTTCCTACCAGTTTACTTCTATGGCATTCTTCAGGCTTTACTTCACTGCACATCAAAGCTACAATACATTCTTTTTCGTAAGCCTTTTGAATCCGAGCCAATCCCTTTTTGAAAAAGTCAGTAGTTGCTATTTTAGTATAATCAGCTTTTCCTTCAGTATAGCACGAAGGATCATTAGGCATACCTCCTAATAAATCTCCCATATATACATACCTTACGTGCTTTTCTTTTAGAAGCTCTTGTAATGAATCCTGATTAAAAGAAGGATTATAACGAGAGTATGGTTTTGTTCTTATATCAATAAGGTATTCACAACTATAAGCACCTAAAAGATTAATGAAATCTTCTATTGTTCTATTGCCGTAGCCAATTGTATATATACCTTTTACTTCCATAATGCAAATATAAGTATATTCAGCATTAATACTAAAAAAGTGATGTTGTCATTTTTATTCACACCACTATATTTCTTCCCAGGCAGTTTTATAACCTCCTGCTAACCTATTCTTCATCGTATCTAACGTATTAATCTTGGCAAAACGAACGAGAGGCAGTAACTTTACCCCAACATAATCATTCTAAAAGATATGGAAACCCTCACGACTATCACACGCGGCGGTGCCTTCTTGATCCAAGAAACGCCCCCCCATTCTGTCTTCATCCCCGAAGAATGGAACGACGAACAGCGTTCCGTTGCCCAAATGTTTGAAGACTTTATCGTCAATTTCGTGCATCCAAACGTGGATGCTTTAGATAAAATGGAGCCGATAACGCTCCTGCCCGATCTCCTCACCAAAGCAGGTGAACAAGGCATGTTAGGTACAGCTATCCCGCAGGAATACGGAGGCTACGGCTTGGACTTCCTCACCAACATGTATGCTACCGAGATGTTGGGCAAAGGTTTCTCATTTTCAGTAGCTATTTCCGCCCATACGGGTATCGGAACGCTCCCGATTCTCTATTTCGGGACGGAAGAACAGAAACAAAAGTACCTTCCTAAATTGGCAACGGGTGAATGGAAAGCCTGCTACTGCTTAACCGAACCCGGCTCCGGTAGCGATGCCCTGGGCGCAAAAACCAAAGCCATCTTATCGGATGACGGCAACCATTACATCATCAACGGGCAAAAGATGTGGATCACCAACGCAGGCTTTGCGGATGTCTTTATCGTTTTTGCTAAGATTGACGGGGATAAATTCACGGGTTTTGTGGTCGAAAAAGGTACGCCCGGACTTTCCGTTGGCGAGGAAGAACATAAGATGGGTATCAAAGGCTCGTCCACCCGTCAAGTGTTTTTTGCGGATATGAAAGTCCCTAAAGAAAATATCTTAGGTGAAATCGGCAAAGGACATAAGATCGCATTTAATATCTTAAATATCGGTCGGATTAAGTTAGCGGCGGCGGTTTTAGGTGGGGCAAAGGAAGTAGCCACCCTTTCCGTTAAATATGCTAACGAACGCCATCAGTTCAACCGCGCGATTTCGTCATTTACCGCCATTCAGCATAAGTTAGCCGAACAAGCCATCCGTATTTTCGTTACCGAATCGGCATTATATCGGGCATCAGATTCCATCCATCACAAAGAACAAGAGCTTTTAGGGCAAGGCAAACCCTTGGGAGAAGCCCTGCTCGGCGCGGCGGAAGAATACGCTTCGGAGTGTGCGATCATGAAAGTCTTTGGTTCGGAGATGCTGGATTTCGTGGTGGATGAGGGCGTGCAAATCTACGGTGGGTATGGTTTTTCGGCGGAATATCCAATGGACAGACCCTACCGCGACTCCCGTATCAACCGCATTTTTGAGGGTACAAATGAAATCAACCGCATGTTAACGGTGGATTACCTCCTCAAGCGGGTGATGAAAGGCCAGCTCGACCTCATGGGACCTGCCATGAAAGTACAGCAGGAGTTGATGTCTATCCCTGATTTTTCCGCTAACGGCAGTGATGAACCCCTTTATAACGAGAAAAAAGCGATAGCGGGCTTCAAGAAAGCGATCTTGATGACGGCAGGCGCGGCGGTGCAGAAATATATGATGGGATTAGAAAATGAACAGGAGATATTGATGCACTTGGCGGACATGATGATCCAGACGTATGCTTCGGAATCGGTTTATCTACGCGCGCGTAAGCTGATTGATACCAAAGGAGCGGAAGCGTCGCAAATTCCTACCTTGATTGCGCAGACGTTCATCTATGATGCTTCGGATCGTATTGCCGTGTCGGGTAGAAATGTCATCAACGCCATGAGTGCCGGCGACGAACAACGGATGCTCCTGATGGGTATCAAGCGATTCACTAAAATAGAACCTTTTAACACGATTGTTGCCCGTCGTTCCATCGCTAATACGCTGATTGAGGCAGGGAAATATAATTTGTAAGATAAACGCTTTCTAAGCCCTCTTCATATGTTGGGGAGGGCTTAGGGAATTTTACAGTAAATAATCACCGAAAAATAAACCATACATTACTTCAACATGGAAAACTTTGAAGAACTATTGATGCCGGAATATAAGCCCCGAAAACCATGGATCGCATTTATGCTTTCCATATTCACCCCCGGATTAGGACAGGTATATAATGGGCAGTTTAAAAAGGGCATTTTCTTGGGTGTTTTTTGGCTTACAATCCTGCTAATGTTTGGATTTTCAAGTATTCTCAAAAATTTCTATGGCTTATTCATTAGCTTTGGATTATATGTGCTATTATATTTATATATTATTGGTGATTCAATCTTCGTTGCACTAAATCACAAAAGCTACGTTCCTCCAAAGTATGATAGATGGTATACTTATTTGGGGATAACAATTTCCATAATGGCAATTAGCTATATTGTTGATTTTCCTAAAAATTTAGGTATAAGAACATTCAAGTTATCGAGTGCCGGAAATGCACCGACTATTGAAGAAGGGGATTGGATTGTGGTTGATATGGAAGCCTATCAAGATAATACACCTCAATATGGAGACCTTGTTACCTATATACCGAAAGATGGGGGATTTTGGATGTTTAGGGTGGTCGGTTTACCGAATGACCAAATTAAAGTAAGAAATAACGTTGTAATCGTTAACGCTAACAAATGCGAGACTATTCACGTCAAAGATACAACTTTGTTACAGGACACTTTTAAGTTACCTACTTCAGAATTAATCGAAGTATTACCGAACGGACATAAGCATCATTTTTATAAACAAAAATATCCATACATATCGGAGAAGGCTAATATTAAAATGATGAGCATTCCGCGCGATTGTTATTTCGTGATGGGCGACAATAGAGACAATGCCTTTGACAGCCGGTATCATGGTTGCGTAAAGCGAAAAGACATTGTCGGAAAGGTTTTATATAGCTATTGGGGTAAATCCATGGACAGAGTCAACATTGACTTTAGAGATAAGTAGATGTGTTGTGAATCTTAGCCTCCTGTATCCACTTCTCCACTGCTTCCTTGAGGGCTACACCACTTTCTTTCGGTCGGATTGGTTCTCCAACATATACATGAACGATCGTGCCACTCCAGCCCGGCTTCAGGAAAAAGTGCTGAAAGGCGGTTTGTTCTGCTACCCATTCATAGGCGGTATCTTCATATTCGATACGGATGGGGATCACATAGGCTCCCGTTTGGTTGGCTAAATTAAATACACCGGGCTTGAAAACACCGAATTCCGGTGATTTGTAGGTCGTCCCCTCGGGAAAAACATTAATGGTGTATCCTTCCTGCAAATAATGGGCAATCTTCTCCAATGAAGCCGAACGACTGTTACGGTCTTCTCGTTGCACGAAAATAGTACCTACCGCCTTCGCCGCGATGCCGATCACGGGCCACTCCGCTACCTCTGCTTTACTGAGCATGGAGCAGTCAAAAATGGACATCACTACGGGTATATCTAAATGCGAACGATGATTCGGGGTAATGATAAAACCCTCCGCCAATTCGGGAATCGTACCATGCACTTTTACTTTGATCCGTAAGATACGAAGCATCCTTTTAGCCCACTTGCGTTTGTAGAATCGAGCTAAGCTACGTTCCTTTCGGGGACTCATCTTTTGGCGCAAAAGCAAGATGCTTAACCAAAACAAAGTCATCAGCCCGATATGAATCGCGCGCGACCATGATTTTATCTTTTTCATGTCGTCTAAGAATGGACTTAGGATTTTTTCTTACTCCATGCCACCGTCAATTTGAATGACCTGTCCGGTAATGTATGAAGCCCCGTCCGAAGCCAAAAAGATGCAAAGTTGCGCCACTTCATCGGGCGTGCCGGCTCTGCCTAAAGGAATGCCTTTGATCCATTTTTCCAATTCTACCGGCGGAATTTTATCGGTCATCTCGGTTGCGATGAATCCGGGTGCAATAGCATTACAGCGGATATTTCGGGATGCAAATTCCTTAGCTACCGATTTGGTTAGCCCGATCATCCCCGCTTTGGAGGCGGCGTAGTTGGCTTGACCGGCATTTCCTCCCACCCCTACAACGGAACTCATGTTGATAATCACGCCGTTTCGCTGTCCCAGCATCGGTTTCGCAACGGCTTTGGTGTAGTTAAAAGCACTTTTCAGATTGGCTTGGATGACTTCATCCCACTGCTGTTCGTTCATGCGTAGGAGCAGGTTATCACGGGTGATTCCGGCATTGTTGATAAGTACATCAATTCTTCCCGCATCAGCGATAACACCGTTAATCACTTCTTGGGCTTTGGCAAAGTCCCCCGCATCTGCTTGAAAACTTTTGGATTTTACGCCTAAAGCGCGGATTTCTTCTTCCAGTTTGGTAGCCAATTCCGTAGAACCCGCATAGGTAAAATAAACATGCGCTCCTTGTTGGGCCATTGCCGTTACGATAGCTTTACCGATTCCCCGCGTACCACCGGTGATAAGGATAACTTTATCTTGTAATATTTTCATCCGTTATTGAATGCTATTAGCAAGGCAAGATACGATTTTATCGTTTTCTCGAAAACAAAAAGACGTACCCCCATGCGAAGTACGTCTTGCTTTATAAAAGATCAGTCTATCAAAGTTTGACGATCTTTTGGATATGCTGTTGATTAGCGAAGTTGAATTTCACAATATATATTCCTTCGGGATGGTTTTGAAGTGAAATATCGAAGGAATGGTAGGTAGGATTCAGTTGTTGTTCCTGTGAACGATAAATTACTTTACCGGTTACGTCCACGATTTCCCATTGAAAATCACCCGTTACCGGCGGCGTAAATTCTACTTTCACGCGGTCTTCAGTCGGATTGGGAAAAATGCTGAATTGATTTTCGCTGAAAACTTCCGGGAGGGAGGTTGCTTTTGCGGTATCTACTTTAATATTATCAATAATCATATAGTTACCGTATCCGCTGATGGTTTCAAACTTGAACCTTAAATCAGCGGCTTTAGCCAATGATTCCGGTAGACTAATGTTTATCGTTTTCCATTGAGCGGCGGTTGGGTCTCCCAAATCACCGCCTTCTCCGTTATTATTCGTTTGGAGGGTTCGGGCTACGGTTTGGAGTTCACGACCACCTCGTTGCCATATTTTTTGCCAATCTTTGTTATCACAGCCCGTTGTTACATATACGGCTAATGAGTCCACATACTCGGTAACCAACCCGCTTGAACCGTTATTTCTTCTGGCGATTAAGCCCGAATAAGCTAAGTCAAATTGGAGGGCAATGGCTTTTATGTTAACAGGTTTGAGAATAGGCGTAACGAAAGCATCCCGTTGGTTGTATTGAATATGGGCATAATGATTAAACCAAATCACTCCTGAACCATCGGATTCTGTTCGTTTAAAACCGTTAAAACGGCGAGAAACTGCCCAACTGCGTGAAAAGCGATAACTCGAATCCGGGTTAACAAAATACCATCCGTTGCTTGGGAAAGCATTAACGTTGATGCGGTTAAAGTTCTCCAGAAATGGCTTTCCTGCACTAACTTCTACGGCGATGGTGGTAGGGTCTTCCACGGTAATGTAGCCGGCTTTGAATACCGAATCTGTTAAGCCTCCCTCGTTCCATACCTTGAGTTTAACAGCATATTTTCCGGCTTTGCTGTACGTTACGACGGGAGACGCTTCCGTGGAAGTAGCGGGCGTGCCGCCGGGGAATTCCCATTCCCAACGTATAGGCATTGCCATGGAATAATCCGAAAAACGGACTTCCTGCCCTGTACAAACGTTACGGTCGGGCGACCAAAAGTTAGCACTGGGTTTCATGTTTAAGCCTGCCCCTGTTCGGCGTAGGTTAGTCGGTTGCCATAAACCAAAACGGTGGGGATAATCTTGATTCTCCATTACATCTTGAAATTCCTTAACTTGATCCTTAGAGAATACATTAAGGGCATTCATCGGGAAGGCATAGTTCATGTAATTCAGTGACGGATCAGGATAATCATACGCACCGGATGCGTCGCTACAAGAATTATTACGGACGGTTGCGTCTTGCCATTGACCTTGACCTGCTAAACGCATCGGAGGCGTATCGCACATCCGGTCGCCGTCTCGATCACAACGGGCATTACTACATTCCCCTTGAAAAGTATGAAAAAGATTCAGACAGTGTCCTACTTCATGGGCGGAGTGGAACGTATAGCCCTCTCCCGTGCCTATTCTGCCGAAATATTTGTTTTGGAGTACGACCCCGTCGGTCAAATTACCTCTCCCGTCAAAGTACGAGAACGGAAATTGAGCATAGGCATGGACTCCTCCGGCAATACTGTCTACCAACCAGATGTTAAAATAGCGGGTTGTATTCCATGAAGGGGCAGTTTCGATTTTGAGTTCTTCATTTCCCCCGCCGCCTAAAGATATTACGGCTTTATCACGCGAAACGCGGTAGTAAACGATCCCCGTGGTTGGCTTGCCACCCGGGTCAAGACTCGCCAACGTAAACTCGATTTTGCTGTCTATTCCCCCTCCTCCGTAACTACGGGTTTGAGGAACGTGGCGAAAGTCTAGATATAAATCTTCAAACGCCGAATAGATTTGCGCATAACTAACACTATCCGCCGGACGGGAATAAACCACATGTACTACGCAAGGAATAACGAAGCGGGAGGCATTGGGGTTTTCGGACGTTTTATCCGAAGAATGATTGGTGCCGGTGTTTGAGCGATTGGCTCTGAAACGCTCCATACTTTCTTGAAACTGCTGATAGGCTCGTTGCTGACCTTCGTTCTGCATTAAGAGGTCAAAGTCGGTGCCACACCAGTTAGGATTTTGTTGAGCAAAAGAATTTACAAAAAGAACACAGAAAAAGATAGTCAGGGTGAATAATCTAATTACATTCATCCGATTTTATGTTAAGGTAGTAAAATAATTAAACAGCAATACCGCGTATTTGGTTTGGCAAACGTAATAATTTGATGCTCTTAATACCGAACGATTTTTTGGGTATAGCTTTGATCGTTAAACTGCATTTTCAGGAAATACACTCCTTCGCTTAGTTGACGTAAAGAAAGTGACTCTTCATACCACGAATGCTGAATCTCCTGATGTGTTTTTTCCGAAATTACCCTGCCGGTTACATCGAGTAGTTGCCAAGAAAAAGTACCTCTACTCGGTGCGTGGAATCCAAAGGTAACTTGGTCATTCGTAGGATTGGGGTAAAGCTCGAAGTTATTTGCGGAGAAAACATCGGATATTCCGGTCATTAGAGTAGTATCAATTTTGATATTGTCTATCATCAAATTATTGCCAAACCCACTGATTGTTTCAAACTTAAAGCGGATAGATGGTGCTTTTGTCCAAGATTCCGGCAGATTGATACCAATCGTTTTCCATTGGGAAGCCGATATTTCTGTGAATTCACCACCCTCACCGTTAGCATTTGACCGTGATGCGCGGGGAACGGTTTGGAGCTGTCTGCCTCCGCGTTGCCAAATTTTAGTCCAGTCGTTATTACAACCACTGGATACATAAACGGCTAAAGAATCGGTGTACTCGGTAACAAGTGCATTGGAACGGCGGGCATCGGAAAAAGCGAGAGCAGAATAAGCCATATCGAAATGCAGGGTAAGCCGATTCATGTTTTGTGGTTGCAGAACAGGCATTACGAAAGCATCCCGTTGGTTATATTGATTGTGATTAAAATGGCGGAACCAGATTACACCCGTGCCGTCGGATTCCGTTCTATTAAATCCATTATACCTTTTGGTAACAGCCCAAGTACGTGATGTGCGGTAACTGGAATCTAAATTTTCTATATACCATCCCGTTGGCGGAAAATTATTTGCGGTAATGGTATTGAAATTATATGTAAATGGTTTTTCGGCAGAAACGGTAATAGCGGATTGAGTAGGGTTTTCAACCGTGATAAATGCTAATTTGGTCAGTGAATCTACTTGCCCGGATTCATTCCATACTTTTAGGCTAACCGAATATTTACCCGCTTGTGAATAACTTACGGTTGGATTTGCGGCTGTGGATGTTGCAGGCGTTGCTCCTTCAAAAGCCCATTCCCAGCGATTTGGCAAACCAAAAGTAAAATCTAAAAACGATACCGGCTGATTAATACAGGCATTGCGTTCATTGGTCCAGAAATTAGCATTGGGTTTCATATTTTTTCCCGCTCCGGTTCGTTGTAAATTTTGCGGTTGCCAATGCAGGTAGCGATGTGCTACTTCGGGATTTTCTAAAAGGGTATGAAAGACGCTGACTTGTTCCGGTGAAAAAAAATTGGGTGAATTACTGGGGAAGTTATAATTCATATAGTTTAAGGAAGCATCCGGTTTATCATAGGGTTCTTCCCGGCAACTGTTGTTTCGTTCATCCGCCTGGTCTCCAAAACCGTTAGCTAAATTCATCGGAGGAGTATCACAGATATTATCGCCGCTTCGCCTGCATTCACTATTTCCGCAACTTCCCTGAAAAGTATGTAAAAGATTCAACCAATGTCCGATTTCGTGCGTAGGTGTATAATGATAGGTAGGCGCAGAACCCGTCGTACCCCACGTACTTTGAAAACAAACAACGCCATCGGTTAAATTGCCTTTTCCAATATCATACGTCCAAGGGAATTGAGCATAGCCGGTGTTTCCTTCTCGCGTTGCTACTACTAACCAAATATTAAAGTATCGTTTGGTATCCCAAGCCGGTGCAATCTCAAGTTTTAGCTTTTCGTTATCTTCGTTAATACTTAAACGGGTATCGGCTTCCGGCACTCGGTAATAATTGATAGCTGACGTAGGTTTGCCACTCGGATCAACGGATGCCAACACGAACTCGATCTTACTGTCCACCATACTCCCACCGAATCCTCGTGTGTGGGGTACTCTTCTGAAGTCATTGTATAGCGATTGAAAACCACTATAAATCTGGTTATAACGGAGGCTGTCTTCATCTTTGGCGTAAACCACATGCACTACACAGGGAATAACGTAGCGAGAAGCATTCGGGTTTTCGGAGGTTTTATTCGACTGATCTACTGCGGGGGGGCTAAAGTTAGCCATTCTTTGCTGAAAAGCGCGGTACGCTTGATAGTATTCCGGTGATTGCAACAAACGGTCTACATCCGTACCGCAGGGAGCAGGAATCGTTTGAGCATTGAGATGAGAAAAAGAAGCACAGAAAAATAAAAAGCAGAAAAGACGACTTAACGAGGTCATTTTAGCAACGATTAATGCGTTGACGGAAATTAGAATGTTCCAAAGAACGGAAAAATTAATCGGAAATCAACCCGAATCATCCTGTTTTAGCTAATTTTTTAATAAAAATCATCGGTCTTGTGTTGATTCTCGTCGGATGATTTCGGCGAACTACCGCCAACGCCTTCATCCACATACGTGGAACAATCCATGCTCACTTTTGCCGGGGTCGTCGGCTGTGGGAATTGTGCTAAGCGATTGAGGTTTAGTTCTTTGTCTTCATATATTCTTTTCATTAGGCGGGCAAAAATAGGCATCGCCATGAAACCGCCCTGTCCTTCAACCGAATGCTGAAAATGTACTTTCGGCTGACCGCATCCTACCCATACTCCCGTAGCTAATAAGGGCGTGAATCCGACAAACCAACCGTCGGTATAGTCTTGCGTTGTACCTGTTTTTCCGCAAACTTGTATTTCGGTGGGTACTTTGAATTGGTAATGAAGATTTCCGGCAGTACCGCCTGTAACCACTTCGCGGAGGGCTTGCGTCATAATGAAATTAGTCCCGGAATTCAAGGCTTGGCGGGATTCCCGTTTGGCGGAATAGAGTTCTAAACCGTCTTTGGTTTCAATTTTATCAATGATGACGGGTTTGTGGTAGATACCGTTAGCGGCGAAGCAGGCGTAAGCGGAGGTCATCTCCATCACGCTCATGTCAAACGTTCCCAATGCAATCGAATAATAGGGGTCTAACTTCGATTCGATACCCATCTTTTTCGCATATTCAACGACTGTTCGCGGGTTAACGTCCATAATCAGCCTTGCCGCAATGACATTAATGGAAAATTTAAGTGCATCCTTTAGGCGATAACTGCCGCCATAACTGTTATCCACATTTTTAGGCGACCAGATGTCCCCAATATCCGTTGTTACAGATAGTTCTTCATTTGAATAATGTTTGCATGGGGAAATATTGTTATCAAATGCGGCGGCATAAACAAAAGGTTTGAAGGTTGATCCTACTTGCCGTTTACTTTTTGCTACGTGATCGTATTTGAAATATTCCATATCTAAGCCCCCCACCCATGCTTTTACGTCCCCTGATTGTGGGTCAATACTGACCAATCCGGGTTCTAAAAATTTAGCATAATATTTCAAGGAATCCCATGGACTCATCACCGTATCCATATATCCTTGATCGTTATAGGCAAAAATGCGCATCGGTACTTTTTTACGGAAATTACGGCGGATACCGTCTTCGGATTCTTCGGCTTCTTTGAGTACCCGATACCGTTCCGATTGGGTCATAGAGCGTACCAAGATAGACGAATCAAACTTCCAAGGCTCTCTACCCCGTAAGTTGGCATTCAGTTTTTGCTGATGTTCGCGTAAATGTTCCTTCACGGAGGCTTCGGCGTGGGCTTGAATACGGCTGTCAATGGTTGTGTAAATGCGCAAACCGTCTTTATAAATATCGGGAATGACCCTTCTGCCGTCCTTAAAGATGGTGATGTTATGTTCATCCACGATTTGTTTCACTTCCTCACGGATGTATTCCCGAAAATAGGTAGCCGGACCTACATTATGGCGGAGTCGGTTTCCGCTGGCAACCACCACTAAATCTGTTCTTTTTAACCTTCGGCATTGATCTTCGGTCAGTTTGCCGTATTTCGTCATTTGATCCAATACGGTATTGCGTCGTTCGCGGGCTTGCTTGGGACGGCGATATGGATTATACTGCGTGGGTCCCTTCAACATACCAACCAACATTGCCGATTCTTCGATGCTTAATTGGGGAACTTCCTTATTAAAATAGCTCCGCGCCGCCGACTGAATACCGTAATTAGAACCGCCAAACGGAACGGTATTCAAATAAAAGGACATGATTTCACTTTTCGTAAACTTGCGTTCCAAATATACAGAGACGATGGCTTCTTTGGCTTTACGGATGATACTCCGTTCTTTTCCTACTTGGTCATCATAGAGGTTGCGGGCTAATTGTTGGCTAAGCGTACTACCACCCCGTGCTTGTCCTCCAAAAACAGAGGTAAAGCCCGAAAGAATCATATTCAGCACGCCCCAAAAATCTACGCCGGAATGGTCATAAAACCGGACATCTTCTGTAGAAATGAGTGCATCCTGTAAGTGGCGAGGAACTTTCTTCAGATCAATATTCACGCGGTTTTCGTCTTGGAACAAACTGCCCAATACTTTACCGTCAGAGGAGACAATGACCGACGAAAATTTCATACTTGGATTTTCCAGTTCATCCGTTCGAGGCATGTTAATCAATACATAAATGATAAACCCCAATACTAAAGTAAAACCCGCGAGAAATACTCCCAGCGTAATTCTGCGCCAACGGGTAAATCTGGGTTCGGTTGGAAAATCGAATTTCATGCGGAAAAGTTAAGCGAAAATCGGTTGTGGTATCCCAAAAGGTTATTTTATCCCAAATAAATAGGATAACTTAACAGTTATCAACCGCTCTAAGATACAATCGGCAAATTTCGTAAAAAAGTCAAGTAATTCGTTGGGTAGTAACCTTTATTTGACCAACTTTGAAGGTTGAGTTAAATAACCTTATGCTGTTATTATCTAATATTCGCCAACTACTTACCTGCGGAACGGAACACGAAACTTTCAAAAAAGGCAAAGTCATGCAGGAAGTCGGCTTACTTGAAAATGCCTATTTGCTCATTAACACTGAAGCGGGAATAATTAGCGATTTCGGCAAAATGAGCAATTTTACTTTTTCGGAAAAAATCACTGAAACGATAGATTGTAATGATCGGGTCGTTTTACCCGGATTGGTGGATTCGCATACCCATTTGGTTTTTGCCCAACCCCGCACTACTGAATTCGTCTTGCGCTTGAAAGGAGCTACGTATGAAGAAATTGCACAAGCGGGTGGGGGCATCCTCAATTCCGCTCAAAAGATGGCATCCGCTTCGGAGGAAGAATTGTTGGAAGGTGCATTGTTACGATGTAAAGAAGTTTTGAAAACGGGTACGGTTGCCTTAGAAATCAAATCAGGTTACGGGTTAACGTTGGAATCGGAACTCAAGATGCTTCGGGTGGCACAAAAATTGAAGTCATTAGTACCGCAAACCATTAAAACTACTTTTCTGGGGGCGCACGCGATACCGACGATTTATAAATCCAACCGAGAAAAATATATCGAACTCATCTGCCAAGAGATGATTCCCCAAGTAGCACAGGAACGTTTAGCCGAATATGTGGACGTATTCTGTGAGACGGGTTTCTTCACCGCTGCCGAAACGGAACGTATCTTGACCGTCGGCGCGGATTACGGCTTGAAGGGTAGGGTACATGCCAATGAATTGGATTATTCGGGCGGGGTACAGGTCGGCGTGAAATGCAAAGCCGTTTCGGTTGACCATTTGGAATGCGTGGGGCAGGCGGAAACGGACGCTCTTTTGTCCTCCGATACTGTACCAACCGTATTACCGGCGACGGCTTTTTTCTTAAAAATACCTTATGCACCTGCCCGTATGATGATTGATGCCGGCTTGGGAATCAGTTTAGCTTCCGATTACAATCCGGGTACGTGTCCTACGGGGAATTTACCCTTCATCATGGCTTTAGTTTGCACACAAATGAAACTTCTTCCCGAAGAAGCTATCATTGCTACCACCCTCAACGCTTCCAAAGCCTTAGAATTATCAGATACACATGGTAAAATTGTGGTTGGTAAGCCGGCACATGTAATCATTACGGAAAAGATGGACTCCTTTTATGAGTTGCCTTACTTTTTTGCTACGCCGAAGATTGCACATACCATCATCAACGGAAAAATCGCAACTGCTTAACATTCAAAACTATGTTTCAACGGCTTTCTCGTTCATTAGCTTTACAAATCATACTTGCCTTAGTTTTAGGTTTGGTTGTTGGTCCTTTCTTGGGAAAAAATGCCCATATCTTGGGAGAAGTCAGCCGTTTATTGATCCAACTGATAAAGACGATTGCCGTTCCTTTGTTATTTTTTGCGATTTGGCATGCCATTCTTACTGCGGAAATCAAAGGTAAAAGCGCGCTCAAGATGGTTTTTATCGCTACCATTAACGGTACGATAGCCCTGACTATCGGTTTGAGCCTTTCCAATTACTTTCAGCCCGGAATCGGTTTCATGCCTGCCGAACATGCTTTTTCGGAAGCCGACGCTAAAAAGTTGGAAGCCTTCAAAGGGAATAGCATCAATATCGAACAGTTCATCTCGGGACTTGTTCCGACGAATATCCTTCAACCGATCATAGATCAAAACGTGATAGCCCTCATTCTGTTGGCATTATTGGTGGGGTGGGCATCCAAGAAATTGTTACACGAAAAGAACATCCATTTTGAAGCGTTCACGGCTTCGGGTTTTGCTTTGTTTGAAAAAGCGTTACATGTACCGATAGCCCTTTTACCGATAGCGGTTTTCGGCTCGGTCGCCAAGACGGTAGGTATGTACGGCTATGAACCTTTATTAGGATTAACAAAATACGTGGGGATCGGCTTGCTGGGGTTGACTTTGCATATATTAATTGTCTATCAGGGGTGGATTTGGGTATATTGTCGCCGGTCGCTGATCGAATTTTGGCGGTATGCACGTGTTCCCGTCATCTACGCGCTGGGTAGCAATAGCAGTTTGGCAACCTTGCCGATAACTTTACATACTTTAGAAAAAAAGTTAGGCGTGTCGGAGGGCAGTGCCAAACTCGGTGCCTGTATCGGAACGAACCTCAATAATGACGGCATCATCCTTTATGAAGCGATGGCGGTTCTTTTCATTGCGCAGGCATACGGCATTCCTTTATCCTTAGATCAGCAGTTGTTAGCCGCGTTTTCGTGTATGATCGCGGCGATGGGTATTGCGGGCGTACCGGAAGCTGGCGTTATTTCACTATCGTTGGTATTGAACACGGTAGGTTTACCAACGGAAATGTTACCGATCTTGCTTTCAGTGGATTGGATTTTGGCGCGTTCCCGCTCGGCTACCAATGTATTAAGCGATATGGTCGTTTCGATGTCCTTGGATAAAAAATAAAAAGCACCGCCGTGATAGCGATGCTTTTGTATAGCTAAGGTTGATGAGAAGATTATTTCTGACGAAGGGTTTCGATATTTATACCGAGAACTCCATCTGTATTTACATTAGCTATATAGATAAGACCGTATTTGCTGTCTTTGTTATTACGGAATGCAAAGACAGTTCCGTTTTTAATCTGACCACCTTTACCCTCTTTTGCAATGCTGGTAGCACGTGAACCATCGGAATTTCCTCCCGCAACTTGAGTGGGACTACCACTATTAAACTCAGCAGCGAGTGAGGCTTGATCTTCGTTCTTCAATGCATCGAATCTACTTTTAGATAAAGTAGTACTTCTGAACTCAGTAGCAATTGTGCCCCAAGTAATGGCAAATTCTCCATACAAAGTAGAATTATTGCGAGCTACAGGAGAAGTCAAATTATGTCCGCTAACTCCTGAATAAAAATAAGTAATATCTATATCATTTTTACTCGCTTCTCCGTTTCCTATATTGATTACTGTTCCTTTAGGAGAAATTAAGTACGGATAGTTATTGTGTAAAGATGCCTCCTTAAATTCGGGAGTGGTGATGGGAGTTCCTTCGGCTTTGGTCGTGTAAGTACGGGAAAAAGAAGCCTCTTTACCGTCTTTATCTTTAATAACAAAAGTGAATTTAACCGTTGATGGAGTACGTGTTGTAGTTTCAAACGTTGAGTCCCAACTAAATGTACCACCGGAAATAGTTTTAGTCTTTTCCGCTAAAGGTACGTTATCGGCTAATTGGCGAATGATGAAGGTTTGCAAATCTTTGCCTTCAGGACCTTTGTTAGCCACGAATTTTACGGTAAATGATCCCGGAACACCATCCTTGATGATAAACTCTTTGTTATCAGCAACCGTTGAGGCATCTACCGTAATAGTAGGCGTTAATTTTTTTTGTGTTTCCGGATCATCTGGATCATCCTTTTTACAACCGGCTAACAATGATGCACCAATGGCAAGCGCGAAAACAAGATACTTGAAGTAAGCTAAATTCATAAGAAAATAAATTTAATTTGAGTGGTTAATTCAGAAAATTATGTTTGAAAAAACGATGCAAATTTAGGTAAATAAATTATTAATTGAAAAATTTTCGGTTAAAAACGCCGGCTCACTTTTCTTTGCCCCGCATGGCTTGAAAGGCTTGCTTGAGTTGTTCACGGGGGAGCATCTGCACAAATCGGTTGAACTGCGCGCCCTGTAAGCGTTCTCCGCCGTCAATCACCACACATTCCCCACTGATGTATGCGGCTAAGTCCGACATCAAAAATACTGCCAAATTAGCTAATTCATCATGCCGACCCACGCGCCCCATCGGATGCCCTTTTTCCATCAGTTGCTCAAAGTCATTGCCCGGCATCAGGCGACTCCAAGCCCCTTCGGTAGGGAAAGGTCCCGGTGCAATCGAATTGACGCGAATACCGTAGCAACCCCATTCATAGGCTAAAGTGGTCGTCAGGGCATAAACACCTGCCTTAGCGCAAGCGGATGGCAACACAAACGCACAACCCGTTTCCGTATACGTGGTAACGATGTTGAGGATGCTGCCGGACTGCTTGTTATCAATCCAATGCTTGCCGAATTGCTGACTGCAATTAAATGTGCCGTGTAATACAATGTCCACCACTGCCTTAAAACCGTTGGGGGTGAGGTCTTCGCTGGCGCAGACGAAATTGCCCGCCGCGTTATTCACCAATCCGTGCATAAGACCCCACTCGGCGACCAAAAGTTGCATCATCTCCCCCACTTTTTCGTAATTTCTAACGTCGCAGACCACACTTTTAACGTTTGTTCCGAATTGAGCGATCTCTGCCACCGCTTTTTGGAGTTTTTCTTCATTTCTCCCGCAGATAGCGATGTTAGCCCCGACCTGTGCCATGCCTTTCGCCATCGCCAAACCTAAACCGCTTCCGCCCCCCGTGATGAGGATATTTTTGCCTTTGAGTGTATCGTTGGTGAACATATTTAAGACCTTTTTTGCCGTAAAGATAACCTAAAAATTCGCTAAAGCGTCATAATTTACCGTTCTTTACGAGCGTTATCGTGTTATGATTTACCGCATCGTCGTTGGACTGTTGGTCTTTTCCGCTTTTTTTTCAAGCCTTTCCGCTCAAATCGGAGGCTTGGCTACTTATGATTTTCTGAACTTATCTCCGTCCGCACGGGTAACGGCTTTGGGCGGGCGAGTGGTTTCCGTTTTTGATAAAGACTTATCGGTAGCTTTTTCCAACCCTGCTTTATTGAATGACAGTATGCACACCTGTGTATCCCTCTCCTATGTCAACTATTTGAAGGACATCGGCTACGGAACGTTTGCTTACGGGCATCGGGTGGAAAACATCGGTAACTTTTATGCAGGCTTCCAAACCTTAACTTTCGGGACTTTTCAGGAAACGGATGACTTTGGTAGAAAGTTAGGCGAATATACCGTCGGTTCAAATGCGTTAACGTTTGGATGCAGTCGTTCGTTTGGTAATTTCCATGCAGGAACGAATATTCGCTTACTGCAAAGCACCGTTTACAAAACATCCTCTTGGGGATTCAGCACCGACTTCGGCGGATTGTATTACAACCCCAAGCGACAATTAGGCATCGGCATGGTGGTTCGGAATCTGGGTTCACAGTTTAATGCGTATGCGGACGGTTCGGTGGAAAATTTACCGATCAACTTAGATATAGGTATCACTAAAAAGCTGGCGAAAGCTCCCTTTAGGTTCTCGATTGTGGGGACGCATCTTTTCCGCCCGAAAGTCATTTATGAAGACCCGAACGCTAAGCAACAGTACGACTTAGCGGGTAATCCGATTGCTAAATCCAATAATACAGTGAATAATATCTTCAGTCATTTCGTCTTTGGATTGGAAGTATTAATATCTAAGAATTTTCATCTTCGGGCAGGCTACAATCACCAACGCCGAAATGAATTTGCGGTGGAACGGTCGGGACTCAACCTGAATGGCTTTACGATGGGTTTCGGTTTGCGGATTTATCGTTTTCATCTGGATTACGGTTATGCGCGCTTTCATAGTGTAGGGGGGATGCATCAGTTTGGTTTGAATGTTTATTTGAATAAATGGAAAAATAAAAATAGTTCTGTTCAATCGAATGAACCGCAGATCAAGACGCTTGACCCTACACCTACCGAATCGCAACCCGATTCTCCCAATGAATAACTATGGATAGTAAAATACCATCAACTGTACTGCTTTATGGGAACGGCGGTCATGCGAAAGTAGTTCGGGAGGCTGTCGGTCGGTTAGATATGGTTATGTTGCATTATTTCGATGATAGCGAAAAAGACCATGCCTATGATCCTGCTTACTTTCCCGATATTGGGCTTCATGTGGCGATCGGGGATAATTATTTACGGGGAAATATAGCTTATTTTGTTCAACATTCATTATTAACTATTGTTCATCCTCAAGCTAATGTTTCGACATCTGTATATATTGGAGAAGGGTCATTTGTAAATGTTCGTGCGGTACTCATGCCCGATGTCAGTTGTGAAAAATGTTGTATATTTAATACAGCTGTTATCATTGAGCATGATTGTGTTTTGGGTGAATATGTACATATTGCACCGGGATGTATTCTTTGCGGGAATGTTCATGTGGGGGATTATACATTAATCGGGGCGGGAACGGTTGTTAATCCTAATATACGCATCGGTAAAAATGTAATTATTGGTTCAGGCCGATGGCTTAGTGGTAGCGGGTGCGCCGGCGCGGGTAATTCATTCATAAGATTAATCTAACATAAATTAAAATTTTTACAAGACGAAGCTGAATTTTTGCTGTTAAATATTGTACTGATTTTACAATTTAGACAAATATTAATTAAAAAATTAATGAATTTTAAGAAGCGTTCAACCCCAAAATAGGATTGAACCAGTTATTAAAAAGATAATCCTTTTGTAAAGAAAAAATAATTATTTTGCAAAAAATCACATTAATTTACGATAATATGCTTAAAATATGGCAAAAATACAGTAATAATTTTATATTCATAAATATGAATTAAAAATGCAAACGGACTCCAAATTAATCTCGTTAAGCATGTTGATTTTCAAGGGCGATCCCTTTTTCCCAATCCTCTTCCGAACCGTCTCGGTCGCCCAATAAGTTACGCACCTGACTGCGGAGCATGTAGGCACGCCCGAAATCGGGAGCTAACTCGATGGTACGGTTGAGTTCATTCCAAGCATCCGCCCACTGCCCTAATTCGGCTAAACAACTGGCAATAAAATAAGAAGCGTCCACATAATCAGGGGCTAATTCGAGGGCTTCCTTGAAATCTTCTAAGGCTAAATCATAAGCATACAAACTATGTTTGATTGCTCCTAATGAATAAGCGACCCCCGGATTGACGATTCCCCGCGCTTTGGCCGTATTTAAGGTGGTGAGTGCTTCATCATATGCTAACGCTTTGTATTGCACTCTTGCTTTACAAATCCAGAGTTTAGGGTTCTGATTATCAAGGTCTATGGCTTGAATATAGTAGCTTTCGGCATTCTCAAAGTTGTTAGCTTTTTCATAAGAGATACCGATTCCGAATATATTTTCAGAGTTTTCGGGTTCCATTTGGGAGGCATGGGTGAAGTTATTGATAGCACTTTGTATTTCATCCCGTTGAAAATGGATCCAACCCAATAAAGTAAAGGTAACAGGCTTTTCAAAGCCTAATTCGATGGCTCGGTTGATGTCCTGAAACGCTTGATCGTGTTGGTCATGGAGATAGAATATAGTTCCTCTCATGTAATAAACAACTCCATTTTTATCATTTAATTGAATGCAACGGGTTAAATCTTCCGCAGCTTCACGGTATCGGTGTAGGGTTTCGTTATATAATGCCCTATGAAAATATAACTCATCATTATCAGGAGCTAAGGCAATGGCTTTATTGACTAAGGTTAGGGCTTGCTCGGTATTGCCTTTTTCCTGTTGTTCTTGGCTGATAATCAGATAATGATGAGCATTTCGCTTTTTGTTTTTTCTAACCACAAGCCGAAAAATTTTTTCTCCACCCCAAACCAAAATACTAGCCCAACCCACAGAACCCCATACCGCAGGATCATCAAAATTTAATGCCATATGCCGTAAAGTCTTTGCGCGCGACTCTAAATCATGGAATATTGTATTGTAAAATCCGGTTATAAAAATAAATATACTCGTAAATACAATGAAAGTTAGAGATAGAATCTGTTTGGTTTTCTGATTCACTGTTAAGGGCTGGAAACACTGAAAAACGGTCAAGCTAAGTTCCAAAAATAGTGTTTTTGGACAAAAATTTGAGCAAAAGCTGTGCTAAATATAGATAGTTGCTTGATTTTTATTCCTCAATAAGCGTTGAAACACACCTAAATAATACAATAGCCGTCAGCTATTAACTGACGGCTATTAATTTTGGAATAGCTTTACGTTTAGATATTTACGTTGATGCTTTCCAAACAAGAGATGATGTCAATCACGCTGTTTTCTTTGAGCGAGTAGAAGACGTTTTTACCGTCACGGCTGGCACTCAAGATACCGATGATCTTCATGTTGGACAAGTGATGGGATGTCAAAGACTGCTCCACTTTGATTTTGTCGCAAATCTCACTAACGGAGAGTCTCTCGTTTTGGTGCAACAACTGGAGGATCGCTAACCGCGTAGGGTGAGCAATGTTTTTGAGGACGAATGCCGCTTTTTCAAGCTGCTTAGCGTCAAGTACTTTTACTTCCATTTTGGTGTCTGCCGCTTTGGCAGTTTTGGTTGTTTGAGACATTTGATTTACTGTTTTGGTTTAACAATGCAAATTTAATCCCTTTTTGGTTTATGCAATAGGGGACGGTGTATTATCTTTATCATTTGACCCCGTGAACACGGATTATCATTTTTGCTTATATTTAGCACATGAAATAACTGGCTCTAAAACAGAATAACTGGTTCTATTTTGGAATAGGTGGCAAATGAATATAAGAATGATGAATGACTTAATGTTTGTTAAAATGTAAGCGAGAATTTGAGAATGCGCTTATCCAAATAAGCACCAACCCACCAACCACCCCTTTCCCATGATAGTGATCGTGCGAAAGGGCATAACTTTATTTAAACAACGCTTAAATTAGGGCTTCTCTACTCGTCATATTATTCATCAATGCTTTGGCACGGCGATAAATATCATCCGCCAAATGCTCAAATCCGGGAACGGGACTCATGCAATCACTTAAAATAATCATCTTTTGAGCCGTTTGGGGTGCATGGGTTAATAATTGATCTATGGACGTAGCTACACAATGGGATTGTGCCTCTCCCGCAATAAAAATACGGTCATATTGGTCTAATTTGCGGATTAATTCGGTATTGAGTTGGGTAGTAGGTTCATTGGCGATGGGTATTTGCGCCTGAAAGATACCGTAATGCTCTGTCAAGGGATGCGTCCCTTTGGAAACGGGTAGATAATCCTTACCGTTTTTAGCCCAATCGAAAATAGCTTGAGCCACAGGTTCAAAAAGCGAAGCCCCCTTAGAACCAATCAAACAATGCGGGGGCCAAATGGTGTGCGCAAACTGCCCCTGTGCCTCCAAATCTTCTAAATAGCGGAGCGTTTCTTGAGGGTGGAATTGGGCAATCCACTTACCATCGAGAACGTCCGAAGCGGAAATAGTAGTAAACGGACTCGGATTTTGACCGTTTTTATCCCGAAACCAAACGTGGTGAAAGACCGTCTTCCATAAATGCTGATCCAACGTAAAACAGATGAAATCGAGTTTATCAGCACTACGATTGATCCAATCGGCAAGGCGGAGCATATCTTTATCCGCACCTTTCACATATAAAGCTCCCTCGGGATGGCAAAAATCATATTGAGCATCAATGATAAGGAGGGCATTTCGGGTTAAACTCATAGCGAATTTATGGCTTGGAATGCAAAAGTAAAAGAAATGACAACAACTACAAATCATTAATCAATCCCGTAAGATACTTTCCTGCTTGTATCATTCGTGAACCGTACCAACTGAACATTTCTCCATCCACTAATAATATCTTTGCATCCGGCACGGCTTTTTGTATTTCTTCGATATGTTTTTCTTGGAACGGGTAGGGTTCGGAGGAAAGTAGGATGATTTCGGGACAGTTATCAACTAAATCCGCTAAAGTAATCTCGGGATAGCGTCCCTTATCGTGTAAAAATACATTATCAAAACCACATTTTTCTAAGATAGACTGAATGTACGTTTGCTTACCGACTGCCATATACGGTTTTCGCCAGATTAAATAGGCTACACGATGCTTTTTGATTGGATTAATGACGGAAAAGGATTTTTCAATTCGACGAATGAAGTCCTGAGCAAGGGATTCCGTTTGGGTGAGTTGTCCCACATCGACGATCATCCGCAGGGCATCATCATAGCTTTCCACGTTGGTTACATAAACGGGAAAATATTTTTCCAAGTCATTGATTAATTCTGGCAGATTTTCTTCCTTTTCCGCTAAAATTAAATCCGGTTGTAATGAACGGATGATGTTGGGTTTCGCATTTTTTGTCCCGCCTACTTTGGTTACAGCATTTACCTTTTCCTTAGGGTGAATGCAAAACTGTGTGATACCAACAATTTGATTCTCTAAACCTAAATCAAATAATAATTCCGTTTGGGAAGGACAAAGCGAAACAATCCGCTGAATCGGGTCAGCAATACTTACTTTTCTGGCGAGATGGTCATGGAAAATCATTCGGTTTCGATCACTTCACCGTCGCTAAGGCGTTTTTCGCGTCGTTCTTTGATTTCAGCTTCTACTTTATCGTAGGCTTTGAGGATAGATTTGATGAGCGGATGACGCACAACGTCTCTTTCATCCAACATAACAAAGCCGATCCCTTCGATATTCTTCAAGATGTGCATACACTGAATCAAACCCGAACGCTGGGTACGAGGTAGGTCAATCTGTGTAACGTCCCCCGTTACAATGATCTTTGAACCGATCCCCATCCGCGTTAAAAACATCTTGAGTTGCATCTCGGTGGTATTTTGAGCTTCGTCCAAGATGATGAAGGCATTATTCAACGTCCGTCCCCGCATGTAGGCTAAGGGTACAATCTCAATGATATTTTTTTCCATGAAGAATTTAAGTTTCTCCGCATGGATCATATCTTCGAGTGCATCATATAACGGGCGTAAATAGGGATCAATCTTTTCCTTCAAATCGCCGGGTAGAAAGCCAAGGCGTTCACCTGCTTCCACTGCCGGGCGACAAAGGACGATCTTTCGTACCTGTTTATTTTTCAACGCACGTGCCGCAACCGCTACTGCCGTGTAACTTTTACCGCTACCGGCAGGACCTATCGCAAAAACCATATCATTTTTAGCCACTTGCTCCACTATGGCGCGTTGTCCGGGCGTTTTGGCGCGGATGATGTTGCCGCTTACCCCGTGCAAGAGTACGTCGTCATGGTCTATTGGCGTGGTAATGATGGGTTCTTCGCCCCCGTTACGTAGGAGTTCGGCTAATCGGACTCCTGTAATGGGTCCACGGATACGAATATCGTTTAAGATGCTGTGCAGGATTCGGAGGATGGTTTCTAAGCGTTCCGCATCGCCTAATGTTTTGATGGAATTACCGCGTGCTATGAAGCGAACGTCGGGAAACGCATCTTTGATTTGATTGAGGTTGGAGTTATTCGCCCCGTAAAAATCAATGGGGTTGATGTCCTCTAAGTAAAAATCTTGCTCGATTGCTTTACTTTTCAATAAATGAAAGTTACTAAAGGGTGGAAATCCTTACAAAAATAAGGGGTAAAATAAGCCTATCCAAACCCTTTTTTAACGCAACAAAGAAAAATGTCCACTACGTTCGTAATGCCCGATTTTGAAGTAAAAGAAATACACACCTTCGGCACAGGGCGTGCCGTTCATGGTGCCGTCCCAGCCCGCTTTCAGGGCATCCGAACCCGTTAAATCGGCTACTTTTACCCCGAAACGATCATAAATTTGGACGGTAGGCACTTGGTCGCCGACATACTCGATCACAAATCGGTCGTTGATTCCGTCATTATTTGCGGTAAAGTGGGTCGGAAAGATGATCTTTTCTTCTTTTTGGCGAAGACTTACTTCGTATGATTCTTGGCAGTTGCCTTGATTCGTAGCCCGTAAACGGATGGTAAAATCTCCTTCTATCAAGGGTAAAGTATAGCTGAAAGGCGGAGTCCGCTCCTCATAGTTGCTGTTTGCGCCGAACTGCCACTCCCATTTGGAGATATTAAGTAGGTCAGAGGTGATATTGATTGTATTTTCGGGCGGATAAAATAAAATATTCGGAGTTAATGGTTTATCCACTGTAAAGCGTGCTTCCGGCTTGGAAACGGTAACTGTTTGGTTACGCGAATGGGTACACCCGTTGGCATCCGTAACCGTTAGGTTAACGATGTAGTTTCCGGCATCAGGGTAGGTGAATGCCGTTTCGGGGTCGGTGGCAGTGCTGTTTATCGCATCACCGAATTGCCATAAGTAGCTGACGATATTCAACGGACCCGTAGCCTTTTGGCGGAATTGAACGGGTTGTTGGGTACAGGGATACTGCGTTAATATTTCAAAATCAGACGTGGGTAAAGGGTGCGCCGTAAAAGTTTTTTGGTCTACGTTGTAGCATCCGCCGGCGTTGGCAGTCCGGTAGGTGATGGAATAGGTGGTCGTTCTTGTCGGGGTAACGGAAATACTTATCTGCTGACCCACAGCATCATAATTACCATCATTGTTGGTATCCCATTCATAGGTTTCCGCAAAACGCGAACCGGCATCCTGTGCTAAAACAGTTGTGGTACTACATTGCTGTTGCGGAGTGATGGTAAACAGTGTTTGAGGCTCACGATACACCCGAACAAAGCTGATGAAAGTCTTATTTTGTTCAACGGAATCAATGCAAGAATTATCAATATTGACGATAAATTGCGTCTTAAACGTTAAGAAGGTGCTATCGCTTTTAGGATCAAACGGCGGTAAAATTGGTAGCTTATAGGTATGAGATACTTGGGCGATATTTCCGGGATAATTTTCGGTCGTGCCGTCACCAAAATCCGCTTGGATGCGTTCAACCAAATAGGAACGATTTTCAAAAGTCAGATTTCTCTGCCCGCAAAGCAAGATGTTATCTTTTTGCTCAAAATCAGGTCGGGGCAATTCTAACTTTATCTTTTGCGGATCACTTTTGCTGTTACATCCGTTACCGAAGTCGGCTTCTACAAAAACATTGTATTCGGAATTTTCCTTAAAAGTGTAGTTGGTGTATGGATTTGCCGAACTGATAACTTCTTCCGCCCCGCTTTTTTGATTAACGAAATGCCAGATGTATTGAGAAGCATTCGGGTTGTTGATATTGAAAGCGACTTGCTTAGGCGCGCATTTCAGCAGATAATCCGTTGCAGTAAAGGACACGTCTTGCATACGAACAACCCGAATAGTATCGATTACTTCATCATTGCAAGGCAGATTTGGATTTTTGTTACTGATCGCCTTTAATTTGATAATATACTCACCGTATTCATGGAACTTGATTTCCGTATTGGAGAGTGTATCATTATCAATCAGCGGAACAGGTAAATTGGGATTACTCGGCGCGGGTTCAACCGTCCATTTAACTTTATCCGCTTTTATTTGCCCGAAATTTGCCCGAACGGATACCTTTTGGTTGATACATTCTAAGTTATCGGGGGCATCTATCTTGGATTCCATCCCCACTTTTAAGAGCAATGAAGCACTGTTGGTTACCAAACAGTTGTCCGCATTATTGATAGTAGAAACATGTATTTTATAAAGTCCGTCTTTATAGATGCGAATGGTAGGGTTGCGGGTTGTACTGTCGGGCAAGAAATCATATTCATCAAAAAAACCTTTAGGAACGGGAAAAATCGTGGAAATACGCTCCCAGATGTAAGCAATACCGGATGTATCTGCCCCTAAATTGTCTTTAATAAGCTCAAAACGTAAGGGAAAATCAATGTAACCGTTACTGCCGCGACAGCCAAAATCGAGAACTTGGCTCGGCAGGGTAGGTTTTAATTGCCTGCCGACAAATTTGATGGTTCGTTCAATAGAATCACTGCAACAGGGTCCGTTGCTGACGACTAATCTGATCCGATATTCGCCTACCGAATCCGGTTTTAGTCCCGTAACGTCTGGTTCTTCAGTCGTTTTGAGCAGTTTCCACTTACCTTTTATCGAATCCGCGACCGATCTGATATACCAACGATAGCTTCGTTTGATGATATTATCAGGTATATCGACAGCCGTAAGGCTAACCCCTTGATTCAAACAGGCAGTAGTAATATTGTCTGCTTGCCAAGCTATTTGCGGATTGAGTGTACGGATGAATTGATTTTCGTGGTTGGGTTTATAGGTCAGTTTTTCAACCGTGCCACTGCAACTGAAGGGCGGGGGTGTTTTGAATTCTAAATAAATGTTATAATACCGATTCATCTCGGTAAAACTATAAGACCATGTTTTAGCATTGCCGGGTTCGGAGCGATAAACATCGTTACCGATTTCATCCTTAACCACCCAAGTATAGGTATAGGAAGCATCATAGGGGTCTATGATAAATTGGGAAGTATAATCAACTTGGCAGATGAATTGATCGCATGGCTTTACGGGGCGAAAATCCGCTTGAGAACGAATAACAAAAATCCTTTTGCTGACTGTTTCCTCACAATCCGCATTCTTAAAGGTTAAGGAAACGGTCTGCCATCCCGAACCGCTACCGCTGAAATAAGCCGTATCGGGATTGGTGGGACTCGGGGTAGCGTTTTTCCAGATGAACCGACCTTTTTGGGGGCGATTTGGGGTTAAATTAACTAAAAAGACCCCCCCCGCATCGGCACAGATCGTATCCTGCGACGGTTCGGATAGCATCGGTTTAACGCCCTCCGCATACTTGAAGGTTTCCGATTTCGTTTTCTCAAAAATACAACCGTCCGCTAAGGTAACTTTAAGGGTGATGTTATCGGATTGATTTCCGTATGCGGTTGTGAACGTAATTCCTGTGCCGGAAGTAGGACTACCGTTTGGAGCAGACCATTCTAATAAGGAAACGGCACGCTTGGAAGTAATCCGAGCGGTCATCGTAGTTGGAAAGGTACTTACACCGTTGGGAATGCAGGCGGAAGTCGGCTCTATCTCAAAATCAATGACGACGGGGGCAGGTATCGTGATTCTGGGTACGGTATCGGTATACCGACAACCGAATTGGTCTTTACATTGAAAAGCAATATCATATTCGCCCGAAGATAGCGTTATATCCAGCCTTTTATTAACGATGACGCGATTATCTCCCGGATTAGCGACGGGGATGATGGTCCAGCGTTCATCAAAACTATTCAATCCTACTACTCCTATACTGATATTCTCTTGAGGATCACATATTTTTGGAGGTGTAATAGAAAATTGTAACTTAGGTTTGGTTTTTAATTCGATGCTTTGTGTTTTGGTACAGGTATTTTGTCCGTCATTTACCACTAAGGTTACTTCATAAATACCCGATTTCATAACGGTATCCAACCCGCCCGGACAATAGGGCAAGGTCTTATTATTCGGCAATTTCCATGTGCAACTACTCCCGTCGGGAATATTTTTTCCCGAAATACGCACGGAATAGGGTGGTTGGCAGTCACTGTTTTCCAAAACGATTGTTATATTATCACAGGCGTTTTGGGCTTGGATAGTACTTGTTACGATTACCATTATCCAAACTAAGCCTGCCAATAAAAAGCGTCCCATATACACGATTAATATCAGATGCTACAAATTTAGTTAAAGATTCGCTCGATACCAATTCTAAAAGCCTAAACGAAACCATTTAAGTATTCATTTGTCCAAATCTCTTGTTGAATGGAGTGTATCAATGCTCATTACCCCATTGCTTCCATGATGTAAAATATCGAATGAATGTTGCCCAATCATGTGATAAGACTTATCTTGCGCTTCATCCGAAGTTCGGAATCAAACATCATGCGAACGGCTTACTTATCGGCTCTTTTGCTTTTTTTCTGCGGGCTGTTAACCCTTTCCGCCCAAAATAATTGTGGTATCTTTTACATCACGCCTACCGGTTCGGGTGTCGGCACCGCACAAAATCCCTGTGATTTAACCTTTGCATTGCAAAATAGCACCCCCCAACGCAATATTTTACGGTTAGCGGTCGGTAAATATACGATATATGAAGCACTAACATTAACAAACAATATTCATCTGGAGGGGGGATTTGATCCCAATACTTGGCAGAAAAGCAATACGAAAGTAACTCGGCTGTATCGCACCAATCAAAACCCCGAAAGCAATCCGCTCCGATTAGTCGGCATCAATGCCCAAAATATTGCTAATTTTTCCCTGCGTGAGCTTACCATCGAAGTACAATCTGCTGATACTCAGGAGACCGGGCATGGTTGTACGCTGTACGGCATATACCTAAATGGTTGTTCGGATTACCACATATCTCGTTGTAAAATCATCACGGGTAATGCTACCGACGGGGCAACTCCTACCCCCACCCCTATCGCCCGAAACGGTGCAAACGGCTTAGACGGCGGGAAAGGTTGTCGCCAATGTGACGAAATCCCCAATACAGATTACCATAACAGAGGAGGAATAGGCGGAAACGCATGGTCGAACGGTCAGGTTTCCGGTGGAAAAGGAGGTAACGGCGGGACAAGGGGCTTGGGTAAAAGATTGAGTTTAATCCCACCGCAGTTTGAGATATGTCCGCCTGAAAATATAGGCATTCCTGCCGAAAAAGGAACAGACGGTGGACAGAATACCAACTCGGGCGGTGCAAGTGCTTTCGACCGAGATTGGCGGAATGCTGACCCCGATGTAGGTATTGGTTGTGATGCCCTAAACTTGGTTTCATTAACCAGCCTTATTTCAAATGGTGTTTCATGGTTAAATTCCTGCCCGACCGATGCGCAAAGATATATCGGTCAACCCGGACAAAATGGCAGAGACGGCTCGCCAGTCGGCAGGGATGGTTTTGACGGCAAACCTGATTTTAACAATGGTTACTTCATTCCTGCAAATGGTGCTGATGGTGGTAACGGGCAACCCGGTTCGGGTGGTGGCGGTGGTGGAGGAGGCGGTGCAGTACAAAACGTAGTCAGAATCAACGAAATTTCTGCCGTTCGGGATAACTGGGGTAGCCCGGGAGCGGGTGGCGGTGGTGGCGGAGAAGGCGGAGAAGGCGGCTACGGAGGCAAAGGCGGTCAGGGCGGCGGTGGCAACTTCGGCATCTTTGTTTGGAATAACGGCGCAAACGGATACATCCGTACCTGTGAAATACAATTAGGAAACGTGGGTAAAGGTACGTCAGGATTGGCAGGTTCGGACGGAGGCAAAGGCGGGCAGGGCGGGAAAGGCGGTTTTGACTGCAATCAAATGGGAAACTGTGCCGGCGGATGTGAAGGCGGTCGCGGCGGCAATGGCGGTTCGGGCGGAAACGGTGCGCGGGGCGGTAAAGGAGGTAATGGTCAAACGGGAATCCGACAGAACTTTTACCAGAATACCGACGGTGAACCCATCAGTGCGGGTAGTTTTAATGCCAACTTTTTGCCCGCTATTGAATTGCAATACACCGGCTATACCAATTCCGAAGCTACGCTTAAAGTCATTGACCCGAATCTCAATTCCGACTACGCTTGGGAAACCGAATCCGGCACTCAAAAAGGAACAGAAATCAAAACCACATGGAATGACACAGGTTTTCAAGACGTTATCTTAAAAGTGGATGGCATCGGCTTTACCTATACGGGATTTGCACACATCACTAAAGCCTTCCAAGAACCGAATATCCAATTTACACCCGATCAGAAAGTTTTTTGCTTGAATGACGGCTTAATCATGGATATTCAAGCCGACCGCACCTTTCCTAAAAATGAATATGAGTACCGTTGGGAAGTGGAAGGACCACCGGGTTTTCGCCAAACAGGGCTGACGGATCAATTTACGGTAACAACGATGCCTTTGGTCGGTACTTATACCTTCAAAGCAGTGGTTATCCATCCTTGTATAGGACGTTCGGATACTGTTACAAAAGCAGTGGAAGTCATCCAACCATTAACGCCATCGATCAATCTCTTATCCCTTTCCGGCGATCAAGTCTGTGAGGGCGCACCAATCCGCTTCCGCAGTGAAGTCCAACAAGCGGGTGAAGTCTACACCATCGAATACCTGCAAGGAAATACCGTACTTGCTACCCAAACCCAAGTGGGAGACATCGAGTTTGCGAATAACCTGCCGGCGGGAGAGCATACTTTTTCGGCTCGGCTCATTCCCCGTACCACGTGTTTAAGCATTCCTGCGCCGATTTTATCGAATAACCTTACGATCAAGGTTAATCCCAAACCGCGTTTAAGTTGTACGAATCCTCCTGCCGTCAACTTAGGACAAGATATTAACTTTCAAACGATTGTTTCACAAGGAAAAGCTCCCTTTACTTATGAAATTGACTTAGGGAATGGTCAAAAACTAAACGGCTCGTCAGCTACAATGAATTTAAGCCAAAAGGCGCGTTACGGCAGTGCGGGGACTTTTTCCGCCGTCGTTAAAGTAACGGATGCCAACGGTTGTTTCTCTGAATGTACGGTTACGGTTACAGTTAATCCTACGTCGTCAACGGGAAGTGTTGATTTTCAGGCAACAACTCCTACTGAAGGTTGTGAATCGGTTACGGTTACGTTCATCAGTTCAACGACGGGTAGCCAATATCAATGGGATTTCGGGAACGGTAAACAAGAAACAACCAATGTAGCCACTGCAAACCATACTTATACCGTTACAATCGGGGGAGAACAAATATTTGATGTTTCTTTAACCGTATTGGATAATAATGGTTCGGTTATCGGCACAAAAACCATCAAAAATATGGTCAAAGTGTACCAAAAGCCGACTGCTGTCATCCAACGCTCAAACATTGTCGCTTGTGCGAATGAACCGATCCTATTTTCCAACGGAGGCAAAAGTGGCATTTCCTATCGGTGGAATTTCGGGGACGGTACTACATCGGAACAATCAGCCTTCTTACATCAATATAAGAATCCGGGTACTTATACGGTACATTTAACGGTTATCGGTTTGTATAACATCAACAATAAATGTCAAGCCACCGATCAAATAACCGTAATCGTAAATGCCAAACCGGATGCCGACTTTTCCGCTGACAAAACGACCGTTTGTATTGGTGATGCAGTTACGTTTACCCCTCAAATCATTACCAATGGTTCTACCATTCAAATCTGCCGTTGGGGATTAGGCGACAGGCAGGCACAAATCGGTAATCCTTTATCTTATACTTATTGGAATACGGGGACATACACCGTTCAATTAAACGTCATTACGACCGACGGATGTACTACCCTTATTGAGAAAAAAGATTACATCAAAGTAGAAACCCGTCCCGAAGTAAGCATGGATGCCGATGGAAAAAAACTAACCGACGGTTCGGAATTGGAAGTCCAAGCAGGCGAAGCGATTGCTTTCAAAGCCCTGATTATCAACGCGGATGCCGTCCGTTGGGAAGAAAACGGCAAGGTCGTTTCCTCCGAACGAGAACCTTCGTTAACGTTCAACTTTGCCGGTCAGCCGATTCCCCTGAAGTTGACCGCTGTAAAAGGCAGTTGTGAAGAAGCGGTTACCGTTTTCATCAAAGTACAACAATCCGATGCGATTTCCATTCCTAACGTGTTTTCACCCAACGGGGATGGCGTGAATGATATATATAACATTATTCTGCACAGACCAGCCCGTTTTGATTTAGAAATCAAAGACCGATGGGGAACGGAGGTTTATAAGGGGAATGAAAGTTCTGCCGGCTGGAACGGCGGTTATAATAATAAGTTAAGTGCGCCGTGTCCCGAAGGAGCGTATGTGTATTACTTGCATCTTTCCTACACGAATAGCAAAAATCAACCCATTGAATTGTATTATTCGGGTACAATCTATATCCTGCGATAAAAGTAACGGCTTCACCTAAAGGAATGTTGATAGTAGGCTGATTCTTATATATAGCTTATAATTATCAACAAAGGCGATGTAAATTTGCATAGACTAAAATCAGTGCAGTATATTTGTATCGTTATCAGCAAGCCGTTGTTCACACGCCGTTGATTGCCTTTTCCACAAGTCAGCATATTGATTATCAGTAGGTTTCTGGAAAGGTTTTCATAGAAAAAGCCTTAAACAGTGGCTTTTTCCACAACTATTCGGTTTTGTTGGTAGTATAATTGAGAGTAAGCAAGCATATGACCACCGAAACCGCCTTTGATCGCCTCATTAATATTTGTCGGGAATTGTTCCGCAAGAAAGCCTATGATTACGGGGCTTCGTGGCGCATCTTTCGACCTACTTCGATGACCGACCAATTGTTCATCAAAGCGAAACGGATTCGTTCCATCGAAGAAAAAGGCGAACAAAAGGTTGCGGACAGTATCGAATCGGAATATATCGGTATCATCAACTATTCGATCATGGCATTGATGCTCTTGGATGAACCTTTATCCGAATCGGATTGGTCAGCTTTGGCAAACGTGGATGTGGAAGCTTTGGTTAGTCAATATGACGAAAAAGCAACCATCGTCCGACAGACGCTTTTAGCTAAAAACCATGATTACGGCGAAGCGTGGCGGGATATGCGTATTACTTCCTGCACGGATATGATCCTGAGTAAAATTCTTAGGATCAAACAAATCGAAGACCATCAGGGGAGTACGCTGGTTTCCGAACCCGTCAGCCAAAATTATGTGGACATCGTGAATTATGCAGTGTTTGCATGGATTAAATTAATCGAAACACAAAACTCATAAATACACTTTTTTATTCAGTCAACTAATTCTTAAAATAACCTATGGACGCTTTATCAACCCAAAAGTATCAGACGTTCAAAAGAGACGTTCTTGAAAAACCCATCGTTCGCCACGAACTTTCACTCCGCGACCTCAAGATCGCCGACACTGATACCGTCGAAATCCGTGGTAATATGATCGGAATGACTCCTCATGCTTACGGTGATTTATTAAAACATTTATCGGTAACGCCTTCTTTAGTTCGTAAATTTCAACGCTCGGGCGGTGCGAATCAAGCCACTGCTTTCCTCAACGCGATTCGTTCGGTCTTAGCCGGTTCGGATAAAACGGTGGTTGCCGTTGCGGATGGAGACCGGAAAAAGATCACGCATTTCCTTTCCCCGAATCAAACGGTGGTGAGCAATGAAATGTTCTTTGATCTGTTTGAAAAGATCATGGAAAAGTACACGGGTTTGGAGGTACGCGAGTTCTGCTATTCGATGACCAACGGCGTTTCCGTCTCCACCGTTAATAATGAATGGCAGTTTGACGTTCCGGGCTTAACCGATGAATTTTTCAAATCAGGAATCAACTTCAATAACGGTTTGGCTACGGGTTTAACCGTCAATCCCTATAACGAAAGGCTGGCTTGTACCAATGGAATGATCTTCAACCGTGAATCTAAATCTTATTACCTCAAAAAATTAGAGCGCGCGGCGATGCAGAGTTTCCTCAGCGAAGTTTTTGAACCGAGTCGCTTCCGTTTTTATGAAGAAATATTTATTCAACGGGTTCGACGGATGCACCATACCGAATGCAGTTTTGCCGAATTGCAGAATGCTTATTTGACGGTTCGGAATCTGATGTATAATGCGCCGAATCCTGATATGTTGCTGAATCCCGAGATTCCGATGCACGATGTGATTGCCGACTATAAATTACATGGTATTGACATCAATCGTTTGGATATTAATTTCAAGCGCAATGCCCGTACCCCCGTTAAAGTATGGGATTTAGTCAATGCGTTAACGTATCATGCTTCGCATCAGGATACTTCTTTGAACCTTCATAACCACGACCGCTATACCTTACAAGTTTATGCCGGCATGTTGGCGATGAAGAAAACCTATGATACCGAGACTCTGTTACCCGATATTTACGCCAACCCAAACTAAACCGATTTTCGTCAAACTAATTTCAAGATAAATTAACCTATGGTCTCATCTGAAGAAACAGTGGTTCAGGAGGGGAGTGCAAAAACAACCCTCCAACCACCAAAAATTACTTTATTATCAGAGCAAACGCCGGATGCGCGCCTTTTTCAACCGCTCCATACCGGGAAGGCTATTGATAAGTTATTCAGTCGGAAGGAAGGCTTGATGCCGGGAACAGTGAACATGATTTGCGGTGAACCGGGTGTCGGAAAAACGACCGTATGCTTGGACATATTGGTTAGCCTTCAAAATAATTATCCCGAGAAAAAGGTGTTGTACATACCCTCCGAGATGAACGAGTTTGATATGTACGAGGAAGCCTTAGATAATCCGGCACTTTTACATGTGCCAACCTTGTTTCTCAATCAATACATTGATAACGGTTTGGATCAAGTGTTGGAACAGGCATTTGCCCAAGATTATTCGGTGATTTTGCTGGATTCCTTCGTGGATATTATGGAGAAAGTTGCGGAGGAAAATAACTGGACGATTAAAAAAGCCGAAATGTGGTTGCTGGGGCTGATGATGAAGACCGCTGAATCCCGTTTTACGACTTTCTTATGTATTCAGCAATTTACTAAAGGTGGTAATTTCGTTGGGAGCAATAAGCTCAAGCATAATACCACTTCATTTATGTACATCCTTCGGGATAAAGCACATCAACCTTACATTGTCTTTCATAAGAATAGACGAAACGGACAGATGGTACATAAAAACCTCTATTTTAGCAAGTCGAAAACGACGGGTGAAATTATCTATGATTGGAAACGTTTTGAAAAAGATGAATCCATCATCGAACGATTGGCGCAAGAAAAAGCTCGCCTTCAAGATGAAGAAGTGGACTTTAATAAGATTTTTGGCTTGAACTAAGTTTTATTTCAGTTGGCTTAAAGCGATTTTTGCATCCTGCCAGTTGGGATTAATCTTCAATGCGCGTTCATAACATTGACGGGCTTGTTCTGTTTCTTTGTAGGATTCATAGATCGAACCCATCATAAAGTAGGCCTGTGCATTTTGGCGGTCATTATCAACCGTTTTTTGAAAGTCGGCGAGGGCTTTTTCCAACTGATCTAACTTAAAATACATGTATCCGCGCTGATAAAAGGCTTTGGAAAAATCAGGCTGAACCTTGATGGCTTGGTCATAAGCAGTTACTGCTTGTAGAAGGCTTTTTTTTGCTTCAGCCGGATTTTGACGGAATTTCTGTTCGTATTGTTTGTAAAAGACTAAACCCATGTTGAAGTAACCCAAAGCAATCTTTGGATGTGTTTGGGTCAATATTTGGTTATAAAAGGTGGCGCGTTCCAAGTCTTTTTTGTCATTTAAATATATCTCGAATAATAAATTCAGCGATTTGGCAAAAGTGGAATCGCATTCCAAACTCTTTAATGAAGAAGTGATTGCATCGTCAATCTGTCTCATTTTGTAAAGCGCATAGGCTTTACCGAAAGAGTATTGAGCATCTTTGGGGTCCAACTTGATGGATTGGTCATACCATTTTAGGGCTTCCGTGTAGTTTTTTTTAATAGTAAATATATTCCCTAATTGATAATAGGTCTCGGGATTAGCGGAACTGAGGTAGGAAGACCGTTTGAAATCTTCCAACGCATCATCAATACGTCCGATCACATATTTATAATATCCTCGGGCATGGAAGTAAGCCTCGTTTTTGGGTTCTATGGCTATGGCTTTATCTAAATCGGTCAATGCTTCGTTAACCTTACGGATACGAAAATATTGGTACGAACGTTTGTATAGCAAATCGGCATTATCGGGTTGTTTTTCGATGAGTCGCGTCAGTTCGGCAAGGGTATCAAATGGAACGTCATTTGTTTTTGGTTGGGAAGTCGCTTTTTTTGATTCACAACCGGCGAAAATATATAATAATGTAATTAAGCACAGTCCAAGCGTGGTCAACGATCGCAAGACGTTTAACATAAATTTCAGTCAAAATGAAGTTTCAAAGATACCTTATTTCGACTAAAATCACTACTTTTCGACCATGAAAATCCTCAAAATTCGATTCAACCACCTAAATTCCCTTTCTACGCCGGACCCGAATGGTTTTACGATAGATTTATCTCAATCTCCGTTCAAAGAATCAGGTATTTTTGCGATCACGGGTTTGAATGGTGCGGGAAAATCCACCATCTTGGATGCGATCACGATGGCGTTGTATCGTAGGTCGGCGCGGTTTATTAAAGGAAATGAATTGCCTAAAGATATGATCAGCTATGGTCAAAAAAGCTGTTGGGCTGAAATTTTAATAGAATCTCATAATGTTTTATATGAAATTAGAACAGAACTTAAAAACATAAAAGAAAAAACAGAATCCGATGTAAAGATAATTAATTATCAAACGTCTGAGATTCTTACTACTAATTCTAATGATTTTGATCGGGAAATTAAAGATAAATTAGTAGGATTAGATTACAATCAATTTCTAAAAACCATATTACTCGCGCAGGGTAATTTTACTGCTTTCTTGGATGCTACACCGGGAGAAAAAGCGGAAATTTTGAGCAAAATTACCAACGGAGAAATATATAAATTATTATCAATTCAATGCCATGAAGTTAATGGCGAAAAAAAACAACTGGCATCGAACCTCAAAAAAGAATATGAGATAATCCCGGTGCTTTCCGAAAATGAATTTGCGGAAAAACAACTTCGCATGACGAATATCGAAAAAAATAATTATCTCTTCAATGAGGAAGTTAATCGATTTGGTAAAGAAATTCAATGGTTAAAAGACTTGGCTATTACTTATCAAGACTTAAATGATAAAAAAAATAAACATGAGATTGCTTGTAATAATTTGCTGGATTTTCAACCGGATTTAGACAGATTAGAACGTCATGATAAGGCATATGAGTTCTATCATGTATTAAAAACTTGGGAAGAACGCCAAAACGAGGTGCAAATCAGTAAAAAATCTTTAGCAGTAAAAGAGACTATTCTTTCATCACTTCAAGTAAAACGGGCTGAAGCTATCCAAAAACGTACGGAAGTTCATGCGCATTACCAAACAATTAAACAACAATGGTATGAATTTGAACCGAAACTAATCGAAGCTGGTAAATTAGAAACACGCATTGCGGAGCATGAAAATAAGAGAAAAATACTTCTCGAGCAATTTCATGAGACCAATAAACTCAAGCAAAAAGCTGAAACGGAACGAGAAAACATCTTTAACCAACTCGGAGAACAGGTTAGAAAGCTAAAAATATCGAATGAGTATTTACAAGAACATATAACCGATAAGCAACTGGTTCATGAACTTTCGGGGATTCGGTTGCTTGAAAAACAGTACACAAATGAATGTCATGAGCTAGAACATAATCTTAAAAATATGCTTTCCCAAAGTGTTTTTTCAGATAATAACGAACTGCATTTAGTAGATTTAGATCAAAGATCAAAAAAATTACATAATAATATCCAAGAACTTAAAAATAATTCCGAAAAACTATTATCAGGTAGAACGCCTGATGCATGGCAAAAATCTATTGAAGCCATGCGAAGCGAGATTCAAATAGTTGAAGTAGTGGGTCGCCTGATCTCCAATACCGATGATGAGCGCAATACGCAAACCCAAATACGTAATCAACTGAAAACGTTAGAACATAAGTATAATGAGATTATAGCTGAACGTAACTCCCTGAATAAGTCCTTATCGTTGGCGGAACAGGAATACAAGTATTTGCAAGACCAACTCCAATGGGAAAAAGCGACAGCTTCACTGTCCGAGCAAAGAAATTCATTGGTTGAAGGGCAACCTTGTCCGCTCTGTGGTTCAACTCATCATCCGTATGCCATATCGAATGAACCGGTTTCTCAATCAAAAACGTCATCACGGCTTGAAAGTACAGAAAAACATCTGAAGATGCTCCGAGAGCAAATCAGCCAAGCTATGAAAAGTGAAGGCGAGATCAATGGAAAGATTCAACAACAGAAAGAGAATTTAACTTTCTCTGAAGCCAAACTAAACCAATTCCTTGCTCAAATTGAACAAGAAAATCTCAATATTGGCGTTTCAATTCAAACAAATGAATATTATAATAATTATTTAAATCATCTCAATGATAAGTTAAAAGCTGAGGAAGAGCCTTATGAAGTCTATCAAAAATATCAAACAACGATTCAACAGATGACAGAGGAATTGATCGGCTTAAAAGATGTAATCAATTTGAAACGGCAAATGGAAGAATTAAATAAGCAACATGAATCTACTTTTGCAACTTTGAAACAAATGCTAAATCCTTTTGACGTTAACTTTGAGCATTTGCAACATTCAAAAACGTGGATTGATGCTTTGGAACAAAGGGTTAAGGCATTCGTTAATGCTGAAAATGAGTCAAAATCAGTTGAAAAGCTAATCCATGAGCAAGAAAAAATGTTGCATTCAAAGGATGCAGAATTGAATAAATTTGCTCAAGAAATAGCACGCATAACCCAAGAAGGCAAACAAATTAAAGAAGTAACGGATAAATATAAAAACAATAAATTTGAACTTATTGGTAAACAATCGAGTCAAGAAATAGCTGAAGAATGGAAAAAGCGTTTGAGTGATGCCGAGCAAGCATTCAAACAAGCGGATCATGCATTTCAGGAAACGGATTTAGAATTTGGCAAGAAGACGGCAGAATATGAAACTTTGACTGATAATCACAAGAAACTCAACGATAGTTTTGCGGAATCGGATCAAGCCTTACAAAGCGCACTGAAGCAATTAGCTATCCCGGATGTAGTAACCTTGAAATCTTATTTCCTTTTTCCCAATGAAGTTGACACTATCCGTGAAAGGCAAGTTAAATTGGTTCAAGAGGTAAAAATTGGGGAATCCGCCTGCCAAGAAGCCGTAAAAAAATGGGAAGACTTGAACAATCAAGCACTTACATCCGAATCACTGGGAAATCTTGAGCAAAAATTAATAGACTTAAAAGAGTCCATAGCGACTAATCAACAAGAGCTAGGCGGTCTGCGTACCCAATTAGCCATTGATGCCGAAAATAAATTAAAGCAAGCAAAAATATATCAACAATATGAACAAGCTACGACAGACTATAAAAGGTGGGAGCAGTTAAATTCGTTAATCGGTAGCTCAGATGGTTCAAGATTTCAAAATTTTGCCCAAAAAATTACTTTAGGGCAATTGGTGGATGCCGCAAATTATCACTTAGTACAATTAAGTAAGCGGTATCGGATCGTGTCTAAAAAAACGGACAATCCTAAAGAATTAGAGTTGGAGATTGAGGATTTAACCCAAGCTTCCAACCGGCGACCTACCAAAGGACTTTCCGGCGGAGAGAAATTTTTGATCAGCTTGGCATTGGCTTTGGGTTTATCTGATTTGGCGGGAAGTAAAGCAAAAATTGAAAATTTGTTCATAGATGAAGGCTTTGGTACACTGGACGCTCAAAACTTGGAATTAGCTTTAAGTGTTCTCGATTCCCTGCAATCACAAGGTAAGATGATCGGTATCATCTCTCATATTCCTTCCTTAAATGATCGCATACCCGCGCGTATTCATGTTCAAAGGCAAGGAAACGGATTTAGTAAGATTTTGGTCGAGTAAAAAGGTGAATACGATAAACTAAAAAAATAATAACACATTTTTAATTTTTTAAATAAAAATACATGAATTAAATGATGATGTCCACAGGGTTCAAAATAGCGGTGCGGTGCGTTCACGGATAAATAAGTAAGGGTAAATCGGGAAGGGTTGGGTATTTTTGCAGTGGACAATACGGTGGAAAAGCGGACATACCTTTCCGCCGAATCGTGTTACCTTTACAGCCCTTTATTACCCCTTACAGTAATATGAAATTTATCGTTTCTTCTTCGGAATTACAACGGCATATAGGTTTAATTTCGGGTGCAGTTCCTGCCAAGGCTGTGTTGCCCATCATCATGAATATCCTTTTTGAACTGAAGGACAGCACCCTTTTCCTTACGGCTACCGATATGGAAATCACGATGCAAACGTCCCTGATGGTGGAGGCGGCACCGGATGCAACCTTTAATTTAGCCCTACCAACCAAAATCATCACTGATACGCTCAAAGCCTTACCCGAACAACCCCTGACGTTTGACCAATTAGAGGGTACGCCTATCGCTAAAATCATCACGGATAACGGCGAATATAAGATAAACGGTATCAATGGGGCTGATTTTCCGCGTTTTACCCATACCAATGATAACTCATCGATCTTTTTGTCGGCTGCAACGATCACCAATGCCATAGATAAGGTGCTATTCGCCGCGTCCAATGACGAACTCAAGTTGGCGATGACGGGGATGTTCTTCCAATTTGGCACGGATAATACCACTTTCGTAGCTACGGATGCCCACCGATTGGTACGATACCGTAGGACAGATATTAAAGTTGGTGAACCTGCGAGCTTTATTTTGCCCAGTAAAGCCCTCAAATTGGTGAAGATCGCCGCGCCATCTTCCGAAGGGGATATTCAAGTGGAATTCAACAATCGCAATGCCTTTTTCCATATCGGGAGCACATTGATGGTTTGTAGGCTGATTGATGCACGTTTCCCCGAGTATGATGCCGTTATTCCCAAAAGTAGCCCTAATAAGTTGATTATCAGCAAAAGGGAACTACTTTCCACCATGAAACGCTTGGATATTTATTCCAGTAAATCTACCCACTTGGGCAAATTTAAGTTCAGTGGGAATATTTTGGAAGTTGTTTCTGATGATATTGAATTCGGGAACGAAGGTAAAGAAAAACTGAACTGCCTCTATGAGGGGGAGGAACTCGAAATCGGTTTCAACATTTCCTTAATGACGGATGTTATTAACAATATTGATACTGAGGAAGTAACTATTGAGTTGGATACACCCGGACGTGCAGCGGTCGTCCTTCCTGCTGAAAATGAAGCTAACGAAGACCTACTGATGCTCTTAATGCCCGTGATTTTAGGTTCATCTTATTAAGAAAACATAAGTTTTGGTTAATATAATCCGTCTGTGAGCAATGGCTTCGGACGGATTATTCATTCATTTTCTATGAAAAAGATGGCGCGAAAAAGTCTTTATAGAATAGCGTAAGGCTCAATTCTTTACCTTTAGCTCATTTTTTTAATTGATTTAACGCTATTAAAACAGCAAAGTTCCTCAATAATTACTATTTTGCGGGTTGAAATCCATTTTATTAGTTTTTATGAAATTAGTTGTATTACTATTCTCTATGTTCGTATGTATGGGTATTGCGAATCCGATTCGGATGTTAGCCCAAACTGCTCAACAAGTTAATTCGACGGAAAACATCGTCTTCCTTGTTTCTACAACCAATATGAAACCCAGTAGTGGCGTTAAGGGCGATTATGACCGCGTTAAATTGGCTTTAGCCCAAGAATTTAATGCCGGATTACGTGGCTTTTCTACGGAGAAGCTAGCCTTTTATCTGTACACTTTTACCACTGATGCAGTAAAAGTTGCGGAAATCAAAAACCGCATACTTAAAGTCGTTCCTGATGCCAAACTAACTCAAGTTACCGAATCTCAAATTCAGAATCTCAAATAACTATTCCAAAATGAGACACTTTTACGATCCTAAGCAGTTACTGTCTTGGGCTTTGGGCTTTTTATTGTTAACGTTTGTCCCCCTGATTTCCTTTGGACAACTTAACTTTTGTAGCCCCCCCAACGTATGTAGCCCGCAATTAAACGTGGCGGCGACGATTACGCCTAATAGTCCCGTTTGTCCGAACACATTATTGAACCTGAACGGACAGTTTACGCCCCCGACTTGTAATGGAGGTGGTTATACAGGCTTAAACCCTGTCAATGGTCCTTACAACAACTGGGTGAACGTTAACCACAGCATGTACCCCACACCGACTACCAATACCAATATTCAGTGTGATGACTGTACGGCAGGACCATTCCCCATTGGGTTTACTTTTAATTACGCTTGCCAGCCGGTAACCCAATTCTGGGTCAGCTCTAACGGATTGCTTTTTTTCTCCAATGCAGGTGTTAATGCTTCTTTCGTTACCCAGGCTGTTCCTAACAATACTACTCCCCACCACTGGGCAGGGGTTTGGTGTGATTTTACGGTTTTTGGAGCAAGTAGAATACTTTATCAAACACAAGGTACAGCTCCCTGTCGTAAATTGGTTTTAATGTGGAGTAACTGTACGTTCTTTTCACCGGGAGGTGGGGATTCGCCTGTTAATTTCCAGATCGTCTTACACGAAGGATCGGATAATATTGAAATCCAAATTGCTACCATGACCTATACCGGTGGTTGGCAATGGGGGCAACAAAAAGTTCAAGCCATTGAGAATAATGGCGGTACGGGTGCTTATGCTGTTGCCGGTCGTAACTTCCAAACGTGGAATGCTACAAGCGATGGTAAAATCATTCGCCCTAAAGTCGGTAGCTATTTAACTGAATGGCGTAATAATGTTTCCGGTTTTATTACTTCTAACTTAACGGGTACGCACACCGCGCCGCCCGTAAATAGTATTTATACCTTCTTTGTTTATGATATTGCCGGTCAGTGTACTACGGAGGTAAATATACCTATTGACATAGCCCCGCCTCCAAATAACCCGGGAAATATAACTGGACCTGCCAGTCTTTGTCCAAACGACATTGGTACCTATTCTGTCCCCAATGCGCCGCCTCCTGGCATAACCTACACATGGTCTATCACCCCCGCCAATGCGGGTACAATCCAAAACGGACAGGGAACAACCCAAATAACCGTACAGTGGACGACATCGGGAACGGTTCAGCTTATCGCGTCCAGTGCTTGTGGGCAAAGCGCGCCTTCCACCCTTCCCGTAACCATTGGAAACGCGCAACCTCCCCAACCTGGACCTATTACAGGATCAACATCCATCTGTCCGAATACTACCCAGAACTATTCCATTACTGCCGTTCCCAATGCTACTACCTACACATGGTCAGGGTTTCCACCAGGAGCTACAATTACAAGTGGACAAGGAACGACCAATATCACCGTTAGTTGGGGGAATGTTACAGCAGGAGTATATACTATTCAAGTAGTTGCCTCAAATACTTGTGGTACAGGGCAGCCTCAAACTTTGGATATAACCGTTAATCTACCTCCTCCCGGTACGCCTGGTAATATTAATGGACCTAATCAAGTTTGTGTCAGTGCTTCTCCGTATGCTTACTCTGTACCTTTCCAAGTGGGGGTAACTTATACATGGTCAACGAACATGACAGGCGTTACCTTTAACTGTAACAGCCCTTCTTGTGATCGAGTAAATGTGATTTATCAAAATCCGCCTCCCTATCCGATCGTTGACGATATTTGCGTAAGAGGTACAAATTCTTGTGGCACAGGACCTACCCGTTGTCTTACTGTAACCGTTATTTCCCTACCGGCTCAGCCTGCCCCGATCACTGGACCGACGAGTTTATGTCCTGGTGATCAGGGGAGTTATGGGATTGCTTCGGTGCCGACGGCAACGCTTTATTTATGGAGTGTAACGCC